>Ga0308157_10000076_pt1 | contig 425069 bp, 391 predicted proteins | sample PhyBR1_FD_201035 | JGI IMG/M metagenome (GOLD analysis project Ga0308157, IMG submission 201035) | Phyllosphere microbial communities from UC Gill Tract Community Farm, Albany, California, United States - DLSLB.R1 | ecosystem: Host-associated > Plants > Phyllosphere > Unclassified | place...
CTACCGACTTAGCTGCGATCAGCTGAGCCTTGAATTCTAGCACGGTTTTTTAAGTTCCGTCAAACTTTTTGGAAGTTTTTGAAGCCGCTTGGCGCCTTCATCTACCTCCAGCACCTCTAAGCTCTCACCGCCTTTCGGCAACCAGCTCTTCTCAGCGCAGCCTTTGATTGTATACCGAGTTTTTGCTCGCTTTTCTCAAAGACCCCAACTTTTTGCAAAGTCCGCTTCGATCTACCCAAACCGCTGAAAGCACTGCCTGGGCAGCACCTTCAACCGACCTACTTCTGTGAACAGAGGTCTTGGTAGCGAAGCCCTCGACTATAGCACTACTTTTGAGGGGTGGCAGGGAAAACCCGGGGAATTTGCGTCTTTGCCTGCGATGGAAGAACTGCGCCCCAGAGCCCTCCCCTTGCTCTCTTATATATAGAGCTACGCCCCCGCCCCTTGGCGCGCCGCGAAATCCCCAGGTATGAGCCCATGGCGCTGCAGCTTGTCGTACACCGTCTTGCGCGGCATCTGCAGCATCTCGGCCGCGCGGGCCACGTTGCCCTGGGTCAGGTGCAGGGTGTCGCGCAGCAGCTTGCGTTCGAAGGCGTCCACGCGGGCGGCCAGCGAGGGGGCTGACGCATCACCCTCCCCCAGTGGCTCCATGGGCAAGCCCAGGCACAGGCGCTCTGCGGCGTTGCGCAGTTCGCGCACGTTGCCAGGCCAATCGTGGGCCAGCCAGGCGGCCAGGTCGCGGTCGGTCCACGCGGGGGCGGGACGGCCATGGCGCGCCGCGGCCTGGGCGATGAAGTGGGCCATGAGCACGGGGATGTCCTGCGGGCGCTCGCGCAGCGGCGGTATGGCGATGCTGGCGACGTGCAGGCGGTAGTACAGGTCGGCGCGAAACTGGCCCTCTACGGCCAGTGCCTTGAGGTCTACCTTGGACGCGGCCACCACGCGGCAGGTGATGGGCACGCTCAGATTGCTGCCCAGGCGTTCGATCTCGCGCTCCTGCAGCACCCGCAACAGGCGCATCTGCAGGGACAGCGGCATGGACTCGATCTCGTCGAGCAGCAGCGTGCCCTGGTTGGCATGCTCGATCTTGCCGATGCGCCGGCGCGTGGCGCCGGTGAAGGCGCCGGGCTCGTGGCCGAAGAGCTCGCTCTCGATGATGCTTTCTGGCAGCGCGCCGCAGTTGATCGCCACGAAGGGGCCGCTGCGCCCGCTGGCCGCATGCAGCGCGCGGGCCACCACCTCCTTGCCGGCCCCGGTCTCACCGTGCAGCAGCACGTCCACGCTGAGCGGTGCCAGGGCCACCACCAAGCGGCGCACTTCGGCCATGCCGGGCGATGGCCCGACCAGCGTGGCCAAGGCATCGCGCGGGTTGCGCTCGCGCAGCACGCGCAGTTCCTCGGCCAGGGCGCGGCGCTCCAACGCACGCCGCACGGTGGCCACCAGGTGCTCGGACGAAAACGGCTTTTCGATGAAGTCGTAGGCGCCGTCGCGCATCGCATCCACGGCCAGGGCCACGTCGCCATGGCCGGTGACCAGCACCACGGGCAGGTCGGCGTCCAGCGCGCGCAGGGTGCGCAGCAGGTCCATGCCGCTCATGCCCGGCATCTGGACGTCGGTGACGACCACGGCCGGCCGGTCCTGGCCGAAGGTGTCGAGCGCGCCCTGGGCATTGGCGAAGGCGCGGACCTCGATGTCGGCCAGCGACAGCGCCTGCGCGTAGGCGCGGCGCACCATGGCGTCGTCTTCGACGAGGTAGACGGTCGGCGGGTCTGCCGCGGAGGGGTTCATGGGAGGTCCTGTGTGGCGGGGTGGGCGGCCTTGCCTTACGCTGCAACGCCCGCAGCCCTAGGCAGGCGGACGGTGAACTCGGCGCCACCTTCCGGCAGGTTGGACGCCGCCAGCGTGCCCCCCATGCCTTCGACGATGATGCGCGACACGGCCAGCCCCAGGCCCAGGCCCTCGCCCGCCTTGGTGGTGTAGAAGGGCTCGAACAGATGGGTCTGCACCTCGGGGTCCATGCCGCGGCCGGTATCGGCCACACGCAGCAGCACGCGCCCATCGGCCTGCACCTCCACGGCAAAGCGCACCTCGCGCACCGCCTGGTGCTGCACGGCGTCGAGCCCGTTGCGCAGCAGGTTCACCAGCACCTGCTCCAGCCGCGTGGCATCGGCCCGCACGCACAGCGCCTCGTCGAAGTCAGCCACGGCGATCTGCGCATCCACCGCCTGGCAGCGCGGGGCCAGCAGCAGCAGGGCATGGTCCAGCGCCTCGCGCACGCTGCAGGGGCTGAGGGCCGGCGGCTCCTTGCGCACGAAGCTCTTGAGCTGGCGCACGATGCGGCCCATGCGCCCGGCCAGTTGGCTGATGAGGCGCAGGTTCTCGGCCACGTCATCCCCGCGCTGGCGCTGGTGCAGGGCGATGGCGTTGTCCGACAGGGTCTGCAGGGCGGCCAGGGGCTGGTTCAGTTCATGGCTCATGCCCGCGGCCATCTGGCCCAGCACGGCCAACTTGCCGGCCTGCACCGCCGTGTCGCGGGTGCCGCGCACGATCTGCTCGGCCTGCTGCAGGTCGCGCACGCGGTCTTCCAGCGCGGCGTTGGCGGCCGTGATCTCGCGGGTGCGCTGGGCGATCTGCACCTCCAGCATGCCGTGCGCCTCGCGCAGGCGCTGGGCACTGGCGGCACGTTCGGCCCGGCCCTGCCGGTCAAGCCGGCGCAGCAGCGCCAGGCCCAGCACCAGCGCCGCGCACAGGCCGCCGGCCAGGCCCGCGACCAGCGCCTCCTGGCGGGCCGGGCGCTGGTCGGCCAGCAGCAGCATCTGCCAGCCCAGCGGGCCCACGCTGCGCGCCGCCACGCTGAAGTCGCGCAAATGCCCGGCCTGCTGCAGGCGCAGGGTGTCACCATCGGCAGGCAGGGATGCCTCGGCATGCAAGGGGGTCAGCGGGTGGTTGCCATACTGCTGCACGCCCTGCAGGCGGGTGCGCACCTCTGCCGGCAGGGGGGCCAGCGTGCGGTAGCGCCAGGCGGGCTCGGTGCTCAGAAAGACCACGCCCTCCCTGTCCGCCAACAGCACGGTGTCGCCGCCATCGGCCAGCGCCGCCTCGAAGGCGTCGAGCGAGATCTTGACCGCCACCACGCCGGGCGCGGGCGCCTCGGGCGGCAGGGCGGACGCCATGAAGTAACCCGCCTTGCCCGTGGTCACGCCCACACCGAAGAAGCGCCCGGTGCGCCCCTGCATGGCCGCCTCGAAATACGGGCGAAAGCGGTAGTTCTGGCCAACGAAGCTGCTCGGCAGGTTCCAGTTGCTGGCGGCCAGCGTGAGGCCCTCGGTGTTCATCACATAGGCCGTGTCCACATCGGCCAGCGCCACTGCCGATGCCAGGTAGGCGTTGGCGGCCTGCAGGTTCTTCGCATCGGGCCGCTGCAGGGCCAGGTTGGTGCGGCTGTGCAGCGCCAGCAGGGCGGGCAGCGCCTCATTGCGCTGCAGCAGCGACTCCAGGCTTTGGGCCGCAAAGGCCAGCCGCTGGCTGGCGGCGCGCTGCTGCCCAGACAGCTGGGCGTCGAGCGACCAGCGGTAGGCCAGCGCACCCACGAACACGCAGGCCAACAGCGCCAGGCCGGAAGTCAACAGCGAACGGGTGGGTTTCAAACGGAGCGGCAACAGAAGGTCAACGGCACTGCCATTGCGCGGCAGCCTTGCCCGCATTGTGCGGCGCTCCCCGCACCCTGCAGGCAAGGCGATACCCGGTTGACAAGGGGCGCTGTCTGAAAATCCGCACAAACCGGGGGTTTTCGTGTGGAAATCCGCCGGTTTTTACGGACCAGCGCATGGATTTCCATGCCGGCCCCCGTGGGCCAAACCCAATGGCGGCGCGGCCTGGCGGCCCGCCAGGTGCCACACGGCAGCGCCTGGCACACAAGCTGCAAAAAGCCCAGGGCGGGCCTTGCGGCCAACGCAGCTCTGCCTTTTCGCACCACAACCCGTCAGGAGACAACACATGACATCGACACAACCTTCTTCCAAGCTCTGCAGCGCCGTGGCCATTGCCGCTGGCCTGCTCGTCGGCGCAGCCCCCGCACTGGCACAGGACTACCCGAACAAGCCCGTGCGGCTGATCGTGCCTTTTGCCCCCGGCGGCACCACCGACATCGTGGCCCGCGTGGTCAGCCAGTCGCTGGCCACGGCGCTGGGCCAGCCCGTGGTGGTCGACAACAAGGCCGGAGCCGGCGGCGTGGTGGGCGCGACGGAAATCGCGCGCTCCCCTGCGGATGGCTACACCCTGGGCGTGGCCACGGTGTCCACCGTGGCATCGGCCCCGGCCATCAACCCGGCGGCCAAGTACAACCCGCTCACGGACTTCACCTCCATCGTCAACATGGCCGCCACGCCCAACGTGCTGGCCGTGCACCCGAGCTTTGCGGGCAAGGACTTCAAGGGCTTCATGGCCGAGGTCAAGGCCCACCCCGGCAAGTATTCGTTCGCCAGCTCGGGCACGGGCGGCATCGGCCACCTGCAAATGGAACTGTTCAAGTCACTGACCGGCCTGGACCTGGAGCACATCGGCTACAAGGGCGCAGGCCCGGCGCTGAACGACGCGGTATCGGGCCAGGTGCCGATGATCTTCGACAACCTGCCCTCCGCCCTGCCCTTCATCAAGGACAAGCGCCTGATCGCCATTGCCGTGGCAGCCCCGCAGCGCCTGGCCTCGCTGCCCGACGTGCCGACCTTCAAGGAAGTGGGTTTCGAGCCCGTGAACCGCATGGCCTTCTACGGCATCCACGGCCCCAAGGGCCTGCCACCGGCCGTGGTCGAACGCATCTCGCAAGCCGTGCGCAAGACGCTGGAAGACCCGGCCGTGAAAAAGCGCATCGAGGACACCGGCTCGCTGGTGGTGGGCAACACCCCGCAGGAATTTGCGGCACAGACCAAGGCCGAGTTCGAGCTGTACAAGGGCGTGGTTGCCAAGCAGAAGCTCAAGCTGGACTGATCCCCCGCGTGCCATCCTTGATCCTCTGATCCACCCACCCCGCGCACAGGCACCGGGTGGGTTTCTCCTGGCTGGAAGTCAGCCCTGGCGGGCGGGTGATGCGTCGCCGCCCCGGACCCAGGCCACCAGCGGCGCCAGCAGGCGCGGCTTCCAGGCCAGGGTGAAGGCTATGGTGAGCGCCGAGCCGGCCAGCACCATGAACCAGACCAGCGAGGCCATGGAGCCATGGTCCACCGACAGGCAAACCGCCAGTGACGAGGCCACCACCACAGCACCCAGCCAACGCAGCAGCACCACGGTGCGGCGCGGCGCCGGCACGGGCCCGCGCACTTGCTCCCAGTGCACGTCCATCGACAGGGCCAGCCAGGCAAGACCGGTCAGGTTGGCCACCAGGGCCACGGCATAGAGCAGCGAGTCAGGCATTGGCCACCTCTGGCGAGCGAGCCGCCTTGGCCTGTACGGATGGGCCCAGCGCGCGGCGCCTGAGCCTACGGGCCGCGACCACGGCCAGTGCTGCGGCGGCCAGCAGCGCCAGATCCACCCCGGCCACGGGCCAGTAGCCGCTGCCGATGGTGCGCAGCAGGTGGTCGCCCGTGGTCACCCAGTTGAGCAGCACGGCCGCCACGGCCAGCGCGGCCGCGGTCCAGCACTGCTCGGCCCAGGCCGGGGACATGCGCGCCTCGCCCATGGGGGCGGTGCGCCAGATGGCGTGCGCGCAGGCCAGCACCCAGGCACCCCAGAAGAGGTACTGCTCCATAGTGCCGCGCGCCGGCAGGTCGGTGGGCAGCAGGCGGTTGCCGATCAGCATGGAGAAAGTGGCGATGAGCATGCCGGTCACGGTGGTCACCGCGAAGGCGTCCACCCAGCGCGCGCCGCTCACGGCCTGCTTGGCATGCTGGCGCTTGCGCTTTTCCACAAAGAAGAGGAAACCCGTGGCAATGCACACGCAGCCCGACAGGCCGCCCAGCACATACAGCCAGCGCAGCAGCCAATGGCGAAAGTGCTGCAGGTGCAGGCCGGTGAGGAAGTTGTTGATGCCGGCCACCACCGTCACAGGCGGGTCCTCGCGGATCAGCTCGCCGGTGGAGCCCTTGAAGTGGATACCCTCGCCCGTGAGCGTCACGCGGTCGGTGCCGGCGCGGTAGACGCTGACATAGGCATTGGCATCGCCCACGTGCTGCACGGCCAGAAAGCCCACGTCGCCAGCCATGCCCTTGGCGGCCCAGCGGCGCTGGGCCTCGGCCACCATGGCGTCCACCGACGCCAGCGTGGCAGGCACGCCGGCCTTTTCGTGCGGCAGGCCGGTTTCCTGGGCCTCGTGCTTTTCATGCAGTTCGTACAGAGGTTCAAGCTGGGTGTGCGTGACAGGGAAGTAGATGCCCCCGAAGATCACCAGCCCCGACAGCGCGAATATGAAGTGGAACGGCAACGCCACCACGCCCGTCAGGTTGTGCAGATCGAGCGCGCTGCGCTGGGTGTGCTTTTTCGGGCGGAAGGTGAACAGCTCGCGGAAGATCTTGCGGTGCATGACCACGCCGCTGACCAGCGCCACCATCATCGCCAGGGCGGCAAAGCCCACGATCCAGTAGCCCAGGTTCTTCCACTCCAGGTGCAGGCTGTAGTGCAGCGGGTAGAAGAACTGGCTGCCGATCTTGAGGTGGTCGTCGGGCAGCGCCGCGCCCGTGCGCGGGTCGATGGTGCGCGTGCCGAAGACGCTGTCGTCCTTGTTCTTGGCATGGGGCAGCTCATGGCCCGAGAACAGGCCCAGCACTGGGTCGCGGTGGGTGGTGTAGGCGCCCCAGCGCTGCACGGGGAAGGTCTCGGCCATGGGGCCGTCGACGCGGCTGCGCGCCTGCTCGATGGCCTCGGGCGTGGGCTTCATGTCCTTGAAGACCGGCAGCAGGATCCTGTCGAACGAGGGCATGGGCTGCGGCTCGAAACGCGACTGGGGAATCGCCCAGCGGTCGATCTCGCGGTCGAACACCGAGAGCGAGCCGAAGAAGAACACCACCATGAGCACGAAGCCCAGCACCAGGCCGAACCAGGTGTGCAGCCAGGCCATGGACAGCCGGAAATTTGGGAACATCGAACAATCTCCTGGTGCGGGATCTCTCTGGTGGGAGCCGCACCGCAAAAAAGGATCAGAGCAGGGCTTTCTGGACCAGGGACGCAGCCCCGGCCATCAGGGCGCCGCCACCGGCCAGCACCAGCCAGACACGCACCAGGCTGGCAGCGCAAAAGGCCCAGAGAAAAGCCACCAGCAGCACGATGAAGCCCAGGATGTAGCCCAGTGCCTCGGCATCGTGGAACGGCATCCCCGCCGCGAACAGCAGGCCGATGCCGAGGGCAATGAAGCCCCAGGTGAACGCATAGCTGCCCACCGTGCCTGCGGCAATGCGCGCGACGATGTGCAGGCGGGAAGCGGTGATGGTGGCCATTGGCTCAAGGGAAGTGATAATGCGAGTGATTCGCGATTATGCAATACGCCTGCGGGTAACCCCTGGGGCCGTGGGGAGTAGCACGCACCGACACCAGACCCATTCAGGATCGGCGTTGGCAACAAAAGGGACGCGCAGGAGACACCATCGTGCAGATTGCAAAATGCCGTTCTTCGACTTGCTGTTCAAGCGTTTTCAGCTATCAATAAAAGAGCAATCGATAAACAACTTGTCACATATGTCTTTGCACCGCTGCACAATGGCCGCAAAGTGCTCCTTTGCACGCATTGACCCCAATGGCAGCCCTGCCCATGCAAAGCATTTCTTCCCTGAACGTTGTCGATCTCTTGCTCGACGCGGTGTGTATCGTCGATGCGGATAGCCGCATCCTTTTCGTGAGTCCGGCGTTCGAGCGCATCTTTGGCTACCGCCCCGAGGAAGCCGTGGGCCTGCGCATGCTGGACCTGGTGCACCCCGAAGACCGGGGCACCACTGCGGACCAGGCCCGGTCCATCATGCAGGGGCAACTGCAGCTGCACTTCGAGAACCGCTACGTGCGCAAGGATGGCCGCATCGCGCACATCCGCTGGACGGCGCGCTGGATCGAGGAGCGACAGGTGCGCCTGGCCGTGGCCCACGACATCACCGAGCGCAAAAACATCGAGGTGATGCACGCAGCCATCTATGCCATCTCGGAGGCGGCCCACACCGCCAAGGACCTGATTGCGCTGTTCGAACACATCCACCAGGTCATCGGGCAGCTGCTGGCGGCCGTGAACTTTTCGGTGGTGCTCTACGACGCAGCCCAGGACGTGCTGAGCTACCCCTACCACGTCAACGAGCGCCACCCCGCCCCCGGCACCCTGGCGCTGGCGGACGACACCCTGTGTGCCGAGGTCATTCGCAGCGGGCAGTCTCTGCTGCTAACGCCCGGCACCCGCGCCGCCCTGCCCGCACACCTGCGGTTGCCCGACGGTGAGGACGCGCCGCTTTATTGGCTGGGCGTACCTCTGCACACGCACCACGGTGCCATTGGAGCCCTGGTGGTGCAGGGCTATACCGAGCACGCAGCCTACACCGAGAAGGACAAGGAGCTGCTGCAATTCGTCTCCACCCAGGTCGCCGCCGCGATAGAACGCAAGCAGATGCACGAGCGCCTGGCGCACATGGCGCAGTACGACCAGCTCACGCACCTGCCCAATCGCCAGCTGTTCCTGGACCGGCTCAAGACCGCCCTGGCCCGCGCGCGGCGCGACCAGAGCCTGCTGTCGCTGATGTTCATCGACCTGGACCGCTTCAAGGAGGTGAACGACACCCTGGGCCACGCCATGGGCGACCTGCTGCTGCAGCGCGTGGCCCAGCGCCTGCTCGAATGCGTGCGCGGCTCGGACACCGTGGCGCGCATCGGCGGCGACGAGTTCGTGGTGCTGCTCGAAGGCGGCCATGCGCGTGAGCACGCCCATGCCATGGCCGAGAAGATCCTGGCAGCCTTCGGCCCCCCTTTCGACCTGGAAGGCCGCCCTGTGCACACGCAGCCCAGCATTGGCGTGGCCATCTACCCCGACCATGGCCGCGAGGAGCACCACCTGCTGGTGCATGCGGACGAGGCGATGTATGTCTCCAAGAAGAACGGCGGCAACCAGGTGCATACGGCACCGCCTCCGCACTCGCCCCCAGCCATCGCCTGATACGGCTGGGCCAAAATGCGGGGTATGCAGCGCCAACCTCGACAACCCGGCCACGATGGCGCGCCCCGGCAGCCTCGCCACGGGCTGCTATTGCGTGGGCTGATCACCCTGGCCTGGGTGCTGCCCGCAGGGCCGCTGCTCACGCTGCTGCTGTTTCCCTGCTGGTCGTGGGTGGAGGCGGCGACCGGCTGGGAATCCATGGGCCACTCGGGCCCCGCAGGCTGGTGCTATGGGGCGGTGTGGTGCGCACTGCTGGCCCTGGCCCTGCAGGGGCCCAGGATAGCCCGGCGGCTCCTGCGCGGCTGACGCCTTTGACTGCCCCATGAACACCTCTGCAGCATCAAGCACAGACGACGCACCGATCGAGGTGCTGGAATACGACCCCGCCTGGCCAGTCCTGTTCGAAGCCGAGCGCCGCCTGCTGCAAGAGTTGCTGGTGCCCTGGCTGGCCGGGCCGGTGGAACACATTGGCAGCACCGCAGTGCCCGGTCTGCCTGCCAAGCCCATCATCGACATCATGGCGCCCGTGCACTCACTGGCAGGGTCGACCGCAGCGTTCGCCGCGGCCAGCGCGCTCAACTACCTGTACTACCCCTACAAGCCGGAGCAGCTGCACTGGTTCTGCAAGCCCAGCCCCGCGCACCGCACCCACCACCTGCACTTGGTGCCGCTGGGCAGCACCCTGTGGCAGCAGCGCCTGGCGTTTCGCGATGCGCTGCGCGGCAGTGACGCGCTGACCGCACGCTATGCGGCGCTCAAACGCCAGCTGGCAGTACAGTACCGGCATGACCGCGAGGGCTACACGGAGGCCAAGGGGCCGTTCATCGCGCAGGTACTGGCGAGGATGTAATCCCCTTGGCATGCACGGCCTCCGGGCAGGCCGGCGCCGGTGCCCGCACAATCGGGCCACTACAACCACTACCAGGGCCCCACGCCCTGCCCGCCCGCCATGCTCTACGCCGCGCTCAAGTTCGTCCACGTCCTGTCCCTCATCGTCTGGATCGGAGGCATGGTCTTCGCCCACTTCTTCCTGCGCCCCGCCACCCTATCGCTGGAGCCGCCGCAGCGCGTGAAGCTGATGCACGATGTTCTGCAGCGCTTTTTCGCCGCCGTGTCGGTGGCCGTGGTGCTGGTGCTGGGCTCGGGCCTATGGATGATCGGCAATGTCGCGCGCATGGCCGCGCAGACGGGCGGGCGCTTTGGCATGCCGCTGTCGTGGACCATCATGGCCACCATCGGCCTGGTGATGATGGCGATCTATGGCCACATCCGCTTTGCGCTGTTCAAGCGGCTCAAGGTCGCCGTGGCGGCTGCGGACTGGCCAGCGGGCGGCAAGGCGCTGGCGTCCATCCGCACCCTGGTGGGGGTGAACCTGGCGCTGGGCGTGATCACGGTGGCCGTGGTGTTCCTGCTGACCTGACCGATCAAGGCACCAGCAGGTGCATCGAGTGCGCCGCTTGAAGTACCAGCAACGCTGACAGCAAGGCGGGCGGCATCACCACCAGCCCGAGCTTGAGGAACTGCCAGGCCCCCACGTGCAAGCCCTCTCGCCGCAGCGCGGCCAGCCACAGGATGGTGGCCAGCGAGCCCGTGACCGAGAGGTTCGGCCCCAGGTCGATGCCGATCAGCGCGGCCGCCCGCACGGTGCTTGATGCGGATGCCGCGTCGAGCGAGGCCCCGGCCAGCAGGCCTGCGGGCAGGTTGTTGACCAGGTTGGTCGCCACGCCCAGCAGGGCGCCGAGCAGCGTGCCCGCGCCCTGCGGCCAGGCTGCGGCGGCGTTGCGCAGTGCGCCCGCCATGAGGCCCACCACGCCCGTCAACTCCAGCGCCTGTACGAAGATGAACAGCCCCGCCACCAGGGGCAGCACATCCCACGAGACGGAGCGCAACGCCTGCCAGGGCGCACGTCCGCATACAAAGGCCAGCAACGCCAGCGTGCCCAGGGCAGCACCCAGCGTGGGCCAGCCCAGCGGGATGCGCAGCCATGCGCAGGCCACCAGCACCAGCACCGAGACCGCCAGGCCCCCTGCCGCCACGCGGCCGCCCAGGCCCAAGGGGTGCTCGGGCACTGTGGTGGCGATGGTTTCGGGGATGGTGCTGCGCAGCACCCAGCGCAGCGCCACGTAGGTCACGGCGATGGACGCCAGCGAAGGCAGCGCGAACAGCGCCAGCCAGTGCGCCAGCGAGGGCATGCCGCTGCCCCAGACCACCAGGTTGGCCGGGTTGGAGATGGGCAGCACGAAGCTCGCCGCATTGGCGATGAAGGCGCAGATGAACAGGTAGGGCAAGGGCGAGGCCCCCACCGCACGCGCCACGGCGAACACGGCCGGGGTGAGCACCACGGCCGTGGCGTCGTTGGACAGGAACACCGTGACCAGCGTGCCCACTGCATACACCCACACGAAAAGGCGCCGGCCCGAGCCTTTGGCCTGCCTCGCCGCCAGGGTGGCCAGCCAGTCGAACACGCCCTCGCGCCGGGCGAGTTCGGACAGCAGCATCATGCCGGCCAGGAACAGGTAGACGTCATGCCCGCGCAGCACGCCCGCCCAGGCCTGCGCGGGGGTGAGCAGGCCGCAGGCCAGCAGCAGCGCCGCGCCGGCCACTGCCCAAACCGCCTCGGGCAGGCGCCAGGGCCGTACGATGACCGCTGCGGTGGCCACGCCGATGATGGCCCAGGTCCAGGGCGCGAGCGCCGTCATGTGGCCAGGCCCCCCAGGGGCTCGGGAAGATCGATGGACGCAAGGTACGCGGGACGGGTGTGCATGGGGGCGGATTCTATGCAGTGCCCGCCCATCGCGCCCCGCCCCAATGCCCCTGCCGGTGCGCCGGGTCACAAGGGCACTTACCATGTGGTCAAAAGAGCGTGCCCCTGGCACGCGCCAAGGAGCCCTCCCATTGTTCGGATTTTTTGAGAAACGCGTAGCCCCCTACCCTATCGAGGAACCCCACCTGCCACCCAAGGACTTCATGGCCTTCGTGTGGGACGGCACGCGCGGCCTGCGCGGACACGTGGTGGCCATGGCGGCCCTGTCGGCAGCGATTGCGGTCTACGAAGCGCTGCTGTTCGCCGTGCTCGGCCATGTGGTGGACTGGCTCTCCAGCGTATCGCCCGCGGCCCTGTGGGCCGAGCGCCGCACGGAGCTGATCGGCATCACCGTGCTGCTGCTCGGTTCGGTGGCCCTGGTGGCGCTGCAGACCAGTGTGAAGCACCAGGTGCTGGCCATCAACTTCCCGCTGCGCCTGCGCTGGAATTTTCACCGGCTGATGCTGGGCCAGAGCATGGCCTTCTATGCCGACGAGTTCGCGGGCCGCATCACCACCAAGATCATGCAGACCGCGCTGGCGGTGCGCGACATGATCTTCACCACCACCGACGTGGTGATCGGCATGGGTGTGTACCTGGTGACCATCCTGGCGCTGCTGGCGGGGTTCGACGTGCGCCTGCTGGCGCCCTTCGTACTCTGGATGGTGGCCTACGGCCTGGCCTGCTGGTACTTCGTGCCGCGCCTGGGCAAGGTGGGCAAGGCGCAGGCCGATGCGCGCTCGGCCATGACGGGGCGCATCACCGACGCCTACACCAACATCGCCACGGTGAAGCTGTTCTCGCACACGCGGCGCGAATCGGAGTTCGCGCGCGCCGCGATGGACGCTTTCAAGCTCACCGGCTATGCCCAGATGCGCCTGGTGAGCCAGTTCGAGATCGTCAACCACATCCTGGTGGTGGGCATGATCCTGGGCGCCTGCGGCACGGCCCTGTGGCTGTGGTCGCTGGGCCAGGTGGGCGCCGGCGCCGTGGCCGCCGTGACGGCGATGACCTTGCGCGTATCGGGCCACGCCCACTGGGTGATGTGGGAGATGACCACGCTGTTCGAGAGCGTGGGCACCATCCAGGACGGCATCAACACCCTGACGCGCCCGCGTGCCGTGGTGGACGCGCCCGATGCCAAGCCGCTGCAGGTGACGCAGGGCGAAGTGAAGTTCGAGGATGCGACCTTTGCCTATGGCAACAATGGCCGCCCAGTGATCGACCAACTGAACCTGACCATCCGCCCCGGCGAGAAGATCGGGCTGATCGGCCGCTCCGGCGCCGGCAAGTCCACCTTGGTGAACCTGCTGCTGCGTTTTCACGACGTGCGCTCGGGCCGGGTGCTGATCGACGGGCAGGACATCGCCCACGTGACGCAGGACAGCCTGCGCCGCTCCATCGGCATGGTCACGCAGGACACCTCGCTGCTACACCGCTCCATGCGCGACAACATCCTCTACGGCCGCCCCGATGCGAGCGAAGAGGACCTGCAGGCCGCCGCCCAGCGCGCCGAGGCCTCAGAATTCATCGCCACGCTGAGCGACCTGCAGGGCCGCACCGGCTACGAGGCGCATGTGGGCGAACGCGGCGTGAAGCTCTCGGGCGGGCAGCGCCAGCGCGTGGCGATTGCGCGCGTGATGCTCAAGGACGCGCCCATCCTGCTGCTCGACGAGGCCACCAGCGCCCTCGATTCCGAGGTGGAGGCGGCCATCCAGCAGAGCCTGGACGGGCTGATGCAGGGCAAGACGGTGATCGCGATTGCCCACCGACTGTCCACCATCGCGGCCATGGACCGGCTGATCGTGCTGGATGCCGGGCGCATCATCGAAGAGGGCACGCATGCGCAACTGCTGGCTCAGGGCGGCGTGTATGCGCGGCTGTGGGGCCACCAGAGCGGTGGCTTCCTCGGCGAGACCGACGAAGAGGAATCCAGCGCACTGATGCCTGGGTGACAGGCGCGGGCATGCGTGTCGCGCAGGCGGCTGCTCACCGCCAAGGTGCCCCCTAACGTGCACGGCACGGCGGCCACTCCGGCAGCCCATTCTTTGTGGAGATCCCTGCATGATCAAGATTACGGCCCTTTACCGCTGGCACGAAGGCGCCCGCTTCGACCAAGACTACTACCACGGCGAACACATGCGCATTGCGCGCGAGGCGCTCGGCCCGCTGGGCCTGGTGCGGCTGGAAAGCGACCGCGTGATGTACCCCGGCCCGCCACGCCCTGGCCAAGTGGTGGCGCTGACCAATGCCTTCTTCGAGACGGTGGAGCAGGCCCAGGCGGCGGCACAGAAGACCGCACCGGCGCTGACAGCCGATGTGCCCAACTACACCAACATCAAGCCCGAGTCGTACATGGCGCTGATGAAGGCGCACCCCTTGGGCGCCTGAGCCTACATGCCGCGCCGTTCCTTGGCGCGGTAGACCTCGATGGTGCCCACCGCCGCAGCCTGGTTGCCCCAGCTGTTGCGCACGAAGGTGGCGACGGCGGCCACGTCCTCATCCGTCAGCACATGGCGAAACGGCGGCATGCCGTGCGGGCGCGGGTTGCCGGCCGTGGCCGGCAGGTAGCCGCCCTGCAGCACCACGCGCACCAAGTTGGTGGTGTCGGCCAGCACCACGGCGCGGTTGCCGGCCAGCGCGGGGAAGGCGCCGGGCCCGCCCTGCCCCTGGCCCTGGTCGCCATGGCACTGGGCGCACTGCTGCTCGTAGACCTTGGCGCCGCGCGCCATGGCCGATGCGCCGGGTGGCGCAGCGGGTGGTGGCGACACGGTGTGCTGCGGCAGGTCCTGCAGATACACCGCCATGGCGCGCGCATCGGCATCGGTGAGGTACTGGGTGCTGCGGAACACCACCTCGGCCATAGGGCCCAGCACCGAGCCGTGGGGTGCCACGCCGGTCTTGAGCAGGGCCACCACGTCCTGTACCGGCCACTCCTTCACGCCGGCTTCGGCTGCGGCATTGAGCGCGGGGGCATACCAGTTCTGCACCGGGATCAGTCCGCCGTTGAAGGCCATGGCGTCGCTGGTAGCGCCCAAGGCGTTGCGCGGCGTGTGGCAGGCCGTGCAGTGGCCCAGGCCATTGACCAGGTAGGCGCCGCGGTTGTACTCGGCCGTCTGCGTGGGTGCGACCACCGCCAAGCCCGGTGCGAAGAACAGCGCCCGCCACACGGCCAGCGCAGCCTGTGTGTTGTACGGAAAGCCCAGCGCATGCGGCCGGTTGGCCTGGTCCACGGCGGGCCTGCTCTGCAGATAGGCGTAGATGGCGTCCGAATCCTCGCGCGTGACCTGGGTGTAGTTGGGGTACGGGAACGCCGGGTACAGCAGCCGCCCATCGCGCGAGCGGCCATGGTGCATGGCGCGCCAGAACTCGGCAGACGACCACTGGCCGATGCCGCTGGCCTTGTCGGGCGTGAGGTTGGAGCTGTGCACCACGCCAAAGGGTGTCTCGATACCGCGCCCGCCCGCGAACGCCGCCCCGCCCTGCATGGTGTGGCAGGCCATGCAGTTGCCCACGCGCGCCAGGTATTCGCCGCGCGCCACCCGTTCGGGGGTGGAGGCAAAGGCTTCGGGGGTGGATGGCAGCGGCTCCTCGCCGCGCAGGTTCAGGGTGATCACGGCGGCTGCGGCAATGCCGAGCGCAGCCAAGGTGAAGGAGATGGATCGGAGGATGGTGCGTGTTCTCATGGCATCCCCCTCAGCCTGCGGCCACGGGCACGCCGTCCACCCCGCCGCAGCGTGCAGGCATGGGCTGGGCTAGGCGGGCGGCCGGCTTGCCGCCGCCGGGCACGGGCTGGGCGGCCAGCCAGGCGGATACGGCGCTCACGTCGTCGGGCGTGAGCTGGCGCGCGATGTCGGCCATGCAGTCGGGCGCATGGGCGCGGCGCTGGCCGGTCTTCCAGGCGCCGAGCTGGCTGTTGAGGTAGTCGCGCGGCAGGCCCAGCAGGCCGGGGATGAAGGGGTTCACCCCCGTCATGGCCTGGCCATGGCACTGCACGCAGGCCGGAATGCCGCGCGCCGCATCGCCTTGCTGCACCAGCAGGCGGCCTTTTTCCAGCACAGCGGGTGGCGCCTGGGGTGCGGGCGGTGGGGCATACGGCACCTCGAGCGCAGCGAAGTGGGCTGCCATCTCGCGCAGGTAGTCATCGGTCAGGTGCTCGATGAGGCTGGTCATCTGCGGGTAGCTGCGCCGGCCTTCACGGAAGTTGATGAGCTGGTTGGCCAGGTAACCGGCCGGCTTGCCCGCGATGCGCGGGAAGTAGCCCTCTGGCGTGGCGCGGCCTTCCTTGCCATGGCAGGTGACGCAGGCCAGCACGCGCGGCGCCATGCCGCTGGACACGGTGGTGGCCGCCACGGGCGCGGGCGGGGTGGCAGGTTGCGCAGCCGCAAGGCCGCAACCCAGGGTGGTAACCATCCACAGCGGGACAACGGGGCGCAGCAGACTGCGCAAACGATCAATCATGGGGCGAAGCTTTTTTGAAGGTACACGGTAGGCCAGTACACGCAAGCGACTCTACGCCCCTTTAAAAAACAGTACAGATTCAGTTTCTGATTAAAAATACAGATCAGTTTGTACTGAAACAAAACATCCTCTTGAAACGCTACGAACGCCACGCCGATGCCATCGCCCAGCTCATCCACAGCGGTGCGCTGCGCCCGGGCGACCGCGTGCCTTCGGTGCGCGAGGCCAGCCGCACCCGGGGCATCAGCCCCTCCACGGTGTTTGAGGCCTACTACCTGCTGGAGGCCCAGGGCCTGATCCATGCGCGCCCGCGCTCGGGCTACTACGTCAGCACGCACCTGCCGGCCACTGCCGGACAGCAGCCCCCGGCCGAGCCCCTGCCTTCGCAGCCGGCGGTCGGATCGACCGGCGTTGCCATCAGCGATCTGGTGTTCGAGGTGCTGGGCTCGGCGCGCGACCGCGACCTGGTGCCACTGGGCTCGGCCTTCCCGGGGCTGGAGCTGTTCCCGTTCGAGCGGCTGGCGCGCTGCCTATCGAGCGGCATGCGCAAGCTCGACCCCTGGAGCATCGTGCAGAGCCTGCCGCCGGGCGACGAGCGCCTGCGCCAGCAGATCGCGCTGCGCTACGGCCTGCACGGCACGGCGGTGGACACGGGCGAGCTCATCATCACCAACGGCGCCATGGAGGCGCTTAATCTGTGCCTGGAGGCGGTGACCCGGCCGGGCGACATCGTGGTGGTCGAATCCCCCACCTTCTACGCCGCACTGCAGGCGCTGGAGCGGCTGAACCTGAAAGCCGTGGAGGTGGCGACCCACCCGCGCGAGGGCATCGACCTGGCTGCGCTGGCCGAGGCCCTGGCGCGCCACCCGGTCAAGGCCTGCTGGCTGATGCCGAGCTTTCAAAACCCGCTGGGCAGCCTGATGCCCGAAGAAAAGAAGCGCGCCCTGGTGGCCCTGCTCGCGCGCCACCAGGTGCCGCTGATCGAGGACGACGTGTATGGCGAGCTGCACTTTGCCCCCGAGCGCCCGCTCCCGGCCAAGGCCTTCGACACCGAGGGGCTGGTGATGCACTGCAGCTCGTTCAGCAAGTGCCTGGCCCCCGGCTACCGCGTGGGTTGGGTGGCGGCGGGCCGCTTTGCCACCGCCGTGCAGCGCCTCAAACTCATGACCACGCTGGCGGCGGCCACGCCATCGCAGCAGGCGCTGTCCGAGTACCTGGCCCAGGGCGGGTATGACCGGCACCTGCGCCAGCTGCGCCGCAGCCTGGCCCGCCAGCAGGAGCGCGCGCTGGCCGGCATTGCGCGGCATTTTCCGGCCGGCACGCGGGTTTCGCGGCCCGAGGGTGGGTACTTTCTGTGGGTGGAGCTGCCGGCGTCGGTCAACGCCCTTACCCTGCACCGCCAGGCCCTGGCCCAGGGCATCAGCCTGGCGCCGGGGCAGATCTTCTCAGCCGACCAGCGCTTTGCGCACTGCGTGCGCATCAACTACGGCCACCCGGCACAGGAGCGCTTCGAAGAGGCGCTGGCCACCGTGGGGCGGCTGGCGGGGGAGTTGGCGCTGGGCTGAAGCCGGTGCCCGGCACGCGGGGGGAGCGCAACATCCTGGTGCACCGCCACGCCCTCGCCTCCCATCCTGGGGAAACCTGCCAGGCCAGTCCTTGCATTTTGCTGACAAACCCCGGCACAGCGTTGGATACACCCAACTTCGGGTTCGCCCCTCTTCTGGCATGGCTATTGCACGGCATACTGACCGCCGCCCGGCTTGCTGGCCCCACCAGGGCCGGCCGAGCAATCAACACCGCCTACCATGCCACCACCCCAGCGTGTCCCGATCCTGACCGTGGAAGACGAAGACGACTGGGTCGTCTCGTTTGCGTTCGGCCCCCAGGGGGCAGACCGCCTGACGCTCAAGCGCACGCCCCGGCTGGAGTTCATGCTGCGCCCCGAGCAGCGCGGCGTGTTCGTGGGCGCAGGCATGGGCACCCGCCCTGCCCCGCTGGTCGCCGTGCAATGGGGCAGCAAGAGTGTGGACGTGGTGTCCACCGAGCGGCGCTACAGCCTCGACATCAGCAAGGTGGACGGCAACCTGCTGGCCGCTGCGCTGCAGGTGCTGGGGAAGATGAACTTTGACCAGAGGTTTCAGCTGGCGGGGGTGTGAGGCCCTCTCGGGCCTGCGTCAGCAGGCACGGGAAGTAGCCCTTAGCGGGTCATTTTGAAGAATGCATTCACGACAGCCACTTGGGATTCGTCCAGCGTTGTCACAGCCACCGTGCCAAAGGCCATGCGGTCGTCGATGGGCCAAATCTGACCAGGGTTGTTCGCGGTAACGTCAGCCGCCAGCGAGGCAGCACGCAGGCTGCCGAAACGGGCATCACTGCGGCCATCGATCTGCTGGTCCAATGCTCCGGCCAGCGAATAGGTCACGTTGCGGATTTCCATCAGGTTGCGCGGCATCGCCACATAGGTGCCGACCGCAGCGGCCGGCTCCGACCAGTTCAGGCTGCTGAAGCAGACCTGCACCTCCTGCGGGTTGCCGTTGCTATCCAGGTACACGTAACGGTCCTGCTGGCCTTCGGTGCGCCCGGTAGGGACACGGATGCCTGCGGCCAGAAAGGCGTTAATCATGTCGGCACCACACAGGGGCGTTCCGGCAGGCGTCACCGCACCATTGACCCGGCCAGTGGGCGCCAGCGCATTGTCGCCTGGCGGGCGCCCCACGCCGTTGAAATACGCCTCGTAGGCCAGTTGCCAGCCCTGGATGAAGTCCGTGGACAGGCGTTGGTTGGCCGCAGAGCGCTGCAGATCGCGCCCCACGGCCACGGCGCCGATCAACAGGCCGATGACGACCAGAACGACGCTCAGCTCCAAAAGCGAGAAACCACGCTGGCGGCGCACACGGGTGCGGCAACTGGATGCAGTGTGAAGTGAGGTCATGGTAGGCGACTCGGTAAGCGTGAAATCAATGGCCAATCGCATCGGCTGTCAGTGTGTTGTTGTTGATCGAGATCGACAGGTCTGTCATGGCGGTGGTCCGTTCGGCAAAGTCTTTGTGCACTTCCTTGGCCTCGGCCAACGACGCAATCGCGTCAACCTGAGCGAATGCCGCCAGTCCCACGCTGATCCCCGCGGCCACAATGCCCCCAGCAGCCAATCCGATCTGAGCAGACCGGACACCGGCGCTGTAGGTGGTGTCGCCAACGGCGGACACCATTTCCTTGGCGGCATCGAGCACGCCTGCGGCAGCACCTGCAATGCCTGCGGCAGCGGCTGCGACGTCGGCTTCTGCCAGCTTGACGGAGATGAACAACTGGTCACGGTAGTCGTACAACGAGCGTTCAATCACAAAAGCACCCATGGCCGCGTTGAAGTGGGCGTGGGAGATTGCGGACAACGCGGCACCGCAATGCAATTCGGCAAACAACTCCGCGTGGCTGGCAGCCATCACGATGTCGTCGTAGGTGTTGGTGACGCGCGTTGCGGGTGCCTCAAAGGTAGGCGCAGCACTGGTGGCGGTGGCATTCGCTCCATCGAACGATTGCCCATCGCCGTTGGCGTCCAACATGCCCGGCGCTGCGATCACGAACGCCACCGAACGCCTCACGCCACCCAGCGTGGTGGCGAGGCCTCCGGCAGGCGCAGGGATGACGACACTCCCCAGGTTCAGCGCAAGGCAGGCGTCGACCAGCGTGGTCGACTTGCCTGCCAGCGGGCACGGCGGACCGTTGGCGGCATCGCACAAGGGATTGAAGATGGGAGCCGCAGGCGGCGCGGATTGGGTCGCGGGCTGGGTCGCCCCCAGCAGGACCGCCGTGGACTGGGGAATGGGCGGCGCGGTGGCGTTGGGACCATCCGCATTTTGAGGCCGGGGCTTTGGCGTGCGAATGCGCAACGGGTTCATTCGGTCACGGGCAACAGCCAGGTCCTGGTCCAGTTGCGCGGTTGCCGCATTGGGCTGGCGGTAGACGCCATAGCGCAACGCCTTTGCATCCAGGCTGGGAATCCCCAGCGCTCGCCACGGCAGGAAACCCACCTGGCGCAACCCCGCGCCGTCGGAGCAGGCCTCCACGCCATTGGCGTCCGCCGCAGGGCAAGGCAGGCGGTAATTGGCATGCAGAAAGCCCACAAGGGCATCTCGCGCCTGCTGCTGCGCCGTTATCTGCACCGACGTGACGCGCTGGCGCTCAGCCAACTGCCAAAGGATCACCGCAGCGGGCAGGATGATCCCCAGGGCCAGAAGCACCACCGACAGTTCGACGAGAGTAAAGCCCCTCACTTTGCGCTTCATGGATTGAGCCCTTTCTCGTCCAGATTGATGGCATCGGTGAGGGCATTCGTGAACGACTCGTAGACCTGGATGGCGTAGGTGTCCGCAGCGAGGCGCTTTTGCCGCGAGACCTCCAGCGCTGCCTTCGCTTCGTCAAGCGCTTGGGCCGCAAGCACGGTTTCAGCAATCGATGCGCCCAGGTTCACGGCGGCAATCGCAACGGTAAAGGCGGTCACCCCCTCGGTGTTCGCGGCCGACGCAATGCTCAGCACCCCCCCGGCCGTCGCAAGTGCCAAGCCCATCGCGGCAACCGCCACACCCGTCTCTGCGCTTTGAACGGCAGACTCTGATGCTGTGATGTCGAACAATCGCAGGGACCAATACTCCTGCATCACCCGTGCAGTGTCGTAAGCGGCATAGGCCCCCTGCGCCGCCGCCTGCATTTCACTCAGGCGGGCCGCGCATCCAATGCGTGCGCTCAGGTCAGATGGACCAACCGCCAGGCTCAGATCGTCGAAATCGTGGGTCTGGGGGCGGCCTGGAAAATCGAATTTCCACGCAGGATTGGCGCCTGCGGCATTGTTGCCATCAAAACGGTTGTTCTCACCGGGGTGCACGAGGACGTAAGCCACGGGAATGGAATCCGTTGCATTCCCCGCAGACAGCGCACCTGTCGCCGTGGGGTTGGCAGCATACTGGCGCAGCACGGCGCACCAGTCCAGGCCGTTGAACACGGCGCGGCGGGTATTTTTTGCCCTGCCAATGGCACTGGTCGCATTCGCCAAGGCGGAGGTCACACCTGCGCTCGGTGTAAGCCCCGTCTGGTGCGCGGGCACAGCAAGGCCGGTGAACTCGATATACAAGTCCGGGGAAGCCAGTTTTGGGGCGGTCGCGGTATTGAGCGCCAGGTCCATGGACCCACCGCGGTTGACGCCGTAGTGGATCTGGTTGAATTGGCTGCCCAGGCCCAGGGTGCGCCACGGCAGGAACACCGCGTCGGCATCGCCGCAGGCCTGGACCCCCTGGGCATCTGAAGCAGGGCACGGCATGGTGCTGTTGGCAAGCACGAAACCTTCCACGGCCGACTGGGCTTCCGCCAGCTGGGCCAGCATGGCGGGCCGCTGCAGAGGCTCACGCGTGGAAACGACCCAGCGCCACAACAGCACGCCAAGAATACCGATGACGGCCATCGCCACGGCCAGTTCCACCAAGGACAGGCCGCGCTCCCGGTGCAGAAGAAAGCGCTTCATCGGATGCCTCCCTTCTGGTCGGCGCGCAGGAGGATTTCCATGGCCCGTTCGATCGGCATGGGCGTAACGGCCCCATTGTTGGTGATGTTGCAAGGTGGCGGGTTGTCCTGCTGGGTCTTGAGCTGCTGATAGATGGCTTGGGCATCCGTTTCCCGCTTCTGGGCGACTGTCAGCTCGCTTTGCAGAATCGCGAGTTCCTTGCGCAGCCTGATGGGTAAAAGGAATTTCGCGTTCGGGTCAGGGCTGGTCCTGGATCCACCAAACAGATCCACGACACCAGCCAGCACATTGGAGGAAGTGTTGACAGGCCCCAAGGGGCACAGTCCATTGCTCAAAGAGCAACCCGGCTGGATTTCAGTGGCTCCGTTGAAGCGCCGGTAGGGTCCGGCGTCAACCAAAGCGTTGTAGGCTGTTTGGAAAGCCGTGGCCGCAGGCCCCAGGTTGGCCTGCGCGGCGGCCAGATCGCTCTGGGCGGTCGCAAGGTTGGTCTGGGCGTTGTTGCGCTCAGTCACGGCCTTGTCGTACTCTGCCTGCAGCGCCACGGGGTCATTGAGCAGCGTGCGCTGCGAGGTCTTCTCCAGCATGGTCTTTTGCAGCGCCGCCTTGGCAACGGGATCGGTCGCAACAGCAATCTGCGCATTCAGCGAGGCGATGTCCGTATTGAGCTGGGTAAGCAATGCTGTTCTGTTGGTGATCATGTTCCCGTAGGACGTGACTTCACCACTCCAGGAGGTCACCGCAGCCTGGTAGTCCGCGATCCGGTAGTCCGCGCTGGTTTTGGCCGCCGTGTAGTCGTTCCAGGAGGTGGCTGCCGTCTGCAGGGTCGCCACCCTGTCATCGATGTTCGTGGAAGTGGCGCCCGCTCTCACATACGCGATCAACAGGTTGATGGCATTGGTCCTGTTGGTGTCAGCGTTGTTCACGTCATTGGTTTTGCTCGTGACCGCAGCCTGTTTTGCTTGCCTGGCTGCGATGGCATTGTCCCACTCGGTCTTGGCCGCATTGACCGAAGAGCTGAGGTCGATGGTGGGGCACACCGCGCTCAGATCGGCACTGCCATCGGCCAAGGCCAGCGCGTTTCCGGCCATCACAGCGGCCACAACGTTTGCGGCGATGGAAGCAATGTTGAGGTATATGACCCCTCCCGACAATGCGGTCGCAGTCGCGTGGATGCCGATGGCGGCACAGGCGTTGACGGCCAAGCCCAGCGAGGCAGCACAGGTCACCGTGTCGACAACGGTATTGGCGGCATCCGAGATCGTTTCCAGAACCAATGCACCGGTTTCGACGGCGGTGATGGCGGCGCCCAGCGCGGCAAATGCCACGGCCTCCTTGGCAGAGGCGATATTGTCCGTACGCATGCCATGCACCTGCTCAATCACATCCACCCCCAGGGCCATGGTGTTGATGGAGTCGATCAACGGGTGGCAATGGAATGCGGACAGGAGACTGGCATGTGAACGCTCCAGCACGATGTCGTTGTAGAGCGCCAGCACCGGCCGGCGGCCCGGGTCTTCGACCATGCTGTCGCTCCCGGTGTTGGCTCCATCAAACAGGTTGCCGTCGCCATTGGCGTCCCCATTGCCCGGATGCACGAGCGCATAGGCCACGGTCCTGACAGGTGTCGCGTTCACCTCCGCCATGCCGGCAGCTGGAGCGATGGCCCGCCCTGCGTCCAGCCGCTGGCAGAAGTCCGGCAGCGTAAGGACGTTGGCCGTGTAGGTGCCGCCCGTGGCAGTGGTCTCGCGCATGGTGGCGAAGGTGCGACCGGTTTCGTCATACTCCAGCGGCCTCCAGGAGTCGTCCAGCACCGTCAGGCTGTTCGTGCCCGTCCCACGCTGCACGAGGTAGCGCAACTGGCCCACATCCACACCGGCATCGACACCCGCCAGGGCCATGGTGACCGTTGGCAACCATCCACTTTGGTTGCCGGCGCCACAGTCCGCCACACCATCGCGGTCGATGTCAGGGCAAGGCAGGCTTCCGGCCACCGTGACGTATGCAATGAGGGCCCGGTCTGCTTGCGAAAGGGCCTGGCGTTCCTGGCGGGCGGTGTTCACGGCCGAGCGTTCGCGCCACTGCAGGTAGCCGATGGTTGCAAGGCCTGCCATCACGGAGATCAACAGCAGCACCTGCACGAGGCCGAACCCGCGTGAGCGGCCGGGCGCTGTGCGTGCGCGGTGGGCATTGGAATGGTTTTTCAGCATGGGAGATATCTAGGCAAACGCCGTTACGGCAGGCTTTTGCGCAGCCAGCCGGCGAGTTGGGCCGGGGACTCGGCCACGACCACATCGTCGGAACCGAAGCGCAGGGGCGCCGAGGGGCTCGCAGCACAAGTGCTGACAGGCACATGGGGGGCATCGAATCGGCTCCCATCGTTGTCCTTGTCATCCAGCGGAACGATCACCCAGTAGGCCGCAACCATGACCAGGTTGCCAGCGCAGTCAATGGCGCCAGCGGGCCCGCCATCTCCGGTGAGGTAGGTTCTGGCCGTTGCCGCCGTTTTCCTGGATGCCGTGTTCAATGCCGCAATCAGGTCCGTGGTATCACGGTAGTTGGGACTGGCGCTGGCATTGGGGTTGGAAGGATCAGGCACAGGGTCCCCGGTCCGCTCCTTCACCACGGCGAGGTCTGCATCAGCGGTATCCACGACATTGGGGTCACGGAACACCGAATAGCGCGCACGCAACAGCGGCACCGGAAGCTCCAGCCCCACGCTCACATAGGGGAACCAGCCGACCTGCGTACCTGTGGTGCAGACCCCTGCGGTCAGTGCCTCGTAGCCGGTGCCCGCAACGCTGCTGTCAGGGCATGGAAGCCGCCCATGGCGCAGCGCAAAAGCGCGGACGATGGATTGCAGCTGTTGTGCTTCGGCCCGGCCCCGTTCGATCTGCTGCTGCGCTGTCACGGTTTCGTACCCGCTGAACGCAGCCCAAGACATCAGCCCCGCCACCACCAGCGCAACAGCAAGCTCCACCATGGTGAAGCCCGCCTGCGCAGCACGTTGCGCGGGGAGGTTGCTGCGGAGTGCGGCACAGGTCATTGCGCCTTCCCTGCGGGCGTGGCCCGGCGCGCATAGGTCTGCACATTGGCGGCCGCAACGCTCATGGCTTCGCTGACGCGGGGCAATTCTTCAAGAATGACGCGACGCCGGGCCACGTCTTTGGGGTCCAGGCTGTTGGAGATGGTCTTCAGTTCGCGGTTGAGCGACTGGACCTTGGCACTGCCTTCCAGCATCACCCGCAATGCTTGAAAATAGCGCGGATCCAGCTCACCCTGCGACAGGGACTCCAGTTCGTTGAGCGCTGCAATCACTTCGGTGGGCGAGGCGTCAGGCCCCTGTGCCGTCAGCGTCGCAAAGCGAGCGCGCACCTCAGTCAGGCGCCTGCGGCGCTCCTGCGAATTCATGCCGGAGGCCGGTGCCACAACCGCACTTGCAGCCTGCCCCGGCGCTTGGGAAGCGGGCGCGCCAGCCATCGCCAGATCCCGGCCTTGTTCCTTCACACCAGGAAGGGTTGCTGCGGGCGATACCGCCGCGCCTGCCGCACCAACAGCTACCGGCTCGGGCGCGCCCGAGCTCCCAGTCCACACGCCTACGGCGAATACCAGCGCCAGCACGAGCAGGCCAGCGGCACCGCCGATCAAAACACCCTTGCGCATCATTGCTCCGTCCCAATTTTCACACCCACGCCAGCAAGGCGGCGTGAAGCAAGCGATTCACACGCCCGCAGCACACTGCAAAACGCCGTGCCAGAGGCGAAAAGGCGTTCAGCCTTCATTGCCCGCCTCCCAGCGTATGCCCGACCGACTGCCGCACCAGGTCGTACACCGGCAGCAGCAGCGCCACGATGAGGAACAGGAACAGACCGCCGGCGATCAGGATGATCACCGGCTTCAGGATTTCGGCCAGCGACTGGACCACTACTTCCAGGCGCTTGCGGTAGTCTCCGGCCAGGTGGGCCAGTTGCTGGTCCAGGCTGCCGGACTCCTCGCCCACCGAGATCATGCGCACTGCCATGGCTGGAAAGCCGCCCACGCGCCGCATCGACGACGACACCGACTCGCCGCGTGACACCGATTCGGCCACCTGGATCAGGCGGGTGCGGTAGTAGCGGTTCTTGGTGGCGCGGCCCAGGATGCGCAGGCTGGAGACCAGGTCCACGCCGGCACGCACCAGGATGGACAGGTGCTCCGTCATGTGCGCCATGCCCGAGGACACCAGCAGCGTGCGCGAGATCGGCAGGCGGTGCAGCAGGTTGTAGGTGGCCAGCTGAAAGCTTTCCGAGCGCTTGAACAGCACGGTACCCGTGATGGCGACCACGGCAACGACCAGCAGCACCCAGGGCAGATGGGTCGAGAGCATGTTCGCGAACGAGACCAGGCCTTCGGTGATGGGCGGCAGCTTGGCCTGCATCTGCTTGAACAGCCGGGCCATGTTGGGCACCACGTAGTAGATCCAGAAGATCGCCACGCCGATGATGGTGGCGAACACGAAGGCCGGGTAGATCAGCGCGGTCTTGATGTCGCGCTTGATGTTGATCATGCGCTCCACGTGCTCTGCCGCCTCGCCCAGCATGCGGTCGAGCGTACCCGTCTGGTCGCCGATGGAGACCAGGTTGCGCACGGTCTCGGGGAACACGTCGGGGTGGCGGTTGAAGGCCTCGGTCATGCCCACGCCGGCGTTCAGGTCGTCGAGCATGTTGCGGGCCACGTAGGCCATGGCGCGGTTCTCGCTGGTGTCGCTTTCGTCCACCAGGGTCTGCAGCGCGTCCAGTGCAGGCACGCCGGCGCGCATCATGAGGCCCATGTCGCGCAGAAAACCCGCCAGGTCTTCGCCGCGCACCTGGCGGCGAAACAGGTGCATGAGGATCTCGGAGAAAAACGCCAGCCAGGCCGGAAAGCGGAACAGGCTGAGCACCGTGCCATCGGTGTCCGACTCGATGCGCATGCGCACCGACACCTCGCGCTTGACCGCCAGGCGCAGCAGGCCCGAGCGCACGCCGCCGTGCGGCAGCAGCACGCGGTAGTAGTAGGTATTGAGGGATGAGGCCATGGGTGGTGTCCGCCGAAACGGTTCAGTCCTCGCCCACCGTGCGCAGGATCTCGTCCATGGTGGTCTCCCCTGCCAGCACCCGGTTGCGCGCCAGGGTCAGGATGGGGCGCATGCCCGCGCCCATGGCGCGCTGGCGGATTTCGGCACGTGTGGCGTCGGAGGCAATGGCGTCGGCCAGGTCGCGGTTGACGACCAGCATCTCGTACACCGGCAACCGTCCCAGGTAGCCTGTGTCGCGGCAATGGTGGCAGCCCGCGCCATGGAACACCTGCGGGGCCGAGTCGGGGTTGGTCAGGCCCAGCCAGCGGCGCTCATCGTCGGTCGCCAGGCGCGGCTTGGCGCAGTGCGGGCAGATGCGGCGCACCAGGCGCTGGTTGATCACCGCCACCAGGTTTTCGGCAATGGTTTCGGTGTCCACGCCCAGCAGCTTGAGCCGCGGCATGACACCGAAGATGCTGCCCACGTGCAGGGTGGAGAGCACCAGGTGGCCGGTGGACGAGGCATCGAGCGCGGCGCGCGCGGTCTCGGAGTCGCGGATTTCCCCCACCAGGATGATGTCCGGGTCGTGCCGCAGAAAGTGCCGCATGGCGTTGGCGAACTCGTAGCCCGCGCGGCGGTTCACCTCGGTCTGGCAGGCCACGGGCACGCGGTATTCCACCGGGTCTTCGACGGTGAGCACGTTGCGTTCGATCAGCGGCTGCATGCGCAGCGCGGCGTGCAGCGTGGTGCTCTTGCCCGAGCCCGTGGGGCCGGTGATGAGGATCAGCCCGTGCGGCTTGGCAAAGGCCTTGGCCATCACGGTCACGTCTTCCTGCAGAAAGCCCAGGTCGGCCAGCTTGTCCAGGCTGCTGCGCTCGGGCAGCAGGCGCAGCACCATACGCTCGCCGAATTCGGAAATCAGCGTGGACACGCGGATCGTGTAGTTGTGCTCCATCACCTGGGCGGTGAAGCTGCCATCCTGCGGCAGGCGCTGCTCGCTGGCATCCATGTCGGCCTGCAGCTTGACGTAGACCACCAGGCGGTCGAGCGCGGGCGACAGGGCGAACACCGGGCGCAGCACGCCGTCCACCCGCAGCAGCACCGAGCGGCTGCGCGCCGTGGGCGCCAGGTGGATGTCGGTGGCGCGTTCGCGCACGGCCAGGTGAAGCATGTGTTCAAGCAGGCGCGCCGGGCTGTAGGCACGGTCGATGTCGGCTTCGAGCTTGCGCACCTCGCTCTCGACCAGGCGGGTGGGCGGGTTGTCGGCAAAGTAGTAGTGCTGCTGGATGGCCTGCGCCACGCTGTCGAACTCGCCCTGGAAGAAGTGGCAGGACTTGCCCAGCTTGCGCAGCACCAGTTCGCGCACGGCGTCGGGCTGGGCATCGCCCAGCACCACCTCGATCTGGCCTTCGTGCTCCCGCACTGGCAAAAAGCCATAGGTCAGGCACAGCGAGCGGTTGAACACCGCTGCCACGGCCGGGTCGGGCTCGGGCATCTCGGCGGCGTTCACGAACAGCAGGCCGCGCTGGCCGGCGAGTTGGCGGGCCACCTCGTTGGCACTGGCAAAGCCCAGTTCCACGAGCAGGTTGCCCATGGGCACCTTCTCGATCTTCTGCTTTTGCAACACGTAGTCGATCGCCACGGATGAGACGACGCCAGCATTCACCAGCGCCGCCCCCAGGGAAGGGCTTTTCTCCTGCAGGGCAGCCAGGCGGTCGGTGACGGAAGTGCCGGGCGGCAGCGAAAGGGCGGCGTCTAGCACCGGGTCAGCGGGCGGATACATTCTGCTGCTCCAAGATAAAGAAAGTCAGTTCGTCTGGTTTGCCCGTGGGGGCCAACCCGTGTTGCAGCTGGAAGCGGGCAAGCGCCTCCCCCGTCTTGGAGCCGAAAAAGCCGTCGTCCAGCTCGCGCGGATCGAGCAGACCCAGGCCCTTGAGCTTGAGCTGCACGTTGCGCGTGGCCTGCTGGGCCGCCAGGATGTAGCGCGCCTCGCTACGGCCCAGCCACGCCACCCATGCATCCTTGCCCTCGGTAAAACGGCAAACACGGGGCATGGGCTTGAGCGCATTGGCATTGGCGCCCAGGGGCTGCGGCAGGCGCTGCACCTGGAGCACGTCGTCAGCGGTGGCAATGGCCTTGAGCTGGGCTTCGCAAGCAATGCGGGGAGAAACTTCGGCCACGGACACGGTCGCAGACGCTGCAGCAGCGCTGGGGTCAGCGGCCGCCGATGCGACTACGGCAGGTGCGGGCTCTGCCACCGTCGGCATCTGCGTGACGGGAGCCGGCGTTGGCGCCTCGGGCGTCGCCTTTGGCACTGGCGCCAGCGGGTTCTTCGGGGCGGCATCGACCACCGGCGGTGCACTGCCGCCGGAAGAAGACAGCCCCCAACTGGCCAGCGCCACGGTGGCCGTGGTTCCGGCCACCAGGCCGGCAGCAACCCAGGCCCAGCGGCGGCGGGGGCGTGCCACGGCGGCAGCGATGGTGGCGGCGTCATCGCCCAGCGCCGGCATGTCTGACACTGCGCGCTGCACCAGCGCGTCGGTGATCACCGAGCCGCGGGTGCTGGCCAGCCCATAGAGGCAGCGGTCCAGCACCAGGTGGATCTGGCGCAGGTTGCCCTGCGTGACGCGGTAGACGATGTCCACGGCGGCGGGCTCGATGGACAGGCGCCCTTCCGCCCCGGCGGCATTGACACGGAAGTCGAAGTACCGGGGCATCTCATCCTTCTGCAGGCCAGAGAGACGGGCGTGCTTGACGATGCGGCTCTTGAGCTGGCGCAGCTCGGGCGTGGCCAGGGTCTCTTCGAGCTCGGGCTGCCCCACCAGCAGGATCTGCAGCAGCTTCTCCTGCCCGGTTTCGAGATTGCACAGCAGGCGCACCAGTTCGAGCGACTGCACGCTCAGGTTCTGCGCATCGTCGATCACCAACAGGCTGGTTTCATCGGCTTGGTGGCGCGCGATCAGGAACTCCGTCAGGCGGGCGAGGCCCTGCTCCACCGAGTCGCTGGGGGGCAGGCCGAAGTCGCTTTGGATGGCCGAGAGCAGTGCGCTGTCCTGCAAAAAAGTGTTCAGGATCAGGGCCGAGCGGCAGTTCCTGTCCTTGAGCGTATCGAGCAGGCGCCGCACCATGGTGCTCTTGCCCAGGCCCACCTCGCCGGTGAGCAGCACGAAGCCCTTGCGTGCCTCGATGCAATGCGCGACCTCCGCGAAATCTTCTTCCAATCGGGGCGTGAAGAAGTACGACCCCGCGTCCGGCGTGGGAGGGAAGGGATTGCGCGACAGACCCAGCGTCGCGTAGACAGGGCTGGTGCTCATTGGCGGGCGTTGGGTGTGAACTGGCCCAAGGCCGAACGCAGCGCAGCCGAGTCGGGAGACAGGCGCAGGGCGGCGCCCAACGTCGCACGGGCCTCCTCGGGCTTGCCCCTGCGGCTGTGGATGCTGGCGAGGTTGATGGCTGCCTCCTCGTCACCGGGCATGCGGTCCAGGATGGCGCGGTACTGCTCGGCAGCGGCGGCATCGTTGCCGGCGCGCAGGTCGAACCAGGCCTGGGCACGCAGCAGCCCCAGGGAGCCGGCAGGCAGGCGCGACTTGAGGGCGGCCAGCTCGCGCTCGGCATCGGCCGTCTGGTTGTTCTTCATGGCGGCCACGAACCGGGCGAAACGCAGCTCCACCGGCGTTTCGTCCACCACCGGCGCGGGGGCTGGCACCACCACAGGCGGGGCGACCGCACGCGGGGCACGGGCGGGGCGTGGCGCTGCCGCAGGGCGCGGCGTGGCCGGGCGAACGTCGGCCTGGCCGGTGGCGGCCTGCGCGACCACCACGGCGGGTGCGGACACCGGTGCGGCGGCGGGGGCTGGAGCGGCCTGAACCTGTGCGACAAGTGCCGGCGCTGACGGCGCGGGTGCAACTGCGGAAGGCATGGGGGCAGGCGCCGTGGCGGCAGCCACCGCAGCGGGCTGAGCGCTGGCGGCTGGCGAATCGACCACCGGCGTGGCTCCGGCAACCACCGGCACCTCCACCAGCGGCTGCGGGGCCGCGAGTGCCGGCGGGGTGGCCACCGGCAAGGCAGGCGCCGTGACAGCCACCACGGGCGGCAGCGGCTGGGGTTGCTTCTGGCTTTGCCACAGCACCCAGCCCAGGCCACCGGCGGCCACCACGATGGCAAATGCCAGGGCACCATCCAGCCACGCAGGGCGGCCGCCGCGCGGGGCGGTGACAGCGCGAGGCCGGGCCGTGGCAGCGGGCGCAGCAGGGGATGCCGTGGCCGTGTCCATGGATTTCAGTGCGTCGTGGATGAGGCTCATAGCACACGCACTCGCAGAACGATGACCAGCTCACGGCTGTTGTGCACCTTGTTTTCGTTGCCGAACAACTTGCCCAGCAGCGGCACGTCGGAGACACCTGGGGCACCGCGGTCGTTGTTGGAGTTGCGCTGATCGATCAGGCCGCCCACCACCACCACGTCGCCGTCACCCACGTTGAGGGTGGTTGTCAGGCCCTTGTAGCTGACCTTGGGCAACGATATGAGGTTCTCGCCCCCCACCGCCACCAGTTGCAGGCTGGCCGGGTCCACATCGCTCTGCATCGGGTTGAGCATCAGCTCGATGCGGCCGTCTTCACGCACCATGGGCAGCACGCCGACCATCACACCCGAGAACACCGTGTCGGTTTGCACGCTCGACGATGTGGTGGATGCGCCGCCGCCGGGTACCGTCTGCGTGGAGGCCGATTGCGATACATAGCGCGAACTGGTGCCCACCGACAGCAGTGCCGGCGTGCCGTTGCGCACCTGTATGTTGGGGTTGGACAGCACCTTGAGGTTGCCGAACGCGCGCAGCGCATTGATGACGATGCCGTAGTTGCTACCCTGGTAAGACGCGCCAAAGGCCGGGCCGGTCAGGCTGCCGATGAGCGCGGCGGGGATCGAGATGGCGCGTGCAGGGTAGCCGTTGCCCGCATTGGGCAGCGTGCCGTTGCTGCCGCCCAATTGCATGGGCGAAGAGCCGAAGCCCGTGGCCAGGCGGCTGCGCAACGAATTCCAGTCCACACCGAACTCGAAGTTGTCACCCAGCTGCACGTCGATCAGCTGAGCCTCGACGTACACCTGCTTTCCCAGCACCTTGTGGATCTGGGCCAGCATCTTCTCCACCGTGCGCATCTTGGATGGGCGCGCCTTGACGTAGAGCGTGCCGGTCTGGGAGTTCAGGGTGAAGCCGCCCTCTTCCTTGATGGTGGTCACCGATGGACCTAGCGCCCCGGGCCCCCGGGCCACGTTCGCCGCGCCTGTTCCATTGGGGGCAGGTGTTCCCGTCCAGGCCGAAGGCGTGGATGGGGAATAGCCCGGCGCCTGCACGTTCGCGCCCTGCTGCTGTTGCTCCAGGCGATCCTTGGCGTCGTCTTCCAGAAGGGCCTTGAGCGCGCTGGCCACGTCTGCGTAAGGATCGGCAGAGCTGCCGCCGGAGCCCGACATGGTCAGGCTGCCCTGCTGGGCGCCCGAGCCGCCGCTGGAGCCACCGCCGCCCCCGCCGCTGCTCCCACCGCCGCCTCCATTGCTGCTGCCGAATACATTGCCCCCCGACCCCATCTGGATGCTGGACTTGGTGTTCAGGAAGTTGAGCGAGAAGAACTTTTCCTCGGTCAGGCTCACGCGCAGCGTGTTGCCGCGAAACTCGCCCGCCACGTCGTACGTGCGCATCACTTCGTTGAAGCCTTCGCGCAGGGTCACCTGGCGCAGGTACATGTCGGCCAGTTGGCCGCCACGCAGCACGTTGGGGTCCACGATCAGGTTGAGGTTGCCGGCATCGGCGAAGGCGCCCAGGATCTGGCTGATGCTGGCCTTGGACATGGCCACGTTGATCAGCTTGCCTTCGAGCGGATCGAACACGGGTGCCATCGGTGCGATCACCGGTGCCGGTGCGGGCCTGTTCAGGTCTGCCAGCAGAAGTTGCTGGTGCTCCAGCAGGCGCTTGGCCTCGGCCACCGCGTTCTCGCGCATCTGGTCGGCAGCCGCGGTGTCCGGCGCGGGCAGGCTGGAGGCGCTGCGCGGCGGCCCATTGGAGCAACCGCTGAGAATGAACGCGGCGCACACCAGGGCCAGGGGCTTGAAGATCGGAGGATGGGTCATATCGCTGTCCTTGGCACCGCTTGGGTGATTCATGGATTTCTTGAAAATGGGTACGTTCTTCTGTGCGCGAAGTTCAGACTGCCGGGCACATCCGCAGGCCGCAGGAGCGCATGGACGCTGCGGCACCTTTGCTCATCACGGCAGGCTCCTGATAGGGCCCTGGGCGTTGTCCGGTGCCGTGCCGGGCACGCCGGCCTTAAACTGCTGGCTGCTGATGCTCGCCAGCGAGCCATCGGGCCAGCGCAGCGTTCCGACCCGAAGCCCCACTTCGGGCAAGGTCAGCGTCTGGCGGCCCAGACGCTCGGAAATCACGACCCGGTTGGGCTCCACCTTGGTGATGCGGCCGCCTTCGGGCAGGCGCGCACCCTGGCGGGCCAGGCGGTCATCGATCACGACGGATTGCGTCTCTGTGGCCAGGTTGTCCAGGTGCAACGACATCGAACGCATGGGCATCTGCACGCTGCCGACGATCTCGCGACCCGGTGCGGGCAGCGCGATCAGGGTTTGCGGGTCCACGCCCCGGCCAGATGCCTGCTTCTGAATGCGGGCCATTGCGTCGAAAGCATCCGCCACCCGCGCCTGGTCGGTGCGCAGCGCCTCAGGCAAGGCTGCCAGCGACATCTCAGGCGGCCGGACGTTGGGCGTGCGGGCTTGGACCAGTTGCACCACGCCGTACATCGCCCATCCGAGCAATGCGACGGCAACCACATTCAAGAGCAGTGCTGCGTATTTCATGGTTTCATGTTCCCGGGTGCGGCAGCCTTGGCAACCAGTTCATAGGAGAAAGCGCCTTGAGACGATTCGGCAGGGTCCATGGCCTTGAGCGTCCAGCCGGCGGCGGACATCAGGCTCACCCATCGGGTCACCGATGCCGAGGCTCCGGGCGCGACCACGCCATCCACGCGGAAGGCACGCGCGCGGTTCGGGTTCTGGTTCTGCTGGGTGGCCTCCAGCTTCACCCGCACGATGCGGATGTCACTGCCCGTGGACGACTTGAGCACGGCCAGGAAGGCCATGGGGTCGTAGCGGGCGCCCTCGTCCAGCGTGCGCGAAAAATCTGCGACGGGAAGCAATTGCTGCGGCGCCTGAACGGTGGTCACTGCCTGGATGCGCTGCTGCATTGCCGCGAGCTGCGCGCGCTGGCTCTGGCCTTCTTCGCGCTGGGCGTCGGCCTGCTGGCTGGTGAAGGCACCCACGGCCACCAGGGCAGCGCCAACCACCGCCGTGAGCGCCGTAATCGACGCCACCCAGCGTTCCGCACGCCAGGCCACGCGCTCCGCAAAGGGATTGAGGGCATGCCGGCCTGCAGCGTCGCGCGCCAGCGCGGGCATCACCGTCTGCACCCGCTCGCCGGCCAACGACAGCTCTGCAGCCTTCATTACCACAGGTGCACTGCCCAGCACGCCCTGCAAGGCCGATACACAGATCTCACCATCGGCGGGCTGGGTGCTCCACAAGGCGCCCCACTCCACCGCATCGGGCCCCAGGCGGCTGAGCAGCGCGCTCTGGTTGGCCACCAGCACCTGGGCAGAACTGGTCATGGCCGACGCGCCCGAACCTAGCGCCTGGGTGGAGGCGAACACCATGCCCTCCTCGCTGTGGGCAAAGCACATCAGGCGGCGCTGCGAGAGCAGCAGGCGCGCCTGGCCCGCGTCCACGCCATTGCACAGCAGGCCGCCGGTCGTCATCACCAGGCAGTGGTCGTTTTGCTCCTTAGCCCACTGCGAGCTGCGTTGCCACAGATCCAGCGACACCGCGGAAAAGAAGGCCTGGAACCCACCTGGCACCTTGAGCAGGCGGTGCATGATGATGTGGGCAGAGCCCTCCACCAGGCCTTGCGTGCGCACGCGCTTCTCGATCAACGCCGTGGCGTATTCGGACTTGCCTTCGAAGCGCCAGACATCGGTGAAGACGTCGTCCAGGTCCAGCACCACCAGCGCGGTGTGCGTGAGCCGGGGCCAGGCAGGCACTTCCTGTGCCTGGTGGCCGTGGCAATGCACCCACCCTGCATTGGCGACGCGGTAAACATGTTCGGCGGCAGCGCTCATGGCATGGTCCTGGGCGGTGGGGCGACGGAAACCGTCTGGAAATACAGCGTGCCGCTGGCACCCAGCGTCAGCCCCTTGTCACCTGGCTGCGGCATCTGGAAGAGACCCGTTTCAGGGGACAGGGTGGCGACCTCGAAGAGATCGGCAACGAAGATGGATCCTGCACCGCCACGGCCCAGCTCGCCCAGGAACTGCGCAGCCTCCACGCGGGTAGCCGGCCCTGTCGTGCGGCGCAGCTTGCGCTCGCCCCACTGCGCGGGATCGAACCCCAGGCGGTCTACCTGCTGCGCCACCTGCTTGAGCGATTGCACAAGGCGCTCGCGCTGCTCCACCTCGGGCATGAGGTTACGGGCGCTGTCCAGGCTCTGGCGCAATTGGGCGGTCTGCTGGCGCTCGAACGCCAGCTTCTTGAGCCCACTCTGCGCCAGCCAGGCGCCACCAGCCAGCAAGGCAGTGGCCAGGGCCAGGGCCCCGAGCTTGACGGTACGGGTGCCGTTCAATTACTGCTCCATGATCCAGTGGGCGGTCAGCAAGATGACCTGGTCTTCGTCCAGCTTGCGGCCATCAGTCGTACCGCCAGCGCTGCCGGACGTATTGACCACCGCCTGGCGCGTGTCGCTGGTGTTCATCTGGGTGCTGTTGCCAGCCACATTGATGGCCACGCCCTGGGTGTTGTTGGCCTCCCACTGGGTACCGGGCGCGTTCGCCTCGGTCGCAGCCGTCTGGTGGGCGGGGCGGCCCTGGATGCGGAAACGGCCTTCGCGTGAATCGGGCTTGCCATCGATCACCTGGTCCATGTAGCGCGCCAGGTCAGGTGTGAGGCCGCGGATCACCATCACGTTGCCAGCGCCGCTGGCCACGCCGGCGTCGTTGAACTGGAAGCAGACCTGCAGCTCGGCGGGGTTGCCGTTGGAGTCGATGTACAGGAAACGGTCTTCATGCCCTTCGCCACGGCCAGGGGGCATGCGCACGCCGGACTGTGTCATCAGGGTGCGCAGGTTCAGGCCTGCCAGCGCCTTGTCGCCCTGGCCGACGGTGTCTGCCGCATAGCCCTGGCCAGCGCAGATCTTTGCACCCCGGTTGGTAAAGCTGGCGGGGATGCCGGGCACGGCCATGGAGCCGGCGCGGGCGCATGCGTTGCTGTTGTTGATCGAGGTTTCGGAGCCATCGATCATGTAGGTGGGAGCCTGCTGGCAATCACCCACCACCACACCGGTACGCTGGTAGTACTGGTCGTAAGACATCTTCCACTGGTAGGCGAACTTGTTGATCGCCTTTTGGTACTCGGCATTGCGCTGCACGTCCTTGGCGATGGCCACGGCACCGATGATCAGGCCGATGACGGCCAGCACGATGGCCAGCTCCACCAGGGTGAAACCTTGCTGGACCTTGCGGCCAAGCTTGCGAAAAGAATGCATCTTTTTCATCGAAATCTCCGACGAGGTGTGAGTGATAGGTTGTGAGAAAAGTGGTAGCAGGGCTGCCACCAGTTACTGGTTCATGCGGTAGATGGCCGTGACGATTTCCACCTGGTCTTCGTCCAGGCCATCGTTGTTGTTGGTACCCATCTTGTCGCGGTTGGTGCGGTTCCACTCCTGGCCAGGCACATTGGGGGTACCGTTCAGAACGCCCTCCCTGCGGAAGCGGCCTTCGCGCTCATCGGGCTTGCCATCGATCATCTGGTCAAGCGAACGGGCCAGATCAGGAGTCAGGCCGGTGATGACCATCACGTTGCCCGCCCCATCCCCCACATCACCGACGCCCGCACCAGTGGCCATCGGTTTGTTCCACTGGAAGCACACCTGGATTTCCTGGGGATTGCCGTTGCTGTCGAGGTAGACATAGCGGTCTTCGAGGCCTTCTGCACGGCCCGGGGGCATGCGAACACCGGCACGTGTCATCAGCGTGCGCAGATCGCGGTTCGCATCCGTGTCGAAAGCGCGGGTCATGTTCTGCCCCTTGGCGCCGCGGCAAATGGCCGATGGAGCCGTAGCTCCTGTCATGTCGCGGCCGGACCGGACATCTCCAGGCTTGGCGGCGGCAGCGATGAACGCGGCGCCGTTGACCATGTTCTGCGGAGCCGTCTGGCTATCACCCAGCACCACGCCATTGCGCTGGTAGTACTGGTTGTATGCCTGCTCCCACTGGTCGATGAACTTATTCTTGATCTTGGTGTACTCGGCGTTGCGCTGCACGTCCTTGCCAATGGCCACGGCGCCGATGATCAGGCCGATGACGGCCAGCACGACAGCCAGTTCGACCAAGGTGAAGCCTTGCTGGCGAGCCGAGCGCAGGCCACGCTGGGGATTCTTGAAGAAGTTTTTCATGATGGTGTTTCCCTGACCCGGCTTACTGGTTCATCTTGTAGATGGCGGTCAGCGTGATGACCTGCTCTTCATCGCGCGAATTGCCGTCCGCCGGCGCGGCGGGTACGGCACCCTGCCCCGAGGTGTTGTTGACAATCCATTGCAGGCCCGGCTGGTTGGGCGTGCCGTTGGCGATGCCCTGCCTGCGGAAGCGGCCTTCCTGCTCATCGGGCTTGCCGTCGATCATCTGGTCCAGCATGCGGGCCAGGTCAGGCGTCAGGCCGGAGATCACCATCACGTTGCCCGAGCCGGCAGCCGTCGATGGCTTGTTCCACTGGAAGCAGATCTGGATTTCCTGGGGGTTGCCATTGGTGTCGGTGTAGACGTACAGGTCTTCCTGGCCCTCGGCACGGCCTGGGGGCAAACGCACCCCGGCCTGGGTCATCAGGGTACGAAGCTGGCCTGCAACGGCACCGGCACGCACGTCCGCCACAGGGGCACGTTCGCAGACAGGCGCCGGTGCAGTGACAGCAGCAAGACTCATGTCGCCGCCAGACAAAGGTGCCACGGCAGGCACCGCCACCGTGCCAAAGGCAGTGCCGTTGACCATGATCCGCGGCGCTACCTGGCTATCGCCCACCACCACGCCGGTGCGCTGGTAGTACTGGTTGTACGCCTGCTCCCACTGGTCGATGAACTTGTTCTTGATCTTGGTGTACTCGGCGTTGCGCTGTACATCCTTGCCGATGGCCACGGCGCCGATGATGAGGCCGATGACGGCCAGCACGACCGCCAGCTCGACCAGGGTGAAGCCACCCTGTGCGGCCCGTTGGCCGGCCGAGCCATGTTTGCGCCGCGAAGGCAGGATGGGAAAAAGTGGTCGCATGATGTCCTCAGGCGTTGAAAAAAGACACACAAAAAAAAGATTGCTGAATGTAACGACTGTAAACAATGCATAACCGAAGTCAAGAAAAAAACAATCACTCATCCGGGTGGTTTTTGGTCGATTTTTGCCACCCGGATCGCATTTGTATTTCGCTGTTTAAAAAGGTATTTTTCATAGGAGAAACCAAGAAAAATCGGCCTTGTTTCGCACCCGTTGAAGAGGTAGCGAAGCATCCCCCATCGGTATGCAATTAGCCATAGTGCTTATGTATTAGAGAGACAACAAAACACAAAACAAACAAACAGAAGCCAATTTCAATAGATTTCATCAATCAAAATTGCACAGTGAATCGGCAGATTTCGCCAGAAAATCTGATATGCATTGGGAGGTATGAGCCAGGTATCCCACAGGGCCAGCAACAGGGTTTCGCGCCATTCATTCGACCCGGTCAAGAGCGACCGTATGGAGGGCTCGGTAACGACAGGAAGGTTGCAGTGCAGCGGCAGGGTTCGTCGGGCCCAGGGCCCCTGTCGGCGGGCTGCTCAGGCGGCCTTGAGCCTAGAGCGCGCCACCACATCGATGAGCCGCCCCGCCTGGTCGCGCAGCGACTCCGAGGCGGCGGCGGACTACTCCACCAGCGCGGCGCTCGTCTGGGTCATGCCATCAAGCTGCGAGATGGCGGTGTTGACTTCGCCCACGCTCTGGCCCTGCTCCTCGATGGCGCTGGCGATCTCACCGATGAGGCTGCTCGCGCGCTGCACAGAGCCCAGGACCTTGTCCATGGTCTGCTCTGGCGCACGGTCAGGGCGGCCGAGGTCTGCTCGATGCTGGCAGCCGCGGCCTCGGTGAGCACCGAGAGGTCAGGGCCGCCGCGGCTCAGCTCCTGGCTGGCCACGGCAATGCTGTCCGCGCTGCGTCGCACTTCGATGACCGGCGCATTGAGCGCGCCCCACATGCGCGCCAGCGCGCGGTGTCCGCCTCACTGCGGCAACGCGCGGATCACCCGGCAGGGATTGCCCGCCGCCAGCACGCGTGGCGGCACGTCGCGCGTGACCACACTGCCTGCGCCGATCACGGCGCCATCGCCAATCGTCACGCCAGGGCAGATGATGGCGCCGCCGCCGATCCAGACGTCCTCACCGATGGCCACGGGCAGGCACAGCTCGATGCCGGTGGCCCGCTCGGTGGGCGACAGGGGGTGCGATGCCGTATAGATCTGCACGCCGGGCGCACACAGGGTGCGGGCCCCGATGCGCACCGGGGCACCATCAAGCACGACGCAGTTGAAGTTGAAATACGCGCCCTCGCCCAAGGTGATGTTGTAGCCGTAATCGCAATGGAATGGCGGCGTGATATGCACGCTGGCGGGCTGGCCTGGCAGAAGTTGTGCCTGCAACGCCTGCAGTTCGGCAGCGGCCTCGGGCGCCGCGTGGTTGATGGCATGGCACAGCTGGCGGGCGCGCAGGCGGTCGGCCACCAGCTCCGGGTCGGCGGCCTGGTAGGGCGCGCCGGCAATCATCTTGTGTTTCTCGGTTGTCATCAAGCCATTGTGGCCCGTGGCCTCAAGCCCCTTCGCCAGCCAGCGCAGTCCACTTTCGCTCGCTGCGCGCGGACTCCACCACCCGCTCGATGAAGCGCACGCCGCGTGCACCGTCTTCCACGCGCGGGTAATCGGCCGCCAGCGGGTCGGCCGGCTGCTCGGCCGCATGGGCGCGGATGTCCGCCGCCACGCCCAGGTAGACGTTGGCAAAGGCCTCGATGAAGGCCTCGGGATGGCCTGATGGAATGCGGCCCGCGCGCAGCGCCGAGGGGCTGAGCCAGGGCGCACCGCGCGTGAGGATGCGGCGCGGCCCGTCCACGGGCGAATGCACCAGGTGGTTGGGGTCTTCCTGGCGCCAGGTGATGGTGCCCAGGGTGCCCGAGACCTGCAGGCGCAGGTCGTTCTCCAGGCCCGCAGCCACCTGCGATGCCACGATGATGCCGCGCGCGCCATTGGCGTAGCGCAGCAGCATCTGCGTGTCGTCGTCGAGGCGGCGGCCCGCGCCGAAGGCGGTGAGGTCGGCGCACAGCCATTCGGGCTCCATCCCGGTCACGGTAGCGGCCAGGTTCTCGGCATGCGAGCCGATGTCGCCCATGGTGCCCACGGCGCCGCTGCGCGCGGGGTCCAGCCGCCAGTTGGCCTGCTTGTTGGCACCGCCCTCTTCCACCGCCGTGGCCAGCCAGCCCTGGTTGTATTCGACCGTGATCTTGCGCAGCGTGCCCAGGGCGCCGCTGCGCACCAGGTGGCGCGCCTCACGCACCAGGGGGTAACCGGTGTAGTTGTAGGTCACGCCGAACACGGTGCCGGCCTGGCGCACGGCGGCCACCAGTTCATCGGCCTGAGCGCTGGTGTGCACCAGCGGCTTGTCGCACACTACGTGAAAGCCCGCCTGCACAAAGGCCAGGGCCACCGGGTGGTGCACGTGGTTGGGGGTGACGATGCTGACCAGGTCGATTCGCTCACCAGCGGGGCGGCGCAGCTCGTCGGCCAGCAGGTCCTGCCAGCTGCCGTGGTTGCGCTCGTCGGCCAGGCCCAGGGCGGCGCCCGAGGCGCGGGCCCGCTCGGGCGAGGACGAGAGCGCGCCCGCCACCAGCTCGAACTGCCCGTCCAGCGCCATGGCCTTGCGGTGCACGGCACCGATGAAGGCGCCATTGCCGCCGCCCACCATGGCATAGCGCAGCTTGCGTTCAGAGGACATGGAATCCCTTGTTGGTCATTATTTCGGTTGCTCGTCGCGGGCAAACACGGCGTCGAAGGCGCCTGCGGCGGGCTTGAAGTCGAGCCGCTTGCAGAAGGCAGCGCTTTCTGTGGCACCGTGCACGCGGTCCATGCGGCTGTCTTCCCACTCCACCGACAAAGGGCCCTGGTAGCCGATGTCGTTGAGGGCGACGATGATGGATTCGAAATCGATCATGCCGCGCCCCACGCTGCGAAAGTCCCAGTGGCGCCGCGCATCACCAAAGCTGGTGTGCCCGCCGAACACGCCCACCGTGCCGTCGCCCCTGCCCCACCACACGTCCTTCATGTGGGCGTTGTAGACGCGGTCGGCAAACTGGCGGATGAACTTCACGTAGTCCACGCCCTGGTAGGCCAGGTGGCTCGGGTCATAGTTGAAGCCGAAGCGCCGGTGCCCATTCACAGCGGCAATCGCGCGCTCGGCCGAGGCGATGTCGAAGGCGATCTCGGTGGGGTGCACCTCGAGCGCGAAGTTGATGTCGTGCTGCTCGAACACGTCGAGGATGGGGCCAAAGCGCTGGGCGAAGTCCGCAAAGCCCTTGTCCCAGTACGCCTGGCTGGTGGGCGGGAAGGCATAGATGGCATGCCATACCGATGACCCGGTGAAGCCCGTGACCGTCTTCACCCCAAACTTCGCGGCGGCACGCGCCGTGTCGGCCAGCTCGCTGGCTGCGCGCTGGCGCACGCCTTCGGGTTCGCCATCGCCCCACACATGGGGCGGCAGGATGGACTGGTGGCGCTCGTCGATGCGGTCGCACACCGCCTGACCCACCAGGTGGTTGCCAATGGCAAAGCATGCAAGGCCATGCTGGGCCAGCAGCGCATGCTTGTCCTTCACATACTGCGCGGAGGCCAGCGCCTCCTGCACGTTGAAATGGTCGCCCCAGCAGGCCAGCTCCAGGCCGTCATAGCCCATGCTGCGGGCCAGCGGCGCGAGCTCGGACAGCGGCAGGTCGGCCCACTGGCCGGTGAAGAGGGTGACGGGTCTTGGCATGGTGGAGCTCCAGAAAATGGGGGCAGCGAACAGCCCACCGGGCGGCCGCCGCTGCGATGGGGCGAGACCCCCATCAGGCGTCCCGATCAGAATGGCGAGTCAGGGAAGTAGAAGCTCTTGGCGTTCTCTTTGGTGATCAGCACCGAAGGGATGATGGTCGTGGGCGGCAGCTTGTCGCCCTTGATGCGTGCCTCGGCCGTGAGCTTGATCGAGTCGTAGATGAACTTCGGCGAGTACGACACATTGGCCTGGATCAGCGGGTTGCTGCCGTCGGCCAGCGTCTTGATCATGCCCTTGGCACCGGCGCCGCCGAACACCAGCTTGATGTCCTTGCGCTTGGCCTGCTCGATGGCCTTGAGCACGCCCACGGCCATGTCGTCATCGGCCGCCCAGACCGCGTCGATCTTCGGGAAGCGCGTGAGGTAGTCCTGCATGACCTTGAAGGCGTCGTCGCGGTTCCAGTTGGCGTACTTGGCGTCCAGCAGCTTGATGTCGGGGTGGTTCTTGAGCACCGCGTTGAACGCGTCCATGCGCTCGTTGTCCAGCGTGGTGGCAATGCCGCGCATGGCCACCACGTTGCCCTTGCCTCCCAGCGCCTTGGCGATGTACTCGGCCGGGATCTTGCCGAAGGCGGTGTTGTCACCGGCCACATAGGCGTCCTGCGCGCTGGTGTCGGTCAGGCCGCGGTCCACCACCGTCACGTAGACGCCCTTGGCCTTGACCTGGGCGACCGGCTTGGTCAGCGCGGCCGATTCGAAGGGAAAGATCACCAGGGCGTTGATCTTGCTGACCGTGACCAGGTCCTGCAGCTGGTTGGCCTGTTCGGGCGCACCGCCGGCCGTCTTGACGATGACCTGCAGGCCGGGGTGGGCCTTCTCCAGGTCCTTCTTGGCCTGGTTGGCCCAGTACACGATGCCGCCCGTGAAGCCGTGCGTGGCCGACGGAATGGCCACGCCCACCACGACCTTGTTGGCCTGCGCCATGGCGGGGCCGGCCAGTGCCAGTGCGGCTGCGGCGCCCACGGCCGAGAGGGCCAGGCGGCGGGTGAAAGTAAGTTGGCTCTTCATGATGCGTTGTCTCCTGTTGCTGTTGCTTTGATGAAAAAGGCCATGGAAGCTGGCCGGCTGGGGAACACGAAAATCAATACCACCTACCGAAAAAGCCGAGAAACCGATTCAAGAAGCCATCACCGTTTTCCGCGCTGCATGAACGCGACCGCAATGATCACGAAGCCTTGTACGGCCGCATTCAGGTACACGCTGATGATGCTGGTGAGGTTCAAAATATTGCTGATGACCGACAGCAGGATGGCGCCCACCACCGTGCCGGTGATGCTGCCTGCCCCGCCCTTGAGTACCGTGCCGCCCACGATCACCGCAGCAATCGCCTCCAGCTCCCACAAGAGGCCCGTGGTGGGCGACGCGGAACCCAGGCGCGGCACGTAGAGCAGCGTGGCGATGCCCACGCACACCCCGAGCAGCATGTAGGTCAGGATCTTGATCTTGTGCACGTCCACAGCGGCGTACTGCGCCACCTGCTCGTTGGAGCCGATGGCCTGAACGTAGCGCCCATAGGCCGTGCGGTTGAGGATCACGCCGCCGACCAGCGCCACCAGCAAAAAGATCCACACCGGAATGGGCACACCCAGCAGGTTGGCGTAGTACACGGGGCTGTAGATGTCCGACAGCTCGTTGTCCAGCGTGATGGCGCCACCGTTGGAGAAGTAGGTGAGGTAGGCGCGGAAGATGCCCAGCGTGCCCAAGGTCACGATGAAGGGCTCGATGCGCCCCTTGGTGATCAAGAGGCCATGCACCAGCCCGAACACCGCGCCCAGCACCACCGCCAGCAGCATGCCCACCACCACGGCGGCCATGGGCGAGCCCAGCATGGGCGCCATGGCATTCATGAACAGGATGACCGAGCCCGCGATCAGCGCCGCCATGGAGCCCACCGACAAGTCGATGCCGCCCGAGATGATGACGAAGCACATGCCCACCGCGATGATGCCGATGAAGGCGGTGCGCGTGAGCACGTTCATCACGTTGTCATAGGTGGCGAAGTTGCTGTTGAGCAGCGTGCCGGCAATGCACAGCAGCACCAGGCCGATGATGGGGCCCAGCCCGTGCAGCTTGCCCCACCAGGCGGTTGCGGCACCGTGGCGGCTGCCTGCAACCGGCGCGGTCGGGGCGTTTTCAGCGGGTACGTCAGCGGGTACCTGTGGCATGGACGATCAACTCCTCTTCGGTCAAATGGGGTTCTTGCAGCGTGGTCTGCAGCCGGCCGGCGCGCATCACCGCCACGCGGTGGCACAGGCCGATCAGCTCCATCAGCTCGGACGAAATCACGATCACCGCCAGGCCCTGCGCCGCCAGGCGCTGCACCAGGTGGTAGATCTCGCGCTTGGCGCCCACGTCCACGCCGCGCGTGGGCTCGTCGAGCACCACCACGCTGGGGCCGGGGTGCAGTACCTTGGCCAGCGCGAGTTTTTGCTGGTTGCCGCCCGAGAGCGACGAGGCACGCACGTCGAGCGAACCGGTGCGGATGCCGAACTCCTGCACCGCATCGCGCAGCGCGGCCTGCTCGACCGCCGGGTTGAGCCAAGGCTTGGCATAGCGCTCCAGCGCCATCAGCGTGAGGTTGGGCCGCAGGCTGAAGTGCACATGCAGGCCCTTGCGCTTGCGGTCTTCGCTCAGGTAGGTCAAGCCGTGGCGAGCCGCATCGCGCGGGCTCTTGAGCTGCACCGCCTTGCCCGCCAGCTCCACCGTGCCGGCAGAGCGAGGGCGCAGGCCCAAGATGCCCTCGAACAGCTCGGTGCGGCCTGCGCCAACCAGCCCGGCAAAGCCCAGGATCTCGCCGCGCCGCACCTCGAAATCCACGTCCTGCGCCCAGCCGGGCACGGTGAGGCCGCGCACCTGGAGGATGGGCTCGCCTGCCGGGGCGGGCAGCTTGGCGGGAAACAGGTCGGCCAGCTCGCGGCCCACCATCAGATTGGCCATCTGCCGGCGCGTAACGCTGGCCGTGGGCTCGCGTGCCACCAGCAGGCCGTCACGCATCACCACCACCTCGTCGGTGGTGCGCTCCACCTCGTCAAGCTTGTGCGAGATGTAGATGATGGTCACGCCCGCGGCCTTGAGCTCGGCCATCAGCGCGAACAGGCGCTCCGTCTCGCCCGGGGTCAGCGTTGCGGTGGGCTCGTCCATGATGAGCAGACGCGCATTGCGGGCCAGCGCGCGGGCGATCTCCACCAGCTGCTTTTCCGCCACGATGAGCTTCTTCACGCGGGTGTCAGGGTCCAGCGGCAGACCGACCTGGGCCAGGGCGGCGCGGGTCTTCTCCCTCATCGCTCGATCATCGAGGAAGAACCCTTTCTTGATCTCATGGCCCAGGAAGACGTTCTGCGCAATCGTCAGGTCGTCCGCCAGGTTGAACTCCTGGTGGATCAGCACGATGCCCTGCGCTTCGGCCGCGCGCGACCCGCCCCCTGGGGGGCGCACTGCGCCGTCGACCACCACCTCACCGGTGGTCGGGCTTTCGTAGCCGGCCAGTATCTTCATCAGCGTGGACTTGCCCGCGCCGTTCTCGCCCAAGAGGCCATAGACCCGGCCCGGCTGCAGCGCGAAGCCCACGCCGTGCAGCACGCGCACGGGGCCGAACTCCTTGGTGACGTTGCGGAACTCGACGGCGACGCTCATCGTGCAGTCCCTCCCGAACGCGAAGACTGCGCCATGCTCTCCTGCATGGCCAGCACGCCCGCCCCCACCACGCCGGCATCGTCGGCCAGCGGCGCGTACTGGATCTCCAGGTGGCGCGTGGACAGCGCCAGCGAGCGGTGGTACACGCTCTGGCGCACCGAGGCCAGGAACAGCGGCCCCATGTCCGCCACGCGCCCGGCGATGAACACGTGCGAGGGGTTGAAGAAGTTGACGATGGACGCCAGCATCTGCCCCACCAGGTTGCCCGCGCGCTGGATGATGGCGTTGGCCGCCACGTCGCCCGCGCGGCTGGCCTGAGCGACGTCCTCGGTGGTCAGGGTGCCGGTGGCCTGCAGGCGCTCGGCCAGCAACGCGCTCTCGCCCGCCTGGGCTGCGGCCAGCGCCATGCGCGCCATGGCAGGTGCGGCGGCCATGGCCTCCACGCAGCCCTGGTTGCCGCAGTGGCAGCGCGGGCCGGCCTGGTCCACGCAGATGTGGCCCACGTCGCCGGCCGAGCCATTGGCGCCCCGGTACACCTGGCCGTGGCAGACGATGCCGCAGCCGATGCCCGTACCGATCTTGATCACCAGGAAGTTGGGCAGGTTGCGCTGCAGCCGCCACAGCTCGCCCAGGGCCATCAGGTTCACGTCGTTGTCCACGAACACGGGTGCGGCAAAGGCCTCACGCAGGTAGTCGCGGATGGAAAAGCCGTCCCAGTCGGGCATCAGCGGGGGGTTGACCAGTTGGCCGCTTTCGAAATCGACCGGGCCCGGCACGCCCATGCCGATGGCGATGACCTGCGAGGCCGGCAGCCCGCAGCGCGCCATCAGTTCGCGCATCAGGCCGCGCAGCCGCGCCAGGATCACGCCCGGGCCCTGGCGCACGTCGATGGGTTCGCGGTGCCGCGCCAGCACGGTCATGTCGGGCCGCATGATGGCCACCTGCATGCTGGTGGCGCCCAGGTCGGCACCGATCACCACGCCCAGGGTTTCGCTCAGGCGCAGGGTTTCGGCACGGCGCCCGCCGGAGGATTCCTGCAGGCCCACCTCGTCGAGCAGGCCCTCGTCCAGCAAGGCCGCCACCCGTGCGTTGGCCTTGCTCTTGGAGTAGGCCAGCCGCTGCGCCAGTGCATGCCGCGACGCGCCCGCCGACCAGAAAATGGTCTGCAGAACGTCCAGGTCTTCAGTGCCGCAGTTGTGCCAGCGTGCCAAGGCTTGTCTCCTGTTTTATGTGGCTGGCCTTGTGAGGCCGCAGTGGGCCCCATCCAGGTCGCCCGCACCTTGGTTGGTGCGTTGGGCAAATACTATGCGGCCCACTTAGGCCACACAAGACTTAACTTAGACCTAATTTAGGTCAAACAATGGCCTTCATCTCTTTGTCATGGTGGCTGGGTCCACTCAGGCGGCAGACCAGAGTCCGCGACTGCTTTCTGGAAACCGAGAACCCAACACCGACGAGGGAATCCATGACATTGCGATTGACCGCTGGGGCCTTCGCCGCCCTGGCCGCCACCCTGATCGCCTGCGGCAGCAGCGGTGGCAGCGAGCCGCCGTTTACCGTCAAGCTGATCGGCTTCAACGACTACCATGGCAACCTGGAATCCCCCGGCACGTTCGGCACCAGCGCCGCGGTGCCGGCGGCCGAGCGCCCGCCCGTGGGCGGCGCCGAATTCATGGCGGCCCATGTGGCCAAGCTCAAGGCCCAGAACCCCAACAACGTGGTGGTGGGTGCCGGTGACTCGATCGGCGCATCGCCGTTGATCTCCGCGCTGTTCCAGGACGAGCCTGCGGTGGAAACGCTTAACCGCATCGGGCTGGAGTTCAACTCGGTGGGCAACCACGAGTTCGACAAGGGCTCTGCCGAGCTGCTGCGCCTGCAGAACGGCGGCTGCAAGACCGGCGAGCCCAACAGTTGCAAGGGCTCGGTAGCCGGCACGCCGGTGCCCTTCGAAGGCGCAAAGTTCAAGTGGCTGTCGGCCAACGTCATCTCCACCGCCACCGGCAAGCCCCTGCTGCCGGCCTATGGCATCAAGGAGTTCAAGGGCGTCAAGGTGGCCTTCATCGGCATGACGTTCAAGGCGACGCCCACCGTGGTGACACCCACCGGCGTGGCCGGGCTGGAGTTCCGCGACGAGATCCAGACGGTGAACAACCTGATCCCCGAGCTCAAGGGCCAGGGCATCGAAGCCATCGTCGTGCTGGTGCACGAGGGCGGCTTCCAGTCGGGCACCGTGTCGGACATCAACGGCTGCGAGGGCGCCCTCGCCGGCTCGGGCATCGCCACCCTGGTCAAGGGCCTGGACAACGCGGTGGACGCGGTGATCAGTGGCCACACGCATGCCGCCTACAACTGCAAGCTGCCCAACGCCACGGGCCGTGCCATCCCGGTGACCAGCTCCAGCTCGTTCGGCCGCGTGCTGACCGACATGGACCTGACCATCGACCCGTCCACGCGCGACATCACCGCCGCCACGGCCACCAACCGCCTCGTGGTGCGCAACGACCCCGCCGTGCCCGCCGATGCGGCCGTCGCCAGGATCATCGCCGGCTACAACACCCTGGTCTCGCCCATCGCCAACACGGTGATCGGCTCCATCGCCGCCGAGCTGCCCAACAGCCGCACCGACGGCGCCTGCAACATGCCGGCCGGCGACCTGGTGGCCGACGCCATGCTGGCGGCCACGCAGGGCCCCACCTTCGGCTCGGCGGTCATCGCCCTGATGAACGGCGGCGGCGTGCGCAACCCCGGCTTCACCTTCGCGAGCAGCCCGGTGGGCGAAGGGGCCGGCAACGTTACCTACGGCGAGGCCTTCACCACGCAGCCGTTCGGCAACAGCCTGGTGACCATGTCGCTGACGGCGCAGGACCTCAAGGACGTGCTGGAAGAGCAGTTCGCGGCCTGCAAGGGCCAGTCGGCAACGGCCACGCGCGTGATGCTGCCGTCCAACGGCTTCAAGTACACCTGGGACGGCGCCAAGGCCTGCGGCGCGCGCGTCAGCAACGTCACGCTGCGCAACGGGGCCTCGACGGAGACCATCGTCGACGCCGCGGGCGCAGTGCCCAACCCGACCAAGACCTACCGCGTCACCATGAACAACTTCATGGCCGATGGCGGTGATGGCTACTCCACCTTCCTCAAGGGCACCAGCCGCCTGGGCGGCGCGCAGGACATCGATGCGCTGGTGGCCTACCTGTCCGGCTTCAAGGCGCCCAAGGCACCGTACACGCTGGGCACCAACCCCAACGATGCGGGCGGCTCACGCATCAACCGCACCGGCACCAGCACCGCATGCCCGACCGGCGCCGTCACTTCCTGAGCGGCCTGCTGGCGCTGGCGGCGGCCGGCCCGCTGGCGGCCTCGCCGGCCACCGAGGAGAAGCTCAAGGCGATCATGCAAGCGGCGGCCGCCCGACCGCCCGACGCCGAGCGCCTGCGCGAGCGCGAGGCCCTGTTGCGCGAGGCCGAGGCCGCGCTGGCAGCCGGCGATGCGCAAACGGCCGAGCAGGGCTTTGACCGAGCCGCAATGATCCTGCATTCGGCCGACACCGAGATGGGCCTGGTGCGCAGCTACATGCAGTCGGGCCAGTACCGGCGCGCACTGGCGTTTGGCGCGCACACGGCGGGTGCGCACCTGGACGTGGTCGGCGGTGCGGCGCTGTACGCCTGGCTGCTCCACGCGGGCGGGCAGGACGCTATCGCCCGCAAGCTGCTCGCCGATGCGCAGGCGCGTGCACCGTCGCAGCCGCTGGTGGCCAGCGTGGGCCGTGAACTGGCGTCGGGTGCCCCGCATGCGAGCGGTGACATGCTGCTGGCGCCCGCACGGCTGGCCCCGTACAGCCATTCCAGCCACTCGGCGGCGCTGCCGCGGGGCGCGCGCCTGGTTGCGGCCGGTACGCTGGTGGATGAAGGCCGCATGGCGCTGGTGCCGGCACGGGCCGTTGCCGGTGGCCGGCGCCTGTGGGTTCGCAACGGGCTGGGGCAGTTGGTGCCGGCCACCGCCATGCCGGTGCGCGGCGAGAGTGGCGTCGCCCTGCTGCGCCTGGGCAGCCCGCTGCCCGCGCCGTCCATGGGCACCGTGCCCGCCGATGCATTCCCGGGTGCCGTGGCCTTCGCCGTAGCGTATGCGCAAACCAACGATGCGGGCGCCGCCTGGCCTCTGCTGCGCACGGGCTTCGTCGGTGCCGCCACGGGTGCGCAGGGGGATCGTGAGCTCGATGCGTCCATGCACCGGGGCCTGGCGCCGGGCGGGCCCGTCTTCGATCAGGCCGGCCGACTCGCGGGCATTGCGCTGCCTGAAGGTGCGGGCGCCAGGCTGATTGCCGCGCCCCGTTTGCGCACGGCATTCGCGGGGCGGGCTGCGCTGCCTGTTTCCACGGAGGGTGGTCGCCTGGGGCCCGACGCGGTCTACGAGGCGGCGCTGCGCAGCACCTTGCAGGTGATCGCCGCCCGCTGAGGCGCGGGCAGGCTGCAATGCCTGCGCTTGTGCAGGCGCCTCTTCTGCTTTATGGCGGAACCCTGGCGCTGGGCACTGATGGGTGCATGGCTAAATGCTGCTTGAGTCGGTGGCAGTCCACTGAAAACGCCCCAACGCCCGCAGCCACCGGAAGTGGACCTCCAGGCCCAGATAGTCGCGATCCGCTGCGTTGAGCGCGCTCTGACGCTCAAGGCAGCACACGAAGTAGCTGAAGCACACCTCCCTTTGCCTGCCGACCTTGGCAAACCAGGGCTCGTCCTGAATCCAGTAGCGCTCGGCAGACAGGTAGCACTCGCCGGTCAGCTTGTCCAGGTCGGGGAATGCATTGTCAGAAGGTAGCCCACTGACATACTGTGCCACCCGGCGCCACACGTCGGCGTCGATCGCGGCGCGCACATGCTGGAGGGCGTCGTAGTCCACGTCCTCGAAACGATCACACCGCTCCACCTCCACTGGCACCGCCCATGGTGGACTGGGAATGCACGCAAAACGAAGCTCAGGCGGCTGCATGCAGGACATAGCAAACCCACGGTTCCTGGCCCTTGGTCTTGAACACGGAAATGCCTTGCAGATGGTGCAGTGCCAGGGCGCACAGCTCGTCCATATCGCCGGGGGTGGCGCGCAGTTGCGGGGTATCGAACACCTGGTAGCCGGTCTGGGCCGCCAGCTCCCTGACCTGAGCGGCCCTGTTTCTTGACAGCACAGGGAACACGTCGTTGGCCCATGCCCAAGCCAGGCTTTCCAATGCGGGGAGGTAGGTGACGATGGGTGTCGCCTGGTACACGCATGTCCGGCCACCATCGCCGGAGAGTGTCAGCGTCGCTGCTTCTTCATCGATGTTCCATGCAGAAAAGCCGGCAATGGCGTGGCTGAAGGCCTCCTGCCTGGCCCGGTAGCAGTCCATGGCCATGCGCAGCAAGTCTGCAAACCGGGCGTCTGTGGTGTCCTGAGGGTGGCGATGGAGATGCATGGGGATTCGGCCGATAGTATCCGGGTATCGTGTTGCTGCAGGCCGGGCGGTACGCAATCGGCCACCCAAGCGAGGCACTATTCCACGATCAGTACATTGCGCAAAATCGTCCTGCACGTTTGCCCTGCCACCCTGCCAATTGACCGTATGCCATATCCCGTAGTTGCCCGCTTCATCACCGCCAGGGCCCGGTGGCTGGTCTGGCTGTGCACCCTGGGCGCGATGGCAGCGCCGGTAGCGCGCTTTCTACCGGCGGACCAGGCGCCCTCGCTGCAATGGCTGGTGGAGCTGCCGGCCCACTGGCAGTGGCTCTATCTGGTGGTGGGGGCGACCTCGCTGGTGCTGCTCATGCTCTCGGGGCGCAGCGGCATGGGCAAGGGGTGGCTGGCCCTGCCGGCCCTGGCAGCCCTGGTTCTGGGCGGCGTCTTCCTGTGGCAGCCGGCCACGCTGCCGCGCGGCGCCGAACCGGCCGACCCCGGCGCGGTACTGACCGTGGGCACCGCCAACCTCAATGCGGCGACCACCGACTTCGGCCCGCTCACCGACTGGCTGGCCTTGGCCGATGCGCCCGATGTGGTGTTTCTGCAGGAGTTCACCGAACTGGCACAGCAGGCGCTCATCCGCAACCCTGCAGTGGCCGCGCGCTACCCCCACCGTCTGGCCGTGCCCCAGCCCGACCCGTTCGGCCTGGCCATCCTTTCGCGCCACCCACTGTCGGGCCTGCAGACGCTGCAGCCGCAGGACCTGCGCGACACCCTGCGGCTACGCGCCACCGTGGCCTGGAATGGCAGGGCCGTGCACCTGAGCGCCCTGCACCCCATGCCGCCATTGGATGAAGGCTTCGCCCAGGCCCGCGACCGGGCCCTGGTGCAGGAGGCGCAGCACCTCACAGCGCAACCGGGCGGCCTGGCACTGATGGCGGGGGACCTGAACATCACCCCCTGGGCGCGAGGGCTGTTCGCGGTGGATGGCAGCATGCGCCGCGCCAACGGCATGGCACCCAGCTGGCCCAACGCCTTCGGCTGGGTGTCGGTGCTGCCGCTGGACCATGTGCTGGCATCGAGCGGCTGGCAGGTGGTGGGCGGGGGCATCGGGCCGGATTTGGGGTCGGACCATCGGCCGGTGGTCGTGCGGCTGACCGTCGCGCCTTAAGCGGCCTTCTCCGGTGCAGGCGCCCTGGGCCTGGATTTCTCCTGCGCCGCCCGTGAATCATTGAAATCCGCCGCCGCGCGGCACCCTGCGCCAGGCCATGTCCGACAGGGCACAGGAGCCTGTCGCAGTCGTCTTGCCAGGACGGCGCCCACGTCCATCGCCAAGTCCTTGACACTGCACGAAGGTTGCATCCACAACCCCAGGCCTCGGAATCCGCCCCCTATAATCGTCTCAATCAGTGAAACAGGACGGTCATGGAATACACGGTCAATGCGGTGCAGGAGGCGCTCGGGGTTCTGATGGTGGTAGCCCACAACCCGGGGCTAGGCGTGACGGAGATAGCCAAGCGCTCGGGCAACACCAAGGCTAGAACCTTCCGCTTCTTGGTCACACTGGAAGAAGCGTCTTTCGTGCAGCGTGACCGCGACTCGACGGCCTACAGCCTGGGCTACAAGGCGCTGGTGCTGGGCCTGGCTGCGCAAGAGCAAGTGAGCCTGACGCGGCTGGCCGACAAATACCTCGAGGCGCTGCAGGACCGGTTTAACGAGCATTCGGCCGTGTTGGTGCGTGACGAACTCGAATCCGTGTCGGTTGCGCAAAAACTCAGCACGCACGAGGTGCGGGTGCAGGGCGCGGTCGGGCGCCGGCGTCCACTGCATGCGGGCGCATCGGGCAAGGTGCTGCTGGCTTTTGCATCGCCCGAAGTGCAGGCTGCCGTGCTGGAGGGCGAATTGAGCAAGTTCACCCCCCAGACCATCACCAGCAAGACCAAGCTCAAGCAGGAGCTCAAACGGATCGCAGAGCAGGGCTATGCCACCTCGATGGCGGAGATGGCGGCCGACGTGGTGGCGGTCGCCGCGCCCGTGTTCGACTCCACAGGCTCGGTGCAGGCAGCCATCGGCATATCACTGCCCTCCAACCGCGCGCCGGACGACCTGGCGAAGATGATCCAGGCTGTGAGCAAGAGCGCAGCCGACCTGTCGTTCGAGCTGGGCTGGCGCAACCACGGCTGACCGGCTGCGGGGTCCTCGGGCGATACCCCGCCTTTTTCACGCTTTTCACCACTGATGCGCTGCCGTTGACACAGCTGCGCCAGGCGGCCTTGCCCGCCTGAAAAGCTGCGGCCGCCGCTCGCAGGCCCCGGCCTCTGACCGTTCCCGTAAAACCAGCCCTCGCTGCCTGGTCGACATTGCACGTCCACCCCCTGCTCGCCTGCTGGCAAAGCCCCTTGCATGCCCCGCCCGCCAGCGGCTGCGCAGCGATTTCGCACGCCCATACCAACGCCCGAGCGCTTTACGCGCAATTTTTCATGTGATAGCATTTGTATTACTGAACAAAACACAGTATCAACAAACAAAACATGCAAGCAGCAATCGAACAGCCGCAGAAGCGGCAAATCACCCCAAGCCACGGGGTGGAACACAACGTGATGATCACCATGCGCGATGGCGTGCGGCTGGCCACGGACATCTACTTTCCCGCAGCGGCCGGCCAGCGTCTGCCCGGCCGCTTTCCGGTGGTTCTGGAGCGCACGCCCTACGGCAAGAGCGTGCCCAGCCGCTCCGAGCGCACGCACGCCGACGCCACTCCCCTCACCCGCGCCGAGGTAGCGGGGTACTTCGTTGCCCATGGCTATGTGGTGGTCTACCAGGACTGCCGGGGCCGATACGGCTCCGAAGGCGATTTCGTCAAGTACTTGAGCGATGCCAAGGACGGCTACGACACCTGCGCATGGATCCTGGAACAGGACTGGGCGGACGGCGCCATAGGCACCAAGGGCCTGTCGTACGCAGCGCACACGCAGATGGCTGCGGCCAGCCTGGGCGCGCCCGGCCTGCGCGCGATGGTGGTGGACTCGGGCGGCTTCTCCAACGGCTTTCAGAGCGGCATCCGCCAGGGCGGTGCCTACGAGCTCAAGCAGGCCGCCTGGGCAGTGATGTTCGCGGCCGAGCATTCGCGCCGCAAGCACGCCGATGACAGCGACGGCCTGCACCTCACGCCGCAGGACCTGGACCGCTGGTTCAAGCGCATGCCCTGGCGCCGCGGCGATTCGCCGTTGACGGGGGCACCCGACTACGAGGACTTTCTCTTCGACCAGTGGGAGCGCGGCAACTTCGACAGCTACTGGAAGCAGCCAGGCATCTACGCAGAGGGTTACTACGACCGGCTGTGGCACATCCCGGCGCTGCATATTTCCTCCTGGTACGACGTGTACCCTCGCACCGCTGTCGAGAACTTCAAGGGAACAAAGGGGCATGGCGCGCCCCAGCAACTGGTGCTGGGCCCATGGACGCATGGCAACCGCTGGGAGACCTTTGCAGGCGACGTGGACTTCGGCCCTGCGGCGCGGCTGGACGCCAGCCTGGCGCCCAGCTTCCTGGAGCTTCGCCTGCAGTGGTTCGACCGCTGGCTCAAGGGTATGCAAACAGGCCACGGCGCCAAAGCCACTGCCCGCTCGCCAGTGAGCCTGTTCGTAATGGGCGGCGGCAGCGGCCGCAAGAATGCCCAGGGCCGGCTGGACCATGGCGGCCATTGGCGCGCCGAGCAGGACTGGCCCATCCTCGGCGCGCGGGACACGCGCTTGTACTTGCATGCCGATGGCAGCCTGCAAAGCGGGCCAGCCCCACAGACGCAGGGCGCGCACGAATACGTCTTCGACCCGCAAGACCCCGTCCCCACTCTGGGCGGCAGCGTGGTATCGCGCCCGCCGGCCATCTTTGCGGGCGGGTTCAACCAAGTGGAGCGCGCGGACTTTTTCGGTTGCCGCATGCCCGGCCGCCCACTAGCCCGGCGGCAGGATGTACTGGTATTCGAGACGCCGCAGCTCACCCACGATGTGGAGGTGACCGGCGCCATCGAGGTGGTGTTGCACATCTCCAGCAACTGCCCGGACACGGACTTCACCGCGAAGTTGGTGGACCTGTACCCGCCCAGCGAAGATTACCCCGAGGGCTATGCGCTGAACCTCACGGACGGCATCCTGCGCGCGCGCTACCGTGATTCTTGGGAGCACCCGGCCCTGATGGAGCCGGGCCAGGTCTATGCGCTGCGCATAGAACTCTTCCCCACCAGCAACCTGTTCCAGCGCGGGCACCGCATCCGGCTCGACATCTCGAGCAGCAATTTCCCCAAGTTCGACGTAAACCCCAACACGGGCGAGCCCGAGGCGCAGGCCACCCATTCGCGCGTGGCGATCAACCGCATCCATATGGGCGGCGGGCACGCGTCACACCTGCGGCTGCCCATGGCGCCCCGTGCCGCCAAGCCCTGAGCCGCTGATGCACCCCTACAGATTTTCCATCCCCGCCACCCTTGCCCATTTCTTGAAACAATGGAGAACACCATGAAGCGATTCGCCAGCCTGCTCACTGCCGCCGCATTGAGCCTCACGTCCCTAGCGGCCCACGCGGCCTGGCCCGATCATTCGGTGCGCTTCATCGTGCCGTTTCCGGCGGGCGGTCCATCCGACGCGGCCATGCGCGTCGTGGCCAAGCGCCTTGGTGAGCTGTGGGGCCAACCCGCAGTGGTGGAAAACCGGCCCGGCGCGCCAGGCATCGTGGTGGCGGCCTCGGCGCCGGCCGACGGCTACACCTTCGTGCTGGGCGCGGGCTCGCACATGGTGACGGCGCCCCTCATGAACCCCAAGCTCGCCTACAAGCCGCAGCGTGACTTCGTGCCCGTGAGCCTGCTGCTCACCAACACACCGGTGCTCACCGTGCACCCTTCGCTCAAGGTCAAGACGCTCAAGGACCTCATCAGTTACGCCAAGGCGCATCCCGGCGAGCTCAACTACAGCTCTGCAGGCAACGGCAGCCCCAGCCACCTGATGATGGAGATGTTCAACGACATCACGGGCACCAAGATGACGCACATCCCCTACCGAGGCGGAGCCCCCTCGGTGCAAGAGCTGCTGGCCGGGCACGTACAGTTGGGCATCAATGCCACACCCACAGTGCTGCAGTACGTGAATACGAACAAGCTCACGCCCCTGGCCGTGGCCAGTGCCAGGCGGGATGCGTCCATGCCCAATGTTCCCACCATGACGGAGGACGGTGTACCCAACTTCGACTATCAGATCTGGTACGGCATCTTCGCACCAGCCAACACTCCGGCGGCCATCGTGGCCAAGCTCAGTACCGACATGCAGAAGCTTCTGGCCGAGCCCGCCATCGTGCAGCAGATGCGCGCCCAGGGCGCCGATGCCAAGGGCTCAACGCCCCAGGCCTTCAGCCGCATGGTGCAGGCGGACACCGCCGCCTGGGGCAAGCTGATCCAGGAAAAGAAGCTGAGTCTCGACGAATAGGCGCCACCGGCAGGCGACCAGTTCAGGACTGCGGCACGGGTGCAACGGCCTTCGCCCGCAAGGCGCCTGCACAGACCTTCACGTCCTTCGAAGGATATGAGAAATGGCCTGCGTGCAGCAACGGCTTTGCTGCACACCATGCGAAGAATCTGTTGAAAGACAGGGGCGAACTCCCGCCCCTGCCCCACGCCGCTCTGGTGGGGCTTGACGACCTCGGCGTGTTGGACCAAGTGCTAACCACTTGGTCTTTTTTTTGGCCCGTGATTTCGCCATGCACCTTCATGGTGAGCGCGCACCGCCATGGCGCATGCGATGGACCACATTGCACGCAGGATCGACAGACAACACCAAAGATCAACAGACAAAACAAACACTTGACGGAGCGTTATCTCAGTTTAAAAATTGTCTCACCTATCGCAACATTGTCTCAACGAATAAAACATTATGATTGAGACATGGCGGTAGGGGGCTTGCAGCCGATGGGCCGCAGGTCGTCATCCACCCGTACCGGAAAGATTCCATGAAGAAACACACCATCGCCTTTGCCGCCACCCTGGCCGCAGCGGGCCCGGCCCTCGCCCAAACGTCGGGCGTACAGATCTACGGCATTGCAGACGTGGGTGTGGCCTATGTCGGCACCGTGCAGGCCCCTACTACTGCAGCACCGAAAAACACCGGCAGCGGCTGGCTGCAAGACTCGGGACTGCTGCAAGCCTCACGCCTGGGGTTTCGGGGCACGGAGGACCTGGGAGGCGGCCTGCGGGCGCAGTTCGGGCTGGAGGGCGGGCTGGCCATTGACAGTGGCTCATTCAGCCAAGGCGGCCTGCCCTTTGGCCGGCGCTCCACGGTGGGCCTGGCTGGCTGGATCGGTGACCTGCAGATCGGCCGCCGCAAGGACTTCACCGACGAGATCGCGGAACCGTTCTCCAGCATCACGCCGTTCGGCACCTTCATCACGCGCGTGCACTCCAACAACATGGACCGTATCGGGGGTAACCGGGCCAACAACATGGTGTACTACAGCACCCCGCGCTGGAACGGCTTTCGCGCCAACGTGACTTACGGATTGGGCGAGACGGCGGACAGCACTGCCACGGGCCAATCGTTCGGCGCGGGCGCCATTTACAACACCGAGGGTTTCGGTGCCGGCGTGGGCTACTGGCAGTCAAAGCTGGGCGTGGTGACCGCCACGGCCAACAGCAGCAGCGACCAGGGAGCCGCCACGGGCGCGGGCTGCAACACCGTGGGCATGGGCCAGCCGGGCGAGGTCTGTATGCGCACGTGGATCGTGGGCGCACGCTACAAGACCAGCGGCCTGCACCTGCATGGCAGCTTCTCGCGCGTGAACCAGCCGCTGGTGCGCACAGGCGCGGGCGCTGGGCCCAACTTCGCAGCCAACTTCACGCGCCCTACCGGCACCCAGCCCTTCACTGCTGGCGGACCCAACAATCCGTCGAGCAATATTGTGGACCTGGGCGTGGAGTACGCCATGGGCGTGTGGCTGCTCAAGGGCAGTTTCATCCAGTCACGCTACAACTTCATCGGCGCCGCCAGCAAGGGTAAGCTCACGCAGTACACGGCCGGCGCAGAATACCGCCTGTCAAAGCGCACCACGCTGTACGCCACCGTGGCCCACCTGAAGGCCGATGCCATGTACAGCCCCGGCATCATCGGCCCTGCGCCCGGGGCCGACAACGCCACCACGGCCCTAGGCACAGGCATCCGCCACACGTTCTGAGAGCGATGGCGTCAGGCGGGGCGGGCCACAGCCCTGCCCGGCCGCCGTATCGTCCACAGCGCAGCCGCCATCAACACCACACCGCCCAACTGCACCGGGCTCAGCGTGCGCCCGTACACCGCCCAGTCGACCAGCACCGCGGTGAGCGGGTAGACGAACTGCAGCACCGCGATCTTGCCCAGAGCCAGCCGCGCCATGCCGGCGAACAGGATCACATAGGCCAGCCCCGTGTGCAGCACGCCCAGGCCTGTGAGCCAGGCCCAGGCAGCCGCCGTATGCGGCCAGCCGAAGGCCAGCGGCGCCCACGCCAGCAGCACCACGCCCACCAGGCATTGCCACAGCGACAAGGCGAACGGACTGATGGGCTCGGGCGCGCGACTGGCCAGCAGCGTGACGGCGGCGTAGCAGAACGAGCCGCCCAGGCACATGAGCACACCGGCCACATAGGCCCCGCCATCGGCCGTGCCGGCGGGGATGCCGTCCAGCAGCCCGGTGGTGAGCACCAGCCCGGCCAATGCCGCCAGCGTAGCCATCCATTGGACTGGAGAGACGGCCTCGCGCAGAAACAGCGCGCCGAACACGATGACCCAGATGGGCTGCACATGGAAGATGACCGTGGCCACCGCGATGGAGGTGCGCGGAATCGCCGCGAAGAACAGCGCCCAGTTGAGCACCATGAACACGCCCGTGGCACAGGCCACCCAGCGGCTCCTGGCCTGGTCGCGCAGCAGCAGCTCGCGCCCCCGGCCCATGGCCAGGCACCAGGCCACCAGGGCCAGCGCGCCGAAGGCGCAGCGGAACCACACCGTCACCAGCGGGTGCTGGCCGGCCTCTTCCACGAAGACTCCGATGGTGCCCAGCAACACGCCGCCGACGATCATGAGCCATTGGCCGGTGCGTTCGCGGGCCTGGGTTGCAAGGTCAGGGGTGCTGGCGAGTGACGCGGGCGAAAGGGGCAGTGCGGAGGCCTTGTGGTTCATGGCGCCAATGGTCGTTTCTTCGGAACTCCAGGTAAAGCGCATAGTTCGAAGCACAGCCATTCGAAAACCGAATACATTGCACGCATGACTTATCCCGACCTGCAGATCGACTGGCTGCGCGCCTTCGTCGCCGTGGTGGACGCTGGCTCGCTCTCGGGTGCGGCGCCGCTGGTGCACCGTTCGCAGTCGGCCGTCAGCATGCAGATCAAGAAGCTCGAAGCGGCGCTGGGCCGCCCGGTGCTGCTGCGCGGCCCGCGCCACCTGGAACTGACGCCCGTGGGCGAGGAACTGCTGTCGTACGCGCGCCGCATGCTGGAGCTGCAGGCCGAGACACAGACGGCCCTGTTCGGCCCACGGCTGGCGGGCCGGGTGCGCCTGGGCGTGCCGGACGACTATGCATCGACCTACCTCACCCCCGTGCTGCGCAGCTTTTCGCACCGCTACCAGGGGGTGGAGATCGAGCTGACCTGCGAGCAGTCCACGTCGCTGATCCCGCGCGTGGTGCGCGGCGAGCTGGACCTGGCCCTGGTCTCGCGCGACAAGCCGCAGCGCGGGCGCTTTCTGTTCCAGGAGCCGCTGGTCTGGGTGGGTGCCGCGCAGTTCGAGGCCTGGCGGCGCGACCCGCTGCCGATTGCGGTGTACGAATCGGCCAGCCTGGCGCGCATCGCCACCATGAAGGCCCTGGCCGCGCGGCGCCGCGCCTACCGCATCGTCTACCACAGCTCCAGCCTGGCCGGCCAGCTGGCCGCCGTGGAAAGCGGCCTGGCCGTGGCCGTGCTCACGCGCTGCAGCGTACCGCCCAACCTGCAGATACTGCAGAACCTGCCGGCCGAGTTCGACCTGCCCGCACTCGATTCGATGGACGTCTCGGTGCTGCGCAGCAAGGAGTCGCAGCGCTCACCGGCGGTGGATGCGATGTACGAGCAGATGGTGCGGACGCTCGCCCAGTGAGCCAAGTGGGTGACAGCGCAGATCTCCCACAGGGGCGAGAATGCAGCACATTCCCCCGGAGACACCTATGACCATCCCCTCCACTGCCCTGCAACTGCGCTCGCTGGTACAGCCCGACGGCACCCTGCAGATCAGCCTCGAACCCACGGCCGTACCCACGCCAGGGCCCGACGAGGTACTAATCCAGATCCAGGCCACGCCGATCAACCCGTCGGACATCGGTCTGCTGTTCGGGCCGGCCGATCTGTCCACCGTGCAGGTGGCCGGCAGCGCCGACCGGCCGGTGGTCACCGCCCGCATCCCGGACCGCGCCATGCCCGGCATGGCCGCGCGCCTGGGCCAGAGCATGCCCGTGGGCAACGAGGGGGCGGGCCTGGTGGTGGCGGCAGGGTCCTCGCCCGCCGCCCAGGCGCTGCTCGGGCGCACGGTGGCTCTGATCGGTGGGGCCATGTACGCGCAGTACCGGGCCATGCCCGCCGCGCAATGCCTGCCGCTGCCGGCCGGCACCACGGCGGCCGAGGGGGCGTCGTGCTTCGTCAACCCGCTCACCGCGCTGGGCATGGTGGAGACCATGAAGCGCGAGGGCCACACGGCGCTGGTCCACACCGCCGCCGCCAGCAACCTGGGCCAGATGCTCAACAAGGTCTGCCAGAAGGACGGCATCGGCCTGGTCAACATCGTGCGCAAGCCCGAGCAGGCCGCATTGCTGCGCGAGATCGGTGCCCAGTACGTGTGCGACAGCAGCGCACCCGGCTTCATGGCCGAGCTGACCGATGCCCTGGCCGCAACCGGCGCCACCATCGCGTTCGACGCCACCGGCGGCGGCACGCTGGCCGGGCAGATTTTGCAGTGCATGGAGGCCGCCATCAACCGCAAGGCCACCGAGTACAGCCGCTATGGCTCGGCCGTGCACAAGCAGGTCTACCTGTATGGCCACCTGGACACGCGCCCGACGGAGATCCAGCGCACCTTTGGGATGGCCTGGGGCGTGGGCGGCTGGCTGCTGTTCCCGTTTCTGCAGAAGATCGGCAACGACGCCGCGCAGGCGCTGCGCCAGCGCGTGGCGGCCGAGCTCAAGACCACGTTCGCCAGCCACTATGCGCGCACGGTATCGCTGGCCGAAGCACTGAGCGCTGACGCCATTGCCTTATACGGGCCGCGCAATACCGGTGCCAAGGTGCTGATCGATCCGTCGAAGTAGTCGGTGAGCACCAACGGCGCTGAAATCAGGTGGCAGCCAGCACCAGCTCCAGCAAGCGCTCATGCGGCCCCAGCAGCGCATCACCGCCGATCAACCGCAGCGCCCCGCCCTGCCCCCTGACCACCAGTTGCGGCACACCGCGTGCGCCCACGGCGCGCAGGGTGGACTGCGAGCTGGCCACGCGTTCGGCCATGGCGCGGTGCAATGCGGCATCGGGCGACAGTGTCTGCGCGGCCGCGTCGGCCAGGCCCAGGCTGGTCAGCACCTCGGCCAGCACCTGCGCATCGGCCGTGTCACGGCCATCGATGTAGCGGGCGCGCTGCAGGGCGTGCAGGGCATCCAGTTCGCGGTCAGGCGCGGTCTGCGCCACGGCAGTCAGCGCCAGGGTGGCGGGGCCGGAATCGAAGCGGCCCGAAGGCGCGCCCAGTATCTTGTCGCGGTAGGCCTCGCTGAACGGCTGGCCGGTGAGCTTTTCGATGCGCTGGTCGTTGGACCAGGCATAGGCGGCAAATTCCGCATCCATGGGCCGGGCACCAGCGCCCGCGAACAGGCCCGATGGCGCCAGGGTGACATGCACGCCGGGGATCCCCTGCAGGCGGCCCAGGGCAGGCGCAGCGGCGTAGCACCAGCCGCACAGGGGGTCAAACAAATACGTCACTGCCGTTGTCATGGTCTTGGTTCTTTTTCAGTAGGTGGGGAGAGCGCCGCTTCGAAAAGCGCCAGCTCTTCTTCCAGGGTGCCGCGGCTGCGGAAGTGGCGGTTGGCGCGGTCGTACCAGTTCTCGGCGTCTTCCAGATCGCCTTCCTGCAGGTGCAGGATGCCATGGAGCCAGGCCGCCAGCAGGGAGCCATCGTGCTGCACCAGATCGTGCGCTTCGTTCCAGCGCCCGGCGCGCAGGTGCTGCAAGACGGGTTGAAGTGGGTGCGTTGGCATGATCTGGTGGTCCATCACTTTGGGGGATTGGTAAACCTGTTGCTTACCACTTCATGTCGCCCTTGTTCACTTTTGCACCGATATCCAACGACAAGCCCATGGGCGCTGCGGGGTAGGCCTTTTTCATCGCCTCGATCAGCTCGGCGCTGGTCTTGGTCGCTGCGGCGTTCTTCTCGAAGGCCTGCAGGTAGCCTTTGGTGTAGGTCACATTGGCAGCGGTCAGTGCGGTGCCGGCGCCCATGTGGCCGGGCACGACCACGGCGGGCTGCAGGGCGGCCATCTCGTCGAGCTGGGCCACCCAGGCGCTGCGCTCGGCCACGGTCTGCGTGTCGGCGGTCCACACATGGGTGTTGGTGCCGAACACGCCGATATTGCCCACCACGGCCTTCACCGAGGGGATCCAGGCATAGGGGCGGTGCGCCAGCAGGCCGGTGGTGCCACGGATTTCGACCACCTGGCCGTCCACCGTGAGGGTGTTGCCGGTGATGGCCTTGGGCAGCACAGGCGTGCGCGGCGCGTTGGCGCCCATCTTGGGGCCCCAGAAGGCAAGCTTGCCGGCGAGCTTGGCGCTGATCTTTTCCAGTACGGCGGGGGTGGTCACCACCTCAGCCTGGGGAAAGAACTCCTTGAGCGTTTCCACGCCGAAGTAGTAATCCGGGTCGGCCTGGCTCACGTAGATGGTCTTGAGCGCTTTGCCGCTGTCGAGCACGTTGGCGGCAATGCGCAGCGCGTCGGCACGGGTGAAGCCAGCGTCGATGACCATGGCCTCCTTCTCGCCGTAGACCAGGGTGGAGTTGACGTTGAAGCTGTTGCCGTCGGCGTTGTAGACCTTGATCTGCAATGGCTCGGCAGCCTGAGCGGCGGTGAAGGCGATGGCCAGGGTGGCAGCGATAACGGTGGTGCGGAACATGCGGGAATCTCCAGAAGTGGGTGGTGTTGCTCGGTACAGGCTGCAGTTTATTTGCGCCAATCGATCTAATAAACCGCTTAAACTGCGCATATTTGTTGCACCAATAGATCAAATATGGACCGCCTGACCGCTATGCGCGTGTTTGTGGAAGTCGCCACCAGCGGCAGCTTCAGTGCCACGGCCGACCGGCTCGACATGTCGCGCGCCATGGTCACGCGCTATGTGGGCGAGATGGAGCAGTGGCTGCAGGCCCGCCTGCTGCAGCGCACCACCCGCAGCGTGACGCTGACCGATGCGGGCGAGGCCTGCCTGCGCCGCTGCCAGCAGATGCTGGCGCTGGCGCAGGACATCGAGGAAGAGACCACCGCCACGGGTGAAGGCGAGCTGCGCGGCCAGTTGCGGCTGACCTGCAGCGTGTCGTTCGCCTATGCGCAGCTGGGCGCGGCGATCACCGACTTTCTGGCGCTGCACCCGCTGCTCAAGATCGACCTGGATGCGAGCGAAGGCGCGCTCAACTTGGTGGAGCGGCGCATCGACCTGGCCATCCGCATCAGCAGCGGGCCCGACCCGATGCTGATCGCCCGGCCGCTGGCGCGCTGCGATTCGGTGCTGGTGGCATCGCCCGCGTACCTGGCGCGCCATGGCGTGCCCGCCCTGCCGGTCGACCTGGAACGCCACCGCTGCCTGAGCTATGCCAACTTCGGCAAGAGCGTGTGGGAGCTGGCCCGGGGCGGCGAGACAGAGCGCGTGGCGGTGTCCAGCCACTTCAGCGCCAACGAGGCCACCACCTTGCTGCGCGCCGCGCTGGCCGGTGGCGGCATCGCGCTGCAGCCCACCTACCTGGCCAACCCGCATATCGCCAGCGGGGAGCTGGCCGCCGTGCTGCCCGAGTGGGGGCTGCCGGTGATGGCGATCAATGCGCTGTACACCTCGCGCCGGCACCAGTCGCCTGCGGTGCGGGCGCTTCTCGATTTCCTGGTCGACCGCTTTGAGGGCGCGCCTTGGTCACTCTGAAATGAAAAAGGCCGGGGCGCCAGCCCCGGCCTTCACGTCAAAGGATCAAACGCCCTTCAAGGAAGGATCACCGTCGCCTTGGCCCGCTCGATCTGGGCCTGCGCATCGCGCGGCAGCAGCAGGCGCTGGGCCACCAGGGCGTTGGCCGCCTCGGTCACAGCGGCCACGTAGCCGGCCTGGTTGCCGTACAGCTCTTCCAGCGACACCCGGCCATCACCGGCGGCCAAGCGCGCGGCCCGCGTGGTGTGAAACGGGATGTAGCCGCCCGTGAGGTTGGCCAGGTCGGTGATGCCTGGCGTGGCCACGTAGTTGAACTCGAAGCTCGTGCCCAGTGGGGCGCGCGCCTCCACGCTCTGGATGCCGGCGCGGGTCAGACCGGTGCGCGCGTCCACCTGGGGCACCAGGATGGCGTAGTCGCGGTTCAGGTTGCGCGGGGGCAGCACGCTGGCGATGCCGGCCTCGTCCTGCGGCACATACTGCGGGCCGAAGTCGAACAGCGGGAAGTTGTTGTGCCAGCCCAGGTAGTTGAAGTCGGGGATGGCCGTCTGCGCGCCGTTCACCGCCCAGGTCAGCCCCTTCATGGCCGGGAAGGCCACCTGCGCGGGCCGCACCAGCGTGCCATCGGCCACCTTGGGCACCTGGCTGGCGGGTGGCGTGGTGCCGCGCACCACCCAGTCCTCCAGCCCCAGGAACAGCGCGCGGAAGGTGTCGTTGAACTGCACCACCGTGCCCGTGGGGTATGGCGCGCGGCTCGGCGCATAGCTGATGCTGGCCGTGCCGCCGGCCCCGCCGTGCTGGGTGCTGGCGTAGTAGTAGATGCGCGCGTTGTCGGGCTGGGTCAGGTCCTTGAGCCCATTGGCGTCCGTTAGCACCGGCGAGCCCTGCAGCTGCCAGAACTCCGTGCCCGACAGGCCCAAAAAGAACTTGGGGCAGGTGCTGGTGGCGGCACAGCGCTTCATCACCCCGCCCTGGCGGCCGCTGATGTCGTCCACGTAGTCCTTGTCCAGCCCGCGCGGCGCCGTCTGGCCGAAGGCGGTGTGGTCGGTGCGCAGCCCGCCGCCGCCGCCGGGCACGGCGAAGCGGGTGTTGATGTTGGTCTGGCGTGCGGCCACGTGGGCGTACATGCCGTCGAACACCTTGCTGCCATCGAGCGCCTGGTTGAAGCCCAGGTGCAAGAAGGTCTTCATCGCGTTGCCCGACTGCGAGGTGCCCTGCCCCAGCGTGTGCGTGATGCGCCCAGCCACCGGGTTGGCCGTGCCGCTGGCGTCGGCCCCCTTGCTGCGGAAGAAGCTCACCGTATCGCGCAGCGCGGCCAGGCCCACGCCCATGACCTTGGGGTCCTTGGCGACGTAGACCAGCTCGTACAGGTAGGCCGGGTCGAACCCGCCCTTGAGGCAGACGCTGGTGGGGCTGGGCGTGCCAGGGAAGGCTTTGGCGCCCGTGGCGTCGCAGGTGGCGAACTTCCAGTCCGCAGCGGAGATGGTCACGTATGGATCGGTCTCGTTGGCGCGCCGCGTGAGCGAATAGCCGGGCTGGGTGTTGTCCAGGCTGGCGGGCTCGTAGGGGATCATAGTGCCATTGAAAACGCCGCCGGGCAGCGTCATCGCAGGACTGGCCGCCGTGGGCACCAACTCGGCGCGGTACGGGCCGGTGATGCTGGTGCCGTCCTTGTTCTTCGCCACGGGCACGGTGGCCGTGAGGCGCGCCGCCGCGCTCTTGGGCACGTCGCCCTGCCAGGCGGAGTACAGCATCACGTAGCCGCGCTCCAGGTACACGGCATCGCTGGGCGTGGCCGTGGGGTTGAGCATGGTGAGGATGTTGCCGCGGTTGGGCGCGTCGTAGCGCAAGACCCCGCTGGCCTTGGCCATGTCCTTGGGCTTCAACATCACAAACTCGGTCTTGTATTCGGCCATGCCGCGGGCATTGACAGGCGCCAGCGCCAGGTCCTGGATGACCGCGTTCTTGGGATCGGCAGGGTCCACCTCGCCCGAGAGCGTGCCCGTGAGGCGCTCGTACGTGCCCACGGTTCCGTAGGTGCCCGGGAAGTCCTCGCGGGCGGTGATCTCGAGCTTCATCGCCGGGGCCTTGCCGGTCAGGCCGTCGTCGCTGCTGCTGCCGCCGCAGGCGGTGACGGCTGCTGCGGCCGCAGCCGTGAGAGCGATGGCGCCCCAGGTGGGAAGAGGATGTTTTCTCATGTTGCTTGTCTCCTGTGTGGTTGCTCTTGTGGTCTTGCTTGCGGGAAAACGGGCGTGCGCCGGCCCTGCACTCCGCGCCAGAGCGGGTGTTCAGGCATGGCTGCGCCCATACCGGCTGCGCGTGGGCGCAGCCGATAGGGTCTCTGTCAGGGGTGGGCTGTGCGCGCGTTCACAGCGCGGCACAGGGCTGCGTGCAGGCTGGACACGCAGGTTTTCGTTGGCTTGGAGCGGATAACAAAACTCAGCGAAGCGGTTCTGGCTAGGCGCTACACATCAGATTTCTCGCAGGCAGTACGAGTAGTACGACAAGACGCAGCAACGACGCCAGAAGAGTTTTGTTAGCCGCTCTTACTCGGCTTCGATGCCGGCGGCCTTGATGACCTTGCCCCACTTGACCGTCTCGCTGGCCTGGAACCTGGCCAACTCGTCGGGCGTGGTGGTCCAGGCTTCGGAGCCGGCTAGGTCGTAGAAGGACTTGGCGGCCGCGCTCTTCGTGGCAGCGCCCATCAGTTCATTGAGGCGCGTCACCACGGCAGGCGGCGTGCCGGCAGGGGCATAGGCCGCGAACCAGTAGCCCATGTCATAGCCCTTGACGCCGGCTTCGTCGATGGTGGGCACGTCGGGCAGCTGCGAGCTGCGCTTTTGCGTGGAGTAGCCCAGGGCACGCAGCTTGCCGGCCTTGACCTGGGGCACGCCGGTGGAGGTGTCGGTGATCATCAGGTCGATCTGCCCGCCCAGCAGGTCGGTGATGGCCAGCGGGTTGCTTTTGTAGGGCACATGCAGAATGTCCACGCCCGCCAGCTGCTTGAGCATTTCACCGGCCATGCGGCTCGACGAGCTGCCGCTGCCAAAGCTGAGCTTGCCCGGCGCCTTTTTGGCTGCGGCCACGACGTCGCCCACGCTCTTGTAGGCCGATGCGGCGTTGACCACCATCACCTGCCCACCCTTGCCCAGGCCGCTGATGGGCGCGAAGTCCTTCACCGGGTCGTACGAGAGCTTCTTGTACAAGTGCTCGTTGGCCGCGTGCGTGGTGTTGGTGGTGATGAGAATGGTGTAGCCGTCCGCAGGCGCCTTGGCCACCGCCTGCGCGGCGATCATGCCGCTGGCGCCGGCCTTGTTGTCGATGACCACGGGCTGCTTGGTGTCGTTGGTGATGGACTGGCCGATGGCGCGCGCCAGCTGGTCGGTGGCGCTGCCGGCGGCAAACGGCACGACGAAGGTGATGGCCTTGGCCGGGTAGGCCTGGGCCATGGCCGTGCCGGCCAAGCCTAGCGATGCGGCCATGGCCATGGCGGCGGCAAGGGTGCGTCGGCGGGATGGGGAATGGATGGTGTTGAAAGCGCTCATGTTGTCTCCTGGTGTTGTTGGTGATGGTGAAAGAAGGAAATCGGGGTCAGCCTGGGCCCGCAAGATGCCCGGCCAGTGCCTGCGGCACCTGCACCGGCAGGTCGAGCAGCAGGTAGCTCAGCGCCTTGCCGTGGCTGTCGAGGTTCAAGGCGTCGTTGACACCGCCGTCGAGCACGTCGTCGAGCACGAAGTTCATGGCCTGCAGTTGCGGCAGCACATAGCGCACCACGCGGCCCGGCTGGCGCTGCGCAAAATGGCGCGCCACGGCGGCCTCAGTCACCTGGGCCATGAGCACATCCCACAGTGCAGGGTGCCAGGCGATGACGCTGATGTTGGAGCGGTTGCCCTTGTCGCCCGTGCGGCTGTGCGCCAGGCGGTAGAGCGGAACAGTGATGGTGTCGGTCATGCGGCCGCCCTTTCCTCTTGCACGATGGCATCGAACATGCGGTAGCCCGTGGGCACCGCCTCGCGCGGCACCAGGCACGACACGGTGCCCAGGCGTGGCCGCATGGCCGTGCGCACCCCGCCGCCGCCCGCAGGGCCACAGGTGTACAGGGCCGTCACCTCGCGCAGCAGGCGCTGGGCGCTGGCATGGTCGCGGTGCTGCAGGGCCACGCGCAGGCGCACGTCGCGGGCACCGCCGTCGCCGGTGGCATCCAGCCAGCGGCCGGCATCGTCCCCCAGCACGCTGGTCACGCCGATCAGGTCGATGCGCAGCGGGCCCAGGCCGGCCAGCCGCTCGCGCAGCACCTCGCCGGCCAGGCGGGCACGGGCCTCGGCCCGGGCACCGGCGTAGGAGATCTCGCCCTCGGCGAACCAGCCCGATTCGAAGCACACGTTGACCTTGAGCGTGGCCGGCCGGGCATGGCCGCGCACGCCTTCGAGCCGCACGGCATCGGGCCCCACGGCGGTGACGGTAGCCTCGGTGATGTCGGCCACCACGTCGGGGGTCAGGTAGGCGGCGGGGTCGTGCAGCTCGTACAGCAGTTGCTCCTTGACCGTGCGCTCGTCGATGCGCCCGCCGGTACCCGGGGGCTTGGTGATGGTGCAATGCCCGTCGGCATCGATCTCGGCAATCGGGTAGCCCAGGCGGGCCATGCCGGGCACGTCCTTGTAGCCGGGGTCGGCGAAATAGCCGCCGGTGACCTGGGCGCCGCATTCGAGCAGGTGGCCGGCCATGGTGGCGCGGGCCAGGCGATCCCAGTCGTCGGGTGCCCAGCCGTAGTGCGCCAGGGCCGGGCCCAGCACCAGGGAGGGGTCGGCCACGCGGCCGCAGACCACTACATCAGCGCCCTCGCGCAGCGCGCCGGCAATGGCCTGCGCGCCGATGTAGGCGTTGGCGCTGGCGATGGTTTCGGTGGGCATGGCATCGCCCAGGGCACCCTGCAGCAGGGCGCGGTGCGCGGGGCCGCTCAGGTCGTCGCCCTGCACCACCGCCACGCGCGGGCGGCGCAGGCCCAGCTCGGTGGCCAGTTGCACGATGCGCCGGGCCGCGCCCTCGGGGTTGGCCGCGCCAAAGTTGCTCACGATGCGCACGCCGCGTGCAAGGCAATCGCCCAGCACGGGGCGCAGCATGTCCACCAGCAGGGGTTCGTAGCCGGCGTCGGGGTCGCTGCGGCGGGCCAGCTGGGCCAGGGCCAGGGTACGCTCGGCCAGGGTCTCGAAGATCAGCACGGCCGGCTTGCCGCTGGCGATCAGGGCCTGCACCACGGGCGCGGCGGCGTCCGTGCGGTCGCCCGAGAAGCCGGCGGCGCAGCCGACCAGCAGTGTTGCGTTGTTCGCCATAAGGTGTCTTTGTCTCCTGTGCTGCACTGTAGGCACCGGGTGTTATTCTGTGAAATAGATTGTTAGTATCAATCCATCCGTTTTTCAGATTAATCTATCGGCAATGAGCAGCCACCACCTCTCCACCCGCCAGCTCGACGCCTTCCTGGCGCTGGCCGAGCAGCGCAACTTCACGCGCGCTGCAGCCCAGTGCCATCTGTCGCAGCCGGCGTTCAGCGCCCTGATCCGCGCGCTGGAGGAGGACCTGGGCCTGCGCCTGTTCGACCGCAGCACGCGGCATGTGGACTTGACGGGCGAGGGCCAGAACTTCCTGGAGTCGGCCCGGCGCATCCGCGCCGAGATCACCACCGCCCTGGCCGCCATGCGCGACGCGGCCACCCTGCAGCGCGGGCGCGTGGCCGTGGCGCTGCTGCCGTCGCTGGCCGCGGGCTGGCTGCCGGGCGTGCTGGCAGCCTACCGCGCGGCCTACCCAGGCATCGAGATCGACATCGCCGACGTGCTCTCGGAGCCCTGCATCGAGCGCGTGGCAAGCGGCAGGGCCGACTTTGCGCTGGCCGCGATCCGCGCCGACACACCCGAGCTGCAGGCCGAGCCCTTTTGCAGCGACGACTTCCACCTGGTGTGCCGGGCCGACCACCCGCTGGCCTACCGCAAGAAGCCCATTGCCCCCGCCGACCTGGCCACCTGGCCCTTCATCCACCTGGCGCGCAACAGCAGCGTGCGCCAGTACCTGGAAGCCGCCTTCCACCCCGAGGCCATGCACACACTGATGGAGGTGGAGCAACTGGCCACCGTGATGGGCATGGTGCGCGCGGGCCTGGGGATCAGCGTGGTGCCGGCGCTCACGTTGTTCCACTTCGACCAGCCGGGCCTGGTCACGCGGCCGCTGGCCCTGCCCGGCCTGCTGCGCCAGATCTACCTGGTGCGTCGGCGCGACCGCAGCCTGTCGGTGGCGGCGCAGGCGCTGTACACGCTGGTGATGTCGCAGCGGCCGGGCCAGGGGTAGCCCCCTATCGGTCTGCCATTGCCAAGTCGTGCACGTTTTGGTGATGGCATAGGCGAATGCCTACAAAAACTCTGGACAGGTGTCTTTATCATCGTGCGAAAAATGCGGTGCCGCACCGCCTTCCCCGGGCACGACCCGATCACAGAACCAGGCACCCATGTCCTCCGGCATACCCACTACCCAAGCTTCCCTCCTGTCCGCCGGCGGCGAAATGGCCGGATTGATTGCGCGCTTCGATTGGGCCTCGACCGAACTGGGGCCGCTCGAACTCTGGCCCGCCCACCTCACACTGGCACTGGCCAACATGCTGCGCTGCCCCATGCCGATTGCCACGCTGTGGGGCGAATCGGGTGTGCTGATCTACAACGACCCCTACTCCAGGTTTTCGGGCGCACGCCACCCGGGCCTCTTGGGCATGAAGATCCGCGAGGCCTGGCCCGAGGCGGCCGACCTCAACGACCGGGTGCTCAGGGTCTGCCTGGCCGGCGGCACGCTCACGTATGAAGACCAGGAGCTGAGCCTGAACCGCGACGGCGTGCACAAGCCGTTGTGGGTGGACCTGAACTACTCCCCCCTGGTAGACGACGCAGGCACCCCGGTGGGCGCCATGGCCCTGGTGGTGGAAACCACCGACAAGGTGCTGGCCGACCGGCGCCTGCTGATGGAGCGCGAGCGCTTTGCCACCCTGTTCGAGCAGTCGCCCAGCTTCATGGTGCTGCTGCAGGGGCCCAGCCACCGCATCGAGCTGGCCAACCCCAAGTACCTGGAGCTGGTGGGCGACCGCACCCTGCTGGGCCGCACGGTGGCCGACGCTCTGCCCGAGGCCGCCGAGCAGGGCTATGTGGCCATGCTCGATGGCGTGTACACCAGCGGCAAGGCCGCAACGGCCTTTGGTGCCCGTTTCGACATCCAGCAGCATGCGGGCGAGCCGGTGAGCGAGCGCTACTTGGATTTCGTGTACCAGCCGATCCGCGATACCTCCGGCGCGGTGACCGGCATCTTCGTGGATGGCCTGGACGTGACCGAGCGCGTGGCCGCTGAGGCCAAGCGCGACGCCTTGATCGAGTTCACCAGCCAGTTGCGCGGGCTGGACAACGTGGATGACATCAGCCTGGCGGCAGCCCGCATCCTGGGGCAGACCCTCAAAGTGAGCCGCGCGGGCTATGGCCGCGTGGACCACGATACCGACATCCTGCAGGTGCAATGCGACTGGACGGCCCCGGGGGTGCTGACCCTGCAGGGAGAGCTCTGCCTGCGGGACTTCGGCACGTTCGTCGACGCGCTCAAGAACGACGAGTTCGTCAGGGTGACCGATGCGCGCACCGACCCCCGCACTGCGGTGGCCGCCGGTGCACTGGAGTCGCGCAGCGCCCGTGCCTTCATGAACATCCCCGTGGTGGAGCACGAACGCCTGGTGGCCGTGCTCTTCGTGAACCAGGACGACGTGCGCCAGTGGACCCAGGAAGAATGCGAGTTCATGCGCGAGATTGCGGGGCGCACCCGCACCGCCACCGAACGCGTGCGCTCCGAAAGAGAGCTGCGCGGCAACGAAGCCCAGCTGCGCGAGATGAACGAGTCGCTGGAGCGCAAGGTGACCGAGCGCACGAACGAACTGATGGAGGTGGAAGCGAAATTTCGCCAGTCGCAGAAGATGGAGGCCATCGGCCAGCTCACCGGCGGCATTGCGCACGACTTCAACAACCTGCTGGCGGGCATGAGTGCCAGCCTGCAGGTGCTGGAAAAGCGCCTCGCCGCCAGGAACTTCGACAACACCGAGCGCTACATCGGCATGGCGCAAAGCGCGGTGCGCCGGGCGGCATCGCTGACCCAGCGCCTGCTGGCGTTCTCACGCCGCCAGACGCTGGACCCGCGCCCCACCGACGTGAACCGCCTGGTGGGCGGCATCGAGGAGATGGTGCGCCGCACGGTGGGCCCCTCGGTCGAGGTGGAGGTGGTGGGCGCGGGCGGCCTGTGGCTCACGCAGGTGGACCCATCCCAGCTTGAAAACGCCGTGCTCAACCTGTGCATCAACGCGCGCGATGCCATGGCCCCCAACGGTGGGCGCCTGACCATCGAGACGGCCAACAAATGGCTGGACGACCGCGCCGCAGCCGAGCGCGAGCTGCCGCCCGGCCAGTACATCTCGCTGTGCGTGACCGACACCGGCGTGGGCATGGCGCCCGAGGTGATTGCGCGTGCGTTCGACCCCTTCTTCACCACCAAGCCCATGGGCCAGGGCACGGGCCTGGGTTTGTCGATGGTGTACGGCTTCGTGCGCCAGTCGGGCGGGCAGGTGCGCATCTACTCGGTGCCCGGGGAAGGCACCACCATGTGCCTGTACCTGCCGCGCTACATGGGCGATGCCGACCAGGAGAATCCGCACATCCAGCCCACCTTCGACCACCGGGCCGATGGCGAGGTGGTGCTGGTGATCGAGGACGAGGCCACCATCCGCGGCCTGATCGCCGAGGAGCTCGAGGACCTGGGCTACAACGTGATCTCGGTGGGCGATGGCCCGGCCGGCCTGCACGTGCTGCAGTCCGAGCGCCGCATCGACCTGCTGCTGACCGACGTGGGCCTGCCCGGTGGCCTGAACGGCCGCCAAGTGGCCGACGCCGGCCGCGTATCGCGCCCCGACCTCAAGGTGCTGTTCATCACCGGCTACGCCGAGAACGCGGCCGTGGGCAACGGCCTGCTGGCCTTTGGCATGGAAGTGATCACCAAGCCTTTCGACGTGGCGGCGCTGGCGGCGAAAGTGCAGGAGATGATCGAGCGCTAGCGCCCGCCGTCAGTCGGGCAGCACTTCAAAGACAATGAACTGATTGGCTTGCGTGTCGGCAGTGAAATTGTTGTCCGCCGCCAGCACGAGGGTGCGGTGGCCATTGGGCAGGGTCTTGCCCCAGGTGATGGCTTCGATGTTGTCGAGCTTGACACCCTGGTAGGTGATGGGCATCTCGAGCAGCAGCTTGCGTGTCATGGGGGTGTAGGCCGCTGTGCCTGCCAGGCTGGCCATGCTGGTCACGTTGGTCGTGGCGTCGGTGATCTCGGTCAGCACCAGGCGGATGGTGTTGCCGATGCCCGAGGCGAAGGCGCGCTCGATGGCGATGAATTTCTTGTTGCCGATGGCCAGCATGTCCGACAGGCCGTTGTCCGGGCCGAACGGCGCGCCGGCCGGCGCATCCACCGGGATCTTCGGCAACTGGTACGCATACTGCGCCTTGGCCGCGCCGGTGGCCGGGTCCAGTGCCGTCACGCGCACCACGCTGCCGGCCTGCACGGTGGTGAGCGGGCCGTCCTGGATCAGCGCGTCCTCATTGGCAACGAACACCGTGCCATCGGGCGCCACGGTCAGCGCCTCGAAGAGCTTGTTGCTGCGCGCGCCCGTGCTGGTGTTGTCCAGGTAGTTGTAGATCGCGGGCATCTTGAACTCGCGCACGAACTTGCCGGCGGTGGTCATCTCGCGCACGAAGGGCTGGAACAGCGTGGCGGCCGTCGTGCCCCAGTTGCCCTCGGACGACCAGTACAGGTTGCCATTGGGCGCCAGACGGATCGCCTCGGGGTCCACCGTGCGGGCGTTGGCCGGGAAGCTGGAGCCATCCTCGCGCTGCATGGTCGTCTGGCGGTTGACCTTGACGGCAACGGGGCCGGTGGCGGCGTAGTCGATGCTGAGGTTGTAAAAGCGCGGTGTGCCACGCTCGCCACCCCGGTCGTCCGAGATGGCCCAGTAGCTGCCATCGGTGGCCTGGTCCAGCCCCGAGATGCCGCCGAACTCAACGCCCTCGAACATCGTGCCGGTGGGGATGGAGGCGGTGCCGATCAGCTTGAGGGATGCGACGCGGGATTCGCCGTTGTTGTCGTCATCGCTGCCGCCGCAGGCGGCCAGGGCCGTGGTCAGTGCGGCCAGGGCGAAGACGGCGGCCGAACGGCGCCAGGTGGTGTGTGCGAAGCCCATGGGGAGTGTCTTTCTGCGGGAGAGGGGAGAAAGCACGGGAGCTTGCCGGGCGAATGCGTCAGGTGCGTGACACCTGGGGCGGCCGTTGCTGCCGCAAAACGCGCAGCGCCCAGTGGGACTTCGCTCAAAGGGCAACCCGCGCAAACAGCTCCGGATAGTCCACCACCGCGCCATCCCCGCACACCTGAAGCACCCCGCTGTACCCCACCGTAGGCGCGCCATACTGGTAGTGCACGGTATCCAGCCGCCGGTAGACCTGCGGCAACTCCTGCAGCCGCAAGTCCGGAAACGACAGCCAGGCAGCAGGCGCCTGCGCCTCCTGCCCCACCTGCAAGGCCATGCGGCGGATCGCGATCATGTTGGTGGCGGGGCTGAAATTGAGGTCCATGTCCGGGCACGCGCTTGCGGAAACACCGGTGTCCGCATCGGGTCCACCGCCCTGCCCCACCCGCCAGCGGCCATCAGCGCCGGGACGAAAGCGCAAATCCACCACGCGCTCGCCGCAATGGCCGAACACATGGGCCACCTGGGTAACCCAGCGCGCATCGACGCTGATCGCATAGTCCAGGTCGCACGCCAGCCCTTCTTCATGGAACACCGCCATGCCGCGCAGGTCCCAACCGCCATCGGCCCGCTGGTGGACGCGGCAGACATCGCAGCCAGTCCCGCCGCCAATGCGGCGCCAGAAGAAGGTGTGTTGCGGTGCGGCGGTCATGGCAACGGTCTGCGGCATAGGGATTCCTCCTGCTATTCAATGCCGGGCGCCACCGCGTTACTGCCTACTGCAGCAGCAAACCCATCTGCATGGCGTCATGGTAGGTGCCATCGATGCACACGGCCTCGGGCTCGGTGCCCCAGACGGTGAAGCCCAGTGATTCGTACAAAGCACCAGCAGCCAGATTGGGCAGGTACATGGTGAGGTGGATGCGGCGCACGCCGGCTTGGCGAGCATGATCGACGGCCTGCGCCACCACCAGGCGCCCCAGGCCCTGGCGGCGATGGTCAGGTGCCACGAAGGTGCCCCACAACACAAGCTTGTGGCGCGACGATGCGAAGGGTCCCGACGGGGCTAGCGCAGCGGTGGCGGCGAGAGTTGCGCCGACGAAGGCGCCAAAAACCACGTTCGTCGGGGCACCCAGTTGGTCGCGAAAACCCTGAAGGGGCCGAGCCAGCTCTTCTTCCATACCCAAGCCCAAAGGCACGGGATTGTCTGCAGCGACCAAGCGGCGCAGCGCGATGAAGGCGTCTGCATCCTCGGCCGTGAGCCGGCGCACCGTGGTGCCATCCGCCGCCACCGTCATCACGCAGCCACCTGCACCTCTTTGCGCATGAACACGCTGTGCACGTCCGGCGCATAGTCGCCAAAAGGCCCGCTCTCTTCATAGCCCATGCGGGCATACAAGGCCAGCGCCTCGGGCTGCAGGGGTCCCGTCTCCAAAGCAAAACGCGTGCAGCCGCGTTCGATGGCTGCGGTTTCGACAAAGGCCAGCAGTGCCCGGGCCAGGCCCTGGCCGCGCGCTTCGGGGCGCACGTACATGCGCTTGACCTCGCCGAAATCGGTGCCCAGCACCATGGCGCCGCAGCCCAGGGCCACGCCCTGCTCCGAGCGCGCCACCGCGAACAGCACGTGGGGCTGGTCGAGCGCGTTCAGGTCGATGCCGTGGTGGCTCTCGGGTGGGTACAAGGGCTTCTGGAAGGCGTCGAGGTCGTCGATGAGCTGCACTACGTCGGGCTGGCGGGGGGATTCCAATCGGATTTGCATGCCCGCTATCGTACGGGAATCGTAAGGGATCGCGCCCCACCACTGCCTTCAGTTCGGCCGGTGCACCCACCAGTAGATGAGCCCCGACGCACAGGCCAGCCAGACCAGTACGATGACCACCGCCGCAGCCCGGCTACGGGGCCGCTCCAGCACGCTGGCTGCCTTGTCACGGGCGTCCTGCAGCACCGCAGGCGGCAGCATACGGATGACGAGCAGCAGGCCCAGGGGGACGATCAGCAGGTCATCCAGGTACCCGAGCACGGGGATGAAGTCGGGGATCAGGTCAATGGGGCTGAGCGCGTACGCGGCCACTGCAACGGCTAGGCAGCGCGCGGGCCATGGCGTGCGCACATCGCGCGCGGCGAAGTACACGGCGACGACGTCACGCTTGATGCGGCGCGCCCAGTCTTTGGCGGCGGTCAGAAAGGACATGGCAGGCGCAGTATGCCCGCAGGCACAAAGGCCTTGCGGGGCCCGTCACCGGGTAGCCGGCATCACTCCACGGTCTTGAGGTACTTGGCGCACAGCTGCCCGACAGCGTCGCACAGTGCTTCGGTGGTGGGCGGCGTGCCGGGGGGCACCATGGGCAGCTCGATGGCTTGGCGCAGCACCCAGTCGTCGTCCTCCACCTGCGAGAAGCGGACGCGCATGTGGGCCCAGTCGAACACGCGGGCCTCCATTTCCACCGCGCCGCTGCGGCTGAGGTAGGACTTGGTGCGCGACAGGCGCAGGCTGCGGAAGTGTTCGTCGTATTCCAGGTAGAGCACATCGGGCGGCACCCGGGGATCCGTACCCGAAGCCAGATGCTCGATCACCTCTTTCAGACAGGTGCGCAACCACTGCGGATACTGGCTGAGATCCCAGTCGGTGGGGCCGTCGATCAGGCCGGGTGCGCGCGCCCAGGATGCACGCTGCGCCTCGCCGTCGGGCGCCTTGGGCTTGGCCAGCTTCTTGGGCTGCACGCTGGTGGTGAGGGCGGCCACGCGGGCCTCGTATTCCGATCCTTTGAACAGGCGCACGTCGGCCGCTGCCAGCTTGCCCTGTGCGGCCAGGGCCTCGGCGAGTACGGCGGCCACGTCGAGGTTGCCGGCGCTGACGGCCAAGCGCAGCGGGGTGCGCCCGCGGGCGTTGGCGGCGGCGGGGTCCAGGCCCCAGTCGAGCAACTGGCGGGTGGTGGCCACGGGGTCGCCAAAGCGGTGCCAGGTGGACGAGATGCCGGCGCGGCTGCCGGCCAGGCCCTCCACGTCGCCAGCGACGAACATCAGGGCATTGGAGCCGCCAGGGTTGGCGGCCTGTACGTCGGCGCCACGCTCCTTGAGCATCCGCAGCAGCGGTAAGCTGCCCAGGTAGGCGGCCATGAGGACCGGCGTGTACATCTCGCGCTGGTCCAGGGCCTCGATGTCGGAGCCGGCCTGGAGCAGCATGTCGATGGCCTGCAGGACCATGTCGGCGTGGCCTTCATTGGCATCGTCGCGGAAGGGCATGTCGAAAATCTCGCCCCGCATGTCCCGCAGCCCGAGTGCGATGCAGATGGGGGGCTCCTTGGTCTTGCGCGGGTCACCCCCTGCCGCCAGCACGATGCCCAGCTTCTCCAGCACACGATGGTGCTGCCCGGAATAGGTGGACAGCTGCCTGCAGCACTCGGACAGCGGCGTGGAATTGCGGTTCTTGCGCTTGTTGGGATCCGCGCCATGCTCCAGCAGCAGGCGCAGCAGCGCCACCTGCGCATCAGAGCGTCGGGCCACGGAGGCATCGTCGGAGCTGTCGGAGTACGCCCAGTGGCTGTTGCAGACCCACTGCGACGCAGGGTAATGGGAAACGCTGATGCGGTCCGGGTGCATGCCGGAGCGGACCAATCGCTCTATTTCGGCGATGAGGGCGTCGAACTCGAGGTCGTAGTCCAGCGTGACGGAGGAAGAAGAGGTGGCCATGGAGCAGACAAGTCAGAAGGAAGGATGCAATCCGGTCAGGCCTTGGCCATCACGGCCAGTTCCTGGTGCAGCAGCAGTTCCACCTCACTGGGCTCGAACTGCGCAGACATGAGCGGTATGGCAAAGCTGTAGCTGGCGCCCTCGCGGCGCAGCACCCAGGCCAGTTGCAGGCGCGCGAGCGACTGGCGCAGGGCCTGGGCGTCGGCCTGCACGCCGTGGCCCTGCAGCAGCCCCGCCAGGGCCACCAGGCTGGTCTCGGCCTGCTGGGCGACGTGGTAGACCACCACGCGGTCGAGCCGGCAGGCGTCGTCGTCGGGCGAGAGGCGGCCCCAGCCGGCCAGGGCATCCTGCACGGGCTGGGAGGCCAGGGCCTGGTTCAGGTGGCGGGCCTCGATCACGCGCTCGCCGGGCTGCAATGCCTCCAGGCATTCCTGGCACAGGATGGCGACCAGGTTGGCGCGCAGGCCGCTGGCATCCACCAGGCGCTCCACCAGCGCATCGCCGCCAAAGCCCAGGCGCAGGCGGCGCAGCGGCTCGGTGGCCAGGGCCTTGCAGGCGGGGCGCTCCAGCCCGCCGATGGCCAGCACCTCGCCAAAATTGCGCAGCGGGCTCTGGTAGTCGAGCACGGCCGTGGCATACAGGTCCCAGAAGCCGGCCAGCATGAACCAGCAGCGCCCCTCTTCGCTGAGCGAGCGCAGGGTGGACAGCTGGTGGTAGCCGTGGTTCGACTCGTCGCGAAAGAACAGGTCGGCCTCGTCGATCAGCAGGTACAGGCGCTTGCCGGTGTACTGGGCCTGCAGGTGGTCCACGATGGCTTCGAGCGGCGTGTCGGCCGGCAGGCCGAACTGCAGCGCCATGCGCGGCGCCAGCCGGTGGTCGCGCAGCGAGACGTAGTGGCAGACGATCTGCGGGTGGCCCTGCAGCCGGCGCTGCACGGCCTTGAGCAGGCTGCTCTTGCCCAGTTGGCGCCCGCCCACCACCAGGTAGTTGGCCGGCTCGCGGTTGACCACGCGGGCCAGCAACTGCTCTCGGCCGAAGAAGGAGCCCTCGCGCGTCACCCCGCCGCGGGTCTGGTAGGGCGAGATGCGCGTCACGCGCAGCTGGGCCGAGAGCAGGCGCAGCAGCACCTGCAGGGGCTGGCCCGACAGCAGCCATTCGGTCTGGCTGGCGCTGTCCACCATCACATGCAGGTTGGCGCCGTCGTCGGTGTGGGCGCGCAGCAGCGGCCAGGGGGTCTCGGTGCCGTGGTCGCACAGGATGAGCAGCACGTCGGTGCCGGTCTGCGCGGCGCGCAGCTGGCGCAGCACGGTGGCTTCGTCGAGCCCCGGGGTGGGGATGTAGAGCAGGCAGCGGTCCAGCGAAACCGGCAGGTCCGGTGGAAACTGCCACTCGAACACCGCGCCGGGCAGCGCCCAGTCGCGGCTTGGCTGGCTGCGGGCAGACACGCGCTCGGCCAGCACCGTGGACTGGTCGGCCGGGTCGTCGTGTGCGAACTGCACGGCGCTCTGCCAGTCCCGGGTGCGGACCTCGGCGGCTTCGAGCGTGGCGCGCAGCCGACCCACGGTGCGCAGCAGCTGGTCGATGCGCGGCAGGCGCGAGACAGGGGTGCGCAGCAGCTTCTCGGGGCGCAGTTGCGCGGGGCCGATCAGCGGGTGGCGCAGCACCCACACCACGGCGCCGACCACGAAGATCAGCGCACACCACTTGATCAGGCTGCGCAGCCAGCCAAAAGGCTCGGCCGCCTCCACCGCAGCGATGCGGGCCTGGCGAATGGCATCGGGGTCCATGTCGTCGCCCTTGCCGTCCTGGTTGTCCTGGCTCTGGGGGCCGGCCGCGCAGCTGATGGGCAGCAAGCCCGGGGGCATGGGCGGCTTGCCGGGGCGGCAGGTCCAGTGGTACATGTCGGGCGTCATGTGCAACAGCACCTGCGTGCCGGACAGATTGCCGAGCGCGGGGTCGCTGATCACGTCGGCCTGCAGGCGCAGCGGCCCGGGCGAGGTAACGCGCAGTTTGGGGAAGGGTATCTGCGGTGCGTACTTCTGGATGTCCTCGGGCCAATGGCCCAGCTCCTGGCTGGCCTGCACCAGGGCCACGCGCCACTGCACCAGCTCGCCCCACACGGGGCCGATGCTCTCGGCCGTGCGCACCGATCCGCGGGTGGCCGGGTTCAGGTGCGGCGTGAGCAGCGCGCTGCCGATGAACAGCGTTGCGCCTGCGACCATCAAGGCCCTGATCACGGGCCACGTCATCCAGGACCTCAACTGCTCGAGCATGCGGCCTCCAGCACCATCAGGCCCGCATGGCGCACCGTGTCGCAGCGCCAGTGCAGGCGCGCCGCGTCGCCGGTGCCGCGCACGTGGATGAGGTTGCCCCAGAACAGGCGGCGCAGGTCGTCGTCCTGCAGGTAGGGGCGGGCACGGCCCAGGTCATCGGCCTGCAGCAGGCTGCGCAGGCGCTCGCGCGGGGCGCCCTCCTGCGCCAGCGGCAGAAAGGTCTGCCACAGGCGCGGGCTGCCTGCCAGCTGTGTGCGCAGCGCGGCAGATGAAGCCTGGGTCTCGTTGATGCCCTGCTCCACCAGCCACTGCAGCCCCTCTTCGAACAGCGCGGGATGGCCGCCGCTGGCGTCCAGCAGGTGGGCCAGCACGGGCGTCGGCCAGTCGTGGCCGGGCCAGCGCTGGCGCGCCAGCAGGGCCAGGTCGGCCAGCGTGGGCTCGGGCCAGTGGTTGACCTGGGCGATGTTGAGCAGCGACATGTCGCCGCTGCGGTACTTGAGATCGGCCAGCGCCTCGCCGCCGCACAGCAGCAGGTGCAGGCGGCCGCTGTGCATTTCGCTCAGGCTGCGCAGGATGCCGGCCAGCGTTTCGCGCAGCGCGGGCGTGCCCTGCTCGAAGCGGCTGACCAGGCAGAACAGGCGCTCACCGGCCACAAGGCGCCGCTCCAGCGCGGATTCGAATTCGTAGTCCGACTGCACCTCGCCCAGCCCGCACTGGCGGCCGATGGCGGCGAAGTATTCAGTGGGCGCGGTGCTCACGCTGTAGGGCGGCTGGATGTGCAGCACCGAGGTGGCACCATACTGATGGCGCGCGCGCTGCAGCAACTCGGGCCGAAACGGCGGCTGCCCCCAGTGCGCGGGCGACAGCAGCATGGAGATGGGGTACGGCATGGCCTGAGCGAGCTGGCCGAACAGCCGGGCCTGGAAAGCGCCAAAGGGCTGTTCGCTCTCCGCACCCGTGGCGGCGCCCACGGCCGCGGCAGGTGCCTCCACCTCGGCCTGCAGCGGGAACTCGGGCGCGAAGCCGGCGGCACTCAGCAGGCGGTTGGCCTCGGCCTCGGTCAGGCGCAGGTAGCGGGTGCACGCCACCACCTTTTCGCGCGAACGGGCGTTGGGCGCCGACATGCCGTTGCGCCAGTTGTTCACCGCCTCGCGGCTCAGGCCGATCTCGGTGGCCACCCCCGAGGCACTCGCACGGATGCGGCGCATGTAGAGGGACAAAAGCTCCGGGAACGAATCGTGGGCCATGGATGGTGGGCGGCAAGCCGGCAAGGGGGTTTGAGCAGGGCAACAAAAAGAGGCCGAGGCCTCCAGCAGGCATTGTCTCCTGCGCCAGGGGTGCTGGCGGCCAAAAAACGATGGCATCGGACGCACACCGCGCCCCACAGCGGCCTGGTGGGCACAGGCGACCATCCGATGCCCCCTCACACCAGCCTTTGCACCATGGGCCAGGCCTTGTGGCACGCCAGCCCGCATGCAGCCAGCACCGGGCTGTACAGCACGGCAACGCCCACGATGGTCATCAGCCAGCCAGGCTCCTCGTCTTCGCTGTCCTCCCCGGCCTGGCTTTTTTCTCCCTCCCTCCCGGCCTTTGCGGCCTTGTCCTTGTCCGAATCGGCGTCGCCCGTGACCTCCTGCACCATCACCCCGGCCACCGCCAGCAGCGCAACGCCCAGCACTCCCAGGTAGGCGTACTGCAGCGCCAGGCGTTCCAGCGGATAGAAATAGCCGGCCAGCAGCACGCCCGGCAGCACAAAGAACAGGCGCATCAGCCACCGGTACCAGTCGTAGCCCTCGCCTTTCTCCAGCGCGCCCAGCACCAGCCGGTAGGCCAAGGCCCCCAGCACAAAGATCACCCCACCCCACCATTCGATCTGCGTCAGCATGTGTGTTCTCCCTGGTCAAGAGCCAACGGCGGCGGCTTCACCATCGGTATCGCCATCACCATCGCCGCCATCGCCTTTCAGCTCGCTGTGCGTGCGCGTCGCGTAGTACAGCGGCAGCGCAATGGCCAGCACCAGGCCCAGCCCGAGCCACAGCCACAGGCCCTTGAACAGCAGCACGGCGACCACGGTGAACACCGCTGCGTGCAGCAAGCCCTTGAGGGCCGAGCCCAGCACCACCACGCCGATCACGCCGTCCATGGTGTTCTTGACGCCGTTCTTGCCCATGGCCTTGGCGATCTCGACAAAGGCCTCGGCGGCCTCCTGCGCCTCCTTGCGCTTCTTGGCCTCGTCCTTGAGCAGGCGGGCGACGGAGAGGGGCTTGGCCGGGTCGTGCGCGTCGGCTGCAGCGCGTTCGCCGGGCTCGTCGCCATCGTCCGGGTCGTGTGCGGGCTCGACGATGGTCTGCAGGTGCGGGTACAGCGCCAGAAAATACGAGCGCGGCACCCACTGGCCCTTGTCGAAGTACATGCGCTGGGTTTCACCCACCTGGTCGTAGAACACGTCGAGCACGGCAGCCTGCAGGCCGTGGCCGAACAGTGCGACCAGGGGTGACAGGGGCAGCGGGTCGCTGGTGCCGGTGTCGAAGTTCAGCTGCAGGTAACCGGGCGCGGCCGTCACCTGCTGGTTGAACCACTCGGCATCCCACAGGTCCGCCAGCGCCACGCCCAGCTTTGCGGCCCAGCGCGTGGCCTCTGCGGTGTTGCCCTCGGCGATGTACTGGTACACCAGCTGGGCGTACTTGAGCCGTATCGAATCTTCGAAGAACAGGTGCAGGGTATGGGCGTTTTGGGACATGGTGGAGTCGGTGTGGCGACCGGGATTGGCTGCGAAGTGGTTGGATTGTTGCCGTGGCGCGTGTGCTGCACCCTCTCCACCTTGTCCATTTGCACACCCGCAGCGCTTGACAGGGTGTCAACCGAACCATGGCGGATGGGTGTTTTGGCACGCGCACCACACCGGGGCCCCGCAAGTCGCCAAGGTTACAAACAGGTGGGTCGCGTCGTGCATACTGGCCCGGCCTACCGGGCTCCTCGCAGCACGCCTGTGCCGCCACGGCCTGCCCCGCAAGGCAGCCATTCCCAACGCATTGCCACCAGCCATCCAGCGCCCACCGGGCGCGGGGCTGGCGCCGCGTTGGCCGACACAAGAATGAACCGAGGAAGAGAAAACACCATGCTTGCCAAACCCCTGGATGCGCGCCTGTGCGCGACGCTGCTGTCAGGCGCCACCTTGCTGCTGGGCCCCGTGGCCGCGCAGACCACGGCCACCCCACCGGCCAAGGCCAGCGCCACGCGGCAGGCCGCCGGACCCGCCGCCCCGCTGTTTGGCGGCACGCGCGAAAAGCTGGTCGTGGCCATGCCCAAGACCTACGCCAAGAGCGAGACCATGCTCATCTGGGGTGACTACTTCAATCACCTGGCACGCTGCGGCAACCTGGACCTGCAGAACCTGCAGGGCGAATCGCTGGAGCGCAGCGTGAACATCGACACGTTGGGCGAGAAGGAGCTGATCGACGGCATCATCGCCGGCAAGGTGCAGCTCGCCCAGGTCAACCCCGGCCTGGTGCCGCAGCTGGTGGCGGCGGGCCAGCCCGCCCCCTTTGGCGTGCCGGGCAACAAGGCCAGCGGGCAGCGCAATTCGTACAAGCTGATCCTGATCTCGCGGGTGGACAGCCCGTTCACCAAGCCGCAGGACCTGGTGGGCAAGAAGATCGCGCACACCACGCCCACCTCCAACTCGGGCAACCTGGCGCCACGCGCCCTGTTCCCCGCGCTGGGCCTGGTGCCTGACCAGAACTATGAGGTGGTCTTCTCCAACGGCCACGAACGCTCGGTGACCGGCGTGATGCACGGCTTCTACCCAGCGGCCGCCGTCGCCAGCGACCTGTACCAGCGCATGGTGGTCAAGGGCGACGTGAAGGGGTCGAGCATTCGCACCCTGTGGGAGAGCCCCCCTTTCATGACCGAGACCTGGACCCTGGGCAAGGACGTCTCGCCCGAGGTGCAGGCGCGCGTGACCAAGTGCTCGTACAGCTACAGCTTCTCGCCCAAGCTGCGCCAGCTGCTGCCCGGCAACGACACCTTCCTGGCCATCAACTTCGAGCGCGATTTTGCGACGGTGATGGAGGTCTACAACAAGACCCAGAAGGCCCAGGCGGGCAAGGCGGCCAAGCCCTGAAGAGCCGCCGATCCGCTGGCCAACTGGTGGGTCATGCTCAGAGGCCGCGCGGCCGTGGCACAGTCGTGGCTCGCTTGCCGGCGGGTACGCTGGCAACCCACGCCTGTAAAGGCGTTGGGATACATCGCTTTCACCACGACGAAAGGCCCCGCTCTTGACCACTCTTGCTGCGATGATCGCCCGGTTCCTGCTGCGCCACCTGCTGTCGTTCGTGCTGATCTGCGCGGTGCTGCTGCTGGGCCGGTGGGGTTGGGCCGAGTGGCAGGCCCACCGGTCATCACAGGCCGAGATCGCGCAGCTGGCGGGGGCCGACCAGCGCATCGCGCGCGATGCAAGCGCCCTTGCCACCGCCAGCCAGGAGCGCGTGGCCAGGCTATCGTCGGCATCGCTGAGCGCCCTGGGTGAGCGCATCGACGCGGTGGACCAGGAGACCCGGCGCAAGCAGCTTGAGCGCCAGAAGGCCAGCGAGCTCGGCCCGCTGCTCAAAGGCCAGCCGATCCTGGAGCACCAACTGGCTGGCATGCGGCTGGATGCCGAGATCTACCTGCTTGACGCGGAGCGCAAGTACCTGCAGGAACTGCGGCTGCGGCTGCAGGCCACCCAGTCGGCGCAGTCGCGCCGGGCTGAGCTGGAGCGGCTGCGCCTCATCCACCAGGGTGTGTACACGCAGTGGCAGGCCGCAAAGAGGGAGCGGGAGGCGCTGGAGCAGAGCCATCCCGTGGCATGCCGGCTGGGCATCGGATCGGCCGAATACCGCCAGTGCGGGCAACTGAGGGCGCTGCAGGACCAGTTGCTGGCAGACAACCGCCGCGCCGATGGCGACTACCAGCGCCAGTTGGCATTGGTGCAGGAGATACAGCCGCTGCCAGCCCTGCAGGCGTTCGCGCCGGACCGCAGCGAGATAGACGCCTTGCTTGCGCCACTGCGCGAACGGCAGGCGGCGCTGAAGGAGCTGCGTGCCGGCAACTGGTTTGGCAGGCTGTCGGCCCCGCTGCTGGAGATCCTGCCAACGGCGCTGCTGATACTCCTGGGTGCCATGCTCACGCCACTGGCCATCAAGGCGCTGTTCTACTTCGTGCTCGCGCCGTTGGCCGCGCGGCGCCCTCCCGTGCGCTTGCTGCCGGACAGCCTGGGCGAGCTGGCGCTGGAATCAGGCCACGCAGCGGTGTCGCGCGAGGTGGTGGTGGGCGCCGGCCACGAGCTGCTGGTGCACCCTGACTTTCTGCAGAGCGCATCCACCGCAGGCCACAGCGATACCTGCTGGCTGCTGAACCCACATTACCCGCTGACCAGCCTGGCGTCGGGCATGGTGGCGCTCACCCGCATCCGCACCCCCGCGCCCGCCACCTACGTGGTGTCGGCCACGCAGGACGCCCACAGTGAAATTGGCGTGCTGCTGCTGCCCGCAGGCGCGGCCCTGGTGATGCAGCCGCACAACCTCGTGGGCGTGCTGCAGCAGCGCGGCATGCCGGTGCGCATCACCTCGCATTGGCGGCTTGGCAGCCTGCATGCCTGGCTCACGCTGCAACTGCGCTACCTGGCGTTCCACGGCCCCGCGCAGCTGATCGTGCAGGGCTGCCGGGGCGTGCGCGTGGAACCGGCCGACTCGGGCCGCGCCATCAGCCAGGCGGCGACCATCGGCTTCAATGCCAACCTGGGCTATTCCACGCGCCGGTGCGAGACCTTCATCGCCTACCTGCGCGGCAAGCAGGCTCTGCTCAATGACTCCTTCGAGGGCGATCAAGGCTTCTGCGTGTACGAGGAGATGCCCCACCCCGGCAAGCACCAGGGCGGCCCGGCCCGGTGGCTGGAGGGGCTGGCGGATTCGGTGCTCAAGATCTTTGGCGTCTGAGCCGCCGGGATCTGGCCAGGCTGGCCCAGGGGTGGAGAATCATCAGCCTCCCTGGAGCGGCACGCGCTGCTCGATGAGCGCATAGGTTTCGGGCGTGAGGATGGACTTGGGTACGGGCAGGCACACGGCGTTGTCGACGAACAGGAACACGAGGGTATCGCTCTCTTGCCGGCGCTTGAAGCCGGCCCACTGCCAAAGGCTGTGGGCAGCATCCGATCGCTGCTCGATGCAGTCGGCCCGTATGTCGAGGGACTGGGGCGCAAGGCAATAGCCGTCGTCCTCGAACATGGCATTCTGGAGCGAACGGGTGCCGCTGCCGACCAGCGCCCAGAAGGCCAATGCACCGATCACGATGCCCACAGCCCCCACCGCCAGGTGGCTGCCCATGTCAGGCAACGACTCCAGCCAGCGGAACAGGAACACCAGCGGCACCACGGAGGCACCCCACAGCACCAAGGGCAACCACCATCGTCCCGACCCGGCTGCTGTTTTGTCACTGCTCTGATCACTGCTGCCAGCACCGCGCCGCAGTTGGGCCTTGGCATTGGCCAGGATGCGTTTTTGCATATCGACATAGTCGCTGCGCGTAAGGGAAAAGGATTGCATGGGTACGGCTTGGGGCAATGTGTCACCCCACTATAGAGGTCAACCCATCCCCTGCCCTGCTACGGCGGCCGCAACCGGCACAATCTCACGGTTGCCGGCAGAGTTTGCGTTGTGCGCTCACGCCCCCAGCCGGTCCCGCGTCAACCGCGCCACATCCTTCACCCAGGGCTGCGCCGCCCAGTGCCGCTCGGCAAAGGCGTTGATCTGATCCTGGTAAGTGAGCGACGCGCCGATCACGTCCAGCCCGTCGAGGAACATGCGCCGGTGCCGCTCGGAGATGGTGAACGGTGCGCTGTTCCCCGCCGTGCGCACCTGGCGCTGCTCCACATCGATCTCCATGGTCAGCGGGCCGGTGGTGGTGCGGGCCTCCTGCATGAAAGCCTGGGCATCAGGCTCGCTCACCATGGCCAGCAGCAGGCGGTTGTTCATGGCGTTGGAGTAGAAGATCTCGCCAAAGCTCGATGCCACCACGGCCTTGAAGCCGTACTGCTGCATGCCCCACACGGCATGCTCGCGGCTGGAGCCGCAGCCGTAGTTGCTGCCGGCCAGCAGCACGTCGGTGCCGGCAAACGCCGGCTGGTTGAGCACGAAGTCGGGCCGCGGCTGGCCCGTGCCGTCAAAGCGCAGGTCGTAGAGCAGGCCAGGCGCCAGGCCCGACTTGTCGATGCCGCGCAGGAACTGCTTGGGCATGATCTGGTCGGTGTCGAGGTTGGCGATGTCGAGCAGGGCCGCCTGGCCGCGCACGGTGGTGTTGTTGTCGGCGGTCATGCAGTCACCTCCAGAGTCCTGACGTCCGTGATGCAGCCGGTGATCGCGGCGGCGGCGGCCATGGCCGGGCTCATCAGGTGGGTGATGGCGCCACGGCCCTGGCGGCCCTCGAAATTGCGGTTGGTGGTGGATGCGCAGCGCTGGCCGGGGGCCAGCACGTCGTCGTTCATCGCCAGGCACATGGAGCAGCCGGGCTGGCGCCACTCGAAGCCAGCGGCCACCAGGCGCGCGGCAATGCCCTCGGCCTCGGCCTGGGCCTTCACGGCGCCCGAACCGGGCACGACCATGGCGCGCACGCCGTTGGCCACATGGCGGCTGCCGACGATGCGGTCCACCTCGCGCAGGTCTTCGATGCGCGCATTGGTACACGAGCCGATGAACACATGCTGCACCGGCACGCCCGCCAGCGGCTGGCCACCGGTGAGCGCGGTGTAGCGCAGGGCCTGCTCGGCGCTGCTGCGCTGCACGGCGTCGGTGATGTCCTCGGGCCGGGGCACGGTGGCGTTGATTGCCATGGCCTGGTCAGGGCTGGTGCCCCAGGTGACGAAGGGGGCCACGGCGCTGGCGTCGAACACATGCTCGACGGCAAACGCAGCACCGTCGTCGCTACGCAGCGTGGCCCAGTGGGCCAGGGCCTGCGCGCGCATGTCACCGGCGATGTCGGGGGCCTTGGCCAGCACGTAGTCGATGGCGGTGGCATCGGGGGCGATCAGCGCGCCGCGCGCACCCGCCTCCACTGCCATATTGCACAGCGTGAAGCGTGCTTCCACCGACAGCGCGCTGATGGCGCTGCCGCAGAACTCCACCACATAGCCGCGCGCACCCTGCGCGCCAATGCGGCTGATGACCATGAGGATCAGGTCCTTGGCGGTGGTGCCCGTGGGCAGCGTGCCATCCACGCGGATCCGCATGTCCTTGGCCAGTCGGTAGACCAGGGTCTGGGTGGCCAGCACATGCTCCACCTCCGACGTGCCGATGCCGAAGCCCAAAGCACCCAGCGCGCCGTAGGTGGTGGTGTGGCTGTCGCCGCAGATGATGACCATGCCCGGGCGCACCATGCCGTGCTCGGGCGCGATCACATGCTCGATGCCCTGCAGCGGGTCGTTGGTGTCGAACAGCGGGATGCCGTGGCGGTCGCAGTTGGCCTTGAGGTTCCTGGCCTGCAGGGCCGAAGGCGGGTCCTGGATGGTGCGCCAGCGCACCGGGTGCGTGGGGATGATGTGGCTCACCACCGCCACGTTCTGCCCCGGCACGGGCACGCCGCGCCCGGCCTCATGCAGGCCGGCGAAGGCCTGGGGGCTGGTGTATTCGTTCATCAGGTGCAGGTCGCAGAAGAGCAGCACGTTCTGTTCGTCCAGAACGGCCACGGTGTGCGATGCCACCAGCTTCTGGTAGAGCGTTGTGGGGATGGTCATGGTCATCGGGGGGAGATATCGTTTTTATTGGCCGGCCAGCAGGAAGGGCAACGCCGCGTCGAGCAGCGCATCGGGCGCCTCCTCGGCGATGTAGTGCCCGCAGGGCAGCGCATGGCCGCGCACGTCGGTCGCTACGCGCTGCCATTCGGCCAGGGGCTTGAAACACTGGTGCACCACGCCCTGCTCGCCCCACAGGGCCAACAGAGGCATTGCCAACTGGCGACCCGCGTCGCGGTCGGCCCGGTCATGCACCAGGTCGATGCCGGCGGCGGCGCGGTAGTCTTCGCAGATGCCATGGGCCGTGCCGGGAAGTGCCAGGCAGCGCACGTACTCGGCCAGGGCCCGTGGGTCGAACGGGGCCAGGCCCGCGCTGCGCCGGCCCATCACGTCGCGCACATAAGCAGCGGGGTCGGCCTCGATCAGGCGCTCGGGCAGCGGCGCGGGCTGGATCAAAAAGAACCAGTGCCAGTAGGCGCGGGCAAAGGCGTTGTTGGCCTGCTCGTACATGGCCAGCGTGGGGGCAATGTCCAGCAGCACCATGCGCTGCACGGCCGCCGGGTGGTCTGCCGCCAGGCGGTGCGCCACGCGCGCGCCGCGGTCGTGGGCCAGCACGGTGAAGCGCGGGTGGCCCAGGTGCTGCATCACCGCCAGCATGTCGGCGGCCATGGTGCGCTTGCTGTAGAGGGCATGCTCGGCATCGCCAGCAGGTTTCGCCGAATCGCCGTACCCGCGCAAATCCGCCAGCACCAGCGTGAAGTGCTGCGCCAGCACTGGCGCCACCTTGTGCCAGATGGCCGAGGTCTGCGGGTGCCCGTGCAGCAGCAATAGGGCCGGGCCGCTGCCGCCCACCAGCGCGTGGATGTGCTGCCCGTCGGGCGTGGGCACGCGGTAGGGGGTGAAGCCGGGGAAAAGCGGGGTGGTCGTGGTCATGGGTGTCCGTTGGAACTGCGGCGGGGTCTATTCGGCAGTGATACCCCGCTCCTTGATCAATTTGGCCCACTGCGGCAATTCCTTTTCAAGCCGGGCGCGGGCCTGCTCGGGGGTCGAAGGCGTGGGGTCGAAGCCATCCTTGGCCATGCGCTCCTTGAGCGCCGGGGTGTTGAGCGCCTGGTTCAGCGTGGTGTTGAGCCGGTCGATGACGGGCTTGGGCGTGCCGGCCGGTGCGAACACGATGAACCAGGTCTCGAAAGCGTAGCCGGGCAGGCCCGCCTCGGCAATGGTGGGCACATCAGGCATCAGCGCCGAGCGCTTGGTGCCCGTGACGCCCAGTGCCCGCAGCTTGCCGGCCTGCACGTGCGGCTGCGCCGCCGACAGCACCGGAAAGCTCAGCGCCACCTGGCCCGACATGGTGTCGATCATGGCCGGGCCGCCGCCGCGATACGGGATGTGCACGATGGGCGTGCCCGCCACGGCCTTGAACAGCTCGGCCGACATGTGGAAGGTGCTGCCCGCCCCGGCCGAGCCGTAAGAGTATTGCCCCGGCTTGGCCTTGAGCAGCGCCACCAGCTCCTTGATGTTCTTCGCCGGTAGCGCATTGTTGACCACCAGCACATGCTGCGAGCTGGCCACCATGCCGATGGGCGCCAGGTCCTTCAGGGTGTCGTAGGGCATCTTGGCCGTGAGCGCCGGGTTGATGGCCAGCGACACGGTCTGCAGGCCGATGGTGTAGCCGTCCGGAGCGGCCTTGGCCACCATGTCCACACCGATGTTGCCACCGGCACCGTCCTTGTTCTCGATGAACAGCGAGCCACCCAGGGCCTTGCCCCACTCGTCCGTCACCAGCCGCGCGGCGATGTCGGCACTGCCGCCAGGGGCATAGGGCACCACGAGCTTGATGGCCTTGTTGGGGTAGCTTGCCGCCTGGGCCAGGGCCGCAGCGGGCGACAGCAGTGCCACCGTGGCGGCAGCGGTTGCCGCCAAAGCCAGCCGGCGGCCTGGAAAACGGGACGGGAAATCAGTCATGGGTTTGTCTCCTGCAGGTGGTTATTTGTTGTGGTTGGATCTTATGAGTGATGTGCAAAGCCATAAATACAGTCAAAATCATTTCATTCATAAATTAAAAGCACGAATAGAGCATCCATGGACGGCTTTTCGGACCTGCGCTTCTTTGCCCTGCTCATGAAGGAGGGCAGCCTGGCCGCTGCCGCACAGCAGATGGGCATCACCCCGCCCGCGGTCAGCCGGCGCCTGGCCCAGCTGGAGCACCGGCTGGGCGTGCGCCTGCTGCACCGCACCACCCGGCGCATCAACCTCACGCCCGAGGGCGAGACCTACCTGCTCGACGGCGCCCGCATCCTCGGCGACCTGGAGGCGCTGGAGCGCACGGTGGCCGGCGCCCGCAGCTCACCGCGCGGCCTCATCAAGCTGGCCGCCACGCTGGGCTTTGGCCGCGTGCACATCGCCCCTGCCCTGTCGGCCTTTGCCCGCGCCTACCCCGAGGTGGAGGTGCAACTGCACCTGACCGACCGCCCCGTGAACCTGGTGGAACAGGGCTTCGACGCCGCCGTGCGCTTTGGCGACCTGCCCGACTCGCGCCTCACGGCCCGCCGCCTCATGGCCAACCAGCGCATGCTGTGCGCCTCACCCGCCTACCTGGCCCAGGCCGGCGAGCCCACGCAGCCGGCCGACCTGCTGGCCCACCACTGCATCGTGATCCGCGAGAGCGACGAAACCTACGGCACCTGGCACCTGCACCAGGGCGAGCGGCAGGAGACCGTGAAGGTGCGCGGCATGCTCAGCACCAACGACGGCGCGGCCGCCACCACCTGGGCCCTGGACGGGCATGGCGTGCTCATGCGCTCGCACTGGGACGTGGCGCCCTACCTCGCCTCGGGCCGCCTGCGGCTGGTGCTGCCGGGCTGGGCACTGCCCGCGGCGGACGTGACGCTGGTGTACCCGACCAAGAGCGACCTGTCGGCCAAGACGCGGGCGCTGGCGGACTTTCTGGGGGAGTGGTTTGGCGGGCGGCGGGTGGGCTGAGTGCCAATCACCAGTCAACCCACGCACTTACACTTATTCACCAGTGGGGTTAACTTCAGAAGAAGCACCGGCCTCTTTCATTCCCCACCAACTATTGAAAACTAGGTTCAAACTTAGCCACCATGCATATATCACGGCAGGCGATTGGCAATCTTCATCACCGATAAGACCGTGAGCCAATTCATTGCGCAAATTGGGGCCAAATGGATCGCAAAACAGAGACTTTATCTCAAATACCAAATCTTTGCCAAAAATCGATTCAACCTGAGGAAGTGCAATAAGGGTGCTCAATCCATTTTCATTCTCTATACCATCTCTATCAAGATTTGTGGTTGTAGCACCGGCTTGCTTCAGATGAACCCTCAACATATGCTCCATTTGAGGAACTAGTAGATGTAAAGCGGTCGCAAAGTCACCGTCGTAGCCCGCATAAAGAGCTTTACCAAATAGAGTACCTCGATCATTTGGCACAATTGGCGAATTTCGAGAAAGCTCTACAAAGTCTGCCTCTCTTATTCTGTGCTCGGACTGCACCACCTCAAGTGCAGGAAAGATGGTGCTCTGCACAGCAATCCCAATAAACATTGCGTGATCGCGGACCATTGAGGACTGTATAGCCTTCTCATCATTTTCTGAAATTTCGGCACCCAAAAGACCAATTGCCGGACGCTTTGCAATAACTCTTCCATCGCGACTAAAAGTCGTACTTTCAAATATCCACTGAAGGGGAAAATCCCTCATACGCCCCAGTACATTTTCTCGCAAAATATCAACACTCTCAATTCGCTGTATGTTTGCAAACGCGCCCAATGCATCTATAGCCGACAGCCCACTGACGGCCTTTCGAGCCTGATCAACTATATCTGTAATATCCACCCCTGGACTCCGAATAACGCCCATCTCGCCATTTACCCTTTGGCCTGTCTGGCTTTGCAATTTCCGCAATTCCTCAATACGCTCGTCAACACGAAAGGCGGGCCGCAATCGCCCAGGAATTTCTCGAAAAATCTGTATTGCCTTTTCATATAGTCCGTTTGCCACCATATTAAATGGCGTTGACCCAGCAGTCTGAAATGCAGCCTCTTTAAAATAAGATTCTGCCTTTGCAGCGGTCATCTCTGCTTGCTTTTCCTGCATCCCCAGTCGACCAAACCAATTGCCTCCCTCCTCAAAAAAAGCTCGGCTGCAATAAATGTCTCCTAACTCTTCGAAACTTCTACCCAATGTTTCTAGCGTTTGTGCGACCTTAGACCCCACCGCCTTTGAAGGCTTACTTTTTCGAAGTAATTTGGCTAACTCTACGCCGAAGAATTTTTCTTCAGTCGTTGCTGACAGCAGCCGATCCAGCACTTTTTTTTGCACTCCCTCAGTCCGACCTTCATCGTCCTTCTTCAGAACAGGCAGCAGAGCAAAGGCGCGCTCCCAACACTCTCGACCTCCTTTCGGCCAAGCTTTCGTATTCAAAGGCACCTTTATATATTCGTCGATAGCGGCAGACGCATGCTTTGTGTGCCGTGGCTTACCGACTAGCCAAAGCAAGTCAGCGATGCGCGCCCTAAGCAAGGTGTCGTCAATAATATCCATGATTTCAGCAAAGAATGATAAGTCCTCTTTAGAGAAATCTTCCGGCATAGCGGAACGGCGATCATGGAAAACAGCAAATGGCTTAAAAGGTTCATTCAGACTAGCAGGTCGCAGCATCATTGAGCAAGAATCTGCCAATAGCCAGAGCACTTTAGCGTGCGCTTGCTGGCCGTTTTCCGAGGCTGATTGAGCAATTTTCGACAGTGCAGTCCACAATGATGAATAACCAAATTCTTCCTCATCATTATTATGCAATGCAGATCTCCAATCGCTCGATTGAAAATCCTCTGCAGTAACAGACAGGCCAACAGGATAACGATTCTGGGTCATACATTCCTTTACCAGATAAGACATATGGCCATCAACATGACCATGTTTTTCAGACTTTACAGCAAGGCCTACGTCAAGCAATATTTTTCTTGCTTTAGTTTTTAAAATTTTTGCCGATATCAAAATAGAACAAGACGTAAACCATCCCAAATGAGTGCAATCAGCCTCTCCTTTGTATCAAACCAATGGAGCCCCACGGGCGCTTCCAGCATTGCAGAGACTTCCACTGCAGACCGCTCGCAGCTTGCCAATGCAACATCGCTTGCTATTGCCAGCAGCAGCAACCCTGCCGCCATCAGCTTCAATGCATCCGCCCTGCCTGCCCTTGCACCTTCAGCCACCGGCGACACCCGATTTCTCCATGTCACCCAGTACCCATCGTCTCTGCAGACCGTGAACGTGACCTACGAGGCATTGGCGAACCTGCAGACCCGCAATGGAAAGATGCAAGTCTGGGAGCAGGCCCCCACCACGGCCGTGGACCAGATCATCGGCCGCAACGCCAGTGCCACCAGCCAGAGCGCCCGCTTTGCCGGCCTGGGCTCGGCCCTGCTGGAGCAGGTGGCCAGCACGGGCGCCAGCTACCGGCAAACCATCGTGAACGTGGCGGCAGCCTATTCGCCCGACAAGATCCAGGGCAAGGCCGCCGATGCGCAATGGGCCATCCGCTCCAGCCCCAGCGCCAGCGCCGCGCTGACGATCAAGACCCAGTCGGGCGCCTCGGTGCGCATTTCCATTGCCGACCAGCGCCTTCCGGTCAGCACGGGCGCGGGCATGACGGTGCAGATCGACGTCGAGGGCGACCTCACGCCCCAGGAGCAGCAGGCACTGCAGTCCCTGGCCAAGGGTTTCGATGAAGCCATGGAGGGCCTGACACGCGAGCCGCCGCTGGTGAACCTCGACGGCCTGATGAAGTTCGACAGCAAGCTGCTGACCCGGGTGGAGCTCAAGAGCGAGGTCTATGGCCTGAACGACCAGGGCGAGCGTGCCATGGTGCTGGGCACGCGATTCACGGCCAGCGCCGACAGCCGCGAGATCGAGCTCAAGACCCTGAAGGGCACGGCCACCGTGAAGACCGACCTGCGCCAGAGTGCCATCTGGGGCAGCGCCGAGCAAAAGGCCCGGGCCGTGCAGCAGTACCTGGGCCGCGTGGACAAGGCGGCCGAGCGCGGCAACGGCAACCAGGAGCTGGTGGACCTGTTCAAGTCCTCCTTCGCGGCCCTGCACGGCGGCTACGGAGACAGCGACAGGGACAGCGACAGGGCCAGCGGCCTCACCAGAGTGCGGCCAGCGGACATCACCAGCGATGCCGATGCCTTCAGCGAGGAGGACCACAGCCTGCTCACGGGCATGGCAGACTTCAGGGCCAGCATCCTGACCAACCGCCGCGCCATCAACCCGCGCCACACCAACGAAATCGACATCTTCGACTACAAGCTCGAACAGTCGACCCAGATCTCGGGCGGCTCTGCCGCCAACCGCGCCATCACGCAGACGCAAACCTCCGACCTGAGCGCCGGCTTCCACCGCTCGCTGCGCTCCCGGCGCGAGCCCGAACTCAGCTCGGACTCGGCCACCCAGAACTACTACTACACCCAGGTCGAGGACCACAGCAGCACCCGCATGGAGCTGGCCTACGAGAAGGACAAGCCCGTGCGCGCCCTGCTCACACAGGCTGCTTCGCAATTCCTGCGCACGACCAAGGTGGAGTTCAACAAGGTGGTGGAAACCATGGAGGAACCTCTGCAGCAGCAATCGCAGCACAAGGACCTGCTGCCCCTGCTGGAGCAATTGCTGCGCCGCGAAGAGGCCGACGACCTGTCGGCCGAGGAGAAGCAAAGGACGCTGCGGGAGTGGAATGCGATGGTGCTGGGGGGCCCGGGCGCGGCATGAGCGTCCCGGGGCCCCTGAGAACATCCTACCCCGCAACCGCCATTTCGTACCGCGCCAGTGCCCAGTTCCCCCTGGAGACCTCGCTGTGCAGCAAGAACCCGAAGCCTTCGTAGAGCGAGCGCAGCCCCTGGCGGTCCGCAACGCAATCCAGGCGCAGCCAGGGTCGCTGCAAGGCCCGGGTTCGCTCGCGCGCACACCGCAGCAAGGCCGTTGAAACGCCCTGTCCCGCCCAGGCGCGGCGGACTGCCAGCTTGTGCAGGTAGACGGAACTTCCCGCGACGATCTCGGGCCAGCAGTGCGGGTCTTCCAGGTCCAGGCGCATGACGCCGGCCACCGCACCGCCCTGCCCTGGCACAGGCCCACTCCGGGCGACCCAGTAGGCGCCGGCAGCGGTATCGCGCTGGATGCGCTCCTGGCCATAGTCCGCAGGGGACCACAAGGGCCGACCGTCCCCTTGCAGCCATTGCGCGGCCTCTTGCAGGGTGGAGACCACCTCGTCCAGATCTTCGGCGGTGGCTTGTTCGATGTGCATGGGAAAAGCAGCGGGGAAGGCAGAAGGGACGGCCATCTTAGCCACGCAGGATTTCCACCGCCACGCCTGCCCAGCCCCGCTGGGGCCAGGTGTGTGGCCCGCTATGCACCTGGGGCCTGCTGCTGCTCCAGCAGCCTGGCCACGATGCGCCGCGCCCGGTTACCGCCCACGTCCACGTGGATGTCGGTCCAGGTGGCACGCTCGCCGAATTGCAGCATGTTGCGGTACTGGGCCTCGATGATCGCGCGGTCTTCGTCGAAGGTGAAGGCGGTCTGCTCGATCACGGCCTCGATGTTGTCGGGCATGTCGGGGTGCTTGGTGCTCGACATGCTCCAAAAGTAATGGCAGGTGTCGTCGGTCTCGGGGGTGATGCCGTGAAAGCCGCGCATGTGAAAGCCGCCGCGCCCGGGGTCGTCGATGGCGTCGGTGCCGGGCTCCACGGCACCGGTCCAGATGCGCAGGTGGCTCACGTCGAACTCGATCTCCTGCCAGCGGTCGCACTGCTCACCAAAGGGCCAGGCGGCCTTGTAGGTGGGCGGCGGGGTGGAGCCAGGCATGAGGCGCACGACCTTGACGCCGTCGCCTTCGGAAGTGACCTTCATCTCGGCATTCATGTGCAGGCGCGCGTTGCCGCCAATGGTCTTGAGGTGCACATAGCCCAGGTGGCTCAGGTCCAGCAGGTTGTCGTGGATGAGCTGCCAGGGCGCCTGGTAGTGGTAGTTGCCGCTGCCGAATTTATAGCGCGGGTCGTCGTGGTAGGGGTAGTCCGGGGGGGCCTTCGCGGGCTCGGTGCCTTCGGCTCGGGGCATCCAGATCCAGACGATCTGGTTCTTCTCGACCACGTGGTAGGCCCGGACCCTGGCCTTGGACGGAATGCGCTCTTGGCCCGGGATCTCGATGCACTGGCCGCTGGGCGCGTACAGCATGCCGTGGTAGCCGCAGCGCACGCCCGCGCCCTCCACGGTGCCGCACGACAGGGGCAGAGAGCGGTGGCAGCAGCGGTCTTCCAGCGCGGCCACCTGCCCGGCCCCGGTGCGGAACAGCACCACCTTCTGGCCCAGGAAGGTGCGCGCGATGGGCTTGTCCACGAGCTCGGACGAGAAGCCGGCCACGTACCACTGGTCCAGCGGAAAGCGGCCTGGGTCCGGGGCTGCGGCGCTGGTGGAGGGCTTGGTCTTGATCTCGCTCAAGGGGATGCAGGCGGTGGGGGTGTTCATGGGATGTCTCCTCTTGTCGTCAGGGATGGTGGGTGGTGGTGCTCAGAGTTCCAGCACCAGCAGCGGCGTGAGCGCCCTGGAGCAGCACGGCGTGAACTGGTCGTTGGCGGCGCGCTCGGCCTCGGTCAGAAAGGTGTCGCGGTGCTCGGGCACGCCTTCGAGCACCCGGGTCAGGCAGGTGCCACACACGCCGGATTCGCAGGAGTACGGCACGTCGATGCCTTCGGCCGTGAGCACCTCGATCACGCTCTTTCCCGCAGGGATCTGGAATGTCTGGCCGGAGCTGGCCAGGCGCACGCCGAAGCTGCCGTCCGATGCGAGCGCGGTGGCGGTGCCGGCAAAGAATTCGCGGTGCAGTTGCGCCTCGGGCCAGCCATGGCGGCGCGCGGTATCGAGCACATGGTTCATGAAGCCGGCGGGGCCGCACACGTAGAGATGGGTGCCGGCCTCGGGGTGGGCCAGCACTGCATCCGCATCAAAGCGCTGGGCCTCGGGGCCATCGTCGGCATGCACCTGCACCTGGGCGGCAAACGGGGCCTGCGCCATGTCGGGCACAAAGGCCATGCGGGCCGCCGCCCGGCCGCAGTAGTGCAGGGCAAAGCTTTCGCCCGCGCTGTGCAGCGCCTGCGCCATGGCCCAGAGGGGGGTGATGCCGATGCCGCCGGCCAGCAACAGGCTGTGGCGTGCGCCGGGCGCCAGCCCGAAATGGTTGCGCGGTGCGCTGATGGTGAGCGCCTGGCCCACCTGCACCTGCTCGTGCATGCCGACCGAGCCACCGCGCGAGGCCGGCTCGCGCAGCACGGCAATGCGGTAGTGGTCAACGGTGGCTGGGTGGTTGCACAGCGAATACTGGCGCACCAGGCCAGGAGCCACGTGCACGTCGATATGGGCGCCGGCCGTGAAGGCCGGCAAGGCCTGCCCCTCGGGGTGCACCAGCTCGAAGCTGCAGATGCCTTCGGCTTCTGCGCGCCGGCTGCGGACGATGACTTGCATTGCGTTCATGGTGGGGTGGGCTTGGTTGCCTTGCCGTCTCAGTCGCCGGCCTTGCGCTGGCCGGCGGGCTTGGGAAAGTGTCTCTTCGCATAGTCCTGCGTGGCGGCATCCACTGCGGGCAGGTTCTCGTGCAGGCGGCGCAGCATGCTCAGCAGCAGGTCCACTTCACCCTGGTCCAGCACGGACAGGAAGGCGCGCTCGCGCTCCAGCGCCATGCCCATGATCTGGCCGTGCAGCGCGCGGCCCTCGGGTGTGAGCACGGCGATGCGCAGGCGGCCATCGGTCTTGTCCAGCTCGGTGGTGATCAGCCCGCGCTCCTGCATGCCCTTGAAACAGCGGCTCACCGAGCCCTTGTCCATGCCGATCACCTTGGACACCTGCTGGGCCGAGATGGAACCCTCGATGGCCAGCAGCACCAGGCAGCGCCAGGTCTCGATGCCCACGTCGAAAATTTCCAGGTAGTGCTGCGAGGCACCGCGCGAGAGCTTGTTGGCGATCCAGGTCAGGTAGGCCGGTACGTAGCGCTCCAGGTCCACCACGCTCTGCGCGTCGGGGAGCTGCACATCGGAAGACTTGTTGGCTTTCTTTTTGGTCATAGTCGATTCAATACGGAGTAGGAGGGTTGTCAGTGGACGGCCATGCCCACCCAACGCTCTAGCGTAGCTTCGTCTTCCAGCAGCTCGGCGGCGCCAGCTTCATGGACCACCGTGCCATGGTCCAGCACCACGGCGCGCTGGGCGTAGCGCAGGGCTTCGTCCACCTGCTGCTCCACGATGATGGTGGCGATGCCGGTCTGCTGCGCCATCTGGGCAAAGGCGCGCAGCAGCTCCTGGCGGATCAGCGGGGCCAGGCCCTCCAGTGGCTCGTCGAGCAGCAGCAGCGTGGGCCGGCCCAGCAGCGCACGTGCCACCGACAGCATTTGCTGCTCGCCGCCCGACAGCTGGGTACCGCCGTTGCGCCGGCGTTCGGCCAGGCGCGGGAACAGGGCGTAGGCCTCGTCGAGCGCGCTGCGCGGGCGGCGCTTGAGGCCGGCCAGCAGGTTCTCCTCCACCGTCAACGAGGGGAAGATGTCGCGCGTCTGCGGCACATAGCCCAGGCCCCGCTCGGCACGCTGGTGCGGCAGCAGCGCGGCAATGTCCTGCCCCATGAAAGTGAGGCTGCCGCTGCGCAGGGGCACCAGGCCCATCACGGCGCGCAGCGCGGTGGTCTTGCCCACGCCGTTGCGGCCGATCATGGCCAGGCGCTCGCCGGCATGGACGTCGAAAGAGAGGCCGTCCAGCACGGTGGTGGGGCCGTAGCCGGCCACCACGTTCTGCAGGCTCAGCACAGGTGAGGAGTTCATGGTTCTCAAGCTCCCAGGTAGGCGGCGCGCACGCGCGGGTCGCGGCGGATCTCGTCGGGGCTGCCATCGGCCAGCACGGCGCCTTCGGCCAGTACCACGATTCGGTTGGCAAAGCGGAACACCAGGTCCATGTCGTGCTCGATGATGAGCACGGCCAGGTCGCCGGGCAGTGCGTCCAGCGCTGCCAGCAGCCGTGCGCCATCGCCCTTGGGCACGCCGGCCATGGGCTCGTCGAGCAGCAGCACCTTGGGCCGCAAGGCCAGGGCCAGCGCCATCTCGATCAGGCGCTGCTCGCCATAAGCCAGGTCCTGTGTGGCCGTGGCGGCATGGGCCTGCAGCCCGAAGCGGGCCAGGATGTCCTGGGCCTCGGCCTGCAGCGCGGGGTAGCCGTCGATGCTGCGCCACAGGCGGCCCGTGAGGCCCTCACGCTCGAACAGCGCCAGCTCGATCTGCCGCTGCACCGCAAAGTGCGGCGCCAGCGTGGTGATCTGGAAGGTGCGGGCCAGCCCGGCGCGCACGCGCTGGGCCTGGCTGGTGCGCGTGACGTCGGCACCGCGCAGCCAGATCTGGCCGGCACTGGGTTCCAGCACGCCGCTGATCTGGTTGACCAGCGTGGTCTTTCCCGCGCCATTGGGGCCGATCAGCGCCAGCCGGTCGCCCGCGCGCAGCTGAAAGGAGACATTGCGCGTGACATGCAGCCCGCCGAAGCGCTTGTCCAGCGCCTGCACATCCAGCAGGGTGTCGGGGATCGCATGGCCGCTCATCGCACACCTCCCGCGCGCTGGCGCAGCCAGGCCCAGGCCTTTGCGGGCGGCACCAGCACCACCAGCATCAGCAGGCCGCCGACCACGAAGAGCCAGTGGTAGGGGTTGATGGACGCAGCCGTGTGGTGCAGCAGCGTGAACACGGTGGCACCCACCAGTGCACCGGTGAGCTGCCCTGCCCCACCCAGGATGAGCATGACCAGCGCCTCGGCCGAGAGCGCGAACGAGAGGCTGTCGGTGCCCACCACCGCATTGGTCTGGGCCGACAGGGCGCCAGCGGCACCAGCCAGGGCACCTGCCACCGTGTACAGCAGCCACAGGCGGCGGAACACGGGCGTGCCCAGGGCGGCCATGCGGGCGCGGTTTTCATGGATGCCGCGCACCGCCAGGCCAAACGGCGACTGCACGATGCGCTGCGCCACGTAGAACAACAGCACCAGCACCACGAGCGAGTACACGGCAGCCACCTTGCCCTCCAGGTCAAACGCAAAGCGGCCCAGCAACGGTGCCATGGCAAAGCCCGAGAGGCCGTCGTCGCCACCCGTCCAGTTGCGCGCCTTCTGCACCAGGCTCAGCACGATCTGCGAGACCGCCACCGTCAGCATGAGGAAGGTGAAGCCCTGGTAGCGCAGCAGAAAGGCGCCCGACACCAGCGCAGTCAGCGCCCCGGCCACGATGCCCACGCCCAGGCCCAGCAACGGGTCGGCATGCGCATGCAGCGCAAAGATGCCGGCCGCGTAGGCGCCCAGGCCGAACAAGGCCGCATGCCCCAGCGTGGCCAGGCCGGCCACGCCCACCACCAGGTCGAGCGAGAGCACGAACAGGCCGGTGATGAAGATGCGCGTGATGAGCCCCAATTGGTCGGGAAACGCTGCGCAGGCCGCCAGGCCCGCAACCAGCAGCAGCAAGGGAGCGCGCCAGGGCGGCGCACAGCGCGGTGCCGACTGGGCAGGCTGCAAGGGCATGGCCACGGCGACGGCGGCTTGCACAGGATGGGTCATGGTGGGGTGGTTCATCGCTTCAGGAGACCATTGGGGCGCCAGGCCAGCAGCACGGCCATGGCGACAAAGAAGAACAGGCTGCCCCATTCGGACGCCAGGTAGCGGCTGGCAGTCTCGATGGTGCCCAGCAGCACGGCGGCAGCAAGCGAACCGGCAATGCTGCCCATGCCGCCCACGGCCACCACCACGAGCACCAGCACCAGGTACTTGAGGGCGTAGTACGGCTCCAGCGGCATGAGCTCGGCACCCAGGATGCCGCCGAACCCCGCCAGTGCGGCACCGGCCGCAAAGCTGGCGCACTGCACGGTGCGGATCGGTATGCCCAGGGTGGATGCGGTGCCGCTGTGGTCCACCGCAGCGCGCAGCCACACGCCAAAGCGGGTGCGCGTCACCGTCCACGCGGCGGCCGCTGCCACGGCTAGCCCGGCACCGATCACCAGCAGGCGCTGCGCAGGCAGCGTGCGAAAGCCCAGGTCCACCGAGCCGGCCAGCAGCGGGGGCAGCACGATGAGCTGCACCTGAGGGCCGGCAATGGCGTTGGTGGCGGCGATCAGCACAAAACTCAGGCCGATGGTGAAGAGCACCTGGTCCAGCTCCTTGCGGCGGTACAGGTGGCGCAGCACCAGCGCTTCGAGCACAGCGCCCAGCAGCGCGGTGGCGGCAATCGCCACGGGCACGGCCAGCCAGAAGCTCCACTGCGCCTCGCGGGTGAGCCAGGCGGCGCAATACCCACCCACCATGGCAAAGGCGCCATGGCTGAGGTTGACGAAGCGCATCAGGCCCAGCGTGACCGACAGGCCCACGGCGATGACGAACAGCACCATGCCGTAGGCCAGCCCGTCGATGAGGATGTTGAAAAGCGTGTTCACGGCGAAGGCAGATTCGTTGGGTTCCCGGCTGCGCTGGCCTTACTTGGCATCAAGCCCGTAGTCGCCGTGCGGGCCGAAGCTCTGCACCTCTTTGTTGACCAACTGGCCACCCACGCGCTCCACCTTGCGCAGGTAGACGTTCTGGGTGATGTGCCGGGTCTTGGCATCGATGCGCACCGGGCCGCGCGGGCTCTCCCACTGCAGGGTGCGGGCGGCGGCCAGGGCCTTGGCGCCGTCCTTCTTGCCGCCGGTGGCCTCGATCATCTTGTGGATCACGTGCATGCCGTCCCACGCGCCCACCGAGGCGTAGTTGGCCACGGCAGCAGGGTCGCGCTTCTTGAGGGCATCGACAAACTTCTTGTTTTCGGGCGAGTCATGGGCACCGGAGTAGTGGAACGCCGTGGTCAGGCCCAGGGCCGAATCGCCGAACTTCTGCAGGTCGAACTCATCGGTCTCGGCCGTGCCCAGGAACTGCACGCCGGCCTTGGTCAGGCCGTTCTCGTTGTAGGCCTTGACGAAGCCCAGGTTGGGTGGACCGCCGGGCAGGAAGGTGTACACGGCCTGCGCGCCACTGGCCTTGATGCGCTGCACGAAGGGGCCGAAGTCGGTGGTGGCGATGGGCATGCGGATGCTCTCGACCACCGTGCCGCCCTGCTTGGCGAACTCGGCCTTGAACGCGGCTTCGGCGTCGATGCCGGGGCCGTAGTCGGTCACGGCCGTCACCACCTTCTTCATGTCCTGTTTGGCGGCCCACTGGGCGATGGGCACCGTGACCTGCCACAGCGTGTAGCTGGTGCGGATGAAGTACTCGGACTTCTCGGTGATGGCCGAGGTGGCGGCGTTGAAGATGACGGTGGGCGTCTGGGACTGCTGGATCAGCGGCGCCACGGCCAGCGCGTTGGGCGTGAAGACGAAGCCACCCAGGTAGTCCACCTTGTCCTTGACGATGAGCTCCTGCACCAGGGTCTTGGTCTGGCCGGGGTTGGGGCCACCGGTGTCGCGGTAGATGAACTCGATGTCCTTGCCCGCGAGCTTGCCGCCCTGGGTGGCCACATAGGCCTCGGCCGCCGCCTTGAACAGCGCGCCGTAGTGTGCGAACGGCCCCGAGAACGGCCCCACCACCCCCACCTTGACGGCAGTGCTTTGCGCCTGGGCCTGCACGGGGGCGAGGGCCAGGCCGGATGCGGCAAGCAGCGCGCAGGCAAGGGTGCGACGGGTCGGGTTCATGGGGAGTCTCCTGGGTTGGACGCCTGCGTGGCAAATGCGCTCGCAAGTCGTGTTGATATGCGTCAAATTATGGTTGGCTTACCAACCAGTTGCAATGCCAACTTGTTAGGGGTTTTCCCGGAACGACCGTGCATTGGCAGGGCCAGGGGTGCCAGCGCTTGCGACGGAGAGTGCGTCAAAGACACCTGTTAAGATTTGCGCATCGGGAACCCAGCCTCCCGAATCCTCACGGATAGATGGTGTCCCATCCAAGCGCTGATCACTCTTTGCCGGAGTCATCCGTGGACACCTCTATGGGCAACGCCCTTCCCCTTTCCGTTCTTCCCCAAGACCTCGCCGCCCGCATCGGCACTCCCGGCGCCCCGCTCGTCCTGGATGTGCGCCGGCGGCCCCGCTTTGCCGAGAGCACGCACCTGCTGGCCAGCGCGCGGCACTGCACACCCGAAGACATCGCCGCCCTGGCAGCCCAGGCCCCGCCCCGCGAGGCCGTCGTGTACTGCGTGTATGGCCACGCCGTGAGCCAGGAGGCTGCGGCCGTGCTGCGGCAGGCGGGCTGGAATGCCCGGTTCCTGGCGGGAGGGTTCGAGGGTGGCGAGCCCGGAGCGGACAGCCCGCAGGACATTGCCCTGTGGCGGGCCGCGCGCCCCCTGGCGCTGCGCAAGCGCACCGACCTCGGCGTGGACGGCACTGCGCCCTCGCGCTGGATCACGCGCGCTCGGCCCAAGATCGACCGCATTGCCTGCCCCTGGCTGGTGCGCCGCTTCATCGACCCGCGCGCGGAGTTCCTCTACGTGGAAGCGGCGCAGGTGCTGCCCGAGGCGCAGCGGCTGGGCGCTGTGGCCTACGACATTCCCGGTGCACCCATCACGCACGAAGGCGCGCTGTGCAGCTTCGATGCGCTGCTGGCCGCGTTTGGCCTGCAGGCCGACCCGGCCCTGGCTGCGCTGGCCCGCATCGTGCGCGGTGCCGATACCGACCAGCTGCAGCTGGCGCCGCAGGCCGCAGGGCTGCTGGCGGTGTCGCTGGGGCTTTCGCAACTGCACTCCAATGACGACCTGGGCATGTTCGCGGCCGCCATGCCCCTGTACGACGCGCTCTACGCCTGGTGCCGCCAGGGGTTGGCAGGGCCGCAGGAAAGCCACCGCTGGGCGCCCGAAGGCGTGCCAGCATGACCGATGTGAATGAAATGACAGACACGAGCAACGTGGCCACGATGGCCGACAAGGGCGGCGCCGCCGCCGCCGATGCACGCCCCGCCGACGTGAGTTTCGCCCAGGCCCTGTGGTTCTGGCTCAAGCTGGGCTGCATCAGCTTTGGCGGGCCGGCGGGGCAGATCGCGATCATGCACGCCGAGCTGGTGGAGCGGCGCCGCTGGATCAGCGAGAAGCGCTTTCTGCATGCGCTCAACTACTGCATGGTGCTGCCCGGCCCCGAGGCGCAGCAACTGGCCACGTACATCGGCTGGCTCATGCACCGCACGCGGGGCGGGCTGGTGGCGGGCGGGCTGTTCGTGCTGCCCTCGCTGGTGCTGCTGATACTGCTGTCCTGGGTGTACATCGCCTGGGGGCACCTGCCCGTGGTGGAGGGCATCTTCTACGGCATCAAGCCGGCGGTGACGGCGCTGGTGCTGCATGCCGCCCACCGCATCGGCACGCGCGCGCTCAAGAACCGCTGGCTGTGGGGCATGGCGGCGGCGGCCTTCGTGGCCATCATGGCGTTCAGTGTGCCCTTTCCGGCCATCGTGCTCGCGGCCGCGCTCGCCGGGCATGTGGCCGGACAGCGCTGGCCGCAGCTGTTCACAGTCGGCGGGCACGGCGGCGCCCAGCAGGGCTATGGGCCTGCGCTGATCGACGACGACACGCCCACGCCGGCCCATGCCCTGTTCAGCCGCAAGCGCCTGGCACAGGTGCTGGCCGTGGGCGGCGGCCTGTGGCTGGCGGCCATGGGGGTGCTGGTGGCGCTGGTTGGCTGGGAGGGCACGCTCACGCAGATGGGCTGGTTCTTCACCAAGGCGGCGTTGCTGACCTTTGGCGGAGCCTACGCGGTGCTGCCGTACGTCTACCAAGGCGCAGTGGAGCACTACCACTGGCTCGATGCCAGGCAGATGATCGACGGCCTGGCGCTGGGCGAGACCACGCCCGGCCCGCTGATCATGGTGGTGGCCTTCGTGGGCTTTCTCGGCGGCTGGCTGCACAACGTGCTCGGGCCCGATGCGGCCTTCTGGTCCGGCGCGCTGGCGGCCACAGTGGTGACCTTCTTCACCTTTTTGCCATCGTTCGTGTTCATCCTGGCGGGCGGGCCGTTGATCGAGACCACGCACAACCAGTTGCGCTTCACGGCGCCGCTCACGGCCATCACCGCCGCCGTGGTGGGCGTGATTTTGAACCTGGCCCTGTTCTTCGCCTGGCATGTCTGGTGGCCGCAGGGCTTTGCCGGTGGGGTGGACATCGCGTCCGTCGCCATCACCGTGCTGGCCGGTGTGGGGCTGTTCCGCTTCAAGCTGGGGGTGCTGCCGCTGCTGGCCGGCTGTGCGCTGGCGGGCCTGGCCCTGCGCATGCTGGGCGGCTAGTCCTTCAGAAGCTCCTGCACCAGTGTGCGCACGATGGGCATGGCCGGGGCCTCGGCGCGGCCGGCCAGGGTGACCAGGCCGAACAGGGCGGTGGTGATCTCCCCGGGCACCATGGGCAGTTCCACCAGGTCGGGCGCGGCGGCGCGCACGGCCAACAGGATGGCGTCGCTCTTGCGCACCACCTCGACCAGGCTCGGTATCTCCTCGCAGCGCAGGGTCACGCAGGCGGCGGGGTGGGCTTCGGGGCCATAGGTTTCCATGAGCCGGCGCGCCACCTCGTCGCTGAGCGGGGTGGAGGCGATGGGGTAGTCCTTGAGCATCTCGAAGCGCACGCCGCCGCGCTTGCGCAGCAGCGGGTGGCCGCGCCGCACCATGAAGGAGCCGCGGATCTCGCAGACCAGCTCGGTGCGCAGGTCGGTGGCGGGCTGCAGCGAGCGGGCGTCGATCACCAGGGCATCAAGCTGGCGGTCGCGCAGGGCCTGCACCAGGCGGTCGGTGCTGCCGCGCGAGATTTCCAGCGTGAGCTGCGGGTGGCGCGTGGCCACCTGCATGAGCAGCGGCGTCATCAGCAAGGCGCCGGGGCCCGAGCCCAGCCCGACGCGGATGGCGCCGCCCTCCCCCTCACGCATGCGCTGGCCCAGGGCATGCAGCTCGGCTGCGTCGTCCACCAGGCGCCGGGCGCGCTGCAGCACCTGGCGGCCAAAGGGCGTGAGCTCGCTGCGCCGGCCGATGCGGTCGAACAGGGGCAGGCCGAGCTCGTCCTCGATGGCGCGGATGCTGCGGCTGAGCGCGGGCTGCGTGAGGTGCATGGCCTCGGCCGACTTGCTGAACGAGCCGGTCTGCGCGAGTGAAATGAAGTGCCGAAGCTGCACCAAAGTCATGCCGATTGCCCCCTTCTGGTGCAAGAAAATTGAATAACTTCAACTCATGCTAACCCACTTTGCAATGCATTGGACGCGCAGATAGGCCAATCCTAAGATGGCCCCGCTGACCTGCAAAACGCGCCCAGAAAGAGCCGCGTGGCAGGGCCAGAGGGTGTCGAAAAAAATGCACGCCATGGATGCCATGGCCGCCTACCAAACTGTCCGCAAGGGATCGAAATGAAGCACACAACGATTGCGATGAAACGCCTGCTCGCCACACTGGCCGGGCTCACGGGCCTGGTACTGGGAGCCAGCCCCCTGGCCGCATGGGCCCAGGCCCCCAACGCCTACCCCGCCAAGCCGGTGAGCCTGATGGTGCCCTACCCTGCGGGCGGCCCCTCCGACGCGATGGCCCGCATCCTGAACACCCCCATGACCCGCGAGCTGGGCCAGCAGGTGATCGTGGAGAACCTGGGCGGCGCTTCGGGTGCCATGGCCGCGCAGAAGGTGCTGGCCGCGCCGGCCGACGGCTACTACATCTTCCAGGGTTCGCCCAACGAGGCCATCCTGGCGCCGCTGGCCAATGCCGCGGTGAAGTTGCGCACGGAGGACTTCCGCCTGGTGCACCCGGTGTCCGACGCGGCCATGGTCTTCGTGACGCGCAAGGATCTGGGCGTGAACAGCGTGGACGAGCTGATCGCGCTGGCGCGCACGCCCGGCAAGGACCCGCTGAGCTACGGCAGCGTGGGCATAGGCTCGCTGTACCACCTGATCCTGGAGAAGGTGCAGCAGACCACGCACACCACCATGCAGCACATCCCCTACAAGGGCAACGCACCGCTGCTGCAGGACCTGGGCGGCGGGCAACTCGACTTCGCGGTACTGGTCTACAGCTCGGCAATGGGCGCCATGGCGGACCAGGGGCGGCTCAAGATCATCGGCCAACTGGGCGCGCAGCGTTCGGAGATGCTCAAGAACATTCCCACGGTAAGCGAGGGCAAGGCCCTGCCCAACTTTTCGTACAAGATCTGGACCGGCTTCATGGTGCCCAAGAAGACGCCCGAGCCCGTGGTTCAGCGCCTGCACCAGGCCATCGGCCGCGCGCTCAAGGACCCGACGGTGCACACCCAGTTGGCAGCGCAGTCCATGGTGGCATCGCCCGCAATGACGCTGGCCGAGTCCACCGCCTTCTTCGAGAGCGAAACGGCCCGCTACCGCGAGATCGCCCGCTCCATCAACCTGCAGCCGCAATGACGATGACGACGATGAACCGCAGCTTGTTCGACACCCTGCAGGAGCACGCGAGCGAGTTCATCGCCCTGCGCCGCGACATCCACCGCCACCCGGAGCTGGCCTTTGAAGAACAGCGCACGGCCGAACTGGTGGCGGAGCGGCTCACGCGCTGGGGCTACGCGGTGGAGCGCGGCATTGGCGGCACCGGGGTGGTGGGCAGGCTGGTGCGCGGCCAGGGCCCGCGCCTGGGCCTGCGCGCCGACATGGACGCCCTGCCCATCACCGAGGCCACGGGCGTCGCCTGGAGCAGCGCCCACCCGGGCGTGATGCACGCCTGCGGGCACGACGGCCACACCGCCATGCTGATGGCGGCGGCCTGGTACCTCGCGGAGCACGGCCAGTTCAGCGGCACGCTGAACCTGGTCTTCCAGCCCGCCGAAGAAGGCGGCGGCGGCGCGCTGCGCATGATGGCCGACGGTTTGTTCGAGCGCTACCCCTGCGATGCCGTGTTTGCCATGCACAACATGCCCGGCGTGGAACAGGGCCACCTGCTGCTGCGCGATGGGCCGGCCATGGCCTCGAGCGACTACGCCACCATCACCCTGGAGGGCGTGGGCGGCCACGGCGCCATGCCGCACGTGGCCATCGACCCGGTGGTGGCTGCGGCCAGCCTGGTGATGGGGCTGCAGACCATCGTCTCGCGCAATGTCGACCCGCAGCAGATGGCCGTGGTGACGGTGGGCGCGCTGCACGCCGGCCAGGCCAACAACGTGATCCCCGCCAGCGCCGTGCTGGAGATCAGCGTACGCGCCATGGACAGCGGCGTGCGTGCGCTGCTGGAGCAGCGCATCCGCGCGCTGGTGGACGCCACCGCCACGGGCTACGGCGTGGTGGCCCGCCTCGACTGGCGGCCGGGCTACGCCGTGCTGGTGAACACCCCGGCGGAGACCGAACTGGCGCGCGAGGTGGCCCTGGACCTGTTGGGCCCCGAGCGCGTGACGCTGCAGGCCGCGGCCCTGCCCGCCAGCGAGGACTTTGCCTTCATGCTGGAGAAGGTGCCCGGCTCCTACCTGCAGATCGGCAACGGCAATGCCCCCGGCGGCTGCATGGTGCACCACCCGGGGTACGATTTCCATGACGGCAACATCGTGGTGGGCGGCGCGTTCTGGGTACGGCTGGCCGAGACCTTTTTGCCGCCGCAGTGAACCGAGGGTGCACCACATTTCGCCCATTGAACCAACCGCCAGGGAGCCCGACCGCATGTCCGCAGATTCGACCTTCGACGCCCAAGCATCGCCCAGCCGCGTACTCTCCATCGGCTCCGAGCGCATCTCGGTGCACGACAGCGGCGGCAGCGGCCCGGCCGTGGTGCTGGTGCATGGCAACTCCTCCTCGTCGCGCGTGTGGGAGCCCCTGCTCACCGGCGAGTTGGGCAGGAAGTACCGCCTGATCGCGCCGGACCTGCCGGGCCACGGCCAGTCCGCCGATGCCGAGCAAATAGTGCGCAGCACGGTCTACAGCATTCCCGGCTATGCCGATGTGGTCCGCGCCGTGGCCGGCCAGATGGGGGTGGAGAACGCCGTGTTCGTGGGCTGGAGCCTGGGCGGGCATGCCGTGCTCGAAGCGGCGGCATCCCTGCCGCAGGCGGCGGGCTTCATGGTCTTCGGCACGCCGCCCCTGCCGTTTCCGCCCACGGCGGATTTCGGTGGTGCCTTCCTCAAGCTCGGCCTGGGCTTCGTCAAGGACTGGTCCGAGGACGACGCCCGCGCCTGGGTGGCCGACTACATGGCGCCCGGCATGGCCGCAGCCGATTTCATGCTGCAGGACGCCCGCCGCACGGACGGCCACGCCCGCGCATCGCTGGCAGCGGGCATAGGCACCGTGGGCTATGCGGATGAGCTGACCATCATCGCCACCATCGGCCGGCCCCTGGCCATCGTACAGGGCGCGCACGAGCAGATCGTGAACCCGGCCTACCTTGACGGGTTGGCCCCCACCATCCCTACCCTGTGGCGCTGCAAGGTGCAGGTGGTGGAAGGCGCCGGCCACGCCGTGCAATGGGAGAACCCGGCGCAGTTCGGCGCGCTGCTCGACGCCTTCGTGGCGGATTGCCAGCGGGGTTGAGTGCCGCCCATAGGGAGCGCCTACCCTGCCGCCCCCAGCATGCCCGTGCGCGGGTGGCAGTTGAAGTATTCGAAATACTGCTCCGCCGCCGTGGCCACCGTGACCTCGTGGTAGAGCTTGAGCTGCGCCGCCGGGCCCATGGTGCCCAGGTACTTCATGGCCGCGCCGAAGATGGCCACGTGCGTGGGGTGCGATTCGGCCCAGCGCTCCAATGACGCGAGACTGCGCCACCAGCCCATGCCGAAGCTCTTGTCCATGGGCTTGCCCGCCGCGTCCACCACGCTCATGTAGCGGTTGGCATAGCAGTCCACCTGGCGGCCCTGGTCCTGCAGAAAATCCATGCCGGCGCGCAGCACGGGCTCGACCTCCTCGGTGTACATGCGGCGCTCATCTCCTTCGGTGCCGGTCCAGTCCTGGCCGGAGCGGATGAGGCACAGGTTCTCGTGCGGCAGTACGCGCTGGTGCAGTCCCTCGGTGGCGACCATCGGCACACCGGCGGGCTCCATGCCACTGGTCTGCGAGAGGGCCAGGCGGTCGCGCATGCCGCCCCAGTAGGCATGCTCCTGGATGGGTTCGCCCAGGCCGGCGGATACACCGGCCACGCCCTCGATCCCATCACTGGAAAACAGCGTCTCGAAGCGGTCCGCTGCGGGCTGCAGCACCTCGGTGAACAGGCCCAGCCCGGGCTCGTTGAACGCGCCGGATGCCCAGCGCTCGCCGTGCTCGGCAAACCAGGCCGCATAGGCGGCCGGGTTGTCCCAGTAGCCGATGGTGATGGTGTTGAGGTAGCCCGCCTGGTCCACGCACTGCGCGCGGTCCCAGTGGCCCGGGCCGTTGGCTGCGGCAAAGGACTCGGCGATGCAGTGCAGCGCCCGGGCGGCCAATGCCGGCGCCGGTATGTCAGCCCGGTACTGGATGCCGAAGTAGCCCATGACCACACGCGTGACTTCAGGGTGGTAACGCGCCACGGTGGCGGGGTATGGCGGCACATAGTCGTCGGGCACCCTGCGGTGGCGCAGGCGCGGGCATTGCAGGTGGGTGGGGATGGCGGATTCCATGGCGCGGCTCCGGTGCGCAATGCTCAGGACTCGGCCAGCACCGGTGCGGGCTCGGCGCTGGCTTCGTTGGCCGCCGCTGCCGCCATGCCGGCGGGTACCTGCGAGACCACACGGTCGCCCGGCGTCTGGTTGAGCAGCAGCCGCGTGACGTCGGGCCGGGCGTAGTGGCCGGCAGGATCGGCGGCGGTCTTGGCCAGGGAGATCGTGCCCAGGTCGATATCGGCAATCACCAGGCCTTCTTCCTTCTCACCCAGCGGTGTACCCAGCAAAGCGCCGTCAGGGCCGTAGATGCGCGCAAAGCCGCCGCCTTCGAGCAGCAGCTGGCGCTGCAAGTCGTCGGTGCAGAGCATGGCGTGCATCTCCTTCGACACGGTGGCACACGGCGCGACCACGAAGCAGCCGCCTTCGACCGCATAGATCTGGCTTGCGGCATTGTTGACCTCGGCCCCCAGGGCGTTGGCCGCCCCCCGGTACAAAGAGAAGCTGGGCCAGGCGCCGATGTGGATCTGCTCGTTCTGCGCATACATGGCGTACTTGCTCAGGGGCTGCAGGTGCTCCCAGCAGGCGAGCATGCCGACATTGCCGATGGCGGTCGGCATGACCGCCAGGTCGCTGCCGTCGCCCTCACCGAACACGGTGCGCTCCACGTGGGTAGGCTTGAGCTTGCGCCGCGTCTTGACCACGCGGCCCTGGTCGTCGAACAGGGCCTGGGCGATGTAGAGGCTGCCGCCGGCACGTTCGCTGTAACCGGTGGACATCCAGATACCGATGTCGCGTGCGGCCTGCGCCAGGCGCTGGAACTCGGCCGAGCCGACCACCAGCGAGTTGTCGTTGTAGCGCTGCACATACTGCATGCCCATGGCGGGCGAGTTGAGCCAGATCCACCAGGGGTAGCCGGGGATCCACGTTTCGGGGAAGGCCACGAGTTGCGCGCCCTGCCTGGCCGCCTCCTTCATCAGCGCAATGGTCTTGTCGATGGTGGCGTCGAGGTCGAGGAACACGGGCGCGGCCTGGACGGCGGCTACGCGCAGCTTGGGGTGGAGGGTGGCGGGCATGGATGGGTCCTGTCGATCAAGTTGAAGGGGGGCTGGTGCCGTGCGCGGGCAATGCCTGCTGCGGTTCCCGAATGCTCGGGCCGAAGCAGCGCGCCGTCTTGCCTGTGGGTCTCGCGGCTCTTGCCGTAAAGCCACGCGGACGGCGACTTGACTGAAAGTCTCCCAAGGCTTGATCCAGACTCGCCACCTGGGGTTAACCGGCATAGGCCTTGCTTGAAGAATGGGCGCGCCCGGAGGATGATGGGTGCTTCCGCTCCTTTCCTCCCCATGCCCGCTTGAGACCCCGCCATGAGCCAACTCTTGAGTACCGACCCCATCGCGCCGCGCGACCGGCTGGCCTACTGGACCGACATGATCTGCACCACCTACGTGCAGCTCGAATGCGATGCGCCGCGTGGCGACCGCTTTGGCGGCTCCATCCAGAGCCACCACCTGCCGGGGCTGGACCTGTCGGTGGTGCGCTCCTGCGCGCAGCGCGTGGTGCGCACGCCGAGCTTCATCTCACGCGCCACGGACGACTGCTTCATCGTGAGCCTGCAGACCAAGGGCCACGGCGTCATATCCCAGGACGGGCGCGACGCGGCCGTGGCGCCCGGCGACTTTGCGCTGTACGACAGCACGCGGCCCTACACCCTGCAGTTCAGCGAGGACTTCGAGGAGATCGTGCTCAAGCTGCGCGGCGAGCAGTTGCGTGCGCTGGTGGCGGGCACCGAGCAGTTGACGGCCACCACCGTCTCGGGCCGCAGCGGGGCCGGGCACCTGATGGCCAGCATGGTCACCGCCTTGCGCGGCGAGGTGGACACCCTGCCCGCCGCCTCGGCCGCTGCCGTGGCCAGCGGCGTCATCAGCGTGCTGGTGGCCGGCCTGCAGTCGCTGCCCGCCTGCAGCCGGGCCGAGCCCTCGACCATGGGTGCCTACCATGTGGCGCGCATCAAGCGGCACATCGATGGCCGGCTGCGCGACCCGGCGCTGACCATCGAATCCGTGGCCACCGACCTGGGCATGTCCAGCGGCCACCTGCACCGCCTGTTCAAGGCCGAGCCGCAGTCACCATCGCACTACCTCTGGGGCCAGCGCCTGGATGGCGCCAGCCGCGAGCTGCTGGATGCACGCCGCACGAAGACCTCGGTGGCGGAGATCGCGTTCGGCTGGGGCTTCAACGACGCGGCGCATTTCAGCCGGGCGTTCAAGGAGCGTTTTGGGCAATCGCCACGGGGGTGGCGGGCACAGGGGCTGGCTGAAATCAGGGGCTGAGCGTTGGCACAATCGGCCCCATGCATGAACTGAATGCAGAAGATTTCCACCTACTGACCCCGCTGCTCGATGGGCTCCACGCGGGCACCGAGATCATGGGCGCCGTGCTGTCGGGCCACACCCGGGGCCGCATCTTTGTACCGCAAGCCGGGGACCTGCGCACCGCCTTTGTCTACGACAACGGCTTTTGCGTGCTGGCGGGCGACTGGCCCGACACGCCATTTGCAACGGCCTGCCTGGACTGGCTGCAAGGGTCTGCCCACCGGGACTTCTTCATCCTGTACCCGGGCCACGCCGGCTGGGAGCCGGTGCTCGACCAGCGCCAGGTGCCCAACATGCAAAAGCTGCAGCGCGTGGGCTTCTCGTTCGACCGCAGCCGGTTTGCGGCGCAGCGTGCCGAGCAGCCCCTCCCGCCAGGCCTCCGCCTGGTGCCCATGGATATCGCGTTGCTGCGGCAACTTGCCGAAGGCCCCTACCCCTTCGCGGCAGGCATGTGGGCCTCCGACGCGCAGTTCGAACGCGATGGCATCGGCTTTTGCGTGCTTCACGAGGGGCGGATAGCCAGCCTGTGCTACTCGGTTTTCGTGAACGACCGGCGGCACGATGTCGACATCTGTACCTTTGACGGCTACCGACGACGGGGCTTGGCCAGGGCCGCAGCCACGGCGTTCATCGATGGGTGCCTGCGGCGCGGGCTGGAGCCGGGGTGGGATTGCTTCAAGGGCAACCGGGCCTCTTACGAACTGGCCCAGGCCCTCGGATTCAAGCCGGTCCACGAGTTTGCGGTTTACTCCTGGAATCTTTCCAGCTGACAGAAGGAGAAGGTCGATTCACCCCAGCGACGGCCCCACCAGGTGCAGTTCGGCAAACGGCATGTGGTGCATCAGCTCGCGCAGCAGCAGCAAGGTGGTGGCGAATTCCACGCTCTCGGGCAGGCCCTCGCTGGCAGCGGGCCGGCCTTCGGACACGACGGCCAGGCGCTGGAACAGGCGCTCCATGGCCTCCAGCGTGAGCAGCATGGCGGGTGCACGCGGCACGCCGGCCAGCTCAGCCAGGGCCACCAGATGCGCGTCGGTGGACCACCAGGCCGTACCCGATGCATTGCACTGCGCAGCGTACTGCCGGTGGGCCAGGTAGACCTCGTCTTCGACGCTGGCGATGGCGTTTTCCAGCTCCAACGGGGTCGGTATGTCGCGGCGGAAGAATGCGCGAGCGGTCTTGTGCGTGCCCAGGGCCAGGGTGATCGCGGCACCATGCGGGGCAGCGCCGGCGGCGTCCACTGGCACGATCAGCGTGCGCTCCGGCCCCACGTACAGCAGCGTGAGAGGCCGCCCGGGCACGGAGTGGGCCTGCAGCAGTTGCAGGTCGCAAGCCGTGTCGAGGGCTGTGGCGCGATCGGTGGCAGGAAGCGGGTAGCGAGCGAACATGGCGTGGTCCTTCATCCTTGGCGCGGACCGCCCTCACCGCTGCCGCCATAGCTGCTGCCGGGCCCGCCAGACTGCTGGATGCCCGGCTGGTCGGCCTGTTGCTGGGCCCGCGCGAGGGCGGGCACGTAGTGCATGCGGTGGTGCATTTCCACCGTGAGGCTCTCGATGCGCTCGCTGAGCTTCTTGGTCATCTCGGTCAGGCGGGTGTTCTGCTCCAGCAACTCGATCAACTGGGCGGTGTTCTGGGTGGCAATCGCCTGGCGCTGCTCGGTGGCTCGGGCCAGGTCTTCACGGTGCTGGGCATCGGCATCGGCAAGCGCCTTGTCGCGCTCGGCCTGGCGTGTCTGCGCCAGCAGGATCAGGGGGGCGGCATAGGCCGCCTGCAGGCTGAACGCCAGATTGAGCAAGATGAAGGGGTAGGCATCGAATTTGGCAACGCCCGTCATGTTGGCGATGATCCAGACTGCGACGAATGCGGTCTGCGCGGCCAGAAATTTGGGGGTACCGAACACGCGTGCAAAGGCTTCGGCCTTGCGCGCGAAGCCGTCGTTGCCGAAGGCCGGGGACAGATGCTCATGCTTGCGCAGAAACCGCAGGTGATCGACCACGGGAGGCGAATCCTTGGCGGGAGCGGTGGACGCTGTACCGGGGACGGTGGATGTTGTCGTCATGCGAAGGACCTCATGCAAGCGGGGGAACAGAACTGGGCGCGCCATACGGCACAGGGTTGGTGCCACTCTACCCTGCAGTGCCCTGCCCCCTGGGAGCCTTCAAGTTCTGTGCCAGCAGGCGCGGGGATTGCGCGGGCAGTACGGCCGCCCCACTCCTGCCGCCAAACCGTGACTTTTGTGGCAATAACGCCGGCGGACTTCCAGCCCCCCACCTGCAACGGCGCCGCCCCATGGTGTGATGCGCGGCGGTGACCAGGGGGCGCTGCGCAGTATGGCCCCGCAGCCCCCTTCCCGCCGACAGGGGATGCCAGCGCGCGCCTACACGCGGCGGCCAGTGCCCTCACTACATTGACCACACCGCCGCAGAACAGGCAGCGCCCGCCCCAATGGCCGGCCCATGCCAAGGACTGCGACGAACCCCTCAGCCAGGGACAACACCATGCCTGACACGATTGAAATGCGAGCCATGCGAGACACGCCAGAACAACATCCACAGCACGCCGCCACCGCTGCCCGCACCGGTGCGGCGCGCTCTGCCGGCCGCCGCTTCCTGCCCAACACCATTGGCGTGCTGGCACTGGGCGCGGTGCTGTTCTTCACGGCCTGCTCCACGCACCCACCTGCCGGTATTGAGCCGGTGGCGGGCTTCGACGCGCAGCGCTATGCAGGCCAGTGGTACGAGGTGGCCCGGCTGGACCATTCGTTCGAGCGCGGCCTGCAGCAGACCACGGCCAACTACCTTCCCAACCCGGACGGCACCATCAGGGTGATCAACCGCGGCTACGACCCAAGCCGCGACCGCTGGAAAGAGGCCGAGGGCAAGGCCCGCTTTGCCGGCGAGTCCGACAAGGGCGCCCTCAAGGTCTCGTTCTTCGGCCCCTTCTATGGTGGCTACAACGTGGTGGCCCTGGACCCGGACTACCAGTGGTCCATGGTGGTCGGCTCCAACCGGGGTTACTTCTGGATCCTGTCGCGCACCAAGACACTGCCGCCCGGCGTGCGCGAGCAACTGCTGGCCAAGGCCCAGGCACTCGGGGTGCAGGTGGACAAGGTGCTGTGGGTGGCGCAGGATGGCCCGGCTCCGGCAGCCCCACCGAAGAGTTGAGAAACCCCACCCCGCACTAAAGTTTTGCGCCCACCCTGCCGATAAGGGGGCATGCAAGTCTCCTCCTCATCATCGGCCGGCAAGGTGCCTTCGTCCAGCAGCGGCGGCAGCGAGATCGGCAAGCTGCAAAAGCAGCTGCAGTCCCTGACCGAAGAACTCAAGAACGTGGCCACATCCGACATGGACGCCAAGGCCAAGAAGGAGAAGGTCAAGCTGCTGCAGGCCCAGATCCAGATGGTGCAGGCGCAGATCGCTGCCATCCAGCGCGCGCGGCAGCAGGAACAGCAGGCCGCACAGGCCCAGAAGGCCGAGGTGGCAACCCAGGCGGCACGCGAGCAGCGCGCCAAAACCGAAACCCAGGCCTCCACCAGCCTGGGCAGCCAGCTCGATACCTACGCCTGATCCCTCAGGGTCGACCCGCAGGAATGCCGAACTTGCGCAAGCGGTAGGCCAGCGTGGCGCGGCTGATGCCCAGCAGGCGGGCGGCAGAGGCCACGTTTCCGGCGGCACTGTGCAGTGCCTGGCGCAGCAGTTGGGCCTCGGCCTGGTGCAGCGGGGCCACCCCGGGCATGGCCGCTGCAGCGGCCTGGGTTGCCGGGGTGTTGCCCCCCGCCGTGGGCATGTGCAGGGTGGCGATGCTGTCGGCGCCCAATTGCAGGGACATCACGCCGGTGCCGGGCTGCTCGCCACTGCTGAACAGGTGGTGGGGCGCGATGGGTTCGCCATCGTTGACGAGGATCACACTGCGCTCGATGAGGTTCTGCAGCTCGCGGATGTTGCCCGGGAAAGGGTAGTTGAACATGGCCTTCACGGCCGCTTGGCTGAAGCCCGGGCCCTGGCGCCGGTGCTTGCGCTGGTAGTGCGCGAGAAAGTGCCCCATCAAGAGCGGGATGTCATCGCGCCGGTCGCGCAGCGGCGGCAGGTGAATGGGAAAGACGTTGAGCCGGTAATACAGGTCTTCGCGGAAGCTGCCCTCGCGCACGGCCTGGCGCAGGTCCACATTGGTGGCGGCTACCACGCGCACGTCCACCGTGATGGTGCGCGTGCCGCCCACCCGCTCGATCTCTCCCTCCTGCAGGGCCCGCAGCAGCTTGCCCTGGGCCACCAGGCTGAGGGTGGCGATCTCGTCCAGGAACAGGGTGCCGCCGTGGGCGCGCTCGAACCGCCCGGGCCGCGATGCCCCCGCGCCGGTATAGGCGCCGCGCTCCACACCAAACAGTTCGGACTCGACCAGCGTCTCGGGGATCGCGGCGCAGTTCAGCGCCACCAGGGGATGGGCCTGGCGCGGGCTGATGCGGTGCAGCATGCTGGCAAACATCTCCTTGCCCACGCCGGACTCGCCGGTAAACAGCACGGTGGCAGCCGTGGGCGCCACGCGTTGCAGCATGTGGCAGGCGGCATTGAAGGCCGATGAGGCGCCCACCATGGTGGCACCATCGGCGGCGGGAGCCCCAGCCAAGGCCACCGAACCCGGCGAAGCCCCCAGGGTGCCCTTGCGCGATGGCGCCCGGGCCGCAGCGGGCGGGGTGCCCACGAAGTCCTGCGCGTTCAGGTAGAACAGGTCCTGCCCGGGGTCATCCCAGCGCTCGGCCGACTTGCCGATGACGCGGCAGTGCGCCGAGCCCGAGGAGCGGCACTCCACCTCGCGGAACACGATCATGCGGCCAAACAGCGTGCTCACATAGCCCGTGGCATAGCCCACCTGCATCCAGCATGCCGGAGACCCCCCCACGCCATAGGCGGCGATGTGCTCGTCGTCCTCGCTGGAGTTGTGCCAGATGAACTCGCCTTCGTAGTCACCGGTCTCGGCGTCGTAGCGCACGTGGACCACCTCCACCTGGACCACCCCTTCCAGCGCATGCAGGCGGGTGCCGGCGATGGCGGCGGCCGGGGGATCGGCGTCGGGCCACTGCTGGCGCACCATGCGCGCATCGCGCGCGCCACCGACGTAGCCGGCGCGGGTGAGCAGGCCGCGCGCCTTGTCCAGGCCAATGCTGTCGATCAGCTCGCGCCTGAGCGATCCCAGGGCCTCGGAGTGCAACAGGATCATGCGCTGGTCCTGCAGCCAGATGCGGCCGTCTCCCGGCGAGAAGAACAGGCATTCGCTGATGTCCGCCACCGTGGGGTGGGCGTGCTGGCTCACGCCCACGGTGTCAAACCCGCCCAGCGCGCCCAGCTGTGCAGGCCCCGGCAATTCTGCGGCCTGGCCGGTGGCGGTGCTGCGGTTCAGGTCGGCCAGGGAGATACGGCGTCTGGGCATGGTGGTTACCAGGAAGTGATCGAAAAGTGATCATTTGAGCAATTGCCATTGCCCAAACTGATTATTGATAGTAACTATTTTTGCGCAAAAAGTCGCCCACTCCGGGCGCTTGGTGGCCTAGGGAAAGTCCGTAGCCTCGCCTCTCAAAAAGCAGGTGCGAGAGGCTGTTTTCGGCCGCCTTGCTCGCAGGGCTGGTACGCCCGTTGCAAATCCCTGTGCAGTCGCCGCCGCAGTGCGCGCCGATTCTTTCAACCAAGGAGCAATGCAATGGGTGTTTCAGAAAAAACAGGCCTGCTGGACAACCGCCTGTGGGCGGGCAAGGCCTTCGACGGGGCATGGGCCACGGTGCTCAAGGAGGTGCGTGACGTGGTGGAGCCGGCCACGGGCCAGGTGCTCGGCCGCGTGGGCATTGCCAGTGCGCAGGACATGCAGGCCGCCATCGGCTTGGCGCACCGGGCGCAGCCGGCCTGGGCAGCGCTGGGCCCGCGCGAGCGCGCCGCCATCTTCCACCGGGCGGCCGCCGTGTTCCAGCAGCACTTTGACGAACTGGCGCTGGCGATTGCCCGCGAAACCGGAGGCATTCTGGCCAAGGGCCAGCACGAGGTGCGCGAGGCCATCACCCTGTGCCAGTTGGCCGCCAGCCTGCCCATGCAGGCCCAGGGCCAGGTGCTGCCCAGCACCCCGGGCCGCCTGTCGATTGCGCGGCGCGTGCCGCACGGCGTGGTGGGCGTGATCTCGCCCTTCAACTTTCCGCTCATCCTGGGCTTGCGCTCGGTGGCCCCGGCCCTGGCGCTGGGCAATGCCGTGGTGCTCAAGCCGGACACGCGCACCCCCGTGAGCGGTGGCTTCATCATGGCCCGGGTGTTCGAAGAGGCCGGGCTGCCCGCCGGCCTGCTGCAGGTGCTGCCGGGCGACGCGGCGGCCGGCGAAGCCCTGGTGGTGGACGAGCGCGTGCCCATGATCGCCTTCACCGGCTCGCCCGCCGTGGGCCGCCGCATCGGCGCGCTGGCGGGGCAGCACCTCAAGAAGGTGTCGCTGGAGCTGGGCGGCGCCAACAACCTCATCATCCTGGAAGACGCAGACCCCGATGCGGCGGCCAGCGCAGCAGCCTTTGGCGCGTGGTTCCACCAGGGCCAGATCTGCATGGCCGCCAACCGCATCCTGGTGCACGAGTCGATTGCCGACGCCATCCTGCAGCGCCTGGTGGGCAAGGCCAGGCACCTGCCCGTAGGCGACGGCGCCAGCGGCCAGGTGGCCCTGGGGCCGATGATCGATGCGAAGCAGCTCGAACGCTTTGACCGGGTGATCCACGACAGCATCCAGCAGGGCGCCAGGCTCGAAGCGGGTGGCACCTACCACGGGCTGTGCTACCAGCCCACGGTGCTCTCGGGCGTCAGGCCCGGCATCCGTTCGTTCGACGAAGAGCCGTTTGGCCCGGTGGCCAACCTCGTCACCTTCCGCACGGACGATGAGGCCGTGGCCCTGGCCAACACCAGCCAGGGGGGGCTGTCGGCCGCCGTCATCAGCCCCAGCGTGGGCCGCGCCATGGCCATTGGCCAGCGCCTGCGCGCGGGCATGGTCCACATCAACGACCAGACCGTGAACGACGACTGCACCAACCCCTTCGGCGGCCCCGGCCTGGGTGGCAACGGCGGCAGCGTGGGCGGGCCGGCCGACATGGATGAGTACACGCAGTGGCAGTGGATCACCGTCAAGGACACGCCGCCAGCCTTCCCTTTCTGACCGACAAGACGGCAACTGCTTTTCACAAAAACATCCACAGGAGACAAATTCATGGCATTACACAACAAGACCATCGTCGTCACGGGCTGCTGCTCGGGCATTGGCGCCGACTTCGCCAAGCTGGCACGCCAGCAGGGCGCCCGCGTGATCGGCGTGGACCGCAACGCCCCCACGCTCACCCTGGACGGCTTCATCCAGGTGGACCTGGGCGACCGGGCCGCCATCGACGCCGCCGTGGCGCAACTGCCCGCACAGGTGGACGCACTGGCCAACATTGCCGGCGTGCCCGGCACCGCGCCCGCCGAGCTGGTGGGCCGGGTGAACTACCTGGGGCTGCGCCACTTCACGCAGCGCGTGCTGGAGCGCATGCCCGAGGGGGGCTCCATCGTCCACATCGCCTCCATCCTGGGCGCCCAGTGGCCCGAGCGGCTGGAGCAGCACCGCGCCCTGGGCGCCACCGCTAGTTTCGAGGCGGGTGCGCAGTGGCTCGCCAGCCACCCGGTGCCCCAGGAGACCTGCTACCAGTATTTCAAGGAGGCGCTGATCGTCTGGAGCGCCACCCAGTCGCAGAAGATCTTCATGGAGCGCGGCGTGCGCATGAACTGCGTGGCCCCGGGCCCGGTGTTCACCCCCCTCCTGGGCGACTTCGTGCAGATGCTGGGCCAGGAGCGCGTGGAAAAAGACGCGCACCGCATGAAGCGCCCGGCCTTCAGCGACGAGGTGGCGCCCGTGATCGCCTTCCTGTGCAGTGACGCGGCGCGCTGGGTGAGCGGCATCAACCTGCCCGTGGATGGCGGGCTGGCCTCGACCTATCTCTGAGCGAGGGGATTGCCCATGTCCGCACAACAACTTGAGGCCATCCTGCAGATGGCCGCGCAGAACCCGCCACCAGCACAGGCCAGCACCGCGCAACTGCGCGCCTGGTTTGATGCCAGCAACTCGCAGATGCCCCTGGCCCAGGGGCTGGCCATAGAGAGCCTGCGCATCCCAGATGCAGCCGGCGGCAGCATGGCGGCAGAGCTGCTGGGCACGCCGCAGGCCGACCCGCGCAAGCTCATCATCTACTACCATGCGGGCGGCTTCGTGTTTGGCTCGCTGGCCTCGCACCGGGCACTGTGCTCCTACCTCGCGCAGTTCAGCGGAGCCCGGGTGCTCAACGTGGACTACCGGCTGGCCCCGGAGCACCCGGCACCTGCAGCGCACGACGATGCCTTTGCGGCCTACCAGTGGGCGCTGGCCAATGGCTACGCCGCGTCGGCCATTGCGCTGGCGGGCGACTCCGCGGGCGGCAACCTGGCCTTGTCCACCGCAGTGCGCGCCCGCAACCAGGGGCTGGCCTTGCCGGCGGCCATCGTGGCGCTGTCACCGGCCCTTGATCTGGCATCCGAGGGCGAGTCGCACCGCACGGTGGATGACCCGTTCATCACCCGCGAGCTCATGGGTTTCTTCAACGCCATGTATGTGCCTGGTGGCGATGTGCGCTCACCCACCGTCACGCCGTTCTACAGCGCCGAACTGCAGGGCCTGCCCCCCGTGCAACTGCAGGTGGGTGGCCGGGAGCGGCTGCGTGACGACGCGGTGACCATGGCCGCGCGCCTGAAGGCGGCGGGCGCGGAGGTTGAATGCACGGTGTGGGACGGCATGGTGCACTGCTGGCAGCTGCTTGCACCCGTGCTCGATGAAGCGATGGCATCGCTGGAGCAGGCCGGGCGCTTCATGGCCGCACGCCAGCGCACCGCCCCTGCCTGACGCAGCCACGGCCTCCGGCAACCCGCCACATCACCCTAAGCCCAACGGCGCACGCCGTGGCGTGAGCCTGCGTGCATGAAGAACAACACGAATGAACCAGGAGACAACATGAAAACGAGAAATATCCGTCTGGCGCTGGCGGCACTGGCCTGCGCCTCGTCCACGGCGGCCTTTGCCACCGAAGGCGGGGGATCCACCTACCCGCTGGGCACCGAGAACTTCATGGCCGGTGCTGCCCCGCCGCCCGGGCTGTATGTGCTGGAGTACCTGAATTACTACACCACCAGCCGCGTGAACGATGGCCAGGGTAATGCCCTGCCCATCCCCGGCTTCAAGGTGCGCGCGGCGGCAGCGGCCACGCGCCTGATCTGGATCACACCGCAGCAGGCGCTGGGCGGCCAGGTGACCGCGCACGCCATCCTGCCGCTGGTGGACCTGTCGGTGCGGGCCGGCGGCGCAAGCGACTCGCGCACCGGCCTGGGCGACGTGACGGTGGGCGCTGGGGTGGCCTGGCACCACTCGGCCCAATTGCACAGCGTGCTGGGCCTGGATGCCGTGCTGCCCACCGGGGCCTACGACCGCACGCGCCAGGCCAACATTGGTCGCAACTACCTGTCGGTGCAGCCCCTGGGTGTGCTGACCTTCACGGACCCCGCCGGTTTCAACGGCGATGTGAAGGCCACGCTCAATTTCAACCGCACCAACAGCGACACCGACTACCGCTCGGGCCGCGAGCTCATCGTGGACTACGCCGCAGGCTGGGGTCTGGGCAATGGCTGGGTGCTGGGCGTGGGCGGCTACCTGTACCGGCAATGGAGCGATGACAAGGTGGGTGGCGTGGCCCTGGCGGGCTCGCGCGGCCGCAGCCAGTCGATCGGGCCTTCCGTGCGCTACACCGACGGCAAGGGCTGGCTCATCACCGCCAAGGTCGAGAAGGAGTTCGGTGCGCGCAACCGCGCCCAGGGCTCGCAGTTCTGGCTCAAGACCACCGTGCCTTTCTGAACCCCGCGACCAACCCCTTTGAGGAATTCCCATGAACAACACGCTTTCATCCCCTGTGGCCACCGAAATGGCCACGCCCCGCAAACTCTCGCGCCGTGACTTGATCACTGCGGCGGGTGCCGGCAGCCTGACGCTGGGCTCCGGCCCGCTGTGGGCCCAGGCGGCCGCTGCGGCGCCCGTGCTCAAGGTGGGCTTCATCAGCCCCCGCACCGGGCCGCTGGGCGCACTGGGCGAGACCGACAGCTTCATCCTGGCGCAGGTGCGCAAGACCCTGGCCGCAGGCCTGACCATCGGCGGTGTGAAATACGCGGTGGAGATCCTGGACCGAGACACCCAGTCGGACCCGGCCCGCGCGAGCCAGTTGGCCAAGGGCCTGATCAACAACGACAAGATCGACCTCATGCTCACCACCACCACGCCCGAGACGGTGAACCCGGTGTCGGATGCGTGCGAGGCGGCGGGCGTGCCCTGCCTGTCGACCGTGATGCCTTGGGAGGCCTGGTATTTCGGCCGGGGCGCCAAGCCGGGCGCGCCTTCGCCCTTCAAGTGGACCTACCACTTCTCTTTTGGTGGTGGCAGCTTTACAAAGTCGTACACCTCGCAGTTTTCCGCGTTGCCCACCAACAAGAAAATCGGCGTGCTTTACCCCAACGATGCCGACGGCAACGCCATCCGCGCCACGCTGGCGCCCGAGCTCAGCAAGGCCGGCTTCACCGTGGTGGACGCGGGGCCCTATGAGAATGGGACCACCGACTTCTCTGCACAGATAGCGCGCTTCAAGGCCGAGCGCTGCGAGATCTTCAACACCTTCCCCATTCCGCCGGACTTCGCCACCTTCTGGCGGCAGGCGGCCCAGCAGGGCTACACGCGCATGGTGAAGATCGCGCAGATCGCCAAGACGGGCCTGGTGCCCTCGCAGGTGGAGGCCCTGGGCCCCCTGGCGGTGAACCTGGGCGCCGGGTGCTTCTGGCACAAGAGCTTTCCATACGCATCGCCACTCACCAGGCTCACCGGGGTGCAACTGGCCGATGCCTACGAGGCTGCCACGGGCAAGCAGTGGACGCAGATGCTGGGCTCCACGATGTCGCTGTTCGATGCGGGCAGCGAGGCCTTGAAGGCCAGCACCAACCCGCGCGACAAGGCAGCGCTGGCGCGTGCCATCAGCACGCTCAGGGCCACCACCATGCAGGGGCCGGTGGACTTTGCCAAAGGGCCCGTGCCCAACGTGTCGGTGACGCCGGTGGTGGGTGCGCAGTGGGTCAAACCTGCGCAGGGCAGCAAGTTCAAGCTGGACATCAGCATCACCGAGAACGCCAACGACCGCAGCATTCCGGTCGCGGCGGCCCTGAAGTCCTACAGCTGAGCGGCCATGGCACATCTACAACCACGAGGCCTGCCTGCGGGCGGCCCGTTGCTGCTGAATGCCCAGGGCATAGGGATGCGCTTTGGCGCGCTAAAGGTGCTGGACCGGCTGGACTTTTCTGTGGGCGCCGATGAGGCCGTGGGCATCGTCGGGCCCAACGGTGCGGGCAAGACCACGCTGCTGAACGTGCTGGCCGGGGCGCATGCGCCCAGCCAGGGAACCGTCTGGTTCAAGGGGGTGGACGTGGGCGCCTGGGGCGCGGCAGACCGCTGCCGCGCAGGCATTGCGCGCACCCACCAGGTGCCGCGACCGTTCCTGGGCATGACGGTGTTCGAGAACGTCCTGGCCGCCGCCACGCACGGCGCCGGCCTGAACGCCCGCGATGCGGGCGACCGGGCCATGGAGGCCCTGCACCTGTGCGGCATGGGGGCACTGGCCAACCGCCGCGCGGAAACCCTGGGCCTGCTGGGCCGCAAGCGGCTGGAGCTGGTGCGCGCGCTGGCCACACAGCCCACCGTGCTGCTGCTCGACGAGATCGGCGGCGGCCTGACCGATGCCGAGGCGAGCGAACTGGTGGACCTGGTGCGCGCCATCCGCAGCCACCGCATCGCCATCGTCTGGATAGAGCACCTCGTGCATGTGCTGCTGCAGGTGGCCACGCGCCTGGTGTGCATGGAGGGCGGCCGGGTCATCGCCAGTGGCGATCCGCAGGCCGTGCTGGCCGACGCCACGGTGGTCGAGGCCTATCTGGGCGGGGTGGCGGCATGAGCGCCCTTCTGGACATCGGTTCTGTGGACGCCCACCACGGGCAACTGCCTGCCGTGCGCAGCGTGTCGCTGCAGGTGCACCCGGGCGACATCCTGGCCCTGGTCGGCGCCAACGGCGCGGGCAAGACCACATTGCTGCGCACCGTGGCCGGCGCACACCGCGCCAGCAGCGGCACGCTGCGGTGGGACGGCGAGGACATCACCTGCCTACCCGCCCACCAGCGCGTGGCCCGGGGGCTGGCCCTGGTGCCCGAAGGGCGGCGCCTGTTTGCCGGCATGACGGTGCGCGAGAACCTGCTGGTGGCGCGGGCGGCCGGCCGGCGCGGGCCCTGGACGCTGGACACGGTGCTCGGTGCATTCCCCCAGCTGCAGCCCAAGCTGCATGCGCGGGCGGGCGAGCTGTCGGGCGGGCAGCAGCAGGCCGTGGCCATTGGCCGCGCGCTGATGACCAACCCGCGCCTGCTGCTGCTCGACGAAATATCACTAGGCCTGTCGCCCCTGGCCGTGCAAGGTGTGTACGACGCGCTGCGCGGCGTGGTGGGACAGGGTACCCCCCTGGTGCTGGTGGAGCAGGACCTGCAGCGTGTGCAGGCCGTTGCCACCCGCATCGTCTGCATGCTTGAAGGCCGCGTGGTGGCCGATGCGCCTGCGGCCGAACTCTCGCGTGCGCAGATCACCGCGCATTACTTCGGTGCGCAGCGGCCTGAGAGCGCGCGCACCGTTCACCACGCAGGTAGCCCAGGCGAGGCGTCTGCCGACAACCTCTACAAGGTGGCCGCATGAACCTGCTCAACCAGATCATCCAGGGCCTCTTGCTGGGGGGCTATTACGCCCTGCTGGCCTGCGGGCTGTCATTCATGTTCGGGGTCATGCGCATCATCAACCTGGCCCATGGCAGCTTGGCCGTGGTGGCCGCCTACCTGCTGTGGCTGCTGGCCGAGCCCATGGGCTGGCACCCGCTGCTGGCCCTGCTGGCGGTGCTGCCCGCCATGGCGCTGCTGGGCTGGGTGTTGCACCGGCTGGTGCTGGAGCGCAGCGCACGCCTGGGGGCACTGGTGCCCCTGCTCGCCACCTTCGGCCTGGCCAGTGTGATCGACAACCTGCTGTTCCAGCACTTCGGCGCCGACACCCGTTCGCTGGCCACCGCCATCGGCACGCTGGCCTACGACAGCTGGGAGCTGCCCGGCGGCATCTACGTGGGGCAACTGCCCGCCATGGTGCTGGTGTTTGCGGTGACCCTGCTGGGCGGACTGCACGCGATGCTGGCACACACGGCGCTGGGGCGGCAGATCCGCGCGGCCTCGGAAGACGCCGACACCGCACGCCTGGTGGGCGTGCACACCGGGGCCGTGTTTGCAGCGGCCTCGGCCATCACCATGGTCACCGTTACCCTGGCCGGGGCATCGCTGGCCATGCGGGCCACGTTCGACCCGTTCTCGGGGCCACAGCAGCTCATCTTTGCGTTCGAGGCCGTGATCATCGGCGGCGCGGGCTCGCTGTGGGGCACGCTGCTGGGCGGCGTGGTGCTGGGCGTGGCGCAGAACCTGGGGGCGCAGGTGCATCCCCAGGGCTTTTTGATCGCCGGGCATGCCACCTTCCTCGCCATCCTGCTGGCCCGGCTCTGCGCGAGCGGCGCACTGCGCAGCTTCTTTTCCACCCGCCGTCAGCCCACACCATGAGCCTCCCTATGAGTTCCCCTTCTCCTGCACCCGTGGGCCAGCCCGCCTGGACCATTCAGCGCTGGACGCGTACATCCGCTGTCTGCGCCGGGGCCGCCGTGCCGCTGCTGGCCGTGCTCTTTCTGGGTCCGCTGTGGCTGCAGGCGGGCACGGTGGACCGGCTCACCACGCTGTTCATCTACGTCATCCTGGCGGTGATGTGGAACGCCCTGGCGGGCTATGCCGGGCTGGTGTCGATTGGCCACCAGGCATTCTTCGGGCTCGGTGCCTACGCCATGGTCCGGCTGGCCGATGCAGGCCTGGGCCCGTACCCCGCGCTGTTGCTGGGTGCCGTGCTGGTGGCGCTGGTGGCGGTGCCGCTGGCGGCCTTCATGCTGCGCCTGCAGGGCGGCGAGTTCGCCATCGGCATGTGGGTGGTGGCCGCGCTCGCGCACCTGTGCGTGAACCTGGACAGCCTGGTGCAGGGCGAAACCGGTACCTCCATGATTGCGCTGCAGCAGTACGCTGCGGGCGAGCGGCGTGCCTATACCTACTGGGCGGCGCTGGCGGCCATGGCGGGGCTGTGCGGGGCCGTGTTCCTGCTCTTGCGCAGCAAGGTGGGCACGGCGGCGCAGGCCATCCGCGACAACGAGACGGCGGCCATCTCCATCGGCGTGCGCGTGGTGGCCGTCAAGCGCCTGGTGTTCGTGCTGTCGGCGTTCGGCTGCGCGCTGGCCGGGGGGCTGTGGCTGGCCACGTCGATCAGCTTTCAGCCCAAAACGTACTTCAGCGTGCAATGGACGGCCTACATGATCTTCATGGTGCTGGTGGGCGGCATCGGCACCATGGAAGGCCCCATCCTGGGCGCGCTGCTGTTCTTTGCGGTGGAGACCTGGTGGGGCGGCCAGGGCGTGGCCTACCTCATCGGGCTGGGGGCCGTCGCCATGTTGTTTGCGCTGTTCCTGCCCAAGGGAATATGGGGTGCGGTGCAACAGCGCTGGGACCTGCACCTGCTGTCGGCCGGCTACCGCGTGCGGGCACGCGAGGCTCAGTCCAGCCCGGCGGACTCCACCAGGCGTTGCGTATAGGGGTGCTGCGGCGCGTCGAGCACCTGGCCCACGGGGCCGCTTTCGAGCACGTTGCCGTCCTTCATCACCAGCACCTCGTGCGCCATGGCGCGTATCACCTGCACGTCGTGGGTGATGAGCAGGTAGCTCAGCCCCTTTTCCTTCTGCAGGCGCTGCAGCAGCTTGAGCACCTGCTGCTGGATGGTGACGTCGAGCGCGCTGGTGGGCTCGTCGAGCACCAGCAGCTGCGGCTGCACGATGAGGGCGCGCGCAATGGCCAAGCGCTGGCGCTGCCCGCCCGAGAATTCATGCGGGTAGCGGGCCAGCAGGCCAGGGAACTGCGCCTCGGCCAGGCCTACCTCGGCCAGGGCCGCCTCCACGCGGGTGCGCCGCTCGGCCACGCTGAGCGTGGGCTCGTGCACGCGCATGCCTTCGCCCACGATCTCCTCCACCGTGAGGCGTGGCGACAGCGATGAGAACGGGTCCTGGAACACCACCTGCACCTTGCGGCGCAGTTGCTGGTTGGCCGGTGAATTGCGCATGGCCGGCGCCTGCCAGCCCTGCCCGGCCACCTGCAGCGATCCGCCAAACGGCAGCAGCCCCAGAATGGCCTGGGCCAGGGTGGATTTGCCCGAGCCCGATTCACCCACCACCCCGAGCGTGCGGCCGGGCAGCAGCGCCAGGCTGGCGCCTTGCACAGCCACGAACTCGCCCTTCTTGAACCAGCCACGCAAGCCCGGCAGTGGCGTGGGGTAGACCACGCGCAGGTCGCTGGCCTGCAGCACAGGTGGGGTACCGGGCGCGGGGGCGATTTCGGTCACGTCGCGCTGGGGCTGGCTTTGCATCAGCTTGCGGGTGTAGGCATGCTGGGGCGCACCGAACACCTCGGCCACGGCGCCCTGCTCCACCAGCACGCCCTGCTCCATCACGGCCACGCGGTCAGCAAAGCGGCGCACCAGGTTCAGGTCATGGGTGATGAGCAGCACGGCCATGCCGGTCTGGCGCTGCAGATCACTGAGCAGGTCCAGGATCTGGCCGCGCAAGGTGACGTCGAGCGCGGTGGTGGGCTCGTCGGCCAGCAGCAGTTGCGGCTCGCTGGCCAGGGCCATGGCGATCATGGCGCGCTGGCGCTGCCCGCCCGAGAGCTGGTGCGGGAAAGAGTTGGCCCGACGCGCAGGCTCCGGGATGCCGGTCTTGGCCAGCAGCTCGATGGCCGCCTGGGCACACTGCGCGCCCGTGAGGCCTTTCTTTAGCTGCAGGATCTCGGCGATCTGCTGGCCTATGGTCATCAGCGGGTTCAGGGCCGTCATGGGCTCCTGGAAGACCATGGCGATCTCGCCGCCGCGCACGCCGCGCATCTCGCGCTCGCTCAGGGCCAGCAGGTCGCGCCCGCGCAGCAGCGCCTGGCCGCTGACCCGGGCATCGCCCGCCAGGCGCAGCAGGCTCAGCGCGGTGATGGTCTTGCCCGAGCCCGATTCGCCCACCAGGGCGAGCTTTTCGCCGGGGGCGATGGTGAAGCTGGCGCCGCTCACCACTTCCTTGGTGCCGAAGTGCACATGGAGATCGCGCACATCGAGCAAAGGGCCCGAAGGTGCCATGCCTGGACTGGATGCGGCGCTCACTTGTCGGCCTTTCGCGGGTCCAGGGCGTCGCGCAGCGCATCGCCCATGAAGGTCAGCAGCAGCAGGGTGATCACCAGCACGGCAAAGGTGCTCAGCGATATCCACCAGGCATCGATGTTGTTCTTGCCCTGGCTCAGCAGCTCGCCCAGGCTGGGCGTGCCGGGTGGAACACCCAGGCCCAGGAAGTCGAGGGCGGTGAGCGACAGAATGGCGGCGCTCATGCGAAACGGCAGAAAAGTGACCACAGGGGTCAGGCTGTTGGGCAGGATGTGGCGCCAGATGATCTGTGCGTTGCTGACACCCAGGGCGCGCGCGGCCTTCACGTAGTCGAGCTGTCGGTTGCGCAAGAACTCGGCGCGCACATAGTCCGACAGGCCCATCCAGCCAAACAGGGAGAGCAGGATGAGCAGCAGCGAGATGCTGGGCGAAAACAGCGCACTGAAGATGATGAGCAGGTACAGCTCCGGCATGGAGCCCCAGATCTCGATGAAGCGCTGGAACGCCAGGTCCGTCTTGCCGCCGAAGAAGCCCTGGATCGCGCCGGTGATGATGCCCAGCACGGTGCCGATGAAGGTCAGTGCCAGGCCGAACAGCACGCTGACGCGAAAGCCGTAGAGCAACTGGGCCACCATGTCCCGGCCGCGGTCATCGGTGCCCATCCAGTTGTCCCGCGTGGGGGCCGATGGATTGGGCTCCTTGGCGAAGTAATTGAGGGTGGTGGGCCCGTAGGGGATAAGGGTGTAGAGCGCCCAGTTGCTGCCGGCGCTCAAGCGCTGCTGAATGAAGGGGTCCAGGTAGTCCGTGGGGGTCTCGAAATCACCACCGAAGGTCTTTTCGGGGTAGGTCTGGAGCATGGGGAAGTAGGTCTGCCCTTCGTAGCGCACGATCAGGGGCCGGTCGTTGCTGACCAGCTCGGCCGCCAGGCTGATGACCACCAGCACGCAGAAGATCACCAGGCTCCACAAGCCCAGGCGGTTGCGTTTGAAGCGCAGCCAGGCCCGGCGCGAGGGAGAAAGGGACACGGGGGCCGTTGAGGCGGCTGGCGGGGCAACCGGCATGGCGGCTGCGGTGCTGCTGGAGGGACTTGCAGAGGGCAGGTTCATGCGGTCAGTCAAACTTCACGCGGGGATCAACCCACACATAGCACAGGTCGCTGATGAGCTTGGTGACCAGGCCGATCAGGGTGAAGAGGTACAGCGTGCCCAGCACCACGGGGTAGTCGCGGCGGATCACGCTCTCGTAGCCGAGCAGGCCCAGGCCGTCGAGCGAGAACAGCGTCTCGATCAACAGCGAGCCGGCGAAAAAGGCTCCGATGAAGGCGGCAGGGAAGCCGGTGATGATGGGAATCAGCGCGTTGCGGAACACGTGTTTCCACAGCACCTGCCGCTCCGACAGGCCCTTGGCCCGCGCCGTCAGCACGTACTGCTTGCGAATCTCTTCGAGAAAGGCGTTCTTGGTGAGCATGGCCGTCACCGCAAAGCTGCCGGCCACCATGGCCGTGACCGGCAGGGTGATGTGCCACAGGTAGTCGACGATGCGCGCGCCCCAGGTCATCTGGTCCCAGTTGGACGACACCAGTCCACGCAGCGGGAACCATTGCAGCTGCCCGCCAAAAATCACCAGCAGCGCCACCCCGAGCACGAAGCCCGGTATGGCATAGCCCACCAGGATGAGCAGCGTGGTCACCAGGTCGAAGCGCGAGCCCGCGCGCACCGCCTTGGCCACGCCCAGCGGTACGGCAACCAGGTAGCTGATGAAAAAGGTCCAAAGCCCCAGGCTGATGGAGACAGGCAGCTTTTCCTTCACGAGCTCCCACACGTTCTTGTTCTGGAAGAAGCTCTTGCCCAGGTCGAAGCGCGCAAACTGGCCCAGCATGATGAAGAAGCGCTCGTGCGCGGGCTTGTCGAAACCATAGAGCGCCTTGATCTGCTCCACCCGCTTGGGATCCACACCCTGGTCACCTCGGTAGACCATGCCGCCGCCTTCCGCACCGCGCCCCTTGCCTGCTGCAGCGCGCGCCTCGGCCATGTACTGCTCCACCGGGCCGCCAGGCACAAACTGGATCACCGCAAAGGTCAAAAGCAATACGCCCAACAGGGTGGGCAGCATGAGCAGCAGGCGTTTGGCGATGTAGGCAAGCATGGCGTGTGGCTGGGCTCCAGGGGTCAGAGCTGCATCGGGGGCTGGGCCATCATGGCTTGATGATGCTCCACCAGGAGAACATCAGCCACTCTTCTGCCTTGGCATAGGGGGGCATGGGCTCCTTGTAGGCCAAGCGCTGCTGGTTATAGACCACGCGGTGCGACGACAGGGTCCACTGCGGGATCAGGTAGTGGCTGTGCATGATCAAGCGGTCCAGCGCGCGGCAGGCGGGCAGCAGCTCGGCCTTGGTGTCGGCGCGCGTCAATCTGGTGACGATGGCGTCGACGGCCGGGCTCTTCACCCCCGTGTAGTTGCCAGCGCCCTCGACATCGGCGCGCTTGCTGCCGAAGTACTCCTGCATCTCCTGGCCCGGGTTGTAGGTGCCCTGAAACGCCAGGCTGATCATGTCGAAGTCGAACTTGTCCAGGCGCTGCTGGTACAGGGCATAGTCCACCGTGGCAAAGCGCAAGGTGACGCCCAGCTTTTCCAGATTGCGTATCCAGGGGGTCACGGTGCGGGCACCGCCCTCTTTGCTGTCCAGGAACTCGATCACCATGGGGTCGCCCTTGGCGTTGCGCAGGGCCCCGTCGCGGTAGGTCCAGCCCGCATCGACCAGCAGTTGGCGGGCGCGGCGCAGGTTCTCGCGCAGCGAATGGCCTTCGCCCTCGGTCACCGGCGGCTGGTACATGGGGCCGAACACAGCCTCAGGCACCTTGCCACGCCAGGGCTCCAGCAGCTTGAGCTCCTCGGGGCCGGGGGTGCCGGTGGCCTGGCAGTCGGTGTTGCCGAACAGGTCGGTCACGCGCGGGTAGCCGCCGTAGAACATCTGGCGGTTCATCCACTCGTAGTCGATGGCCAGTCCCAGCGCCTCGCGCACACGCGGGTCGCTCAGCATGGGCCGGCGGGTGTTGAGCACATAGCTCTGAAAGCCCGCAGGCAGGCGGTGCTTCATGTCCTTCTTGACCAGCACACCCTGCTTGAACAGCTTGCCGTTGATGCGGCGCGCCCAATCGCCTGCCGAGTACACGGTCATGAAGTCGAACTCGCCGGCCTTCACGGCCTCCAGCCGGGCGGTGTTGTCCTTGTAGATCTTGACGGTAATGTTGTCGAAGTTGAACGCGCCCTTGTTCACGTTCAGGTTGCGGCCCCAATAATTGGGGTCGCGCGCATAGGTGATGTCGCGCCCGAAGGCCACCGGACCGATGCGGTACGGGCCGCTGCCGATGGGCGTGTCGGTCACGACCTCATCGAAGCGCTTGGCCTTGCCATCGGCCTGGCGGCCCCAGGCGCGGCTGAAGATGGGCAGGCTGCCCACCGTGAGCGGCAGTTCGCGGTTGGGCAGCTTGAAGCGAAAGCGCACCGTGCGCTTGTCGACCACGTCCACGCCGGCCACTTCCTGCAGCGAGGTGGCGTAGCCAGGCGAGGCCTGGGGGCTGATCAGCGTCTCATAGGTGTGCTTGACGTCGGCCGCCTCCACGGGGCTGCCATCGTGAAAGCGTGCCTCGGCCCGCAGGCGGAACGTTGCGCTGAGCCGGTCGGGCGCCACGTCCACGTCCTCGGCCAGCAGGCCGTAGCCCGAAGCGGTCTCGTCCATGGAGCCGGTGAGCAGTGTCTCGAACAGCAGGTCCGACAGGTAGGCCGGCGGCGACCCCTTCATGGTGAAGGGGTTGTACTTGTCGAAGGTGGAGTAGCGCAGGTTGCTCACCATGCGCAGCTCGCCCCCCTTTGGTGCATCGGGATTCACATAGTCGAAGTGGGCAAAGCCGGCTGGGTACTTGAGGTCACCCCACAGCGCATAGCCGTGCGCGGCCCAGGCCGGTGCCGTGCAACAACCCATCAGCAAAAAAGTGAGCCAAAACCGCATGCGACAATTCTGCACTACGTTCGGCCGGCCCTGCAGCGGATGGCGCATATCCATACGCGGTGATTACCCCCGGCCCTGCATCGCCACTTATTTCCCCCAATTCCACAGGAGAACAAACCATGGGTTTTCTGACCGGCAAGAAGCTGCTCATCACGGGCGTGCTGTCCAACCGCTCCATCGCCTACGGTATCGCCCGGGCCTGCCACGCGCAGGGTGCCGAACTTGCCTTCAGCTACGTGGGCGAGCGTTTCAAGGACCGCATCACCGACTTCGCGGCCGAGTTTGACTCCAGGCTCATTTTCGACTGCGACGTGGGCAGCGATGAGCAGATCGACCGCATGTTCGCCGACCTGGCCCAGGTGTGGCCGAAGTTCGACGGCTTCGTGCACAGCATCGGGTTTGCTCCGCGCGAAGCCATCGCCGGCGACTTCCTGGAAGGCCTGTCGCGCGAGTCGTTCCGCATCGCGCACGACATCAGCGCCTACAGCTTCCCGGCCATGGCCAAGGCGGCGCTGCCCTACCTCAACGAAAAATCGTCGCTGATCACGCTGAGCTACCTGGGCGCGCTGCGCACCATCCCCAACTACAACACCATGGGCTTGGCCAAGGCCAGCCTGGAAGCCAGCGTGCGCTATTTGGCCGAGGCGCTGGGGCCCAAGGGCATGCGTGTGAACGGCATCAGCGCCGGGCCGATCAAGACGCTGGCTGCCAGCGGGATCAAGGACTTTGGCAAGCTGCTGTCGATGGTGGCGGATTCTTCTCCATTGCGCCGCAATGTGACGATTGAGGACGTGGGAAATGTGGCGGCGTTTTTGCTGTCGGATCTGGCCGGGGGGATGACGGCTGAGATCACGTATGTGGATGGTGGGTTCAGCCAGACGGCTGGGGTTAGCCGGGATACGGTGGGCTGATTGTCTTTGTTTGAAGCTTCGCGGCCTTTGGGTCTGTGGTTGCTTCAGTTGTTGATTGAAGGGCGGAGGCCGGGGTGTGCGCCCGGCGGCGCACCTACCTTCTTTTGCGTCGCCAAAAGAAGGTAGGCCAAGAAAAGGCGACCCCGCTGCCCGTGTCCCCACTCGCCTGGCGGCGAGCGGGGCAGTCTGCGATGCTCGTGCCTGGGGTGCGCCGAAGAACTCCCTGCGCTGCCTCTGCGAGGGAGCTCCGGTCAAACAGCTTCGGCGAGCCAGATGACGATGCGCGTGTCCTTCGGCACGCGCTCACCCCAGGCCCTGCGCTTCTCGGCACGGTCAGAAGGGGGTGGGAGCGGGCTCCATACGGGCCATCGCTTTGCTCGGCCCCGTGGTCCTTCGCTGCGCTCTGCTCGCCAGGGCGATCGCGCCAGTTTCGTCGGCAGCGTGCAGCGCGTAACCGACCCCAGGCGCAGCTGCGAAGCAGCAGCCGTCTTTGTCCCCGCTCCCCACCCCTTCTGGCTGCGCCGAGAAGCGCAGGGCCTGGGGTGGGTGCGTGTGCCGAAGGACACACGCACTTCGTGATCTGGCTTGCCGATGCTGTTTGAGCGGAGTTCGAAGAACGCAGCGAGTTCTGCGGCACCACCCCAGGCCCGAGCATCGCAGGCTGCCCCCATCGCCCACCGGGCGATGGGGGACGCAGACTGGGGGTCGTCTTCTCTTTGGTGACTTTCTCTTGACGACGCAAGAGAAAGTTACTGCGCCGCCGGGCGCACACCCCGGCTCCCGCCCTCAATCAAGGCAAAGAGCCACCACAGCCGACAAATCAACGATGGCTCAGCCGACGCACAGCCCAATCCCCAAGGCTCTGCACCGCCTGCACAAAAAAGATCAACACCAGCACCACCGCCAACATGATCTCCGGCAAGAACCGCTGGTACCCATAACGAATCCCCAAGTCCCCCAACCCACCACCACCAATAGCCCCGGCCATGGCCGAGTACCCGGTGAGGCTGACAAAGGTAATGGTCAAGCCGGCAACGATGCCAGGCAAAGCCTCAGGCAACAACACCTTCCAGACGATCTGGCTGGTCGTAGCCCCCATGGCCTGGGCGGCTTCGACCAGCCCATGGTCCACCTCGCGCAGGGCCGCCTCCACCAGGCGCGCCACGAAGGGAGCCGCTGCGATGGTCAGCGGCACCACCGCCGCCGCCGTGCCGATGGACGAGCCCGTGATGAAGCGCGTGAACGGGATGATGGCCACCAGCAAAATGATGAAGGGCGTGGAACGCACCGCATTCACCAGCCAGCCCACAAGCTTGTTGACAGGGCTGTTTTCCAGCACGCCGCCCTGGTCCGTGAGGCGCAGAAACACCCCCAGCGGCACGCCCAGCAGGCCGCCGACGAGGCCGGAGATGCCCACCATGATCAGCGTCTCCCACAGGGATGAGGCAAAAAGCTCCAGCATGGCCGGAGTGAAATGGTCAAACATGGCTTCTGGCCCCCTCAGGTTTCAATCGTGACTTCTTCGACCGCGACGCCACCGGCGCGCAGGTGCTCCACCGCGCCACGCAGGCGTTCAGGCTCACCACTCGCATAGACGGCCAGCGAGCCGAAGGTCTCGTCCTGGATCTCGTCGACTTGGCCGTGCAGGATGCTCATGTCCACACCGAACTCGCGGATCAGCTGTGACAGGATGGGCTGGTAGGCGCTATCCCCCGAGTACGACAGGCGCAGCAGCCGGCCGGTGTTGCCGGGTGCCGTGGCGGCCAGTTGGCCGGTGAGCTTGCGCACGTGGTCGAGCACGCTGGCAGGCAGCTCCTGCGGCAATATTTCGTCGATCAGGCTCTTGGTGATGGCCTGCTGCGGGCGCGTGAACACCTCCAGCACGCGGCCCTGCTCCACGATGCGGCCGGCCTCGATCACGGCCACGCGGTCGGCCACCTGCTTGATGACCTGCATCTGGTGGGTGATGAGCACCACGGTGAGGCCCAGCTCGCGGTTCACCTGGCGCAGCAGGTCGAGGATGGATCGTGTGGTCTCGGGGTCGAGCGCCGAGGTGGCCTCGTCCGAGAGCAGCACCTTGGGGCGGCTGGCCAGTGCGCGCGCAATGCCCACGCGCTGCTTTTGCCCGCCGCTGATCTGCGCCGGGTAGCGGTTGGCCAGGGCCGACAGGCCCACCAGCTCCAGCAGCGGGTTCACCCGCTCGCGGATGGCGGCCTTGTCCATGCCCGCCAGCTCCAGCGGCAACGCGGCGTTGTCGAACACCGTGCGCGAAGACAGCAGGTTGAAATGCTGGAACACCATGCCGATGTCGCGCCGCGCCTCGCGCAACTGCGCGTCATTGAGCTTGGTGAGGTCACGCCCATTGACAATGACCTCGCCCTGCGTGGGGCGGTTGAGCAGGTTGATCACCCGCACCAGCGAGCTCTTGCCCGCACCGCTCTTGCCGATGATGCCGAAGACCTCACCCGGGTTGATGTGCAGGTCGATGCCCCGAAGGGCTTCCACCGGGCCTTGTGGGCCCGGATATATCTGGGTGATACACCGTAAGTCGATCATGAAAAGTACAAAAGGCCGCCCTGCGCCCGTGGCGCCGGTCCGGCCCTGATTGAAGAGGATAAGGGAATGTACTATTGCAACATAAAGAAACCAACTATCAATAAATTGAGTAATAAGACATGTTGGTTATTTAGAAATCGCCCCTCGCACAGCTTCAAGCGGCGGTCGCCTGCAGGACCCGCCCCTTCACCCTGCGCGAGACCAGCACGCCCAGCACCACCACGCCCGCTGCGGCAATCGAGAACACCTGTGCGATCCAGCCCCGGTCCACACTGGCCGCCACCGCCAGCACGCCGAGCGACTGGCCCAGGAACAGCAGGCAGGCGAACAGCGTGACCGCCGTGCCGCGCGCCTCGGGCGCCATCTGCGTGGCCTGCACCTGCAAGGTGTTGTGCAGCATGTAGAAACCCAGGCCTGCACAGAAGCAGCCGACCACCGCCAGGTGCACCACGGGCGCCCAGGCCAGCAGCAGCAGGCCCACCGCGATCATCATGGCCCCCAGCAGGGCGAGGCCCTTTTCGCCCAGCAGGGCCAGCCAGCGGCGCGCCATCAGGCTGTAGACCAGGCCGCCCACTCCATAGAGCACCATCACCCCCCCTGCAGCCGATGCCGACAGGCCGAAGCCATCGACCATGCGCGCGGGCACGAAGGCCATGGTGCCGAAGCCCAGAGCCCCCTCCACCGCCACGATGGCCAGCACCCAGCGCACGCGGGGCATGCGCAGCAGGCGGCCCGTGGTGGCCAGGTAGGCTGGCAGCGAGAATGCAGGCGGCTCGGCTGGATGGTCACCCGCCGCTGCCGCACTCGCCGCCGTAGCGCGCACCTGGCGCAGCAGCATGGTGGCGGCCGTGAGGAACAGCACCGACAGCACGGCAAACGCCCAGCGCCAGCCCAGGGCCTCCACCGCGAAGCCGCCGAACCACTGGCCGGCCATCATCCCCGATACCGTGGCCACCATGAGCCGGGCCAGCGTCTCCTGGCGCTGCTCGTAGGCCACGCTGTCCCCGATCCAGGCCATGGACAGCGGGATGATGCCAGCCGCCGCCGCGCCCATGAACGCGCGCGACACCACCAGCACCGGCAGGGTCGGCGCCAGGGCCGTGACGGCACTGAAGACCGCGCAGGCGAAGGTGGCGCCGATGATCACGCGCACCTTGCCAAAGCGGTCACCGAGCGGGCCGTAGAAGAGCTGGAGCACGCCGTAGGCGACCGCGAACGCGGCGATCACCGCCGACGCATCACCGGTGGTGACATGGAACTCCTGGGACAGGGTGACCAGCATCGGATCGCACACGCGCATGGATGCCATGCTGGAGAAGGCCGCCACGCTGATCAGGCGCAGCATCGTCGAGGAAGAATGCATAGGCGCCGATTGTGCGGCGCAGCGCGCCAGGCTGCTGGCGGCGGGTCAAATGCCCTGGGGCGCGGGGCCCCTGCCGTCAGGCCTTGGCATTGAACCGCGTATCGAAGGTGCCCCGCACGTCCAGCCGCTGCTTGAGGAGCCCTGCCGCCAGGTAGAAATCCGCCGTGCGCTGCTGGTCGGCCAGCACCTGGGCGTCGATGTCCTGCCAGCGCGTGGCGCGGCGCTCGAACTGCAGCTGCGCAGCGTCGGCCGAAATGCCGATGATGCGCGCGAGCGACTGGCCGAAGGGCTTGGCGTTCTGGTACGACCAGACCTGGGCGCGCACCACACGCTCCTTGAAGTCCTGCAGCACTGCGGTCTTTTCGGCCAGGGCCACCTCCGTTGCGGCCAGGTAGCTGAGCCCGCTCCACAGCCCGCGCCCGTTGACCAGCACGCGCGCGTGGCCGCTGGTCTCGGCCAGCGCGGTGTAGGGCTCCCAGGTGGCCCAGGCATCGACGGAACCCTGCGTCAGCGCGAGCTTGGCGTCCGGCGGGGGAATGAAGCGCAGCTGCACATCGTCGGCCTTGAGGCCCGCCGACTCCAGCACCTTGAGCGTGACGAAGTGGCCGATGGAGCCACGGTTGGTCGCAATGCTCTTGCCCTTGAGGTCGGCTGCGGTCTTGAGCGGCGAATTTGGCGCCACCAGCGCCGCCGTGCCATAGGCATCGGAGCGGCTTGCGGCAAAAGCCTTCACACGGCTGCCTGCGGCCAGGGTGAACAGAAGCGGCGCATCGCCGATGGGCCCGAAGTCCAAGGCATTGGCGTTGAGCGCCTCGGCCAGCGGCGCAGCCGCAGGGAACTCGCTCCACTTGATGTCGTAGGGCAGGTTCTTGAGCTCGCCTGCAGCGTCGAGCAGGGCCTGCAGCCCGCCCTTCTGGTCGCCCGCGCGCAACAGCACGCGGGACTGTGCGTGGGTGAGCACCGGCGACAGAAAGGAACTGGCGGCGACGGAGGCGGTGAGCAGGTGGTTGAATTGGCGGCGCAGCATGGTGGCGTTGGACAAGAAGTGATCGGGTTGGACAGGCTTCATTGCAGCACCCGCCGCGCGCCAGGCCAACGAAGCCTTGCGTCCATGGATATGCGGTTTTCGCATGCAGCGGGCATCCGTCCGGGGTCGGCACCCCGGGACCGCAGTGCCCCGTCAGTCCAGGGCCGCCTTGCCCGCCGCCACGTACACGCTGTCATCCTGCGGCGTGTGGATACGCCCGCACAGCACGTCGCGCAAATGGCGCTCCAGCGGGTTGCGCCGGGCCAGGCCGTGGTTGCTGGTGAGCGACAGGGCCACCTCCACCGCGTGCACGGCGTTGTGGGTCACGGTGGACTTGATCAGGCCGCTGTCCACCGACGAGACTGGCACACCGGCATCCACGTCGGCCGCCAGGCCGCGCAGCAAGCGGTCATTGGTGAGCAGCAGCCCTTCCAGCGTGCCCATGGCCTCCTGCACGCGCGGCAGGCTGGCCAGCGGCGCGCCCAGGCTGGCGGGGCTGCGCGTGCGCAGGAAGTCGAGCAGCCATTCGCGCGCAGCCCGTGCCACACCGGTGTAGAGCCCGCCCAGCAGGACCACCATCTCGGCCTGCACGGCGGAGTCACCCCGCGCCCAGTCCTGCGGCAGGCGCAGTTCCAGCGCATGGCTGGCGGGCACCGGCACGCCGTCGAAATGCACATCGTGGCTGCCGCTGGCGCGCAGGCCCAGGTGGTCCCAGGTGGGGTCGATGCGGATGCCGGGCGCCCCTGCCCGCACCAGGAAGGCGCCGGTGCGCGGCGCCTCCTCGTCGGTGCGGGCCCACACCACATACCAGCGCAGGATGGGTGCGCCGGTCGAATAGATCTTGTGGCCGGTGATGCGCCAGCCCGCGCCCGCACCCTCACCCGCGCGGCGTGCCACCGTGGCCGGCAGGCCGCCGCGCGCGGGCGAGCCCAGCTCGGGCTCCACACGCAGGGCATTGATCAGCGACACCTCGCGCACCGACTCCTGCACCAGTTGGCGCGCCAGCGCCTCGGGCCAGGGCGAACCGGCCCGGCCCATGGCGCGCTGCTGCATGTACTGCATGGTGAGCACGAGCGCGGTGGCCGGGCAGCCCTGGGCCACGGCACCGACCACCTCGCCCAGTTGGGCCAGGGATGCGCCCTGCCCGCCCAGATGGCGCGCCCCGGCCAGCGACAGCAGACCGGCCTGCTGCAGTTCGGTGAAATTGCGGTGCGGAAAGCTGCCTTCGCGGTCATGCACGGCAGCGCGCGCGCCGAACTCCACGGCCAGCGTGCGGGCCAGTTGGCCTGCCGTGAGGGGCGCGTTCACTGAAGCACCTCGGGGTGCTCGCGCACCACGATGTCGAACAGGCTCTTGAAGGTGAAATGCGCCCCGCCCGGCCCACCGATCTGCGAATGCGTGTGGCGTGCCACTTCGGGCCGGATGGGCCGGGGGACGCCTGCGGCTTCGGCCAGCAACTGGGTGTGGCAGGCGTTCTCGAGTGCGATGTACCACCAGGCGGCTGCCTCCACCGAGGGGCCGGCGGTCAGGATGCCATGGTTCTGCAGGATCACGGCCTTTTGGTTGCCCAAGGCTTGGCCGATGCGAAAGCCCTCGTCCGTCTCCAGCACCACGCCCGTGAAGTCATCGAACAGCGCATGGTCCTCGTAGAAGATGCACGAGTCCTGCGTGAGCGGGTCGAGCCGGCGGCCCAGCACCGACCAGGCCTTGCCGTAGGTCGAATGCGTGTGCGCAGCGGCCACGATGTCGGGCCGCGTCTCGTGCAACGCAGCGTGGATGGCGAAGGCCGCCCGGTTCAGCGGGCCATTGCCGACCACAATCTCGCCCTGGGAGTTCACGAGCAACAGGTCCGACACCTTGATCTGTGAGAAATGCAGGCCCAGCGGGTTGACCCAGAAATGGTCCGCCCACTCCGGGTCGCGCGCCGTGATGTGGCCCGCTAGACCATGGTCGAAGCCATGCTGGGCGAACAGGCGAAAGGCCACGGCCAGGTTCTCCTGCCGGTGGCGGCGCTCGGCCTCCAGCGTGGGGCGCGCTGGCGGTGGATCGAACCAGTCCTTGCGCTGGGGGGCGAGGTTCCGGGCGTGGAGGTTCGGCGAATGCAACAGCGTGGCTGAGGAGGACATCGGGAGGCCTTGTGTCTGGGGAATGTGCTGCCCACCATAAAGGCCGCCCCCGGCACCGCCAACGAAGAAAAGCGCGTGTGCACATTCGGTTTTGGCATGAGGCGGGGCGCATGCTGCGGACCGCTGATTTGCGCATATCGATGCTACGCAATGGTCGTTGGAGCGGGAAAGCGGTTGCTGGAACCTTGGCATTCCCGCAGAACGACGAAAGGACTTTCTCCATGCCATTGCCAACCACCTCCGGCACCCACCGCCGCACCCTGCTGCGCGCCGGCCTGGGTGCGGCCACCCTGGCCACTCTAGGCGCACCCGCCGTGGCGGCAGGTGCCACCGACCTCTCCAAGGTCACCCTGCGCATCGGCACCTACAAGGGCCTGTGGCGCCCCCTCATCGCGGCCAGCGGCCAGGGGCAGACGCCCTACCGTATCGAGTGGCGCGAGCTCAACAACGGCGTGCTGCACATCGAGGCCATCAACGGCGACGCGCTGGACCTGGGCTCGGGCAGCGAGATACCGGCCCTGTTCGCGGCGCGGCAGAAGGCGCAGGTGCGCTTCATCGCCGTCACGCGCGAGGATCTGAACAACCAGGTCACCCTGGCGCGCAAGGACGCTCCCATAACGCGCATCGCCGACCTCAGGGGCAAGCGCGTGGGCTATGTGCGCGCGACCACCTCGCACTATTTTCTGAGCCGGCAGTTGGCCGAAGCGGGCCTGTCGTTTGCCGACATCACGCCTGTGAGCCTCACACCGGCCGACGGCCTGTCGGCCTTTGACCGGAGCGACCTCGATGCCTGGGCCATCTATGGCTACAACGGCCAGCTGGCGCGCCTGCGCTACGGCGCGCGCGTAATCAAGACCGGGGATGGCTACCTCTCGGGCAATTTCCCGATCTATGCCAACCCCAGGTCTGTGCAGGACCCGCTCAAACACGCCGCCATCAGCGACTACCTGCAGCGCCTGCGCCGCGCCTACCTCTGGGCCAATGGCAACTACCTGGCCTATGCTCGCGCGCAGTCGGAAGAGACCCGCGTGCCGGTGGGCGACCTGATCGAGCTGTGGAACAACCGCAGCACCGACTACGACCTGCGCGCCGTGGACGATGGTGTCGTCAAGGGCCACCAAGCCGTGGCCGATACCTTTCTGAAGCTGGGCGTGCTCGATGGCCCGGCCCAGGTGGCCCCGCTGTGGGACCGCAGCTTCAGCGGGGCATTTGGGGCAAGAGGCGCTGTGCAGCCACCCGCCTGAGCCCAATAGCACTGCGGCGCGCACTCGCAAGAAGTGCGCGCCGCATCTGCCCGCAAGGCGCGGTGCTCAGGCCACCTTCAGCGCCACATGTGCTGCGGTCTGCCGGTCCCGCTCGGCCACCTTGGCGCGCACCAGGGGCAGCAGTTCACGGCCATAGTCGATGGCATCCACCAGCGGATCGAAGCCGCGGATCAGGAAGGTGGTGATACCCAGGTCGTAGTATTTCAGCAAGGCGTCGGCCACCTGCTCGGGCGTGCCCACAAGCGAAGTGGAATTGGAGCGCCCGCCGATCTCGCGCGCAATCGCGGTCCAAAGGCGCTCGTCCACCCGGTCGCCCTTGGCGGCGTCGGCCAGCAGGCGCTGCGCGCCCTCGCTCTGCTGGGGGCCATTACCGCGCGAGTAGCCCTGCTGCACGCGCAGGCGGCGCGTGTCTTCGAGGATCTGCTCGGCGCGCGCCCAGGCTTCGTCCTCGGTCTTGCCCAGGATGGGGCGAAAGGAGATGCTGAACTCCACCTCGCGGCCATGCAGCGTGGCCTCGGCGCGCACGCGGCGCACCAGGTCGCCGGCCTGGGCCAGCGACTCGCCCCACAGGGCATACACGTCGGCATGCTTGCCGGCCACCTGCAACGCGGGCGCCGAGGCGCCGCCAAAGAAGATGGGTACATAGGGCTGCTGCAACGGCTTGACCTCGGACCAGACGCCCCTGGCGCGGTAGTGGGCGCCCTCGTGGTCGAAGGGCTTGTCGGCCGTCCACACGCGGCGCAGCAGTTCCAGGTACTCATCGGTGCGGGCATAGCGCTCGTCATGACCCAGAAAGTCGCCGTCGCGCTGCTGGTCCTCGTCGGAGCCACCGCTGATGTAGTGCACCGCCAGGCGCCCGCCGGTGTAGTGATCCAGCGTGGCGAGCTGGCGTGCCGCCAGCGTGGGCGCCACGAAACCCGGGCGATGGGCCAGCAAAAAGCCGATCTTCTCGGTGACCGACGCGGCATAGGCCACGGTGAGCAGCGTGTCCGGGCTCGACGAGCTGGCGGGCACCAGGATGCGGTCGAAACCTGCGTGTTCGTGCGCCTGGGCGAACACGCGCACATAAGCAGCATCCACAGCCGGGCCCTTGCGGGCGATGGTTTCAGAGACTTCGTGCGGCTGGATCATGCCGATGAACTGGACGGGCATAGCGGGCTCCTGGTGAGGCAAGTAAATGAACCTGTCCATGATGGAACGCCCACCGCTGTCAGCCAACGAAGAAAACCGCGTTTGCAAATTCACTGCGCACATACCGCCTGCGGCCACTGCTGCGGTGTGCGGTCACTACTGCCCCCCCCCGGCCCCACCCCATGCGCAGGACTTGCGCATGTTGACGGCGGCGCCGTTCGCCATGAACGCGCTGGAGGGTTGAGCGCAGCCCTGGCAAAATGCCGGAAATAACACGACGAGAGAGGGATTTTCATGCATTGCAACCAAGGGATGGCCGTGCCTGCCGTACCCGCCCCGGAGGGTTTCAGATGAACCGCAAGACCCAGGCCGGAATCGCCGGCATGGCCGTCGGCGGGCTCTGGCTGCTGGCCAACCTGCGGCACGTCCAGGCACAGGGCTTCGTGGCCATCGGCATGCCGCTCGTCATCCTGGTGCTGGGCGGCATCTACTTCGCGTGGGGACGCAAGGAGTAAGCGGTCATGGACATTCGACACACCTTGGCCGGCATCGCACTGCTGGCACTCTCCGGCAGCGCCCTGGCGCAGCAGGGCACCGGCTGGCTGGCCGGCACCTGGCAACTGGCCGAAGACCGCAAGAAGCCCGGCTTCACCGACGACTTCATGGACTTCGACGCCCAGGGCACGGTGGTGCTGCGCGACAGCCAGAAGGCCTATGCCCACTGCCGCTACCAACCGGGTGCCGGCGTGCTGCTGCTCACCTGCATCGCGGGCGGCAAGGAACGGCCGATGACCATGCGCGTAGCGCCCGACAAGGCATCGCTGACCAATTCGGTGGGCGACGTGTACCGCAAGAGCCGCAAGTAGGGGCGCGCCAGTCCGCCCCCATCCGATTCAGTGCGGAAAGCCACCGCGCGTGAGCCGCACCGGTTCTGCGTCCATGCGGCGGATCAGCGCCTCCAGCCCGTCGCCCGGTGCGACGGCGGCGACCGCCACCGGTACATCGGGGGGCGCCCCGGGCACGGTGGTCGAGCGGCAGACCAGGTCGTCCTCGGACCAGGCCGCCTTGCCTGGCTGGCCGCGGGCACGCAGCCAGCCGGCGCGGTCCACGATCAACTGGTAGCCCGGCAGTTCGGCGGCCGGGATGCCCAGGACCAGCGCCAGCGCCTGGTCTAGAGCATGCAGGTCTGCCTGCGGCCGGCATTCGGAATCGCCCCCTGCAGGCAGAACGCCGGCGACCAGGGTGACCAGGCGCGGGTCGTCGGCCACGGGCTGCACGCCGGGCCCCGCCACGGCCACGCGCACGCGCTGCCCCACCAGCTCGCGGCTGTGTCGCGCGCCACCCTGGCGGCATTGCACGGCCATGGCCGGCAGGCGCACCGGGCGGTCCCAGGTGCCCGATTCGCGCAGCATCTGCCCGGCGGCATGGGCCTGCAGGTAGTCGAGCACCTCCCAGATCTGCGCGTCGCTCAATGCGCCGCCCACGCCGGGCATGGTGGGCACGCCCGCGCGGTTGTGCATGCCCTCGCGCACGCGCCAGAACAACTCGCCGTCGAGCCGCTTCCACAGCAGTGCGCCGTTCAGGTTGGGCGGCCACTGCACGAGCTGCGGCGCGTCGGGCCCCTCTCCGCGGCCGTCGGTGCCATGGCAGCGCACGCAGTGCTGCTGGTAGGTGGCTTGGCCACGCACGATGCCTGCCGCAGCAAAGCCGGTGGGCGACTGGTGCAGGCTGGTCGCCACGGCCGGCGCCAGCAGCAGATGGGCCTGGGGCCAGGGGGCCAGCACCAGCACGGTGGTGGCCAGGGCCACCAGCGGCCACCGGGCACGGCGCCAGGCCAGCGCCACGGCCAGCAGCACCAGCGCCCCGCCTGCGCAGGCCAGCGACCAGAGAACGCGCCGTGCGTGGCCAGCATCCACCACCAGCATCTCGGCCGCAATGCGATGCGCCAGCGGCCAGCCGGGCTGGCCATGGACCTCGGGCGCCAGGCCCAGGGCATGCAGCAGCGCGCGCAGGCCCTGCTGCGCGGCATGCAGGCCTTCGAGCAGGCCGTTCAGCAACTCAGGGGTCAAGGTGCTCCCGCTACCAGCTGGCATCCAGGCCCAGCAGCGCCAGGGCCTCGCGGCGCAGCTCGGCCAGGCGCGGGTCGCCGCGGTGGCGTGGGTAAGGCAAATCGTTCACCAGCACCTGCTGGATACGCGCCGGCCGGTCGGAGAACACCACCACGCGCTGCGCCATGAAGAGCGCCTCTTCCACGTCGTGCGTGACCAGCAGGGCCGAGAAGCCGGTGCGCTGCCACAGGTCCACCAGCTCGGTCTGCATGGACAGGCGCGTGAGCGAGTCGAGCTTGCCCAGCGGTTCGTCGAGCACCAGCAGGCTCGGGTCGTTGACCAGGGCCCGCGCCAGCGCCACGCGCTGCGCCATGCCGCCCGACAGCTGGTGCGGAAAGGCCTTGGCAAAGTCCTGCAGCCCCACCAGGCTGAGGGCCTGGTCCACCCGGTGGCGCTGCTGGCGCAGGATGCCGCGCGCCTGCAGGCCCAGGGCCACGTTGTCCCAGACCGTGCGCCAGGGGAACAGCGTCGGGTCCTGGAAGACCACGATGCGCGAGGGATCGGGCTCGGTGATGGGGGTGCCGTCCTGTAGCAACTCCCCCGTGGTCGCGGGCTCGAGCCCCGCCACCAGGCGGAGCAAGGTGCTCTTGCCACAACCGCTGGGCCCGAGCAGCGCCACGAACTCGCCGGGGGCAATGGAAAGGTCGAGCTCGTCGATGACGTGCAGCGGGCCTGCGGGCAGGTCGAACCAGTGGCTCACATTGCGCACGTCGATGCGCGCACCAGTGACCCGTGCTGCGGCGCCCGCCTCGGCGGCAATCGCTGTACTCACCATTTCACCACCCCCTTCTGCCACGACAGCACCCGGTCACGCAGTACGAACAGCAAGGTGATCACGCCCGAGAACAGCAGCGCCATCACGATCAGTGCGGCATACATGTTGGGATAGGCCGCCCAGCCCTGGGCCCAGGTCAGGTACCAGCCCAGGCCGGCTTTCACGCCCAGCATCTCGGCCACCACCAGGGTGGAGAACGCCGCGCCCAGGCCCATGAACAGGCCCACGAAGACCTGCGGCAGCGCGGCGGGGATGGCCACGCGCAGCACCAGGAACCAGGGCGATGCGCCCATGGTGCGCGCCACGTCGTAGTAGTTCTTGTGCACGCCCGCCACACCCGACCAGGTGAGGATGGCCACCGGAAAGGCCGTGCCCAATGCGATCAGGAAGATCGCCGTGGACCAGCTCGACGGGAAGAAATAGAAGCTCACCGGCAGCAGCGCCGTGGTGGGCACCGGCCCCAGGATGCGCAGCACCGGGTGGATCCAGTAGCTGGCCTGTCGCGACCAGCCGATCAGCACGCCGGTGACGAAGCCTGCCGCCGCGCCGATGGCGATGCCCAGGGCCAGCAGGCGTATGGATGCGCCGGCGCTCTCCAGCAGGCGCGCCCAGTCGGTCACATACACCTCCACCAGGCTTTGCGGCGGGGCAAAGAACGGGGGCGGCAGGTTACCCAGCTTGGCAGTGAACACCTCCCAGACCGTGAGGCCGACGGCAATGGCCACCAGCCAGGGGCCCGCGCGGCGCGCGCGCCCACCCACAACGCCGAAAGCCGCTGGGGCCAGGGCCAGCGCCAGCAGTGCCACGGCCACTACACCGGCTCCCAGTGCGAATTCCTGGGTGAACTCCCATTCGCTGAAACCCGCGGGCTTGTTGGGCCACAGGTAGGTAAGCAGGCCCAAGGCCGCCCAGGCAACGGCAGCCACCAGGCCCGTCCACCAGATGGCGGGAATGGGCTGGGCCGCGCCGAAGGTAGCGGGCGCAGCCGCTCTGGTGGCGGGCGCGGCTGCACGGGGCGCCCGGGGCGCATCGGCCACGGATGCGGGCGCAGGCAGGATATGGTCGGCAACGGTGCTCATGGCGGGATCAGGCCAGAACGTCGGCGTGCACATGCGCGGCAAAGCGCGCGGGGTCGGTAGAGGGCTTGAGCACCCCCACCAGCTTGAAGTCACGCGCGTAGAACTCGATCTCCTGGCGCAGGGAGGTGCCCACCGGGTGGCTGCGGTGCGTGAGCGTGCCCAGCACGGCGCGCAGGTCTTCCTGCGGCACCCTGGAGTAGGGGCTGAAGATGCGTGCCGTCTCGTTGGGGTTGTCGGCCACGAAGTCCGAGGCCTCGATGATGGCGCGGGTGAGGGCCGCCGCCGTGCCCTTGTCGCTGCGCACCATGGCGCCGCTCACGCCCAGCACGCAGCAGGTCTTGGCCGCGTACTCGCCCGAGAGGTTGGAGGCCAGGTCCACCAGGCCCTTGGTGCGCCGCTGGATCAAGAGCAGGTTGGGGTCGCCGTCGGCAATGGCCTGGGCCTCGCCCTTTTCCACGGCCAGGCCCAGCATGTCGCCGGGGAACTGGCGCCAGGTGACGTCCTTCTCGGGGTTCAGACCCGCCTTGGCCAGCAGCACCGAGAAAAAATTCTTGCCCGGGCTGTTGAGGTCCGACACGGCAATGGTCTTTCCCTTGAGCTTTTGCAGGCTGGTCACGCCGGCTGCCTCGTAGCCCACCAGGCGCGAGCAGCCGCCGTGCGAGCTGCCCACCAGCTTCACGTCGAAACCCGACTCCAGCGGCTTGATCCATCGGTGCACCATGCCCAGGCCGGCATCGGCCTTGGAGGTGGCGATCGTTTCGAGCAACTGGTCGGTGGAGCCCGCGAAGTTGACCAGCTCGACCTTGAGGCCGTGCTTTTCAAAAATGCCACGCTCGATCGCCACGGGGGCGGCCGACAGGCAGATGGCGTTGGCGTTCCATGCCAGCTTCACCTCGCGCAGCTTGCCGGCCGCCAGCACCTGGCTGCCCACCACGCCCGAGGCGCCCACCACCGTGGCCGCACCTGTTGCACGCAGCAACTGCCGGCGCGACCAGCGCGCTTCTCCCCCACCCAAAACCTGGCCCTTGTTGTTCATGCCCTGCACCTCATGTGTAATGAAGACAACGGTGGCAAGCACCGCACAACCGCATTGCAAATGCTGGGCACCAAAATGAGAACGAAGAAAAACGGAGATGGATATGCAAAACTTTCCACACACCCCTGCGCCCAACGCTGGTGCAATGCAGGGCATGAATGCCCTCGCCTCCACAGCCAAAGAACCAACCGTGCCCACCGCCGCCCCGACGTCCCCCGACACCGCCCGCCTGCGCAGCTTTGTGCAGCAACTGGCTGCGCTGGTGGAAAGCGCCCCGCCCGAGCCTGAATTGCTCGAACGCGGCGGCGCCCTGCTCGGCGCGCTCGTGGCCCATGACGACTGGCTGCCCGCCGCCTATGCGCAGCCCAGCCCCGAGCGCTACCAGCAGTTCCTGCTGCATGCCGACGCCCTGGGCCGCTTCTCGGTGGTGAGCTTTGTCTGGGGCCCGGGCCAGGCCACGCCCATCCACGACCACACGGTGTGGGGCCTGATCGGCATGCTGCGCGGGGCCGAGGATTCGCAGGCCTTTGCCCGTACCGCAGACGGACGCTGGGCCGCCGATGGCGCGCCGCACCGCCTGCAGCCCGGCCAGGTGGAGGCCGTGTCCCCCAGCATCGGCGACGTGCACCGCGTGAGCAACGCGGTGGAGGGCCAGACCTCCATCAGCATCCATGTCTACGGTGCCAACATCGGTGCCGTGCAGCGCAGCGTGTACCTCGAAGACGGCATGCGCAAACCCTTCATCTCGGGCTACAGCAACAGCACCCTGCCCAACATCTGGGACCTGTCCCGCAACCCTGCCCCCTCGGCCTGACCCGATTTTCAAAGACCCGTACGATCCCGCAATGACCGCACCCGCCATTCCCCAGACTTCCGTTCTCCAGGTCCGCCAGGCCCTGCTCGCCCGCGAGGAAATCGCCCTGCTCGACGTGCGCGAGGAAGACCCCTATGCCCAGGGCCACCCGCTGTTCGCCGCCAACCTGCCGGCAGGCAAGATCGAGCTCGATGCCTTCACGCGCATCCCCCGCCGCGATACCTTCATCGTGGTCTACGACGATGGCGAGGGCCTGGCAGAGCCGGCGGCGCGCACTCTGCAGCAGTTGGGCTACACCCAGGTGACCTTGCTTGCACGCGGCCTGCAGGGCTGGCGCGATGCGGGGGGCGAGCTGTTCATCGACGTGAACGTGCCCAGCAAATCGTTTGGCGAGCTGGTGGAGGCCGAGCGCCACACCCCCTCCCTCGCCGCCGAGGAGGTGCAGGCCCTGATCGACGCCAAGGCCGACGTGGTGGTGCTGGATGCACGCCGCTACGACGAGTACCACACCATGAACATCCCCACCGGGGTGAGCGTGCCCGGCGCCGAGCTGGTGCTGCGCGCCCAGGCGCTGGCGCCCAACCCGGCCACGCAGATCATCGTGAACTGCGCGGGGCGCACGCGCAGCATCATCGGCACGCAGTCGCTGGTCAACGCGGGCATTCCCAACCCCGTCGCCGCCCTGCGCAACGGCACCATCGGCTGGCTGCTGGCCGGACAGACGCTGGAGCGCGGCGCCAGCCGCCGCTTCGATCCTGCCGTGCACATCGACCGCAGCCAGGCACCGCAGCAGGCCCGCAATGTGGCCGACCGCGCCCGCGTGCAACGCGCCCAGACCCCCGACCTGGCCCGCTTTGCCGCCGAGGCCGGCCGCACCACCTACCTGCTGGACGTGCGCACGCCCGAGGAGTTCGCCGCCGGCCACCTGCCGGGCTTTCGCAACACACCGGGTGGCCAACTGGTGCAGGAGACCGACCACACGGCCGCCGTGCGCGGTGCCCGCCTGGTGCTGGTGGACGACGATGGCGTGCGCGCCAACATGAGCGCATCGTGGCTGGCCCAGATGGGCTGGGAGGTGTGGGTGCTCGACAGCGCACAACCCGCAGACTTCAGCGAAGCCGGCGCCGTAGCCAACTCCGTGCCAGAGCCGAAGGGTCCTATCGCCTGGACCACACCCGAGCAGTTGGCGGCATGGCTGCAGCAGGAGCCGGCCGGGCACACCGCCGTGCTTGACCTCACCAGCAGCGCCAACTACACCCAGCGCCACATCCCCGGTGCCTGGTTCGCGCTGCGCTCGCAGCTGGCGCATGCCGTGGCCTCCATCCCGCAGGCGCGCCGCTACGTGCTCACCTGCGGCAGCAGCCTGCTGGCCCGCTATGCGGCGCAGGACCTGGCGCGCCTGACCGGGGCCGAGGTGCAGGTGCTGGCCGGCGGTACGCAGTCCTGGATCGACCAGGGCCTGCCACTGGAGCACGGCGAAACGCGCCTGGCCTCGCCACGCACCGACCGCTACCGCCGCCCCTACGAAGGCACGGAAAGCCCGCGCGCGGCCATGCAGGCCTACCTGGACTGGGAGTTCGGGCTGGTCGAGCAGTTGGGCCGCGACGGGACGCACGGCTTTCGGGTCATTTGAAGCGGTACCGCAGGTGCGGCCGGCAGGGCCGGCCCGCACACGCGTGGAGCCCCGGGTGCCATGGTCCATTCTTGCGCGCCATGGGCGCCCGGAATGCGCCCCCGTCCACCCCTGCGCGGCGCCGGGCTGTATGGCCAAGCTGTCAACAATTGTCAAAGCGGGCCTATTGCCCCCACAACAGCGCGCAAACAAGCCCACTTTGCAGGGCATCCCGGCATAGTCGCTGCGTCTGCTCCTGACACTGCATCCGAGGAGCGAGCCAGCGAGACCCCTTCATGACGCCCTGTTTCCGCGCGGGGCTGCCCTGTGCAGCGTTCGCCCTGTTTGTTGTTCTGTCCAGCCTGTGGCTGCCATTGCCCTCCCATGCCAGCCTGGTGTGCCAGCCATCAGGGGCGCGGCCGGTGCTGAAACTGCAACGCCCAACCCAGCCAGCCCTGGCCTGCGACCTCCAGGCGCTGGAGAGTCTGCCGGCCCGTGACATCGTCACCACCTTGCCGCAGGCGCTGGGGATTGCCGGCAAGTCCCAGTGGCGCGGCGTGTCCCTGCGCCAGCTGGTGGAACGGATGGGCGGTAACGAGCGCCACCAGATCGAGCTGACCGCCCTGAACGACTACGCCGTGCGCATCCCATGGAGCGACCTGTTGCAGTACGACCCGGTACTGGCCTACCGGCGCAATCACCAGCCGATCGGCGTGCGCGACAAGGGCCCCTTGATCCTGATCTATCCCTTTGACCAACACCCCCAGTTGCAAAAGCAGGACTACGTCAACCGCACCATCTGGCAGGTCAATGTCCTCTCCGTCCGATAAGCCCCTGTCGCCTGCGGCGCAAGCCGCCCGCCTGCCGCGCCACCAGCGTGGAACCTATTGGCTGCTGGCCCTGGTGCTGGCCATGGTGGTGGCCACATCCGTCGCCTTGTGGTGGACGCTGCGGCAGGCGCAATCGCTGGCGCAGCCGTTTCAGAAAAGCGATCTGTGGTACGTGTCGAGCGTGCACAGCGAACTGGGGCGGGTCGCCCTGCTGGCGCGCAAGGTGAAAGCGCTGGAGGCGCCCGAGGAGGAGCTGCGCGAGCGCCTGGAGGTTCTCTACAGCACCCTGGACATGGCCGGCGCAAGCCAGCGCATCGGCGCGCGGTTGCGGCAGGATCTGGCGCAGCCAGCACTCGATCTGGAGGAACTGGGCCGGCATGTAAAGCGCTGGTCCAGCCGCATGGCCTCTGCACCGCCCGAGCGTGCCGGCCTGAGCGACGACATCATCGCGCACACCGATGCCCTGCTGCAGAGCACCCGCAAGGCCGTGGTGGCGGTACACCTGTTTTCCTCGCAGGACACGGACCTGGTTCGCCAGGAACTGCACGACCATTTCATGCTGCTCAGCGCCGTGCTGGGGGGCCTGCTGATAGGCACGGCCCTCTTGATCCGCAAGCTGCTGCAAGAAGCCCGGGCGGCACAGGCCCTGTCCCAGCAGTTGGCGCAGGCCAACCGCCAGCTGGAGATGCGCGTGGCCAGCCGCACGCGCGAGATCGATGAGAACCGCGCGTTGCTGGGCTTCATCCTCGACTCCAGCCCGAGCGATGTCGCTCTCGCGGACGTCGAAAGCGGCTTCGTGCACTTCATCAACAACCAAATGGTGGAACGCCTGGGGCTGCAGTGGCCACCCATGAAGCTGTTCCTGCCCGAGTTGCTGCACGACCCTGCCACCAGCCGACAATTGATGGATGCGCTGGAGAAGTATGGCCAGGTGGATGGCATGGAAGCGCTCATCGGCACCAGGAATCCACGCTGGAGCTCTCTGTCTGCGCGCCTCATCGAGGTCGATGGCAGACTGGCCCATCTGCTGTGGGGCTTCGACATCAGCACGCACAAGCAACTGGAATCGCAGTTGCGTGAACTGGCCACGCGCGATTCGCTGACCGGCCTGCTCAACCGGCGGGCCTTTCTGGAGCGCGGCACCGCACTGCTCGACCACTGCCGCCGCCATGCCAAGCCGTGCACGGTGCTGATGATCGACATCGACCACTTCAAACGCATCAACGACCGGTATGGGCACCAGACCGGCGACGACTCGCTGCGTGCATGCGCCACCTCGATTGCGGGCGCGCTGCGCGAGGCCGATATCCTGGGGCGACTGGGGGGCGAGGAATTTGCGGCCCTGCTGCCCCACTCGTCCACCGAAAGTGCACACCTGGTTGCCGAGCGCATCCGCGACGCCATCTCGCAACTGCAGATCCTCTCCATCGCCAGCGAGCCATTGAGGATCACCGTGTCCATCGGCATGGCCGAGATGGCGCACCGGGATGCAGGGATCGAGACCATCCTGGCATGGGCCGACCAGGCGCTGTACCGTGCCAAGGCCACGGGCCGCAACAAGGTGCTGGCCTACGAACGATCCACTCCATCTCCCGATACAACCGAGACCCTGCCATGAGCCTGCGACTTTTGATTGTTGACGACAGCCGCATGTCCCGGCTCATCCTGCAAGGATTCATTTTGCAGGCCCACCCCCAATGGACCATCCTGCACGCCAGCAGCGGCGAGGAAGCCCTGAAAATGTGTGAAGAACACCCTGTGGACCTGGTGTCCATGGACTTCAACATGCACGGGATGACCGGCCTGGAGGCGGCCTTGGCATTGCGCCAGACCCGGCCCCACCTGCCCATCGCCATCCTCACCGCCAACGTCCAGTCTGCGATGCAGGAACGCATCGACGAGGCCGGCCTGGTATTCATTGCAAAACCCATCACAGCCGATGCAGCGAGGAAGCTCGCAGCACTGGCAGGAGCATGACATGACTGCCAAGCTTGATGCGGAACAAATAGACGCGCTCAGCGAGATCTTCAACATCGGTGTCGGCAAGGCGGCCGCTGCCATGGGCGATCTCATGCACGACGAGGTGCTGCTATCAGTGCCGCACGTGAGCATTTTCACGGTGAGCGAGGCGGCCCAGCAACTGGGCACCGCCGGCAGCACCATGTATGGGGTGCGCCAGCCCTTCCGGGGCGTGTTCAACGGCGACGCGCTGCTGATCTTTCCGGGCGACAAGAGCCTGGAGATCGTCCGCATCGTCGCGGGCCAGAGCCTGCCGGGCGAGGACCTGAGCGCCATCGAGCAGGATGCCATGACGGAGCTGGGCAACGTGATGCTCAGCGCCTGCCTGGCCACCCTGGCCGACCTGCTGGGCAACGAGTTCGAGCTGAGCCCGCCCCGTGTCGACGTGGGCGACAGCCGCACCATTCTGGGCACGCGCATCCAGAACCACCTGGTGGTGTTCCTGCACATCCGCTTCGAGCTGCTCAGCAGCCAGATCGAAGGCTTCGTGGTGTTCGTGCTCAACACCACGTCCTTGCTGGCGCTGCGCGCAGCGGTGGACAGGCTTCTGGGTCGCCAGGCAGAGGTGGACTGATCCGACGGAAATCGCCTGTTGCTAGCCAACGGCCAGCCGGCCGTAGCGCCACTGCACGTTCAGCGCAAACGACTCCCCCTGCTCCAGCACGCGCAGCCCTGGCTGCCCCGCCAGGTGAAAGGCATCGATGGGCTGGGTGATGGGCTCGAAGCAGAAGGCCGGGCCCTGCGGTGGGCGGTAGATGAGGCAAAAGTGCTGCCCGGCGCCGCCATCGGCACCGAAGTCGGGCATGCGGGCGGTCAGCCGCAGGCCGTGCTCGGGCCAGTCGATCTGGGCTGTGCCACCCCAACCGGTGTAGCCGTTATCGATCAGCGTGCCATGGGCCGAGACGCCGGTATTCAGGTCCCAGCCTTCAGGGAACTGCGCGGTGTGTTCGGTCGGCAACGGGTCGTTGCCGCACCGCCAGACGGCCTGCACCGGTGCGCTGATGCGCGTGGCCGGCGTGCGCGGAAACCAGGGGTGCACGCCAATGCCGTAGGGCAGCGGCTCGGCGCCGAGGTGGCGCACCAGCACATGCTGGTCCAGCCCGCCCTCCACCAGGCGAAAGGTCTGCACCGATTCGTAGTCGTAGGGGTTGCCTTCGAAGCGCTCCGAGCGCAGCTGCATCTGTAGCGTGTCCGGGGCGGGCTGCGACAGCACCCACGGCTGCAGCCAGCCATCGCCGTGGATGGGATAAGGCTCGCCTGCCCGGTTGGGCTGCATGGGATGGAACTGCCCGGCGTGCGTGAAGCCGCCGCCGCTGATGCGGTTGGACCAGGGCACCATGGCAAACGAGGCCAGCTGGTACAGGTCGGGGGTGGCACCGTCCCAGGGGCGCCAGAGGTCGAGCCGGCCACCGGCTTGCTCCGGGGCGTCGATCTGCCAGGCGGCCACGCTGCCGCCCAGGGAGGGGACCAGCCCCAGGTGCTGGCCCGCATGGCTCAGCCAGGTGATGGGATGGGTGGTTTCGCTCATGTGCAAGCTCTCGTGAAAAGGGTCAACCGCCGAACAGATGGGCGGGCACGCCGGGGCTGTCGATCTCGATGGCAAACACGCTGCCGGCCAGCGGCTCGGTAGCAAGTTGCGCCGGCGTGAGACCCACCCGCGCGGTGGTGATGAACAGCGTGCGCAGGTCCGCCCCGCCAAAGGCGCAGGTGGTGACCTGGCTGGCGGGCAGCACCACGCGGCCCAGTTCCTCGGCCGTCTCGGGGTCGTGGCAGCTCACGCAGTGGCCGCCCCAGTGGGCGATCCAGATGCGGCCCAGGGCGTCGGTGGTCATGCCGTCGGGCAGGCCGTCCTCAGGGGTGTAGCGCTTCCACACCTGTTTGTTGGAGATGGTGCCTGCCGCCGCATCGAAGTCGTAGCGCCAGGTGATGGCGCTCAGGGTGTCGTTGAAGTACAGGCACTCGCGGCCATTCGCACTCGCCCAGGTGGGCCCGTTGGTCACCACGAAGCCCTCGTCGTGGCGCGTGCAGCGGCCGTCGGGGTCGTAGCGGTAGAGCGCACCGGTGGGCAGCTTGCAGTCGAAATCCATGCTGCCGCCCCAGAAGCGGCCCTCGGCATCGCACTTGCCGTCGTTGAAGCGGTTGCCCGGCAGCTCGGCTGCGGGCTGGTGCAGGCAATGCGGGGCGCTGTCGGTGGCGGGGTCGAACAGCGCGAAGCCGCGCCGCAGGGTGATGATCAGACCGGTCGCGTCCCGGCGCTCGGCCAGGGCCGATATCTCTTCGTCGAAGCTCCACTGCGTCTGCAGGCCCGTGGCCGGGTCCAGCCGGTACAGGCGGCAGCCCAGGATGTCGAGCCAATACACCACCTGCTCCCGCACGGACCATACAAGCCCCTCCCCCAGCTGCGCATCGGCTTCGACCACGCAGCGCAGGGGCCCCGTGAGGGTGGGGACGGGAAATCGCGACGCAGCGGACGCTGCCATGGGACTCTGGTTGCTCAAAGCTTGTCTCCTGTTTGTTGTTTACCTGCCTGCCTCTTGACGCCGGGCATCTTATCAACGTCAATTGATGCATGGAATGATTATTTTTGGAATTTTTTGATATACAAATTGCAATGACAACTGGTATCCATATCCCCTCACAGCCCGCCACGCTCGCCCACTTTCCGAGCTTGCAAGGCCGCTCGGTCTTCATCACCGGCGGCGGCAGTGGTATCGGCGCTGCCATCGTCGCCGCGTTCGCCGAACAGGGTGCGCGCGTGGCCTTCGTGGACGTAGCGCGCGAAGCCAGCGAAGCGCTGGCCCAACAACTCGTGGACGCAGGCCACGAGCGCCCGTGGTGGCAGGTGTGCGACGTGCGCGACATCGCCGCGCTGCAGGCGGCCGTGGCCGAGGCGGCCAGCACCCTCGGCGACTTCTCGGTGCTGGTCAACAACGTGGCCAGCGACGACCGCCACACCCTCGAGTCGGTCACGCCCGACTACTACGACGAGCGCATGGCCATCAACGAGCGCCCGGCCTTCTTCGCCATCCAGGCCGTGGTGCCCGGCATGCGCCGCCTGGGCGCGGGCTCGGTGGTCAACCTGGGCTCCACGGGCTGGCAGGGCAAGGGCGCAGGCTACCCCTGCTATGCCATTGCCAAGTCGTCGGTGAACGGGCTCACGCGCGGCCTGGCGCGCACCCTGGGGCAGGACCGCATCCGCATCAATACCGTATCGCCCGGCTGGGTGATGACCGAGCGCCAGATCAAGCTCTGGCTCGACGCCGAGGGCGAGCAGGAGATCGCGCGCAACCAGTGCCTGCCCGACAAGCTGCGCCCGCACGACATCGCGCGCATGGTGCTGTTCCTGGCGTCCGACGATGCCGCGATGTGCACCGCCCAGGAATTCAAGGTCGACGCCGGCTGGGTGTAATTCGGACCATCCCCCTGAGTCGCTTCGCGCCTTCACCCCCTCTCTCGAATGGCTGCGCCATTCGGGAAGGGGGACACCGCCAGCGCGGCGGGGCGGCCCTTGCGCGGCGGTCCTGGCCTAGGCTGCGACAGTACCGACCAGCCTTGGAATGAATGAGGTTCATTCAGAGGGCAGTACCTAGTCTCCGTTTTCGAGCCGGCGCCCGTACTGCACCAGGCTGGTCTGCTTGAGGGCCTTCATCATCACCTTGGCGGCCGGCGACAGCAGCCGGTCGGTGCGGGTGATGATGCCGAAGGCATCCATGTGGCAGGGCATGGCCAGCGGCAGCACCGCCACCATGCCGTGCGATGCGTAGTAGTGCGCCACGTCGGCGCCGACCACGGCGATCATGTCGCTTTGCTGCAGCATGCGCGTCATGAACAGCAGGGCCGCCGTCTCCACCACGTTGACCGGCGGGGCCAGCCCGTCCTGCTGGAACATCAGATCGAAGCGGTGGCGCAGTACGCTGCCTGCGGGCGGCACGATCCAGCCGGCGGCCAGCACGTCACGCAGGGTCAGCCCGGCCATGCCCGACAGCGGATGGCCCGGTCGGGTCACAGCGCAGACCAGTTCCTCGCTCAGCGGCTCGTAGCGCAGGTTGGCCTTGTCGTGCTCTTCGAACAGGCGGCCCACGAGGATATCGAGCTTGCCCTGCTCCAGCCGGTCCATCAGCACCGGGCTGGTCTCGATGTCGAGCGAGATGCGCAGGCTCGGGTGCTCCTGCTTGACCAGGGCCACGGCGGCGGGCAGCAGGCTCAGGCCCGGCGAGGTGATGGCCCCGATGCCCACCTGGCCGAAATGCCCGGTCTTGAGGGCCGCCAGCTCCACATGCGCCTGGTTCAGGCTGGCCAGCGCCATGCGCGCGTGGCGGATCATGGTCTCGCCATACCAGGTGGGGCGCATGCCCCGGGGCAGGCGCTCGAACAGCGAGACCTCCAGCACGTCCTCCAGGTCCTTGAGCAGCTTGGACGCGGCCGGCTGGGTCATGCTGAGCACCTGGGCCGCGCGGTGGATGTTGCCCTCTTCGGCCAGGGCCACCAGCAAGAGCAGCTGGCGCGTCTTCAGGCGTGCGCGAATGAACCAGTGGTTGTAGGTGCTCATGGGGTTTTCCAGAATGCGTAGACGTATATCTATTTTGTCAAAAAAACTATTAGATTGATATCTAAATCGATCTTAGACTTTGCCGCACATCCTCACCAAGGTTCTTTCCAAGGTCTCCATGAAACTCGGCGATACGCAGCAAAACCCCCGGCACCTGATCAATGGGCGCTGGGAGATCGGTACCACCACCGGGGTGAGCACCAACCCGTCGGACACCCGTGAGGTGGTGGCCGAGTACGCCCGGGCCGACCGCAACCAGACCGAGCGCGCCATCCGCGCCGCCGCCGACGCCCTGCCCCACTGGAGCCAGAGCAGCCCCCAGCGGCGCGCCGACGTGCTCGACCACATTGGCAGCGAGCTGTTGGCGCGCAAGGACCAGCTCGGCACCCTGCTGGCCCGCGAGGAGGGCAAGACCCTGCCCGAGGCCGTGGCCGAGGTGGCCCGCGCCGGCCAGATCTTCAAGTTCTTTGCCGGCGAGGCGCTGCGTATCCCCGGTGAGCTCATGGCCTCGGTGCGCCAGGGCGTGCAGGTGGACGTGACCCGCGAACCGGTGGGCGTGGTCGGCATCATCTCGCCCTGGAACTTCCCGTTTGCGATTCCGGCCTGGAAGATCGCCCCCGCCCTGGCCTATGGCAACACGGTGGTGTTCAAGCCGGCCGAGCTGGTGGCCACCTGCGGCTGGGCGCTGGCCGAGATCATCAGCCGCTGCGGCCTGCCGGCCGGCGTGTTCAACCTGCTCATGGGCAGTGGCCGCGAGGTGGGCCAGACCCTGGTGGACCACCCGCTGGTGAATGCGATCAGCTTTACGGGATCGGTCGATACCGGAGAGCGCATCCTCCAATCCGCCACGGCGCGCCGTGCCAAGGTGCAGCTGGAGATGGGCGGCAAGAACCCGCTGGTGGTGCTGGCCGATGCCGACATGGACCAGGCCATCGACTGCGCGCTGCAGGGTTCGTATTTTTCCACCGGCCAGCGCTGCACGGCATCGAGCCGGCTGATCGTCGAATCGCGTGTGCACGATGCCTTCGTGGACCGCCTGCGCCAGCGGCTCGTGGCCCTGAAGGTGGGCCACGCGCTGGAGCGGGGCACCGAAATGGGCCCGGTGGCCGATGCCGGCCAGCTGGAGCAGAACCTTTCCTATATAGAGATCGCCAGGAGCGAAGGCGCCCAGCATGTCTGGGGCGGCGAGCGGCTCGAACGCGCCACGCCCGGCCACTACATGGCCCCGGCGCTGTTTCTGGCCAAGCCCGAGCACCGCATTGCGCGCGAGGAGATCTTCGGCCCCGTGGCCTGCGTGCTGCGCGCCGACGACTACGAGCATGCGCTGGCCCTGGCCAACGACACGCCCTACGGACTGTGCGCGGGCATCTGCACCACCTCGCTCAAGCACGCCATGCATTTCAAGCGCAACGCCGTGGTCGGTATGACCATGGTCAACCTGCCCACGGCGGGCGTGGACTTCCATGTGCCCTTTGGCGGGCGCAAGGATTCGAGCCACGGCCCGCGCGAGCAGGGCCGCTACGCCGCAGAGTTCTACACCACGGTCAAGACCGGCTACATGCTCGCTTGAATCGACCAATTTCTTTCCCGCAGTGCATTTCTTTCTTCCACAACAGCGTCAACAACAGACAGACAGGAGACAAATGATGAAACTGAACCGCCGGACCCTCGTATCCGCCCTTGCCTGCGCCCCCGTGGCCGGGCTGCTCCCGGGCGCCGCCTGGGCCCAGAAACCCATCGTGCTGGGCTTCAGCCAGGTGGGTGCCGAGAGCGAGTGGCGCACCGCCAATACCGAGTCGATCAAGTCCGCCGCCAAGGAGGCCGGCATCGAGCTCAAGTTCTCCGACGCGCAGCAGAAGCAGGAGAACCAGATCAAGGCCATCCGCTCCTTCATCGCGCAGAAGGTGGACGTGATCGCCTTCTCGCCGGTGGTCGAGTCGGGCTGGGAGAACGTGCTGCGCGAGGCCAAGGCCGCCAAGATCCCCGTGGTGCTGACCGACCGCTCGGTCAACGTCAAGGACCAGTCGCTGTACGTGACCTTCATGGGCTCGGACTTCGTGGAAGAAGGCCGCAAGGCCGGCCGCTGGCTGGTGGACAAGATGAAGGACCAGAAGGGCGACGTCAACATCGTCGAACTGCAGGGTACCGTGGGCTCGGCCCCGGCCATCGACCGCAAGAAGGGCTTCGAGGAAATCGTCAAGGCCGACCCCAAGTTCAAGATCCTGCGCTCGCAGACCGGCGACTTCACGCGCGCCAAGGGCAAGGAGGTGATGGAAGCCTTCCTCAAGGCCGAGGGCAAGAAGATCAACGTGCTCTACGCGCACAACGACGACATGGCCATCGGCGCCATCCAGGCCATCGAAGAGGCCGGCATGAAGCCCGCCAAGGACATCACCATCATCTCCATCGATGCGGTCAAGGGCGCCTTCGAGGCCATGATCGCCGGCAAGCTCAATGTGAGCGTGGAATGCAGCCCCCTGCTGGGCCCGCAGCTGATGACCGCCGTCAAGGACATCAAGGCCGGCAAGGCGGTGCAAAAGCGCATCGTGACCGAGGAAGGCATCTTCCCGATGGAAGTGGCCGCTGCCGAGTTCCCGAAACGCAAGTATTGATGCCGCTGCTGCCGGTGTAGAGCCGGCAGCACGGCAGGAGGCCGGCCCCGCGCGCCACAGGAGGTGTACGAGGGCCGGGCAGAAAACCAGAAAAACAGGAGACAAATTGATGAAACGCACCATTTTCAAGACCGTACTGGCCACCGTGGCCCTGGCCGCCATGGGCGCCGCGCCGCTGGCGCTGGCCCAGGACAAGGGCAGCATCGGCATCTCCATGCCCACCAAGTCCTCGTCGCGCTGGATCGCCGACGGTGACAACATGGTCAAGGTGCTCAAGGAGCGCGGCTACAAGACCGACCTGCAGTACGCGGACGACGACATCCCCAACCAGCTCGCGCAGATCGAGAACATGATCACCAAGGGCGCCAAGGTGCTGGTGATCGCTTCCATCGACGGCACCACCCTCTCGCGCGTGCTGCAGAGCGCGGCCGACAAGGGCGTGAAGGTCATCGCCTATGACCGCCTGATCAAGGGCTCGAAGAACGTGGACTACTACGCCACCTTCGACAACTTCCAGGTCGGCGTTCTGCAGGCCAGCTCCATCGTCGACAAGCTGGGCTTGAAGCAGGGCAAGGGCCCGTTCAACATCGAACTCTTCGGTGGCTCGCCCGACGACAACAACGCCTTCTTCTTCTACGACGGCGCCATGAGCGTGCTCAAGCCCTACATCGACAGCGGCAAGCTGGTGGTGCGCAGCAAGCAGCTGGGCATGAACAAGGTGGGCACGCTGCGCTGGGACGGCTCGGTGGCCCAGGCCCGCATGGACAACCTGCTCTCGGCCTACTACGGCAAGGACAAGGTGCACGCCGTGCTCTCGCCCTACGACGGCCTGTCCATCGGCATCCTGTCGTCCCTGAAGGGCGTGGGCTACTGCACGGCGCAGCAGCCCTGCCCGGTGGTGAGCGGGCAGGATGCCGAAATCCCCTCGGTCAAGTCCATTCTCAAGGGTGAGCAGTTCTCTACCGTGTTCAAGGATACGCGCGAACTGGCCAAGGTGGCCGCCAACATGGTGGACGCCACGCTCTCGGGCAAGCAGCCCGAGATCAACGACACCAAGACCTACAACAACGGCGAGAAGGTGGTTCCGTCGTACCTGCTCAAGCCGGTGTCGGTCGATGCGTCCAACTGGAACGCGGTGCTGGTGGGCAGCGGCTACTACAAGGAATCTCAAGTCAAGTAACCCAGGCCTGGGCCAGGGGAGGCAGCGCATCTCCCCTGGTACCAGGGCCACGTGAGACAACAGAGGAAGCCCGCAGCGCTTCCTGCACGAGCCCAGTCCATGATTCTTGAAATGCGGAACATCCGCAAAACCTTCCCCGGCGTGGTCGCACTCAACCAGGTGAACCTGAACGTGCGCGCCGGCGAGATCCACGCCATCGTCGGCGAGAACGGCGCGGGCAAGTCCACGCTGATGAAGGTGCTCTCGGGCGTCTACCCGCACGGCAGCTACAGCGGCGAGATCGTCTTCGAAGGCCAGGAGCGCCAGTTCGGCGGCATCCGCGACAGCGAGCACCTGGGTGTGATCATCATCCACCAGGAACTGGCGCTGGTGCCGCTGCTGTCCATTGCCGAAAACATCTTCCTGGGCAACGAGACGGCGCGCCATGGCGTGATCGACTGGATGGCCGCGCACAGCAAGGCCCAGGCCCTGCTGAAAAAGGTGGGGCTCAAGGAGTCGCCCGAGACCCTGGTCACCCACCTGGGCGTGGGCAAGCAGCAGCTGGTGGAGATTGCCAAGGCGCTGTCGCGCCAGGTGCGCCTGTTGATCCTGGACGAACCCACGGCCAGCCTCAACGAGAACGACAGCCAGGCGCTGCTGGACCTGCTGCTGGAGCTCAAGAAGCAGGGCATCACCTGCATTTTGATCTCGCACAAGCTCAACGAAATATCGCGCGTGGCCGATGCCATCACCGTGCTGCGCGACGGCAGCACGGTCGAGTCGCTCGACTGCCGCACCGGCCTGGTCAGCGAGGACCGCGTGATCAAGGCCATGGTGGGCCGCGAGATGGCCGACCGCTACCCGCCGCGCCAGCCCGACATCGGCCCCACCGTGTTCGAGGTGCGCAACTGGCACGCCCACCACCCGCAGCACGCCGAGCGCGAGGTCATCAAGGGCGTCGACCTCTCTGTGCGCCGCGGCGAGATCGTCGGCATCGCCGGCCTCATGGGCGCGGGCCGCACCGAACTGGCGATGAGCATCTTCGGCAAATCCTGGGGCCAGCGCATCAGCGGCCAGGTGCTGCTGAACGGCCGGGAGATCGACGTCGGCACGGTGGAGAAGGCCGTGCACCATGGCCTGGCCTACGTCACCGAGGACCGCAAGGGCAACGGCCTGGTGCTCAATGAAGACATCCAGTTCAACGTCTCGCTGGCCAACCTGGGCGGCATCTCCACCGCCACGGTGATGGACCATGGGCGCGAGCACCAGATCGCGCAGGACTACCGGCGCAAGTTGCGCATCCGCTGCTCGGGCGTGGACCAGAAGACCGTGAACCTCTCGGGCGGCAACCAGCAGAAGGTGGTGCTGGGCAAGTGGCTCTTCACCAACCCCGAGGTGCTGATCCTCGACGAGCCCACGCGCGGCATCGACGTGGGTGCCAAGTACGAAATCTACACCCTGATCGCCCAGATGGCGGCCGAAGGCAAGTGCGTGATCGTGATCTCGTCGGAAATGCCCGAGCTGCTGGGCATCACGGACCGCATCTACGTGATGAACGAGGGCCGATTCGTCGCCGAAATGCCGACCGCAGAAGCCTCGCAAGAAAAGATCATGCGCGCGATCGTGAAAGCCAGTTGAGATGACCCCAATGACCCCCTCCCCCACTGCCACCCTCGCCAATCCTGCCGAGGCTGCCGCCCGCAACGACAAGCCGCTGCTGGAACACATCAAGCACAACTTCCGTGAATACGGCATGCTAATCACGCTGGTGGCCATCATGGGCTTCTTCCAGTACATGACCGACGGCACGCTGATGCAGCCGCTCAACCTGACCAACCTGCTGCTGCAGAACAGCTACATCGTGATCATGGCGCTGGGCATGCTGCTGGTGATCGTGGCTGGGCACATCGACCTGTCGGTGGGCTCGGTCTGCGGCTTCATCGGCGCGCTGGCGGCGGTGCTGATGGTGGAGTACCACTGGCACTTTCTGCCCGCATCGCTGGTGTGCCTGCTGTGCGGCGGCATCATCGGAGGGCTGCAGGGCTGGTTCGTGGCCTTCTCGCGCATTCCGTCCTTCATTGTCACGCTGGCGGGCATGCTGGTGTTCAAGGGCCTGGCGCTGGCGCTGCTGGCCGGGCAGTCGGTGGGGCCGTTCCCTGCAGAGTTCCAACTGCTCAGCTCGGGCTTCATCCCGGACCTGTTCAGCGTGGAGGGGCTCAAGCTCACCTCGCTGCTGCTGGGCGTGGCCGTGGCGGTTGCACTGGCGGTGGCTGGCGTGCGGGCGCGGGCCAACCGGGTGCGGCACGGCGTACAGGCCGAGCCGCTGGCGTTCTTCGTGGCGCGCACGGCGGTGTTCGCGGCGCTGCTTGTCTATTTTGCCTACCTGCTCGCATCGTACAAGGGCCTGCCCAATGTGCTGGTGGTCATGGCGCTGCTGATCGTGCTGTTCGACTTCGTCACCAGCCGCACCACCATCGGCCGGCGCATCTACGCCATGGGCGGCAACGAGAAGGCCGCCAAGCTCTCGGGCATCAAGACCGAGCGGCTGTCTTTCTACGCCTTCATCAACATGGGCGTGCTGGCCGCCCTGGCCGGCTTGGTGTTCGCCGCGCGGCTGAACACGGCCACGCCCAAGGCGGGCCTGGGCTTCGAGCTCGACGTGATCGCCGCCTGCTTCATCGGCGGGGCCTCGGCCTCGGGTGGCGTGGGCAAGGTCATGGGCGCGGTGATCGGCGCCTTCGTGATGGGCGTGATGAACAACGGCATGTCCATCCTGGGCATCGGCATCGACTACCAGCAGGTCATCAAGGGTGTGGTGCTGCTCGCAGCCGTGCTCGTCGACGTCTACAACAAGAACAAGGCCTGAAAGCCCATGGACGTGTCCACCGGTCACCCCCTGGCTCCCGTGCTGGAACTCACGGGCATCCACAAGCATTTCTCGGGCATCCCCGTGCTGCGCGACGTGCAGCTCAACCTGTACCCGGGCGAAATCCACGCCCTCATGGGGCAGAACGGCGCGGGCAAGTCCACGCTGATCAAGGTGCTCACCGGCGTGCTCGAAGCCAGCGGCGGGCAGATGCGCCTGGCCGGCCAGGCCGTGTGGCCCGATTCGCCGCTGGCCGCGCAGCGCCTGGGCATCAGCACCGTGTACCAGGAGGTCAACCTCTGCCCCAACCTGTCGGTGGCCGAGAACATCTTTGCTGGCCGCTACCCGCGTTGCGGCATCGCCCAGGGCTTTCGCATCGACTGGGCCACGCTGCACCAGCGCGCGCGCGATCTGGTGGCACGCATCGGCCTGTCCATCGACGTCACGCGCCTGCTCTCGGACTACCCGGTGGCCGTGCAGCAACTGGTGGCCATTGCCCGGGCGCTGAGCATCGAGGCCAAGGTGCTGATCCTGGACGAACCCACCTCCAGCCTGGACGACGACGAGGTGCAAAAGCTCTTCGAGGTGCTGCGCCGCCTGCGCGGCGAGGGCCTGGCCATCGTCTTCGTGACCCACTTTTTGAACCAGGTGTACGCCGTATCGGACCGCATCACCGTGCTGCGCAACGGTGCCTGGGTGGGTGAATGGGCCGTGGGTGACCTGGGCCCGCAGGCCCTGATTGCCGCCATGCTGGGGCGCGAGCTGGCAGCGCAGTGCACCGAGCCACCGGTGATCCCCGTGTTCGACGACGCGGCGCCGGCCCTGCTGGAGGCGCAAGGCCTGGGCCAGAGCGGGCAGTTGCAGCCCATCGACCTGAAGGTGCGTGCCGGCGAGGTGGTGGGCCTGGCGGGTCTGCTGGGCTCGGGCCGCACCGAGCTGGCGCGCTTGCTGTTCGGCCTGCAGGCGCCCGACAAGGGCGTGCTGCGCATTGATGGCCGTACCGTCACCTTCTCCAATCCCATGGATGCGATCCGCGCAGGCCTGGCTCTGTGCCCCGAGGAGCGCAAGACCGATGGCATCGTCGCCGAGCTCTCGGTGCGCGAAAACATCGCCCTGGCGCTGCAGGCGCGCATGGGCATGGGCCGCTTTCTGTCGCGTGCCGAGCAGACCGCGATTGCCGAGCGCTACGTCAAGCTCCTGGGCATCAAGACCAGCAGCGTGGACACGCCCATCGCCCTGCTCTCGGGCGGCAACCAGCAAAAGGCGATCCTGGCGCGCTGGATGGCCATCGAGCCGCGCCTGTTGATCCTGGACGAGCCCACGCGCGGCATCGACGTCGCGGCCAAGCAGGAAATCATGGAGCAGATCCTGTGCCTGGCCGAGGCCGGCATGGCGGTGGTCTTCATCTCCTCCGAAATGAGCGAGGTGGTGCGCGTGGCGCACCGCATCGTGGTGCTGCGCGACCGCCGCAAGGTCGGCGAGCTGCCTGCGGGCAGCAGCGAAGAAGCTGTGTACGAACTGATTGCCGCCGAAAATGCCTGACGCACCCTCCCCCTCCTCTTCCCTGCTGGCCGCTGCGCTGCGCCACCGGCTCACCTGGCCGCTGGTCACGCTGGCCCTGCTGCTGGCCGTGAACACGGCGTTCAACGCCAGCTTTTTGCATGTCGAGTGGCGCGACGGCCACTTCTACGGCAGTCTGGTCGACATCCTCAACCGGGCTGCCCCCTTGGCGCTGGTGTCGCTGGGCATGACCATGGTGATCGCCACGCGCGGCATCGATATCTCGGTGGGCGCGGTGGTGGCCATCGCTGCTGCCGTGGGCGCCTGGATGATTGGCGGCTCGGTCTCGGGCGGCGAGAGCCGTTTTCCCCTGCCGCTGGCCATACTGGGCGCCATCGGCGTGGCGGCCCTGTGCGGGCTGTGGAACGGCCTCCTGGTGGCCAAGGTGGGCATGCAGCCCATCATCGCCACGCTGATCCTGATGGTGGCCGGCCGGGGCATCGCCCAGTTGATCACCGACGGGCAGATCATCACCATCTACTACGCGCCCTTCTTCTTCCTGGGCGGGGGCTACCTGCTGGGCCTGCCGTTTTCGCTGTTCGTGCTGGCCGCCGTGTTTGCCGGGCTGTACCTGGCGGTCACGCGCACGGCGCTGGGCCTGTTCATCCAGGCCGTGGGCATCAACCCGACGGCGGCACGCGTGGCCGGCGTGCAGTCGCGCCGCCTGGTTGTCGCGGCCTACACCTTCTGCGGCGTGTGCGCGGGCATCGCAGGCCTGCTCATCAGCTCCAACGTGAAGAGTGCCGATGCCAACAACGCCGGCCAGATGCTGGAACTCGACGCCATCCTGGCCGTGACGCTGGGCGGCACGGCACTGACCGGCGGGCGCTTCAGCCTGGTGGGCAGCGTCATCGGCGCGCTCATCATCCAGACGCTGACCTACGCCATCTATTCGCTGGGCGTGCCGCCCGAGATCAACCTGGTGGTCAAGGCCGTGGTGGTGTTCATCGTGATGCTGCTGCAGTCGCCCGACTTCCGCGCCCAGATCGGCGCCCTGGTGCGCCGGCCCACGGCCGGGGGAGCCCTGTCATGAGCGGCGGACACAGCCCCACCCTGGATGTGGCCCCAACCGCAGCCGCGCCAGACCGCCCAACCACGCCCACCCGCATGCGCCTGAACCCCAAGTACCTGCCGCTGGCAGCCACCATCGCGCTGTTCCTGGCCATGGCCACGGCGGGCTCGGTGCTCTACACCGGCTTCTTCTCGGCCCAGGTGTTCCTGAACCTGCTGATCGACAACGCCTTTCTGATCATCGTCGCGGTGGGCATGACCTTCGTGATCCTCTCGGGCGGCATCGACCTGTCGGTGGGTTCGGTGGTGGCGCTGACCACCATGGTGCTGGCCAGCCTGGTGGAGCACCACCACTGGAGCCCGCTCACCGCCATCCCGCTGGTGCTGCTCATGGGCACGGTGTTCGGGGCCTTCATGGGCTTTCTGATCGAGCGCTTTCGGCTGCAGCCCTTCATCGTGACGCTGGCCGGCATGTTCCTCGCGCGCGGCCTGTGCTACCTGATCAGCATCGACTCGATCAGCATGGCCGACGAGGCGTATTCCGCGATGGCGCAGTGGCGCCTCGAACTGTGGGAGGGTGCCTCGCTCTCACTGGGGGCACTGATCGCCATGGCGGTGCTGCTGGCCGCCATCTTCGTCGCGCACTGCACTCCCTTCGGCCGCAACGTGTATGCCGTGGGCGGCAACGAGCATTCGGCCGTGCTCATGGGCCTGCCGGTGCGCGCCACGGTGATCGGGGTGTACACGCTCTCGGGCCTGTGCTCGGCGCTGGCCGGCGTGGTGTTCACCTTCTACATGCTCTCGGGCTACGGCCTGCACGCCACGGGCATGGAGCTCGATGCCATCGCCGCCGTGGTGATCGGCGGCACCCTGCTCACGGGCGGCGTGGGCTATGTGGCCGGCACGCTGTTCGGCGTGCTGATGCTCGGAATCATCCAGACCCTGATTTCCTTCGACGGCACGCTCAGCTCGTGGTGGACGCGCATCGTCGTCGGCGTGCTGCTCTTCGTCTTCTGCCTGCTGCAACGTTTGCTGACCCACCGCAGCGGCAAGCCTTCCTGAACCCATCATATCTCCTCTCCCCATAAAACATGACCACCTCCCCGCGCAAGCTCCGCTCCGCCGAATGGTTCGGCACCGCCGACAAGAACGGCTTCATGTACCGCAGCTGGATGAAGAACCAGGGCATCCCGGACCATGAATTCGATGGCCGCCCCATCATCGGCATCTGCAATACCTGGTCCGAGCTCACACCCTGCAACGCCCATTTCCGCAAGATCGCCGAGCACGTCAAGCGCGGCATCTACGAGGCGGGGGGCTTCCCGGTCGAGTTCCCGGTGTTCTCCAACGGCGAGTCCAACCTGCGCCCCACGGCCATGCTCACGCGCAACCTGGCCAGCATGGACGTGGAGGAAGCCATCCGCGGCAACCCCATCGACGCGGTGGTGCTGCTGGTTGGCTGCGACAAGACCACGCCGGCCCTGCTGATGGGCGCGGCCAGCTGCGACGTGCCAGCCATCGTGGTCACGGGCGGGCCCATGCTCAACGGCAAGCTTGACGGCAAGGACATCGGCTCGGGCACGGCCGTGTGGCGCCTGCACGAATCGCTGAAGGCGGGCGAGATCAACGAACACCAGTTCTTCGCGGCGGAAGCGGGCATGTCGCGCTCGGCCGGCACCTGCAACACCATGGGCACGGCCTCGACCATGGCCTGCATGGCCGAGTCGCTGGGCACCTCGCTGCCGCACAACGCCGCCATACCGGCCGTGGACTCTCGCCGCTATGTGCTGGCGCACATGTCGGGCCGGCGCATCGTGGAGATGGCACACGAAGGGCTCACGCTCTCGAAGATCCTGACGCGCGAGGCGTTCGAGAACGCCATCCGCACCAATGCGGCCATCGGCGGCTCGACCAACGCCGTGATCCACCTCAAGGCGATTGCCGGGCGCATAGGCGTGCCGCTGGACCTGGAGGACTGGACGCGCATCGGCCGCGGCACGCCCACGCTGGTGGACCTGCAGCCCTCGGGCCGCTTCCTGATGGAGGAGTTCTACTACGCGGGCGGCCTGCCTGCCGTGCTGCGCCGCCTGGGCGAGAACGGCCTGCTGCCCCACCCGAACGCGCTCACCGTCAACGGCAAGAGCCTGTGGGACAACGTGCGCGAGGCGCCGCAGTACAACGACGAGGTGATCCGCCCCATCGACAACCCGCTGATCGCCGACGGCGGCATCTGCATCCTGCGCGGCAACCTGTCGCCGCGCGGCGCGGTGCTCAAGCCCTCGGCGGCATCGCCCGAACTGCTCAAGCACCGGGGGCGCGCCGTGGTGTTCGAGAACCTGGAGCACTACAAGGAGCGCATCGTCGATGAAGACCTGGATATCGACGCCAGCTGCGTGATGGTGATGAAGAACTGCGGCCCCAAGGGCTACCCCGGCATGGCCGAGGTGGGCAACATGGGCCTGCCGCCCAAGCTGCTGCGCCAGGGCGTGAAGGACATGGTGCGCATTTCCGACGCGCGCATGAGCGGCACCGCCTACGGCACCGTGGTGCTGCACGTGGCACCTGAGGCCGCTGCGGGCGGCCCGCTGGCCGCCGTGCGCGATGGCGACTTCATCGAGCTCGACTGCGAGCAGGGCCGGCTGCACCTGGACATCAGCGACGAGGAACTGGCCGCGCGCCTTGCCGCGCTTTCCAACACCGACATGGGCGGGCGTGGCGGCTACCAGCGGCTGTATGTGGACCATGTTCTGCAGGCCGACGATGGCTGCGACTTCGATTTTCTCGTCGGTTGCCGGGGTTCCGCCGTACCGCGCCACTCGCACTGACCACTGGATCTGAGACCCCTATGCCAACCACCACCCCATCCAAGGCCCCTCGCTACCGCGGCATCTTCCCGGTAGTGCCGACCACCTTCAACGAAGACGGCACCCTCGACCTGGCAAGCCAGAAGCGCTGCCTCGACTTCATGATCGACGCCGGCGTGGACGGCCTGTGCATCCTGGCCAACTTCTCCGAGCAGTTTTCCCTTTCGGACGCAGAGCGCGAGACGCTCACCCGCCTGTCGCTCGAACACGTGGCCGGCCGCGTACCGGTGATCGTGACCACCACCCACTACGGCACCCGCGTGTGCGCCGAGCGCAGCCGCACCGCGCAGGACATGGGCGCCGCCATGGTGATGGTGATGCCGCCCTACCACGGCGCCACCTTCCGCGTGCCCGAGGCGCAGATCTACGAGTTCTATGCCCGGGTGTCGGATGCCATCGGCATTCCCATCATGGTGCAGGACGCGCCGGCCAGCGGCACCGTGCTGTCGGCCCCGTTCCTCGCGCGCATGGCGCAGGAGATCGAACACCTGGCCTACTTCAAGATCGAGGTGCCGGGCGCGGCCAGCAAGCTGCGCGAGCTGATCCGCCTGGGCGGAGCGGCCATCGAAGGCCCCTGGGATGGCGAGGAGGCCATCACCCTGCTGGCCGACCTCGATGCCGGAGCCACGGGCGCGATGACGGGTGGCGGCTTTCCCGATGGCATACGACCCATCATCGAGGCGCATCGCCAGGGCGATGCCGACCAGGCCTTCGCTCTCTACCAGCGCTGGCTGCCGCTCATCAACCATGAGAACCGCCAGGGCGGCATCCTGACAGCCAAGGCGCTGATGAAGGAAGGCGGCGTCATCGCCAGCGAGGCCGGCCGCCACCCCTTCCCAGCCATGCACCCCGAGGTGCGCCGGGGCCTGACCGACATCGCACGGCGCCTGGACCCGCTGGTGCTGCGCTGGGCGCGGTAATGGCGAGCAACACCGCCCTTTCCAACGGCGCGGCCGCCCTGATCGGGCTGGACTGGGGCACCAGTTCGCTGCGCGCCTTCCGCTTCGATGCGGCTGGCACCGTGCAGGAGATGCGCCAGCGCCCCTGGGGCATCATGAACCTGCCGGCGGCAGTCAATGGCCAAGCCCATGCCACGCAGGCCGCCGCGTTCGAACATGCCTTCAACGATGTCTGTGGCGACTGGGTGCGGGCCCGGCCCGGCCCCCCCGTGCTGGCCTGCGGCATGGTAGGCAGCGCCCAGGGCTGGCGCGAAGCCCTCTACCTCGAATCACCCATCTCGCTGGACCACCTGGCGCGCGGGCTCACGCTGGTGGAGCACAGCGCAGGTCACCGAGTGCACATCGTCCCCGGCCTGGTCCAGCGCGGCGACCTGCCCAATGTGATGCGTGGCGAGGAGACGCAGGTGCTGGGTGTGATGGCGGCCTCGGCCCTGCCGGGCGATGCCCCGGTGCTGATCGGCCTGCCCGGCACGCACAGCAAGTGGGTGCTGGCACGGCGCAGTTCCATCGCGCAGTTTCACACCTTCATGACCGGCGAGGTGTTTGCCGCGCTGCGCGGCCATACCATTCTGGGCCGCACCATGCAGCCAACAGAGGCGCCTGACGACGCAGCGTTTGCGCGCGGCCTGCAGGTGGCGCGCTCGGCAGAGGCCTCGCTGGGCCTGCTTTCGCACATCTTCAGCACGCGCACGCTCGGGCTCACGGGCGCGCTGCCCGGCACAGCCCAGGCGGACTACCTATCGGGCCTGCTCATCGGCCACGAAGTGGCCGCACTGGCGGCACAACAGGCGCCGGCTACCCCGCACGCGCACGTGGTGCTCTGCGGCGAGCCCGACCTGTGCCGGCGCTATGCCCTGGCGCTGGCCGTCTACGGGCTGCCGGTGCCCGAAATGGCCGACAACGCCACCGCGCGGGGGCTGTGGCACATCGCCACCGCCGCCGCACTGGTGACCCCTACCGACACACAAGCTGCACGATGCGCATGACTCCTTCAGACCTTCTTTCCGCCTCCATGCAGCGCTGCGGCCTGGTCGCCATCCTGCGCGGCGTGACGCCTGCCGAAGTGGTGCCCATCGGCCTGGCCCTCAGCGGGGCTGGCTTTCGCATCATCGAGGTGCCGCTCAACTCGCCCGAGCCACTGGCCAGCATACGCGCGCTGCGCGACGCGCTGCCGGCCGAGGTGCTGATCGGCGCCGGCACCGTCGTCCGCCCCGAGGACTGCGCCGCCGTGGCCGCGGCCGGTGGGCAGATCGTGGTCATGCCGCACAGCGATGCGGCGGTGATCCGCGCCGCAAAGGCGGCCGGCATGGCCTGCGCGCCGGGCGTGGCCACGCTGACCGAGGCCTATGCCGCGCTGGCGGCCGGGGCCGATGCGCTCAAGCTCTTTCCGGCCGAGGCGCTGGCGCCCGCCGTACTCAAGGCTTGGCGCGCCGTGCTGCGCCCGCCGGTGGCGCTGCTGCCCGTGGGCGGCATCACGCCCGAGGGCATCGCCGCCTACGCCCAGGCCGGCGCCAGCGGCTTCGGCCTGGGCTCGGCTCTGTACAAGCCCGGCGACAGCGCCGCCGACGTGGCGCGCCAGGCGGCTGCGTTCATGCAGGCCTGGCGCCAGTCCTACCCCACCTCCTGACGGATCCCATCCCCACTTTTCGACGAACTCCCCGCCATGAAGATCACCCGACTGACCACGTTCCTGGTGCCACCGCGCTGGTGCTTTCTGAAAATCGAAACCGACGAGGGCATCGTCGGCTGGGGCGAACCGGTGCTCGAAGGCCGGGCCCACACCGTGGCCGCCGCCATCGAGGAGCTGGGCGACTACCTGATCGGCAAGGACCCGCGCCACATCGAGGACCACTGGACGGTGCTGTACCGCGGCGGCTTCTACCGCGGCGGCGGCATCCACATGAGCGCACTGGCCGGCATCGACCAGGCACTGTGGGACATCAAGGGCAAGGCCCTGGGCGTGCCGGTCTCCGAGCTGCTGGGCGGCTGCGTTCGCGACCGCATCAAGGTCTACAGCTGGATCGGTGGCGACCGGCCGAGCGAGACCGCTGCGGCGGCCAAGGCGGCCGTGGACCGCGGCTTCACGGCGGTGAAGATGAACGGCACCGAGGAGCTGCAGTACGTGGACAGCTTCGACAAGGTGGAAAAGTGCCTGCAGAACGTGGCGGCCGTGCGCGAGGCCGTGGGCCCCAACGTGGGCATTGCCGTGGACTTCCACGGCCGCGTGCACAAGCCCATGGCCAAGGTGCTGTTCAAGGAGCTCGATCCCTACCGGCTGATGTTCATCGAGGAGCCGGTGCTCAGCGAGCACTACGAGGCCCTGAAGGAGCTGGCCCACCTCTCGTCCACCCCCATCGCCCTGGGCGAGCGGCTGTACTCGCGCTGGGATTTCAAGCGCGTGCTGTCCGAGGGCTATGTGGACATCATCCAACCCGACCCCTCGCATTCGGGCGGCATCACCGAGACACGCAAGATCGCCACCATGGCCGAAGCCTACGACGTGGCCCTGGCGCTGCATTGCCCGCTGGGGCCGATCGCGCTGGCGGCCAACCTGCAGCTCGATGGGGTCTGCTACAACGCCTTCATCCAGGAGCAGAGCCTGGGCATCCACTACAACGCGAGCAACGACCTGCTCGACTACGTGTCCAACGGCGAGGTGTTCGCGTACGAGGATGGCATGGTGGCCATCCCCCAGGGCCCGGGCCTGGGCATCGAGGTCAACGAGGCCTATGTGCGCGAACGTGCCGCCGAAGGCCACCGTTGGCGCAACCCGGTGTGGCGCCACAAGGACGGGAGTTTCGCGGAATGGTGAGACTCCCGGCGGTGTAACAACACGGTGAAGGGGTGACGGCAAGGGCGAAAGGGAGGAAAATACTGTAATTACAATCAGTGTTTTGAAGAATCCCCGAGCCCATATGACGGCGCCGACCATCAACCGCTTCCACCGCACCCGCCTGATGCAGATCTGGCGCTCGGCGGGCTGGCCCTGCAAGGACGCACTGGAGATCGACCTGCTGGCTGCGCAGTTGGTCGCCCTGCACACCTCGCCAGAGGGCTTCGAAACCCTGAAGCTCACCGAGGACGGCATCCGCACGCTGGCCGAGGCACGCCAGCGCGGCGTGCGCGCCCTGAGCGGGCACGACCGGCTGGGTCAGAAGTTTGCCGTGCACCTGCTGGCCTCGGGCCGCATCGTCTGGCGCGAGCTGTCGCTGCGTGCGGTGATAGAGGGTGCGGCCTCTGAAACTGCGCCGCTACCCCCGGCGGCCAGCAACCCCCTGTGGAGCGAGGACACGCCTGCAAGCCGCAAGGCCGCCAATGTCTGGCGCATGGCACGGCCGGACTTGTTCTCGGTGCGCAACACCACGGTGCCGGCCTACCTGCAGCCCATGGTGCACGAGATCAAGTACAGCCGCGCCGACCTGCTGTCGGACCTGCGCCACGACGCCAAGCGCCAGGCCTACCAGTGGCTGTGCGAGGAGTGCTACTACGTGTTCCCGGCCGGCGTGGCCGAGCCCGAGGAGATCCCCGAGCACTTCGGCATCTGGGTGCTGCATGGCGGGCTGGATGATGGCCGCTTCGAGCTGTTGCGCCCTGCACGGCACGCCAGCTGCGCCCTGCCCTTTGCCGTGTGGATGGCCCTGTGCAAGGCCACGCCGCTGCGCAGCGAGGACGAGTTGGCGCAGGCGCACCTGGGCGAGCCGACCACTGGCGGCCTATGACCTATACCGTGGCGGTGCGCGAGCTGTGCGAGTTCACCGCCAAGCAGGGCGACCTGGACCTGCGCTTTACACCCGCCCCCACGGCCCTGGAGGGCATGGCTGGCCACGCCGTGGCCGCCGCGCGCCGGGGCGACGGCTACCGCGCCGAGGTCGCACTGGCCGGCGGCTACAAGAGCCTGCGCGTGCGCGGCCGCGCCGATGGCTTCGACCCGGAGCATGCCCGGCTCGACGAGGTCAAGACCTTCAAGGGCCGGCTCGACCGCCAGCCCGCCTCGCACCGCGCACTGCACTGGGCCCAGGCGCGCATCTACGGCTGGCTGTTGTGCGCGCAGGAGGGGCTCGAAAATATTGACCTGGCGCTGGTGTACTTCGACATCGGCAGCCAGAGGGAGACGGTGTTCACCGAAAGGCGCAGTGCAGCCGAGCTGCAGCAGCATTTCGAGGCGCAGTGCGAGCGCTTTCTGGCCTGGGCCGAGGCCCAGGTGGCGCACCGCGGGGCGCGCGATGCGGCGCTCACCGCGCTGGCCTTTCCCTTCGGCGGCTTTCGCACCGGCCAGCGCCCGCTGGCCGAGGCCGTCTACAAGGCCGCCAGCGCCGGCCGCTGCCTCATGGCCCAGGCGCCCACGGGCATCGGCAAGACCATGGGCACGCTGTTCCCGCTGCTCAAGGCCGCACCCACGCAGCGGCTGGACAAGCTGTTCTTCCTGGCGGCCAAGACCTCGGGCCGGCAGACCGCCCTCGACACCCTGACCCGCCTGGCCGACAGCGCGCCCGCCCTGCCGCTGCGCGTGCTGGAGCTGGTGGCGCGCGACAAGGCCTGCGAGCACCCTGACAAGGCCTGCCACGGCGAGTCCTGCCCGCTGGCCCAGGGCTTCTACGACCGCCTGCCGGCCGCGCGTGCCGCAGCACTGCAGGCCACCGCCGGCAGTGAGCGCATCACCTTGCACCAGGCCGAGGTGCGCACTGCGGCGCTGGCGCACCAGGTCTGCCCCTACTACCTGAGCCAGGAGCTGGCGCGCTGGGCCGACGTGGTGGTGGGCGACTACAACTACTACTTCGACATGGGTGGGCTGCTGCACGGCCTGGCCCAGGCCAACGGCTGGCGCACGGCGCTGCTGGTGGACGAGGCGCACAACCTCGTGGACCGGGGCCGCAAGATGTACACCGCCGAGCTGCGGCCCGATGGGCTGGCACTGGCGCGCAAGTCCGCCAGCGCCAGCCGCTACCCCACGGTCAAGAAGGCACTGGACAAGGTGCGCCGCGCCTGGGTGGCGCTGGACAAGCAGCAGGCCGCTGAGTACGCAGTGCACGAGGCCTTTCCCGAAGACCTGCTCACCGCGCTGCAGCAGTGCGGCAACACCCTCACCGACCACCTGGCCGAGCACCCGGCAGAGCCCGATGCCGCCCTGCAGGCCTTTTACTTCGACGCGCTGCACCTGGTGCGCATGGCCGGGCTGCTCGACGCGCATTCGCTGGTGGACATTACCCAGCCGAGCGCGCCGGGCCTGCCCAAGGCGGCGCGCGCGCCCGGCAGCTCCACCCTGTGCATACGCAACCTGGTGCCCGCGCCCTTCCTCGGCCCGCGCTGGGAGGCCGCGCACACCAGCACACTGTTCTCGGCCACGCTGCGGCCCGAGCGCTACTACACCGACCTGCTGGGCCTGCCTACGGACCACTTGGCCATCGACGTGGAATCCCCGTTCCAGGCCGCGCAACTGACGGTGCAGGTGGCGCGCCACATCTCCACCCGCTACCCGGACCGCAAGGCTTCGCTCGCACCCATCGTGGCGCTGATGGCGCAGCAGTTCACCGAGCGGCCGGGCAACTACCTGGCCTTTTTCAGCAGCTACGAGTACCTGCAGCAGGCCGCCACCATGCTCGCCGAGCGCCACCCGCACCTGCCGCACTGGAGCCAGTCGCGGCGCATGCTCGAATCGGAGCAAAAGCAGTTCTTGGCGCGCTTCACCGAGAGCAGCGAGGGCATCGGCTTCGCGGTGCTGGGCGGTGCGTTCGCCGAGGGCATCGATCTGCCGGGCCGGCGCCTGATCGGCGCTTTCCTGGCCACGCTGGGCCTGCCGCAGGTCAACCCCGTTAACGAACAGGTCAAGGAGCGCATGCAGGCGCTGTTTGGCGAGGGCTACGACTACACCTACCTCTACCCCGGCCTGCAGAAGGTGGTGCAGGCCGCCGGCCGCGTGATCCGCACGCCCAGCGACGAAGGCGTGGTGCACCTGATGGACGACCGATTTGGCCGGCCCGAGGTGCGTGCGCTGCTGCCGGCATGGTGGGCACTTTCAGCTCGCCAGGGCCTGTTCACACTAATTTCGGGGTCGCGAAGGCCCTAACCAGCGCACCACCTGCTCGGCCACCCAGGCCGGGTCGTCCAGGGGCAGGTCGTGCCCCGCCCAGGGGTGCAGCGCCAGGGGGCAACCCCAGGCGCTGGCGATGGCCTGCGAACACTGGCTGCTCACCAGGCCGTCCTGGGTGCTGGCCAGCAGCAGCATGCGGTCCACAGGGCACGTGCGGGGCGCCCGGTAGCGGGCAGCGGCCACCAGTTGGCGCAAGGCGTTCGATGGAGACACGGGCCTTTGCGCGCGCGCGTCCACCCAGTCGGCCACTACGGCCGCACGCTCGTGCGCACGGTTGCTGGTGAGCCGCAGCACGGCGGACTCCGCTGCGAGCGGGGTGGGCGCCATCAGCACCTCGCGCAGCAGCGCGACGTAGTTGCGCGGCCGCAGGCGCCGGTAGAAAGGGCTGAAGGTGCCGAAGCTGGTGTTGATGAGCACGCAGCCCTGCACCTCGGCCGGGGCAGTGCGCGCCCACTCGGTGGCCACCATGGCCCCGAGCGACATGGCCAGCAGGTGGTGCGGCCCAGCACTCCCGCGCCGTTCCAGCTCTGCCCGGCATTCGGCCACCATGGCCTCAACCGACAGCGGGCTGGGGCGTGCATGCCAGCGACCGTTGCCCGGCAAGTCCAGCATCAGCACCTCGGCATCCGGCATGGCAGCCAGAAAGGCCGGCACGAAGCTGCCCCAATGCACGGCCTCGCGGGTAAGGCCACGCAGAAAGATCCAGCGGTTTGGCTGCGGCATCGCCATGCCATCAATACCAGAAGCTGAGCGCATCGGCGCGCCGCTGCACCCGTGCTTCAGGTGCGGGCACCCAGCGCCCATGGCTGCCGGCCGCGCGCGAGAGAAAGTCGAGCAGCGGCATGTGCCGTCGCAGCACGCGCTGCAGCCGGTGGTTGATCAGCGGGTTGAAGATGCCCTTGCGCGAGAACAGCTGGCGCGGGTTCTTCTTGATCCAGCGCCAGGAGCCCATCTCCAGCGTGAGCGGCAAAAAGGTGCGTGCGGGGTCGTTGCAGGCCTGCATGTACAGGTGGTCCCACAGGTCGCCGTGCGTGAGGTACTGCGCGCTCTGCGGCTCGATGATGTAGGGGTGGTAGGCATGCGCCTGCAGAAAGATCTCGTGCAGCGCATGCAGCTCCGGCAGGTGGGCGATGGGCTTCTTCGTGTGCGCGAACGGAAACCACAACCGGTCGCTGATGCCGAAGCCCGAATGGCAGTCCAGCGCAATGCTGAAGGGGCGCGAGAGCAGTTCGTCGTGCACCACCTCGCACAGGGCCCGGCTCTCGGCCTCCATGGGCGCACCGGGCTTGCCGCGGTACCAGGGCAGGCCAGCACTCAGCCGCTGGCCGCCGATGAGGAAGGGCACCCGGTCCAGTGCGTCGACCGGGGCATTGCGCATCAGGTCCACCCCATTGGGGTTGGCCCGGGTGGCAGCCCACATGCCGCCCGGGTTCACGATGGGCATGAACACCAGGCGCACCTGCTCGAGCTGCTGGTTCAGCGCCAGGTCCCAGGGCAGGCGCGTCACCACGTTCTGCAGGTAGGCAATCACCACCTCGGCGCCGATGCCTTCGAGCCCATGGATGCCGCCGAAGAAGCCCATGGCCGGCACGCTGCGGTCGGGGTTGCCCAGGCTGATGGCATGGATGGGAAAGCGCTCACCGGAGGGCATCTCCACGGTATGCACCACCCGGGCGTCCAGGCGGTCGCCGCCCTGGTCGATGATCTTTTGCAGCGCCGCAAGTTCGGGCAGAACGGTGTCGGGCACGGTGGTGGTTGTCTCTGGCAGCGAAAAGCAGCCAGCATAGCGCCCGCAGCCCCATGCGCCAGGGTCTTTGCCCAGGCCTGTTGCGATTGCCACACTGACGCAAAACCGTCACATGGCAACGCTATCTTGGGGGAGCTTCACACCACCCAGGAGGTCACCATGCTCTGGAAATTTCTCGGATTGCAGCGGTTGTTCGACGAGCTCTTGGACGAGCGCTGGTTCTCCTTCGACCTTCCTGACAACGACTGCTTTTTCCATGACGAACCGCTCCCGCTCTCCGCGCAGGATTGAACCGCTGCGCACCGTCGCGCTGTTCGGAATCATGGGCTGCGCGATGGCCTGGGGCCTGGTGGAGCTGTTCGCGCTGCAGCGCTCGCGCTACCACGCCTGGCGCGAACGGCACCACACGGCCCTGCCCCGCTGATACCGCGCTGAGACAGTCCTTGCCATGCAGTGCCGCGACCAGACCCCCGGCGAAGAATTGGCCAACAGTGCCAGCCACGGCCTGGCACTGCTGGCTGCGGTCATCGCGGCCCCGCTCCTCGTGGCTTCGGCACGCCCGCAGGGCGTTGCCAGCGTGGTCGGCGCCATCGTCTTCGCCGCCACCATGGTGCTGCTGTACCTGGCTTCCACCGTCTACCACGCCCTGCCCGAAGGGCGCTTCAAGCAGGCGGCGCTGAAGCTCGACCACGGCGCCATCTATTTGTTCATCGCGGGCAGCTACACGCCCTTCGCACTGAAGCAACCAGAGGGCGAGTGGAACCTGGCCCTGCTGGCCCTGGTCTGGGCCGTGGCCGCGCTTGGCCTGGTGCTCAAGGCCTTCAACCGGCTGCGCACGGCCTGGCTGTCCACCGGCATGTACGTGGTCATGGGCTGGCTGGCGCTGGTGGCCGCCCTGCCCCTCATCGGCCACCTCACGCAGTGGAGCGCGCACTGGCTCATCGCTGGCGGCGTGGCCTATACCGTGGGGGTGGCGTTCTTCGTGCTCGATTCACGGCTGCGCTACGCCCACGCCGTGTGGCATGGCTTCGTGGCCGCTGGCACGGGCTGCCATGCGGTGGCGATCATGGGCTACGGCAGCTAGGCCGTTGCCGATTCCTCGAGAAGTTCGACCGGCTCATCGGCGCCCTTTGCATACCGGTTCACCGGCACCGGCAGCTGGAAATGGCTGCGCAGCGTTTCGCCCTCGTAGTACGTGCGCAGCAGCCCCCGCGTCTGCAGCACCGGCACGGCCAGCTCCACAAAGGCCGTGAGCGAAGTGTTGGGCAATGCCTCGAAGAAGTTGAAGCCATCGGCCGCACCGCCCTCGAACCAGCGCTGGATTTCGTCGGCCACTTGCTCCGCCGTGCCCACGAAGGTGCGGCGCGGCCGGGCATGCCACAGGGCCACCTCGCGCAGGGTCAGGCCGTTCTCGCGTGCATGCTGCTTGATGCGGTCGCTGGCGCTTTGCTGGCTGTTGCGGCCCAGGTCACCCAGATCCGGGAAGGGCTCGTCCAGCGGGTACTGCGAGAAGTCATGGTCGTTGAAGGGCCGGGCCAGCGCGGCGATGGCGTTCTCGATGGGTACCAGCGCGGCCAACTCTTCGTAGCGGCGCTCGGCCTCCTCCTCGGTGCGGCCCACGATGGGGCGAAAGCCCGGCAACAGGAACAACTCATCGGGATTGCGGCCCTCTGCGCGCACACGGGCCTTCACGTCGCGGTAGTAGGCCTGCGCCTCCTCGAAGGTGTCGGCATGGAAGAAGATCGCATCGGCGCGCTCGGCCGCAAAGGCCTTGCCGTCGGGCGAGGCGCCGGCCTGGAAAATCACGGGCTGGCCCTGGCGCGAGCGCGCGATGTTCAGCGGCCCCTCCACGGCGAAGAACTCGCCCTGGTGGTCCAGGCGGTGCAGCTTGGCAGGGTCGAAGAACTGGCCCGTGGCCTTGTCGCGCACCAGCGCGTCGTCCTCCCACGAATCCCACAGGCCCTGCACCACGTCCAGGTGCTCGCCGGCCAGGCGGTAGCGTACATCGTGCGCATAGTGCTCCTCGCGCCCGTAGTTGCGCGCGCTGCCGTCGAGCCACGAAGTGACCACATTCCATCCCGCACGCCCGCCGCTGATGTGGTCGAGCGAGGCGAACTGCCGCGCCACGGTGAAGGGCTCGCTGTAGCTGGCAGTCACGGTGGCCACCAGGCCGATATGGGAAGTCACTACCGCGAGTGCCGAGAGAATCGTCAGCGGCTCGAAGCGGTTCAGGTAATGCGGACTGGAGCGCGGCGTGATGTGCACGCTGTCGGCCACGAAGAGGAAGGTGAAGCGTGCCTGCTCGGCCAACTGCGCCTGCTGCGCATAGAACCGGAAATTCACGCTGGCATCGGTCACCGCATTCTCATGCCGCCAGTCGCCCCAGCCAGCACCTACGCCATGCAGCACCAGGCCGAGTTGAAGGGTACGGGGCTTTGGCGTGCTGCTGGCGGTCATGCGGGAATCCTGTGGAGGCGAATCGAAGCCCGCAGCTTAGGTCTGGACGTTCCGGGGGCCAACGAAGAAAAACGGATATGGCTATGCCCTGCCCCACAAAGGCGAAAGCCCCGCATCGCGGGGCTTTCGAAGGGGCTTGATGCACGCCCCAGGCAGGCATCACAGCTTGGCGATGGACACCTCGGTCGATTTCACCAGCGCGACCACGTCGGAGCCCACGACCAGCGCGAGGTCGTCGACCGAGCGCGTGGTGATGACGGAGGTGACGATGCCCCAGGGGGTTTCGACATCGACCTCGGAGACGACGTCGCCGCGGATGATCTCGCGCACTTTGCCCTTGAACTGGTTGCGCACGTTGATGGCTTGGATGGACATGGAGTTCTCCTTGAAAGTCCGGAACGGGATGGATGGGTGAATGAAAGGAAAAGGGGGAGCCGTCACACGGCCCAGCGCAGGCCATGCGCAGGTACACCGGGCCAGCGTGCGTCGGCGGCGCTGGGTTCGGCGTCGGGCTTTTGCAGCACGCGGTCGAGAATGCGTTTTTCGATGGCGGCAAACGCGGCATCGCCATGCGAGCGCGGGCGCGGCAGGTCGATCAGCTGGTCCAGAGCGATCTGCCCGTCCTCGATCAGGATCACGCGGTCGGCCAGGGCCACGGCCTCCTGCACGTCGTGGGTCACCAACAGCGCGGTGAAGCCGCTGGCCTGCCACAGTCCTTCGATCAGGCGGTGCATCTCGATGCGGGTCAGCGCATCGAGCGCACCCAGGGGTTCGTCGAGCAGCAACAGGCGCGGGTTGTGCACCAGGGCGCGCGCCAGGGCAACGCGCTGACGCTGGCCGCCAGACAGGCGTGCGGGCCACTCGCCCAGCCGGTCGCCCAGGCCCACGCGGGCCAGCACGTCGGCCGCGGCGCCGCGGCGCTCGGTGGGCAGGCCCAGGGCCACGTTGTCGGCCACGCGCTTCCACGGCAAGAGGCGCGAGTCCTGGAACATGATGCGCGTGTCCTCGCTCAGGCCGCCCACCGCCTGGCCGTCGAGGCGGATGGTGCCGCCCGAGACGGATTCGAGCCCCGCCACCAGGCGCAGCAACGTGCTCTTGCCGCAGCCGCTGCGGCCCACGATGGCCACGAACTGGCCGGGCTCGATCACGAGCTCGGTCTTCTTGAGCACTTCGCGGGCGCCGTAGCGCTTGTCCACGCCGCGCACTTCCAGGCGCACGCCGTTGTTGGCGCTGTCGCGCGGTGTTGCATTGGTTTGTGCCATGGCCTCAGGCTCCCGGCTTGAAGAGGGCCACGTCCAGCGTGTTCACACGCCGGGGCAGCAGTTTCTCGGACAAAAAGGCATCGGCAATGCGCTGCTGTTCGGACAGGCCGGCAGGCACCACGGCACGCACCTCATAGCTGCGGCGGCTGTTGGCCTGCTCCACCGTGGCGGCATCCAGCCCCCACACGGGTGCCAGCAGCGCGGCAGCGTCCTTGGGGTTGCCTTTGACCCAGGCGCCGGCCTTCTGCAGCTCGGCAAACAGCACGCGCAGCACGTCGGCGCGGGCTTGGGCATACGGCGTGGCGGCCAGGTAGTAGCGCTGGTACGAAGCCACGTCGCGCCCGTCGGCCAGGATGCGCACATTCGACTGGCGCTGCACGGCGGCGAGGAACGGATCCCACACCACCCAGGCGTCGATGGCACCGCGCTCGAAGGCGGCGCGGCCGTCGGCCGGCGTGAGGTAGGCGGGGTCGATGTCCTTGAACGACAGGCCGGCCTTCTCCAGTGCGGCGATCAGCAGGTAATGGGCGCCTGCAGCCTTGGCAAAACCGATCTTCTTGCCCTTGAGATCGGCCACGGTCTTGAGCGGCGAATCCGCACGCACCACGATGGCCTGGGCCGAGGGGGACGGAGCCTCCTGCGCCACGAAGGTCAGGGCGGCACCGGCCGCCTGGGCAAACACCGGCACGGTGTCGGCCACGTCGGCGCTGACGTCGATGTTGCCCAGGTTCAAGGCTTCGAGCAGCGGCAGCCCGCTGGTGAACTCATGCCAGGTGACCTTGGTGCCCAGGGGGGCCAGCAGCTTTTCGAGCGTGCCCTGGGTCTTGAGCACCACGATCAGGGTCGAGGACTTCTGGTAGCCGATGCGCACGGTGCCGGGCTTGTCGGACTGCGCTGCCGCGATGCCCGAGGCGAGCGCCGCCAGGGCACCCAGCGTGGTGCGCCGCGTGAGCGCACCGGGGTTGGGAAAAGTTGGCATGGGAATCTCCTGCAATGGGGTCGGTCTTGTTTTCTTGCTTATTGGGGGCTTTGGTAGCCGGGGTGCCAGCGCAGCCAGTAGCCTTCCAGGCCCTTGGCGAACAGGTCGGCCAGCTTGCCCAGCAGTGCGTACAGCAGGATGCCCACGAGCACGATGTCGGTCTGCAGGAACTCGCGCGCATTCATGGTCAGGTAGCCGATGCCCGACTGCGCCGAGATGGTTTCGGCCACGATCAGGATCACCCACATCAGTCCCAGCGAGAAGCGCAGGCCCACGAGGATGCTGGACAGCGCGCCGGGCAGGATGATCTGGCGGTACAGCTGCCAGCGCGACAGGCCGTAGGTGCGCCCCATCTCGATCAGGCCCGGGTCCACGTTGCGGATGCCGTGGAAGGTGTTCAGGTAGATCGGGAAGAACACCGACACGCTGATCAGGAACAGCTTGGCCGACTCGTCGATGCCGAACCACAGGATCACCAGCGGGATCAGCGCCAGCGCCGGGATGTTGCGCACCATCTGGATGGTCGAATCGAGCAGGGTCTCGAACAGGCGCACCGAGCCCGTGAGCAGGCCCAGTGCCAACCCGAGGCCGCCGCCGATGGCCAGGCCCGCAAGGGCACGGCCGGCGCTGACCTTGACGTGGGTCCAGAGCTCGCCCGATGCGGTCAGCGTCCAGGCGGCCTTGATCACCTCCAGCGGCGCCGGCAGCACCCGGGTGGACAGCCAGCCCAGCGACGAGGCCACCTGCCACACCACGATCAGCGTGACCGGCACGGCCCAGGGCAAGAGGCGCTGCAGCACGCCCCTGGCAAAGCGCAGCCATTGCGAAGGCACCAGCGGCGCCAAGTGGGGCGTATCGATGGAGTCGGCCACGGGCGACGCCTGCAGCTCACGGGTGGTGGTGTTCATGCGAACTCCTGTCGTTCGGTGTCGGGTTCCAGAAATTCCAGCTGGTTGCCCGCCGGGTCTTTCACGTAAAAGCGCAGGTAACCGGGCAGTGCCCGGTTCTCCACCAGCGGCAACTGGGCCTGCAGCAGGCGCCCGCGCAGCGCGGGCAGGTCCTGCACCTCCAGCGCCAGGTGCGACACCGAGGGCGCGCCCTGCCAATGGTCGGTGGGCACCAGGTCGATGCGCTGGGTACCGGCGGCAAAATGCAGCGCGTTGCCTGCGGCCAGCCGCACTTCGGGCAGGCCGAGCAGGCTGCTGTAGAAGTTGCGGATGGGTTCCTCGGAACCGGCCGGAAAGGCCAGCTGCACGTGGTTGATGGAATGGATGGCCATGGGCGATCTCCTTGGGTGCGGTGCGCTCAGCTTTGCGAGGCGCGCGGTGGCAGCTCGTTGGCGACGGATTCGCCGAACGGGCCCAGAGGGTTGCCGCCGGTGAGCTTCTCGCGCACGGCCAGGGGCAGCAGCGGGAACACCAGCTCGGCAAAGCGGTAGGCTTCCTCCAGGTGCGGGTAGCCAGAGAGCACGAAGGTGTCGAGCCCCAGGGCTGCATATTCCGTGATGCGTGCAGCCACCGTCTCAGGGTCGCCCACCAGGGCCGTGCCGGCACCGCCGCGCACCAGGCCCACGCCGGCCCACAGGTTGGGGCTGATCTCCAGGTCGGCCCGGGCCCGCTTGGCGCCACCGGCATGCAGGCGCGCCATGCGCCGCTGGCCTTCCGAATCCATGCGCGCAAACACCGCCTGGGCGCGCACCACGGTCGCATCGTCCACGTGGCTGATGAGCTCCTCAGCAGCAGCCCAGGCCTGCTCGTCGGTCTCGCGCACGATGACGTGCAGGCGGATGCCGAACTTCACCGTGCGGCCTTTTTTGGCCGCCCGTGCACGCACGTCGGCCACCTTCTTGGCCACCTCGGCCGGGGGTTCGCCCCAGGTCAGGTAGGTCTCGACCTGCTCGGCCGCCAGATCGTGGGCCGCGTCGGACGAACCGCCGAAGTACACCGGCGGGTGCGGGTTCTGCAGCGGCGGGAACAAGAGCTTGGCGCCCTTCACCGTGAGGTGCTGGCCCTCGAAATCGTAGGTTTCTCCGGTATGGCTGCGGGCCATGATCTCGCGCCAGATGCGGATGAACTCGGCCGACTGCTCGTAGCGCGTGGCATGGTCCAGGAACACGCCATCGCCCTCCAGCTCGGTCTGGTCGCCGCCCGTCACCAGGTTGATCAGCAGGCGCCCGCCCGAGAGCCGGTCGAAGGTGGCGGCCATGCGCGCGGCCAGCGCGGGCTGGTGCAGGCCGGGGCGCACGGCGACCAGGAACTTGAGCTTTTTGGTGACCGCGATCAGGCTCGAAGCGATCACCCAGGGGTCTTCGCAGGAGCGGCCAGTGGGGATGAGCACGCCCTCATAGCCCAGGCTGTCGGCCGCCACCGCCACCTGCTGCAGGTAGTCGTGGCTGAGCTGACGTGCGCCCTTGGAAGTGCCCAGGTAGCGGCTGTCGCCATGGGTGGGAATGAACCAGAAGATCTGCATGGGAAACCTCTTTGTTATGGCGTCAGTAGGAGATGGCAAAGCCGAACCGGGGCGCACGCACACCCGCACAGCGCGGCCGCGTGGGCAGGCCCCAGGACGTGGCGGTCACGCAGAGCACACGGCGCAATTGCTCGTGCAGGGGAAAGGGCATGGGGGTGTGCATGGAGGGCTTCCGGGGAAAGGTCAGACGCCCAGATCCACCGGCGCGGCGTGCAGCAGGTTCAGCTTCTTGGGGATGAGCTTGAGTTCGAAGAAGGTGTCGGCAATCGACTGCTGCTCGGCGATGATTTCGCGCGTCACGGGGGCCGTGCCGAACTTGGCGCGGCTCAGGTACAGGTCGGTGATGCTGCGGTCCAGGCCCAGCACCGTGGTCAGCTCTGCGGCGGCGGCGCCCTGGTTCTTGGAGGCCCAGGTGTCGATGGCATTGACCTCTTCGATGGCGATGCGCAGCACGTCGGCGTTGCGCGTGGCGTAGTCGCGCGAGGTGAAGTAGTAGGCGCGGTTGTTGACCACGCCGGTGGCGTCCACCAGCAGGCGGGCGTCCAGCGTCTTCTGCGCTGCGGCCAGGAAGGGGTCCCAGATGATCCAGGCGTCCACGGCGCCCTTCTCGAAAGCGGCGCGGGCATCGGCCGGCGCCAGGAAGATCGACTGCACGTCACCGTACTTCAGGCCGTTCTTCTCCAGCAGCTTGACCAGGAAGTACTGCACGTTGGAGCCCTTGTTGTAGGCCACGCGCTTGCCCTTGAGGTCGGCCACGCTGCGGATCGGCGAGTCCTTGGGCACGATCACGGCCTCCAGTGCCGGGCGTGGCACGGTGGCGCCGGCATACACCAGCGGCGCACCGGCGGCCTGGGCAAAGATGGGGGGCGCTTCGCCCACGTCGCCAAAGTCGATGGCACCGACGTTGAGTGCTTCGAGCTGCACCGGGCCGGCGTTGAATTCGGTCCAGGTGACCTTCACACCCAGCGGAGCCAAGCGCTTTTCCAGCGTGCCACGGCCCTTGAGGATGGACAGCCAGCCCTTCTGGTGGCCCACGCGCAGTACGCGTGGCGGGGTTTGGCCGAAGGCCGTGCCACCGGCGGCGCCCAGGGCGGCAGCGGCCAGGCTGGAGAGGACCACCTGGCGGCGGCGCGAAGAGAGGAAGGTTTGTGTCATGGCGATGTGTCTTTCAGCAATGTCTGGTGGTGCGATGGTTCGACCCGCGGCAACGGGCATGCAGCAGCCTGGCCGGCCCGCATCGGCGGGTGCCGGCTCGACAAAAAATGGGAAGGGAAGAAGGGGATGTGGATGCCGCCAGGCGCCTGGAAAAGCGCTGGTGACAACCACGGCGTCAGACGCTACATCGCACCTGCGAGAAATGCACCGGGGCAAAGCGGCCGGCCTGTGCCGCAGGTGGGCGCAGGGTTTCGGTGATCAGCACATTCACCGCTTCGTCCAGGCGGGCGGCAATGTCGGCATGCAGGTCGTAGGCGCCCTCGGGCGTCAGGGCGACCTGGGAGTCCGTGGCATAGATGCCGGGCAGGATGTGCTTGGCGCCCAGCGACTGCAGCACGGGCCTGAGCGCATAGTCCAGCGCCAGCATGTGGTGCGGGCTGCCGCCGGTGGCCAGGGGCAGCACGATCTTGCCCTTGAGCGCGGTCTGCGGCAGCAGGTCCAAAAAGACCTTGAGCACGCCGCTGTAGGCCGCCTTGTACACCGGCGTAGCCACCACCAGCACCTGGGCCTGCGCCACCTGGTCGACGGCGCCAACCACCGTGGGGTGGGCGAAATCGGCCAACAGCAGTGCCTGGGGCGACAGGTCGCGGATGTGGATGCGGTCCACCAGCGCGCCGCGCACCGACAGGCGTTGGGCTACGGCGTCCAGCAATGCGGCTGAGCGCGAGCGTTCCGACGGGCTGCCGGCAATCAAAAGGGCTGACATGGAGAACTGTCCTTTGCGCGATCGGCAGGGTTCACTTGCGTGTATAGATCTGGTCGAAGCTCGCGTTGTCGGCGAAGTGGTCTTTGGCCGCCTTGTCCCAGCCACCGAAAGCGCCGTCGATGGTCACCAGGTTGAGCTTGGGGAACTGCTTGGCGTACTTGGCCTTGGCCTTCTCGGAAATGGCGGGGCGGTAGAAGTTCTTGCCTGCAATGTCCTGGCCTTCCTCGCTGTACAGGAACTTGAGGTACTCCTCGGCCACGACACGCGTGCCCTTCTTGTCCACGTTCTTGTCCACCACCGACACGGCGGGCTCGGCCAGGATGGAGAGCGATGGCGCGATCACGTCGAACTTGGTGCCGAATTCCTTTTCGAGCAGGTAGGCCTCGTTCTCCCAGGCGATCAGCACGTCGCCCTGGTTGCGCTGGGCAAAGGTGATGGTGGAGCCGCGCGCGCCGGTGTCCAGCACGGGCACGTTGCCGTAGAGCTTGGCCACGAAGTCCTTGGCCTTCGCGTCGCCGCCCAGCTTGCGCTTGGCGAATTCCCAGGCGGCCAGGTAGTTCCAGCGGGCGCCGCCCGAGGTCTTGGGGTTGGGCGTGATCACGCTGATACCGGGCTTGATGAGGTCGTCCCAGTCCTTGATTCCCTTGGGATTGCCCTGGCGCACCACGAGCACGATGGTCGAGGTGTAGGGCGAGCTGTTGTGCGGCAGGCGCTTTTGCCAGTCCTTGGGGATCCAGCCGCCGTTGGTGTGCAGGGCGTCGGTGTCGCCAGCCAGGGCCAGGGTGGCCACGTCGGCGTCCAGGCCGTCGATGATGGAGCGCGCCTGCTTGCCCGAGCCGCCGTGCGATTGCTTGATCGTGACGTCCTGCCCGGTCTTGCCCTTCCAGTACTTGGCGAAGGCTTGGTTGAACTCCACGTACAGCTCGCGGGTGGGGTCGTAAGAGACGTTCAGCAGGGTCACGGACTGGGCCAACGACGGCAATGCCGTCAGGGCCAAGCCACCCGCAAGGGCGAGAGCGAAAGGAAACTTGATAAAGTCGCGGCGAAAGTTCATGGAAGAGCCTCTTCAATTAGGGATGCGAATGGGTGCTGGACACCGATGGATCGCATTCTGGGAGGCCGCCATCAAAACTGAAACAACTAAGATTTCAGTTCTTTATACCGAAACTATCTGAGCACTTCGCTCGCACAACGATTTACAAGGAAAATCCCCATGGCACGCACCGTTCAATGCATCAAGCTCGGCAAGGAAGCCGAAGGCCTGGATTTCCCTCCCTACCCGGGCGAGCTGGGCAAGCGCATCTGGGAAGGCGTGAGCAAGGAGGCCTGGGCCGGCTGGCTCAAGCACCAGACCATGCTGGTCAATGAAAACCGCCTGAACCTGGCCGATGCGCGCGCGCGCCAGTACCTGGCACGCCAGATGGAGAACCATTTCTTCGGTGGCGGTGCCGACGCAGCAGCGGGCTACGTGCCCCCAACGCCTGAGTAAGCGCTCAGCGCACACCCTGCCCATGTCCGAGCCTGTCGACTGGCTGCCGGACGGCACCCCCTACAGCCTCCGCTTCGGCGACCGCTACCACAGTGAAAACGGCGGCCTCACGCAGGCCCGCCAGGTGTTTTTGCACGGCTGCGGCTTGCCGCAGGCCTGGGCCGGGCAAGCGCAATGGCGCATCCTGGAAACCGGGTTCGGCTTCGGCCTGAACTTCCTGGTGACCTGGGCTGCCTGGAGGGCCGACCCCGAGCGCTGCACGCTGCTGCACTTCGTCTCCACCGAGGCCTGGCCCGTGGGGGCCGATGACCTGCTGCGCGCCACCGGCGCCCACCCCGAGCTCGCCCCACTGGCGCAGCAGTTGCACGCCCAGTGGTGGGGCCTGCTGCCGGGCGTTCACCGGCTCAGCTTCGACGCAGGGCGGGTGATGCTCACGCTCTACGTGGGCGACACCCAGGCCATGCTGCGCCAGCAGGCGCTCACGGTCGATGCCGTCTACCTCGATGGCTTCAGCCCCCAGCGCAACCCGGAGATCTGGGACGCGCACACCCTCAAGGCCGTGGCGCGCTGCTGCCGGCGCGGCGCGCGCCTGGCCACCTGGACCATTGCACGCGCCGTGCGCGATGCCCTGGCCCAGTGCGGCTTCGAGGTCACGCGCATGCCCGGCGTGCCCCCCAAGCGCGACAACCTGCACGCCACCTACAACCCACACTGGGAGCCGCGCACCGCGCCGCAGACCCGGCAGGCGGAGCCGGAATCCCGGCCACCGGGCGACTGCATCGTGATCGGCGGCGGCGTGGCTGGCGCGGCCTGCGCAGCCAGCCTGGCACGGCGCGGCTGGCGCGTACAGCTGCTGGACCAGGCGGCGGCCCCTGCGGCCGGCGCCTCGGGCCTGCCCGCCGGCGTGTTCGCCCCCCATGTCTCGCCCGACGACAGCCTGCTGTCGCGCCTGTCGCGCAGCGGCGTGCGTGCCACCCTGACCCAGGCCCGCGCGCTACTGCGCGAGGGGCAGGACTTTGGCCAGAGTGGCGTGCTGGAGCGCCATGCCGCCGACAAGGCCCGCAACAAGGCCCTGCCCGCCACCTGGGCCCAGGGCCCCGGCACCGACTGGAGCCAGCCGGCCAGCGAAGACACCCTACTACAGGCCCGGCTGCCGGCCGACACCCCCGCCAACTGGCATCCCCACGCGGGCTGGCTGCGCCCTGCGCGCCTGGTGGCCGCGCTGCTCGCCCAGCCGGGTATCACCTGGCAGGGCGACTGCCGCGTGGCACGGCTGCAGCGCGTGGACGATTCACCCGGCGCCGCATGGCAGGCGCTGGACGCCGAGGGCCGCGTGCTGGCGCAGGCCCCGGTGGTGGTGATTGCCGCAGGCGCCGACAGCCGCCCGCTGCTGGCCAGCCACTGGCCCCTGCAGGCCTTGCGTGGCCAGGTGTCCATCGGCACCTATGGGCCCGGTGAGGCGCCGCTGGCGCCCTTTCCGCTCAACGGCAATGGCAACCTGGTGCCGGATTTCCCGCTGTCCGATGCACCGGGTGCACCACGCGCCTGGATCATGGGCTCGACCTTCGAGCGCGGCATGACCGCCCTGCCTCCGACGCCCGCCGAGCAACGGGAGGCGCACGCCGCCAACCACGGCAAGATGCAGGGGCTGCTGCCGTCTGCCGCCGAGCGCCTGCTGGCGGACTTTGCCGCCATGGCCGGCCCGCACGCGCCGGCCGGTGGCCTGCGCACCTGGGCCGCCGTGCGCTGCACCCTGCACGACCGATTGCCGGTGGTGGGCCCGGTCGATGCCGTGGCCCTGCCGGGTGTGTGGACCTGCACGGCCATGGGCGCGCGCGGGCTGACCCTGTCCATCCTGTGCGGCGAACTGCTCGCGGCCCGGCTGCAGGGCGAGCCTCTGCCGCTGGATGCGAAGCTGGCCAAGGCGCTGGGCGCCGAACGGCTGGCCAGTGTGTAACCAGCATGCAACAAGGGTCTGGGCCCTCTTGACCCATCGCAAACCTGCGTCAGCACTGGCGCATAAGCTTATCCGCATAAGGGCAGGACAAAACAATAGTTTGCATCCATAAGCCGTGCCTCTACATTCGCTGGCATGCACGATTTGGCGTTTGTTTTTGCGGGTTTTGCGGTCGGGTTCATCGTTGGCCTGACCGGTGTGGGCGGTGGCTCGCTGATGACGCCTGTGCTGATTTTTTTCTTCGGCATCAAACCCCACCTGGCCATCGGCACCGACCTGCTGTTCGCCGCGTTCACCAAGATGGGCGGCACGGTGAGCATGGCGCGCCAGCGCCTGGTGCCCTGGCGCGTGGTGGGCCAGCTGTGCGCGGGCAGCATCCCCGCCGCCATCCTGGCGCTGTGGGCGCTCAAGGAACTGGGCCCGGCCAGCGCCCAGGCCCAGCGCATCATGACCACCACGCTGGGCTTTGCCCTGCTGCTCACGGCCGCAGCCACGCTGTACAAGGTGGTGGCCTTTTCGCGCCAGCGCCAGGCGGCCGACCAGGCCGTGCGCCTGGCCAACGCCGAGCAGGCCACCCGCCCGCGCCACTGGAGCCTGCCGGTGCTGCTGGGCGCGGTGATCGGCACGCTGGTCACCTTCACCTCGGTGGGTGCTGGCGCCATCGGCGTCACCGTGCTGCTGCTGGTGTACCCACTGCTGCCGCTGCCGCGCATCATCGGCGCCGACATCGCCTACGCCGTGCCCTTGACCCTGGTGGCAGGGCTGGGACATGCGTCGCTCGGCTCGGTGGACTGGACTTTGCTTGCACAATTGCTGGCTGGCTCGCTGCCGGGCATCTGGCTGGGTTCACGCCTGGTCACCCGCACGCCCGAGCGCCTGATCCGCTCCGCCCTGTCCGTCCTGCTGGCCTGGGCAGGCGCCAAATTGATAATGATCTGAGTACCCCACGATGTACCAATACACTGAATTCGACAAAACGTTCGTCCACCAGCGTTCGCGCCAGTTCCGCGACCAGCTCGAGCGCTGGCAGGCCGGCAAGCTGCCGGAAGACGACTTCCGCCCCCTGCGCCTGCAGAACGGCTGGTACGTGCAGCGCTACGCGCCCATGCTGCGCGTGGCCGTACCCTACGGCGAGATTGCCAGCCGCCAGCTGCGCGTGCTGGCCACCATCGCGCGGGACTACGACGAACCCGAAGCGGCAGTCTTCAAGGCCGCCATGGACGGCCAGGGCCTGCTGGGCACGACCTTTCTGCCCAAGAACTGCGCCCACTTCACCACGCGCACCAACGTGCAGTTCAACTGGATCCCGCTGTCCAAGGCGGCCGACGTGATGGACCTGCTGGCCAGCGTGGACATGCACGGCATCCAGACCAGCGGCAACTGCATCCGCAACACCACCACCGATGCACTGGCCGGTGTGGCCGTGGACGAGCTGATCGACCCCCGCCCCTACGCCGAGATCCTGCGCCAGTGGACCACGCTGCACCCCGAGTTCGCCTTTTTGCCGCGCAAGTTCAAGATCGCCATCAGCGGTGCAGCAGACGACCGCGCCGCCACCGGCTGGCACGACGTGGGCCTGCACATGGCCCGCAATGAAGCCGGCGAGATCGGCTTCAAGGTCTTCGTGGGTGGCGGCATGGGCCGCACCCCGGTGATCGGCACCGTGATCCGCGAGTTCCTGCCGTGGAACCAGATCATGAACTACATCGAGGCCATCGTGCGCGTGTACAACGAGCACGGCCGGCGCGACAACAAGTACAAGGCGCGCATCAAGATTCTGGTCAAGTCCGAAGGCCAGAAGTACATCGACGATGTGGAAGAAGAGTACCGCCAGATCATGGAGATCGACGGCGGCCCGCACACCGTGCCCCAGGCCGAGTTCGACCGCGTGGCCGCCTGCTTCGTGCCGCCCGTGCTGGCCGACATCCCCGATGCCGACCCCGCCGCCCTGGCCGCATCGCTGCAAGCGCAGGCGGCAGAGCATGTGGCCTTTGGCCGCTGGCTCAAGCGCAACGTGCACGCACACAAGAATGCGCAGCTGCGCGCCGTGACGCTGTCCTTCAAGCGCCCCGGCCAGTCGCCGGGCGACGCCACCAGCGAGCAACTGATCGCCGTGGCCGACCTGGTGGACCAATACTCCGCAGGCGAAGCCCGCGTGACGCACGACCAGAACGTGCTGCTGCCTTGGGTGCACGCCAGCCGCCTGTTCGACCTGTGGCAGGAAGCCAAGGCCTTGGGTCTGGCCAGCGCCAACGTGCAACTGCTCACCGACATGATCGCCTGCCCCGGCGGCGACTTCTGCTCGCTGGCCAATGCGCGCTCGCTGCCCATTGCCGAAGCCATCACGCAGCGCTACCAGGACCTCGACGAGCTCGACGACATCGGCGAGATCGACCTGCACATCAGCGGCTGCATCAACAGCTGCGGCCACCACCACAGCGGCCATATCGGCATCCTGGGCGTCGACAAGGACGGCAAGGAGTGGTACCAGGTCACGCTGGGCGGCTCGGACGGCTCCGACCTGTCGGGCGCGGCCGTGGCCGGCAAGGTGATCGGCCCCTCGTTCTCGGCGGCCGAAGTGCCCGATGTGATCGAGGCCGTGCTCGGCACCTACCGCGACCTGCGCGAAAGCGGCGAGACCTTCCAGTCCACCGTGCGCCGCGCCGGCCTGGATCCGTTCAAGGAAGCCGCCAAGACGGCCCGCCACAAGGAAGAGGCCGTGGCTACCGCCTGAGCCCCGCCCCAGAACAGAGATAGACACCCCATGAAGATACTTGCATCCCAAGACCACCAGGCCCCTGCCGAAGGCGACACGCGCAGCGTGGCGCTGGCCAACGATGTCGATGCCCTGGCGCTGGCGCTGGACGGCGTGGAGCGCGTGGACCTGCACTTCCCCAGCTTCACCGACGGCCGGGCCTTCAGCCAGGCCTTTCTGCTGCGCCGCCGCCGCGGTTTCAAGGGCGACATCCGCGCCACGGGCGACGTGCTGATCGACCAGCTGGTGCAGATGCAGCGCACGGGCTTTTCGTCGGCCGTGCTGCGCGAGGGCGTGGACGCAGCGGACGCGCAGCGCCAGTTCGAGATGTTCCCTGGCTTCTACCAGGGCGACGCGGTCAACCACCAGCCGATCTTTGCCGACAAGGCCGCCACCGCATAACACCATGAGCCAATTCGATCTCGCAACCGTCAATGCCGAACTCGGCCGCAACGCCGAAGGCCTCGTCGCCTGGGCATTGGGCCTGGGCCAGCGCCCCATCGTCACCACCAACTTCCGCCCTTTCGAGGCCGTGATCCTGCACATGGTCAGCCGCGTGCAGCCCGATGTGCCGGTGGTCTGGATGGACAACGGCTACAACACCGAAGCCACCTACCGCTTTGCCGATGAAGTGACGAAACAGCTCGGCCTGAAGCTGCAGATCTACCTGCCGCGCCGCTCGCGTGCGCACCGCGAAGCCGTGGAGGGCGCCACGCCCGGGCTGGACGACCCGCGCCATGCCGCCTTCACCGAAGAAGTGAAGCTTGAGCCCTTTACCCGCGCCCTGCGCGAGACGGCCCCCAAGGTCTGGTTCACCGCGCTGCGCGCCACCGACACCGCCGTGCGCGCCCAGATGGACCCGGTGAGCATCAACCCCGACGGGCTGATCAAGGTCGCGCCGCTGCTGCACTGGTCGTCCAAGGAGCTGTACGAGTATTGCCAGAAGCACGGCCTGCCGAACAACTTCGACTACGTGGACCCCACCAAGGGCGAAGAGAACCGCGAGTGCGGCCTCCATATAGCCCACTGACCCCACCGCTGACCCGACCATGAACGCCCGCACCGATGCCGCGCTGCTGCAGAACAAGAACATGAGCCACCACCTGAACAATTCGCACCTCGACGCCCTGGAAGAGGAAACCATCTTCATCCTGCGCGAGGTGGCTGCCGCCTTCGAGCGCCCCACCCTGCTGTTCTCGGGCGGCAAGGATTCGCTGGTGATGCTCAAGTGCGCAGAGAAGGCCTTCGGCGCGGGCCGCATCCCCTACCCGCTGCTCATGATCGACACGGGCCACAACTTCAAAGAGGTCACGGACTTCCGTGATTCGCGCGCCAAGGAACTGGGTGCCGAACTCATCGTGCGCAGCGTCGAGGACTCCATGGCCCGCGGCACCGTGCGCCTGGCCCATCCCGGCGAGAGCCGCAACGTGCACCAGTCGGTCACGCTGCTCGAAGCCATCGAGGAATTCCGCTTCGACGCCCTGATCGGCGGCGCCCGCCGCGACGAAGAGAAGGCCCGCGCCAAGGAGCGCATCTTCTCGCACCGCGACAGCTTCGGCCAGTGGCAGCCCAAGGCCCAGCGCCCCGAGCTGTGGACCCTGTTCAACACCCGGCTGCAGCCCGGTGAGCACTTTCGCGTGTTCCCCATCAGCAACTGGACAGAGCTCGACGTGTGGCAGTACATCGACCGCGAGCAGATCGGCCTGCCCAGCATCTACTACACGCACAAGCGCGAGGTGGTGGACCGCCGGGGCCTATTGATGCCCGTGACCGAGCTGACGCCACCGCGCGAAGGCGAGACGGTGCAGACGCGCGACGTGCGCTTTCGCACCGTGGGCGACATCACCTGCACCGCACCGGTGGAGAGCACGGCCGCCACCCCGGCAGAGATCGTGATCGAGACCCTGGCCGCCGACGTGAGTGAGCGCGGCGCGACCCGCATGGACGACAAGACGAGCGACGCCTCGATGGAAAAGCGCAAGAAGGACGGGTATTTCTGATGACCACCGCATACCAAGCCACCGCCCCTGCCGCAGCCAACGCTGGCAGCAACCATGCCTCGGCCCTCAAGTTCATCACCTGCGGCAGCGTCGACGACGGCAAGAGCACGCTGATCGGCCGCCTGCTGGTGGACAGCCGCGCCGTGCTGCAAGACCATCTGGCCGGCGTGCAGCGCGGCGGCGAGACGGACCTGGCCCTGCTGACCGACGGCCTCTCGGCCGAGCGCGAGCAAGGCATCACCATCGACGTGGCCTACCGCTACTTCGCCACCGAAACGCGCAAGTTCATCATCGGCGATGCGCCCGGCCATGAGCAGTACACGCGCAACATGGTCACCGCCGCCAGCAGCGCCGACGCCGCCGTGGTGCTGGTCGATGCGACCAAGCTCGACTGGCAGAACGCAGCCCTGGCACTGCTGCCGCAGACGCGCCGCCACTCGCTGCTGGCCCATCTGCTGCGCGTGCACTCGCTGGTGTTCGCCGTGAACAAGCTCGATGCCGTGGCCGAACCCGAACTGGCCTTCGCCCACATCAGCGCCGCCCTGGCGAAGTTCGCCGCAGATGCCGGCATTGCCGTGCGCGCCACGGTGCCGGTCTCGGCCCTGAAGGGCTGGAACGTGGTGGACGCCCACGCCGGCTGGTGCGGCTACAACGGCCCCACGCTGCTCGAAGTGCTCGAACAATTGCCCAACACCCCGGCCGACACGGGCCTGCCGCTGGCCTTCCCGGTGCAGTGGGTAGAGAAGTTCTCGTCCTCCGCCGACACATCGCAAGGCCGCCGCGTGTTCTGGGGCCGGGTGGCCGCAGGCGCCGTGGCGCCCGGCACGGCCGTGCAGATCTTCCCGAGCGGTCAGAGCGCCACCGTGGCCCAGGTGCTCGACCATGCGCGCCGCCCCGTGGGCGTGGATGCGGGCCAGAGCGCCGGCATCATCCTCGACCGCGAGGTGGACGTGTCGCGCGGCGACTGGATCCTGGCCGCGCCCACGCCCGCTGCGGCGGCTGCCGAGGACGATTTCGACACGCCCGCTGCCGTGCCGGCCTGGCCCGCCAGCCGCGAGCTGCGGACCACCGTGGCCTGGATGGACGACGAGCCGTTGGTGGCCGGCCGCGTTTACTGGGCGCTGCACGGGCACCGCTGGGTCAAGGCCAAGGTCAAGCGCGTGGTGCACCGCCTGGACATCAACACCCTGGCAGAGGACGACGCCACGCAGCTTGACCCCAACGCCATCGGCCACGTTGAACTGCTGCTGCAGGAGCCCCTGCCCGCCGCCCCGTTCGGCCAGGCGCGCGTGCTCGGCTCGCTGATCCTGGTGGACACGGCGAGCCACAAGACCGCCGGCGCCGTCCTGGTCAACTGATCCGCATTCGCAATGGGCACCTCTTTGTGTGCCGCAAACCCCTGAGTCACCCCCTCAGACCCAGGGGCCCCGCAACCCAAGGCCGGTGAAAGCTCCTAAAATAGAGGGTTTTCACTGACCCACACAACTCTCGTCATGACCCACGTCGTCTCCGAAAACTGCATCAAGTGCAAGTTCACCGATTGTGTGGACGTCTGCCCCGTGGACTGCTTCCGCGAAGGCCCGAACATGCTCGTCATCGATCCCGATGAGTGCATCGACTGCGCCGTCTGCATCCCCGAGTGCCCGGCCAACGCCATCTTCGCCGAAGAGGACCTGCCGGCCGACCAGATCGCCTTCATCAAGATCAACGCCGACCTGGCCTTTGCCGATGGCTGGAAGAGCATCACCAAGCGCAAGCCCGCCCTGCCCGACGCCGATGAGTGGAACGGCAAGCCCGGCAAGGTCAACGAGCTGGTCCGCTGAGCGGCATCGCTGCATTCGCCGGTGTCCACGCTCGCGCAATCGTCCCCTCCCATCGCCACGGATGCCGTGGTCATCGGTGCAGGCCCGGTGGGCCTGTTCCAGGTATTCCAGCTCGGCCTGCAGGGCATCACCACCCATGTGATCGACGCGCTGCCCCATGCCGGCGGCCAGTGCGTGGAGCTGTATGGCGACAAGCCCATCTACGACATACCGGGCGTGCCCGTGTGCAGCGGGCGCGAGCTGGCGGCCTTGCTGCTGCAGCAGATCGCGCCCTTCCAGCCGCACTGGCATCTGGCCAGCCTGGTCGCGTCCGTGGCACTGCAGGACGATGGCCGCATCCTCATCGAAACCAGCCAGGGCCAGGCCCTGTTGGCGCGCAGCGTGTTCATCGCTGCCGGCGTGGGCGCCTTCGTGCCGCGCACGCTCAAGGTCGAGGGCATCGAGCCTTTTGTCGGCACGCAGGTGCACTACCAGCACCTGCCCGCAGGCACCGTGGTGACCGGCCAGCGCGTGGTGGTACATGGCGGCGATGACGCCGCCGTGGCCCATGCCATCACCCTTGCAACCCTGCCCCAAGCCGAAGCCCCTGCCATCGTCCGCCTGCTGTACCGGCGCGATGCCTTCCAGGCGCCACCCGAGCAGTTGCAGCAATTGCAGGCCCTGCGCGATGCGGGGCGTATCGAGGCCATCGTCGGCCAGATCACCGGCGTGGTGGCTGCGAGCGGGCGCCTGACCGCCCTGCAGGTGGTGGACACCGAGGGCCTCACCGCCAACGAACCGCTCGACTGCCTGATCGCCGCCCTGGGCATCTCCCCGCGACTGGGGCCGATTGCCGACTGGGGCATCGCCATCGAACGCAAGCAGTTGGTGGTGGACACCGCCAGCTTTCGCACCAGCGTGCCCGGTATCTACGCCGTGGGCGACATCAACACCTACCCGGGCAAGCGCAAGCTCATCCTGTGCGGTTTTCACGAAGCCACACTGGCCGCCTTTGCCGCGGCCGAAGCCCTGAGCGGCGACAAGGTGGCCTTGCAGTACACGACCACCAGCCCGAGGCTCCACGCGCTGCTGGGCGTTGCCACACCGCAAGCGGCCTCCTGAATCCGCCGGGGCTGTGCTACCTTCGGCCCTTCACCACTGCCACAAGATTTCCGCATGATCCGATGCCTGCTGGTGGACGACGATCCCGCCATCCGCACCCTGCTGCTCGACTACCTGGGAACCTTCGGCTTCACCACCGAGGCCGTGGGCGATGGCCGGGGCATGCGTGCCGCGCTGGCGCGCCAGGGTTTCGACGTGGTGCTGCTCGACCTGATGCTGCCCGACGAGGACGGCCTGACCCTGTGCCAGTGGGTGCGCCGCGACCATGGCCAGTTGCCCGTGATCGTGCTCACCGCGCAGGGCGACCCGATGTCGCGCGTGCTGGGACTCGAACTCGGGGCCGATGACTACCTGTCCAAGCCCTTCGAGCCGCGCGAACTGGTCGCACGCATCAAGGCCGTGCTGCGGCGCGGCGCGGCCGCCCCGCCCCAGGCCGACGCGCCCCAGGTGCGCTTCGAGGGCTGGACCTTCGACCGCCTGCGGCGCGAACTGGTCTCGCCCGACGGCACCATGGTGGCCCTGTCGAGCGCCGAGTTCCGCCTGCTGGAGGCATTCACCGCCCATGCCGGCAAGGTGCTCAGCCGCGACCGGCTGCTCGACCTCTCGCGCGCCCCCGGCGTGGTGGTGAGCGACCGCAGCATCGATCTGGCCGTTTCGCGGCTGCGCGGCAAGTTCGGTGAAGGCCAGCGCGATCGCCCCCTGATACGCACCCTGCGCGGCGAGGGCTACCTGTTCGACGTGGAGGTGCAGCGGTGAAACCCGCGACACCGGGTGGGCGATGGAACTGGCGCCGCCTGGACACCCTGTTCCTGCGCCTGTTCATCCTCATGTGGGTGGCGCTGGCCGGCAGCCACCTGGTGGCCTACTTGGTGGTCACCAACCTGCGCCACCAGCAGAACCTGGGCACTGCGCTCTCGCACCTGCCGCCGCTGGCCTCGCTACCGCCTGGCAACCCCCTCACCGGCTCCGGCATGCCCGGTGGCCCGCCGCCGCCCCGGTCAGGACCGAATGCAGGCCCCGGCGGCAGCCCCTGGCCCGGCCCGCCGCCCACGGGTGGGGGCGAGCGCATGGCTGCGCCGCCGTCCTTCCAGCCCCCCGGGGGCAGCGCGGGCAGCGGCGATGGCCGCCCGCCCAACCCGTTCACAGCCCCGGGTCCGCAGCGCATGGGCGGCCCCATGCCCCTCAATTCCCTGTGGATGGACTACGGCATCCGCTTCGTGCTGATCGGCCTGGCCGCCTTCCTGGGCGCGCGCTGGCTGTCTCGGCCCATGCTGCGCCTGTCGCATGCGGCCAGCGCCCTGTCGCAGGACATCGACAAGGGCGGCAAGCCGCCCGTGCTCGACGAGCAGCTCGGCACGGTGGAGGTGCGCAACGCTGCGCAGGTGTTCAACCAGATGTCGCAGCGGCTCAAGGAGCAGTTCGACGCGCGCGGCCTGCACATGGCCGCCGTGTCGCACGACCTGCGCACGCCCTTGACCCGGCTGCGCATGCGCGTGGCACAGTGGCCCGAAGGCCCGGCGCAGCAGGCCGCCATCAGCGACATCCGCGAGATGGACGAAATGATCGGCGACACCCTGGCCGTGCTGCGCGAGCAGCACGAGGGCAGCCAGGCCCGCTCCATTGACCTGGTGGCCCTGCTGCAGGCGCTGGTGGACGACCTGGCCGACCAGGGCCAGCCCGTGCAACTGCAGGCCCCGGTCGGCAGCGCACCCGTGCGCGTGCGCGCACGCACCGCTGCACTGCGCCGCGTGATCGGAAACCTGGTGGGCAATGCCGTGCGCCATGGTGGCGGCGCCACGCTCAGCGTGCACGCCCTGCCCGAAGGCGCGGTGCTGCACATCGACGACTCGGGCCCGGGCATCCCCGAAGCGCAGTTGGAGCAGGCGCTGGAGCCCTGGGTGCGGCTGTCGCAGGACCCGCTGCCGGCGCACGCGATGGCCGGCGACCTCCCGGCGAACACGGCGGGCTATGGCCTGGGCCTGGCCATCGCGCGCGACCTGGCGGAGCGCGATGGCTGCCGGCTGAGTCTGCACAACCGGCCCGAGGGTGGGCTGCGCGCGCAATTGGTGATACCGCTGGCAGGCTGACTGCTTGCTGCTTGCTGCGAGAGGCCCGCAGCGCGTCCTCTTGTGCCGAAGCCAAAGTCCGGGATGTGAGCCCCGTGCTGCCACTGTTTTTGGCGGTGTGCCTTGGTTGAGGGATGAGGCCGGTATGTGCGCCCGGCGGCGCACCTACTTTCTTTTTGCGCAAAAAGAAAGTAGGCAAAGAAATAGCGCCCCGCTGTCTGCGTCCCTCCGCTTCGCTGCGGGCAACCTGCGATGCTCGGTCCTGGGGTGGCGTCGCGGAACTCGCTGCGTTTTTCGAACTCCGCTCAAACATCCGCGACGAGCCAGATCACGAAGTGCGTGTGTCCTGCGGCACACGCACCCACCCCAGGCCCTGCGCTTCTCGGCGCAGCCAGAAGGGGTGGGAGCGGGGTCAAACACGGCTGCTGCTGCGCAGCTACGCCGGATGTCGGTTCGCGCTGCGCGCTGCCGACGGGCGCCGCAGCCGCCTTGGCGAGCCGAGCGCAGCGAAGGACCACAGGCCGAGCGAAGCAATGGCCCGTATGGAGCCCGCTCCCACCCCCCTTCTGACCGTGCCGAGAAGCGCAGGGCCTGGGGTGAGCGCGTGCCGAAGGACACGCGCATCGTTGTCTAACTTGCCGCAGCTGTTTGAGCGGAGTTCGAAGAACGCAGCGAGTTCTGCGGCACACCCCAGGACCGAGCATCGCAGGCTGCCCCCTCGCCCCTGGGCGAGGGGGACACGGGCAGCGGGGTCGCCTTTCTTTGGGGTACCTTTCTTTGGCGACTCAAAGAAAGGTACCTCGGCCGTCGGGCCGAGACCCGGCTCCCGCCCTCCAAACAACATCAGGAAACAAACACCGCTCCAAGTCATTCCAACAGCGATCCAATAGCCCTTCATTTCAACCACGACACAAACTGCATAAACAGGGGATACAGGCTGGCGAGACACTGTGCACACGGTCACCCAGACAGCCAAAGGCAGCGCAGTCCGGGTGGATGGTTTCCTTCTTCAACAGAACCTGCAAGCCCATGAACAACAACGCACTGCACCACGACGACGACACCGCCCACCACCATGGGCTCCAGCACGACCTCAAGACCCTGACCCGCCAGGCCGCCACGCGCCGCAATGCCTTGCGCTGGCTGGCCGTGGGCAGCATGGCGCCCATGTCCCTGCTCTCGGGTAACAGCATGGCCGACACGGCCAGCGACGCATCCACGGTGCTCAACTGGGCCCAGGCCAGCTACCCGCAGTGGTTCCCGGCCAGCTCGGCCGTGGCGCAGAGCAACGCCAATTTCATCTTCCGCTTCTACCCCACCACCGACAACTACCTGGGCGTGAGCCTGCAGGATTCGAACCTGTACGCCTATGGCCGCGAGACCGGCTATGCCTTCCTGAACCTCGGCCCCCTGTCGCATTGGGTGAGCATGGCCGCCGGCGGTGCCACCAGCCAGACCTGCAGCATCATCCCGCAGGAGACGGCCGGCCCCTACCCTGGCGACGGCACCAACAGCAACCAGTCGGGCGTGGCCAATGCGCTCACGCTCTCGGGTATCGTGCGCAGCGACATCCGCCCCAGCATCGGTGGCGCCACCGGCATCGCAGCCGGCATACCCCTGCGCATCGAGCTGGAGCTGGTCAACGCCGCGTCGAGCTGCGCCAGCCTCTCGGGCTACGCCATCTACCTGTGGCACTGCACGCGCGACGGCCTGTACTCGATGTACTCCAATGGCGTCACCAGCGAGAACTACCTGCGCGGCGTGCAGGAAACCAGCGCCTCGGGCGTGGCCACCTTCCAGTCCATCTTCCCGGGCTGCTACTCGGGCCGCATGCCGCACATCCACTTCGAGGTGTACCGCAACCTCGCCAGCGCCACGCGCGGCTCCAATTCCATCCGCACCTCGCAGCTGGCCTTCCCCACCGCCGTGTGCCAGCAGGTCTACACCGCCGATGGCTACAGCGCCAGCGTGCGCAACCTCTCGCAGATCACGTTTGCCACCGACAACGTGTTCAGCGACGGCGTCTCGCTGCAGACCGCCACCGTGACGGGTGACAACGCCAGCGGCTACGTGGCCAAACTGCGCGTCGGCGTGAGCGGCTGAGACTGCGCAGCCGCCATTTCTTTCTCTCTTCCCTCCCTTGGGTGCTGCCGGCCTGCCGGCGCACCTTTTTTTCATGCCCGGCGGGAACGCCCCACAACCGACTGCGCACTACAGCCAGGCCACCCATCGGCCTACAGCCGCCCCGCCCATGTGCGCCCAGACTGTGCGCACGACACCGGGAGACTTCCATGAGCGCGATTCCACCAAAGGACACCTACCAACTGGTCTTCGACTGCCTCACCGAGCAGGACTCGACGACGGCAGAGCGCACGGCGCGCCTGCTCGCCCAGGTCATCGACCACCTGGAGCAGCGCCGGGAGCTGGACCGCCAGGAAATCGAGGACATGGTCCGCAAGCTCGGCTGACCTGCCACGCTTCGTGCGGGCGGGTATCCATGCGCAGCCAATGCCTTTGGCGCGGCAGGGCCAAAGACCGGTTCAGTAGCATGTCCGCTCACCTGTCAAGGACCTGGATCTACCCATGAATGCTTCGCTTCGCTCCACCTCGGCCGTCATCGCCCTGGCCATCGCCGCCCTGACCGTTCCCACTCTGGCGCAGGCCAAGCGCATGGGAGGCGGCAGCAAGCCCGCTGCGGCCCGCCCAGCACCTGCAGCAACCCCCGCCGCCACTGCGGCGCCCAAGGCGCCGGCAACTCCCGCCACCCCAGCAGCTGCAGCAGCTCCGGCGGCTGCAGCCCCTGCTGCTGCAGCGGCACCCGCAGCGCGCCCCGGCATCGGATCTACCCTGGGCGCTGCCGCCGTAGGCGGCGTGGCCGGCGCCATGATCGGCAATGCCATGGCCAGCCCCAGCGCAGACAAGGATGCCAAGGCCAAGGAAGCCAAGGTGAAAGAAGCCGAAGCCGCCGAAAAGGAAGCCAAGGAACTGCAGCGCAAGGCCGATGAAGCCAAGGCCAAGGCCGAGGCGGCCCGCACGGCCGCCAAGTAACAGCACACACCGCGCGCGGGCTGCGGCGGGCCAGCCCGGCCCGCTACCGCGCTACTCCAGCGCCCTCAGGGCGCCCAGCGCAAAGACGGAATTGGGAACCCCTTCCCGGGGCAGCTGTGGCCGGGGCTTCATGCGCTTGGCAGGGCTGCTCTTTTCTGCGGCCACCGGCATGCGCTCGATGGGTGCCTGCTGGCTCACCAGTTCGGCCACGGACACCGATGCGAGGTACTCCATCACCGAATGGTTGAAAGCCGCCCAGAGCTCCGCCGTCATGGCGCCTTGCGAAGAACTCATCGCATCGACCGGTCGGTTGGAACCACCCGGTTTGCCGACCTCTGAAGCCAGCACGATGTCGGCCACCGAAATGTCGCGCGCCCCGCGGGCCAGCGTGTAGCCGCCGCCCGGGCCCCGGGTGCTGATCACCAGCCCCGCCTGGCGCAGGCCGCTGAACAGGACCTCCAGGTAGGACACGGAAATCTCGTACCGCTCGCTCAGGGCAGACAGTGCCACCGGGCTGCCCACGGAGCGGGACGCCAGGTCCACGATGGCAACGACGGCAAACTTGCTACGGGTGGTCAGGCGCATGGCTTGCTCCGGAAATGGGGGGCGCTGTGGTGGGCATGCACCCCGGTGTTCTTGTTCATGGTGGTCAGGTGGGCAATGGCACCAGGGCCCGCAAACCCGCAAGGGTCGGACAGCCGCTTGGGCAAAAGAAAAGCAGGCACGGTGGCGATTTCCATGGTGAATGTCTGGGGCCGGTCGCCGGCGCCACGGGGCGGCGGCGCAGGGAATACCGGTGGGCGCTTCGGTGCAGAGGGGGATGCGGCAACAGCCAGGTGCGCGTGGCGCAAGGCTGCCGGGAGGCAGCACCCAAGAGAAACACCGCTTCAGCAGCGAAGGGGGGAGCCGGCCGTGGGCCGGACGCTCAGGCGAGGATGCCCAGAGCTTTTGGCGGTTTGTGCGGTGGCGCAATGGCCGCAGAAGGCGTTCGCACCGGGGTCAGCTCAATCAGACCCCTGTCAGCAACCGTGCCGGTATCGGCCAGGGTCTGGGGCTGCAGCAGATCGGGAAAGTCCTGCCGGTCATCGAGCAGGGCATGGTCGTCCGCATCGGAGTTGGCACCGGGCGCCTCGTGCCCTGGTGCAGACTGGCTCAGCGCCGCCAGGTCCTGCGGATCGAACGACGTGTAGGGCTTGCTGGAACCGACGACGGAAATCCCCACGCACAGCAAAAAGTGCAGGAGAAAGACGGCGACAAGGCTCCGGAACATGGTGGCCAATTATAGGCAGCATGGCGGGCCTCCCAGGCCCGCCATGGATTCACATCGCCATCGGCAATGACCTCGATCAAGGAAGCACTTCAAACACCAGGTATTGGTTGCGGTCGGTCTGCGAGTCTGCCGTGGGGAAGTTGTCGTCCGCCACCACCACCAGCGAATCGCGCCCGTTGGCCAGCTTGGGGCCGAAGGTGATGCCTTCCAGGTTGGCGATGCCGCCCAACGGGCCCTTCAAGGTCTCGAAATCGAGCACCAGGCGCTTGGTGACCGGCGTGTAGGTGGCCCCGGCCAGTGCGGCCGTGGCCAGCACATTGCTGGCGTTGGCGGTGTTGATCTCGTACAGCCGCGCCTGGTTGCCCACCACGCCCACGGAGAAGCTGCGCTCCAGCACCAGGAAGCGTGTGGCGCTCAGGGCCAGGATTTCCGTGGCACCGCTGACCGTGAACTGGTCCGCTGGCACCGGCACGGCCTGCACCTTGTCGACGGGATAGGCGTACTGCGCCACGGCCGCGCCGGTGGAGCGGTCGAACATCGTGATGCGCGACACGCTGCCGGCCGAGATGGTCGAAGCCGGGCCATCCTGCAGCAGCGCGCCCTCCATCAGCACGGCAGCCCGGCTGTTGTCGGGCGTGAAGGCGATGCCCTCGAAGGCCAGGTTGCCACGCGGACCGGTGTTGTCGGCAGACATGCGGAACATCGCGGGGATCTGGTACTCGCGCACATGCGTGCCATCGGCGCGCACCTCGCGGATGAACGGGTCGATGATGCGCGCAGCGCTCGTACCCGAGGCCAGCGTGCGGTCGCCCTCGCTGACCCAGACATAGTTGCCCGTGGCACGGTCGATGCGCACCGATTCAGGGTCGGCCACCAGCGGATCGGGCACTTTGGGGTACACCGCGCCATTGGGCTGCTTCATGCTGAAGGTCGAGAGGAACTGCACGCCGCTGAAGCTGCCCGTGTCGTAGTTCAAGCGCACGGTGTACATGCGCGGCGCGTTGGCCGAGTCGGTCGTCGTGCGGTCGTCCGACAGCAGGATGAACTGGTTGCTCTTGTCGTCATAGTCGATGCCCGAGATGCCGCCGACGACGGTGCCCTGGTACTCCATGCGGCGCGGCAGGATCTGCTGGCCGATGAGGCGCAGGGAGCCGACGCTGCGCTCGCCGTTGTTGTTGTCATCGCTGCCGCCACAGGCGGCGAGCAGTGCGGTGGCGGCGCACACCGCGCCCAGCGTCCAGATGCTGCGAAGAACTGTCATTGTGGTTTTCTCCCCGTGAGTAAAGCCGGGGAGTCTAGGGAGGGCATGTGACAGAACGGAGACCGGCTCGTGGCGCGAGATGCATACACCCGGATGCCGCAAGGCATGCAAGTGATGGTAAATTTTCTGGCTATTTCCAAGGACACCTTGTGCCGCTGTTGAAACTTTCGTGCGCCAACTGCTCTGCCCCCCTGCAAATCGGAGAGGACCTGGAACGCTTTGCCTGCAGCTACTGCGGGACCGAGCAGATCGTGGAGCGCTCCGGAGGCATCGTCTGGTTGCGCAAGGTGGAGACCGCGATCAAGGCCGTGCAACGGGGCACCGACCGAACAGCGGCAGAACTCGCCCTGGTGCGCCTGGACCGTGAACTCGTCGAAGCCCAGGCGAGCAAGGCAGCGTTGATCCACGCGGCGAACGCGCAGTTTGCGAAAGCCAACGCCCACCGCAGCAGCATTGCTTCGATCGCATTCCTGGCTGCAGCTTTGCTGTTCCCCATGGTGGTTGGCCTTTTCGGCAGGCACATCAGGGAGGTTGAATCCTTGTTCGCCTGGGCCATGGTCAGCCTGGGCACGCCCCTGGCAGTCTACTATTCGATCAAGGCGCCCACCCGCGTCGACATCCTACAGCCCTTGGCGGAAATCGACGCCCGAATCGCCCAGGTTGAGGAAGACATCGGTTTGAGCCGTGCCATTCTGGATGCTCCGCAGACCTGACGGTGGCGCAGCACGGCCAACATGGTTGACCACCTTCTTCACTACATGCAGGCCCGCCTCGCGCGGGCCTTTTTACGCCCGGTTGCAACCCGGCGATAGAATCCGCCTTCGCTAGGGGTGTCGGCCTGCGCAAGCAGCTCCGACTGAGAGAGTCCCTTTGAACCTGATTGAGATCATCCTCGCGCAGGGAAGCAGTTCGCATACGCCATACCTGGCGCCCCGCTCCCAATGCCATGGAGCTGGTGCGTTGGGGTCCAGCCAGTACGCTGCCGACCCTGCTCTGTCGTCCATTGATTGAACGGAGAGCCCAAACACCATGTCTGCCCACGTTTCCCCCACCGCCCCCACCAACGAGGCGCTGGCCCCGGTTTCACCGGACCGCCGCGTCTTCCAGTGGCATGACCATGCCTCGCTCTGGTTCAGCCTGGGCGTGGGCCTGTTGGTCATGCAGGTCGGGGCCTACCTCATGCCCGCGCTGGGCACCAAGGAAGCCTTGATCGCCATCGTCGCCGGCTCCATCGTGGGCGCGGGGCTGCTCGGGTGGGTAGCCAAGCTGGGCTGCGACAGCGGGCTGGCGAGCTCCGGGCTGATGCATGCGGTCTACGGCCGCACCTTTGCCAGCCTGCCCATCATCCTGAACATCGTGCAGCTGGTGGGCTGGGGCACGTTCGAGCTGGTGGTGATGGGCGAGGCGACGGTGGCCATCGGCCGCCAGTCGGGCAGCATGGCGGGCACGCAGTGGCCGGTGCTGGCCACGCTGCTGTGGGGTGGCGTGGTGATGCTGCTGATCAGCGCATCGATGGTGCAGTTGGTGCGCAAGGTGATTGCGCGCGTGGCGCTGCCGCTGGTGGTGTTGTCGCTGCTGTGGCTGAGCTGGCAGTTCCTCTCGCTGGCCCATGCCCAGGGCTTCGATCAGCTATGGAACCGCCCCGGTGCCGGCGGCATGGGCGTGCTGCCCGCGCTGGACCTGGTGATCGCCATGCCCATCTCGTGGCTGCCGCTGGTGGCCGACTATGCGCGCCACGGCAAGAACGGTGGATCGGCGCTGCGCGGCACCTGGCTCGGATATGCGCTGGCCAATATGTGGTGCTACGCGCTGGGTGTGCTGGTGGCGCTGACCCTGCCGAGCAAGGACCTGGTGCAGGCCCTGCTGCTGGCCCAGGGCGGGCTGATCGCGCTGTCGCTGATCCTGATCGACGAGGTGGACAACGCCTATGGCGACGCCTATTCGGGTGCCGTGTCGGCCCACAGCCTGATGCCGCGCTGGGGTGTGCGCCGCTGGGGCATCGCCATGGCTGCGGTCTGCACGGCCTTGGCGCTGGTGCTGCCCATGCACAGCCTGGAGCCCTTCTTGCTGCTGCTCAGCTCGGTGTTCGTGCCCTTGTTCGGCGTGATCCTCGGCCGCCTGGCCTTTGGCACCAACGCCCCGGCACTGCTGCAGCGCGCGCCCCAGGTCAACTGGCTGCCCGTGGCCATCTGGCTCGTGGGCATTGCGGTGTACCACGTCGCGCCGCTGGTGCTGCCGGGCGCGGGCTCTGCCCTGCCCGCGCTGGTATTCAGCTTCGTTCTGGCCTGGGCTACACGCCCAAAAGCCTGATCAGAACACGCGCTGCGCCACGGGCGCATAGCCATGGTTCAGCGGACCATGGCCGCCACCGGTGACCACATTGGCACCGGCGGCAATCGCACCCAGGATGTAGGCGCGGGCGCTTTCCACCGCCTGCTGCAGCGGCTGGCCCAGGGCCAGGTGCGCCGCAATGGCGGATGACAGTGTGCAGCCCGTGCCATGGCCGTTGTGCGTGGCGATGCGCGCCGACTGCAGGCGGTGGCCGGGCTGGCCCGGGGCGGTGGCCAGCATGTCCACCACCCAGTCGCCGGGCAGGTGGCCGCCCTTGAGCAGCGCGGCGCGCGCGCCCAGGCCCAGCAGATCCTGCGCAGCCTGTTCCAGATCATCCAGGCCCGCCAGGGTGCGGCCCAGCAGCCAACCGGCCTCGTCGAGGTTGGGGGTGATCACCTCGGCCAGGGGGAACAGCTCGCGCACCAGAACGCCCACGGTCTCCTGCGCGATCAGCCGGTCGCCGCTGGTGGCGACCATCACCGGGTCCAGCACCACATGGGGCAGTTGGTATTCACGGATGGCGTTGGCCACCACACGCACCACCTCGGGCGAGTGCAGCATGCCGATCTTCACGGCGTCCACGCCAATGTCCTGCACCACCGCGTCGATCTGGGCCTTGAGCATCTCGGGCGGAATGCCATGGATGCCCGTCACGCCCCGCGTGTTCTGCGCGGTGATGGCGGTGATGGCGGTCATGCCGTAGCAGCCCAGCGCGGCAAAGGTCTTGAGGTCGGCCTGGATGCCTGCGCCGCCCCCGCTGTCGGAACCGGCAATCGAGAGCACGCGTGCATAGCGCGGGGCCGTGGAGGGCCCAGCGGGCGCGTTGAGGGGGGCAGAAGTCATAGGGGGAAAATTATCGCGCATGACCTGGGTCAGCACCGGCCCGGAGGGTTGTGCTGTAATTGCGGCTTACGGACGAAACAGGGGTGTCCCGCCCATGCGGCGCGCGACTGAGAAATACCCTGGGGCCCGCGTACACGCGGCCCCGCTACCCGATCCAGGTCATGCTGGCGTGGGGAGTTTCCACAGTGACGGAAAGCCATCCCGTTTTGTCCACCTGTTGCACAGCTGGACGCATGAACCTCCCTTCCTCCTCGTCGTTTGCCATTCTGGGCGCAGGCCTCATGGGCCGGCTGCTGGCCGTCGAACTGGCCCGCCAGGGCCACGCCGTGGACATCTACGACGCCGCAGGCCCGGCAGCCGAGCAGTCGGCCGCCACGGTGGCCGCAGCCATGCTGGCGCCGCTGGCCGAGTCGGCGGTGACCGAGCCCGGCGTGGTGCGCATGGGCCAGCACGGGCTGGTGCGCTGGCCGCAGTTGCTGGCAGGGCTGGAGAAACCCGTCTTCTTTCAGCAGCAGGGCACGCTGATCGTCTGGCACCGCCAGGACGCGGGCGAGGCCCAGCGGCTTACGCTTCAGTTGCAGGCCAACCACCGGGCCGTTCCCGAACTCCCCGCACTGCAGGTGCTTGATGGCACGGGCCTGACCACCGTGGAGCCGGCCCTGGCTCACCGCTTCACCAAAGGCCTGTACCTGCCCGGCGAAGGGCAGCTCGACAACCGCCAGTTGCTGGCCGCCCTGCTGCACGAGATGCAGCGCCTGGGCGTGCACACGCACTGGCATGCGCCGCGCCACCCGGATGACTTCGCCCCCGGCGAGCCGGGCCAGCCCGACTGGGTGCTGGACTGCCGCGGCCTGGGTGCACGCGACCCGTGGCGCGCCCTGCGCGGCGTGCGCGGCGAGGTGGTGCGCGTGCACGCGCCCGAGGTCACGCTGCAGCGCCCCACGCGCCTGGTGCACCCGCGCTACCCGATCTACATCGCCCCCAAAGAGGACCACCTGTTCGTGATCGGTGCGACCGAGATCGAGTCCGACGACCTCTCGCCCGCCAGCGTGCGCTCCACGCTGGAGTTGCTGAGCGCCGCCTATGCCGTGCACAGCGGCTTTGCCGAGGCGCGCATCGTCGAGGTGGCCACCCAGTGCCGCCCCACCCTGCCCGACAACCTGCCCGCCATCCGCCAGCAGCGCCCGCGCGTGCTGGAGGTCAACGGCCTGTACCGCCACGGCTTCATGATCGCACCGGCCATGCTCGACGTGGTGATGGAGTTGCTCGCTGCGGGCCAGTCCCGGCTCGCCCCCCGATTCGATCTGAACCTGCAATTGCTGCAGCAGCCCCAGGAGGCTGCTGTCGCTGCCCTTTTGCCATGAACGTTTCCATCAACCAGACCCCGCACGAGCTGCCCGAGGGCGCTACTGTCGCCTCTGCCGTGGCCGCCATCGCTGCCCGCCCCCCCTTTGCCGTGGCCGTGAACACGGTCTTCGTGCCCAACAGCCGCTATGCGGCGCACACGCTGAACCCAGGCGACAAGGTCGAGGTCATTTCCCCTGTAACAGGCGGCTGAGCACACCCCCACCACCATGACAACACCCGCAATCAACGACCCCCTGGTCCTGTACGGCCAGACCTTCGCCAGCCGCCTGCTGCTGGGCACCTCGCGCTACCCCTCGCCCGCCGTGCTGGAAGCGGCGGTGCAGACCGCCCGCCCCGCCATGGTCACGGCCTCGCTGCGCCGCCAGGGCAGCAACCCGGCCGAGTCGGGCAGCAGCTTCTGGGAGCTGCTGCGCCGCCTGAACGTGCCGGTGCTGCCCAACACCGCCGGCTGCCACAGCGTGCAGGAGGCCATCACCACCGCGCAGATGGCGCGCGAGGTGTTCAACACGCCGTGGATCAAGCTCGAGCTCATCGGCGACGACTACACCCTACAGCCCGACACGCTGAACCTGGTGGGCGCTGCCGAGCACCTGATCAAGGAAGGCTTCCAGGTGCTGCCCTACTGCACCGAAGACTTCGTGCTGTGCCAGCGCCTGGTGGACGTGGGCTGCCAGGCCGTGATGCCCTGGGCCGCACCCATCGGCACGGGCCGCGGCCCGGTGAACCCCTATGCGCTGCAGATGCTGCGCGAGCGGCTCAAGGTGGCCATGCTGGTGGACGCCGGCCTGGGCCTGCCCTCGCATGCCTGCCAGGTGATGGAATGGGGCTACGACGGCGTGCTGCTCAACACCGCCGTGGCCCTGGCGCAAGATCCCGTGGCCATGGCCGGCGCCTTTGCCAACGCCGTGCATGCCGGCCGCACCGCGCGCCTGGCCGGTGCCATGACCGCGCAGGATGCCGCCCAGCCCAGCACGCCCGTGCTCGGCACCCCTTTCTGGCACCACGACGACCATGCCTGATACCGCACCCACCGAACTGGCCAAGGCCATCCTCGCGCACCACGCCGCCACGTTTGCGGGCTTCAGCGCCGAGCCGGTGCCGGCACCCACGTCCAGCGAGCCGGCCTACCTGGCCGCCCTGCAGGCCGCCAGCGCCCTGGGCTTCATCGCCCACGATGCCGAATGCATCGCCCGCGCCTGGCAGGCACGCACTGTCCGCACGGGCGCCGTGAGCCCCGAAACCTGGCCCGACGCACCTGAAGACTTCGGCCTGCAGGCCCTGCCCCGCGCCCACGCATTCACGGCCTGCCCCAAGGACCTGGGCCTCTACGCCGTGCTGCCCGATGCCGCCTGGGTGGGCCGCATGGCGCGCGCGGGCGTGCCCACGGTGCAATTGCGTTTCAAATCGGACGACCCGGCCGCCATCGACCGGGAAGTGAACGCTGCCGTTCAGGCGGTGCAGGACACCGGTGCGCTGCTGTTCATCAACGACCACTGGCGCGCGGCGATCAATGCCGGTGCCTACGGCATCCACCTCGGACAGGAAGACCTCGATGCCCTGAGCGCGGGCGACCTGCAGACCCTGCGCAACTCGGGCCTGCGCCTGGGCGTGAGCACCCATGGCTATGCCGAGATGGTGCGCGCCGATGCCGTGGGGCCGAGCTACATCGCCATGGGCGCCGTGTTCCCCACCACGCTCAAGAAGATGGCCACTGCGCCGCAGGGCGTGGGCCGGCTGCAGGGCTACGCGCGGCTGCTGCGCAGCTACCCGCAGGTGGCGATCGGGGGCATCGGTGCAGAGCAGTTTCCCGAGGTGCTGGCCACGGGCGTGGGCTCGATTGCCGTGGTGCGTGCGCTGGTCAACGCGCCCGACCCTGAGGCCGCCGCCGCAGCGCTGATGCAGGCGATGCAAGGCTCTTAGCAACACCCCAGGCCCACAGGCGGCCCTGTAAAAACAGGCCTTGAAGGCCTGTTTCTTTTTCTACTTCTTGCGTTCGTCGTCGTCCTTGCGCTGCTCCAGCTCCAGGCGCAGCTCCATGAGGTCGTTCTCCGCCCCGAAACCTACGGCCTGGCCGGCCGGCGGAGGGGGCGTGACCGGCACGGGCGGCAGGTCGCTCAGCGTGAGGTGCAGGGGCTCCGACAGGTCCACGTCCAGGTTGATGGACGACCTGGTGTAGGTTGCCGGCGGATGGCGCGGCTGCGCGGAAGTCAGCGGTGCGGGGGAGGAAGAAACCCCCATGATGGGCGACAGGCCCGATGCAGGCTCCAGCCTCAGCTCGGCAGGCCCGGAATGCCGTACCACCGGCGCCGGAGCGGGCGAGGGAACCTCACCGAAATCGAACTCCAGGCTGGCGGCCAGCGAATCGAGCGGAAAGTCGGGTTGCGTGTTGTCCAGCGGCGACAGATGGCTCAACCCCTTCTCGGCAGCGGCCTCGAACGAGTCCTCCACAGGCGTGGTGCGCTTGCGCGGCGGCGGTGCGCCCCGCGCGCTCGACGGCGTGGTCTGCGCAATGCCCAGCAGCAGCAGCAGGTCGTCGTAGGCGGCCAGATCGAAGGGCTCGGCCGCCTGGTTGCCCGGGCGGTGGAACAGAAACTTGTCCAGCGTGTGCAGCACGGCCGGTGAGCTCCACTCGGCCTCGACCTCGGCCAGCGCATCGGGGTAGCGGTCCAGCGGACGCCCCTGGCGGTTGAAGGCCGAAAACTCGGGCACCTTGGCGTTGAAATGGCGCATGAACTGCGCACGCAACTGCATGAAGTCCTCGGCCCGGCTCAGGGTGTGGAACAGGCGCAGCAGCTCCAGGTAGGCCACAGGCGTGGTTTCCTTGTGGTCAACGATGTGCTTGCGCAGCACCTCCACCGCCTGGTTGTGCTCGCCCACCGAGACAAAGAACTCGGCCTGCTGCTGGATGTCGAACAGGTCATCGGGGTTGACGATCTGCAAGGCCCTTGCCGGCTCGACCGCAGGGGCTGGCGCCTTGGCCTGAACTGGCACCCGGGCGGCCGCAGCCGCCACCGCCGTCGAGGCGGCATACAGGGGCGCCGGTGCGGAGACCGTCTTGGCGTCCTTGAACAATGCGGCGCTGCCGGATGGTGCCAGCAGATCGCCCTTCATCGAAGGGACGGGCAAGGTTTCGAGCGGCTCCCATCCAGGATCGACCTGCCCTGCCGTGGGTGCGCTGGAGTCCACGGCGCTGACCTTGACCGACTCGCGCCACGATTTTTGGGACAGCGTGGCCTGGCGGCTGGCGCGCTGCCAGACCCAGGCCAGCAGGCCCAGCGCCAGCGCCAGCAAGGCGCCCAGCACGTAGACCACCGTGGCGGGGAAGCGCTCCTGGGCCTCGTCGAGCTGCTGCTGCAATTGCTGCGTGGTGGCCAGTTGCTGGGCCGAGCCCGCTTTCACGGCCTTGGCCTCGGCCTCCAGCACGCGCAGGCGCTCGGCATCCTGCGCCAGCGTTTCCGGCGTGGCGTTCAAGGCCTTCCAGGCGGCAGCCGCTTCGGCACGCTGGGGCGACGATTCCTCTGCCGGGGTGGACAGCAGCTGTGCCGTGGCGCGCAGGGCCACCGGGCTTTCGAGCCACAGATCAAGGGGTTCCAGCACCAGGCGCGGGCCGGCGGCTGCGGGGGCAGGTGCTTGCGCACCGGCGAGCACGCGCGCATTGGTGCGGGCGGGTGCAGTAGCGGCGGCACGCGGGGCACGCACTGCAGCGGCGCTGGCCGGTGCCGCCCGGGTGGGCGCTGCGGCAGCGCCACGGGCTGCTGCACCGGCAGCATTGCGATCGAGTGGGGAAGAAGCACCGGCCAGGCCCGATGCGCCCGCAGCGAGGGTGCCCGGCAGTGCCGCCGGCACCGTTGGCAGTTGCCCTGCGGCAACAGGGGGGAGGCGCGCGGGGGGGTCTGCCAGAAAGGTGTAGCTGCGCGTGACCTTGCCTGCGCAGCCTGCGGTGAGCGTGACGGTCAATACGGGCTCGTCAACCACCGAGGTGGTCTGTACGCGGACGGAGGCCGCGCGCCCGGCCGATTCGGCCTGGGGCGTCAAGCGCACCCGGGAGGCACTGATGGGCGTATCGCCCGCGACCAGGGTGGCACCGATACATGACGATGCGACGTCAGAGCCCTGGTCTGGCTGGATGTCGAAGACCAGATCGACGGGCGAGCCGATCACCACGGCGCCCCGCCCGTTGCCCATTGAAAGCGCCGAGGTGCCCATGGCAACCACCCACAAACCGGCTCCCAGAATGGTGTTACGGATATTCACAATAATTTCTGTTTTGAGCGCAGCCCATTCTTGCACATAAGTGCGCAGGCATGTCCACAGCCATAATGGCGCTATGAAAATTCAGTTTCTCAATGTCGGCATCGTGGGTTCGGGCGCCATGGGTCGCGGTATTGCACAGATCGCTGCCCAGGCCGGCAGCCAGGTTTTTTTGCTGGATGCCCAAGCGGGTGCAGCACTTGCCGCCAAAGACAGTATCCACGACCAGTGGCAAAAACTCGTAGGGAAAAATCGCATTTCTGCAGAGCAGGCCACGGCCTGGTCTGCGCAATTGCACATTGTTGACAATGCGGCCGGCCTGGCGCAGTGCGACCTGGTGATCGAGGCCATCGTCGAGCGGCTGGATGTGAAGCGCGGCCTGTTTGCCGACCTGGAGAAGGTCGTCGGCGCTGACACCGTGCTGGCAACCAACACATCCTCCCTGTCGGTCACCTCGATTGGCGCAGGCATGCAGCGGCCCGGGCGCCTGGCGGGCTTTCACTTCTTCAACCCCGTGCCGCTGATGAAGGTGGTGGAGGTGATTGCCGGGCTCAAGACCGAGCCGGCTGTCTGCACCGCCCTGTCGGCCTACGCCAAGCAGATGGGCCACACGCCCGTGCAGGCGCAGGACACGCCGGGCTTCATCGTCAACCACGCCGGGCGCGGCTACGGCACCGAAGCCCTGCGCATCGTGGGCGAAGGCGTGGCCGATTTCGCCACCATCGACCGCATCCTGCGCGACCAGGTGGGCTTCAAGCTCGGGCCGTTCGAGCTCATGGATCTGACGGCACTGGACGTTTCACACCCGGTGATGGAATCCATCTACCAACAGTACTACGACGAGCCGCGCTACCGCCCCAGCGTGATCACCGCGCAGCGCCTGGCCGGCGGCGTGGTGGGCAAGAAGGTCGGCGAAGGCTTCTACCGCTACGACAAGGGCGTGGCCCAGGTGCCCGCCGAGCCCCCGGTGCCCGTGGTGGCCGAGATCCCTCCGGTGTGGGTGTCGCCCCGCGCCGCGCGCCGGGCCGAGCTGTACCAGTTGCTCAAGGACCTGGGCGCCACCATCGAAACCGGCACCTCGCCGTCGCCCACGGCCCTCACCCTCGTGGCCCCCCTGGGCTTTGACGTGACCACCGTGGCCGTGGTGGAGCGCCTGGACCCGGCGCGCACCATCGGCATCGACATGCTGGTGGAAGAAGCCGCCACCAAGCGCCGAGTGCTGGCCACCAACCCCGCCACGCGCGTGGACATCCGCAACGCCGCCCACGCCCTGTTCGCCCGTGACGGCAAGCCGGTCAGCGTGATCCGCGACAGCGGCGGCTTCGTCACCCAGCGCGTGGTGGCCACCATCGTCAACATCGCCAGCGACATCTGCCAGCAGGGCATCTGCAGCCCGCGCGACCTGGAGACCGCAGTCACCCTGGGCCTGGGCTACCCCCTGGGCCCACTGGCCATGGGCGACCGCTGGGGCCCGACCAATATCCTGGAAGTGCTGTTCAACATGCAGACCGTGTACGGCGACACCCGCTACCGCCCCAGCCCCTGGCTGCGCCGGCGCGGCGCCATCGGCCTGAGCCTGACGCACGTCGAAGAAGCTTGATTCGGTACATCCCCCTGAGTCGCTGTCGCGCCTTCCCCCTTCTCTCGAATGGCTGTGCAATTCGGGAAGGGGGACGCAGCCGGTGCGGCGGGGCGGCCCTTGCACGGCTGCCCTGGCTTGGGCCGCGCCCTGTTCGATAAGCTGCAGACGATGCGTAGCCCCGTGAAAACCTGACAACAGCCGTCCAAAGCCTTTACCCGGAGACAAGATGCCTGCAGAACTCAAAAGCACCAGCCAGGGCAAGACCCTGGTCCTGACCATCCACAACCCCGAGCGGCGCAACGCCATCGAGCCGGCCATCTATGCCGCAGGCGTGGAGGCCCTGAGCGTGGCCGAGAACAGCGACGACATCCGCAGCGTGGTGATCACGGGCTCGGACAACATGTTCTGCGCGGGCGGCAACCTGCAGCGCCTGCTGGCCAACCGCCAGGAGCTGCCCGAGGTGCAGGCGCAGAGCATCGAAGGCCTGCACAACTGGATCGAGATGGTGCGCACCTACCCCAAGCCCATCATCGCGGCAGTGGAAGGGGCTGCAGCGGGCGCGGGCTTTTCGCTGGCGCTGGCCTGCGACATGGTGGTGGCCGCGCGCAACGCCGTGTTCGTGATGGCCTACAGCAATGTGGCGCTGTCGCCCGACGGCGGCGCCAGCTGGAGCCTGGCGCAGGCCTTGCCGCGCCAGATCGCCACCGAGATCCTGATGTGCGGCGACCGCATCCCCGCCGAGCGCCTGCACACGCTGGGCGTGGTCAACCAGCTGGCCGATCCGGGTAGCGCGCTCGAAGTCGCCATGGCCCTGGCCGAGCGCCTGAACGCGCGCGCACCGAACGCACTGGCCAGCATCAAGGAACTGCTGGGCGATGCGCCCGGCAACCACCTCACCAAGCACCTCGCGAGCGAGCGCGACCACTTCGTGAAGAACCTGCACCACGCCAATGGCGGCGTGGGCATATCGGCCTTTCTCGAAAAGCGCACGCCGACCTACGAGTAGGCTCAATCGCCCTGCCCTGGGCGCAAACCCTGTCTTCACCGCACGCACACGACCCTTGCAAAGGGCCGTGTGCGTTTGCGCTCGCGTTCGCCCAACAGATATCCAAGACGCTCAGGTGACAACCCTGACGCGGCGCGCCGGTCCCTCACGCGACAATGGGGCTGTTTCTAGTCACGCAAAAGACAGGCCATGGACGACCCGATTCTTACCATCGAAGAACGTGAAGCGATCAACTCAGGTCGCTGGTTTTCATCCCTATCACCTTCTCTACGCCACGACATCCTCCGATGTGCCTACGTCAAACGCTTCAAGGATGGCGGCCTCATAGCCGCCCGCGGGGACCCGCCCGAGGAGTGGATTGCGTGCGCGCGCGGTGCGGTGCGGGTGAGCTCCACCTCCATCTCGGGCAAGCAGATCACGCTGACCTACGTGGAGCCGGGCATCTGGTTCGGCGACGTGGCGATCTTCGACGGGGACCGGCGCACGCACGATGCCTATGCCCATGGGGACACCACCATCCTGTGCGTGGCCAAGGCCGACTTTCGCAAGATCCTGGCGGCGCACACCGAGCTCTACGAAGCCATGCTGCGCCTGCATGCACGGCGCATACGCCAGCTCTTCGGGCTGGTGGAAGACCTCAACACCCTGCCCCTGCGCTCGCGCCTGGCCAAGCAGCTGGTGCACCTGGTGCGCAGCTACGGCGTGCCCAGCCTGTCGGACGGCAGCGAGATGCGCATCGGCCTGCAACTGGCGCAGGAAGAACTGGCGCAGCTGCTGGGCGCATCGCGCCAGCGTGTGAACCAGGAACTCAAGTCGATGGAGCGCGAGGACGCCATCCGCATCGAGCCGGGCGGCCTCGTGATTCGCGACCGAGAAGCGCTGATGCGCATAGCCGACGCGGACACCTGAATCTGGCCGCAGCGAAGTCCGGTACGGCCCTCGCCACCTACAAGAACACCACCGCCTGCGCGCAGCGGTGGACAGAGACAAGCACGCGGCAACCCGCGTGGGGAACTCCAGTACATGAGCAATTTTGACCACTTCGTCGGCACCCGCGCGGTGTCCGAGCAGCACGCATTCGACGTCGACGCCCTCACCGCCTGGCTCACCACCCACATGCAGGGCTTCGAAGGCCCGATGACGGTGGAGATGTTCAAGGGCGGGCAATCCAACCCCACCTACAAGCTGGTGACCCCAAAGGCGAGCTACGTGATGCGCGCCAAGCCCGGCCCGGTGGCCAAGCTGCTGCCCTCGGCCCACGCGGTGGAGCGCGAGTTCGCGGTGATGAGCGGCCTGGCGGGCACCGACGTGCCCGTGCCGCGCATGCACGTGCTGTGCGAGGACGAGTCGGTGATCGGCCGCGCCTTCTACATCATGGAATGCATGCAGGGCCGCGTGCTCTGGGACCAATCGCTGCCCGGCATGACGCCCGCTGAGCGCGGCGACATCTACAACGAGATGAACCGCGTGATCGCCGCGCTGCACAGCGTGAAGTTCGCCGAGCGGGGCCTGGCCAGCTATGGCAAGCCGGGCAACTACTTCGACCGCCAGATCGGCCGCTGGAGCAAGCAGTACGTGGCCTCCATCACCCAGCCCATCCCCGAGATGGACAAGCTCATGGAATGGCTGCCCGCGCACATGCCGGCCAGCGCGCGCGACGAGGGCCATGTCTCCATCGTGCATGGCGACTACCGCCTGGACAACCTGATGTTCCACCCCACCGAGCCGCGCGTGATCGCCGTGCTCGACTGGGAGCTGTCCACCCTGGGCCACCCGCTGGCCGATTTCAGCTACCACTGCATGAGCTGGCACATCCCCGCCGGCATGGGCCGCGGCATTGCGGGCATGGACATCGCGGCGCTGGGCATCCCCGACGAGGACAGCTACATCCGCCTGTACTGCGAACGCACCGGCATCACCACGCCCGAAGCACTGCGTGCCGACTGGAACTTCTACATGGCCTACAACATGTTCCGCATCGCCGCCATCCTGCAGGGCATTGCCAAGCGGGTGGAGGCCGGCACCGCCTCCAGCGCCCAGGCCAAGGCCTCGGGCGACACCGCGCGGCCCATGGCCCAGCTGGCCTGGTCGTTCGCCCAGCGCAGTTGAGAACACACCCCACCGATTACCAACGGAGACCCCCATGGACTTTGACTATTCCCCCAAGACCAAGGACCTGCAGGCCCGACTGCTCCAGTTCATGGACGAGCATGTCTACCCCAACGAGGCGGCGTACAAGAACGAGCTGGCGGCCAACACGGCCGCAGGCAAGCGCTGGACGGCCCTGTCCACCATCGAGAACCTCAAGCCCAAGGCCCAGGCCGCCGGCCTGTGGAACCTGTTCCTGCCGGTGGACAGCGCCGCCGCGTCGGGCTACGCCGGCGCCGGTCTGACCAACCAGGAATACGCCCCCCTGGCCGAAATCATGGGCCGCGTGCCATGGGCCAGCGAAGTGTTCAACTGCTCCGCGCCCGACACCGGCAACATGGAAACCATCGCCCGCTACGGCGACGATGCCAACAAGGCGCGCTGGCTCAAGCCGCTGCTGGAAGGCAAGATCCGCTCGGCCTTCGCGATGACAGAACCCGACGTCGCGTCGAGCGACGCGACCAACATCGAGACCCGCATCGAGCGCGATGGCGACGAGTACGTGATCAACGGCCGCAAGTGGTGGATCTCGGGCGCGGCCGACCCGCGCTGCGCCGTATTCATCACCATGGGCAAGAGCGACCCCGACGCCCCGCGCCATTCGCAGCAGAGCATGGTGCTGGTGCCGGCCGACGCCAAGGGCATCACCATCATCCGTCCGCTCAATGTGTTCGGCTACGACGACGCCCCCCACGGCCATGTGGAGATGACCTTCGAGAACGTGCGCGTGCCGGTCTCCAACATCCTCTTGGGCGAGGGCCGCGGCTTCGAGATCGCCCAGGGGCGCCTTGGCCCTGGACGCATCCACCACTGCATGCGCCTGATCGGCCTGGCCGAGCGCGCGCTGGAACTGATGTGCAAGCGCGCCAGCGCGCGCATCGCCTTCGGCAAGAGCGTGGCCCAGCAGACCGTGACGCAGGAACGCATTGCCGAGGCTCGCTGCAAAATCGACATGGCCCGCCTCTTGACCCTGAAGGCCGCCTGGCTGATGGACGTGGCCGGCAACAAGGTCGCCAAGACCGAGATCGCCATGATCAAGGTGGTGGCCCCGAGCATGGCCTGCCAGGTGATCGACTGGGCCATGCAGGTGCATGGCGGCGGCGGCATGTGCGACGACTTCCCGCTGGCCTACGCCTACGCCGGTGCGCGCACCCTGCGCTTTGCCGACGGCCCGGACGAAGTGCACCGCAACGCCATCGCCAAGTGGGAGCTGGGCAAGTACGGCGCCTACGGCCGCGATGCCGGCGTGCCCATCACGCGCGGCAGCTGAGCAAGCCCTGCCCCTGCGCGCAGCGCAGGGGCTCTGCGCTGGCGCACGGCGTCAGCTTGGTTCAACGAGCGCAGAAGCGATGCGCACCTCACCGGTCAGCAGCTTGTGCACCGGGCAGGCATTGGCCACCTGCAACAGGCGCTCGCGCTGCTCCTCGCTCAGCGCGCCCGACAAAGTGATGGTGCGCGTGATGTCGCTGCCGCTGGCGGGCGTGCCAGCAGGGTTGAGCTGCAGGGCCACCTCCACACCGGCCAAGGGCCATTGCTTGCGCGCGGCGAACATCTGCAGGGTGATGACGGTGCACGCCCCCAGGCTCGACAGCAGCAGGTGGAAGGGGGAAGGCCCGGCATCGGCCCCGCCCATCTCCGCAGGCTCGTCACCCAGCCAGGTGTGCCCGGCCTCATCGACCAGAGTTACGGTGTAAGGGGTGGTCCCGCCAATGGCGCGGACAGAGGGTGTGGTCATTCGAAATCTCTATGGAACGCAGGCCCTGATGATAGGAGCACTGCGAGCCCCGGCGCCGCAGGCGGGAGATTCGCAGAAGCCTGCCCCTGAAGGAGGGACCGCAGGTCAGGAATCCAGGTCCACCGGCGGTGCCGGCAGGTGCTGCGCGGCGGCCTGGGCTGCCGTCAGCAGCACCGAACGGGCATGGACGATTTCGGACAGGGAGCGGCGCGTGTGCTCGGTGCGCAGGTAGACCCGGCCGCGCGCAAGCATCAGCACCATGGGGGTTTCCGAGCGCAGCGCGCCCTGCTCGCCCTCTACCGCGTTGAGCAGCTCGGACACCAGGTGCGCGTGGATCCAGCGCTCGGCATGCTCGATGCGCTCGGCCACCACGGCGAAATGGCGCCGGAACGAGCCAGGCAACTCGGGCCAGGACACCTCGTCGAACATGGACAGCCAGCGCATCTCCTCCGGCAGGCGCGCGTCCACGCTGGTCTGCAGGCTGTCGGTGATGGCGTTGTAGGCATGGCGCTCGAGCGCGTCGCGCAGCGGGCGGTTGAGCACCAGCACGGCGGCGTCGGGGTCGGCATCCACGTCGGCGCGCCCGCGCAGTTCCAGCCCCAGGATGTAGTCGCGCGTGGAGGTGCTGCCCTCCAGCCGCCAGGGGCGGCCCAGTATGTCGCCCCCCACGTCGAAATGGCCTTCGACCGGCTGCGGCACGCTGTGCAAGCCCTGCTCTGCGATCCAGCGGGCCAGTTGCGCGCCGGTGACCGGCCCCGCATGGCCCAGAGTGGAATCAGCGTCGGCGGCGGTGCCGGCAAAAGCCTGGCGAATGCGATCGAACATGGTGGTCACAGGCCCGGGGGCCTTGCGGAAGTCGCGGGTAGCGCCATTATTGGCACAAACCGCTACGATTGGGGGGCACCATGACCTGCCCAACCGATATCACCTCCCCCGTCCGTGAATTTTTGGCGCTTTCAAGCGCACAGCAGCCCTGCGCCGTGCCGCGCCGCGCCCTGCTGGCCAGCGCCGGAGTGTTGCTGGCAGCGGCCGCCTGGTCACCCGCTGCCCTGGCGGCGGCTGACCCGTGGAGCCGCTCAGGCGCCTCGGTGGATGCACAGCGCCTGGTTCGCTGGGTGGCCGCCAGCGCCAACCACCAGGGCATGGCCTTTGCCGTGATCGACAAGCCTGCCGCCACCATCCACGTGTTCGGCCCCGCAGGCGGCTACGCCGGCAGCGCGCCGGTGCTGCTGGGCTCGGCCCTGGGCGACCGCTCGGCACCTGGCATCGGCCATAAGCCGCTGTCACAGATCCGGCCGCACGAGCGCACCACGCCAGCGGGCCGCTTCGTGAGCGAGCCCGGCAGCAACCTGCAGGGCCATGACATCGTGTGGATCGACTACGATGCCGCCGTCTCGCTGCACCGTGTGCGCGGCGCCCCGGCCGAGCGCCGCGTGCAGCGCCTGGCCAGCCCCGTGCTGGCAGAGCGGCGCATCAGCAATGGCTGCGTGAATTCGCCCGTGGAGTTCTACAACCGCTGCGTTGCGCCCTGGTTCGGGCGCGAGGCGGGGGTGGTGTACGTGTTGCCGGACTCGGAGCCGTTCGCCACCTTTTTCCCGGCAGCGGATGCGGCCTACCCTCTGCCGTCCTGAGCCTCGCGTCAGGCTGCAGCGGTCCCGAGCCTGAACACCGGCCGGCGGGTACCCACCTCGATCCCCTTCGGATTGACCAGGTGCGCCGAGCGGCGAGTGGCCAGCGCAGAGCGCTGCGCATCGCTGAGCCAGCCGAGCTGGTCCATCACTTCGACGGCCGCCGCCACCTGGGCGGGCATATTGCCATCCATGATCTTGAGCGCGAAGGCCTCGCCCCGGCTGCGGCTGCCCACCACCTGCACGCCATCGGCCCCGGTCTTGGAGACCCAGTCGCCCGCGCCCACGCGCATGAAGTCAAGGTCGTGCCGCCCCGTGCCCGAGCCCAGCTCGGGCCGCGCCACCATGGCATCGGCCAGCGCCGTGAGGCTCTCGTCGAGATCGGTTTCCGGCGCACCGCCGGCCAGGCGTGCATAGCCGCGCGCCAGGTTGGCCAGCGGCATGGCGTAGTTCGGGGCCGAGCAGCCGTCGGTGCCGGCGGCCAGGTCTTTCACTTCCAACCCCACGGCCTGGGCCACATAGCCACGGATCGCTGCCTGCAGCGGGTGCCCGGGGTCCAGGTGGTCGTCCAGCGGCAGGCCCTGCTGCACACAGTAAGCGACGAAGCCGGCGTGCTTGCCGCTGCAGTTGTTGTGGCGTTCGTCGGGCACGAAGTCCGCCGGCAGGGAGCCGAGCCCCAGCTCGGCAAACAGCGGCCGGTGGCAGCCGCAGCGCAGCGCGTGGTAGGTTTGCCCCACGCTGGCGAGCATGTGCTCCACCTGTGCCACATGCATGGGCTCGCCGTTGTGGCTGGCGCACAGCAGCGCCAAGTCGGCAGGGCCCCAGCCCAGCGCACGGGCACCGCCCGACTGCATGAAGGGCAGCGCCTGGAAAGCCTTGATGGTGGAGCGCGTGAACACCGCCGACTGCGGGTCGCCCACCTGGGCGAGCAGCCTGCCCTCGCGGTTGGCCACGGCCACGGCGCCCCAGTGCTGGCATTCGACCAGGGCGCCCCGGGTCACTTCGATCAACGGTACGAAACCCATGGAAATCCTTGGAAACTGTTCTTGGCTCAAGGCGCCGGCGCGAGCGTCAGGGAGTGGCTGAAGCGCGCTGGCTGGCGCTGCAGCAGCCGGGTGCCAGACCCTGCCCAGGCAGTCGCCATGTCGCGGTAGCGCGGCGAGAAGACCAGGCCGCTTTGCCCCGTCTGGTAGATGAAGGTCGATTTTTCCAGGTCCGCCAGGTCGTAGATGGCGCGCAGCGACGCGGCATGGCGGTTGGCGAACGGGCCCTTGGCCTCGCCCGCGTTGTACTGGCCCACGTTCACGGTGTAGCCGTCGCCATGGGAAGGCACGCTCACGTCGAAGAAGCGCGCCAATGCCGCCACACTGCCAAAAGGCCGGTGGGCACTGAGCGCGGGGTGGGCATCGCCCCAGCGCCACGCGGCCGGGTCGGCGCCATAGGCGGCCTGCAGGCGATCGAGCGCACGGCCCAGGGCGGCGCCGGCCTGCTCCGCGCAGGTGGAGGGCTGGCACCACCAGGTGTCGTTGCGCTGCAGGATGCCTTCGATGCCGGCGCGGTAGTCGCGCTTGCCATAGGTGGCGGCAAAGCGTGCCTCGCCAATGCGCGGAATGATCACACCACGCGCCAGCTCGTCGGCCCAGGCGGCAAACACCAGTGGCGCTGCACGCCCGGCGTCCATCACGCCGTCAAAGTCCTTGAGCAGGGCCTGCGCCCTGCCGGCCAGCGGGTGGCTGGATTGGGCCTGCTGCAGGTACGGCAGCAGGCGCCGGGTGGCCAGCGAGGTGATGTCGAGCTGGATGGCCTGCAGGCTGGCAGCCGTGTGCCGAGGGCGCGCCTCGATCAGCTCGGCGATGCGCTCGTAGCGGTAGGGCAGCACCCAGTCCTGCGCCAGGTAGTGGGGGTAGCCGGGCGGCGTGACGCGCTGGTTGGCCGTGGCGATCCAGCCCTTGGCGCCCTCGTCCTGCGGGGTCTGGTCCAGCGGCAGCCAGCCCTTCCAGTCGTAGCGCGCTTCCCAACCGGGCGATGGGGCCACGCCGCGGATGTCATTGTCCGGCGCGCGCACGGGCACGCGGCCCATGGCCTGGAAGCGGATGCGCCCACTCACGTCGGCCGCCAGCACGCTCTGCATGGGCGCCTGGTGGTACTCAAAGGCGGCGAACAGGTCCTCCACCGTGGTGGCCTGGTTGACCATCAGTCCCGCCAGCACGGTCTGGTTGTCCGGCTCCAGCGCCGTCCAGCGCAGGGCCAGCACGTACTTCTTGAGGTCGAGCACGTCGGCGTGCGACCTCTGTGCATCGCTGAGCACCGGGCCGTGGCGCGTGCTGCGCAGGGCGATCTCCACGTCGGGCTTGCCCTTGACGCGGATGGTCTCCTTGCGCACGGCGAACGGCGCCCAGCCTTCGGGCGTGCGGTACTGCGTGGCGTCCGCCGGGTTGATCTGCTCCAGGTACAGGTCCTGCACGTCGGGGCTGGTGTTGGTGAAGGCCCAGGCCACGCTGGCGGTGCGGCCCAGCACCACGAAGGGCAGGCCCGGCAGGGTGGCCCCCATGGCATCGATGGCGGCGATCGGCGAACCGTCCGACGCCTTGCCGGCCGGTGCCTGCAGGCGCGCGAAGTACCAGATGGCAGGCGCGCTCAGGGAGAGGTGGGGATCGTTGGCCAGCAGGGGCTTGCCGCTTTCGGTGCGTGAACCTGCCACCACCCAGTTGTTGCTGCCCTTGCCATCGCTGGTGCCAGCGTTGTGCGTCAGCTCATCGGCCCAGGCCAGCATGCCGGCGCTGATCTGGCGCGAGAGCGGGTTGCCGCCCTGCTCTGCCGCAGGCGCAGCGTCGGGCTTTCGGGCCTGCAGCGCGGCGCCACGGGCCAGACCGGCGCTGGGCGCGGCGGCAGCGGCATCGCTGCGGTAAACGCCCAGTTGCCGGTACAGCGCCGCCAGGTCGGCCGATGCGGCGGGTGGCTCGCCCGGGTATGGCGGCATCAGCTGCCACAGCCGGTCGGTATTGAGCGTGCGGGCCTCGGAAAGGCGCGCGAATTCATTGCCCCAGTTGCCGCCCAGGTCCAGCGCCATCATCAGCGCCCAGCCCACGCTGTCCTCGGGCTCCCACACCGCGCCGGCCTCGCCACCGGGCTTGGCGCCGAGCACCAGGAACTCGGGCGGCAGGGCCTGCGGTCGGTCCTTGTGGAAGGCATGGATGCCCTTGCTGTAGGACTGCAGCGCCTCGCGGGCGTACAGGGGCAAACCGGCGTACTGCTTGCGCGCCGTGCCGATGATGTCCAGCGAGCGCATGAGCTTGTCGGTCTCCAGCGTGGCTTCGCCAAACACTTCGGAGAGCTGGCCATGCATCACACGGCGGTTGAACTCCAGCTGCCAGGTGCGCTCCTGAGCATGCACATAGCCCATGGCGAACCAGGCATCCTGCGGGCTTTGCGCGCCGATGTGCGTCACGTCCGCGCCGTCGCGCCGCACGCTCACGGGCTGGGCCAGGCCGGCGACGGTGATCTTGCCGTCCACCACCGCAAACGTGCGCTGCACGTAGATGGCAGCGCCCGCACCCGCCAGCAAGGCCGCAGCCACCAGGCCCACGGCCGTTTTCTTGATCCACGCCATTGTTGCGTCCTGACTTGTCTCGGGTTTTCTTGTGCCAGCGATTGTGTCAGAACGTACGCAGGCGCTGAAAGCGCACCGATCCTCGCCAGCCCGCAGGCGGCATTCCAGCCTTCAGCCGAGATGCACGTTGCCGCCCACCACTTGGAAGCGCATCTTGGGCGCAGTGGACTCGCTGAAAGAGACGCCCAGCGCAATCTCCCCCGTGCCGTGCAGGATGCAGGCATCGCGGCGCAGGCGCACGGGCGAGTCGCTGCCCTCGAAGCGCACCCAGGTGCCGAAGCTGCTCATGTCGGTCAGCACGAAACCGCTGTTGCGCCAGTCGATGCGGGCGTGCAGGCGCGACACGCGGGGGTCATTGATGCGCAGCTGCATCTCGGTGGCCCGGCCCACATGCACGGGGGCATCGGCCGAGCTGAACGACAGGTCCACCCCATGCCAGGAGAACTGGATCTGCCCCAGGATGGAATCGACGGGCGAGAAACTGCTGATCAGCGCCGACTGCATGGTGAGCGAGTCGGGCTCCTCGTCCTGGCGCCACTCCACCTGGTAGAGCATCAGGGTCTCGGCCTTGCCACGGATTTCCATCATCCCCAGCTTGCGGTACCAGACCGAGGCCGCAGCGCCTGCCAGCAGTACCGCCGTTTCGGTGGCCCAGATCTCGGACGGGCCGGCCCGCTCGCACAGGCGAGAGGCCACGTTCACGGCGTCACCATAGCAATCGCCATCGACATCCACCACCTCGCCACTGGCCACGCCCACGCGGATGTCCATGCGCAGGGGGTGGGGCCAGCGGTCCAGCCGCGCCAGGTGCATGCGCTGCATCTCGGCCATGGCCGAAACGGCACCGGCGGCATCGCCAAAGATGCCCAGCACCCCATCGCCCAGTTTCTTGACGACGCGGCCGGCATTGGCTTCGATGGTGTCGGCAATCCACTGGGTCAGCTGCGTCACCGCTTCGGTGGCGCGCTCGTTCCCCAGCGTCTCGTACAACGACGTACTGCCGGAAATGTCGGCAAAGACCACCGTCGATAAAACCGTCATGGGTACGCAAGCGCAGGTAACTTCATGTGAATCAGTTTAGTTCAAGCGCCCACAGAGCGCATGGCGCCACTGCGGCTGCACACGCCTGGCAACGGCCCTGCGCAGAGGCCACGGCGGCCCGGCCGGGCGGTCTTTGCTGGCGCAGCCACACGGCATGGTTTCGCCCGCACTCACAGGCCAGCAGCGCTTTGCAAGCAGTTGCCGGTGGATGGTTCGAAGCGTTCAGAGCACCGGGCATGACTTCTGCTTAATCCATTCGTACTACATTCAAAAACAAATCGAAAGTTTGCAATTGTTTGCAAAAAGCTATCGAGGCTTGTTGGCTTTATGCGAAAAGCGGGAGCGGCCCCCTTGCATTTGCGCAGTCGGCCACGTACCTTGAGTCCCTTGTTACTTATTTATGGTGAAGAACCATTCCATGCGCTGGAACAAACCCTACGTACGCGGCAGCAGCCTGCACGGCCTCATTGGCCGTGACGCACCCGCGTCGACCGCCTGGGTGCGTGACCAGCAACTGGAGGAAGTGCGCCGCGCCATGATCGGCAGCCTGTCGGGCTTCTCCGGCTGCGAAGTGGCGCGCATGAACATCCGCCTGCGCTATGCGGGCGACATCGAGGCGCTGTGGTACCTGCGCACCGACCTGCAGAGCACCCTGGTCCCCTTGCAGGGCGAGCCTTCTGCCAAAAACGTCATCGCGCAGGTGACACTCCTGTTCCAGGGTCTGTTGCCGCGCGCCCTGGGTACGCCGGTGGCACGCGCGTCGTCGGCATCCTGAGCGGCAAGCCCCTGCGGCGCGCAGCGCCTTTGTGCAGGGCCTACAGATGCCCCCAATAAATCAGCGCGTCGCGCTCTTCCACCGACAGTGACACCGTAGCCCCCACGGGCAGCAGCACCTTGGTCTCCACATGCCCGAACGGCAGGTTGGTGAGCACCGGCGCCTTGATCTGGCTGCGCAGCCAGTCCACCACCGATTGCAGTTTGTAGCCCTTGTCGTGCGGCACCAGCTTGAACTGGGTGAACTGGCCCAGCACCACGGCCTTTTGCTGCGCCAGCACGCCCGCGTGCAGCAACTGCGTCAGCAGCCGCTCGATGCGGTAGGGGTGCTCGTTCACGTCTTCCAGGAACAAGATGCCGCCCTTCACGCTGGGCAGGTAGGGTGTGCCCACCAGCGATGCCAGCACCGCCAGGTTGCCGCCCCACAGCTGGGCACTCTTCACGTAGATGTCGGGCACGGCCGGCTTGCCGGTGGTGGCATGGGGCTTTTCGCGGTGCATGCGCCAGCCCGCGCCTTCGCCGTGGCCGGTAAGCAGGTCGTCGAAGCAGGCCTCCATGATGTCGTCGGGCTCGCCCGCGACGCCGAAGTCGGCGCCCAGGGCGGGGCCGGCCCAGCTCACGGCGCCGGTCTGCGCCAGCAGCGCATTCTGGAAGGCCGTGAAATCGCTCAGACCGACGAACTTCATGCCCTTGTCGATGGCCTTGGCCACCGCCTTGTAGCGGATGCCCGGCAGGATGCGCGAGAGCCCGTAGCCCCCGCGCGAGATCAGCGCCACCTGCGCGCCGCTGGCCGCCGCGCGGTGGATGGCGGCCAGGCGGGTTTCGTCGTCGCCGGCAAAGCGCGTGTGGCTGGCCAGTGCATCCACATCCACCTCCACCTCGTGGCCCAGGGCCTTCAGGCGGGCAATGCCGCGCTTGAAAGCCGCCTTGTCGCGCACGGCGCTGGACGGCGAGTAGATATAGATGTGCTTGGGACCATGGTCATGGTCGCAATCGGCGTGGTCGTGATGGTGGTGGTGGTCGTGATCGTTGTGCAAAGCGTTCAGGCGCCGGTGCCGGGCCTGCTCCGTTGAATGGTATGCCGCTGGCGGGCCGCAAAGAGCGGCGCTGGCGTGCGGTCAGGGTGCGAAGTATTCCACAGCCCGTTCGGCGATGCCCCGGCCATGCTCCTGCACAAAGTGCCCGGCCTGCGGCAGAACCACCGGTTCAGGACAGCCGCGGATGTCGTGTTGCAGCGCCTGCATGGTCGCCAGGCCCAGCACCGGGTCCTGCGCGCCCACCGCCATCAGGCTCCGGCCCCGCCAGTGCTTCTGCCAGAAATCGCGCGCCTGGCGCGAGACTGCGGCGCCCTCGTCCTGCGGCCCGGCGGGCACCCGCTCGGGGAAAGCGCGCAGCGCCGCGCGGTAGCCCTTGTCGGGGAACGGTGCGTCGTACGCCGCGCACTCGGCCGGCGAGAGCTGCGGGTTACCGCGCCCCAGCAGCCGGCCCACGCCGAACAATGGCTTGTCGCGGCACATGGCGCGCCAGTCCACAAAGCCCTGTGGCAGCGACACGTCGCCCGTGGCCAGCAGCGTGTTCATCACCAGCAGTCCGTCGAAGCGCTCCGGGCAGTCCATGGGCAGCGTGAGGCCCAGGATGCCGCCCCAGTCCTGCACCACCAGCACGGTGCGCTGCAGGCTGAGGCGCTCCACCAGCTCCAGCAGCACCTGGCGGTGCCACTCGAAGCGATGCGCGGCCTCCTTCTTGGGCTTGTCGCTCTTGCCAAAGCCGATCAGGTCGGGCGCCACCACCCGGTCGCCCGCCGCCAGCCACACGGGCAGCATGTGGCGGTACAGATAGCTCCAGGCCGGGTTGCCATGCAGGCACAGCCAGGTGCGCGGCGCGTCGTGCGGGCCTTCATCCAGGTAGTGCAGGCGCAGGCCGGCCAGGCTGGGCAGGTCGCTCACGTAGTTGGGGGCCCAGGGGTAGCCGGGTAGGTCGGCAAAGGCCGCATCGGGCGTGCGCAGCGCGTCGTCGCGCAGCGGGTGGCGTGCCAACGCGTCGGCACGCTGCTGGCTGCGCCGTGCGCCAAAAAAACCGGTGAGCAGCGCGCTGCATTCGTCCGCCAGCACCCCGCCCTGCACACCCGTCTGGTGGTTGATGGCGGTGTGGGAAAACAGGTCCAGCACCGAGCCCGCAGCGCCGGTCCGGGGCTCGGTGGCGCCGAACACCACGCGCGCCAGCCGCGCATGCAGCATGGCGCCGCTGCACATGGCGCAGGGCTCGAGCGTGACATAGAGCGTGCAGCCATCGAGCCGGTAATTGCCCAGTCGCTGCGCCGCGGCGCGCAGGGCCACGATCTCGGCATGCGCCGTGGGGTCGTTGGCCTGCACGGGGGCATTGCGGCCGGTGGCGATCACCTGGCCGTCCTTGACGACCACGGCGCCCACAGGCACCTCGCCAGCCTCTGCGGCGGCACGCGCTTCGGCCAGCGCCAGGCGCATGCCGTCCTCGTCGGTGAGCACCACGGCCACGCCCGTCACTTGTCGGCGTCCGGCAGGGCCTGCGCGCGCTGCTTCATGATGTCATCGAGCTGCTGCTGGACCTGTTGCTGCACCTGCTGGCTCTGCTCGCGCACATTGCCCGTGGGGTTGATCACCGGGGCCGATGCACCGGTGCCCGCGATGGGCGCCTGTTGCAGCGCCGCCGCAGGCGCGCGCGTGGCCGACAACTGCTTCTTGGCGACGATGCCCACGATGGCCAGCACCACGACCAGCCCCACCAAACCAAACAATCCACGCATTCCCTGCTCCCGGTACGCGACTGACAAAACTCTTCTGGCGTCGTTGCTGCGTCTTGTCGTACTACCGTACTGCCTGCGACGCAGCGCCTAGCCAAAACCGCTTCGCTGAGTTTTGTCAGCCGCTTGTTTTACTGTGCAGCCCGCACTGTAAACCGGGACGGCGGTGAAGGAGGTCAATGCGTCATCGGCAACGCAGCTCCCATCAGCCCGAACAAGGCCCCACAGGCGCGGTTGAACTTGCGCCCCGTGCGTTGCAGCCAGGGGCGGATGCGGTGCGCCAGGCTCGCCAGGCCAAACTCCACCAGGCATTCGACCGCCGCGAAGGTGCCCGCCATGACCACGAACTGCAGCCACAGGTCGCGCCCCGGCGCGATGAACTGCGGCAGGAACGCGCCGTAGAACAGCAGCACCTTGGGATTGGAAATCGCAGCCAGCAAGCCTTGCCGGAACAGCCTGCCGCCGGTGACCACCCGCTCGCCCTGGGCATTCGGCAAGGCCTCCAGCTGCATGGCCGGCGCCCGCCACAGCTGGATGCCCAGCCATACCAAATAGGCGCCACCCACCCACTTCATCACCGTGAGCGCATGGGCCGACGATTGCAGCAGCGCCCCGATGCCCAGCATGGACAGCCCGATCAGCGCCACGAAACCCACCGCCCCGCCGCCAATGGTCCACAGCGTGCGCGCCCGCCCGTGCAGTGCGCCATGGGCCAGCACCAGCAGGCTGTTGGGGCCGGGGGTCAGCGACAGGCCAATGACCGCAAGCAGGTAGACCAGCCAGATTTTCAGTTCCATTGCGGCACCATCTTCTTGAATATGGTCTGCAGTCTAGGTGGGTGGGGTCGTCCATATGGCATCGAATTTGGCTACTATCAATACCAAACTGGACTCCCCCATGAGCGCCCCCAGCCCCCTGCCCCGCCCCGACGTGCGCCTGTTACTGCTGCCGCTGCCCGACTTCGCGCTGCTGCCCTTTGGCGGCTTTCTGGACAAGCTGCGCTTTTCGGCCGACGACGAAGACCACAGCCGCCAGCGCTACTGCGCCTGGACGCTGGTCGGCATCGACGGCGCCCCGGTGGTTTCCAGCAGCGGCGTGCAGGTGAACATGGACACCACGGCCGATGCGGTGGACCTGGCGGCGTTCGACTACCTGGTGGTCTTTGGCAGCCGCACGGTGCAGGCCTCGCGCGCGTATGTGCAGGCCTACGGCCCGGTGCTGCGCAAGGCGGCGGCGCGGGGCCTGCCGCTGGTGGCCATCGACAACGCCAGCTTTCTGCTGGCCGAGGCGGGCCTGCTCAAGGGCCATCGCGTGGCGCTGCACTGGCGCCATGTGGCCGAGTTCCGCCACGCATTTCCGCGCATCGCAGTGGCCAGCGAGCAGATCTATTGCTTCGACCGCGACCGCATCACCTGCGCGGGCGGCACGGCGGCCATCGACATGGCGGTGGAACTGCTGTCACGCCACTGTGGCCGGGTGCGGGCCTTCAAAGGCCTGGCCGACATGCTGGTGGACGCGCCCCGGCACCAGGGCCACCACCTGCAGTCCATGGACGGAGGCGGGCCCGACCTCACCCGCCACCTGGCGCGCGCGGTGGCGCTGATGCGCAGCTCCCTGGCCGATGGCCTGACCGTGGCCAACCTGGCCGATCGCATTGGCATCGGCCGCCGGCAGCTGGACCGGCTGTTCACCGAGCAGATGGGCATGAGCGCGCACGACCACTGGACCCAGATGCGCATGGAACATGCCCACTGGCGCGTGACCAACTCGCACCACAGCCTGGCCGCCATTGCCGACGAAGTCGGCCTGGGCAATGCCAGCAGCCTGGCACGGCTGTTCCGCAAGCACTACGGAACCAGCCCCGGCGCCGTGCGCGCAGGGCGGTCCAGAACCGCGCCCTGAAAAATCAGTTCAGCGCGACGCGGCTGCCATCCTTGTAGGTGTACAGGGTCACGGCTGGCGTGGTCAGCTCGCCCTTGCTGGTGAAGGCGATATTCGCCGTCACACCCTTGTACTCGGTCTTGCCGATGAACGGGATGAACACCTTGGGGTCCACCGAATTGGCGCGCTTCATCGAATCGACCAGCACCATGGCCGCGTCGTAGGCATAGGGGCTGTAGATCTGGAACTGGCCGGGGAACTTGGCGTCGTAGCGCTTCTTCCAGTCGGTGCCGCCCTGCATCTTGGCGACCGATGCGCCGCCCGTGGCGCAGGTCACGTTCTTCAGGGCCGGCGTCTTGCCGGCCAGCTCGGGCAGCTTTTCGGTGCACAGCGCGTCGCCACCAAAGAACTTCACGTTGCCCAGGCCCAGCTGTTCCATCTGGCGCAGCATGGGGCCGGCCTGGGCGTCGAGGCCGCCGTAGAAGATGGCATCGGGCTTCTTGTTCTTGATGGACGTGAGGATGGCCATGAAGTCCGTGGCCTTGTCGGTGGTGAACTCCTCGCCCACCACCGTCAGGCCCTTTTGCTGCGCCGTGGCCTTGAAGACCGAGGCCACGCCCTGGCCGTAGGCCGTGCGGTCGTCGATGATGGCCACGGACTTGAGCTTGAGGTGGTCGGCCGCAAAGATGGCCAGCGCCGCGCCCAGCGCGCTGTCGTTGGCGATCAGGCGGTAGGTGGTCTTGTAGCCGGGCTTGGTCAGGTCGGGGTTGGTGGCAGCAGCCGTGATGTGCGGCACGCCGCACTTGTCGTACACCGAGGCAGCGGGGATGGAGGTGCCCGATTGCAGGTGGCCCACCACGCCAGCCACCTTCTGGTCGCACAGCTTTTGCGCCACGGCCGTGGCCTGGCGCGGGTCGCCCGCATCGTCTTCGGCGGCGATCTCGAATCGGATCTTCTTGCCGCCGATCACCAGGTTCTGCGCGTTCAAATCATCGAGTGCCAGGCGCACGCCGTTTTCCGTGTCCTTGCCGATATGGGCAATGCCGCCCGACAACGGGCCGGCGTGGGCGATCTTGACGACTTGCACGTCCTGCGCCAGGGTGGCGGTGCAGACAAACGTGGCGGCTGCCGCAGCAACCAGAGAAAGGTGAAAGCGCGAACGGGAAGCAAAGGACACGGGCAAGACTCCGGATGAACAAGAACAAGGGAGAAAGCGCTGGCCAGGGGTTCCGGCCAGGCGCCGCCATCCTATCCCGTCTTCAGCACACCAGACTTGCACAACAGAATTGCATACAGTATTAGTCGAGCTAATTGGAATCCCATTGGACCGGGAGTGGCCGCCGCTGGGATAATTCCGCCCCATGTCTCTCCTGCCCCACCAGCTCGAACTGCTCGCGCCTGCGCGCGACGCGGACATTGGCATCGAAGCCATCAACCACGGTGCCGACGCCGTCTACATCGGCGGCCCGGCCTTCGGCGCACGCGCCGGGGCGGGCAACGACATCCGTGACATAGCGCGCCTGGTGCGCCACGCGCACCGCTTCAACAGCCGCATCTTCATCACGCTCAACACCATCCTGCGTGACGATGAACTGGAAGACGCGCGCCAGATGGCATGGCAGGTGTACGAGGCCGGGGCCGACGCGCTGATTATCCAGGACATGGGCCTCTTGGAGATCGACATGCCGCCCATCCAGCTGCATGCCAGCACGCAGACCGACATCCGCACGCCCGAGAAGGCGCGCTTTCTGCAGGACGCGGGGCTGTCACAGATCGTGCTGGCGCGCGAACTCACGGTGCAGCAGATCGCGGCGGTACACAAGGCCTTGGGCCCGGTGGATGCGCCCGGGCGCGCCAACATCGAGTTCTTCATCCACGGCGCGCTGTGCGTGGCCTACAGCGGCCAGTGCAACATCAGCCATGCGCAGACCGGCCGCAGCGCCAACCGCGGCGATTGCAGCCAGGCCTGCCGCCTGCCCTACCAGGTGACCGACGCGCAGGGCCGCTTCATCGCGCACGACAAGCATGTGCTGAGCATGAAGGACAACAACCAGAGCGACAACATGCGCGCCCTGATCGATGCCGGCGTGCGCAGCTTCAAGATCGAAGGCCGCTACAAGGACATGGGCTATGTGAAGAACATCACGGCCCACTACCGCAGCATCATCGACGGCATCATGGAAGAGCGCGAGTCCTCGGGCCACCCGCTGTCGCGCTCGTCGAGCGGGCGCACCAGCTTCACCTTCACACCCGACCCGCTGCAGAACTTCAACCGCGAATTCACCGACTACTTCGTCACCGGCCGCAAGCAGGACATCGGCGCCTTCGACACGCCCAAGAACCCCGGCCAGGCCATCGGCTGGGTGACCAAGGTGGGCGCCGACTTCGTGGAGCTCGAAGTGAGCAGCCCCGCCACCGTGCTGCACAACGGCGACGGCCTGTGCTACTACGACCTGCACAAGGAGCTGGTAGGCATGGCCATCAACCGGGCCGAGCCCGTGTCGCCGCGCAGCACCACGCAGTGGCGCGTGTTCCCTAAAGACCCGATGGAGGGCTTCAAGGACTTGCGCAAGGGCACCGAGATCAACCGCAACCGCGACATGGACTGGGTGCGCACGCTCGACAAGAAGTCGAGCGACCGCCGCATCGGCCTGTGGGTCTACCTGTCGGAAACGCCCACCGGCTTTGCCCTGACGCTGACCGACGAAGACGGCTATGCCGGCGGCGCCCAGCTGGACCACGCGCACCAGAGCGCGACCGACACCACCCAGGCCGAGGCCAGCCTGCGCGAGCACCTTGCCCGCTTTGGCGCCACCATCTTCGCGGTGAACGACGTGGGCCTGCAGCTCTCGCAGCCCTGGTTCATCCCCGCATCGGCCGTCAACGCGCTGCGCCGCGACGCGCTGGCCGACCTGGAGGCCAACCGCGCCAAGGGTTTCGAGCGCCTGCAGCGCGCCACCCCGGTGGAGCCCCCGGCCCCCTACCCCGAAGACACGCTGAGCTTTCTGGGCAACGTGTTCAACCACAAGGCGCACGACTTCTACGTGCGCCACGGGGTGAAGGTGATCGATGCAACGTACGAGGCGCACGAGGAAGAAGGCGAAGTCAGCCTCATGATCACCAAGCACTGCGTGCGCTTTTCGATGAGCCTGTGCCCCAAGCAGGCCAAGGGCGTCACCGGCGTGCAGGGCACCATCAAGGCCGAGCCGCTGATGCTCATCAACGGCAAGGAAAAACTGACCCTGCGCTTTGACTGCAAGCCCTGCGAGATGCACGTGGTGGGCAAGATCAAGCGCCAGGTGCTCAACAACCAGGCGCGCGAGGCGCCGATGAATTTCTACCGCACGCGGCCGCAGCAGGGCAACTGAGCGGGCCGCCAGCCTGGCAGGTCCACCCCTGCCGTCACTGGCCGCATAAGCACATACGAAACGATTCGATCTGCCTCGGGAGGGGCGGTGGAAGAATGGTTCGGGCGCCCCATCGGGGTGCCTTGCCCATTCGCACCACCCCTTTCCAAGAGACAAGCCAACCATGCAGATCGAAACCTTGGCCGTGCACGCCGGCTACAGCCCTGACCCAACGACCAAAGCCGTCGCCGTTCCTATTTACCAGACCGTGGCCTATGCCTTCGACAGTGCGCAGCATGGCGCCGACCTGTTCGACCTCAAGGTGCCGGGCAACATCTACAGCCGCATCATGAACCCGACCAACGACGTGCTCGAAAAGCGCGTCGCGGCGCTCGAAGGCGGCATTGCCGCGCTGGCCGTCGCATCGGGCATGGCGGCCATCACCTACGCCATCCAGACCATTGCCGAGGCGGGCGACAACATCGTATCAGCCAGCACCCTCTATGGGGGCACCTACAACCTGTTCGCCCACACTCTTCCCCAGCAAGGCATCTCCACCCGCTTTGCCGACCCGCGCGACCCGGCCAGCTTTGCCCAGCACATCGACGCGCGCACCAAGGCCATCTTCATCGAAAGCATCGGCAACCCCCTGGGCAACGTGACCGACATCGCCGCCCTGGCCAAGGTCGCGCACGACCATGGCGTGCCACTCATCGTGGACAACACCGTGCCCAGCCCCTACCTGCTGCGCCCCATCGAACACGGCGCCGACATCGTGGTGCACTCGCTCACCAAGTACCTGGGCGGCCACGGCAACAGCGTGGGCGGCGCGATTGTGGACAGCGGCAAGTTCCCTTGGGGCCAGCACAAGGCCCGCTTCCCGCGCCTGAACGAGCCCGACGTGAGCTACCACGGGGTCGTCTACACCGAAGCCCTGGGCCCCGCCGCCTTCATCGGCCGCGCCCGTGTCGTGCCGCTGCGCAACACGGGCGCCGCGCTGGCACCGCAGAACGCCTTTCTCATCCTGCAAGGCATCGAGACCCTGGCCCTGCGCATGGACCGCATCTGCGACAACACCCAGGCCATCGCCCAGTACCTGCAGGCCCACCCCAAGGTCGAATGGGTGCGCTACGCCGGCCTTCCCGACCACCCGGACCATGCCCTGGTCCAGCGCCAACTGGGTGGGCGGGCATCGGGCATTCTGAGCTTTGGGGTCAAGAACAGCGATGCCGATCCGCGTGCTGCGGGCGCTCGTTTCCTTGACGCGCTGCAGCTGTTCACGCGCCTGGTGAACATTGGCGATGCGAAGTCATTGGCTACGCACCCTGCATCCACCACGCACCGCCAGCTCAATCCCGAGGAACTGGCCAAGGCCGGGGTGAGCGAGGGGATGGTGCGCTTGTCGGTGGGGATTGAGCACATCAGTGATCTGAAGGCGGATTTGGAGCAGGCGTTGGGAAGGGTGTAACTAAGCCATCTCTTTTAGCGCGGGCTTATGCCCGTGCCCAACTGATAGGCTATCGATACACCGGCCCCAAGCGAAGAAGTGTGACCCGTAGCTGCCCAAAACGGGCCCGTAGGAGCGTGCAGCACGAGTGCTTTCAGCTGGTCGGATCACTGACTCCGTTAGCCTACTCTTTCGAGTTGAGGAACGGGAGTCCTAAAAATCAAACTAAACGGAAGCGCTACTGAAATCCCCAGTAGCCCCCCGACAACAACTCACCAAGACCGGGAACAATGCTCTTGGACGAGCAGAGCATCGTAGAAAAAACAAAACCGAAAACATAGAAAATAGCCATACCGCCAATTGCCCCGCCTAAAGTCACGTTGAGCGTGTTCAGGGAATTTTTTCTGCAAATAGTTCACCAATGGTAAAGAAAGGTAGCCAAACGGAATTGAAAACGGCAGCAAAAAAAAACCCACCTCCAGTCCGTCAGCTCAAACATAAACAACAAAATTATCGAAGGAACTATTGGAGCCAACAAAAACGCCAGCAGTTTTCTATTCCACACAGCCACTCCTAATGTCCAGCGCACCTGTAACCGTTAATTGCTGGCCGTAGACGTACGCGAAGACGAGCTTTTGCGCGTCGCTGCTGCCGGGGCACGCGGTTTGGGGGAACTCGATTCGCAATGGTCTTGCCATTCAGAAGCTTCGCAACTTACGGCTCAGTGCAAAAGGCAATACATGACCCTTATGCTCCCAATTTGAGCAGGCGTACTACCTCAACTGCATTTTCTTGATAGCATCTAATCATGTGATTGCAATAATCATCAACCGTGCGAATGGTGAGCACTCCAGAATTAATTTCATGCAACACCTTCTTACTCGCAACATCGCGAATATCATGAAAAACCCTATCAAACTCATTCCACTTAAAATCGGATGGCTTCGATCCTGAAAAATCTCTATCAAACACCATTTCCATTTTAACACTCTTCACCTCAAGATGAAATATTTCCGCAATTCTTTCGGTCGCACGAGAAATAATTAAACAATTAGTTATATCAGCCATAGAATTAATTTCTGCAAATGCAATTTTCAGAAGATGATGCATAGTCAAATGCTTGGGCTATTATTCCCCAATCATAAAATCCTTCAAAAACCACAGCCCCTGTTGCAGCCGCGCTCGCGGCAATGAAGGCAGGCTTTCGCCCCCAATCGCGCAGTGTTCTATTCTCCAAAAATCCTGCCAATCTACTGAGCTGACTTGTATATGGATTCAATTGCGACTTAGGCCCAAATCCACGTAGTTCGGCCGCCGTCTTAGGCATAGTACCAATGGAGATATCAATGCCAAGTGTGGCCAAAACAACCCAAAGATTTAGCCTATTTTTTTCAATATATTCAGCAAATTTCTCGTAGCTGAAGCATCTGGTAGGAGGGGGAGTCATCCACTTTACTGCTCCAGAGTTAGCCAGTCCGAATGGATCAAAGCCCGTCATAGGATTTGCATCCACATACCCAAACCGATTGAACCCACCCTCCAGCCCAATCGGGTCCGCCTGCGTATACCGCCCCCGCTCCGCACTGTAACTGCGGAAGTAGTTGTAGTGCAGGTTGCTTTCTTTGTCGTAGTACTGCCCCGGGTAGCGCAGGTTGAAGGTCACCTCGGGGATGGGGGTGCTGCCCGTGGTGGGGTTGGTGGCTTCGTTGGTGAAGCGCTTTGAGCCCAGAGTGGGCTGTTCGTCGCCAAAGGCGCTGTAGGCCCATTGCCAGGCCACCTGGCCGTCGGGCTGTGTCAACTTGCGCGGGGTGTTCAGGTGGTCGCTGTGCACGGCATAGGCAACCCCATTGACGATGGCAGCAATGGGCATGGGGCCGTTGGCCGTGGGCAGGTAGATGTACTGGGTGGTGCCGGTGCTGGCGCTGCCGCCCATGCCGTATTCGCCCAACAGGGTTCCGTCCTGGCCGTAGACATAAGCGAAGCCGAGCTTTTGCGCGTCGCTGCTGCCGGGGCTCCATAGGCGGGTGAAGAATTCATAGGCGGTCTGGATCAGGCCCTTGTCTTGCTCGGCTTCCTGGTCTTCGGGGTCGGCCAGCAGGTTGTTGAGGTTCTTGCCGCTGATGCCTGATCCCGAACCGCTGGCTGCAAACAGTGGTTTGGTCTTGAACACGCGCTGGACCAGGGCGTTGTGGGCGTACTGGGTGCAGCGCAGGCCGTTTGATCCTGCAGTGAGGCATCGAGCCTTTGAGCAGGCACCACCCCACCTCGATCGACGCAGGAAAGAGCAAAGCGAAGGACTTGAGTCAACACTCACGGCTGCAGTATCGCTCTGTGTGGCTGCACCTATCAAACACAATTTACACCTGGAGCGCATCTGCGACGACACCCTGGCCATCCCCGGGTATTTACAGGCCCACCCAAAGGTCGAATGGGTGCGCTACGCCGGCCTGCCCAACCACCCGGACCATGCGCGCCAACTGGGCGGGCGCGCGTCGGGCATTCTGAGCCTTGGGGTGAAGAACAGCGATGCCGATCCGCGTGCTGCGGGCGCTCATTTCCTTGACGCGCTGCAGCTGTTCACCCGCCTGGTGAACATTGGCGATGCGAAGTCACTGGCCACGCACCCGGCATCGACCACGCACCGCCAGCTCAATCCCGAGGAACTGGCCAAGGCCGGGGTGAGCGAGGGGATGGTGCGCTTGTCGGTAGGGATTGAGCACGTCAGTGATCTGAAGGCGGATTTGGAGCAGGCGTTGGCGAAGGTGTGATTGGTTGGGTCTACGGCACGGATCTGTGCGGAACAGCAGAACACCAAGCTATCTACCGCGAAGGGAAGGTCAAATCGTCGCCTTTCCCACCGTCATCCCGGCCATTGGGCCCCGCCGACCGCAATTGGAATTTGCGGCCACCATGGCCGGGTACTGCCTTGTAGATCAGAGGGTGCCCCCATCCATCCAGGACTGGGGATTCACGCAGTTCCAGCACACCCAGCGCCTCGCCATTGCCAGGCACTCGCCCCTGGCGAGCCGCCCACTCATCCAGGGACTGGCCCACCAGTTCCAGCTTGGCGATTGTCTGCATTTTCCTGTGCTCGTCGACGTTGCTGTCCGAGGACAGCGGCATCAGGGTGTAGAACAGGCCGGCTGCAAGCAAGGTGCCCAGTCCGAGACCCGTGCGAGATAACCAGGCTGCTTTCATCATGGAGTTCGAAGCGTTCTACGGGTAGTCTATCAATCACCGCTCGTACCGTTTCGACCAAGAATCAATAAGGTCCGCTGTACTATCCTCGTCCTTTTCTCGTGCAATATCCGAAGCCGTTGCACCCTTATTTTCTTTATTTCTCCAGTCTGCGCCACTTCTCAACAATAGCTCTGCTGCTTCATTGTTGCCCGCAGCAGCTGCGCACATTAGCGGGGTTACGCCATCATCACTTACCGCGTCAATCGCAGCTCCGAGTGAGATCAAATACTTAGCAATCTCTACCTTTCCATGCGCAGATGCCTCATGCAAGGCCGTCAATTTCTCAAAACCACTCGCTTGTGGCCGTGCGCCATTTCGCACTAACGACTCGACCATCTGAATGGAACCTTTTACCACCGCCGCCATGAGCGGCGTACGCCCGTGCTTTCCAGCTAAATTAATATCAACTGCTTTAAATTTCACTTCCATTTTTATTAATGACAATCCAACATTGATGCCGTCAATAATTTCATCGATACACTGCTGGTCACTCATGGAATTCCATCCGGAATGCGACACCTACCGTCCCTATGGACCCGGAGCAGGTTCGTCGGTAAATCCTTCCGGGTATATTCTAGATAGTCTCTTCAAAAGAACGTTTTTCAACTCAACTGAAGCAGCGCTCGTTCTAATGCTTTGTATTTCCGCCCTTTTGTGCTCGTCAGACAGCGCACGGAACTGCGCCTCAAACTCAGCAACTAACGTCGCATCACCGGCAATCGCTCCCTTATAGAGCCAATAGTTAGGTAGATGGCTCTGAGAATTTTTTTCGGTCCTTAATATCATAGCCTTGATCGCTTCGATATCACCACCACTAGCCCTCTCCATCAATGGGTCGGGTGGCGTCAGCTCACTTGCCGTTCTTGGCTGCAAGAACAGAAAAATAAGACACGCACCCGATATACCCACAGAAAATAAAACGAAATAGAATTTCACTTACTAATCTTTACGCATTTCCCAAAGCAAATCCATTTGCCAAGTTTTGAGTAGTATGCTCTATTGGGGTTCGCAATATTCGCCGCAAAGGTGCCCACATTCCACAACCCAACATTCCAAGTAAATTGGTCAGGAGCAACGGCAGTGTGGCCTTCCAGAACCCGCGACAACTGCTCTGCTATGGAATCCTCCCCTTCCCTGTGTTGCAAGCATTCAAAATTATAGGCTGGCCCGGCTTCCATTTTGTATGCTTCTTCATATACGCAGCAATGCTGCGGCGCAACTCCGGCCCTGCCCCACCGTGCGATGAGCAGGCCTACACATCCCGCGCCAACCGCACCCCCGAAAACTGCCACCGCGCAGTCGCCGGAAAGAAGTTGCGGTACGTGGCCCGCACATGCCCCGCAGGCGTGGCGCACGAGCCCCCGCGCAGTACATACTGGTTGACCATGAACTTGCCGTTGTACTCGCCCACGGCGCCCTCGGCCGTGCGGAAGCCGGGGTACGGGGCGTAGCTCGACTGGGTCCACTGCCAGGCATCGCCGAACATCTGCGCCATGCCCCCGCCCTCGGCCGCACCGGGGTGCAGCAGGGCATCGGGGCCATCGGCAAAATGGCCCTGCAGGGGCTGGCGCGCGGCGGCGCATTCCCATTCGGCCTCAGTGGGCAGGCGGGCGCCGGCCCAGCGGGCGTAGGCGTCGGCTTCGTAGTACGACAGGTGCACGGCGGGCAGTGCGCTGGCCAGGGGCACGAGGCCGGCCAGGGTGAATTCGTGCCAGGCATCGCTACCACCGCCCTGCCCTTCGCGGTGCCAGTAAATCGGTTGTTCAAGGCCCTGCGCGGTGCGCCAGTCCCAGCCTTCGGCCAGCCAGTGCACGGGGTTGCGGTAGCCGCCGTCTTCGATGAAGGCGGCGTATTCGCCGTTGCTCACCAGGCGCGATGCCAGGGCGTGGGGCTGCAGGTAGACGCGGTGGCGCGGCAGCTCGTTGTCGAAGGCAAAAACGCCGTTGTTATTGTTGCTGTTGCCGGCGTGGCCGATTTCGACCACGCCGCCGTCGCTGCGGTGCCAGGTGAGGGGCTGGGCGGGGCCGCTGCCTGCAGTAATAGCAGCGGGCTGGCGGGCGTGGTACGCCGGGAACAGCGGGTTGCACGAGAGCAGGTGCTTGATGTCGGTGACCAGCAGCTCCTGGTGCTGCTGTTCGTGGTGCAGGCCCAGCTCCACCAGGGCCAGCAGCTTGGCGTTGCCTGCGTGGCGGGCCAGCAGGCGCTGCATGCGCTCGTCCACATTGGCGCGGTAGGCCAGCACTTCGGCCAGCGAAGGGCGCGTAAGCAGGCCGCGCTGTGGGCGCGGGTGCTTGGCGCCCACGCCGTTGTAGTACGAGTTGAACAGCACACGGAATGCGGCGTGGAACGGCGCAAACGCCAGTTCATGCGGCTCCAGCACAAAGGTTTCGAAGAACCAGGTGGTGTGCGCCAGGTGCCATTTGGCGGGGCTGGCGTCGGGCATGGACTGGGCGCAGGCGTCTTCCGCCGACAGGGGCGCCGCCAGCGCTACCGAGCGCTGGCGCACGGCTGCGTAGTCGGCGGGCTGAGGGGGCGGGTTCGTCGTCGTCGCCAGCGTGTTCATCATCCTGCCAGTGTGCCCCAGCGTGGCGGCGTTCGGCTGGGGCAATCGCTGGGGCAAGCCCGCGTTGCCGTGCAGTGGTGGCGGCGCAAGCCGCGTGTCAAGGCTGCGCATGCACCACCGCAAACCAGCCACGCGGATCGGTCCAGGCCTGGGCACGCGAGAAGCCGGCGCGCGCCAGCAGTTCGGTAAACGCCGGCAGCGTGTACTTGTAGCTGTTCTCGGTGTGGATGCACTCGCCCGCCGCGAAGTCGCGCGCACCGCCGCCCTGCCAGCGCACCTGCAAGGGCGACATGGCCTGCAGGTGCATCTCGATGCGCGACTGCAGGGTGTTGAAGAAGGCCAGGTGGCGCCACTGGGCAGGGTCGAAATTGCTGCCGATGAGGCGGTTCACATGCGTGAGCACATTGAGGTTGAAGGCGGCGGTGACACCGGCGGCATCGTCGTACGCGGCCTCCAGCACGTCCACGTCCTTGGGCAGGTCGATGCCGATCAGCAGGCCGCCGTTGGCATGCGGTTCGCCCTCGCCGTCTACCAGGTCGCGCATCTGTTCGAGCAGCATCAGCGCGTGCGGCGGGTCGAAGTTGCCGATGGACGAACCGGGGTAGAACACCAGCCGCCCGGTGCGCGGGATGTCAGCCGGCAGGGTGACGCCGCGCGTCATGTCGGCGCCCACGGCGCGGGCGTCCATGCCGGGGAACTCTTCACGCATGCGGGCCACGGCGTCCTGCAGAAAGTCGGCCGAGATGTCCACGCCCACAAAGCAGGCCGGTGCCAACGTGCGGCACAGGGTGCGCGCCTTTTCGCAGTTGCCGGCGCCCAGCTCGATCAAGGTGCGGCCGTGGCCCACGGCGTCGGCAATGGCGGCGGCGTGCTGCTGCATCACCGCGTGCTCGGTGCGCGTGGGGTAGTACTCGGGCAGGCGCGTGATGGACTCGAACAGCTCCGAGCCGAGCTGGTCGTAGAAATACTTGGGCGAGATGGTGGCGGGATGCTGCTGCAGGCCCTCGGTGATCTCGTCGAACACCGATTGCTCCGCCAGCGCCCGGGCGGGCACAGGGGCTTCGGCGCTGTCTGGCTCGGGGGCCAGCCCCTCGAAGGCTTCGAAGGCCAGGTGGGGTGGCTTGGCATTCCAGCCCGCCTGGCGCGGCGCGCCCTGGGTTGGAAGCAAGGGCGATGGAGTCTGGAGGAGTGCTTGGGCCATGGTTCGGTAGGTTAGCGGCGGAGCCAGGGCCCCAAAGTAGGACGAGCGCGCATGTGCCTGATCATGGGGCATCCTGGATTGCGCTGCTTGGGCGCAACTGCGCAGGCTTTCCTGTCATCGGGCCATGCCACCATGATGTCGCCACCAAGCGGGCGCGGCAAGCCCTGTTGTGGCTGGCCCGCATTTCGCTTGCAGACACATCTTTGCCACAAATACACCAGACAAGGACACACCGCCCCATGGATTCATTGACCCAGATCGCCCTGGGCGCCGCCGTCACCCTCGCCACCATGGGCCGCCGCACCGCCGCGTGGAAGGCCGTCTTCTGGGGCGCCGTGGCCGGCACCCTGCCCGACCTGGATGCCTTCATCGACCATGGCGATGCCATGCTCAACATGGTGCTGCACCGCAGCAGTAGCCATGCCTTGCTCAACCTCACACTTTTGTCAGGCCCGCTGGCCTGGCTGGTGGCGCGCCTGCATGGCGAAATGCCGCACCTGCTGCGCTGGTGGCTGGCCTTGTGGCTGGCGCTGGTCACGCACCCGCTGCTCGATGCGATGACCGTCTATGGCACCCAGCTGCTGTACCCGTTCACCAACTACCCCTACGGCGTGGGCAGCGTGTTCATCATCGACCCGCTGTACACCGTGCCGCTGGTCATCGGGGTGGTGGCCGCGCTGGTGGCGCGCGGGCGTGACGGCAGGCGCGGCCTGCGCTGGAATGCCTGGGCGCTGGTGTTCAGCACCGCCTACCTGGGCTGTGGCGTGCTGGCGCAGCAGCATGTGGAGGGCATTGCGCGTGCCTCGCTGCAGTCAGAGGGCATCACTGCCGAGCGCGTGCTGGTGACGCCCGCACCGTTCTCTGCCGTGCTGTGGCGCGTGGTGGCGATGACGCCTACGCATTACCTGGAGGGCTTTCGCTCGCTGGCCGATGGCAGCCAGCAGCCCATGCGCTGGACGCGCCATGAGCGCGGCGCAGACCTTTTCGCCACCTACCAGGGCAATGCGCATGTGCAGCGCCTCTCGCGCTTCACCCACGGCTTCTACCGCATGAACGAGGCCGGTGGGCATGTCTACATCACCGACCTGCGCATGGGCATGGAGCCTGCGTACTCGTTCCACTTCGACATCGGCACGCCGCAGCAGGTGGCGGCTGGCACGGCCAGGGCCCGGCAGGAGTTGCAGCGCCCCGACCTGGAGACCGCCCTGCCCTGGCTGTGGCGGCGCATGTGGGCGCTCGACGATGGCCCACTGCGCCCACCGCCAGGCACCGAGCCGAAGACACCCGCGCCGACGGCTACCCCGGCGGGCTGAGCACCCAGGCAGCAGTACAGACGGCGCTGCTGGCAGCAGCTGTCTGTATCTTGCCGGGCACGGCAGCTGCGCATAGAGTGAGCGGTTCATCGACCACCCCGAGGCCCCGCCATGCTCCAGATGCGCCCCAGCTGCGAATGCTGCGATACCGACCTGCCACCCGACTCCACCGCCGCGCGCATCTGCACCTTCGAGTGCACCTTCTGCAGCACCTGTGCGGGCGGCCCACTGGGCGGCATCTGCCCCAACTGCGGCGGTGAGCTGCTGCAGCGCCCGCGCAGGCCCGCATCCAAGCTCGCGAAGTTTCCCGCGTCGACCGAACGCGTGCACAAACCGCAAGGCTGCGGACCTGTGCTGGCATGAGCCTCGCCACGCTGCTGGTATTTGCGCTGGTGGCCCTGGTCGCCATTGCCACGCCCGGGCCCACGGTGCTGCTGGCGCTGGCCAATGGCTCGCGCTATGGGGTGCGCCGCTCGGTGCCAGGTATGCTGGGCGCCGTGGCATCCGACTTCGTGCTGGTGGCTGCCGTGGCGCTGGGCCTGGGCGCGCTGCTGGCGGCCTCGGAGTTCTGGTTCTCCGTCGTCAAATGGGTGGGGGCGGCCTATCTGGCCTGGTTGGGCGTGCGCCTGCTGCGCTCGCAGGGCGGGCTGGACCTGTCTCAGGCCGGCTGTGCCGAGGGTGTGACGGCCCGCAGCGTCTTTGCCAAGTCGTTCCTGGTCGCAGTCACCAACCCCAAGGGCTATCTGTTCTGCTCGGCCCTGTTGCCGCAATTCATCGACGCGAATGCGCCGCAATGGCCTCAGTACGCAGCCATTGCGGTGGTGTTTGCGGGCCTGGATTTCGCGGTGATGCTGGCCTATGCCATCGTGGGCGCCAAGGCGGTACAGCTGCTGCGCCGCCGCGCGGTGCTCTGGCTCGACCGCTGCTGCGGCGGCGCGCTGCTGGCCTTGGCTGGGTCGTTGGCGTTCTACCGCCGAAGCGCTTAGAACCGGTAGCCCAGACCCACGCCGACGAGGACAGGGTCGACCTTGAAGGTGCCCGCCTTAGCGCCGCCCGCGAACACGTCGGTCTGAATGTAGACCTTCTTCACGTCCAGGTTCAGCACCAGGTTCTTCGACAGGGGAATGTCCACCCCCACCTGCAGCGCGCCGCCCCAGCTGCTCTTGTCGATGCCCACGCCGGCAGGCAGGTGCACGCTGGAAAAGCGCGTGTAGTTAAGGCCCGCGCCCACATAGGGTTTGAAGCCGGGCGCGTCGAAGTGGTATTGCAGCAGCAGCGAGGGCGGCAGGTGCTTGAGCGTGCCGATCTTGCCGTTCAGGGCGGTGGCGTTCACATCGTGCTTCTGCGGCACGGTCAGGACCAACTCGGCGGCGATGTTCTTGGTGAAGAAGTAGGAGACGTCGACCTCGGGGATCACTTTGTCGTTGATCGACAGGCCCAGGCCGGTGGAGTCCTTGTTGGCGCTGGCCAGGTTCACGGCGCGGGCGCGCACCAGCCAGGGGCCTTCGGATTCTTGTGCCATGGTGGCGCCGGATGCCAGCGCGCAGGCGGCCACCAGGGCCAGGTTCAGCAGCTTGTTGTTCTTCATGGGAGCGATCGATTCGATGCGGTTGCACGGGGACGACCCCCGTGCATGCATTGGGCCCCCGCACGCACCACCTCGCCTTGCCGCAGATCAACCGATGCGCCGGCCGGGCCGGCGCATCAGCGCCCTGGTGCCGGGGCTTCGATCTGGATCAACAAAAGTGGGGGCGGCGCGTCAGTGCGCGGCCGCGCTCTTGCCACGCATTTTTTGCACGGCGGTCACCACGGCTACTACCAGTCCACCGGCAATGATGCCCACCAAGGCATTGAGCAGGTTGGGGACCAGCACGGCCCACAGCCCGCCCACGGGCCACAGGGCGGACGCAGCGCCTGCACCTTCCACGGCGTGGTGCAGGGCCGGCACGCCATGCACCAGAATGCCGCCGCCCACTAGGAACATGGCGGCCGTGCCGGCGATGGACAGGAACTTCATGAGCCAGGGGGCCGCATTGACGATGCCCGTGCCCAGCGCCTTGGCCACGGCGCTGCGCTTGTTGTTGAGCCACAGGCCCAGGTCGTCGAGCTTGACGATGCCGGCCACCAGTCCATAGACGCCTATGGTCATGATGACCGCGATGCCCACCAGCACAGCCACCTGCTGCGCAAACGAGGCCGTAGCCACCGTGCCCAGCGTGATGGCGATGATTTCTGCCGAGAGGATGAAGTCGGTGCGCACGGCGCCCTTGATCTTGTCCTTTTCCATGGCCACGAGGTCCACGGCGGGGTTGGCATTGGCCTGGGCACGGCTTTCGTGCTCGGCCTCGTCCTTGCTCTCGCTGTGCAGGAACTTGTGGGCGATCTTCTCGAAGCCCTCGAAGCACAGGAAGGCGCCGCCGATCATCAACAGCGGCGTGACGGCCCAGGGCGCGAAGGCGCTGATCAACAGCGCTGCCGGCACCAGGATGGCCTTGTTGATCAGGGAGCCCTTGGCGACGGCCCAGACCACCGGGATCTCGCGCTCGGCGCGCACGCCGGTGACCTGCTGGGCGTTGAGCGCCAAGTCATCGCCCAGCACGCCGGCCGTCTTCTGTGCGGCCACCTTGGTCATGACCGATACGTCGTCGGCCATGGCGGCGCTCTTCTTGGCCGCCACCTTGGTCATGAGGGCGACGTCGTCGAGGATGGTGGCGATATCGTCCAACAGGGCTAGAAGGCTGCCAGCGGCCATGGAATGTCCTTGCGATTGCGGTGAATGCGCCGACTATAGCAACGCGCAGGGCCCGTCCCCACGCGTCCAACGGCTACATGCAAAGTAGGCCAGGAGCCCATTGCGGGCCACGCAAGGAAGCCCCTACAGGCCAAAAGGCGCATACTTGGCGCTGCACCACCAACCTTTGGGGTCCCTTGATACCGGGCTTCTCGCCCGGGCCATGCCAGGCTACCTCACCAAGCAAGACAGCGTCCCGATCGCGGGCGCTGCGAATCTCATCATCCGTTCGCTGCTGGACAGGCAGCAGTTCTCTGACCCGCTGGGCGAAGCCGAGCGGCTCGGCATTTCGTCGGCCCTGTGGCCGCTGTTCGGCATGCTGTGGCCCTCGGGCACGCAACTGGCTGAGCGCATGGCCACCCGGCCGCTGAAGGCGGGCGAGCGCGTGCTGGAGATCGGCTGCGGCCTGGGCCTGGCCAGCCTGGTGTGCCACCGGCGCGGCATGGACATCACTGCCAGCGACGGACACCCGCTGGCCGACCGCTTTTTGCTAGAGAACCTGCGGCTGAACGCCCTGCCGCCCATGAAATACTGCGCCGGCCACTGGAACCCACCCGAAGGCACCGAGGGCGACGGCACCGCCGCCAGCACCGTGAGCGGCCAGTTCGACCTGATCATGGGCAGCGACGTGCTCTACGAGCGCGACGCACGCGCCACCCTGGCCGGCTTCATTGACCGCCACGCCGGCGTGGGCGCCCAGATCTGGATCGTGGACCCGGATCGCGGCAACCGCAGCGCCTTCCACAAGCAGATGGCCGTGCACCGATTCGCCGTGGTGGAAGAGCGCCTGGACCACCCGGCCCTGGACGACCGCCCGGCCTACAAGGGCCGCCTGCTGGTCTACCAGCGGCCTGCACTGGCCAGTTGAGACAGCAAACGGCTCGCCCATGAAAAAACGGGGCCGAAGCCCCGTCCCTTGATCCCGGTCACGGCCTGAACGGCCGTACCCACCGGATCAGCCAACCCACTTGCGGGCATTTTGCCAAAGGCGCATCCACGGGCTCAGCTGGCTGCGGTCTTCGCTGGTCCAGCTCATCTGCACGTTGCGGAACACGCGCTCGGCGTGCGGCATCATGGCCGTGAAGCGGCCGTCGGCCGTGGTCACGGCGGTCAGGCCGCCCGCGCTGCCGTTGGGGTTGAAGGGGTACTGCTCGGTGGCCGCGCCGTGGTTGTCCACGTAGCGCATGGCCGCAATCGCTTTGTCGGCATTGCCGCGGTAGCGGAAGTTGGCATAGCCCTCGCCGTGCGCCACGGCGATAGGCAGGCGGCTGCCGGTCATGCCCTGGAAGAACAGGCTGGGGGATTCGAGCACCTCCACCATCGACAGGCGGGCCTCGAAGCGCTCGCTCTGGTTGGTGGTGAAGCGCGGCCAGTCCTGCGCGCCGGGGATGATGTCGGCCAGCTCGGCAAACATCTGGCAGCCGTTGCACACGCCCAGGCCGAAGGTGTCCGTGCGGCCGAAGAAGCCCTGGAACTGCTCGGCCAGCACCGGGTTGAAGGTGATGCTGCGCGCCCAGCCGATGCCGGCACCCAGGGTGTCGCCATAGCTGAAGCCGCCACAGGCGACCACGCCCTTGAAGTCCGCCAGTTGGGCACGGCCGGTCTGCAAGTCGGTCATGTGCACGTCATAGGCCTCGAAGCCCGCTTCGGTGAAGGCATAGGCCATCTCGATGTGCGAGTTCACACCCTGCTCGCGCAGGATGGCGACCCTGGGGCGCGCCAGGTTGAGGTACGGCGCGGCCACGTTCTCGGCCGTGTCGAACGTGAGGTGCACGTGCATGCCGGGATCGGCCGGGGCGCCGGCAGCGGCGTGCTCGGCATCGGCATTGGCGGGGTTGTCGCGCTGCTGGCAGATCTTCCAGCTCACCGCGTCCCACACCTGGTGCAGGTCGACCAGCGGCGCGCTGAACACGGCCTTGGCATCGCGCCAGACCTGCAGCTCGCCCTTGCCAGCGTCGATGGTGGAAGACACGGGCCGCGTCTTGCCCACGAAATGGCTGAAGCGCGACAGATTGTGTTCGCGCAGCAGTTGCATCACGTCGTTGCGCTCGGCGGTGCGCACCTGCAGCAGCACGCCCAGCTCTTCGTTGAACAGGGCCTTGAGCGTGAGTTCTTCGCGGCGCGCGCTGACCTGGGTGGCCCAGTTCTTGGCGTCGCCGGTTTCCATGCGGCTGTCGCTGATGCCGTCGCCTTCGGTGACCAGCAGGTCCACGTTGAGCGACACGCCCACGTGGCCGGCAAAGGCCATTTCGGCGGCAGCGGCCAGCAGGCCGCCATCGCTGCGGTCATGGTAGGCCAGGATCTGGCCCTTGGCGCGCAGCGCGTTCACCGCGTTGACCAGGTTCACCAGGTCCTGCGGGTCGTCGAGGTCGGGTACCACATCGCCGCTCTGGTCCAGCGTCTGGCCCAGGATGCTGCCGCCCATGCGGCTCTGGCCCTTGCCCAGGTCGATCAGCACCAGGGTGGTGTCGGCTTCGGTCGCATCGAGCTGCGGCGTGAGCGTGCCGCGCACGTCGGCCAGCGAGGCGAAGGCGCTCACGATCAGGCTCACGGGCGAGGTGACCTTCTTCTTGTCGCCACCCTCTTGCCACTGCGTGCGCATGGACAGCGAATCCTTGCCCACAGGGATGGAGATACCCAGGGCCGGGCACAGCTCCATGCCCACGGCCTTCACCGTGGCGTACAGCGCCGCGTCTTCACCGGGCTCGCCACAGGCGGCCATCCAGTTGGCGCTGAGCTTGACGCGCGGCAGCTCGATGGGCGCGGCCAGCAGGTTGGTGATGGCCTCGGCCACGGCCATGCGGCCCGATGCGGGGGCGTTGATGGCGGCCAGCGGCGTGCGCTCGCCCATGCTCATGGCCTCGCCGGCAAAGCCCTTGTAGTCGGCCAGGGTCACGGCGCAGTCGGCCACGGGCACCTGCCAGGGGCCCACCATCTGGTCGCGGTGCGACAGGCCACCCACCGTGCGGTCGCCAATGGTGATGAGAAAACGCTTGGACGCCACCGTGGGGTGGGCCAGCACGTCGATCACGGCCTTCCGCAGCGGCACGCCGGTGAGGTCCATGGGGGCGAACTGGCGCTCCACCGTGGCCACGTCGCGGTGCATTTTGGGCGGCTTGCCCAGCAGCACGTTCATGGGCATATCGACGGGGTTCTTCTGGTCGCCAGCGGCCACGGCCGTGTCTTCCAGCACCAGCTGGCGCTCTTCGGTGGCGGTGCCGATCACGGCAAAGGGGCAGCGCTCGCGCTCGCAGAAGGCCTGAAACTGGGCCAGCGAACCGGGGGCGATGGCCAGAACGTAGCGCTCCTGGCTCTCGTTGCTCCAGATTTCCTTGGGCGCCATGCCCGATTCTTCGAGCGGCACGGCGCGCAGGTCGAAGCGCGCGCCGCGGCCGGCGTCGTTGGTCAGCTCGGGGAAGGCGTTGGACAGGCCGCCCGCACCCACGTCGTGGATGGCCAGGATGGGGTTGGCATCGCCCTGCGCCCAGCAGTGGTTGATGACCTCCTGCGCACGGCGCTCGATCTCGGGGTTGCCGCGCTGCACGGAGTCGAAGTCGAGCTCGGCTGCATTCGTGCCGGTGGCCATGGAGCTGGCAGCGCTGCCTCCCATGCCGATGCGCATGCCGGGGCCGCCCAGTTGGATCAGCAGCGAACCGGCGGGGAATTCGATCTTCTTGGTCAGGCCGGCGTCGATCACGCCCACGCCGCCCGCGATCATGATGGGCTTGTGGTAGCCGCGCTGCACGCCGCCTACATTTTGCTCGTATTCACGGAAATAGCCGGCCAGGTTGGGCCGGCCGAATTCGTTGTTGAACGCCGCGCCGCCCAGCGGGCCTTCGACCATGATCTGCAGTGGGCTGGCGATGTGCTCGGGCTTGCCGACCTCGCTGCCCCAGAGCTTGGAGACCGTGAAGCCGGTCAGGCCCGCCTTGGGCTTGGAGCCCCGGCCGGTGGCGCCTTCGTCGCGGATTTCACCACCCGCGCCGGTGGAGGCACCGGGGAAGGGAGAGATCGCCGTGGGGTGGTTGTGCGTTTCCACCTTCATCAGCACATGCTGGAGAGCCTCGCTCTTGGCATAGCCCACCGTGCCGGCATCGCCCATGCGCGCCAGGAAACGCTCGACCTGGTGGCCTTCCATCACCGAGGCGTTGTCCGAATAGGCGATCACCGTGTGCTGGGGTGCCAGCTGGTGGGTGTTGCGGATCATGCCGAACAGGCTCTTGTCCTGCGCCACGCCGTCGATGGTGAACTCGGCGTTGAAAATCTTGTGACGGCAGTGCTCGCTGTTGGCCTGGGCGAACATCATCAGCTCGACGTCGCTGGGGTTGCGCGCCAGGCCGGTGAAGGCGTTGACCAGGTATTCGATCTCATCTTCGGCCAGGGCCAGGCCGAAGCGGGTGTTGGCGGCCTCCAGCGCGGCACGGCCGCCGCCCAGCACATCCACATGCTCCATGGGGGCGGGCTGCAGCTCGGTGAACAGCGCTGCGGCGCCGCTGCGGTCGGCCACCACCGATTCGGTCATGCGGTCGTGCAGCAGGGCCGCGACCTGGGCCACCTGGTCGGCGCTCAGCTCGGGCGTGCCGCCCAAGAGGCCGGGCTTGAGAGCCACGCGGTATTCGGTGATGCGCTCCACGCGGCGGATCGCGATGCCGCAGTTGCGCGCGATGTCGGTGGCCTTGGAGGCCCAGGGCGAGAGCGTGCCCAGGCGCGGGGTGACGACGATGACCGCGCCATTGTCTGGGCCGGCGTAGGGGTCCCCGTAGGTCAACAGGGCCGCCAGACGCTCCTGATCGGCTGGCGAGGGCGCCGCATCGGTAGCCACCAGGTGCACGAAGCGCGCAGCGATGCCAGTGATCTTGGGGTGGATGGCCTCGAGGGCAGGCTGGAGTTGCTGGGCGCGAAAGGTGCTGAGGGCGTTGCCGCCCGCCAGCGTGGTCATGTGCAAGGTCACGGTAGCGGCCTGTTGGGGTGTGAGGGGTACGGTGGGCGCCGCCGCCATCCGGAAAACGCAGGCTTGGTGGCGGTTAGCCTCCCATTTTAACCGGCGCTGCCCAACCCCATGCAGCGTCAGAACCTGTTCACGATCTCCAGGGGTCGCGCAGCGGCCTTGGCGGGATGGGATGCTAGGCGCGGTGCGCAGCCAATAGCTCGGCTATTGGCAAGCGCCGCAACGCCGCAGACCGCCCGCCAAGGCCACTGCCCGAAGGGTTGGAGCGAAATCGGGCGATTGGAAGCCCCGGCTGCTTGCATGGGCATGAGCCCATGCTGCGCATCCGAAGCATCCACTCATCCCGATTGCGTTCCAACGCGATCCCCTGCGAGATCGTGAACAGGTTCTCTAGCGCAATGGGATAATCCTGGCATGAGCATCACCATCAAAACTGCACAGGACATCGAGGGCATGCGCGTGGCATGCCGCCTGGCGTCTGAAGTGCTGGATTACATCGCACCCCACATCAAGCCCGGCATCACCACCAACGAAATCGACCGGCTGGCCGCCGAATGCATGGTCCAGCAGGGCACTATTTCGGCCACGGTGGGCTACCAGCCGCCGGGCTACCCGCCCTACCCCAAGTCGCTGTGCACCTCGGTCAACAACGTGGTATGCCATGGCATTCCCAACGACAAGCCCCTGAAAAAGGGCGACATCGTGAACGTGGACGTCACCGTGATCACCAAGGAGGGCTGGTACGGCGACAACAGCCGCATGTACCTGATCGGCGAAACCTCCATCGCCGCCAAGCGCCTGTGCGCGGTGACTTTCGACGCCATGTGGCACGGCATCGTGCAGGTCAAGCCGGGCGCCCACCTGGGCGACATCGGCCACGCCATCCAGAAGTTTGCCGAAGGCCTGGGTTTTTCCATCGTGCGCGAGTTCTGCGGCCATGGCATCGGCCAGCGCTTCCATGAAGAGCCCCAGGTGCTGCACTACGGCAAGCCGGGCACGCTCGACGAACTCAAGCCCGGCATGGTGTTCACCATCGAGCCCATGATCAACGCCGGCCGCCGCGAGGTGAAGGACCATGGCAACGACGGCTGGACCATCGTCACCAAGGACCACAGCCTGTCTGCCCAGTGGGAGCACACGGTGCTGGTCACCGAGACGGGGTACGAGGTGATGACCCTGTCGGCCGGCTCGCCGCCGCTGCCGTCCTTTGTGACCGCCACAAAGACATAAAAAGTCAGCGGGAACCCCGCTGCGCACGACTCTTGCGTGGAACACTGCATGGCCATATCGACTGCAACGCCCCTATCGTCCATGACCGAAATCCACGCCCTTCGGGACGCCTACCGCCGCGACAAGGCGGCGCTGATGGCCTCCATCCAGGCCACGGGCGCGTCCACGCGCGGCATCCGCGTGCTGCTGCGCAAGCTTTCCACCCTGGCCGGCAGCCTGCTGCAGGAGCTTTGGCGCCGAGCCGAGCTGCCCCCCGACCTGGCCCTGGTGGCGGTGGGCGGGTTCGGGCGCGACCAGCTGTTCCCGTATTCCGACGTGGATGTGCTGCTGCTGCTGCCCGACGACCGGGCCGCCGATGGCTGCAGCGTGCTGCGGGCCCAGCTCGAAGCCTTCATCGGCAGCTGCTGGGACGCGGGGCTGGAAATCGGCTCCAGCGTACGCACCGTTACCGAATGCCTGGCCGAATCGGCCGCCGACGTGACGGTGCAGACCTCGCTGCTCGAAGCGCGGCAGATCTGCGGCAGCACCGGGCTGTTCGCGCAGTTCCAGGTGCAGTACCGCGCACAGATGGACCCGCAGGCCTTTCTGGTGGCCAAGACGCTGGAGATGCGCCAGCGCCACAACAAGTACGAGAACACCCCCTACGCGCTGGAGCCCAACTGCAAGGAGTCGCCCGGCGGCCTGCGCGACCTGCAGATGATCCTGTGGGTGGCCCGCGCGGCCGGCCTGGGCAGCACCTGGAAGGAGCTGGCCACCAGCGGCATGGCCACCGCCTTCGAGGTGCGCCAGATTGAGCGCAACGAGGCCGTGCTGTGCCTGATCCGCGCGCGCCTGCATGCCGCAGCAGGCCGGCACGAGGACCGCCTGGTGTTCGACCTGCAGACCACGGTGGCCGAATCCTTCGGCTACCGCTCGCAGGCGCCCGACGGCTCACGCCTGCCCATGCGCGCCAGCGAGGCCATGATGCGCCGCTACTACTGGGCGGCCAAGGCGGTCTCGCAGCTCAGCCAGATCCTGCTGCTCAACATCGAGGAGTCGCTCAACCCCTCGGCGCACGAACCGCGCCCCATCAACGAGCGCTTCTTCGAGAAGTCGGGCCTGATCGAGGTGGCCAGCGACGACCTGTACCTGAAGGACCCGCACGCCATCCTGGAGACCTTTCTGCTCTACCAGACCACCGTGGGGCTCAAGGACCTGTCGGCCCGTACCCTGCGGGCCCTGTACAACGCCCGCAGCGTGATGGACGGGGCCTTTCGCAGCGACCCGGTGAACCGCGCCGCCTTCATGCGCATCCTGCAGCAGCCCGCCGGCATCACGCATGCCATGCGACTCATGAACCAGACTTCGGTGCTGGGGCGCTACCTGTGGGCGTTTCGCGGCATCGTGGGGCAGATGCAGCACGACCTGTTCCACGTCTACACGGTGGACCAGCACATCCTGATGGTGCTGCGCAACGTGCGCCGCTTCTTCATGGCCGAGCATGCGCACGAATACCCCTTCTGCTCGCAACTGGCCGGCGGCTGGGACAAGCCCTGGATCCTGTACCTGGCCGCGTTGTTCCACGACATCGGCAAGGGCCGCGGTGGCGACCATTCGCAGATCGGCGCCATGGAGGTGCGGCGGTTCGCCCGCCAGCACGGCGTGGACCGCGAGGATGCGCAGCTCGTCGAATTCCTGGTCAGCGAGCACCTGGCCATGAGCCGCATCGCGCAAAAGGAAGACCTGAGCGACCCCGACGTGATCGCCGCCTTTGCCAAGCGCGTGGGCAATGAGCGCTACCTCACGGCGCTGTACCTGCTGACGGTGGCCGACATCCGCGGCACCAGCCCCAAGGTGTGGAACGCCTGGAAAGGCAAGCTGCTGGAAGACCTGTACCGCGCAACCTTGCGCGCCCTGGGCGGGCGGGCACCCGATGCCGCCGCCGAGGTCGAGGCGCGCAAGCGCGAGGCCCTGGTGCTGCTGGCCCTGAGCGCCCTGCCCTTCGAGGCGCACAAGGCCCTGTGGGCCACGCTGGACGTGAGCTACTTCATGCGCCACGAGGCCGCCGACATCGCCTGGCACACGCGCCACCTGTCGCGCCACGTGGGCGCGCCGCGCGCCGTGGTGCGTGCCCGCCAGTCGCTGGCCGGCGACGGCCTGCAGGTGATGGTCTACGCGCCCGACCAGGAAGACCTGTTCGCCCGCATCTGCGGCTACTTCGACCGCGCGGGCTTCAGCATCCTGGATGCGCGCGTGCACACGGCCAACAACCAGCATGCGCTCGATACCTTCCAGATCGTGGCCGACGACCAAGCCGGCCACTACCGCGAGCTGACCCACATGGTGGAGAGCGACCTGGTGCATGTGATCGAGGAAGGCGGCCCGCTGCCCGAGCCCACGCGCAAGCGCGTGTCGCGGCGGGTCAAGAGCTTCCCCATAGCCCCGCGCGTGACCCTGCGCCCGGACGAGAAGGCCCAGCGCTGGCTGTTGGCCATCTCGGCCAGCGACCGCGCGGGCCTGCTCTACCTGGTGGCCCGCGTGCTCGCCAACCACCACCTGAGCGTGCAACTGGCCAAGGTCAGCACCTTGGGCGAGCGGGTGGAAGACACCTTTTTGGTGCAGGGGCCCGAGCTGCAGAACAACGCGCGGCAGATCCAGATCGAGACGGAGCTGCTGCGCGAGCTGTCGAACTGATCGTCAGGTCACTTCAGGCAGCTTGTCGAGCAGCTTGTCCAGCGTGACGGGGTAGTCTCGCACCCGCACGCCCGTGGCGTTGAAGACCGCGTTGGCCACAGCCGCCGCCACGCCGCACAGGCCCAACTCGCCCACGCCCTTGGCCTTCATGGGCGAGGAGACCGGGTCCGTTTCGTCCAGGAAGATCACCTCCTGGTGCAGGATGTCGGAATGCACCGGCACCTCGTAGCCTGCCAGGTCGTGGTTGACGAAGAAGCCCTGGCGCTTGTCCACGGCCAGCTCTTCCATCAGCGCGGCGCCCACGCCCATGGTCATGGCGCCGATCACCTGGCTGCGCGCGGACTTGGGATTCAGGATGCGGCCGGCGGCGCACACCGCCAGCATGCGGCGCACGCGGATCTCGCCGGTGGCCACGTCCACCCCCACCTCCACGAAATGCGCGCCGAAGGTCGATTGCTGGTACTTCTTGTCCAGGTCGCCGTATTCGATGCTGTCCTCTACCACCAGTTCGCCACCCACGGCGGCCTCGGCCAGCGGTACGGAGCGCTCGCCCGAGCGCACCATGCCGTCGGCAAACACGGCGCCATCGACCGGCACGCCGAGCTTCTGCGCCACGGCCTCGCGCAGCTTCACGCAGGCGGCGTACACGCCGGCAGTGGACGAGTTGCCACCCCACTGCCCACCCGAGCCGGCCGACACGGGGAAGGCCGAGTCGCCCAGGCGCACCATGACCTTGTGGATGGGCACGCCCATCATCTCTGCAGCGGTCTGCGCGATGATGGTGTACGAGCCGGTGCCGATGTCGGTCATGTCGGTCTCCACCGTCACCACGCCTCGGCTGTTGAGGCGCACCCGCGCGCCCGACTTCATCACCATGTTGTTGCGAAACGCCGCCGCCACCCCCATGCCCACCAGCCAGCGGCCATCGCGCACCTGGCCGGGCTCGGCCCGGCGCTGGCCCCAGCCAAAGCGCTGGGCACCGGTGCGCAGGCACTCGATCAGCTGGCGCTGCGAGAAGGGTCGCTCGGGCTTTTCGGGGTCGACCTGGGTGTCGTTGATGATGCGCAGCTCCACCGGGTCGATGCCGAGCTTGGTGGCCATCTCGTCCATGGCGATTTCCAGCGCCATCAGCCCAGGAGCTTCGCCGGGCGCGCGCATGGCGTTGCCCTCGGGCAGGTCGAGCACGGCCAGGCGCGTGGCGGTGAGCCGGTGGGCGCCGGCGTAGAGCAGCCGTGTCTGGTTCACCGCCGTCTCGGGCTTGCCGTCCGGCAGATCGCCCGACCAGCTCTCGTGCGCAATGGCGCTGATCTTGCCGTTTTTGGCGGCGCCAATGCGGATGCGCTGGATGGTGGCGGGCCGGTGCGTGGTGTTGTTGGCCACCAGCGGCCGCTGCAGCGCCACCTTCACGGGCTGGCGCGCCGCCTTGGCGCCCAGGGCGGCCAGCAACACGTCGGCACGGATGAAGAGCTTGCCGCCAAAGCCGCCGCCGACGAAGGGCGAGACCAGGCGTACATTGTCCTTGGGGATGCCCAGGGTCTTGGCCAGGTCGCCCACGCTCCAGTCGATCATCTGGTTGGAGGTCCACACCGTGAGCTTGTCGCCCTTCCACGCTGCCGTGGAGGCATGCGGCTCCATCATGGCGTGCGAGTGGTCGGGTGTGGTGTAGGTCGCATCGTGCTGCACCGGGGCGGTATCGAAAGCTTTCTCGAAATTGCCCTTGCGCGTGTCGGCGGGCGACCCATCCTGTTCGGGCGGCTTTTGCGCCGAGGGGCGGGCCGCAGCCAGATCGAAACGGCCGTTGGCGCGGCTGTACTGCACCTTCACCAATTGCGCAGCCGCCCGCGCCTGCTCGAAGGTCTGTGCCACCACCAGCGCAATGGCCTGGTGGTAGTGCGCGATCTCGGGGCCGCCGAGCAAGGCGGCAGTGTTGAACTGGCCCTTGCCGAGCTTGCCCGCAGTCTGCGCCGTGACGATGGTGATCACGCCCGGCGAGGCCTGTGCGGCGCGCAGGTCCATGGACTCGATGCGCCCCTTGGCGATGGCCGCACCCACCACTACGCCGTAGGCGGGGTTCTGCACCGCGTCGTGGCGCTCATAGGCGTAAGGGGCGGTGCCGCTGGTCTTCATGGGCCCGTCGATGCGGTCCGTGGGCTGGCCAATGAATTTGAGCTGATCAATGGGGTTGGTGGTGGCGGGGGTATCGAACTTCATGGCTCAGCTCCTTGCCTGCAACAGTACGGCGGCGATGGTGCGCTCGGCCAGCGTCAGCTTGAATGCGTTGTCGTGCGCCGGCTGCGCGCCAGCGAATAGCCTGGCTGCCACGGCCTTGGCGCCCTGGGGCATCTCGGCCTCAGCGGCCGCCACGCGCCAGGGCTTGTGGGCCACACCGCCCAGGGCGATGCGGCCGGTGCCATTGCGGTTCACGATGGCGGCCACCGATACGAGCGCAAAGGCGTAGGACGCGCGATCGCGCACCTTGCGGTAGATATGCGTGCCGCCCAAGGGCTTGGGCAGCGTGACGGAAGTGATGAGCTCACCCGGGGCCAGCACCGTCTCCACATGCGGGGTGGTGCCGGGCAGGCGGTGGAAGTCGGCGATGGGAATCACCCGCGTGCGGCCATCGCCGCGCACGGTCTCCACCGTGGCGTCAAGCACGCGCAGGGCCACGGCCATGTCGCTCGGGTGCGTGGCGATGCAGGCCGCGCTGGTGCCAACCACCGCATGCTGGCGCGTGACCCCGCCGATGGCGCTGCAGCCGCTGCCCGGCTGGCGCTTGTTGCAGGGCATGTGGGTGTCGTAGAAATACGGGCAGCGCGTGCGCTGCAGCAGGTTGCCGGCCGTGGTGGCCTTGTTGCGCAACTGGCCCGAGGCACCGGCCAGCAGTGCGCGCGAGAGCACCGCGTAGTCGCGTCGCACGCGCTCGTGCGCGGCCAGGTCGGTGTTGCGCGCCAGCGCGCCGATGCGCAGGCCGCCGTCGAGCGTGGGCTCTATCCTGTCGAGCTGCAAGGCGTTCACGTCCACCAGGTGCACGGGGTTTTCGATCTGCAGCTTCATCAGGTCCAGCAGGTTGGTGCCGCCGGCGATGAACCTGGCGCCGGGGACGCGTTCGACGGCGGCGGCCGCCTCTGCGGGGGACTGGGCGCGTTCGTAGGTGAAGGGCTTCATGCTTTTGCTCCCGCCGCCACTTCGGTGATGGCATCCACGATGTTCGAATAGGCGCCGCAGCGGCAGATGTTGCCGCTCATGCGCTCGCGCAGTTCATCGGCCGACAGCAGGGGCCGCGCCGTGAGGTCGGCGCTCACATGGCTCGGGATGCCCCGGCGGATCTCGTCGAGCACGCCCACCGCCGAGCAGATCTGCCCTGGCGTGCAATAGCCGCACTGGTAGCCGTCGTGCTTGACGAAGGCCGCCTGCATGGGGTGCAGGTTGCGCGGCGTGCCCAGGCCTTCCACCGTGGTGACCTGCGCGCCCTCGTGCATCACGGCCAGGGTCAGGCACGAATTGATGCGCCGGCCATCCAGCATCACCGTGCAGGCACCGCACTGGCCGTGGTCGCAGCCCTTCTTGGTACCGGTGAGGTGCAGGTGCTCGCGCAGCGCGTCGAGCAATGTGGTACGGGTGTCCACCTCCAGCTCGCGCGGTTGGCTGTTCACGATGAACGTGACCTTGGCCATGGGGGTGGGAACCGTGACGCCGGGCGGCTGGGGCGCCACGGGTGTCTGGGCGTCGGCGGGCATGGCCGCTGTCGCCGCGCCGGAAGCAGCGCCGACGATCAGCAAATCGCGCCGGGAAATCGGCAGCGCAGTCGCTTGTTGCATGTTGTTGTCCTGTGGGGGCGGATCAATGCATGCTGGGCGCTGCAGCCTGCCGCGCCATGGCGGCCGTGTCCTGATTTTCTGTAGGACCAGGCCCCGCCCTCTCCAAGAGACCTTGCGGGTCAGGCCCTGCAGGCCTGTATGAAGCTGTGCAGCTCCGCATCCCGGTCGTGCTCGTGTGCGCCCACGTAGCGCGGCTCGGGGTACACCGCCAGATTCACCACCACCAGCTTTTCGGCGCGGTGGATGTAGATGCGCTGGCCCGAATGGCCCATGGCCAGCATGGCGCCGTCATCGGTCAGCCACCAGCCAAAGCCGTAGCCCGTGACCCCCAACGAGCGCCGGGCGGGATGGAAATCCTCAGGGATGTCGAAGGCGCGGGTGGCCATGGCGTCCACCCAACCCGGGTGCAGGATGGCCGCGCCATCCTGCACGCCGTACGCCGCGACCAGCGACGCCAGCCGCCCCATGTCGCGCAGAGACATGCCCGCGCGGCTGCCCGCGATCTCCTGACCGCCATCGGATTCGAGCGTGTAGTACGCATCGTCCTCCATGCCGCAGGGCTGCCATACGCGGGCGCTCATGTAGTCGGCCAGGGTCTGCCCCGTGGCCGCACACAGCACGCACCCGAGCAGGTAGGTATCGCCCGTGTTGTAGTGCCAGGTGCTGCCGGGCGCGTGCTGCGGGGGCACGGCCTGCAGCATGCGCAGCACCCCGCCCGGCACCTTGTCCGCGAGCGACTTGCTGTAGCGGTTCACGTCGGACTGCTTGTCGGTGTAGACCTCGGACCAGGCCACGCCCGAGGACATGGTCATCAGTTGCCGCACGGTGACCTCGGCGTAGCCGGACGCCTGCAGTTGCGGCAGGTAGCGCACCACCGGGTCGTCCACGCTGCCGATGGCGCCATCGCGCACGGCAGCGCCCACCAGTAGCGCCGTCATCGACTTCACGGTGGACATGGTGCTCCAGCGCTCACCCGGCTGCAGGCCCAGGCCATAGCGCTCGAGCACCACCTGGCCATCGCGGATCACGAGCAGGCCGGCCACGCTGTTGCGGTCCATGAAGTCCTCGACCGTGCGCGCCTCGCCCGCGTGGGCATAGTGCAGCTGCAGTTCACGGCCACGCACAACAGGTCTGGCGACTGGGCCACGCCGGATGGTGCGCGTGGCAAAGAGCTGGTCCACGATGCGGTAGCCATAGGCCTGCAAGGGGGGCGACCAGAGCAGGAAGTCCTCGCTGCGCGGCAGGTGCACCCTGGGTTGTGCGGTGGGGGCCGTGTCGATGGAAGGAGAAAAAGGCATGTCGGACACCGTATTGCGCTGCATGAAGGGTGCTCACTCGTTCTGGATGCCCAGGCGCTTGATGATCGGGCCCCATACCAGGGCCTCGTCCTGCATGGTCCTGGCGACCGCTTCGGGGCCCAGGGCCATGGGCGGGTCCATGAACAGCGCGTCCATGCGGGCCTTGACGGTCGGGTCGGCCCAGAACTTCCTCGTCTCGGCATTCAGCAGCGCCACCACCTCTCTGGGTGTGCCCTTGGGCACCATCAACCCATACCAGCCGCCGGCAGGGAAGTCCTTGAGCCCGGCTTCGTAGACCGTGGGCACATTTGGCAAGGCCGGTGAGCGCTGGCTGCCGAACACCAGCAACGGCACCACCTTGCCGCCCTTGGCCTGGGGCACCACGCTGGTGATGGCATCGGCCGTGACCTGGGTCTCGCCGCCCATGAGCCCGACCATGGCGGGGGCCGCGCCCTTATAGGGCACGTGGGTCATCTGCAGGCCATAGTGCTGCGCCAAGAACTCGACGTTGAGGTGCGTCGAATTGCCCTTGCCGGCAGACCCGTAGTTGAGCGAGTCGGGCTTGGCGCGGGCCAACCTGACAAGGTCGTCCAGCGACTTGATGCCCGACGCCGGATTGGCCACCAGCACCTGCGAGGTGCCCGCGAGCATCAGCACCGGATCGAAATCCTTCACCGGGTCGTAGGCGAGCGTCTTGTACGAGAAGCGGTTGAGCGACATGTTCGACGTGCTGCCGAACAGGATGGCATAGCCATTGGCGGGCTGCTTGGCGACGTAGCTGGCCGCGATGCCGCCATTGGCACCGGGCTTGTTGTCGACCACCACGGGTTGCCCGAGCGATTTGCCCACATGGTCGGCCCAGGCCCGCGCCAGGCCATCGGCGGCGCCGCCTGCGGCCACCGGCGCGACCACGGTGATGGCCCGCGACGGATAGGCCTGCTGGGCCTGCAACGGCATGGCAGCCAGAGCGCAAAGGCCCATCGCCAGGCTTGCGAGAAGAGGATGTGAAACCATGGATCGCCTTCGCAGTGAGTTGATTGCAGGGCAATGCTAAGCAGCGCAAACCATGCCGTCCAATGCATAATTATTTGAAATTGCATTACCATTTCTCATATAAACCACAGCCGTCGCCATGAATCTCCAGCAGTTCGAGCACTTGCTCGCCGTCGCAGAAACCGGCTCGTTCAGCCGGGCGGCCGAGCAGCTGTACCTCACGCAGCCCGCGCTCAGCCGCAGCATCCTGACCCTGGAAGACGAGCTGGGCGCACCGCTCATCGAGCGCGCCGGCAAGCGCAAGCAGCTCACGCCGCTCGGTGTTCTGGTTGCGGCGCGCGCCCGGCGCATCGGGCTGGAGCTGTCCGAGCTCAAGCGCAGTGCCAGCCTGCTGGCGGACCTGCAGATCGGCGCCGTGAAGCTGGGCCTGGGCCCCGCACCCACGGCGATGCTGGCCGTGCCGCTGTTGCAGCACATGCTTGCGCACCACCCGCGCATCAAGGTGCAGCTCTCCAGCGGCCCGGCGGAGCTGCAGTTGCAGAGCCTGCGCGCCAGGCACCTAGACGCGCTGGTGATCCACCGGCGCTCCCTGCCTCCGTACGACGACCTCAACGTGGCCCTGTTCCCGGAAATGCGCCTGGGCTTCGTCTGCCGCAGCGGCCATCCGCTGCAGGGGGCCGCGCAGGTGTCGTTCGCCCAGCTGCGCCAGTACCCGCTGGCCGCCAGCGGCACGGGCCTGAGCGACGAGGCGGTGCAAAGCCTCAATGCCCACTTCGGCCAGTCCGTGCACTTCAACGAAGCCATCCAGCTCCAGTCGGACGAGGCGGCCTGCCTGCTCGAAGTGGTGCGCACCACCGACGCCGTGTTCCTGGGCGCCATCGAAGTGGCACGCTCGCCCATCGACCGGGGCGAACTGGCGGAACTGCGGCTGAGCCGCCCGCTGCGGCTGACTTCGCAGTTTGCCTTCGTCACGCTGGAAGGCGTCACCGAGCCCCCTGCCTTGAAGGTGGTGCGAGAGTTCTGCGCAGAGCGGATGCACGACCGCTGACGGCACGGCCACCACGCAAAGGCTCAAATGCCGTCACATTGAGCGGATCGGGAGTCGATTTGATTGGCTCTGGAACGTCATCGGCGCGGCATGTCCCTAGAATTCGGCAGCATCCATCCTTCACCCCCAACACAGGACACAAGCCATGCAGCTCACCAGCCAAAGTTTTCAGGACGGCCAGGCGATCCCTGGCGAATTCGCGTTCGCGGTGCCCGACGCCGCCACGCACGTCGCACTGTCGTCCAACCGCAACCCGCACCTCGCCTGGAGCGGTGTGCCCGAGGGCACCCAGTCGTTCGTGGTGGTCTGCCACGACCCGGACGTGCCCAGCCGCGGCGACGACGTGAACCAGGAGGGCCGCGAAGTGCCCGCAGCGCTGCCGCGCGTGGACTTCTTCCACTGGCTGCTGCTCGACCTGCCGGCCGATACCCGGCAGATCGCGGCGGGCAGCCATTCCGACGGGGTGACGCCGCGCGGCAAACCCGGCCCTGCCGCACCCGGCGGTGCGCGCCACGGCATCAACGATTACACCGGCTGGTTCGCGGGCGACGAACAGATGAAGGGCGACTACCACGGCTACGACGGCCCCTGCCCACCGTGGAACGACACACTGGTGCACCACTACATCTTCACGGTCTATGCCCTGGCCACGCCGACACTCGCGGTCGCGGGCCCGTTGACGGGCGCCAGCGTGCGCGCGGCGCTGGCCGCGGCCCCGGTGCTGGGCCAGGCCAGCATCACGGGGCTCTACAGCCTCAATCCTGCGGTGTCGGTTGGCTGAGCGATTGGCCCGATGGCGCCCATGCAGGTCTTTGCTACCGGCATACGCTCGCCGCAAGAAGCCAGCGGCACGTCCGTGCCCTGGCAGTTCCCATCGGGTGCGCCTGTGCTGCGGCGCAGCCTGTGCACGCTGGCGCAGCCCTGCCTGAAACAGCCGCAGCACACGCCGCGTTTCGTGTTCCACGAGGCTGCGGTGGTGCTGGTGACGGCAGGCCGGCTTGATCTCGACGCCGGCGTTGCACAGGTGGCAGTGGACTCACCGGCATCGCTGCTGCTCGTCGAGCCCAACACCCGCGCGGACCTCGTGAAGACACCAGGTGGCAGCGAACAGCGCTTTCGCTCGATCCTCTTGACGCTCGCCTCCCCGCTGCTGGAGGCATTCCATCGCGCCCGCTCACCCGCGCCAGCGGACCGGCAGCCGCACCCAGCCCCGTTTCGGCAACTGCTACTGGACGACGACCTCGCCTCGACCTTGCGGCACGTGCATGCCAGCGTCGAGGTGCAGCGTGTGGGCGATGAGCGGCTCCAGTACCGGCTGATGGACCTGCTTGCAGCCTTGGCTGAACGCGGCCATGTCTTTGCGCCAAGCGCGCAGCACAGCACCGCGGGACGTCTGCGCACCCTGATTGGCGAGGCACCCGAGAGGCGCTGGACAGCCCATGAGGCCGGGCGCGCGCTCGCCATGAGCGAAGCCACTCTGCGCAGGCGCCTTGCGAACGAGCGCGAGCGCTTTGACAATCTGCTGGTCGATGTGCGCATGCACCACGCGATGATGCTGGTGCAGACCACGTCGTGGAGCATCCCGCTCATCGCGCAGGCCTCGGGCTACCAGTCGCGTGCGCGCTTTGCCGAGCGCTTTCGCGCGCGCTTCGGCTACCTGCCCTCATCCGTTCGCTGAACCGGAGCCCCCTCCCCCGAAAACAGCTTATCGGTAAATCAGCGACAACGCAGCTTGAATACCAGCCAGCGCGGCCGCGCGATCTAGCCGGATTAATACCCAAGCCGCGCGAGAAAAGAAAAAAGGGTTACGCCATTGCTGACGTAACCCTTTAATGATGGCGGAGTGGACGGGACTCGAACCCGCGACCCCCGGCGTGACAGGCCGGTATTCTAACCAACTGAACTACCACTCCTGGTAGATAGCTTTCGCCTGCATCTTTGTGACACAGGCCAAGCGCTACAACTTGGCGACCCTACGGGGATTCGAACCCCGGTACTCACCGTGAAAGGGTGATGTCCTAGGCCTCTAGACGATAGGGTCAAAACCTTGGAACCAACTCACTGACTGACTCAACAAACCGTGGTGGAGGTAAACGGGATCGAACCGATGACCTCTTGCATGCCATGCAAGCGCTCTCCCAGCTGAGCTATACCCCCACAAACCCCTGTGCGCCACCAACGCGACACACAACGGCAATAAACTGGCGGAGTGGACGGGACTCGAACCCGCGACCCCCGGCGTGACAGGCCGGTATTCTAACCAACTGAACTACCACTCCTGGCAGGCAGCTTTCGCTTGCAGCGGTGTTGCCACCACACAAGCCAAGCGCTACAACTTGGCGACCCTACGGGGATTCGAACCCCGGTACTCACCGTGAAAGGGTGATGTCCTAGGCCTCTAGACGATAGGGTCAAAACCTTGGAACTTGCGAACCGTTTCCGATGTAAGTGGTGGAGGTAAACGGGATCGAACCGATGACCTCTTGCATGCCATGCAAGCGCTCTCCCAGCTGAGCTATACCCCCACTTGAAGTGGCCGAAAATCTCTTTTCAACCACTCTTTTCAGACTTCATTCACACTGTGTATGTCGTCTTCATCAGAGCCTTGAATTATAGACAGGTTTTTAGCGGTTTTGCAAACGAACGCCAACTTTTTCGCGTCCAACCAATTCCAGCACCGCATCGACCGATGGAGTATGCGCCGTTCCGACCGTCAGCACACGCACGGGCATGGCCAGTTGGGGCATCTTCAGGCCCTGTGCAGCCAGCACCTGCTTGAAGGCGGCGCTGATCGCAGCCTTGTTCCACTCGCAAGTGGCCAGTGCTGCAGCCAACGCATCGATGGCGGGGGCGATGGCCTCGGTCACATGCTGGGCGAGTTCCGCATCGTTCGGCGTCACGTCGCCATAGAACACCTGGGCCCAGTCGGCCAGGGCCACCGTGGTGTCGCAGCGGTCCTTGAACAGTGCGCAGATGCGGGGCAGGCGGCCATCAGCCAGCTCGGCTGCGGCCACGCCGCGCTTTTGCAGCAGGGCCGACACCAGGGCAGCCAAGGCCTCGTCGTCCATGGCCTTCAGGTGCTGGGCGTTCACCCAGCGCAGCTTGGCCTCGTCGAACTGGGCGGCGCTGCGACCCAGGTGGTCGAGGTTGAACCATTCCAGAAACTGCTGGCGGCTGAAGATCTCGTCGTCGCCATGGCTCCAGCCCAGGCGGGCCAGGTAGTTGACCATGGCGTCGGGCAGGTAGCCCTCGTCGCGGTACTGGGTGACGGGCTTGGCGCCGTTGCGCTTGCTCATCTTCTCGCCCTGCTCGTTCAACACGGTAGGCAGGTGGGCGTACACCGGCGGCTCCTTGCCCAGCGCGCGGAAGATGTTGATCTGGCGCGGTGTGTTGTTCACATGGTCGTCACCGCGGATCACATGGGTGATGGCCATGTCGATATCGTCCACCACCACGCAGAAGTTGTAGGTAGGCGTGCCATCGGGGCGCGCGATCACCAGATCGTCGAGCTCGTCGTTGCTGATCTCGATGCGGCCCTTGACCTTGTCGTCCCAGGCGACCACACCGCCCTGCGGGTTCTTGAAGCGCAGCACGGGCTGCACGCCTTCGGGGACGGCCGGCAGGGTCTTGCCAGGCTCGGGGCGCCAGGTGCCGTCGTAGCGCGGCTTTTCCTTGGCGGCCATCTGCGCTTCGCGCAGGGCATCGAGCTCGGCGATGCCCATGTAGCAGGGGTAGACCAGGCCGGTGGCCTTGAGGTCTTCGAGCACGGCGCGGTAGCGGTCCATGCGCTGCATCTGGTAGAACGGGCCCTCATCGGGCTGCATGCTCAGCCATTCCATGCTTTCCAGAATCACGTCCACCGCGATCTGGCTGGAGCGCTCCACGTCGGTGTCTTCGATGCGCAGGATGAAGTCGCCGCCCATGGCACGCGCGAAGGCCCAGGGGTACAGGGCCGAGCGGATGTTGCCCAGGTGGATGAAGCCCGTGGGCGACGGGGCAAAGCGGGTGCGCACGCGGCCCGCAGCTGGGGTGGGTGTGTTGTTCTGGTCGGTCATAGGTCTTGCTAGGTGGGCCGCCCTGCCCCGCTGCGGTCAGGCAGGTTCAGGCGGCGGTCAATGCCGTTAATGATAAGTGCCGCGCCGTGGCCGGGTGCCCGACAGCTGAAACGGCACGGGCGCCCCGAATGATCGGCGCGCCCGCTAAAGGCTTCTCAATGAAGAAGGCGGCAGGCCCCGAAGGGGAGCCTTTTAGGCGTCCTGGGCGTTGGGCAATGCCAGGCGCGAGGTGTCTTCCTCGTTCTCTTCCACGCCCACGCGGCCTTCGTTCAGGCGCGCGATGTCTTCGGCGGTGATGTCACCGGTCACATAGGTGCCGTCGAAGCACGATGCGTCAAAGCCAACGATGGCCTTGTTGAGCGAGCCGATGGCGCGCTTCATGCCGTCCACGTCCTGGTAGATCAGGGCGTCGCAGCCGATGACCTGGCGGATCTCTTCCACCGTGCGGCCATGGGCCACCAGCTCGCTGCTGGTGGGCATGTCGATGCCGTACACGTTGGGGTAGCGCACCGGCGGCGCAGCGCTGGCCAGGTAGACATTGCGGGCACCGGCGTCGCGCGCCATCTGCACGATTTCGCGCGAGGTGGTGCCGCGCACGATGGAATCGTCCACCAGCAGCACGTTGCGGCCCTTGAACTCGCTGGCGATCACGTTGAGCTTCTGGCGCACGGACTTCTTGCGCACGCCCTGCCCCGGCATGATGAAGGTGCGGCCCACGTAGCGGTTCTTCACGAAGCCTTCGCGGTACGGCACGCCCAGCAGGTGCGCCAGTTGCGTGGCGCTGGGGCGACTCGATTCGGGGATCGGGATGATCACATCGATCTCGTTGGGTGGCACGGTGGAGACCACGCGCTTGGCCAGGGCCTCGCCCAGGTTCAGGCGGGCCTGGTAGACCGAGATGCCGTCGAGCACCGAATCGGGGCGTGCCAGGTACACGAACTCGAAGATGCAGGGATTGAGCTGCGGGTTCTCGGCGCACTGGGCCGAATGCACGGTGCCGTCGAGCGTGATGAACACGGCCTCGCCGGGTTCGACATTGCGCTCGAACACGTGCGATGTGCCTTCCAGCGCCACCGATTCGCTGCCCACCATGACGTTGCCGTCCGCGCTGCGGCCGATGGCCAGCGGGCGGATGCCATGCGGGTCGCGGAAGGCCAGCAGGCCGTGGCCGGCGATCATGGCGATCACGGCATACGAGCCCTTGATGCGCTTGTGCACGGCACGCACGGCGTCGAACACATTTTCGGGCCGCAGCGGTACGCCTGCGGTGGCGCGCTCGAGTTCGTGCGCGAACACGTTGAGCAGCACTTCCGAGTCGCTGTCGGTGTTGGTGTGGCGGTGGTCGGTCTGGAACAGCTCGGTGCGCAGCGTTTGGGCATTGGTCAGGTTGCCGTTGTGCACCAGCACCAGGCCGAAAGGCGCGTTCACGTAGAAGGGCTGTGCCTCTTCTTCGCTGTAGGCGTTGCCGGCGGTGGGGTAGCGCACCTGGCCCAGGCCCACATTGCCGGGCAAGGCCCGCATGTTGCGCGTGCGGAACACGTCGCGCACCATGCCCTTGGCCTTGTGCATGAAGAACTTGCGGCCCTGCTGGGTCACGATGCCGGCGGCATCCTGGCCCCGGTGCTGCAGCAGCAGCAACGCGTCATAGATCAACTGATTGACAGGCGCGGTACTGACGACGCCGACGATTCCACACATAGTTCGTTTCCATCCGTTTGCGGGAACATCCCCGCTGCAAACCCACGACAACCGCTTCTGGCCGTTGCCGCCTCACGAAGGCAAGTGCCTTGTAAATTCTTCCGGAAGCGCCGGTTTCAACCCTTCGAGCACCTGGGTCAATACCGGTGCACCCCGCGATTCCTGCCACCACGCAGCCTCGTGCAGGGGCGTGAGCCCCGCCACCACGGCCACGGCCAGCAGCAGCACCATGCCCCGCAGCACCCCGAAGGCCGCACCCAGCGTGCGGTCCACCGGGCGCAGGCCGATGGACTCCACCAGCTTCTTGACCAGCCACGCCACGAATCCGCACGCAAACACCGCGCCGATGAACACCAGGGCAAAGCCCGCCGCATAGCGCAGGCCAGCGGCCGATTCGCCCATGGGCAGCAAGGCCGCCATATCGTCGGCCAGCCACTGGGCCACAAAAAACGCCACCACCCATCCCACCAGGGACAGCACTTCATACACCAGGCCGCGCCAGGCCCCCATCAGCATGGAGGCCAGGAGCACGGCCACGAAAACCCAGTCCAGCGCGGCCATCACCGGCGCAGCCTGCTCCGGCATCAGAGCGTCAGCACCGACGCCGACAGTTCCAGCGCGCGGATCTTGCCAGCGGCCTTGTCCGCATCGGCCCGGTTGTTGAAGGGGCCCACGCGCACCCGGGTGCGCTTGCCGTCCTTGGTATCCACCACCTGCACAAAGGTCTTGAGGCCGGAGCGCTCCACCTTGGTGCGCGCCTCGCGGGCCTTGTCCGCGTCGGCAAACGCGCCCACCTGCACGATGAAACGGGCATCCTCAGCGCTGGCCGAAGCCACGGCGGCAGCGGCCGGCGCCGCAGTGCGGCCCTCCAGCAGGGCACGGGCGCGAGCGGCTTCGTCGTTGGCACGGGCCGCTGGCGCTGCAGGCGTGGGGGCCGGGGCGGGCGCTGCAGCCACAGGCCTGGGCTCCGGCTTCGGCTCGGGCTTGTGCTCGGGTTTGGGGGCCGGCTCCGGCTTGGGCGCGGCGGCCACCACGGGCGGCTTGGGCACCATCGCGGGCTTGGGGCTGGCGATGATCTCCTCGCCCTCGCTCAGGCCATTGCCTGGGCTGGCCTGGCCCACCGCAGTGCGGCTGCGGGAGGGCGTGGCCGGTGCCGCTGGGCGTGCCACGGCCGCAGAGGCCGGTGCAGGCGATGGGGCCTGCGCGGCAGCGGGTGCTGGCACCACCACGGGCGCGGTCTTGTTGCGGTCGGGGATCTCGATGGGAATGTCCACCGCAATGGGGCGCGGCTGGGTATCGAACAGCAGCGGAAATCCCACCACCCCCAGGGCCACCAGCACGGCCGCGCCGATCAGGCGGTGGCGCGCACGCCGGCGCATCGCTTCGATGCTTTCGGCCGGGGGCGCTGCGCGCGAGCGCTTGGCCGGCTTGTCGGCCGGTGCGGGTTCACTCTGACCGGGCCACCGAAACTTGAAAAATGCCATGGAGTTGAGACTCGTGCGGGATGCTTACGCGCCCAGATGTTTGGCGTGCAGGCGGGGGGTGCCGTTGATCAATACCCCGCCCACCGTGTAGAACGAGCCAAAGACCACGATTCTATCAGCGGGCCCTGCCGCCGCCACGGCGGCCTGCAGTGCCTGCATGGGGTCTTGGTGCACGCTGGTGGCCACCTCGCGGCGCCCGCCGGCCACCATCTGCAGGGCGTTCCACTTCTGCTGCAGCGCCGCCCCCGTCTCGGCCCGGGGTGTGGGCAGGCTGGTGAAGTACCAGCGGTCCACCAGCGGGCCCACCTTGGCCAGCATGGTGGCCAGGTCTTTGTCCGCCATGGCGCCGAACACGGCGTGCGTGGTGGGGAAGAAGCCCATCGCATCCAGGTTGGCCGTGAGGGCCGCCACCGAATGCGGGTTGTGCGCCACGTCCAGCACCAGCGTGGGCTCGCCCGGCACGATCTGGAAGCGCCCGGGCAGCTCCACCATGGCCATGCCGGTGCGCACGGCCTGGGCCGTGACGGGAATGCGGTCGCGCAGCGCCTCGAAGGCGGCCAGCACGCCGGCGGCATTCACCAGTTGGTTGGCGCCGCGCAACGAGGGGTAGGCCAGGCCTGCGTAGCGGCGCCCGCGCCCGGCCCAACTCCACTGCTGCTTGTCGCCCGAGACATTGAAGTCGCGGCCCGAGCGCCACAGGTCGGCGCCGATCTCGGTGGCATGGTCCACCACGCTCTGCGGGGCCATGGGGTCGCTCACGATCACCGGGCGGCCGGTGCGCATGATGCCGGCCTTCTCGCGACCGATGCTTTCGCGGTCCTTGCCCAGGAATTCGGTGTGGTCGATGTCAATGCTGGTGATGATGGCGCAGTCGGCGTCGATGATGTTGGTGGCGTCGAGCCGCCCGCCCAGGCCCACTTCCAGGATCGCCAGGTCCAGGCGCGCCTGGCTCATGAGCCGCAGGATGGCCAGGGTGCTGAACTCGAAGTAGGTCAGCGAGATGGCCTCTCCGCCCTGCACCCGGGCGGCCTCCACCGCCGCGAAGTGCGTCACCAGGTCGGCGGCGGCCACGATTTCGCCGTGCACGCGGCAGCGCTCCTCGAAATGCACCAGGTGCGGCGAGGTGTAGACCCCCGTGCGGTAGCCCGACTGCAGGCCCACGGCCTCCAGCATGGCGCAGGTGGATCCCTTGCCGTTGGTGCCCGCCACGGTGATCACCGGGCAGTCGAAGCGCAGCGCCATGCGGCGGGCCACTTCGCTGACGCGGTCCAGGCCCATGTCGATGTTGTGCGGGTGCAGGCGCTCGCAGTGCTGCAGCCAGCCTTCCAGGGTGTCGATATTATTGGTGTGCATACAGCCCGCGATTGTCGCCGAGCCTGCCACCGCCCACATCCTGCCGCCCTATTGCCCATGACAACAGCACGCACCATCACCCTCTACGGCATTCCCAACTGCGATACCGTCAAGAAGTCGCGCACCTGGTTCACCGACCAGGGCCTGGCCTACGTGTTCCACGATTTCAAGAAGCAAGGCGTGCCGGCCGACCGTCTGCCCGGCTGGCTGGCAGCTGCGGGGCGTGACAAGCTCGTCAACCGCCAAGGCACCACCTGGCGCAAGCTCGACGCAGACACCCAGGCCGCCGTGACCGACGACGCCAGCGCCAGCGCCCTGCTGCAGGCCCAGCCCAGCGTGGTCAAACGCCCTGTGGTGGAGTGGGTGCAGGGCGGCACCACCCGTATTTCGGTCGGCTTTGTGCCCGAAACCTGGAACGAATGGGGCTCAGCGGGCTCCAACAGCTGACATCGCAGGGATTGCGTGCACTGAAACCGGAGATATTGCACAAATCTTTACGCAGTTTTACGGCCTGCCCACCCGGTATTGACGGGTAGCGCCTAAACTTTTCAACAGTCTGGTGCGTTATGTACCGACCTGAAAGGAGTTTCTCCATGAAAAAGATCGTCGTTTTTTCCGCCATGGCAGCCATTGCCTCCCTGGCCACAGCCCAGGAACAGGGCCGCGTGCTCTCAACCACCCCCATCGTCCAGCAGGTGGCCGTGCCCCAGCAGGTATGCAACAACGAAACCGTGTACAGCGGCAACCGCACCACGGGTGGCGGCGCAGTGATTGGCGCCATTGCTGGCGGTGCCGTCGGCAACCAGATCGGCAAGGGCAGTGGCCGCGCGGCGGCTACGGCACTGGGCCTGATCGGTGGTGCCGTGCTGGGCAACAACATCGAGGGCGGCCAGCCGCAGTACGAAAACGTGCAGCGCTGCCAGAACCAGACCTACTACGAGAACCGCACCGTGGGCTACAACGTGACCTACGAATATGCAGGCCGCCAGTACACCACCCGCACCCAGTACGACCCGGGCCGCTGGATCCCCGTGAGCGTGCAGCCGGGCCAGACCTACTCCACCGAGCCCTCGTACCAGCAGGGCTATGCCCAGCCCGGCGTGGTCACCTCGACCTACCCGGCACCGCCCCCCACCTACGTGACGCCCCCGGTCACGGTGATCGAGTACGGCTACGACCGCTCGTACCACCACCCGCGCAATCCCTACTGGCGCTAAAAACCGCTGAGTTTTGGCGGGCAGCCCGGGCAGCTGGCGGCATGAACACGCCGCCGGCCCAGTGACCATTGCCGTTGACGGCTGCCCCCCCCTGGCGTCCAGTCCTCCAAAGAGCCCTTCGGGGCTCTTTTTTTTGCCCTGCGCCGCATCGAAAGCTTCAATGCGGCATGGTGGCCTAAAATCAGGGGTTTCCCTCTAACCAACGCGCATCCATGACCACCGAAAAAATCGACGGCGTGTCCGTCACCACCCAGGCCAATGTGTACTTCGACGGCAAGTGCGTGAGCCACAACATCACCTTCCCCGATGGCACGAAGAAGTCGGTGGGCGTGGTGCTGCCCGCCTCGCTGACCTTCAACACCGGCGCGCCCGAGATCATGGAATGCGTGGGCGGCGAGTGCGAATACAAGCTCGACGGCACCGACGCCTGGGTCAGGTCCGCCGCAGGCGAGAAGTTCAGCGTGCCCGGCAACTCCAAGTTCGAGATCCGCGTCGCCAGCGCCTACCACTACATCTGCCACTTCGGCTGAGCCGCCAGAAAGCACTGAACGACATGGCCACCATCCTCCAGAACCTGCCCCTCAACGAGAAGGTCGGCATCGCCTTCTCCGGCGGCCTCGACACCAGCGCCGCGCTGCGCTGGATGAAGAACAAGGGCGCCGTGCCCTACGCCTACACGGCCAACCTGGGCCAGCCCGACGAACCCGACTACGACGCCATCCCCGCCAAGGCCATGGAATACGGCGCCGAAAAGGCCCGCCTGGTGGACTGCCGCACGCAACTGGCGCACGAAGGCATTGCCGCCCTGCAGGCCGGCGCCTTCCACATCAGCACCGCCGGCGTCACCTACTTCAACACCACGCCGCTGGGCCGTGCCGTCACCGGCACCATGCTGGTGGCCGCCATGAAGGAAGACGACGTCCACATCTGGGGCGACGGCTCGACCTTCAAGGGCAATGACATCGAGCGCTTTTACCGCTACGGCCTGCTGACCAACCCCTCGCTCAAGATCTACAAGCCCTGGCTGGACCAGTTGTTCATCGACGAGCTCGGCGGCCGCGCCGAGATGTCGGCCTTCATGACCAAGGAAGGTTTCGGCTACAAGATGAGCGCCGAGAAGGCCTACAGCACCGACAGCAACATGCTGGGTGCCACGCACGAGGCCAAGGACCTGGAGTTCCTGAACAGCGGCATCCGCATCGTGAACCCCATCATGGGCGTCGCGTTCTGGAAGGACGACGTGCAGGTCAAGTCCGAAGAAGTCTCGGTGCGCTTCGAAGAAGGCCAGCCCGTGGCCCTGAACGGCGTGGAGTTCAGCGACCCCGTGGCCCTGATCCTCGAGGCCAACCGCATCGGCGGCCGCCATGGCCTGGGCATGAGCGACCAGATCGAGAACCGCATCATCGAGGCCAAGAGCCGCGGCATCTACGAGGCCCCGGGCCTGGCGCTGCTGCACATCGCCTACGAGCGCCTGGTGACGGGCATCCACAACGAGGACACGATCGAGCAGTACCGCCTGAACGGCCTCAAGCTCGGCCGTCTGCTCTATCAGGGCCGCTGGTTCGACCCCCAGGCCATCATGCTGCGCGACACGGCCCAGCGCTGGGTGGCCCGCGCCATCACCGGCACCGTGACGCTGGAACTGCGCCGCGGCAACGACTACTCGCTGCTGAACACCGAGTCGCCCAACCTGACCTACGCGCCCGAGCGCCTGAGCATGGAAAAGGTCGAAGACGCGCCGTTCTCGCCCGCCGACCGCATCGGCCAGCTGACCATGCGCAACCTGGACATCATCGACACGCGCGCCAAGCTGGGCGTGTACGCACGCAGCGGCCTGCTGTCGCTGGGTGGCAATGCCGCCCTGGCGCAACTGAACGACGAACGCAGCGAATAACAACGCCCTGCAGCATATGGAAAGCCACCCTCGGGTGGCTTTTTTCTTTGTTCGACAGTCCGAAAGGACTACACCACCACCGGCTCCGGCTCCAGCCGGATGCCGAAGCGCTCGTAAACGCTGGTCTGGATGGCCTTGGCCAGGGTCATCACCTCGCCGCCGGTCACGCTGTGGGCACCGCGCCCGCGGTTGACCAGCACCAGGGCCTGCTTTTCGTACACGCCGGCCTTGCCGATGGACTTGCCCTTCCAGCCGCAGGCATCGATGAGCCAGCCGGCGGCCAGCTTGATGCTGCCATCGGGCATGGGGTAGTGCACGATCTTGGGCTCGCGCGCGATGATGTCGGCGCACTGCTCGGGCGATACCGTGGGGTTCTTGAAGAAACTGCCGGCATTGCCCACCACGGCGGGGTCGGGCAGCTTGGCGCGGCGGATATCGCACACCCAGTCAAACATTTGCTGTGCCGTGGGATGGTCGATACCGGCCTCGGCCCTGCGGCGCTCCAGCTCCACGTAGCCCAGCACCGGCTTCCAGGGGCGCGGCAGTCGGAACCGCACATGCGTGATCACCGCGCGCCCGGCCAGGCCCATGCCGCGCGGCAGGCCACCGGCCACCTCGGGTTGCGAAGGGGCGTGCTTGAACACCGAGTCGCGGTAGCCGAAGGCGCACTGTGCGGCGTTGAGCGTAAAGCGCTCGCCAGTGGCCAGGTCCATCGCGTCCAGCGACTCGAAGCGGTCCTGCAGTTCCACGCCATAGGCGCCGATGTTCTGCACTGGCGATGCCCCCACGGTGCCGGGGATCAGCGCCAGGTTTTCCAGGCCCGGATAGCCCTGCGCGAGGGTCCAGGCCACGCAGTCGTGCCAGACCTCGCCGGCACCGGCCTCGACGATGAAGGCCTTGGGGGTTTCATCGACCAGGCGCAGGCCCTTGATCTCCATCTTGAGCACCACGGGGCGCACGTCACCGGTCAGAATGATGTTGCTGCCGCCGCCCAGCACAAAGACCGGGCTGCCAGACAGTTCTCTATCGGCCAGGAAGGCCGAAATATCATCGGCCGAGCGCACGCGCACCAGGGTTTGGGCGCGTGCCGCAATGCCGAAGGTGTTGCAGGGCTGCAAAGGGGCGTTTTTCTCGACTACCATTGACCCGATTGTCGCACCCGCGCATCCTGGCGCTGCGGCGAAAACCGTATTCCCGAGAGAGAGAACCACCACCATGCCATCTTTTGACACCGTCTGCGAAGCCAACCTGGTCGAAGTGAAGAACGCGGTCGAGAACACCGCCAAGGAAATCGGCACCCGTTTCGACTTCAAAGGCACGTCGGCCAGCATCGAGATCAAGGACAAGGACATCACGCTGATCGGCGACGCGGACTTCCAGCTCACCCAGATCGAAGACGTGCTGCGCAACAAGCTCACCAAGCGCAATGTGGACGTGCGCTTCCTGGACATGGGCGACGTGCAGAAAATGGGCGGCGACAAGGTCAAGCAGGTCATCAAAGTGCGCAACGGCATCGAAAGCGAGCTGGCCAAGAAGATCCAGAAGCTCATGAAGGAAAGCAAGCTCAAGGTGCAGGCCGCCATCCAGGAGGACAAGGTGCGCATCACCGGCGCCAAGCGCGACGACCTGCAGGCCGCCATGGCACTGATCCGCAAGGACGTGACCGACGTGCCCCTGTCGTTCGACAATTTCCGCGACTGAACGGACCTGCGCGGCCTCGACCTCCATGCAAGCCCTTCGCACTGCGATCTCCCTGGCCCTGGCGGCCGGCCTGGCCCTTGCGCTGCCTGCGGTGGCCGCCGACCAGTCCATCGCCCTGGCCGGCGTGCTCGGCAGCAAGGCGCTGCTGGTGGTCGATGGCAGCGCACCGCGCGCCGTCGGACCGGGCGAGACGCACCAGGGCGTGAAGGTGCTGTCGGTGACACGCGATGAGGCCACGGTGGAAGTCCAGGGCACCCGCCGGCTGCTCAGGCTGGGTGAGTCCCCTGTGGCGCTGGGCTCCAGCGGCAGCGGCAAGCGCATCGTGCTGATGGCCGACAATCAGGGCCACTTCGTCAACACCGGCACCATCAACGGCAAGCAGATGAAGTACATGGTGGACACCGGCGCGTCCGTGGTCGCCATCGGCAGGCCCGATGCGGAGCGCATGGGCATCAAGGTCGACGACAGCCAGAAAGTGATCATGAGCACGGCCAACGGCTCTGCCACCGGCTGGCGTGTGCGCCTCAATTCCGTGCGCCTGGGCGATGTGGAAGTGCTCGGTGTGACGGCGGTCATCATGCCCGAGGGCATGCCCTTCGTGCTGCTGGGCAACAGCTTTCTGACGCAGTTCCAGATGACCCGCACCAACGACCAGATGGTGCTGGAAAAGCGCCACTGAGCAGACGTGGCCCCACCAACACCGCCATGAACGCCACCACCCACCTGCCCAGCAACAGCAGTCCCCATGAGGGCGAGTACGAGGACTTGCTCGGCCTGTGGTCGGACCTGGAGTCGGCGCTGTCGGTGCTGCTGTCCAAGCCGCTGCAGGTGCAGGATTTTCCGGGCAAGGTGCGCAGTTTCGACCTGTGGCTGCAGGACCTGGTGGCGCACGACATCGATGCGGCGCTGTACCTGATGTTTCAATTGGCGTCCACCTCGTCGGTGGGCTACAGCGCAGCGCACGCGCTGGTCTGCGGCACCTTGTGCCACATCATGGCGCAGGACCTGCGCCTGGTGCAGAGCGAACGCGACAGCCTGGTGCGCGCCGCGCTCACCATGAACATCGGCATGACCGCGCTGCAGGACGAACTGGCCGAACAGCGCGAGCGCCCCAGCAACGTGCAGCAGGAAGCCATCCGCAGCCACCCTGAGGAGAGCCAGGCCCTGCTGGAGCGTTTGTTCGTGAACGACCCGCTGTGGCTCGAGGTCGTGGGCCAGCACCACACCAACATGGCCGACCAGGTTCCCCTGGCCCAGCAGAACCCCGAGGACCGCCTCACGCGCATCCTGGGCACCATCGACCGCTACGCGGCCATGATCAGCCCGCGCAAATCGCGCGCGGGGCGCAGTGCCACCGATTCGGTGCGCGCCATCGTGGGCCAGGAGGTGGACCAGCGCGACGAGGTCAGCTATACGCTGGTGCGCTCCATCGGCCTGTGCCCGCCCGGCACCTTTGTGCGGCTGGACAACGGCGAGGTGGCCATCGTGCTGCGCCGCAGCGAAAAGGCCAACTACCCGCTGGTGGCCAGCCTGCTCGACCCTGTGGGCCAGCAGCAGAACCTGCCCAACCTGTACCAGACGGCCAGCGGCAAGCCGCGCATCCAGTCGGCCGTGGCCCGCTCCGCGGTGAAGGTGGAGCTCAACCACCGCACCATGGTGCGCCTGGGCCTGTATGCGGCGCAGCGCATCTCGAGCATGCGCTCGCTCATCACGGCACCCGCATCCCTCGGAACGCGCTGATTCATTGCAAGGCAGCCCACCGGGCTGCAGCCTTCGCGGTAGTGAAGGACTCAGCCCTTGGCGCCCTTGGCGCCCTTGGCCTTGACCACCTTGCTGCTGCCCAGGCGCGATTCCTTGCCCTCCAGCAGGCGCTTGATGTTCTCCTTGTGGCGCCAGGCCAGCAGCAGGGCCATCACGGCCATGGCGGCCGCAATGCGCCCGTCGGCATTCCAGACCACGCCATCGGCCAGCAGGTAGTACACCGGCGCGAACACCGCCGCCACCAGCGAGGCCAGCGACGAATAGCGAAAGAAGAAGGCGATGATCACCCAGGTGACCGCCGTGGCCAGGCCCAGCCAGCCGCTCACGCCCAGCAGCACGCCCAGCGCCGTGGCCACGCCCTTGCCACCTTCGAACCGGAAGAACACCGGCCACAGGTGGCCGAGGAAAGCAGCCAGGCCCACCATGGCCATGGTGCCCTCCTCCATCCCGTAGGGCTTGCCGAACCAGGCCACCAGGGCCACCGGGAGCCAGCCCTTCACGGCATCGAGCACCAGCGTGACGACGGCCGCCACCTTGCTGCCCGAACGCAGCACGTTGGTGGCGCCAGGGTTCTTGCTGCCATAGGTGCGCGGGTCGCGCATGCCCATGGCGCGCGTCACGATCACGGCAAACGACAGCGAGCCGAGCAGATAGGCGGCTACGGTGGCCAGAAGGGGGTACACGGCGGTCAAATCAGCTCCTTGGAATGGGGGTGCGCACGGCGGGCGTGCACAGGCCCGCTATTCTGCCAGCGCACAGTGCACGGTCTGCGCACCAAGCAGTTGCACGCAGACCTGCGGGTCGATCTGCACCAGGAAACCGCGCCGCCCGCCATTGATGGCGATGCGCGGCAGGTCGAGGATGCTGCCTTCGATGTACACCGGCATCTCGCGCCGCGTGCCAAAGGGCGAGGTGCCGCCCACCAGGTAGCCGCTGTGGCGGTTGGCCACCTCGGGGGCGCAGGGCTCGACCGACTTGGCGCCGATCTGGCGCGCCAGGTTCTTGGTGGAGACCTTGCGGTTGCCGTGCATCAGCACGATCAGGGGCTTGGCGTTCCGGTCCTGCATCACCAGGGTCTTGACCACGGTGAAGGGGTCGAGCCCCAGCACTTCGGCGCTGTGCAAGGCACCGCCGTGCTCCAGGTACTCGTAGGGGTGCTCGGTGAAGGCCACCTTGCGCGCCTTGAGGAGCTGGGTGGCAGGGGTTTCGGAGACGTGTTCTTTCTTGGCCATGGCGCAGCGATGGTACCCATTCACACGGGCACACGCTTGCGCCGCCCCACCTTGCGCTTGCCGTACTGCTCTATGGCGGCCACCAGCACGCCGGTGAACTCCTGCACCAGCGGCGGCTGCACGCGGCCGTCGAGCGCCAGCACCTGCAGGCGGCGCTGCTGCAGCTGCACATCCTCGAACGGGCGGGCGGCGAGCACGCCCTCCTCCACCCAGCGCGCCGCCGTGAGGTAGCTGGCCAGCGCCACGTCGCGCGGGCCCAGCAGCGGCAGCAGCGCCGACGAGAAGTTGCTCACCACGGCCGGCGTGTAGCGCAGGCCCTGCAGCGTGCACGAGAGGTCGAACAGCTGGCGCCCGGTGATGCCGGCGGTGCCCAGCAGCAGCGGGTAGCGCACCACGTCGGCCACGCTCACCATGCGCTGCTGCGCCAGCGGATGGGCGGCCACCGTGATCGCGAACACCGGGGCAATGGCCGAGTGCAGCACCGCAAGGCCCTTCTCGGGCGCCACGCTGTACTTGAGGGCCAGGTCCGCATCGCCGCGCGCCACCTGCGCCGAGACCTCCTCGGGCACGCCCACATGCAACTGCAGTTCGACCTCGGGGTGGGCATCGCGGAACTGCGCCATCACCAGTGGCATGAAGCCCGCAGCGAAACCTTCGGTGCAGGCCAGCCGCACGCGCCGCGCCTCCTGCGCGGCCAGGCCCTGCAACTGCTCCACCAACTGGGCCGACTCCTGCGCATGCGCGCCCGCATGCGCCAGCAGGCGCTCGCCCGCCGCCGTCAGGCGCATGCCGCGCGGCTGCCGCTCGAACAGCGACACACCCAGCGAATCCTCCAGCTTGCCCAGTTGGCGGCTCACGGCTGAAGCGGCCACATGCAGGCGCTGCGCGGCCTGGTTGACCGAGCCGGTGCGGGCCACTTCGAGGAAGTAGCGCAGGGGCAGGCTCAGCAGGGACAGGGACATGGGGCGCTCTTGTATTGCCTTCAAGGCAATGGTTAGTTGCTTATTCTCTATGAATAGCAATGGTAAACCAGCATCGATCTTGCGTGCATCGAGGCTCCAATCAACCGATAGCCATGCGGGTGCTGCGCCTTGCGCTGCAAAGCCCGGCGCCCTACTCTGGAGCCTCCATGAACCAACGCCTTCGAGCCCCCCTGCTTCTTGCCGTGCTTGCCACCGCCTTGGCGGCGGCACATGCCCAACCCGCCACTGCAGCCAAAGACCCCTGGCCCGAGCAGAGCGTGCGCCTGGTCGTGCCCTTCCCGCCTGGTGGCGGCACCGACGCGGTGGCCCGCGCCCTGGGGCAGAAGCTCGGTGCCCGCCTGGGCACGCCCGTGGTGGTGGACAACAAGCCCGGCGCCTCCACCATCATCGGCACCGAGGCCGTGGTGCGTGCCAAGCCCGATGGCTACACCCTGCTGGTCTCGGGCTCCACCAGCTACTCGGTGAACCCTGCGCTGCGCAGCAAGCTGCCCTATGACCCTGCGACGGACCTGATCCCGGTGGCCACCGTGGCCCGCGCGCCGCTGGTGATGGTGGTCAGCGCCAGTGCGCCCTACAAGGACCTCAACGCCCTGATCGCAGCCGCCAAGGCCGCGCCCAAGACCATCCACTACGCCACCTTCGGCTCCGGCTCGGGCCCGCACCTGGCGGGCGCACTGCTGGAGCAGGCCGCTGGCATCCAGTTGCAGGACGTGCCCTATCGCGGCAGCAGCCAGTCGCTGATGGCGCTGATCGGCGGTGAAATCCAACTCGGCATCGACACCGTGGCCGCTGCCGCACCGCAGATCCGCGCGGGCAAGCTGCGCGCCCTGGCGATTGCGGGCAAGAGCCGCTCCAGCATGCTGCCCGGCGTGCCCACGGTGGCCGAACTCCAACTGCCCGATGCGGCGTTTGACGCCTGGTACGCCATCGCCGCGCCGGCACGAACGCCGCTGCCCATCATCCGCCGGCTGGTGACCGAGGTCGAGGCCGTCACGCGCGACCCCGCCATACAGGAACAGATGCGCGCCCAGGGCATGGAGCCCGTGCACCTGGGGCCTGTGGCCACGCGTGCCGTTATCGACGACGAAATCGGGCGCTACCGCGCCCTGGCCCACCGCGCCAGGATCATTGTGGAGTGACGAAGACATGACAACGACGATGAACCGAGATCAACTGCTGACCAGCGTCCACCGCTACTTCGATGCGGGCCAGTTCGAGGCCGACCTGCGCCGCCGCGTGGGTTGGCGCACCGAGAGCGACACCGGCCAACCCGGCGCCCCCGCCCTGCGCCAGTACCTGACCGACGAGATCGTGCCCGGCCTCGAACCGCTGGGCTTTGCCTGCGAGGTGCTGGACAACCCCGACGCACGCGGTGGCCCGGTGCTGCTGGCGCGCCGCGTGGAATCGCCCGACCTGCCCACGGTGCTCACCTACGGCCATGGCGACGTGGTCAACGGGCAGGACGCCAACTGGCGCGAAGGCCTGTCGCCCTGGGAGCTCACGATCGAAGGGGACCGCTGGTACGGCCGCGGCACGGCCGACAACAAGGGCCAGCACACGGTGGTGCTCGCGGCCCTGGCACAGACCATCGCCGCCCGCCAGGGGCGCCTGGGCTACAACGTGACCCTGCTCATGGAGATGGGCGAGGAGGCCGGCTCACCGGGCCTGGCGGCCTTCTGCCAGCAGCAGCGCGAGGCCCTCAGGGCCGATCTCTTCATCGCCAGCGACGGCCCGCGCGTGAACGCGGCGCGGCCCACGCTGTTCCTGGGCTCGCGCGGCGCCATCAATTTCTCGCTCAGGGTGCAAAGCCGACCCAAGGCCTACCACTCGGGCAACTGGGGCGGCGTGCTGTCCAACCCTGCGACGGTGCTGGCCCATGCCGTGGCCAGCATGGTGGATGCCCGTGGCCGCATGCTCGTACCCGGCCTGCTGCCCCCACCCCTGCCCGAGAAGCTGCGCACCGCCCTCAAGGACGTGGTGATTGGCGGCGGCGCCGACGATCCGGCCCTGACGCTGGGCTGGGGCGAGCCGGGCCTCACACCGGGCGAGCAATTGGTCGGCTGGAACACGCTGGAGGTGCTGGCGCTGGGTGCGGGCTTGCCCGCACGGCCCGTCAATGCGATCCCCTCCAGCGCCGTGGCGCACTGCCAGCTGCGCTTCGTGGTGGGCACGGACTGGAAAAACGTCAAGGACATCGTGCGCGCCCACCTGGACGCACACGGCTTTGCCGACGTGGAGATCGAACTCGGGATGCAGTGCGGCGCCACGCGCCTGGACCTGCACAACCCCTGGGTGGACTGGGCGTTGGCGTCCATGCAGACCAGCGCAGGCAGCCCAGCCACGCTGTTGCCCAACCTGGCGGGCTCTTTGCCCAACGACATCTTCGCGGACGACCTGGGATTGCCCACTCTGTGGGTGCCGCACTCGTACCCGGCCTGTGCCCAGCACGCGCCCAACGAACACCTGCTGGCCAGCGTGGCGCGCGAAGGCCTGGCCGTGATGGCAGGCCTGTTCTGGGACCTGGGCGAGCCCGTGGGCGTGCCCTGGAAGGAAGGCGCGCTGACCGCCGAGGTTTGACAGCATGGTGACGGCCAGGCCGTCACCGTTCGTCAAAGCGCCGGGTCGCGCAGTTCGTGGCGGATCGCGTCGATGGCCTTGAGCAGCTCGGGCGACAGCTCCGTGCCCCAGGCGTTCAGGTCTTCTTCGAGCTGCGCCACCGAGGTTACGCCGATGATGGTGCTGGCCACCTGCCACTTGGTGTAGCAGAACGCCAGCGCCAGCTGCGTGGGCGTGAGGCCGTTTTCGCGCGCCAGCGCGTTGTAGCGGCGCGCGGCCACCAGCGACTCGGGGCGGCCCCAGCGCTGCTTGCGCACCGACTCGTAGGACGAGATGCGCGCACCCTTGGGGGCATCGGGGCCGGTGGTGCCGCTCTCGTCGTACTTGCCCGTGAGCAGACCGAAGGCCAGGGGCGAGTACGCCAGCAGCGACACATTCAGGCGGTGGCAGGTCTCGTCCAGCGCGTTTTCCCAGGTGCGGTTGATCAGGCAGTAGGGGTTCTGCACCGTGGCCACGCGCGGCAGGCCATGCTGCTCGGCCAGGCGCACGAATTCGTGCACGCCATAGGCGGTCTCGTTGGAAAGGCCGACATAGCGCACCTTGCCCGCCTTGACCAGGCCCGCCAGCGCCTCCAGCTGGGCGTGGATGGGCGTCTCGGAGGTTTCCTTGGCCGGGTCGTAGTACATGGTGCCGAAAGCCGGCACATGGCGCTCGGGCCAGTGGATCTGGTAGAGGTCGATCACGTCGGTCTGCAGGCGGCGCAGGCTGCCTTCGCACGATGCGACGATGTCTTGAGGCGTCAGGCCCTTGCCCTCACGCACCCAGGGCATGCCGCGCGAGGGGCCGGCCACCTTGGTGGCCACCACCAGCTTCTCACGCGCGCCGGGGTTCTTCGCGAACCAGTTGCCGATGATGGTCTCGGTGGCGCCGAAGGTCTCGGCCTTGGCGGGCACCGCGTACATCTCGGCGGTGTCGATGAAGTTCACGCCCCGGGCCAGCGAACGGGCGAGGATGTCGTGGGAATCGGATTCATTGACCTGTTCACCAAAGGTCATGGTGCCCAGGCAAATGGGGGTGACGTGCAGATCGCTCTGACCGAGCTGGATGGTTTTCATGCGGACTCCGTTGGCAAGCCGCGCAGTTTACGGGTTGCCGGCAAAGTCTGCAGGCCTGTGCCTGAACACCGGCCTCCGCCCTTACCCCGACAGACCCCAGACGCTGCGCAGCAGCTGCAGCGTGGCCACGATGGCCGGGTCGTGCTCGGCTGCGCGCGGGTATATGAAGCTCAAGAGCGCCCCCACCCGGGCATGCGGCCAGATCACCACCTCGCCACGTTCGCTGGCAGGCAAGGCCACGTCCTCGCGCAGCAGCGACAGGCCCACGCCCGCACGCACCAGGCTTTGCGGCAAAGAGACCTCGTCGGACTCAATCACCTGGTGCGGCGTGAGACCCTGGCGCGCGAACATGTCGCGCATCAGCGTCTGCACATGGTGCAGCGGCGGCGCACCGATCCAGGGCATGGCCGCGATGTCGCGCCAACCCGCATGCAGCACCTGTGGCGCCTGGCTGGCCGGTCCGGCAATGCGGTAGTGGATGGTCTGTAGCGCCAGCCCCATCACCTCGCGCGGGATGTTGGGGCCGATGTAGAAGGCACCCTGCAGCAGCCCCGCCGCGACCTGCTCGCGCAGTTCTTCGGCCGGGCCATTGCGCGTGCGTATTTCCAGCAACGGCAAGGTGCGCACCAGCGCGCCGAGCAGCGAGCCCAGGCGCAGGGTGTCGGGGTCGGCCACCGTGCCCAGGGTCAGCGAGCCGGTGACCTCGCCCTGCAGGTCGCGCGCCTTGCCCAGCAGGTGCCCGGCGGCCGTGAGCACGTTCTCGGCATCGGACAGCAAGGCCTCGCCGGCCCGCGTGAGGCTGATACGGCCCGGCCGCCGGTCGAACAGGGCCACGCCCAGTTCCTCTTCCAGCGCCTTGATCTGGGCGGTGATGGCCGGCTGGGTCAGGTGCAGCGCTTCGGCGGTGCGCGTCACATGGCCGAGCTTGGCCGCCGTGACGAAGGCACGCAGTTGGTAGATCTCCATGCCGGTCAGGCCACGGAGAAGCAGAAGAAGAAGAAGAAAGGTTCAGGCATCGGGCTGCATTGTGGCGTGGTCACACCTTCTTACTGGTCCAGAAAGCGCACCTGCGTGGGCTCGATGCCCAGGCGTACCTCCGAGCCGGGCGCGAACATGGCCAGCCCGGCATAGTGCGGCTGGTCGGTGACCATGGCCACCTCCCCCACGCGCACCCGGTAGCGCGAGAACTCGCCCAGGAACTCGGCGCTCTCCACCAGACCGTTGAGCCACAGGCGCGAGGCATCGACCTGCTCGTCGCGCACGCGGATGCTCACCTGGTGCGGGCGGAAGGCCATGGCCGCAGCGCCCACGGCCGGCGGGTCGGCCGGCCGGGGCAGCGTGAGGTTTCCGAGGCCATCGACGCGGAACACCAGCGTCTCGCCGCCCACGGAAACCACCTGCCCCTCGAGCAGGTTGGCCGTGCCCACGAAGCCCGCCACGAAGCGGTTGATGGGAAAGTCGTACAGCCCCGTGGCGGCCCCCACCTGCTGCAGGATGCCCTTGTCCAGCACGGCCATGCGGTCGGCCGTGGTCATGGCCTCCTCCTGGTCATGGGTGACGAAGATCGTGGTCAGCCCGAGCTTGCGCTGCAGGTTCTTGAGCTCCTCGCGCATCTGCACACGCAACTGCTTGTCCAGGTTGGACAGGGGTTCGTCGAGCAGCAGCAGCTTGGGCTCGATCACCACGGTGCGCGCCAGCGCCACGCGCTGCTGCTGCCCACCCGAGAGCTGCCCGGGCCGGCGCTGCGCGTAGTCACCCAGGCCCACCAGCTCCAGCACCGCGCCCACCTTGCGGCGGATGGCATCCTTGGTCTCGCGCCGCTCCACCAGGCCGAAGGCCACGTTGTCCCACACCGTCATGTGGGGCCACAGCGCGTAGTTCTGGAACACCATGCCCACGTTGCGCGCGTGTGGCGGCGTGCCGGTGATGTCCTGCCCGTCCACCAGCAGCTCGCCGCGCTGGTGCTGGTTGAAGCCTGCGATCAGGCGCAGCAGGGTCGACTTGCCCGAGCCCGAAGGGCCCAGCAGGGCGAAGAACTCGCCGGGTTCGATGCGCAGGTTGACGTCGCGCAGCACCTCGGTGCTGCCATAGCTCAGGCTGATGTGCCGGGCGTCGAGAGAGACTTTGTTCAGATGCATGGAATGTTCACCCCTGTTTGGCCTGCACCGTGGTGCGCGAGCGCTCCACGAAGCGGTGCGAGAAATAGGTACCCAGCCCCACCACCACGACGGCCAGCACACCCAGCGCCGCGCCCGGGCCGCGGCCCGAGATGCTCTGCATGTACAGGTAGATGCCGTAGCTCATGGGCGCCTGGCTTTGTGCCGACGAGAGAAGGATGGTGGCCGAAAGCTCCACCGCCGCCGTGATGAAGCTGGTGACGAAGCCCGCGAGAATGCCGCCCATCATCAACGGCACCATGACGCGGCGGATGGTGGACAGGCGCGACGCCCCCAGGCTCTGCGCCGCCTCTTCCAGCGACACATGCACCTGCTGCAGCGCCGCCATGCACGAGCGCAGCGCATACGGCAGGCGCCGCACCGCGTAGGCCAGCATGATCAGCACCCAGGTGGTGACCACCGGCGTATCGGTGAACGGCAGGTTCACGCCCTTGAACATGCGCAGGTAGCCAATGGCCAGCACCAGCCCCGGGATGGCCAGCGCGGCCGACGCCAGGTAGTCGAGCCAGCGGCGTGCCGGCAGCTGCGTGCGCAGAATCAGGTAGGCAATCGAGGTGCCGATCACCACGTCCAGCCCGGCCGCGATGAAGCAGTAGAGCAGCGTGTTGCCTATCATCTGCTTGGAGTCGGTGAACACCGTGGCGTAGTGCTCCAGCGTGTAGGAATCGGGCAGCACCGAGAAGCTCCACACCTTGGAGAACGACATCAGCAAAATGCCGATGTGCGGCGCCAGCGTGACCACCAGGATGAGCCCTATCCAGCCATAGGCCAGCACCGACTCCCACGCCGACAGCCGCCTGCGCTGCAGCGAGCTACCGCCCTTTTGCAGGGTGGCGTAATCCTTGCCCCTCATCACGCGCGCGGCCATCCACAGCGCGAGGATCGAGAAGGCGATCATGATCACGCTGATCACATAGCCCAGCGGGTCGTCGATGCCTACCGAAGTGATGCGCAGGTAGGCCTGGGGCGCGAGCATGTTGGTCACGCCCATCACCAGCGGCGTGCCCAGGTCGTCGAACACCTTCACGAAGACCAGCGCCGCACCGGCCAGGTAGCCCGGCATGGCCAGCGGGAAGATTACGCGGCGGAACAGCCGCCAGCCGCGCGCGCCCAGGTTCAGGGCCGACTCTTCCATGGCCCCGTCGATGTTGCGCATGGAAGCCACCAGGTTCAGCAGGATGAACGGAAAGTAGTGGATGCTCTCGACGAAGGTGACTCCCACCAAGCCATCCATGATGGGAATGGTGAAGCCCAAATACTCATTGAGCAACAGGTTGAGGGAACCATTGCGCCCGAAGATCAGCTGCAGCGCCACCGCCCCGACAAAGGGCGGCATGATCAGCGGCAGCACGCCCAGCGTCTGGATCAGCAGCGCCCCGCGAAACTCGAAGCGCACCGTGAGGTAGGCCAGCGGCACCGCGATCAGGCTGGCAAAGAACACGCTCGCCAGTGATACCACGAGGCTGTTGAAGAACGACTCGCGGAACACCGACTGCTCAAAGAAATTGGCGAAATGCCCAATGGTGAGCGCACCCGTTTCGTTGATGAAAGCGGTGTAGACCACCAGGCCCACCGGTATCAGCAGGAACAGCAGGAGGAAGGCCAGAATCAGCCCGAAGGCGACCCAGGGCCCCACACCCGTGAGGGCGTGCAGCAGACGGCGCGGGCGGGCCGCACCGGGCCCGGCGGCGCCGGGTTCGGAATAGACAGCAGACATGGTGGTGGCTTCCCGGCACCCCTGTGGGGCGCCCAGGGCGCGGGTGCGCCGGGTTGGAGAGAGGGTTGCAGACCCTTTTACTTGGCCATGCCCTGGGCTTGCTGCGCCAAGCCCCGCGCGCGCTCATAGTTCTCGCGCGCCTTGGTGGCCCACAGCTGCTCCAGGCCCGTGAGCTGCTTGGAGACCTCGACATCGCGCCGGTTCTTGCGGAACAGCGCCAGGAACTCCTCGTTCTTCACGTTGCTTTCGCCCACCAGTGCGGTGTAGGCCAGGCTGCGCGCCTGCTGCAGCAATTCGGCGCCCTTGGCGTTGGGCTTGGCCTTCAAGGCCTTGTCCGCATCATGGATGGCGCGGGTGGCGGCCTGCAGCTCCTTCAGGCGAAAGGTCACCATCTGGTCGAACAGGCTGGTCACCACCTGGTAGCGGTTCTCAGACAGCACGGCATCGAACTGCACCTTGGCGCGCTGCGCCACCTCCTGCGGCACGGGGTAGCCTGCGGGTGCCTTGAGGCTGCTGTAGGGCAGGATGGGCAGGCGGCTGATCTTGGGATCGAACAGCAGTTGCTGCCCTTCGGTGGACATGCTGAAGGCCATGAACTTCTTGGCCTCGTCCGTGTTCTTGCCGCCCGCGATCAACGCGATGTTGGCTGGCACCACGGCCGTCATGGCCGGGTAGACGAAATCCACCGGAAAGCCCGAGTACTTGCCCGCCAGGCCAAAGAAGTCGATCACGATGCCGATGCCGTACTGGCCGTTGTTCACGCCATCGGGCACGGCAAAGCTGCGGTCGGTCACGGCGGCGGCATTGCCCATCATGGCCAGCAACTGGGCCCAGCCCTTGTCCCAGCCCTCGCCCTGCAAAATCGTCTCCACCGTGAGCTGCGTGGTGCCCGAGCGCGATGGCGAGGAGATGGCCACGTGGCCGAAGTATTCAGGGCGCGTGAGGTCGGCCCACTCCTTGGGCGCAGGCAGCTTGTTGGCCTGCAGGTAGCGGGTGTTCCACATGATGCCGTAGCCCGCCAGCGCCTGGCCGTAGTACAGGCCCTGCGGGTCGTTGAGCGGGTAGTTGCCGATCTTGGCCGGCGCGGCGGGGTTCTTGGTGTCCGGTGCAGCCTGCAGCAGCTTGTTGCGGGCCAGCACCTCGAACGCATCGGGGGCCGAGGCCCACATGATGTCGGGCCGCTGGCCCTCGGGCAGCTCACGCACATAGGCAATCGCCGCCGTGGTGTTCTTGTTCAGGATCTCGATCTTGATGCCCGGGTTCTTGGCCTCGAAGGCTTTCTGGTACGCGGTGGTGAGTTCCTTGGGAAAGGACGTGAGCACCGTCACGGTGCCCGCCTGGGCGCCCTGCACGGCACACAACAAACCGGCGGCCAGGGCCCCCGCACAAAGAATGCGCTGCATGGATGTCTCCTCTATGTTCTAGTGGCCCCAATGTAGGCGGCCCGGTCACCGGCCGCCAATCATTGTTTCTGATGCGGTACATCAGTCGCACGGCCTGTCGGGTTATCACCTAGAACGAGAAGACCCCCTGCATTCAACGCTCCATCAGCCCATTCGACGGCAGCGTTTCATCGAGCAGCTTGCGCCCCGCCTCCACCCCCGCCACGGGCAGGCCCTTGGGATCGAGCAAGCCCACCTGCACCAGCACGCTGGCCTGGTCCCAGTAGATGTGCTCGTGAAAGAGCTTGTCGCCGCGAAACTTCACCACCGCCAAGAGCGGTATCTCCACGCGCCGGCCGGTGGGCGCCACGCCCGGCAGCATCCACGGGATCTCGGTGGTGTGGGTGAAGCAGAACAGCATCTCGTCAACCACCTGCGTGGCCCCCACCGTGCGCGAGATCGGCGTGAGGCTGGTGTCGGGCGGGTTGCTGTTGACGAAGTGGCGCGTGTAGAAATCGTGCAGGTGGCTGTGGCCCACGCCGCCCGTCATGGTGGGGATGTGGTTCACATAGGGCTCGGCCACCATGGTGGACATGGTGGCGTCCACGTCGCGCGTGGCGAACTCGTATTCGCAGTGCTTGTCCCACAGCGCCGACAGGTCGTAGTGCGGGCCCATGGCGCGCCGCAGCGCGGCCACGCTGCGCTGGTGCGCCATGAGGGCCGAGGGCTTGTGGAAATGGTCGCCGCCCACCCGCGCAAATGCGTGGTCGGTGCCGGGGTAGACGTACAGCTCCACGTTCTCGCGGCCCGACAGGGCCTGCACGATGGCCTCGCGCGCAGTGGGCGGGCAAAAGCCATCGAGCTCGGCGATGTGCAGCACCAGGCGGCACTGGATGTCACTGGCCTCGGCCAGCGCGGCCTCGATGCCCACGCCGTAATAGCCCACGGCCACGTCGGCATCGGTGCGGCAGGCCGCCAGGTAGGCCAGCTTGCCGCCCAGGCAAAAGCCCAGCACGCCCACCTTGCCGCCGTGCGCGCGGACCTCGGGGCGCGCACGCAGCGCCGAGATGGCCGTCTGAAGGTCCTGCACGCCCTTGGCCTCGTCAAAGCCCTGGTAGAACCCGAAGGCGCGCGGCATGTCGCTGGCGGCGTCCAGCTCCACGGCAGGCTCCTGGCGCCAGAACAGGTCGGGCACCAGCACCACATAGCCTTCCTCGGCGTAGTAGTCGGCCACATCGCGCATGGTGGCGTTCACGCCGAAGATCTCCTGCGCGAGCACCAGCCCAGGGCCGCTGCCGCTGGCGGGGGTGGCAAGGTAGGCGCGAAAGCTGCCGCTGCCGTCTGCAGCGTCGAGCGTAGTCCATTGTCCTGGCATGGTAGGGTTCCTTATGGTCTTGGGTTCGTGGGAGTTTCAGGAAGCGGTAGCACCGGGCACGGCCTGCGACGCACCAGCCGCAGGGGATGCACCGGCATGCCGCGCCAGCAGTTGCCGCGTGACCACAGCATAGTCCGCCGGGTCCACCGGCCCCAGCCACTGCTTGAAGCGGGTGAGCACGCCCAGGGGCAAACCCATGTCCTGCAGCAACTCGTCGATGTTGTGCACCGAGAACGGGATGATGTTGGTGCCCTTGGAATGCTTGCCGTCGGTGCGCTCCTCCATCCAGGCCAGGCGCCGGTCGATCTGCGCGTTCATCTGGTCTGGGGGTGGCAGCTGCAGCCCGCCGCGCAGGTGGTTGGCCAGCCATAGCGCACCGATCTCGCAGTTGAGCTGGCTGAAGAACGAGGAGTTGTAGCCATTGAACGCCAGGCGCGGCATGCCCACGGGCAAAATGGAGCGGTACAGCCGGAAGTTGCCGCGCGCATCGGTCACGCGCTGCAGCACGCTGCCGTCGAAGAAAGGCACCTGCTGGTGCCAGCCCGTGCCGCAGACCACGATGTCGGCGGGCACCGTCTCGCCAGTGCTCAGCACGGCCTGGCCGGGCTGCAGCGTACGGATGCTCACGCCCTTGCGCACACCCAGTTCGCCGGCAGCCACCTTCTCATAGAAGCCGTCGGTCACCAGGCTCACGGTGCTGCGGGCAATGGTCTCCAGCGGGGTGCCCGGATGCAGGCCGATCTCGCGCAATTTGAGCTGGCGCGTGACCACCGATTCCACGCTGCCCAGCATGGAGTTGCGCACCGGCAGGCCCGGGCCGTGCAGGAATTTCTCGAAGCCCTTGGGTTCGATGTACTTGAACAGCGCCTCGCCCATGCGCGTGAGCAGCAGGAACTTGAAGTTCAGCACGTTCATGAACTTCTTGGGGATCTTCCAGATCAGTTGGCGCGCGAGCACCGTGGTGCTGGCGCTGTCGGCCGCAATCGCATTGGCCACGTCGCACGACGATTTGCCGTAGCCCACCACCAGCACATGCTTGCCGCGCGCCTCGTTCGCGTCGTTGAACTCGCTGGTATGGCACACGCGCCCGCCCGCAGCCACGAAGGCATCCGCGCCCGGGTACTGCGGCACGGCCGGCTCGCTGAAGATGCCGTTGCACACCACCAGGTAGTCGAAGCGGTGCACCTCGGCCGGCAAGGCGCCGCCCTGGCCGGCTGCTGCTCGGCGCGCCTTCAGGGTCCACACGCCGGCCTCTTCGTCCAGCACGGCGCTCTCCACCGTGGTGGACATGCGCAGGTGCGGCACCAGTCCGAAGTGCTCGGCATACGACTGCAGGTAGGCCTGCACCTGCTGGCCCGAAGGCCACTCGGGGTAGCTGGCCGGCATCGGAAAATCCGACAGCGCATAGGTAGTGCGCGGGTTCTGCGTGGTCAGGCCCGGGTAGCGGCGCGAAGCAGCCCAGACGCCGCCCACGTCGGGCTCCTTCTCGAACACAGTCACCTCGAAGCCGAAGGCGCGCAGCACCTTGGCGGTGGAAAGGCCGGCAAAGCCGGCACCGATGATGCCTACAGATCGGATGGTCATGGCTTATCCTTTACGACATGAGCTTGGGGATGGCAGGCTCGTACGACTCGGGCCCCATGGCGGAGTAGCCGCCGTCGCATGCATAGTCGGCACCGGTCACGAAGCTGGCCAGGTCCGAGCACAGGAAGAGCACCACGTTGGCCACCTCGGCCGGGTCGCCCACGCGGCGCAGCATGTGGAACGGGGCGGCCACGCGGTCGGTCTTGGCGCGGTCGCCGCCGGTGAGCTGGTCCATGATGGCCGACCAGGTCCAGCCGGGCGAGACGCTGTTCACGCGCACGCCCTCGGCCGCCAGGTCCATGGCCATGCTGCGCGTGAGCTGCACCATGGCCGCCTTGCCCACCGGGTACAGCCAGCGCCCAGTCTGCGCCACGCCCGAGGAGATGCTGGTGAAGTTGACCACCGCCCCGCCCCCGGCCTGTTGGAAATGCGGGCGCACGGCCTTGAGCACCATCACCGCACTGACCAGGTTGACGTTGAGCGAGGCCAGCCAGTCCTCGCGCGGCGAGGCGATGCCATCGTCCAGGTACGAGCAGGCCAGGTTCACCAGGTAGTTCACCCCGCCGTGGCGCTCGGCGGCCAGGGCCACGCAGGCGGCCACCTGGGCGTCATCGGTGATGTCGGTACGGCTGAACAGCACCCCGACCCCCAGCTCGTCCGCCAGCGCCTGCCCGGCCTCGGCGTTGATGTCGGCCACCACCACCCGCACCCCAGCCTGGTGCAGGGCACGCACCACCCCGGCGCCGATGAGGGTGGCGCCCCCGGTCACGATCGCGCTCTTGCCGCGCATGCTGTCGAATCCCTGGACCATGCTGACTCCTGTGTTGTCCGAAACATGTTGCAGTGCATCAGCGGTAACACGCCGTCACATCCGCCCTGTGCACCCGGGTGCTAACGCTCTTGCGCAGCACCCGGGGCCTGCACAAGAATAGAAAGGCAGCCCGCGCATCCGCATCCCGAAAGCGCAGGGCGTATCCCGCAAACGCATGTTTTCGCGCCCCCTGCCGTGGCGTGTTTCGTGCTTGCCCAAGAACCAACACCCCACCGGCCGAACCGCATGCACACCGCCCAGCAGAGCAGCACCGCGCACCCGCTACCGCTGGAGCGCTTTCGCCTGTTCGACAGCCACGACCTGGACGAGGCGCGCGAGTTCGTTGGCCGCGTGTTCTGCCCGCACGAGCTGGCGACCCTGCACCGGGGCGCGCAGCTCGATGCCTGCCACCACAGCGTGCCCCTGCACCGCGATGCCAGCCTGAACTACGTGCAGTACGGCCCGGCCGTGCGCATCGAGCCGGGCCACCTGGGCGGCTTCTACCTGCTGCAGATACCGCTGCGCGGTGGCGCCACGGTGCGTTGCGGCGGCCAGGCGGTGGAATCGCATGCGCTCATGGCCTCGCTGCCCTCGCCCACCGAGCCGCTGTCCATGCGTTGGCACGAGGACAGCCCGCAGTTCATCGTCAAGATCGACCGCGAGGCCTTGCATACCCGCCTGTCGGCCCTGCTGCAGGCACCGGTGCAGCAGCCTCTGGTGTTCGAGCTCGGGGTGGACCTGGCCCAGCCCGCGCTCATGGGCATGGCCAGCTTCATCGCCTACCTGCGATCGGCGGTGGAGACCAATGCCTTCCTGCTGGGCCACCCGGTGCTGGCCGAACAGGCCGAAAACCATCTGCTCACCAGCCTGCTGCTGTCCACGCAGCACAACTATTCACAGGCCCTGGCGGCCGGCACGGCCATGCCGGGCAGCGCACCCGTGGTGCTGCCGCGCGTGGTCAAGCGCGCGCAGGAGTTCATGCACAGCCGGCTGGAGCTGCCCATCACCCTGGCCGAGGTGTGCGCGCATGTAGGCGTCAGCGCCCGGTCGCTGCAGCAGACGTTTGCCCAGTGCACAGGCAAGAGCCCCATGGCCTTCCTGCGCGAGTTGCGGCTCGATGCGGCGCGCGCGGCACTGCAACAGCCCTCTCTGGCAGAGCGTTCCCCGCAGGTCTCGGACATCGCTGCGCGCTACGGCTTCTTTCACCTGGGCCACTTTGCCGAGGGCTACCGCAGGCGCTTTGGCGAGACCCCGTCGGACACCCGCCAGCGCAACGGCCAGCCCCACTGAATCCGGCTCACCCCGGCTGCGCCACGAAGGCATCGGCAAAGAACGCCATGGGCCGCATGCCCGCCAGCGCGGCGAAGTCGTGCCGGGCAGCGTCCACCATGGCCGGTGCACCACAGGCATACACCTCGTGCTGCGACAGGTCCGCATGGTCCTGCAGCACGGCCTGGTGCACCCAGCCGGTGCGGCCGGCCCAGGCATCGGCCTCGGGCGCATCCGACAGCACGGGCACATAGCTCAGGCGGCCCTGCAGGGCCTGCTCCCACTCCAGGCACAGGCCGTGCAGGTACAGATCGGCCCGCGCACGGCCGCCCCAGTAGAGGTGCACGCGGCGTTCGCTGCCGGCTGCAAGCAATTGCTCCACCAGCGCTTTCACGGGCGCGAAGCCGGTCCCGCTGGCCAGCAGGATGGCCGGCGCCTGCGATGCGCCATCGTGCATGCCGAAGGTTCCGAACGGTCCCTCGATGCGCAGCACGTCACGCACCTTGAGCTTGCCGAACACCTGGTCGGTGAACAGGCCGCCCGGCAGGTGGCGGATATGCAGTTCCAGCAGCTCCTGCCCGTCACGGGCCGGCGTGGCCAGCGAGTAGCTGCGCCGGCGGTTGCCAGGCAGCAGCACGTCCACATACTGGCCGGCTGCATAGTGCAGGCGCTGGCCTGCCGGGGGCTGCAGCTGCACGCGCATGACATCGGGCGCCAGGCGCTCCATGGCCACCACGCGCACCGGCAGCTTGCGCACGCCGATGCCGGGGATGTGGGGAATCTCGGCGCATTCGATGCGCAGGTCGCTTTTCGCCTGCGTGCAGCACAGCAGGTATACGCCCTGCCCGGCTTCGTCCGGCGCCAGGGCAGCAGGCTGCGCGCCGGGCAGGCACGCCGCCTTGCCACCGACCACCCGGGCACGGCAGGCGCCGCAGGTGCCGGTCTTGCACTGGTGGGGCAGCAAGATGCCCTGGCGCAGGGCGGCGTCGAGCACGCTTTCGCCCGCCTGGCTGGTGAAGGCCTTGCCCGAAGGTAACAGGGTGATGGCATGCACAGGCACTTCGGCCACGGCTGCGCCGACCTCTTCGATCATCTGCATGGGAAACCCTTGGTGGCTTAGACGGTGAGGTAGCGCGACCACAGGCTGCGGTCGGCATTGAGCGCGGCGGAATCGCCCTGCCAGACCACGCGCCCGCGTTCCAGGATCACATGGCGGTCGGCCAGTCCCACCAGGCGGTGCACGTACTTGTCGACCACCAGAATGGTCTGCCCGGCGGCCTTGAGCGTGGCCAGGCAGCGCCAGATCTCCTCGCGGATGACCGGGGCCAGGCCCTCGGTGGCCTCGTCCAGGATGAGCAGGCGCGGGTTGGTCGACAGCGCCCGGCCGATGGCCAGCATCTGCTGCTCGCCACCCGAGAGCTGGTTGCCCAGGTGGTTCTGGCGCTCCTTGAGGCGAGGGAACACCCCGTAGATGCGCTCCATATCCCAGGCATCGCGCAGGCCGTTGCGGTGGTCGGCAAAGGCCAGCAGGTGCTCGCGCACCGTGAGGTTGGGGAACACGTGGCGCCCCTCGGGCACGATGGCCAGGCCCAGGCGGGCGATGGCGTCGCTTTTCATCGCCCCGGTAGCCTGCCCCGCAAAGCGGATGCCGCCGGCCGTGGGGCGCAAGGCCCCTACCAGGGTCTTGATGGTGGTGCTCTTGCCCATGCCGTTGCGGCCGAGCAGGGACACCACCTCGCCTGCAGCGATGGCCAGGTCGATGCCGAAGAGCACCTGGCTCACGCCGTAGCCGGCCTCCAGGCCCTGGCAGCTCAGCAATGGCTCGGGCGCACTCATGGGGTCGTCTCCAGGGTTTCGGTGCCCAGGTACACGGCCTGCACCTCGGCGTTGTTGCGGATCTCGTCGGGCGTGCCGGCAGTGAGCACCCGGCCATAGACCAGCACCGAGATGCGGTCGGCCAGGCGGAACACGGCCTCCATGTCGTGCTCGATCAACAGCACGGCCATGTCCTTGCGCAGGGTTTCGATGAGCTGCACCATCTGCAGCGATTCGTCAGGCCCCATGCCGGCCATGGGCTCGTCCAGCAGCAGCAGCTTGGGGGCCGATGCCAGCGCCAGCGCCACATCCAGCGTGCGCTGCGCGCCATGCGGCAGGGCTCCGGCGGTCTCGCCCATGCTGCCTTGCAGCCCAACCCGCTCGGCCAGCCGGTCGGCGGTCTCGTACAGGCCGCGCGCCTGCGAGCGCGGCTGCACAAAGCGAAAGCTCGACCCGCTGTGCGCCTGCACGGCCAGCAGCAGGTTGTCGCGCACGCTCTGTTTCGGAAAGATGCGCGTCACCTGGAAGCAGCGCGACAGCCCCTCGGCCACGCGGCGGTGCATGGGCAGCGCGGTGATGTCGGCACCGTCGAGCAGCACCCGGCCCGCGTCGGGCGCCAGCAGGCCCGAGATCTGGTTGACCAGCGTGGTCTTGCCGGCGCCGTTGGGGCCGATGAGGGCATGCACCTCGCCGTGCGCCACCGAGAGGTCCACATGGTCGGTGGCCAGCAGGCCGCCAAAGCGCTTGACCAGGCCCTGCACTTGAAAAAGGCTCATCGCGGGCTCCTTGCGCGCAGGTCTGCCAGCGCCGCCAGGCCCTTGGGCGCATACAGCGCGGTGGCGATCAACAAAACGCCCAGCGGCATGTGCCAGTAGTCGGTGTGCAGCTTGAGCACCTCTTCGAGCGCAAGCCACACGGCCGCGCCCAGCGGCCCGCCCCAGCGCCGGCCCAGGCCGCCGATGACGACCATCACGATCAAGGTGGCCGATTGCGTCCAGTGCATCATCGACGGGCTCACGAAGCTGTTGCCCGTGGCCAGCAGCGCACCCGCCAGGCCGGCGACGGCACCGGCCAGCGTGAAGGCCGCCAGTTGTAGCAGGTACACCGGGTAGCCCAGGGCACGCATGCGGGTTTCGTTGTCGCGGATGCCCGCCAGCGCCGCGCCGAAAAGCGAGGCCGTGGCCCGGTCCAGCCACCACAGCACCAGCGCCACCAGGGCCAGCACCACCCAGTACAGCGTGGGCTCATGCATCACATCGAGGCCCAGGCCCAGCGCCGGCCGCATGGGCAGCGTGTAGCCATCGTCGCCGCCATAGCTGCGCAGCGAGACGAACACGAAGTACAGCATCTGCGCGAAGGCCAGGGTGATCATGATGAAGTACACGCCCTTGGTGCGCAGCGAGATGGCGCCCACCAGCGCCGCCACCAGCGCGGCAGCAGCCATGGCAGCGCCCCAGACGACCCAGGCCGAGGTAGCGCCCGCATCGCTGAGCACCACCACCGCATAGGCGCCCACGCCCACGAAGCCCGCATGCCCCAGCGCCACCATGCCGCCAAAGCCCATGATGAAATTCAGGCTGGCGGCGGCCAGCGCCACCACCAGCACCCGGCGCACGAAGCCGATGTAGAAATCCAGGCCCAGGGCCGATGCCACCAGCGGGAACAGCGCCAGCGCCACCAGCAAGGCCAGCGTCAGCACTGCGCCGCGCCAGCGCGGCACGGCGCAGTCCGCAGGCAGGTAAGAAGTCAGGGAAGCGGACATGGTGGCTCAGGCCTTGGCAGAAAACAGCCCCGCGGGGCGAAAGCTCAGCACCGCCGCCATCAGGGCGTACATGGCCACCTCGGCGCACAGCGGCCCCAGGTCGGCGGCCACGGCGGGCGGCAGGGTGGCACGCAGCAGCAGCGGCAAGAAGGCGCGGCCGATGGTGTCCACCAGCCCCACCAGCAGCGCAGCCACGAAGGCCCCGCGCACCGAGCCGATGCCGCCGATGACGATGACCACCAGTGCCGGGATCAGGATGGCCTCGCCCATGCCCACCTGCACCGCCATCAGCGGGCCCATGAGGGCCCCCGCCAGGGCGGCCAGCGCCGCGCCGAGCACGAAGATGCCGCTGAACACGCGCTTGACGCGCACACCCATCAGCTCGGCCATCCAGCGGTCCGATGCCCCCGCACGCACCAGCATGCCCACGCGGCTGTGGTTGACCAGCAGGTACAACAGGCCCGCCACCAGCACCCCGGCCGCCAGCACCACCAGCCGGTACGAGGGGTAAGGCAGGCCGGCGATCAACTCCACCGGGCCCGACAGCAGGGCGGGCGTGGGCGCCATCACCGGCGATGGGCCCCAGACCATCTTCACCGCATCGTCGGCCACGAGGATCACGCCGAAGGTGGCCAGCACCTGAGCCAGGTGGTCGCGCCCGTAGAGGCGGCGCATCAGCGTCACCTCCAGCAGCACGGCCACCAGCACCGTGGCGGCCGCCGCCACCAGCACCGCCCCCGCGAACGAACCGCTGTGCACATGCACGGTGGCCGCCACGTAGGCGCCCACCATGAACAGCGAGCCGTGCGAGAGGTTCATCACGTCCATGATCCCGAAGACCAGGGTCAGGCCCGCTGCGATCAGGAAGAGCATGAGCCCATAGCCGGCTCCGTTGAGCAACTGCTCGATGACGAGGATCGGATTCATGGCGTGAAGGGGCTGCGCAGGGGCAATCGTGGCAAGGTCACTTCAGCGGGCACTGGGCGGAGAAAGCGTCGCCGTAGTTCTCCAGCACCGTCTTGATGGTCTTGTTGGTCACGCGGCCTTCGGCGTTCTTGCCGATGGTGCGCAGGTAGAAGTTCTGCACCGGGTAGTGGTTGTTGGCATAGCGGAAGCTGCCGCGCACCGAGGGGAACTGCGCCTTGGCCAGGGCCTTGACCAGGGCCTCGCGGTCGGCCACCTTGCCGCCCACGGCCTTGACGGCCGAGTCCATGGCGCTGATCACGTCGAAGGCCTGCGCAGCGTAGATCGACGGGTAGCGCCCGCCGTATTCCTTGCGGAAGGCGGCCACGAAGGCCTTGTTGGCCGCGTTGTCCAGGTCATGCGCCCAGTGCGAGGTGTTGAACAGGCCCAGCATGGGCTCGCCCACCGCGCCGATGATGTCCTCGTCGGCTGAGAAGCCGCTGGTCACCAGCATGATGTCCTTGGACAGCCCCGCACCCACGAACTGCTTGATGAAGTTGATGCCCATGGCACCGGGCAAAAAGAAGTACACCGCCTCGGGCTTGGCGGCGCGCAGTTGCGCCAGCTCCGTTGCATAGTCGATCTGGCCGACCTTGGTGTACATCTCGTCGGCCACCGTGCCCTTGAACTTGCGCTTGAAGCCCGTGAGCCCGTCCTTGCCGGCAGGGTAGTTGGGAGCGATCAGCACCATGCGGCCAAAGCCGCGGTCGGCCGCGAACTGGCCCGCGGCCTCGTGGTACTGGTCGTTCTGGTAGGCGGTGCCGAAGAAGTAGGCATTGCACTGCGCACCGGCCAACTGGCTCGGGCCGGCGTTGTTCGACAGGTAGGGCACCTTGGCCGCGAACAGCGTGGGTGCCACGGCCAGCGCGACATTGGAGGCGATGGGGCCGGTGAACAGGTCGATCTTCTCGCGCTGCACGAAGCGGTCCACCAGCTGCTTGGCCTGGTCGGGGCTGCCGGCCATGTCGGTCTGCACGAACTCCACCGGCTGGCCACCGAGCTTGCCGCCCAGTTGCTTGATGGCCAGGTTGAAGCCGTCGCGCGCATCGGCGCCGGGGCCGGCGAACGGGCCCGAGATGTCGAGCGCCATGCCGACCTTGATGGGGCCCTGCTGCGCCGTTGCTGTGAAGCTTGCGCAGGCCGCCAGGGTGGCCAGGGCGGCTGCGCCCAGCCGGTTGCGAAGCGAGGTGCGGGAGAGTTGTACCATCTTCAATCCTTATCCATCATCAAAAGGGAAACCAAAAAGCCGGGAGCGCTGCGGCCGCGGTGCGTCAAAGCCCCACTTCGACCCGCCCTGCCACCACGCGCACCGGGAACGTGCGCACCGCTTCGGTGACAGGCGCCTTGCAAGGCGCCCCCGTGCGGATGTCGAAGGTGCCCTGATGCAAGGGGCATTCCACACAGCCGTCTTCCACCCAGCCGTCGGACAATTTGGCGGCGCCGTGGGTGCACAGGTCGTACAGGGCGAACAGCCCCTCCCCGTCGCGGAACACCGCCACGGGCAGGCCATCGACCACCACGGGCCACACGGCACCGTCCGGGAAGTCCTCCGGCTCGCCCACGTCGTGCCAGGCTGCCACCATTGCTGCTGCAGCAGCTGCAGCGTCGGCGGTGTCCACCGCGCCCTGTTCCAGTGCGTTGTCGGTCGTTGTCTGCATGGCGCTGGTCCTCAGATGGGGGTGGCAAGCAAGGTGGCCACGCGCGAGGTGTCGTAGACCACGCGCTTGCTGCGGTAGCGCCATTCGCCTTCGTGCAGCACCACCTCGTCGAGGTAGGTGCCGGCCTGGTACACGCTCGAATCGCCAGCCGTGCCGGTGATCACCACCACGTAGCTCGACTGGGTGTGCACCACGCCGTCCTTCACGGCAGTGATCACCAGCCCCGAGGTGCTGTGGCGGTACACGTGGTCTTCGAAGATGTTGGCGTTGCGCAGGGAGAGCACGCGGTCGCGCAGCATGCCAGCATTGCGGCAGTACATGATGGGCGCGGGAAAGCCGGCGTCGAAGTTCTCCTTGGGGATGATCTCGTAGCGGCCTTCCTCGACGAAGAAGCCGGGCCATTCTTCAAGGCGGTTGTTGTCCAGCACGCTCACGTAGCGGTGCTGCAGCTCCAGCAGTTCGGTCCACAGCTGCAGGCGCTCCTGGCGGCTGATGGCGACGGGGGCGGTGGGGGGTGTCATCGTGGTCATGGTGTGCGGTGCCTCAGTAGCCCATCAGTCCCTGGTAACCCACCCAGAAGCGGCGGATCAGGTTCTCGGTGATCACGGTGTCCATCTGCTCGGGCGCCTCGCGCGCCATGGCGATGTAGGAGTGCTTGTCGCCATCGCGCGCCGTGCCGCGTTGCACCAGCTCGGTGGCCTCGGTGTCTTCCATCGAGATGTAGCCGGCGGGGCCCACCAGGTTGGCCTGCAGCATGCGCAGCTCGCGCAGCTCGGGCGTGTCGTCGGCATAGCCGAAGAAATGGAACACCAGCTCGAAGTTGCCCGGCCCCTTGGGCAGCAGCTGGCGCGCCACCAGCGTGTTGTGGATCTGCTGCACCACCAGTTGCGGAAAGATCGGCTGGATGTGGTTGGTGGTCATCTCGTCGAACTCCTGGATCTGGCCCAGCAGCGCAGGTTCTTCGAGCGCAAAGCCTTCGTCCATGGAGCGGATGTTCTGCGCGCTGTAGGCGGCGGCGGTGTCCGTCTCCACCTCAGGCTTGGTCACGGTAATGATGCTGTGCAGGCCATGGTTCGCATCGGGGATGGAGCGCGCCTTCATCCCCACGCGAAAGATGTTGAAGGTGGTGTGGAACAGGTGCAGCAGGCTGGCGTGGTAGGGGTCCTTGACGTTCTCGAAGTACAGCTTCCAGTTCGATTGGGAGAACTGGCGCGTGCATCCCAGGTACTCGATGGGTTTGTGGAAGATGCGGTCGATCCACGGGCGCATCTGCTCGCCCAGGTACTCGGGCAGCGGCGGCGTGTCGTCGCTGAAGGTGGCGAACAGCAGGCCCTTGTAGCTGTCCACACGCAGCTTCTGCAGGCCGTGCTCTTCGGTCTTGAAATCCTTGGGCATGCCGACCATGCCCTTCTGGCCACGGCGAAACGGCACACCCTGCAGGTCGCCGTTGGCCGCAAAGCTCCACTGGTGGTACACGCAGGTGTGGCTGGCGGCGTTGCCGCGCTTTTCGCGGCAGACCATGGCGCCCCGGTGGGCGCAGCGGTTGACCCAGCAAGCCAGCCCCTCGGCCGTGCGCGTGACCACCACGGGGGTGTCGCCAACGAAGGTGGACTTGAAATCGCCCACGTTCGGGATCTCGGCCTCCAGCCCCAGAAAGCTCCACACCGGCCCGCGGAAAATGCGCTCCTGCTCGCTGTCGTACACCTCCTGCGAGCTGAACACCCGGTAGGGCACGTTGGAGCCATCGGGCTGCGGGAAGAACACCTGCCGCTGCGCCTTGAGCGAAACGGGTGGCGCGACTTCGACGACGGGGATTTCAGACATGGACGAGACCTCTTCGATTGGTATGCCTCCATGCTAGAAATCAACGCCCTGCCCCGCTATCCACTATCGGCACGCGGCGCTGCGGGCCTGTCCGGTTCTTGCAAATGTGCAGTGGCGCCCGCTCAATTGAAGCTGGTCTGGCTCGGCAGCTCGCCGAAGCGCTCGCGGTAGTAGCTCGAAAAGCGGCCCAGGTGGCCGAAGCCGAACTCCAGCGCCGCATCGGTCACGCAGTGGCCGGGGCGCTCCTGCAGGCGCGCACGCACCGCGTCGAGCCGCATGTTGCGCAGCAGCGCCATGGGTGATTCGCCATGGTGGCGCTGGCACAGCATGTTCAGGCCGCGCACGCTGACACCGGCGGCACGCGCCAGGTCTTCCAGCGCCACGGGCGCGCACAGGCGGCTGCGCATGTAAGCGTCGAGCCGGTCGAGCCGGCGCACATCGCCATGCGCGCCTGGCAAGGGGTTGCCGGCACCCGCGTCCAGCAAGGGCACCATGGGCGCCGCAGGCACCGGCACGCTCTGCGCGCAGGAGGCCAGGAACAGCGCCACGTTGCTCTCCATGTGGTCCACCCAGCGCGCATGCGCGGTGCTCTCCACCGCCTGCTGGCTCACGTGCAGCAACGATTGCATGAGAAAGTGCCACTGCTGGCCCTGCCCTGCGCTCAGCGGCAGCAGCGGGTGAACAAAGGTCGAATCACCCACCAGCGACTCGGGCGCCCAGGCGCGCAGCAACTGGCACGGCACCTTGAGGATGAGCTGGCGCGCGCCCTGCTGCCAGCGCATGTGCAGGTTGTGGCGCGGCGCGATCAGCGCGGCGGCGCCGGCAGGCAGGCGGATGGGCACGCCGTCGGACACCATCTCGGCCGTGCCCGAGAGCGACAGGTGCACCAGTACGAAGTCGTCGAAGGGGCGCGGGCGAATCTCCACCTCCGCACCGTATTGCAGCATGAACAGCTGCAGCTGGCGCACCCGCACCTTGGACAGCGAGGTGGCCACCGGCCCGCCGCACCATTTCAGCCCATGGTCCGAGAACTCGCGCGCCACCAGGTCATGGGAGTCCACCCGCAGGTCCGACGTGAACAGCGGGCGCTGCTGCAGCGCCGACAGATCCAGGGACAGGGCAGACATGGGAACCATCAGGCAAGACCTCGGCGTGGGTGGGGCGCGGCACGCATCGGGGCGCACCGCTTTGATTTGCGTCAACCTCAGCAATTTCCATACCCATGGCTCGGCAGGCGCCAATGCGACAACCCCGCAGCCACCACCGCCAGGCTGCCGACGTACCATAGCAGCAACGCCTGTTCACCCTTTCACCTCGCTTCCTCCATGTATTCCACCGTCCGCACCTCGCGCAGCGAGTTCGTCCCCATCCGCACCCTGAACTACCACGTCCGCCACTGGGGCGAGGTGTCGCTGGACAAGACCAAGACCCCGCTGGTCATGGTGCACGGCTGGATGGACGTGGGCGCCTCCTACCAGTTCGTGGTGGATGCGTTCTCGGCCGCATTCGCCGATGGCAGGCACATCATCGCGCCCGACTGGCGCGGCTTCGGCCTGAGCAAGTTGCCCACGCCCTGCGACCACTACACCTTTCCCGACTACCTGGCCGACCTGGACCTGCTGCTCGACCACTACGTGGGTGACCAGCCCGTGGACCTGGTGGGCCACAGCATGGGCGGCAACATCGCCATGATGTATGCGGGCGTGCGGCCCGAGCGCATCCGCCGCCTGGTCAACCTGGAGGGCTTCGGCATGCCCGCCACGAAACCCGACCAGGCGCCCAAGCGCTATGCCCAGTGGATCGACGAGATCAAGAAGCTGCAGACGGGCGACATGGCCCTCAAGGCCTACGATGGCGTGGACGGCGTGGCCCAGCGCCTCATGAAGACCAACCCGCGCCTGTCGCAGGACAAGGCCGACTGGCTGGCCCAGCACTGGGCCGAGCCCAATGGGGAGGGCCGCTGGGAGATCCTGGGCGACCCGGCGCACAAGATCACCAGTTCGCAGCTGTACCGGCTGGACGAGGCCCTGGCCCTGTACGAGCGCATCTCGGCGCCGGTGCTGGCCGTGGAGGCCAGCGACGACAGCCTGGGCCAGTGGTGGAAGGGCCGCTACGACCTGGGCGAATACCACCAGCGCCTGACCCACGTGCGCAACTGCCGCACGGCCGTGGTGCAGGACGCTGCCCACATGCTGCACCATGACCAGCCCGCATCGGTAGCGCGGTTGATCGAAGAGCACCTTTCTTCCTGATCGGTCCTGCGTACTGTTCCGAGGCTGTTTTCACGAGGGCAAGGGGCATTGCAGGCCCCCATGCCCATCCATGAGAAAATGGCCGATTCGGGCGATGCTGAACCACCCCGCCCCGGTGCGGGTCATCCCCTTGCGTGCGCCCACAGCGCAGCGCACCAGGGGCCTGTTCAGCCTTGTCACCCTCTACAGAACACACCTACCAGGACACCATCATGGACGCAGAACGCATCAACCTCATCGGCAACACCTTGAGCGACCTGACCGTGCGCACGCAAGAGTTACGGAGGTATCTTTGACTTCGATGCCAAATTCGAACGCCTGAGAACCGTCAACGCATCGCTCGAAGACCCCTCGGTCTGGAACGATCCAAAGAAGGCCCAGGAGCTGGGCAAGGAGAAGAAGTCGCTGGACGGCGTGGTGCTCACGCTGGAACGACTCACGCGCGAGCTGGCCGACAACACCGAGCTCTATGACATGAGCAAGGAAGACGGCGACGAAGACGGCCTCTTGACCATCGAGGCCGAGACCGCCAAGCTGCAGCCCGAGATCGAGCAGCTCGAGTTCCGCCGCATGTTCCGCCACGAGGCCGACCCGCTCAACTGCTTTGTAGACATCCAGGCCGGCGCCGGCGGCACCGAGGCCTGCGACTGGGCCGGCATGCTGCTGCGCCAGTACCTCAAGTACGCCGAACGCAAGGGCTTCAAGACCACGGTCGAGGAAGAAACCCCGGGCGACATCGCCGGCCTCAAGAGCGCCACCATCAAGGTCGAGGGCGAGTACGCCTATGGCCTGCTGCGCACCGAGACCGGTGTGCACCGCCTGGTGCGCAAGTCGCCGTTCGACTCCTCGGGCGGGCGCCACACCAGCTTTGCCAGCCTGTTCGTCTACCCTGAGATCGATGACTCGATCCAGATCGACATCAACCCGGCCGACGTGCGCACCGACACCTACCGCGCATCGGGCGCGGGCGGCCAGCACATCAACAAGACCGACTCGGCCGTGCGCCTGACCCACATGCCCACCGGCATCGTGGTGCAGTGCCAGGACGGCCGCAGCCAGCACGGCAACCGCGACATCGCCTGGCAGCGCCTGCGCTCGCGCCTGTACGACCACGAGATGCGCAAGCGCCAGGAAGAGCAGCAAAAGCTCGAGGACACCAAGACCGACGTGGGCTGGGGCCACCAGATCCGCAGCTACGTGCTGGACAACAGCCGCATCAAGGACCTGCGCACCGGGGTGGAAATCTCGGCCACGCAGAAGGTGCTGGACGGCGACCTGGACGCCTTCATCGAAGCCTCGCTCAAGCAGGGCGTGTGATGCAGCGCGACGCAGCAGCCGCCACCACCGTCGAAGCCACGGCCCCGCGCGGCAGCCCGATTGCCGTAGAGGCTTTCATCTTCGACATGGACGGCACCATGATCGACTCCATGCCCTGGCACGCCAAGGCCTGGGTCGAGTTCACGCGGCGCCGCGGCATGGCCATCGACGTGCCCGACCTGATGGCCCGCACCACGGGCCGCAATGGCACCGAGTGCATCCGCGAGCTGCTGCAGCGCGAGGTCGAGCAGGCCGAGGCCGACGCCCTCACACGCGAGAAGGAAGACATCTACCGCGAGCTGTTCGGCCCCGCCTTCACCGAAGTGGCGGGTTTTCGCGCCTTCGCGGCACAGGCTTCCACCCGCGGCTACAAGCTGGCCGTGGGCACGGCAGGCGACATCCACAACGTGGCCTTCGCGATGTCGCGCCTGGGCATGGAGCCCGAGCCGCTGACCATCGTGCGCGGCGACGAGGGCCTGCCCGGCAAGCCACAGCCTGCGATTTTTCTCGAAGCGGCACGCCGCATCGGTGCCGCGCCCGAGCGCTGCATCGTCTTTGAAGACGCCCCCTTCGGCATCGAGGCCGCGCGCCGCGCGGGCATGCATGCCGTGGCCGTGTGCAGCACCCACAGCGCGCAGGAACTGGCGGGCCCGCATGTGCTGGCCGCCGTGCGTGACTACCACGAACTCATGAACACCGACTTTCTGGAGCGCATCCATGTTGCCATCGCATAACGCAGACGCAAGTGGCGCAGGCCCGGCCATCGCCATCCGCCGCGAGGACTACACCGCCCCCGCCTACTGGATCGACAGCGTCGAGCTGACCTTCGACCTGGACCCTGCCAAGACGCGCGTGCTCAACCGCATGACGCTGCGCCGCAACCCCGATGTGGCCGAACAGCCACTGAAGCTCGATGGCGAGGACCTGAACCTGGCGCGCGTGCTGGTCAACGGCCAGGGCACCTCGTTCAAGATGGAGGGCTCGCGCCTGGTGCTGGAGAATCTGCCCACGGGCACGGACGCCTTCGCGCTCGAGATCTTCACCACCTGCTGCCCGGCCAAGAACACGCACCTGATGGGCCTGTACGTGAGCCAGGGCACCTTCTTCACGCAGTGCGAGGCCGAGGGTTTCCGCCGCATCACCTACTTCCTGGACCGCCCGGACGTGATGGCCAGCTACACCGTCACGCTGCGCGCCAACAAGGCCCAGTACCCGGTGCTGCTGTCCAACGGCAACCTCGTGGACAGCGGCGACCTGGAAGATGGCCGCCACTTCGCCCAATGGGTCGACCCGCACAAGAAACCCTGCTACCTGTTCGCCCTGGTGGCGGGCAAACTGGTGGCACGCGAGCAGAAAATCCGTGCGCGCTCGGGCACCGACCACCTGCTGCAGGTGTACGTGCGCCCGGGCGACCTGGGCAAGACCGAGCACGCCATGAACTCGCTGATGGCCAGCGTGGCCTGGGACGAGGCGCGCTTCGGCCTGCCACTGGACCTGGAGCGCTTCATGATCGTCGCCACCAGCGACTTCAACATGGGCGCCATGGAGAACAAGGGCCTGAACATCTTCAACACCAAGTATGTTCTGGCCAGCGAATCGACCGCGACCGACGTGGACTTCGCCAACATCGAGAGCGTGGTCGGCCATGAGTACTTCCACAACTGGACGGGCAACCGCGTCACCTGCCGCGACTGGTTCCAGCTGAGCCTGAAAGAAGGCCTCACGGTGTTCCGCGACCAGGAGTTCAGCCAGGACCTGGCCGGCAGCCCCTCGGCCCGCGCCGTCAAGCGCATCGAGGACGTGCGCGTGCTGCGCACGGCGCAGTTCCCCGAGGATGCAGGCCCCATGGCCCACCCGGTGCGGCCCGACAGCTACATCGAGATAAACAACTTCTACACCGTCACCATCTACGAAAAGGGTGCCGAGGTGGTGCGCATGATGCACACCCTGGTGGGCCGCGAAGGCTTTGCCAAGGGCATGAAACTGTATTTTGAGCGCTTTGACGGCCAGGCCGTGACCTGCGATGACTTCGCCCAGGCCATTGCCGACGCCAACCCCGCCAGCGACCTGGCGCGCCTGCTGCCCCAGTTCAAGCGCTGGTACAGCCAGGCCGGCACGCCGCGCGTGAAGGCCACGGGGATCTACGATGCCACCGCGCGCACCTACACGTTGACGCTGGCGCAAAGCTGCGCGCCCACGCCCGGCCAGGCCGAGAAGCTGCCCTTCGTGATCCCCGTCGGCCTGGGCCTGCTCACGCACCAGGGCACCGCCCTGCCCCTGCAACTGCAGGGCGAGGACACGGCCGGCGCGCCATCGCGCACCGTGGTGCTGACCGAAGCCAGCCAGACCCTGGTGTTCACCGGACTCGACGCCGAGCCCGTGCCCTCGCTGCTGCGCGACTTCACCGCCCCCGTGGTGCTGGACATCGAGTACACCGACGAACAGTTGCTCACCCTGCTGGCCAACGACACTGACGCCTTCAACCGCTGGGAAGCCGGCCAGCGCTTGGCGCTGCGCACCGCCATCCATGCCATCACCGGCAGCGGCCCCACCAGCGGCGACATCCTGCCCACCGCCGTGGTCGACGCGCTGCGCAGCGTGCTGCGCAACCCGGCGCTGGACGCGGCCTTCAAGGAACTGGTCCTGACCCTGCCGTCCGAGACCTACATCGCCGAACAGCTCGACGTGGTGGACCCGCAGCGCATCCACGCCGTGCGCGAAGGCATGCGCGAGCAGCTCGCCCTGGCCCTCAAGGCCGACTGGGAATGGGCCTGGGAGCAGAACCAGGACACCGGTGGCTACAGCCCCGACCCGGTATCGTCCGGCCGCCGTTCGCTCAGCGGCATGGCGCTGCACATGCTGTGCATCGCCGCCCAGCGTACCGGCGACGAAGTGTGGCCCGGCAAGGCCTACCAGCGCTTCAAGGTGGCCAGCAACATGACCGACCGCTTCAACGCGCTCACGGCCCTGGTGGCCAGCGGCAGCACGCATGCGGCTGCGGCGCTGGCGCGCTTTCACGCGCTGTTCAAGGACGAGCCCCTGGTCATCGACAAGTGGTTTGCGCTGCAGGCCGGCGCGCCGGACAAGGGCGGCAACGTGCTCCCGGCCGTGCGCCAGCTCATGCAGCACCCGGACTTCAGCCTGAAGAACCCGAACCGCGCGCGCAGCGTGATCTTCAGCTATTGCAGCGCCAACCCCGGTGCCTTCCACCGCAGCGATGCAGCAGGCTATGTGTTCTGGAGCGACCGCGTGATCGAGCTCGACGCCATCAACCCGCAGGTCGCCGCCCGGCTGGCGCGTGCGCTCGACCGCTGGAAGAAGCTGGCCGAACCCTGGCGCACCGCAGCCCGCGAGGCCATCGCCCGCGTGGCCACACGCCCCGACCTGAGCAACGACGTGCGCGAGGTGGTCACCCGCGCACTGGCGGACTGACAGGCAGCAGCACCCATGGCATCACCCTCCCCTGCCGAGCAGTTCGCGCAGCGCTTCAACCCGCTGCGCGACACCGTGTACGACGCCAGCGCCATGTTCAGCGGCTCGGCCATGTCGGCCGACCTGGCCGCCCTGCGCCCACTCGCGGAAGGCCTGGGCGCCGAGTCCTCCGAGCTGGCCCAGCTGCTCTGGCTGCAGTTCGTCGTCTATTCCAAGCGCCAGATGGACGACGAGGGACTGCCCCTGGGGCTGCGCGCCCTGGCCATCCGCAGCGCCCTGTCGGACCTCACGCCCACCGAGCGCTACGGGCAGCACTACGCCATCGGCGAATCGGCCCTGCAGTCCGAAGAGTACGACACCGCCATCGAGCACCTGCGCCAGTCGGCCCACTGGGCCGGCCACGCAGGCGCCACGCTGGGCACCGAGCAGAAGCTGGGCATCCGCGAAGAGATCGGCTATGCCCTGCACGAGGCCGGGCGCTTTGACGAGGCGCTGGCGCACAACCAGCAGTTGCTGGCCGATGCGCAGAGCGCCTTCGGCTCCGACACGGACGTGCGCTTGTCGGGCCTGATCAACAACCTGGCGCAAAACGCCTACGAAATGGGCGACGCGGCCCAGGCGCGGCGCTACCTGCAACAGCGCCTGGCGCTGGGCCAGGCCCTCAACGACGACGGCATCGTGCTGGACACGCTTTTTCAGCAGGGTGTGCTGGCGCACGAATCCGGCGACAGCGCACTGGCGCACAGCCTGCTTGAGCAGCGCGTGGCCATTGCCCACGCCAGCGGCGATGAAGACCTGCTCGAAGAAGCAGAGGCCACGCTGGCAGAGCTGGCCGAGCGCGAACAGTCGCAACCCTGATTTCACAAAAACCCAAAGCCCAAGGACACACCACCGATGAGCTCCCGCATCTCCCTCACCCGCTACCTGGTCGAGCAGCAACGCATCGACGGGCTCATCCCCTCTCAGCTGCGCCTGCTGCTCGAAGTGGTGGCCCGCTCGTGCAAGAGCATCAGCCAAGCCGTCAACAAGGGCGCGCTCGGCGGCGTGCTGGGCACGGCCTCCAGCGAGAACGTGCAGGGCGAAATCCAGAAGAAGCTGGACATCATCGCCAACGAAGTGCTGATCGAAGCCAACGAATGGGGTGGCCACCTGGCCGCCATGGCCTCGGAAGAAATGGACGGCATCTACCTGGTGCCCAACCGCTACCCGCAGGGCGAATACCTGCTGCTGTTCGACCCCCTCGACGGCTCGAGCAACATCGATGTGAACGTCAGCATCGGCACCATCTTCAGCGTGCTCAAGAAGCCCGACGACGACCGCGGCGTGGAGGCCGGCGACTTCCTGCAGCCCGGCACGGCACAAGTGGCGGCCGGCTACTGCATCTATGGCCCGCAGACCACCCTGGTGCTGACCGTGGGCGACGGCGTGGCCATGTTCACGCTCGATCGCGAGCAGGGCTCGTTCATCCTCACCGAAGAGAACGTGCGCATTCCCGACGACACCAAGGAATTCGCCATCAACATGAGCAACATGCGCCACTGGGACGCCCCCGTGAAGCGCTACATCGACGAGTGCCTGCAGGGCAAGGACGGCCCGCGCGGCAAGGACTTCAACATGCGCTGGATCGCCAGCATGGTGGCCGACGTGCACCGCATCCTCACGCGCGGCGGCATCTTCCTGTACCCCTGGGACAAGCGCGAACCGAACAAGCCCGGCAAGCTGCGCCTGATGTACGAGGCCAATCCCATGTCCTGGCTCATCGAGCAGGCCGGCGGCGCCGCCACCAACGGCAAGCAGCGCATCATGGACATCGAGCCCACACAGTTGCATGAACGCGTCAGCGTGATCCTCGGATCAAAAAATGAGGTCGAACGCGTCACAAGCTACCATTCCACGCTATAATTTGAGGCTTACGCCGGTGTAGCTCAGTCGGTAGAGCAGCTCATTCGTAATGAGAAGGTCGGGTGTTCGATTCATCTCTCCGGCACCAAATGAAAGCCCCTGATTCGCAAGAGTCAGGGGCTTTTTGCATGGGGACTGAGGCGCAGATTTTGATGGCGCGCCCGGAACGGCCTGGCCACCGCCACGCCTGCACAGGCCTGAAGGCGCGGCAATTTCCCGGCTCCCACGCAGGATCTGCGCACGAAGGCTACACTGCGCCACAGCAGTCGCACTCCACCTTGCCGATCGACAACCGCAACCCCATGCACGCAGCCGCCTGGCCTCCCCTGACGAAGACACGCTGAACGCGCTCGCATGTCGCGCACGCCACCACTGGCGCGCCTGACTGCTGCAGCTGCGTCTGAGGCACCCGCCGGATCCAGCCATCCGGCAGGCCGCTTCGCATCGCCCCCTCCCTGACACCGCACCGCGCCATGCCCTGGCTCGGTGGTGCGTGCCCGTGTGCGGGCGGCATCTTGTTCCGTTGTCATCGCCACCTGGATACCCCATGCTTGCCTCATTTTTCAACACCGCAGTGGCCCGAGCCATTGCCCATGTGCCCCGTCCTCTCGTGCAGAAAATCTCGCGCCGCTACATTGCCGGCGCATCCATCGCCGAGGCCGTCGTGCGCGTGCAGGCACTCAATGCACAAGGCTTCACAGCCACCATCGACGTGCTCGGCGAGGTCACCCGCGACCTTGCGCAGGCACAGCAGACGGCCGATGAATACCAGGGCGTCCTGGACGCCATCCACCACCACAGCTTGCGCGCGAACATCTCCGTCAAGCCATCGGCGCTGGGCCTTCTGCTGAATGCGCAGCAGTGCGAGACCCACATCGCGGCGCTGGCCACGGCAGCCCGGCGGCACGGCAATTTCGTGCGCATGGACATGGAAGACCTGCAGTGCACCCAGGCGGAAATCGACCTGCTCCAGAGGCTCAGGGCCAATGGCCATGGGAATACCGGATTGGCCCTGCAGGCCTACCTCAAGCGCACCTACCGGGACATCGAGCCACTGCTGGGCCGCCACAACAACCTGCGCCTGTGCAAAGGCATCTATGTCGAGGACAAGGCCCACCTGGTAGAGGGCGCCCGCCACGACCGGCACGCCATCAACAGCCACTTTCTGCACCATGTCGAGCGCTGCCTGGACACCGGCACCTTCGTCGCAGTGGCCACCCACGACGAGGCGCTGATCGAGCAGGTCATTGCGGCAGCAAGGCGCCGTGGCGGCGAAACTGCGCCTTCAGGGTTGGAATTCCAGATGCTGCTGGGCGTGTGCGAGCCCCTACGCGACCGCCTGCGCGACAGGGGCTACCCGGTGCGGATCTACGTGCCCTATGGACAGGACTGGCATGGCTACAGCATTCGTCGGCTCAAGGAAAATCCGCAATTGGCGGGGTACTTGCTCAAGGCCGCGCTGATGGGCTGACACATCCAGCCCGGGGGTGGCGACACCCCATCTCCAGGCACGCCCGCAACAATCGTGAACAAGCGTTGCGGGGCGGCTTTGGCACCCGCTTCCCGGGCATACTCAAATCACCATGAAGGCTTGCACGAAGACAGCGCCTGCCATGCAGCCAATGCACCCCACCAATGACAGCCCCCGCCATGGACAAGAACACCCCCTGTGACCGGCGCAGCGGCAAGGACCGCCGCCAGACCGAAGCCGGCCCACCGGACAAGCACGAGCGGCGCCGCTCCATCGAGCCGCGCCAGCCGGAAGTGCGTGAACTGCATCTTTCGCCCGAGGAATTGGTGGCCATGGGCTTTGGCGATGCGCAGGCAGGTACCACCGCGCCGAACAAGGCATCCTGAGCGCAGCACAGGCAGCAGGGGTCGCCGCGCACAGCGAACGGCAGGGCCAAGGCGGCAACGCCCACCCCACCAGCCAGTTGCAGGTCAGTTCGTTTGCGTCTGGCAAGCGTCGCGCGCGCTCATCACCCGGTGGGCGACCATGTCGAGCGCCGGGCGCACATTGCCCTGCTTGTCGGTCCACACCTTAGGGGTGACCGAGCCGGCCACAGAGATGGACTCGCCATCGTGCAATTGCTCCATGGCCATGCACACGTCATCATCGAACGCAATGACGTTGACGAACAGCATCTCGCCCTCCGCACTCGGCGCCCGCACCTTGGCCACCATGTAGGGCTTTCCTACCTTGTCCAGACGCCGCTCTGGGCCCCCGTAGAGACGGCCCGAAATCAGTCCATCGATCATGCAATCCCCATCCAGCACTTGTTGTCGGTTTGTTCTCGCCGGGGCCATCGCCCCACCCACCCAGCCGGAACACAGCAGTCTCGAAAAACCAGCCACCCCTGCCCACAAAAAAAGCCCAGGACCAACGGCTCTGGGCTTTCGCTGTGAATGATGGGGTCGCCGCCAGCACGGGCGTTTTCCAGGAATGCCAGGCCGCAGCAGCATCGCCAACCCGTGGCGATCACCCCACCCCGCTCCCCTGAAACCATGGCCCGCCTCGGAGCCGAACTGCCCCGTCGCATCGGACCAACCCGCATGGCGCCTTGTCTTGACCTGCACAGCAACCACCACGGGCGCCGCGCACATCCATCCAAAAGCCAGTACGTATTGTAACCACCGGCCCTTCAAACAGGGCGCATTGACCACACGGTGCGGCATGCACGCGACACTGCCGGCGGACTGGGGCGGCGCTCCATCGAGGCCCCTCGCTCCGGCGGACAAACCACCATTGGCGCACACCGGCAAACCGGTCACAATGGCCCGGCAAGCTCCACCAGTTCGCACCCACCATCTTTCGAGAGGGGCCACCATGACTGTCCTGGACGACGCCAGCATCGAACTGCCCTGCCCGCACTGCCAGCAGGCCGTCAAGGAGCGGCTGGGCAAGCTCAAGCTCAGCCCGCGCATCACCTGCCCCCGGTGCCGCCGCACCAGCGAGGTCACACCCGAGGCGTTGCAGCGCGCCACCCACAAGCTCACCCAGGCCTTTGCCAACATCCAGCAATCGCTGGCACGCTTGGGCAAGTAGCAGCACCACAGCGGATCTTGCCCCAACCCGGGCGAGTGCGATCGGACAATGAAAAACGGGCTACCGCTTGTGGCGATAGCCCGTTGTTCATCGAAAAAAATGGTCGGCGTGGCGGGATTCGAACTCGCGACCCCTTGCACCCCATGCAAGTGCGCTACCAGGCTGCGCTACACGCCGACAAGACTTAGATTATATGCACAATTTCGGGTCAGTTTGGAGAAAGCAGTGCTCTGATCTCAAATAATTCCTGGCGCACCGCATTCGAGTCAAAAGCAAAGGCCGACGAGCCGATGGAAAGGTCACCCGCATCGTCCACCAGCATGCTGGGCAGCTCGCCATCGCTACCGTCTACATCGCCCTGCCCTGCATCGCTGCGCGCGGGCAGTGCCAGCTCCTGCAGGCGGTTGCGGGCACCGCTGATGGTGAAGCCCTGGTCGTACAGCAGGTCGCGGATGCGGCGGATCATGAGCACCTCGTGGTGCTGGTAGTAGCGGCGGTTGCCGCGCCGCTTCATAGGGCGCAGCTGCGTGAATTCCTGCTCCCAGTAACGCAGCACATGCGGCTTCACACCGCACAGCTCCGCCACCTCACCAATGGTGAAGTAGCGCTTGGCAGGAATGGCGGGAAGCACAGTGCCCATGGGGTTCCGGATTCAAACAGGAAAGCCTGCAAGGGTACTGCAGGCCGGCGGGAACTGCCAGCCCACCCCTGAAATTCAGCGCGCAAACTGGCAAAAATTCACAATCCGGCAGCGGCCTGGATCTGCTCCTTGAGCTTGCTGCTGGCGTGGAACGTCACCACGCGGCGCGCCTGGATCGGAATCGCCTCGCCCGTGCGCGGATTGCGCCCCGGGCGTGGCGCCTTGGTGCGGATCTGGAAGTTGCCAAAGCCCGAGAGCTTCACGTCCTTGCCCTCCACCAGGCTCTGCGAGACGAGGTCGAAGAACGCGTCGATCATGTCCTTGGACTCGCGCTTGTTCAACCCGATCTGGTCGAACAACAGATCGGCCAGCTGCGCCTTGGTAAGCGCAGGGGTTTCCAGGCTTTCGACTGCAAATTCGATCACGGCATCTCTCCCCGTCAGCATGGTCATGTTGTTGTGTTCGTTCGCTCGGGGCTATTGTCGCCGCGATGGTCAGCCGCGCAGCCGCGCGCCCACGCGCTGTGTGAGCAGCGTCACAGCCGCCTGCACGGCGGCCTCGATCTCGGCTTCGGTCAGGGTGGCTTCGTCGCTGCCCAGGGTCAGGCGCACGGCCAGGCTCTTCTCGCCCGGGGCCAGGCCGCCGGCCGGCGTCTCTTCGCCGGCCTTGAGCGGCTTAGGACGGTAGACGTCGAACAGCACGGTCGAACGCAGCATGCCGCCCGGCACGGCAGCCTGCACGGCGGCCACGACATCGGTATGTGTCACGCGCTCGGCCACGACCACCGCCAGATCGCGCTCCACGGCCTGGTGCTTGGCGACCGACTTGAACTGCGGCACCACGCGCTGCAGCACGGCATCGAGCTCCAGCTCGAACATCACCGGCGCCAGCGGCAGCTCCCATGACTGGCGCCACTGGGGATGCAGTTCGCCCACGAAGCCGATGGCACGGCCCTGCACCAGCACGCGGGCACAGCGGCCGGGGTGCATGGCCGGGTGCTCGCCCGGCTCGAACGTGGCCTGCAGCGGTGCCAGCAGGGCCTCTACATCGCCCTTTACATCGAAGAAGTCGATGCCCTGCTCCTTGCGGCCCCATTGCAGCATGTCGTTGGCGCCATAGGCCACACCGGCCACGCGCATGGGCTGGTGAAAGCCTTCCACCGTGGTGTCGGTGTTGCGCACGCTGGCATCGCGCAGGAACACGCGGCCCAACTCGAACACGCGCACGCGCTCGGCGCGGCGGTCCAGGTTGAACTTGAGCACCTGCAGCAGCGAACCCAGCAAGGTCGAGCGCATCACGCTCATCTGGCTGGCAATCGGGTTGAGCAGCTTGATGGGCTGCGCGTTGGCGGCCAGCTCCTGCTCCCAGCGCTCTTCCACAAAGCTGAAGTTGATGGTCTCCTGGTAGCCCAGGCCGGCCAGCGTGCGGCGCACGGCGAACGGGCTGCGCGTGGCCTCGGCCGACAGCTTGGGAGTGATGGGTGCCAGCGGCGGCGTGGTGGGCAGGTTGTTGTAGCCCACCATGCGCGCAACCTCTTCGATCAGGTCTTCCTCGATGGTGACGTCGAAGCGGTAGGCTGGCGGCGCCACGGTGAGGGTGCCCTCGCCTTCCGTGAACGGCAGGCCCAGGCGCTTGAACACGTCGGCGCACTGCGCCTGCGTGATCGGCATGCCGATGACCTTGGCCGCGCGTGCCACGCGCAGCGTGACGGGCGCTGGCACGGGCAGGTTCACGCGCTGGTCGTCCATCGGGCCGCAGGCCGTCTCGGGCGTGCCGCAGATGTCGATCACCAGTTGCGTGATGCGCTCGATGTGCTCCACCGTCAGCTCCGGATCCACACCGCGCTCGAAGCGGTGGCCCGCATCGGTCGAGAAGTTGTAGCGGCGCGAGCGCCCGGCCACGGCCTTGGGCCACCAGAAGGCGGCCTCGATGTAGATGTGCTTGGTGTCGTCCGACACGGCGGTGGCATCGCCACCCATGATGCCGGCGAGCGATTCAACCTGCTGGCCGTCGGCGATCACGCCGACCTTCTCGTCCACGGTGATGGTATTGCCGTTGAGCAGCTTGAGCTCTTCGCCGGCCTTGCCCCAGCGCACGTCCAGCCCGCCATGGATCTTGTCCAGGTCGAAGATGTGCGAGGGGCGGCCCAGCTCGAACATCACGTAGTTGGAGATGTCCACCAGCGGCGACACGCCGCGCTGGCCGCAGCGGGCCAGGCGGTCGAGCATCCACTGCGGCGTGGTGGCGCGGGTGTTGACGTTGCGGACCACGCGGCCGCTGAAACGGCCACACAGGTCGGGGGCGCTGATCTTCACGGCCAGCATGTCAGCCACCTTGGTCGCCACGGCCGGGAAGGCCGGCTGCGAGAGCGGCACGCCGGTCAGCGCCGAGACTTCGCGCGCAATGCCGTACACGCTCAGGCAGTGCGCCAGGTTGGGGGTGAGCTTGAGCGTGAACAGCGTATCGTCCAGGTTCAGATGCTCGCGGATGTCCTGGCCCACGGGCGCAGAGGCATCGAGTTCGAGCAGGCCGCCATGGTCTTCCGACAGCTTGAGTTCGCGTGCCGAGCACAGCATGCCCTGGCTTTCCACGCCGCGCAACTTGCCCACCTTGATCAGGAAGGGCTTGCCGTCGTCACCGGGCGGCAGCTCGGCACCCACCAGGGCGCAAGGCACCTTGATGCCCACGCGCGCATTGGGCGCACCGCAGACGATGTTGAGCAGGGCGCCCTGCCCCACATCCACCTGGCACACGCGCAGGCGATCGGCGTCGGGATGCTGCACGGCCTCCTTGATCTCGCCCACGACGATCTTGGCAAACGGCGGTGCCACGGGGCGCAGCTCCTCCACCTCCAGGCCGGCCATGGTCAGCGTCTCGGCCAGCTCGGCAGTCGAAAGGGGTGGGTTGCAGAACTCACGCAACCAGGATTCAGGGAATTGCATAGTCGAACTCTTGTACGGAAAGTGCCTTGCGCGGCCAGGATCTCGAAGCGCGCGCCAGGGCGAAAACGGCTGGGTGGCCCGGCCTTGCAGGCAGGGCCGGCCTTTGCTTACTGGAACTGCGACAAAAAGCGGATGTCGCCGTCAAAGAACAGGCGCAGGTCGTTCACGCCATAGCGCAGCATGGTCAGGCGGTCAGGGCCCATGCCGAAGGCAAAGCCGATGTACTTTTCGGGGTCCAGGCCCATGTTGCGCACCACGTTGGGGTGCACCTGGCCCGAGCCGGCCACTTCCAGCCAGCGGCCGGCCAGCGGGCCGGCCTGGAACTGGATGTCGATCTCGGCGCTGGGCTCCGTGAAGGGGAAGAAGCTCGGACGGAAGCGCAGCACCAGGTCGTCGCTCTCGAAGAAGGTGCGGCAGAAGGCCGTGAAGATGACCTTGAGGTCCTTGAAGCTCACGTTCTCGCCGATCCACAGTCCTTCGCACTGGTGGAACATGGGCGAGTGCGTGGCATCGCTGTCCACGCGGTAGGTGCGGCCCGGCGCGATGACGCGGATCTCGGGCATGGGCTGGCCGGCATCCAGCGCGGCGCGGTGCTTCTTGACGTGCTGCACCGCGTGGCGGATCTGCATGGGGCTGGTATGCGTGCGCAGCAGGTTGGGCGCCTCGGGGGTACCGCCTTCCACGTAGAAGGTGTCGTGCATGGAACGCGCGGGATGGTCTTCCGGCGTGTTCAGTGCGGTGAAGTTGAACCAGTCGGTCTCGATCTCGGGGCCCTGGGCCACGTCGAAGCCCATGGAGCCGAAGATACCCTCGATGCGCTCGAGCGTGAGCGACACCGGGTGCAGGCCGCCCTGACCGCGCTGGCGCCCTGGCAGGCTCACATCCAGGGCCTCGGCCTTGAGCTGGACCTGCAGCTCCGCATCGGCCAGAGCCTGGCGGCGGGCAGTGAGTGCGGCCTCGATGGCCTGCTTGGCGACGTTGATGGCCGCGCCGCGGGACTTCTTCTCGTCCACCGACAGCTGCGCCATGCCCTTCATGAGCTCGGTCACGCGACCGGCCTTGCCCAGAAACTGCGCCTTGGCGTTTTCCAGATCAGCAGGGGTGGCGCTTTGGGCAAACAGTTGCGTCGCGCTCTCGACCAGGGAATCCAACTCGTTCATATCGACTCTTGAAAATGAACAAGGGCTAGTGCCTTCACAAGCCCTAGCCCTTGCTGTTATTGCGCAAACAGCCGTCCGGTAAGAGACGGCCGCCTGTCGTGAACTCAAGCAGCCAGCTTGGCCTTGACTTGCTCCACGATGCTGCCAAAGGCAGCCTTGTCGTGCACTGCGAGGTCGGCCAGCATCTTGCGGTCGATCTCGATGGATGCCTTCTTCAGGCCGTTGGCGAACTGGCTGTAGGTCAGGCCCAATTCGCGCGAAGCGGCGTTGATACGGGCGATCCACAACTGGCGGAACACGCGCTTCTTGGTGCGGCGGTCACGGTAGGCATATTGCCCAGCCTTCATTACCGCCTGTTTGGCGATACGGTAGACGTTACCGCGGCGACCACGGAAGCCCTTTGCAAGGGCGAGAACTTTCTTGTGACGGGCACGGGCCGTTACACCACGTTTGACGCGAGGCATGTGAGTACTCCTTGTTCGTCGTTATTAAAGGCCAGCACCGGGCAGCATTTGTGCAATAGAGCCCATATTGGTCTCATGCACAGCAACCGAACCGCGCAGTTGGCGCTTGTTCTTGGTGGTCTTCTTCGTCAAGATGTGACGCTTGAAGGCTTGACCGCGCTTGACGGTGCCACCGGGACGAACGCGGAAACGTTTTTTCGCGCTGCTCTTGGTCTTCATTTTGGGCATGTGAATGCTCCTTTTCGTTGTGCTCGTGAGGCGTTTGCAAAGGGATCTGCAAACTTGTTGGCCCCGAGCCACTTTTTCAGCCGGTTTGCACCGGCTGTGCGACAGCGTGTGACCGCTGCCTATCACCCGGCGAGCCCCTTGCGGGGCCCGCCTGGCAAATTCTGTCTTGTCTCTTGCCTGAAAACTGCCAGCCGTCAGGCTGCGCTGCCGGAAGGCGTGCTCTCGGCACTGGCCTGCTTGGCAGCGGCGGGCTTCTTCTTGCCCGGCGCAATCATCATGATCATCTGGCGGCCTTCCAGCTTGGGAAACTGCTCGATCAGGATGGTGTCGGCCAGCTCGTCGCGAATGCGGTTGAGCAGCGCCAGGCCCAGTTCCTGGTGGGTGATTTCACGGCCGCGAAAACGCAGCGTGATCTTGCACTTGTCACCCTCTGCCAGGAAGCGGCGGATGTTGCGCATCTTGATGTTGTAGTCGCCATCGTCCGTGCCCGGACGGAATTTGACTTCCTTGATCTCGATCACCGTCTGCTTGGCCTTCGCCTCGGCAGCGCGCTTTTGCTCCTGGTACTTGAACTTGCCGTAGTCCATCAGGCGGCACACCGGCGGGTTCGCTGTGGCAGCGATTTCCACCAGATCCACATCCAGCTCACCTGCCATGCGCAGGGCTTCCATGAGGCTGACCACGCCCAAAGGCTCATTCTCTGGCCCGGAGAGACGGACTTCCGGGGCCATGATTTCACGGTTCAGGCGGTGCTTGCGCTCTTCACGGTGGCGACGATCACGAAATTCAGTAGCGATGGCTATCTTCCTTCAATCAAAATACTACAAAAAATGTAGCTACAACCGTACAGTTGGCAAGCGACAAAGCCGGTTTTGAATCAAACTCAGGCTTTGGTGGCGATGTCATTGGCGATCAACTCAGCGAACGCTTCGATAGACATCACTCCGAGGTCACGATTGCCCCGGCCGCGCACTGCAACGGCGCCTGCGGCCTTCTCCTTGTCGCCCGCGACGAGGATGTATGGCAGCTTTTGCAACGAATGCTCGCGTATTTTATACGTAATCTTCTCGTTGCGCAGATCCACCGCCACCCTAAGGTCTTGATTCGGCAGTGCTTTTTGCAGCCGTTCAACAATTTCGCGACAGTAATCGGCCTGCGCGTCGGTGATATTGAGCACCGCTACCTGCACCGGGGCCAGCCACAGGGGGAAGGCGCCGGCATAGTGCTCGATCAGCATACCGATGAAACGCTCCATGCTGCCCACGGTGGCGCGGTGCAGCATCAGGGGGCGCTTGCGGCTGCCGTCCTCGGCCACGTACTCGGCGTCCAGGCGCTCGGGCAGGTTCGGGTCGATCTGCATCGTGCCGCACTGCCACTGGCGGCCCAGCGCGTCCTTGAGCGTGTACTCGATCTTGGGGCCGTAGAACGCGCCCTCGCCTTCGGCGATCTCGAATTCGCAGCCCGAATGGCGCAGGCCGTCCATCAGCGCCTTTTCGGCGCGGTCCCACGACTCATCGGTGCCGATGCGTGCCTCGGGGCGCGTGGCCACCTTGTAGATGATGTTGGTGAAGCCGAAGTCCTTGTAGACCTTCTGCACCAGCGCCGTGTAGTTGGCGCACTCCTCCAGCACCTGCTCTTCGGTGCAGAAGATATGTCCATCGTCCTGCGTGAAGCCGCGCACGCGCATGATGCCGTGCAGGCCGCCGGTGGGTTCGTTGCGGTGGCATGCACCGAATTCGCCGTAGCGCAGCGGCAGGTCGCGGTAGCTCTTGATGCCCTGCTTGTAGATCAGGATGTGGCCGGGGCAGTTCATCGGCTTGAGCGCGTACTCGCGCTTTTCCGACTCGGTCGTGAACATGTTCTCGTGGTACTTGTCCCAGTGGCCGGTCTTCTCCCACAGCTGCTTGTCCAGGATCTGCGGGCCCTTGACCTCTTGGTAGCCGTTGTTGCGGTACACGCGGCGCATGTACTGCTCCACCTCCTGCCACAGGGCCCAGCCCTTGGGATGCCAGAACACCGTGCCGGGCGAATGCTCGTCCATGTGGAACAGGTCGAGCTCGCGGCCCAGCTTGCGGTGGTCGCGCTTTTCGGCCTCTTCCAGCATGGTGAGGTACTGCTGCAGCTCGTCCTTGGTGGACCAGGCCGTGCCGTAGATGCGCTGCAGCATCTCGTTGCGGTGGTCGCCGCGCCAGTAGGCGCCGGCCACCTTCATGAGCTTGAAGAACTTGAGCTTGCCAGTGCTGGGCACGTGGGGGCCGCGGCACAGGTCTTCGAACGCGCCTTCGCGGTACAGGCTTACATCCTCGTTGCTGGGGATGCTGGCAATGATCTCGGCCTTGTAGTTCTCGCCCAGGCCCTTGAAATAGGCAACCGCCTCGTCGCGCGGCAGCACGCGGCGCTGCACGGGCTCGTCCTTGGCGGCCAGCTCGGCCATGCGCTTTTCGATGGCCACCAGGTCTTCGGGCGTGAAGGGGCGCTTGTACGCAAAGTCGTAGAAGAAGCCGTTCTCGATCACCGGGCCGATGGTCACCTGCGCCTCGGGGAACAGGTCCTTGACGGCATAGGCCAGCAGGTGGGCGGTGGAGTGGCGGATGACGTCCAGGCCATCGGCGTCCTTGGAGGTCACGATGGCCAGCGGGCTGTCGGCCGTGATCTGGTAGCTGGTGTCCACCACCTTGTCGCCGATCTTGCCAGCCAGGGCCGCCTTGGCCAGGCCAGCGCCGATCGAGGCCGCCACTTCGGCGACCGTGACCGGGCCGGGAAACTCTCGCTGCGAACCGTCGGGGAGCGTGATGTGAATCATGGGGGGGTCTCTTGTCCGTGGATGTGGGTATGGGGGTCGATTGCGGGGTGCATACCCCGCGGAATCGGAAAACAAAAAAAGCGCGGAACCGGCCGCGCTTTTGATTTGGGGAGAGGTGAATCTCGTGCAGGCGCGAACGGCCAGCCACTAGTGGCCGGTGGAGAACTCCGTTGTAGTTCGCGGTGTCATAACCAGATTGCCTTTCTCGCCCTTGTGGGAAATCAAACAGTTGATGCCGCCATTTTAACCATGTTCATGGAAGGGCGCACGGCACAGGCCACATGACGCCTGCGCCAGTCGCGCCCCGACAACAGGCACACCCCCGCAAAACCCGGCAGCCCAAAGCAAGAAGCCACCCCGCAGGGTGGCTTCTTGCAGTCTGCCCATCCCCCTTGGCGGGGGACTGCAGATCAGTGGAACTGCTCTTCTTCGGTCGAGCCGGTCAGCGCGGTCACGCTGGACTTGCCGCCTTGGATCACGGTGGTCACTTCGTCGAAGTAGCCCGTGCCCACTTCCTGCTGGTGCGACACGAAGCTGTAGCCACGGTCGCGGGCTGCGAACTCGGGCTCCTGCACCTTTTCCACATAGGCCGACATGCCGCGGGCCACGTAGTCCTGGGCCAGATCGAACATGTTGTACCACATGGAGTGGATGCCAGCCAGCGTGATGAACTGGTACTTGTAGCCCATGGCGCCCAGCTCGCGTTGGAACTTGGCGATGGTGGCATCGTCCAGGTTCTTCTTCCAGTTGAACGAAGGCGAGCAGTTGTAGGCCAGCATCTTGCCGGGGTGCTTGGCATGCACGGCTTCAGCAAACTTCCTGGCGAATTCCAGGTCTGGCGTGCCGGTTTCGCACCACACCAGGTCGGCGTAGTCGGCATAGGCCACGGCGCGCGAGATGGCTTGGTCCATGCCCTTCTTCGTCTTGTAGAAGCCTTCGGCGGTGCGCTCACCGGTCAGGAAGGGCTTGTCGTTCTCGTCGTAGTCGCTGGTCAAGAGGTCGGCGGCTTCGGCATCGGTGCGGGCGATCACCAGGGTCGGCACGCCGTATACGTCGGCAGCCATGCGGGCAGCGATCAGCTTCTGGCAGGCTTCCACGGTGGGCACCAGCACCTTGCCGCCCATGTGGCCGCACTTCTTCACGGAAGCCAGTTGGTCTTCGAAGTGCACGCCACCGGCGCCGGCACGGATCATGGCCTTCATCAGTTCGTAGGCGTTGAGCACGCCGCCAAAACCGGCTTCGGCATCGGCCACGATGGGCGCGTGGTAGTCGATATAGGCCTTGTCACCGGGGTTGATGCCCTTGGACCACTGGATTTCGTCCGCACGGGTGAAGGAGTTGTTGATGCGCTCCACGACCTTTGGCACCGAGTCGACGGGGTACAGCGACTGGTCGGGGTACATGGCCGAGTATTCGTTGTTGTCGGCAGCGACTTGCCAGCCCGACAGGTAGATGGCCTTGATGCCGGCCTTCACCTGCTGCATGGCCTGGCCACCGGTCAGCGCGCCCAGGCAGTTCACGTAGGGTTCGTTGTTCACCAGGTCCCACAGCTTCTCGGCACCACGGCGGGCCAGCGTGTGTTCGACCTGGAACGAGCCGCGCAGGCGCACCACGTCGGCAGCGGAGTAGCCGCGCTTGATGCCCTTCCAGCGGGGGTTGGTGGCCCAGTCTTTTTCCAGGGCGGCAATCTGTTGCTCGCGGCTCAGTTGTTCGTTGAAGGATTGGGGCATGGGGTCTACTCCTGAGGTTGGTTGAAAACACCGGGCTGCGTCTGCGGCCCATGGAGAGAACTTTAAGTCTTCTATAAGAGTTGCACAAGCTCTTATGTCTTATATAAGAGATAAATTTTTCTCTTTTAAAACAACACCTTATGCTTCAAATTCCTCAATGTGAAAATCGTTTTCTCGTATTGAGAGAAATTGCCGCACCGCAACATTCTTGCATTCCATATCGCCAAAAGCAATTTTTGCAATGTGAAATTGCATGGATTCCGTCCCGCAAAAAGTCCACGCCCTCAGGCACAGGGGGCAGCTCTGCCAGTTAACGCCTTGCCCGCAGCCTCACTTCCTTACAGAGCGTGACAATTCCAGCATCCAGTCACCGCCCTCGATGCGCGCCGCAGGGGTCACCCGGCCGGGGTTGATCTCGTACACCAGGCAATCGACAGACCGGCCATCCACATCCAGGGTGACCTCGCGCTTGAAATACTCGTCATCAGGAGAACCGGAAATCTCCTCGATCTCGTCCAGGCGCTGCTCCAGCACCGGCTCGATGGCGTAGACCTCCCCCACCACATCCACGGCACCGCCCAGCAGCAGCCCGGGATAGGCACCCAGGTGGTACAGCGCGCCCGCAAGGCGCCCCATCCCGACAAAGCGCGGCGCCGGCCGCAGCCGCGTGATGTCGTTGGAGCCGCCCTGGCGCAGGGTGCCGTACACGAACACGCAGCGCAGCGGGCCAGAGAGAGGGGATGCTTCAGGCATCGTGCAGATCCTTTGTTGGGACAACCGTCATGCGGTGAGCGTGATCTTTCCGGCGCGGCCCGGCACATCGCTGGCGGCAGCCGCCCTGGCCGCATCTGCGATGTCGAAGGACGCCTCCACCGGCAGGCGCAGTTCGCCGCTGGCGGCCAGGCGGATCAGTTCGCCGATCAGCCGCGCCATCTCGGCCGGTGGGGTGGCCTCGGAGCGCTTGGCCCCCCAAAACCCCTTGACCGTGGCCTGCTTGAAGATCAGGTTGTTCGCGCTCAGCACCAGCGGCTGGCCCGACATGGCGCCAAACGACACCAGCGTGGCGCCTGCCGCCACCACGTTCATGATCTGGTTGGCGGCATCGCCACCGATGGAGTCCACCGCGCGCACGATGGGCTCGCCGCCGGTGAGGGCCTGCACGCGCTCCTCCCAGCCGGCCTGCTCGGTCGAGACGCCGTTGGCAATGCCCAGGGCATCGAGTTCGGCCACGCCCGCGTCGCGGCGCACCAGGTTCACTACCTTCACGCCGCGCGCCTGGGCCAGCATGGCCACGGTCTTGCCCACGGCGCCGTTGGCGGTGTTCTGCACCATCCATTGGCCCGGCTGCAGCTGCAGGTCTTCCAGCAGCATGGCGGCCGACAGCGGCATCGCGATCAGCTGGCAAGCCAGGCCGTCGGACACCGCATCGGGCACGGGAATCAGCTTGGCGCCCTGGGCCAGGAAAAACTCGGCCCAGGTGGCGCTGGCGCCGGCCAGCATCACGCGCTGGCCGGTCTTGAGGTGCGTGACGCCCTCGCCGAGCGCATCCACCACGCCCACCGCCTCCGTGCCCGGCACCGCCGGCAGCGGCGGCTTGTAGCCATATTTGCCGCGGATGATGGCCAGGTCGTGGTTGTGGATGGGCGACATCGCCATGCGCACGCGCACCTGGCCGGCCGCAGGCTCGGGTTGCGGGCGGTCGGCCAGAACCAGCACTTCGGAAGGCTCGCCAAAGGATTCGAAAACGACACTGCGCATGGGGTACTCCTCGGAACAATGGGTGAAAAAAGAGACGCGCCAGAGCTGCGCCGTCTACCCAAAGGAGCTTAGCGCCTGTGCAATCATCGCGGGGTCGCTCTGCCGACACATCCATCCCGCTCGCGACCCCGGCGCTCCGTATCGGAACGCGGGTGCGAAAGCCTCCCTGCGCCCAATGACCGCCCCCAGCCGCACCGTTGCCTATCTTTGCCTGGCCCTCAGCATGTCGCTGGTGGGCAGCTATGTCGCCCTGTCCAAACCGCTGGCGGCCGTTCTGCCGGTGTTCCTGCTCGCGTGGATGCGTTTTGGCATCGGCGGCCTGGCCATGCTGCACTGGCTCAAAAAGCCTGCCGACGAGCCACCGATGACGGCGCAGACCAGGCGCCTGCTGTTCCTCGAATCCTTCCTGGGCAACTTCCTGTTCAGCGCCTGCATGATCTACGGCGTGAGCCTGACGAATGCGGTATCGGCCGGCGTCACCATGGCCAGCATGCCGGCGGCGGTGGCGGTGATGAGCTGGGCCTTTTTGCGTGAGAAGGTGGCGCCGCGCACCTGGGTGGCCGTGGGTTGCGCCGTGGTGGGCATTGCCTTGTTTTCCTTGGCAAGTCCCAGCGCCGGCCATGCAGGCCCGGCAGGTGCCGATGCGCCTGCAGGCAAGGCCGACCTGACCTGGCTGGGCCAATTGCTGCTGCTGGGCGCCGTGGTGTGCGAGGCGGCGTACTCCGTCATCGGCAAGAAGCTCACCGGCGCGCTGGGCCCCAAGCGCATCACCTCCATCATCAACCTGTGGGGCTTCACGCTGTCCATGCCCCTGGGCCTGTACGCCGCGTGGCATTTCGACTTCGCGGCTGTGGGCTGGGGCACCTGGGTGCTGCTGGTGTTCTACGCCCTGGCCGCCAGCATCTGGACGGTGTGGCTGTGGATGACCGGCCTGCGCGTGGTGCCCGCCGCCCAGGGCGGCGTGTTCACCGTGCTGCTGCCCGTGAGCGCGGCCCTGGTGGGCGTGCTGGTGCTCGGCGAATCGCTCAGCGGCCTGCAACTGCTGGCCTTCGGCATCGCGCTGGCCAGCGTGCTGCTGGCCACCCTGCCCTCGCGCCTGGCCTGGCGCGTGGGCAGGAAATCAGGCTGAAAGCGATCCTGCGCTGACCACGATGCCATCGGCATCGGCGTAGAGCCAGTCCCCGGGGCGCACCCAGACGCCCTGGATCTGCACGGCCACGTCGCGCTGGCCCTCGTTGCGCTTCTCGGTGGGCAGGGGCATCAGGGCCAGGGCACGGATGCCGACGGACGCAGCACGCAGCTCGGCGCTGTCGCGCACGCAGCCATCCACCACCACGCCGGCCCAGCCATTGCGCGCGGCCGAAGCGGCAAGGTTGCCGCCCACCAGCGCGCGGCGCAGCGAGCCACCGCCATCCACCACCAGCACGCGGCCGTTGCCGGGCGAATCGACGGCGGCCTTGACCAGGGTGTTGTCTTCGAAGCATTTGACGGTGCTCACCGACCCGCTGAAGGCGGCCACACCGCCCAGGTCCTGGAACACCGGGGGCAGCACGCGAAAGGCACCGCTGTCGTCGCCCTTGTGCGCGTCGCAGAAATCACAGGTGCTGAAGGCTGCAGAGGAGGGGGCTGTCATGTTGCAAAGACCTTTCGTGCAAAAAAGACCAGAAGAAAAGAGGGTGCTGCGCGGACACTCAGCGCCTTTCATTGTCATGCACTGCGGTCGGGTGGCGCCCGCACCCGCATAAATCGCCAGGACCCACTTTCCCCCTAGGGAAAGCACCAAAACGGTGAGCTTTACCTTCCCTGGGGCACCCAAGCAACAAATCGAGGCAAAAAAAGCGTTTTCTCCCTTGGAAACGCGTTTTTTTCCCAGTAGCATCGGCCTGCCAGCAGAGAGGCTAGGCTTTCACTGGTCAGACAATCTACTTCCAACAAGGAAAATCCAACATGGCAACTGCAAAAAAGGCTCCGGCAAAAACAGCACCCGCAGCCAAGACGCCCGCCACCAAGGCGGCGGCTCCTGCCAAGAAGCGCACGCCCAACGCTGCGTTCATGAAGGCCCTCACCCCCAGCCCCGCTCTCGCGGCTGTGGTCGGCTCGGCACCGCTGCCCCGCACGGAGATCATCAGCAAGCTGTGGGTCTACATCAAGGCCAACAACCTGCAAGATGCTGCGAACAAGCGCAACATCAATGCAGACGCCAAGCTCAAGGAGCTCTTCGGCAAGCCCCAGGTGTCGATGTTTGAACTGGCTGGCCTGATCGGCAAGCACGTCAAGTAAGCACGCAAGCGCACAGAGCGCACCCCGCACTCTCTGAAAAGCCGGCCTCGCGCCGGCTTTTTTGCGTCATTTTCGCGAAAGCCATTCAGGATCGTTGCAAAAAAGCAACACTGTGAATATGAATAATACGCAATAAGATTAATATTCCGACGCCATGAAGCACAGCCACGCACGCGATCTGCCGTTGCCAGCCACTGCACCCTTTGCAGAACTCCTGCCCTGCACGCCGCCTGCCAGCCACTGCTTCTGAACACCCCCGCCGCGGGCCCCGCAGCGACCCTTTTGTTCCGTTGGAGAAGCCACCTTGGCCAAGAAAAACATCCGCCGTGCAGCGCAGCCTGCTGCGCGCGCCGCCGCCGCTGCACACACCGCTGCAGCCACCACCTCCTTCACGTCCGACAAGGGCCTTCTGCCCCTGGGCGCCCTCATGCTGGCCGCATCGGTGAGCAGCTGGGCGCAGACCGCCGCGCCCACCCTGGGCACGGTGACGGTCAAGGAAGCTGCCGAAGTGCAAGGCAAGGACACCCTGCTGCTCAAGAAGACCACGGTCGGCAAGGGCAACCAGGACATCAAGGACATTCCCCAGTCCGTGACGGTGTTCACCGAAAAGCTCATGAACGACCGCAACCAGGACGACTTCCGCGAGGTGCTGCGCACCACCGCAGGCGTGACCTTCCTGTCCGGCGAAACAGGCGAGGAAGACGTGCGCCTGCGCGGCTTCTCCCTGGGACAGGCCGGCGACATTTATGTGGACGGCATGAAGGACGCACCGCTGATCGAGCGCGACACGTTCAACAACGATCGCATCGAAGTGCTCAAGGGCTCTGCCTCGATGCTGTTCGGCAAGGGATCGACCGGCGGCGTGGTCAACCAGGTGAACAAGTACCCGCTGCTGATCGACCAGCACGAGGCTGCCTACACCTTCGGCACCGGCCAATACCACCGCGCCACGGGCGACTTCAACTTCAAGACCGGCGAGAACGCGGCCTTCCGCCTGAACGCCATGGTGCAGGAGTACGACAACTACGGCGCCAAGCAGGACAAACGTGGCATTGCGCCCACTTTCGCCTGGGGTATCGGTACACGCGACGAGTTCTCGATCGGGCTGTACTATTTCGAATCCAAAGGCCGCCCGCTGTACAACCACCCCTGGCGCCTGGTCGACGGCAAGATCAACACGCCCCTGGAGGCGCGCAACTACTACGGCCTGGCCAGCGACCACAACAACACTTCTTCGCAGTACGTCACGCTGGGACACATCCACCGTTTTGACGACAACGGCGAGCTGACCACGCGCCTGCGCTACGGCAAGTACGAGCGCGACCTGCTGGCCAGCACCATCGGTTTCCAGAACGGCGCCCTCACGCTGGACCAGATCAACGGCGACACCGTGCTGACCCGTGGCTCCAAGGGCCGCCTGGGCGAAAGCGAAGTGCTGCAGGTGCAAAGCGACTACAACAACACCTTCAACTGGGGTGGCCGCAAGCACGCGGTACTGGCCGGCGTGGACTACTACGACGACGATGCCAAGCGCAATCAGAACTACGCCAACACCACGCCACGTCCGAACACCACCGTGGGTTCACCCAACGATGGCGCCTGGGTGGCCGATGGCCGCGCACCGCTGCAGTGGAACACCTTCGCCTCGCGCAACCTGGGCCTGTACTTCCAGGACACGGTTTCGCTCAACGACACGCTGAAGCTGGTGGCCGGCCTGCGCTATGACGACTTCAAGGCGTCTTACAACAACGCGACCGGGGCCCTGAGCAACTCCCGCTCCGACAGCCTGTTCAGCCCCCGCTTAGGCCTGGTGTTCCAGCCCAACGAGCTGGCTTCGTACTACGCATCGTTCGGCACGTCGTACAACACCTCGGGCGACACCTACCAGTTCGGCAACCCCGGCAACGGCACCGCCCGCACGGCCAACACCCCGCCTGAGAAGAGCCGCAACTTCGAGATCGGCAGCAAGTTCGAACTGTTCGAGCGCCGCGCGCTGCTGGGTGTCGCCGCCTTCTATAGCCAGAAGTACAACGAGCGCAACACCGACCCCGATACCGCAGCCCAGCAGGAGCTGCTGTCCGGCAAGCGCCACGCTACCGGCATGGAGTTCAATCTGGCGGGCCGCCTGACACCCCAGTGGGAGCTGTTCGCCAACCACACCTGGATTCCTTCGGCCAAGATCGACCAAAGCAACGTGGCGCTGGCAGCCAATGGTGGCGGCGCGCAGGTACAGGGCGACCGCCCCGGCCTCACGCCCAAGCACAGCGGCAGCGTGTGGACGACCTATGCCCTCACCGCCAAGCTGCGCCTGGGTGCAGGCCTGACCTACCGCGGCAAGCAGAACCCCGAAGGCTCGCGCGCGGTGTACGCCAGCGGCTTTGCGGTAATGGATGCCATGGTCGAATACGCCTTCGACGACAAGACCTCGCTGAAGCTGAACGTGAACAACGTGTTTGACCGCACCTATGCAGACGGCCTGTACCGCGGCTTCTACACGCCAGGCGTGCCACGCTCCGTGCAGATGACGCTGAAGACGCGCTTCTGATGATGTGACGAGATGGCTCCGCCCCCTTCACCGGGGCGGAGTCACAATCAGGCCCCATGTTCCTGCACATCAAGAATGTACTGACGGCCGAAGAAATCGCGCTCTTTCGGCAAAAGCTCTGGGCACCCGACACCCCGTGGGTGGATGGAGCCCGCAGCGCGGGCGGCCAAGCCGTGCACCAGAAGAACAATCTGCAGCTTTCGCAAGGCAGCGAGCTCTCGGGCCAGCTGCAGGGTCTGGTCAAGGCGGCGCTCGCCCGCAACGCATTGTTTTTTTCAGCCGCCCTGCCTCGGCGCATTTACAACCCGCTTTTCAACCACTACGCAGACAGCGCCAACTTCTATGGCGACCATGTGGACAGCGCCGTCATGCACTCCAGGGCCGACAACGCGTGGATGCGCAGCGACCTGTCGTGCACGCTGTTCCTGACGCCGCCGGACGAGTACGAAGGCGGCGAACTCGTGGCCACCGAGGCCTGGGGTGAAAAACGCATCAAGCTGCCAGCTGGCGACATGGTCATGTACCCCGGCAGCACCGTGCACCAGGTGTTGCCCGTCACCCGCGGCCATCGCATCAGCAGTTTCTTCTGGGTGGAAAGCATGGTGCGCGGCCTGGAGCAGCGGCAATTGCTGTTCGACATGGACATGGCGCTGCTGCGGCTCAGACAGAGCGTGGGCGAAACCCACCCTTCGGTGATCACCCTGTCGGGCACGTACCACAATCTGCTGCGCATGTGGTCCGATGTGTGACCTGACGCCAGGTTCTTCTGTCACTTCATGACCTACGTTCCATCACGCCAACAGCTTCCCCCTGGCATCGCCAGCTTGGCGGATCACGAGCAGCAAGCCAGGCAGCACCTGGACGACAACGCCTGGGCCTACTTTGCCGGTGGCGCGGCCGACGAAATCAGCCTGCGCGCCAACCGCAGCGCCTGGGACGCCCTGACCCTGTGGCCGCGCGTGCTGCGCCCCCTGGCTGGCGGCCACACGCGCATTGAGCTGCTCGGCCGCACGCTGGCCCACCCGGTGCTGCTGGCGCCCGTGGCCTTTCAGCGCATGGCCCATGGCGATGGCGAGCTGGCCACCGCCTACGCGGCTGCGGCGATGGGCGCCGGGATGGTGCTCAGCACCCAGGCCACACTGCCGCTGGAGACCATTGCCCAGGCCGTGCTGAACGATGCAGGGCGCGGGCCCCTGTGGTTCCAGCTTTACCTGCAGCACGACCGGGGATTCACCCGCGCAATGGTGGAGCGCGCCGAAGCCGCCGGCTACGAGGCCCTGGTACTCACGGTGGATGCGCCGTCCAGCGGCGCGCGCGACCGCGAGCGCCGGGCGGGCTTTCGCCTGCCGCCCGGCATCGGCGCCGTGAACCTGGCCCAGATGCCCCCGGCACCGCCCGTGGCGCTGCAGCCTGGCCAGAGCGCCCTGTTCGATGCCCTGCTGCACCAGGCGCCCACCTGGGACGATGTGGCCTGGCTGCAGTCCATCACCCGCCTGCCGGTGCTGCTCAAGGGCGTGCTGCACCCGGCAGACGCCCGACAGGCCGCCAGCCTTCAGGTGGCGGGCCTGGTGGTGTCCAACCATGGCGGCCGCACACTCGACACCACCCCCGCCACGGCCACCGCGCTGCCGCGCATCGTGCAGGCGGTGCAGGGCGCCCTGCCCGTGCTGGTGGACGGCGGCATCCGCCGGGGCACGGATGTGCTCAAGGCCATGGCACTGGGTGCCTCTGCGGTGCTGGTGGGCCGCCCCGTGGTGTGGGGCCTGGCCAACGCGGGCGCTGCCGGGGTGGCGCATGTGCTGCGCCTGCTGCGCGATGAGCTGGAAATCGCCATGGCGCTGACCGGCTGCGCCACGCTGGCCGATGCCTCGCCGGCCTTGCTGGGAGCCGATCTGGAGGCGGACCATCGGGTTTTCCCCTCTCGCCAGAATTGATTTATTGCAAATGCGAAAAATTCGCATTTATAATCGCTCATCTTCTACCAGCCAGCCACCACTGCCTGCCGCCATGATCGTCTGTGTTTGCCGCCGGATTTCTGACCGCGAGATCGCCCGCCACGCCCGTGCAGGCATGAGCTTTGATGAAATCCAGTTCGAACTGGGCGTCGCCACCCAATGCGGATGCTGCGAAAGCTGCGCCCGCGACGTGGTGGCCCAGTGCAGTGCATCGAGTCCGGTCGCCGCCCTGCACAACGAGGCAGCGCCCCAAACGATCCAGCTTGCCAGCTCCATCATGGAAAGCAGGGCATGGAACTCCTCTCGACACTCGCCGGCAGCCTGATCCTCGTCGCAGGCTCGGCCTGGTGGATCTTCCGTAAATAATCAAGGTCTCACAGGCCTGTGCCGTTTGCCAGGCAAGCGGCGGCAGCTGCCATCACACTTATGTCTCACCCTGATCGTTTTGCCCCTCCCGGGGGCGTCAGCCGCAATACCGTGATCGTAGGTTCCGTCGTGCTGCTGCACGTGGCCGGGATCTGGGCACTGCAGTCGGGCCTGCTGCGCCGCGCGGCAGAAGTCATCGTGCCGGCAGAGCTGCTCAGCGAATTCATCGCACCGCCGGCCCCCAAGATAGAGCCGCCGACGCCCAAGCCACCGGTGCCGCCGCCACCCAGGCCCGCCCCGCAGGTGAAGGCCCCGCGCCCGGCCCCCATGCCCCTGGCCATTGCCGACCCGACGCCCGCGCCCAATGCCCCCACGGGCGTGACCACGCCGCAGCCTCCTGCCCCGCCCATCGAGGCGCCCGTGGCCGTGCAGGCGCCGCCACCGGCACCGCCCGCCCCTCCCGCCCCACCCAAGATCGAGCTGCCGTCGAGCGACGCGGCCCACCTGAACAACCCCTCCCCCAGCTACCCCGCCATCAGCAAGCGCATGGGCGAGCAGGGCAAGGTCATCCTGCGCGTGCTCATCGGCACCGACGGCGTGCCGCAGAAGGTCGAGATCAACAAGTCCAGCGGCTATGACCGGCTGGACCGCCAGGCCCAGGAAGCGGTTACGCGCTGGCGCTTTGTGCCAGGCAAACGCAATGGAGTGCCCGAAGCCATGTGGTACATGCAGCCCGTCAATTTTGTTCTCGAATAATCATCAGGAGTTCTCATGGAATCGCAATTCGGCATCGCCAACGTCTGGATCCAGGGTGACTTTGTCACCCGCGCAGTGGCCGTGCTGCTGCTGGGCATGTCCCTCGCCTCGTGGATCGTCATCATCATCAAGGCCCTGGACATCATCAAGTTCAAGAAGCACACGCGCTCTGCCCAGGACTTCTGGCACAGCGAAGACTTTGCCGCCGGCCTGACCAAGCTGGGCCAGGACAACACCAACCCGTTTCGCCACCTGGCGCTGGAAGGCCGCGAAGCCACGGCCCACCACCGCAACACCAAGGCCCACCTGCACGACAGCCTGGACGTGAGCGACTGGGTCACGCGCTGCCTGCGCAACTGCATCGACGAGTTCACCGCACGCCTGCAATCGGGCTTGGCCATCCTGGCCTCGGTCGGCTCCACCGCCCCCTTCATCGGCCTGTTCGGCACCGTCTGGGGCATCTACCACGCCCTGCTGGCCATCGGCACGTCGGGCCAGTCCACCATCGACAAGGTGGCCGGCCCCATCGGTGAAGCGCTGATCATGACCGCCCTGGGCCTGGCCGTGGCCATCCCCGCCGTGCTGGGCTACAACGCGCTGGTGCGCGGCAACAAGTCCATCCTGGGCGGCCTCAACAGCTTTGCGCACGACCTGCATGCCTACTTCGTCACCGGCGCCCGCGTGTCCGCTGGCGGCGGCGAGCAGGGCAAGGTGCTGCCCATGAAGAAAGGTGGCTAAGCCATGGCCTTCGGAACGCAAGACGACGCCGATGACGTGATGAACGAGATCAACATGACGCCGCTGGTGGACGTCATGCTGGTGCTGCTCATCATCTTCATCATCACCGTGCCCGTCATGAAGCACTCGGTGAACGTGGACCTGCCGCGCGCCACCAACCAGCCCGAGAACATCAAGCCCGAAACCGTGCGCCTGTCCGTGGCGGCCGACGGGAAGTACTACTGGAACGGCTCGCAGGTGAGCGACGAAGAATTGCAGTCCCGTCTGCAGGCCGAAGGAGCCAAGCAGCCCCAGCCGGATCTGCACATCCAGGGCGACAAGGAAGTGCGCTACGAACGCGTGGCCCAGGCCATGGCCAGCGCCCAGCGCGCCGGCGTGCGCAAGATCGGCTTCGTGACCGATCCGCAGTGATGCCCTGCACCCGCAAGGCGCAGTCCTCTGCCACGCAACAACAGGCCTTCGGGCCTGTTTTGCTTGGTGCCTGTGGTGCACAAGCCGCAGTGGTTCACCCCGATCCGGGCACCAACCAGGATTCATACCGTTCAATGTGCGAAATCACTTGACCAGTAATTGCGAATCACTATCATTAGCAAACCGTACACCATCCAACGTACCAGGAACCCTTCCATGCAAGCCACCCTTACTGCCGCCACGCTCATGCGCCCCGCCTCTGCAGACTCCCTGCAGCCGCAGCAGGCCGCCGCATTGCGCAGCGCTGCCGCAGTGGATGGAGCGGCCGCCGTGGACAGCAACGATCTGCTGCAGGGCCAGAAGGCCGTGGCCATCAGCCACAACGGCTCGGTGTACCGCCTGCAGGCCACCAAGCTTGGAAAGCTGATACTCACCAAGTAAGAACATTCCATCAACGGGTTTCATCGTGGGGCGACTCCCGGGCTTGTAGTCCGCAAGGGTCGTTTTTGCCAGCCAACGGGCCAGATTGTCCCGCGTAGCCAGGCCTTTTTTCCACGGGAGCTTCTTCAGGCAGAGCCAGCCGTCGCTACGGCCCTCGCCCATCCAACGGCCCTTCGGGGCCGTTTTCTTTTGGGACACCGCGCATCCTTGCCGGCAAATGCCCGAAATGGGCGGATTTCACCCTGCTGTTCCGGCGCGGGATCCGGGGTCCTGTGTGAAACACTTCTTGACGTTTCTCCCCTTTGCGCGCACTCCACAGAGATCCCATCTGGCGGCCACCCACACGCCACCGGCGTGACGCACAAGGGGCCATCCGCCCACCCAGTGCACCGCCCATGACCCAGCCCACCGCCACCCGGCCCGAGATTTCCAAAGCCCAGTTGCTCCAGGAGCTCTCGGCCTTCGCCAATCCCAGCGACCGCAAGGGCGTGACCCTGGTGCTGCGCGACCATGTGCTGTACTGGGCCTTCATCGCCACCGTGCTGCTGGCCGAGCCGATGTGGCTCAAGGTGGTGGCCGCGTTGATGGCGGGCGTGCGCCTGTCCTCGTTCTACACCCTGGCGCACGATGCAGCGCACGGCACGCTGGCGCGCTCCAAACGGCTGAACTGGGTGCTGGCGCTCGTGGCCGGCGTGCCCGCCACGCACAACTACCGCATGTGGTCGCACGACCACAACAAGGTGCACCACCCCTACACCAACGGCGACCACTTCGACTACTACACGCCCTACTCCAAGGCTGGCTACGACGCGCTGCCCTGGCACAGGAAGGTGCTGGAGCACATCTACCGCGCGCCACTCGGTATCGGCCTGTGGCTGTACTTCGCGATCCACTGGTTTCCGACCCGCGTGTACCCCAACGTGCGCACGCCCAAGGACCAGGTAGCCGAGTCGCGCAGGTACTCTGCCCTGCTGCTGGCCTACCACGGCAGCTACGTGGCCTTGCTGCTGTGCTCGCCCGCCTTCGCCCCCGTCACGGCCCTGCAGGCCGTGCTGCTGGGCTGGGTGCTGCCGCTGTTCACGCTGATGTTCCTGAGCAGCACCTCGCTGTACATCATGCACACCCACCCCAACATCCCCTGGTTCAAGAGCGACGACCTGCGCCACAACCGCCACAGCCCCGAGGTGTGCTCGGTGGTCTGGGTGCTGCCCGACTGGATCTCCAAGGTGGTCAACAACGTCTACAACCACGCCGCGCACCACGCGCACGCCGGCATCCCCTCGTACCACCTGCTGGCCGCGCAAAAGCGCATGAACGAGCTGGTGGGCCACAAGCTGGTGATCGAGCAAGCCTCGGTACGCACCCTGCTCAAGACCATGCGCACCTGCAAGCTCTACGACTACGAGAATCACCAGTGGCTGGACTTCAACGGCCAGCCCAGCGCCCCGCGCATCGACCTGGAGCAAAAGGGCCTGGTCGCACTGCGCCACCCCGTGCGCCGGCCCACCGTGGCCAGCCCGTTGCCCGCGCCGGCAGCGCCCGTCGACAACGGCCATGCCATGCCCCGCCCAATGGCGGACGCAACTGCCTGAGCCAGCTCGCAGCTCCAACGAAAAAAACCGGCCTCGGCCGGTTTTTTCATGGGCGCATGCCGCAGGGCATGCCGCGGTTCACAGGCCGATGGCGGCGATACCGGCGCGGGCGACCTGCGCGTCTTCGGTTGACTTCACGCCGCTCACGCCCACGGCGCCCAGGCACTGGCCGTCCTTGAGGATGGCCACGCCGCCTTCGAGCAGGCCGTCGATGGTCGGGGCGCTCAGGAACGCGGTGCGCCCGCCGTTCACGATGTCCTCATAGACCTTGCTGTCGCGGCGGCCCAGCGCGGCCGTGCGGGCCTTGGAGGGTGCGATGTGCGAGGACACGGCGGCTGCGCCATCCAGGCGCTGCAGCCACAGCAGGTGGCCGCCATCGTCGACGATGGCGATGGTCACGGCCCAGTTGTTCTTGAGCGCTTCGGCTTCGGCGGCGGCTGCAATGGCCTTGACGTCGGCCAGTTCGAGTTCGTGCTTGGTTTTCATGGGTGCAATGCCAGGGTTGAGGGGGCGCGCGGGGCGGCCCCGGATGGAAACCGGCAAGCATAGCGGCTACCGATGCGGCCACAAGCACTGCCTGGGGCGAAAGAATATTGACCCAGCCGGTGCAATGCCCCACCCTTGGAAAAGATCGCAAGCCCGTTGGCCGGTGCGGGTATTGCCATTTGCAGGAACGCCACCACCTAGAATTTGTCAAGTCTGCGACGTGCAGGCCACAAAGGAGAGACACAAGATGATGAATGACCAAGTCACCACCCTGGGGAGCTCTGCGGGCTATGGCATCTCGCAGGAAGAGCGCCACAAGGTGCTTCGCAACACTTACTGGCTGCTCGCACTGAGCATGATCCCCACCGTGCTGGGCGCCTGGATCGGCGTCGCCACGGGCATCACGCAGTCGCTGCGCGGCGGCGTGGGCCTGATCGTGTTCCTGGGCGGCGCGTTCGCCTTCATGTACGCGATCGAAAAGACCAAGCGCTCTGCCGCCGGCGTGCCCGTGCTGCTGGCCTTCACCTTCTTCATGGGCCTGATGCTCTCGCGCATGATCGGCATGGTGCTGGGCTTCAAGAACGGCACCGACCTGGTGATGACCGCATTTGCCGGCACCGCAGGCGTGTTCTTCGTGATGGCCACCCTGGCCAGCGTGATCAAGCGCGACCTCTCGGGCATGGGCAAGTGGCTCATGGTGGGCGCGCTGGTGCTGATGGCCGGAGCCATCATCAACGTGTTCGTCGGCTCCTCGGTCGGCATGATGGCCATCTCGGTGGCAGCCATCGGCATCTTCAGCGCCTACATGCTGTATGACTTGAAGCAGATCCTGGACGGCGGCGAGACCAACTACATCAGCGCCACGCTGGCCCTGTACCTGGACATCTTCAACGTATTCCAGAGCCTGCTGGCCCTGCTGGGCATCATGGGCGGCGAAAGGGACTGAGCTCCTTTGGCACCGTTCCCTCAAAAGGCTCCTTCGGGAGCCTTTTTGTTGACCACTCGCAATGGTCAACCCTCAATACCGCTGGCCAGCTGCCGATAATGAGACCACATGCGCTCTACTGCCCCCTTTGTCCCCCTCCCCATCCTGCGCCTCATGGCCGCGTCCGTAGCCGCGTTGCTACTGGCCGGGTGCGACAAGATCCCGGGCCTCGGACCGGATGTGGGCGCCATCCAGCGGGAAGCCGACGCCAAGGCCATCGGCGGCGCCTGCCGGCATGCGCTGCGCGGGGTGGAAGACTGCTACACCCTCAACCCCAAGGCCACCAAGGCGGCGGTTTTCGACGGGTGGAAGGAGATGGACCAGTACATGCGCGAGAACAAGATCGACGGCAGCCCCTCGGTGATCACCAAGGCTGCGCCGCCGGAGGCGTCCGCGCGCGCCGCGTCGAGGGCCGCCAGGGAAAACTGAGCACCAAAACGAAAGGAGCCCGCAGGCTCCTTTTTTGTATCCAGCCTCCCGCCGGTGCAGGTCAATCCCGCTCGAACACCGCCATGCTCTCCACGTGGGCCGTGTGCGGGAACATGTTGACCATGCCCGCCGCCGTGCAGCGGTAGCCACCCAGATGCACCAACAGGCCCGCATCGCGCGCCAGCGTGGCGGGGTTGCAGCTCACATAGACGATGCGCTTGGGCGGCGTCCAGTGCTCGGCACCTGGGGGCAGCGGCGCCGCGCCCTCGGCACCGATGCGCGATTGCTCGATGTCGGCCAGCGCCCTGGCCAGCGCGAACGCGCCTTCGCGCGGCGGGTCCACCAACCATTTGTCGGCCGAGCCATCGGCAATCAGCATCTCGGGCGTCATGTCGAACAGGTTGCGGGCCACGAAATCGGTGGGCGCCAGGGCCTTGCCACCCTCGGCCACCAGGCCCTGGTTGAGCCGGTAGTTCTCGCGCGAGCGCGCCACCAGCGCCTCGCTGCCCTCGATGCCCAGCACCTCGCGGCCCTGGGTGGCCAGGGGCAGCGTGAAATTGCCCAGGCCGCAGAACCAGTCGATCACGCGCTCGTGCTTTTGCACGTCCAGCAGGCGCAGCGCCCGCGTGACCAGCACGCGGTTGATGTGCGGGTTCACCTGCGTGAAATCGGTGGGCTTGAAGGGCATGGTGATGCCGAAGTCCGGCAGCGCATAGGACAGCTGCTCACCGCACTCGTCCATCAGCTTCACGGTCTCGGGGCCCTTGGGCTGCAGCCACCATTGCACCTGGTGGGCGGTGGCGAAATCGCGCAGCCGGGTGAGGTCGTCCGCGCTCAGCGGCTCCAGGTGGCGCAGCACCAGCGCGGTCACGCTGTCGCCGCAGGCCAGCTCGATCTGCGGGCAGGTGTCGCGTGCGTCCATCGAGGCGATCAGCGCGCGCAGCGGCATCAGCATGGCGTCCACATGCGGGGGCAGCACCGGGCAGGTCTGCATATCGGCCACGTAGCGGCTCTTGCGCTCGTGAAAGCCCACCAGCACCGTGCCCTTCTTGATCACATGGCGCACCGACAGGCGCGCACGGTAGCGGTAGCCCCAGGCGGGCCCCTCGATGGGGCGCAGCACCATCTCGGCGCGCACCTTGCCCAGGTGCCAGAGGTTGTCTTCGAGCACGCGCTGCTTGACCGCCACCTGCCCGCCCACGTGCAGGTGCTGCATCTTGCAGCCGCCGCAGGCGCCGGCATGCAGGCCGAAATGCGGGCAGCCCGGGCGCACGCGCTGAGACGACTCACGGTGGATCGCCGTCAGGCTGGCCTGCTCCCAGTTGTTCTTCTTGCGGTGGGTGTTGGCGGTGACGTATTCGAACGGCAGGGCGCCGTCGATGAAGACCACCTTGCCATTGGGCCGGCGCGCCACGCCCTGGGCTTCGAGGTCCAGGGACTGCACGGACAGCCAGCCTTCCGGCAGTTCTCCCGCTTCCTGCTCGGCGGGTTCATACGAGGGGGACAATTCTTTGGGTTCGCTCATCCTCCGATTGTCTCAGAGGCTGCGAACCGTCCTGCGCACCCGTCCACGGGGTGCGCGGATGCAATGGCTCAGCCGCGGTCGGCGCGCGGCGCGCGGCGCCCGCCAGGGCCGGTCATGCGGGCAGGTGCGAAGCGCGGCAGTTCGTTGATGCGCAGGTCGCAGCCATAGTTGTCCAGCGTGAACACCAGCGTGCTGCCAGGCGCCACGCGGGGCAGCACTTCATGGACCTGGAACGACATGTCCACCGGCGGCTCGGGCGCACGGTAGATGATTTCCTTGGCCGGGCTGTAGACCACGTAGCAGGCGGCGGAGGCGGTCTGGCTGAAACAGGCGGCCACCAGGGCCGCTGCGGCGAATTTGAATGCGGACATGAGAACTCCTCCTGCGACTTTCGGGTATTGCACCCATTATGCGGGCTTGCAGGGCACTCGCCAATGATGGCGTTGCGCGCGTGCCTACCGCAACACGAGGTGGTTGGTGTGCTTGACCTCTTCCATCACGGCATAGGTACGTGTCTCGCGCACGCCCGGCAGCTGCCAGAGCACCGCCCCGGCGAACACCCGGTAGGCATTCATGTCGGCCGAGCGGGTCTTGAGCAGGTAGTCGAAGCCGCCCGCCACCATGTGGCATTCCATGATCTCGGGATGCACCTGCACGGCCGCCTTGAACTGGTCGAACACGTTGGGCGTGGTGCGGTCAAGCAGCACCTCCACGAAGACCAGCATGCCCGCCCCGAGCTTGAGCGGGTTCAGCCGCGCCTCGTAGCCCAGGATGAAGCCGTCGCGCGTGAGCCGCTGCACGCGCGCCAGGACCGCCGTGGGCGACAGGGCCACGGCCTCGGCCAGCTTGAGGTTGGCAATGCGCCCGTCATCCTGCAGGATCGACAGGATCCGGCGGTCGATACGGTCCAGATCGGCATCGTTGGTCATTGACTCTAGTGATTCATTCGTTCGATAGGCCGATTTTCGAACATTTATTCACCGCAAGTCCAGAGATGATCCATTTAGTGGGGCCCGCAGCCGTCGGGCCCGAATTTCTCACCAGAGAACCCGCCATGACCCATTCCGCCGCTTTTGCAGACTTCGCCCCACGCCCCGCCCTGACCAGCCCGCTGCGCGCCGCCATCACTGCTGCCTGCCGCCGGCCCGAGCCCGAGGCCCTGGCCCCGCTGCTGGCCCAGGCCCGCGTGCCGCAGGACATGGCCGCCGCTTCAGAGCAACTGGCGCTGCGCATTGCAGGCGCCCTGCGCCAGCGCAAGGCCGCCAGCGGCCGTGCCGGCATCGTGCAGGGGCTGCTGCAGGAGTTCTCGCTGTCGTCCCAGGAGGGCGTGGCCCTGATGTGCCTGGCCGAGGCGCTGCTGCGCATTCCCGATGCAGCCACACGCGACGCGCTGATCCGCGACAAGATCAGCAACGGCCAGTGGGAGCCGCACCTGGGCAAGAGCCCCTCGCTGTTCGTCAACGCCGCCACCTGGGGCCTCTTGATCACCGGCAAGCTGGTGGCCACGCACAGCGAAGGCAGCCTGGGTGCATCGCTGGGCAGGCTCATCGGCCGGGGCGGCGAGCCGCTGATCCGCAAGGGCGTGGACATGGCCATGCGCATGATGGGCGAGCAGTTCGTCACTGGCGAGACCATTGCCGAGGCCCTGACCAACGCCCGCCGCATGGAGGCCGAGGGCTTTCGCTACTCCTACGACATGCTGGGCGAGGCGGCGCTGACCACGGCCGACGCCGAGCGCTACTACGCCTCGTACGAGCAGGCCATCCACGCCATCGGCAAGGCATCGGCCGGGCGCGGCATCTACGAAGGGCCGGGCATCTCGATCAAGCTGTCGGCCTTGCACCCGCGCTACAGCCGGGCCCAGTTCGCGCGCGTGATGGACGAGCTCTACCCCCTGGTGCTGCGCCTGACCGAGCTGGCCAAGCGCTATGACATCGGCATCAACATCGACGCCGAGGAGGCCGACCGCCTGGAGATCTCGCTCGACCTGCTCGAGCGCCTGTGCCATGAGCCCAGCCTTGCGGGCTGGAACGGCATCGGCTTCGTGATCCAGGCCTACCAGAAGCGCTGCCCGCATGTGATCGACTTCGTGATCGACCTGGCGCGGCGCACGCGCCGCCGCCTCATGGTGCGCCTGGTCAAGGGCGCCTATTGGGACAGCGAGATCAAGCGCGCCCAGATCGACGGCCTGGCCGACTACCCGGTCTACACGCGCAAGGTGCACACCGACATCTCCTACGTGGCCTGCGCGCGCAGGCTGCTGGCCGCACCCGAGGCGGTGTACCCGCAGTTCGCCACGCACAATGCCGAGACGCTGGCCACCATCTACCACCTGGCGGGCAGCAATTACTACGCGGGGCAGTACGAGTTCCAGTGCCTGCACGGCATGGGCGAGCCGCTGTACGAGCAGGTGGTGGGCACCATCAGCGCCGGCAAGCTGGGCCGCCCCTGCCGCATCTACGCCCCGGTGGGCACGCACGAGACGCTGCTGGCCTACCTGGTGCGCCGCCTGCTCGAAAACGGCGCCAACACCTCCTTCGTGAACCGCATCGCCGACGAGACCATCGCCCTGGCCGAGCTGGTGCGCAGCCCCGTGCAGGTAGTGGATGAAGCCGCCGCCCGCGAAGGCACGGCCGCCCTGCCCCACCCACGCATCCCGCTGCCGGGCGCGCTGTACGGCCACGGCCGAGCCAACTCGCAAGGGCTCGACATCGCCAGCGACGCCATGCTGGCACAGCTGACCGCCACGCTGCAGGCCAGCGCGCTGCACGAATGGAAGGCCGGCCCGCTGCTCGCCACCGATGCGCCCACCGGCACGACCATCCCCGTGCGCAACCCCGCCGACCTGCGTGATGTGGTTGGCCAGGTGCAGGAAGCCACGGCCGGCGACGTGGACCAGGCACTCAAGAACGCACAGTCGGCCGCCCCCGCCTGGGCCGCCACCGCCCCAGCCGAGCGTGCCGCCACCCTGCAGCGCACGGCCGACCTGATCGAAGAGCGCATGCAGCCCTTGATCGGCCTGTTGATGCGCGAGGCCGGCAAGAGCGCCAGCAACGCCATCGCCGAGGTGCGCGAGGCCGTGGACTTTTTGCGCTACTACGCGGCCCAGGTCGAGGGCACCTTCGACAACGCCACGCACATTCCCCTGGGCCCGGTGGCGTGCATCAGCCCCTGGAACTTTCCGCTGGCCATCTTCATGGGCCAGGTGGCTGCGGCGCTGGCCGCCGGCAACCCGGTGCTGGCCAAGCCGGCCGAGCAGACGCCGCTGGTCGCCGCCGAGGCCGTGCGCCTGCTGTGGCAGGCCGGCGTGCCGCGCGGCGCGGTGCAGCTGCTGCCCGGCCAGGGCGAGACCGTGGGCGCGCGCCTGATCGGCGACACCCGGGTGATGGGCGTCATGTTCACCGGCTCCACCGAGGTGGCGCGCATCCTGCAGCGCACCATTGCCGGCCGGCTCGATGCCGCAGGCCGCCCCATCCCGTTGATCGCCGAGACCGGCGGGCAGAACGCCATGATCGTGGACTCCTCGGCCCTGGTGGAGCAGGTGGTGGCCGATGCCGTGTCCTCCGCGTTCGACAGCGCCGGCCAGCGCTGCTCGGCGCTGCGCGTGCTGTGCGTGCAGGAAGATGCCGCCGACCGCGTGGTCGAGATGCTCAAGGGCGCCATGGGCGAGTTGCGCATGGGCAACCCCGCCGCGCTTGCGGTGGACGTGGGCCCGGTGATCGACGCCGAAGCCCAGGGCGGTATCAACAGGCACATCGAGGCCTTCAAGAGCCGTGGCCAGCGCGTGTTCCAGCACTGCCGCAGCGATGGTGCCGAGGCGGCCCTGGGCACCTTCGTGCCGCCCACGCTGATCGAGCTCAACGCCATCAGCGAGCTGCAGCGCGAGGTCTTCGGCCCGGTGCTGCACCTGGTGCGCTATGCGCGCAACGACCTCGACAAATTGCTCGGCCAGATCAACGCCACCGGCTACGGCCTGACGCAGGGCGTGCACACCCGCATCGACGAGACCATCGCCCGCGTGGTGGACCGCGCGCACGCCGGCAATGTCTACGTCAACCGCAACATGGTGGGCGCCGTGGTGGGCGTGCAGCCCTTTGGCGGCGAAGGCCTGTCGGGCACCGGCCCCAAGGCCGGCGGCCCGCTGTACCTGCTGCGCCTGCTGGCCGCGCGCCCGGCCAACGCACTGGCGCAGACCTTTGCCGCCGCCGACCGCGCCATGCCCGCCGACATGGCCGCACGCGACCACCTGCTCATGCCCCTGCGTGCCCTGGAGCGCTGGGCGCAGATGCAGGGCCATGCGCCCCTGGCCGCCACTTGCCGCCGCTTTGCCGCCGAAAGCCAGAGCGGCACCGCACGCACCCTGCCCGGCCCCACGGGCGAGCGCAACGTCTACAGCCTGCTGCCGCGTGCCACCGTGCTGTGCATCGCCACCACGCAGGACGAACTGCTGACCCAACTGGCCGCTGTGCTCGCCAGCGGCGGCAAGGCCGTCTGGGCCGATGCCCACACCGCCCTGCGCACCACGCTCCCGGCCGAGGTGCAGGCGCGCATCAGCACCACCGGCAATGCCCTGACCGACGGCAGCATCGAGCTGGCCGCCGTGCTGCACCACGGCAACCCCGACGAACTGCGCAGCGTGTGCGAACAGCTCGCCCGCCGCCCCGGCCCCATCATCGCCGTGACGGCCATGGCCCCGGGCAGCACCGATGTGCCGCTGGAGCGCCTGGTGATCGAGCGGGCGCTGAGCGTGAACACGGCGGCGGCCGGGGGCAATGCGAGCCTGATGACGATCGGCTGACGCGCAGGCGCCGGGCTACCTGGCCTTGCCTGCCGGCTTGGCCGCCGCAAACCCCAGCTTCTCCATGGCCTCGTGCGTCTCCAGCAGCATGGCCGACACCTCGGCCACCGTCACGCGCAGGCCGGTGGCGCGCTCGCGCATGTGCTCGTAGGCCTGGGCCTCGGTCATGCGCTGGTAGTCGACCAGCACGCGGATGGCCTTTTCGATCTGGCGGCGCGACTTGATCGTGGACTCGAGCTTCTCGATCTTGCTCTGCTGGCGCTGCTGGAAGCCCTGCGAGGCCCGCGCCAGCACCAGGGTGCTGAGAATGCCCGAGGAACGGAACGGCTTGGTGATGACGCCATGCGCCTTGGTGTCGAGCAGCAGCTTGAGCGTGGTCGGGCTTTCATAGTCCGACAGGGCGACGAACGCGGCGTCCACGGCGCTGGCGTTCCAGGCACTGCTGCCCTCCAGGTCCTGCGAGACCTGGAAAAAGATCACGTCCACCCCCGTGGGCGGCTCGGCCGGGAACGGCCACACCACTTTCAAGCGGCAGCCGATGCGCTGCAGCTGCTGCACCACCACGTCGCGGTCCTCCCCCGGCGGATAGACCACGGTGACGCTGATGCTGCGCAGGTCTTCGTAGAGACGGCGGAGGCTTGAACTCATAGGAGAACGTGTTTACGGTTTTTCCGATGCCGCGTTGGAGCGCAATCGGGATGAGTGGATGCTTCGGGTGCGCTGCATGGGCTCATGCCCATGCAAACAATCGGGGCGTCTAATCGCCCGATTTAGCCCCAACCCTTTGGGCAAGTGCCTTGCCGGGCGGTCTGTGGCGTTGCGGCGCTTGTTGATAGTCAAGCTATCAACTGCGCACCGCGCCTTGCATCCCATCCCGGCAAGGTACTTGCGCGGCTTCGGAAAAACCGTAAACACGTTCTTACCTCAGCCAGAACTCGGAAAAACCGAAGGTGGACAGGTACGGATCGGGCCGCACCGGCTCCGACGCTTCCCAGGCAATGTCGAACTGCCCATCCGCTCGGCAGATGCCGATGCGCGGTGTGAGCGCACAGTGGTTGTTCTCGGCATCCACCGTCACGCGCCCCTCGGGCGAGTCGAAGGACACGGCGCGCGCCGCCTCGACCAGCCTGCGCCGGTCCATGCTGCCTGCACGCTGCAGGGCGCGGGCGAACAGGTGCACCTGGGTATAGGCCATCTCGGACCAAGTGCTGGTGGGCCGGTCGCCAAAACGCTTGCGCCACAGCGCCACGAAGCGCTGGTTGCTCTCGTTCTGCACCGAGCCGAAGTAGGTGGCCGAGGTGATGTGCCCCTCGCACAGCGCCGGGCCGATGAGGCGGATCTCCTCCTCGGCCATGGACAGGCTGGCGATCGGCATGGTCTTGGGGTCCAGACCAAAATCGCGGTACAGCTGGTAGAACAGGCGGGCCGACTGCCCCACCAGCGTGGAGAACACCACGTCGGGCTGCTGGGCCTTTATGTCCGCGAGCACTTCCTTGAGTTCGGAGGGGCCGGCCTCGATGGGCAGGTAGACCTCTTCGAGAATCTCGCCGCCATGCTGTTCGACCATGTCGCGCATGATGCGGTTCGATTCGCGCGGGTAGATGTAGTCCGCGCCGACGAGGAAGAAGCGCGTGCCGCGGTTCTGCATCAGGTAGGCGGCCAGCTGCACGCTGTTCTGGTTGGGCACGGCTCCGGTGTAGATCACGTTGGGTGAATACTCGAAGCCTTCGTAGAACGAGCAGTACCACAGCAGTGCGTTGTTGCGCTCGATCACCGGCAGCACGGCCTTGCGGCTCGATGAGCGCGAGCAGCCGAAGACCACATTGACCTCATCCTCCAGCAGCAGCCGCGTGGCGAGCTTGCGGTACTCGGCAATGTCGCCCTTGGGGTCGTAGACCACAGGGATCAACGGCCGATCGAGCACGCCGCCGAGCTGGTTGATCTCCTCGATGGCCAGGGCCGTGCCGAAGAAGTGCTCCGACTCGGTGACGCCCGTGGGCCCCGAGCGGGAAAACAGCACGCCAACGCGCCAGCCGTCATCGGGCTGCTGCATGGAGGGATCATCGGACATGGCATTCCTTCATTGGTCGAACATGCTTTGCAGCTGGTGCGGCGTCCTCGCGCCCTGCAGCAACAGCATCAGCAAGATGCGCGCCTTGTGCGGGCTCAGATTGTCGGCGAACACGGCGCCCGCGGCCTTGAGCGTGTGCCCGCCGCCATCGAAGGCGTAGGCCGGCTGCACGCGCCCGTTGGGCACCCGGGTCGATATGACCACGGCCACCCCGCGCGCGATGGCTTCACGGATGGCCTCGAACATGCCGGCATTCACATTGCCAAAGCCCAGTGCCTGCACCACGACGCCGCGCGCACCCAGCGCCACTGCGGCGCGCACCAGGTCGCCGCTGGCGCCCGCGAACATGGGCACGATCTCCACCCGAGGCAGGTCCCCCGCGCGCAGCGCCACATGCTGGCGGCGCGTGGGCTGGCGCGAGAAGACCACCCGGTCATCGTCCACCACGCCCAGCAGGCCGAAGTCGCCGGACTTGAAGGCCTCCACGTCGGCCGTGTGGGTCTTGGTGGCCTCGCGGGCGGCGTTGATCTGGTTGTTCATCGCCACCAGCACGCCCTGGCGGCGCGCCTGGCCGGCCACGCAGATGCGCGCCGCGTTGAGCAGGTTGCGCGGACCGTCGAAATCAGGCACCGAGGCGTTGCGCTGCGCGCCCACCAGCACCACGGGCTTGTCGCTGGCCAGGGTCAGGTCCAGGAACCAGGCCGTCTCCTCCAGCGTGTCGGTACCGTGGGAGATGATGACGCCGGTGATCTCGGGGCGCGCCAGCGCCTCGTGCACCGCATGCCACAGCTGCACCCAGCGCCCCGGGTCCATGTGGTCGGAGGGGATGTTGAACAGCTCGCGCACCTCCAGCCGTGCCACGCGCGACATGGCCGGCACGGCCGCCAGCAGGTCCTCGCCCGACAGCGCGGGCACGGCCCCGCCCCGCTCGGGGTCGAGCTTCATGGCGATGGTGCCGCCGGTGGCGATGAGCTGGCACAGCGGCAGGGGCAGCGGCATGGACGGTGGTGCCGACAGGGGGCAGTCCTGGGCGTGCATGTCAGACCCTCAGGTGGCTGAAAACCGCCTCTACAGCCCCATCGGCCTTGGCCAGACCCTCGTCGACCAGCTCGCCCTGCTTGAGGACCACGTAGCGATCAGCCACCTTGAGCGCAAAGGGCACGTTCTGCTCCACGATCAGCAAGGTGGTGCCCTGCTGCTCGCGCTCCTGCAGCAGGGCATTGGCCAGCCGGTCGATCACCGAGGGCTGCAGGCCTTCGGTGATCTCGTCGAGCAGGATGACCGAGGGCCGCACCATCAGCGCCCGCGCCAGCAGCAGCATCTTCTGCTCGCCACCCGACAGCGTGCCAGCGTACTGCGCGAGGCGGCTGCCGAACACCGGAAACAGCGGCTCCACGGCGGCAAAGCGCTCTTCGAACAGCGACTCCTGCGCCAGCCCCAGGCGCAGGTTGTCGCGAATGCTCAGGTCGGCGAACAGCGGCTGCTCCTGCGAGGCGTAGGCCACACCCTGGCGCGCGATGCGGTGCGGCGGCAGGCGGGTGATGTTCTCGCCGTGCAGGTGGATGGCGCCGGCCTTCTTGGCCAGGTAGCCCATCACCGTCTTGAGCAGGGTACTCTTGCCCATGCCGTTCTTTCCCAGCAGAGCCACGGCCTCGCCCTTGCGGATGTCCAGGCTCAGGCCGCGCAGCACCACGGAGGCGCGGTAGCCGCTGGTGATGCCGTCGAGCACCAGGGCCGAGGGAGATGCAATGGCGTTCATGAGCCCTCCTTCATGGCATGCGTGCTGCCCGAGTAAATGGTCTTGACCAGGGGCGAGTTGACCATCTCCTGGAAGCTGCCCTGCATGGCGATGGCACCCTGGTGCAGCACCACGATGCGGGTGGAGATGAGTTCCACGAAATCGAGGTCGTGCTCCACCAGCAGGCAGCACAGGCCGTAGCGGTGCGCCAGCGACGACAGCACCTCTCCGATCTGCGTGCGCTCGGTCTTGGTCAGCCCGGCCGTGGGTTCGTCGAGCAGCACCACGCGCGGCTCCAGCGCCAGCACCATGGCCAGCTCCAGCGCCTGCTGCTCGCCGTGCGACAGGTCGCGCGCCACGGTGGCCAGCTTGCCCTCCAGCGCCGTGGCCCGCACCACATGCAGCGCATAGGGCGGCAGGCGCAGCACCGGGTCCTGGTGCAGCAGCGAGGGGCGCTCCAGCCGCGTACCGGCGATGCGCAGGCATTCGGCCACGGTCAGCGACTCGAAGATGTTGGCGTTCTGGAACTTGCGCCCCAGGCCCAGGCGCACGCAGGCCTCGGGCGGTAGCTGGCGGATGTCGCTGCCGCACAGCTCCACCGTGCCGCCGCTGCGCTCGGCGCCGTCGCTCATGCAGCGCATCAGCGTGGTCTTGCCGGCGCCGTTGGGCCCGATCAGCCCCACCAGCTCGCCTGCGCGGGCCTCGAAGTCGATGCCCTGCAGCACCTTGAGGGAGCCAAAATGCTTGGTCACGCCCTGCAGGCGGATGGCCACCGCATCGGTCGCCTGGCCGTCGGTGCTGCCCGGCCGCTCCTGCAGCTGCGGCATGCGCGTGGCACCCTGCAGCACGCCGAAGGGCTTGAGCAGCAGCGGAATCAGCCCCTGCGGAAACAGCACGATGACCACCACGAACGCCCCACCCAGTATCAGTTGCCAGGCAAAGGGCATGCTGCTGCTCAGGTAGGCCGTGGCCACGTTGATGAGCACGCCACCGGCCAGCGGCCCCCACAGCGTGCCGCGCCCGCCCAGCGCCACCCAGATGATGAGCTCGGTGCCCAGCGCAAAGCCTGTGAGCTCCGGCGCCACCACGCCGCTGAACGCGCCGTAGCCAAAGCCTGCGATGCCGGCCATCACACCCATGGCCGTGAGCAGCGCGATCTTCACCCGCGAGGTGTCGATGCCCAGGTAGGTGCAGCGCACCTCGTTGTCGCGGATGGCCGCGAGCACGCGGCCCGCATCGCTGCGCACCAGCACCCAGCCGATGGCACCAGCCACGGCCAGCATGGCGCCAGCCACCCAGTACCAGGCCTCGAGCGACCAGTCGAAACTCTGGTAGCCCGTGAGCCCCGAGCTCGACCCCGTGAAGCTGCCGCCCGACAGCAGCAACTGCGTGAGCACGATGGGCAGCACCAGCGAGATCACCGTGGCGAAGAACGGCGAGGCCCCGCGGTAGAACGAGAGCCAGCCCACCAGGCCGGCCACCGCCGCGCTGGCCAGCACCGTGGCACCGATGGCCAGCAGCACGGTGAAGGTGCTGAACCCGACGTGGGTGAACACCAGCCCGGCGGCATAGGCGCCAATGCCGAAGAAGGCCGACTGGCCGAAGGTGAGGTAGCCGGTGTAGCCCCAGAGGACGTCCACCGTGATCGCCGCGATGGCGAAGAAGAAGGCCTTGATCAGGATGTTCAGCAGGTAAGTGTCGAACACCCAGGGCCCGGCCACGAGCAGCGCCACACCGATGGCGCCGAGCACCAGGAGGCTGTTGAAGGGACGCGCCCGTACCACCGGGTCAGCGGGTTCGGCGGGCATGGCGGGCGGCAATGCCGCATTGGAATGGGTGGTGGTATCAGCCACGGGCAAACCCCTTGGGACGGATGCGCAGCGTGACTGCGGCGAGGACGGCGATGGTCAGCCCGCCAAGGACGGGGCTGGCGTAGGTGCTTACCAGCACCTGGGCCGCGCCGAACACGACGCAGGTCAGCAGCAGGCTGGCCATGGAATGGCCCGAGACCATGACCAGCATGAAGGCGCTGACCAGCCAGGGCAGGCCCATGTTGGGGTCGACGCTGGACAGCGGCGTGATCATGGCGCCGGCCAGCGTGCCCAGGCCCGCGCCCAGGCTGAAGGTGATGAAGCGCACGCGACCCGAATGGATGCCCAGGCTGCTGGCCAGGTCCTCGTTCATGATCACGGCGCGGGTGCGCACGCCAAAGCGCGTGCCGTTGAGCAGCCCCGTGAGCGCCAGGCACAGCACGATGGCCACCGGTACCAGCACCAGGCGGTAGGCCGAATAGTCGACCCCGGCCACCTGCCAGGTGCCCGACAGCGGGGCACTGACAAACTGCACTTCGCGCCCGAAGCCCATCACGATGAGCTGGCCGATGACGATACCCAGCCCCCAGGTGGCCAGAATGGCGTCGAGCGGCCGCTTGTACAGAGGGCGCACGATGAGCCCTTCCACCAGCATGCCCACGGCAATGCCGACCACGATGGCCAGCGGCCAGGCCAGCCACGGGTCCATCTGCAGCCGGGTGACCACGTAGCTCGCATAGCCGCCCAGCGTGAGCAGGGCACCATGCGCAAAATTGACGATCTTCATCACCCCGAAGACCATCATCAGCCCCGCCGTGACGACGAACAGCATCGCCGCCGTGGTGAGCAGATCCAGCAAGAGAACCATGGTGTGCTCCTAGGAATGGGAAGGAATCGGGCCGCGCAGGGACAACGCGGTGGTGGTGGCGGTACGGGTCATGGGGTGTCTCCTGGGTCTTTTGGGTATCGTGCGTATCGTGGGTATCTTGGGTAGCGCAAGCAGTGCCTGCACAGGCAATGCACAGGCCGTGCCTGCCAGGCGGGCCTGGCGCACGGAATCGGTCAGTGGAAGGAACAGCGGGAGGGGTCCCACAGAAAACATTTTTCAAGCTCCAGAAAGCAAAAAGCCCCTGACCGCGCGGTGTGCGCATTCAGGGGCTTTCATAGCCGGTATGTGGTCAGCAATGCTGCTGAGGGACCGCGGTGGCTTGGCCAGTGCGGTCGTTTCAATTATGACAGCCGGTCACACCAGCGTCAATCAACTGCGAAGCTGCTTTCTTCGCGATTTTTCCTCCCTGCAGGCGCCCTCAGGCGGGTCATTCAAGCAGCCGAGCTCACTCCATCTGCGGGCATTGCGCGCCCGGGTCCACGCTGGCGTAGGTCTCCAGGATGCGGATGCTGCCGTCGGAGCGCACCTGCCCCAGGCGCATGGCCAGTGGCGTGTGCCGGCCCTTGCCCATGCGCAGCGTGCCGCGCGGGCCGGTCACCGTGACCTCACCCAGCGCCTTGATGACCTTGGCGGCATTCGTGCTGCCTGCCGCCTCCACCGCCGCCTTGTACTGGAAGAAAGCCTCGTACTGCGGCACCGAGAGTTCGTTGGGCGCCTTGAGCTCCGCGCCGAAACGCACCAGCATGCGCATGCGGAACGAGCGGTTGTGCGCCGTGTCGATGGAGGGGAAGTAGGACGCCGCCATGAGCATGCCCGTCGCCGCGCTGCCCATCTCCCGCGCAGTGCTTTCGTCGATGGACAGGTTTCCAAGCGGTATGCGCACGTCTGCGGCCTTGAGCTGCCGGGCCAGCGACACGTTGGGTGCGCCACCTGCGGTGGCACTGATGATCGCGTCGGGCCTGGCCGTGCGGATCTTGGCGATCACCGCCGTCCAGTCGCTGCCGTCCACGGGCAGGTATTCCTCGCCCACCACCTGCCCACCGCCCTTTCTGATGGTCTGGCGCGCAAACTCGAGCATGCCGCGGCCGAAGGCGTAGTCGCTGCCCACGAGAAAGAAACTGCGCGCATTCCGGTTGCGCGCCAGGTACTCGACCACGGGCGCAACCTGCTGCTCGGGCACCCAGGCGTTGACGTACATCCAGGGGCTGCACGAGCGGCCCTCGTAGAACGAGGTGTAGATGTAGGGCAGTTGGCCGCGCGCGACGATGGGCAGCGCCGCATTGCGCGCCGCGCTGGTCTGCATGGCGATGAGGGCGTGCACCTTCTTGCCGAACACCAGGGCCTGCACGGCCTTCTGCGCGCCCTCGGCGCCAGAGGCATCGTCCATGATCTCCAGCTGCACCGGCCGCCCCAGGATGCCGCCGTTGGCATTGATCTCCTCGACCGCCAGTTGCGAAGACTGCACCACGGCGGGTGCCACCACGCTGTTGGCGCCCGAGAGGCCCACGGCCACACCGATGCGGATGGGCTCGGCCGCACGCGGCTGCGCCGAGACAGTGGTGGCCATGGCAAGCAGCACCGCCATGGCGAACAGGGCCAGCACGGCCATCTGCAGTGTGTTCAGAAGCATCTTCATCGCAGCATCTCCCGCCGTGGTCAGCGCGCAGCGGCAAGAGGCAGCCACTGCGGCGCGCCCCCGCGCGAGGCCGTTGCAGGCACGGCCCTGGCAGTGCCTGCCGGCGGCGCGCTGTCGACGGGCTCGGCCCCCAGGTGGAAGGTGGACACCAGCGCGAGCAGGCGGCGCGACTGGTCCTGCAGGCTGGCGGCTGCGGCGGCGCCCTCCTCCACCAGCGCGGCGTTCTGCTGCGTGGCATGGTCCAGCGCAGCGATGGCATGGTTGATGCCGTGGATGCGCCCGCTCTGCGCGGTGGATGCCCCAGCCACCTCGCCGATGATGGCGGAGACCCGCTCCACGCTGGCCACGATGTCGGCCATGGTGGTGCCGGCGCCTTGCACCAGGCGTGCGCCCGCCGCCACATGCGAGAGGCTGTCGTCGATGAGGCCCTTGATCTCCCTGGCCGCCGACGCACTGCGCTGCGCGAGCGCACGCACCTCGCCCGCCACCACGGCAAAGCCACGCCCAGCGTTGCCCGCACGTGCCGCCTCTACCGCCGCATTGAGCGCCAGGATATTGGTCTGGAAGGCGATGCCGTCGATGACACCGATGATGTCGGCGATGTGCCGGGATGACTGGGTGATCTGGCCCATGGTGTCCACCACCTGGCCCACGGCTGCGCCGCCGCGCTGGGCCACCGCCGCCGCATGGCCGGCCAGGCCATTGGCCTCGCCTGCCGCCTCGGCGCTGTGGCGCAGGTTGCCGGCAAGCTGGTCCAGCGAATGGGCCGTCTCCTGCAGGCGCGTGGCGGCCTGCTCGGTGCGCTGGCTCAGGTCCAGGTTGCCGGCCGCCACCTCGGAGCTGGCGGTATCGATGCTGACCGCGGCATCACGGATGTCTGCCACCAGGCCGCGCAGGCGCCGCTGCATGGTGGCGATGGCGTCGAGCAGGCGGCCTACTTCGCCCTGCCCCGCGCCTTCGATGGCATTGTCCAGCGCGCCCTCGGCAATGCGCTCGGCGATGCGCACCGCGCGCTCCACCGGTCGCTGGATGCCACGCGCGATGCGCCAGGCCACGAGCACACCGAGGGCCACCGCCGCCAGCGCCAGCAGCGCGCCGATGGCGGTGGAGCGCTGGATCTGCGTGCCCACCGCCGTGGCCAGCACAGCATTGCGCTGGGTCTGCAGGGCAATGAGTGCATTCACCCTGGCGCGCCACTGCGCCTCCACAGGCCGCAGCTCCTGCGTGAGCGTGGTGGTGGCGTCGATGTTGGCGCCGGCCAGGCCATGCCTGGCGGCCTGCTGCACCAGCGCCATGCCGCGCGCGCCCAGCGTGGCGATATCTGACGCGAGCTGGCGCTCGTCGGCCTGGGCATCGGCCATGGCCGCAGCCAGCGCCTTCTCGGCGCGCACGTACTCGCCGCGTGCTGTCTCCAGGGTGGCGCCTTCGGCCTTGAGCTCGGCCATGTCGGTGAGCAGCACGATGGAGCGCACCTGCACGGCCATCAGGTTGATGTTGTCCAGCAGCTCGCGGGCGAAGGCGGCGCGCTGGTTGTTGACCTCCACGATCTGGCGCACCTGGCTGCCCACCTGGTGCGAGGACCAGGCATTCATGCCGGCCACGGTCATGATCAACGCCAGCAGGCAGCCAAAGCCGAGCGCCAGGCGGCTGGCGATGGAGTGGGTGAATCGGTGCAAGGTCATGGAAAACTCCTCGAGTCGGGCATGGCTGCGCCCAGGGGTGGCGCGGGTGGCGCCGCCCCTCGTGCAGCGGGTCGTGGTGGTGTTGGAGGAAAACCCGGCCCTTGCGGCCAGGTGGAGCGAGCGGCCGGCACCGCATTGGGATAACCGGCCGCCTGTGCTTGCAGGCTTACTTCAGGTCAGGGCACTGCGCGCCGGGGTCCACGCCCTTGAAGGTCTGCAAAATCTTGATGGCGCCGCCGGCCTGGATCTGGCCCAGGCGCATCGCCAGCGGGGCGTGGCGGCTCTTGTTCATGCTGACCTCGCCGCGCGGGCCTGTGTAGGACACCTCGCCCAGCGCCTTGATGATCTTGTCCTTGTCCACCGCGCCCACCTTCTCGACGGCGGCCTTGTACAGGTAGAAGGCCTCGTACTGGGGTTCGGACAGTTCATTGGGCGTCTTCAGGTCGGCACCGAACTTCTTCGTCATCGCAGCGATGAACTTCTGGTTCTCGGGCGTTTCGATGGTGGTCAGGTACGAGGCCGACATGTACATGCCCGTCGCCACGTCGCCCATGTTCTTCGCGGTGGCTTCATCAATGGCCAGGTTGCCATAGGGCAGGTTAAGGCCTGAGCCCTGCAGCTGCTTGGCCAGCGAGACGTTGGGCGCGCCGCCGGCGGTGGCGCTGATCAGCGCATCGGCCTTGGCCGCGCGGATCTTGCTGAGCACCGGGGTCCAATCGGAGCCGTCGATGGGCAGGTACTCCTCGCCCACCACCTTGCCGCCATTCTTCTCGATGTACTTCTTGGTGAAGTCCAGCATGCCGCGGCCGAAGGCGTAGTCATTGCCCACCAGGAAGAAGTTGCGCGCCTTCAGGTTGGACCAGAAGTAGTTGACGATGGGCGCCACCTGCTGCTCGGGCACCCAGGCGTTGACGTACATCCAGAGGTTGCACGAGCGGCCTTCGTAGAACGAGGTGTAGATGTAGGGCACCTTGCCGCGCGAGATGATGGGCAGGGCCGCGTTGCGCGCGGCACTGGTCTCCATGGCGATGACGGCGTCGACCTTCTTCTGGAACACCAGGGTGTCGAAGGCCTTCTGCGCGCCCACGGCGCCCGAGGCATCGTCGACGATCTCGAGCTCGACCTTGCGACCGAGGATGCCGCCTGCGGCATTGATCTCTTCGACCGCCAGTTGCGAGGACTGCACCACGGCCGGTGCCACCACGCTGTTGGCACCCGAAAGGCCCACGGCCACGCCGATGCGGATGGGGTCGGCGGCCTGGGCCTGCAGGGCCAGCGCGGCAGCCAGGGCGATTGCGCCGTAGCGCAGGAGGGAGGTGAAGGGGGTCATCATCAGAAGGCTCCTTGGGTGGGGGTGAACGAAAAAGGAAACACAGGGCGGAAAAAATCAGGGGGCATCAGTGCCGCGGCAGCGGCCAGCCGGTGCCCAGCATGGGGTCGTAGATGTCATCGCGGCGGTCGCGCAGCACATGGTTGAAGGCGTTGAGCTGGCGCGCCTGGCGTGTGGCCCGCAGGTCCAGCTGCGCCGTGAGCACAAGGTCATCACCGCCCACGGGGGCTGGGCCCGCCAGCGGCCAGCCCTGGGCGTCCACGATCAGGCTCTGGCCGATGAAAGGCTGGCCACGCTCGGTGCCGGTGCGGTTGGCGCAGACGATGTTCAGCGCATTGCTGTGGGCGCTGGCCATGGCCAGCGTGTTGGCCATGGCCGTGCTGCCTGCGGGCTGGCCCGGCATGGGCACCCAGTTGGTGGGCATCGCCACCACGTCGGCGCCCTGCATGGCCAGGAGGCGGTAGACCTCGGGGAACCAGCCGTCGTAGCAGATCACCACGCCCAGGCGCCCCCACGGCGTGTGGAACAACGGCAGGCCCTTGTCGCCCGCTTCGAAGAACAGGTGCTCGTCACCCCACAGGTGCAGCTTGCGGTAGGTGCCCAGCCAGCCCGTGGGGCCGACGACCACGGCCGCGTTGTACAGGCGCTCGCCATCGCGCTCGGCAATGCCGGCCACGATGAGCGTGTTGCAGCGGCGGGCCACCTCGATCCAGGCCTGCGTGCTGGGGCCGGCAGGCACAGGCTCGGCCAGTGCGAAGGCCTCGGCGCGGCTCTCGAACATGTAGCCGGTGTTGGCCAGTTCGGGCAGCACCACCAGGGCAGCGCCGCCTGCGGCCGCACGCTCGACCAGGGCCACCGAGCGCGCCAGGTTCTCGTGCTTGCGGCCGATGCGCGGCTCCATCTGGATGCTCGCCACGGTGACGAGGTGCCCCGCAGTGCTTGGCGCGGGGAGGTTTCCCGAATCGGACGACAACGACATTCAAACTCCAAAAAGCAAAAAGCCCCTGACCGCGCTGTACGCGCATGTCAGGGGCTTTCATAGCCGGTATGTGTCAGCAATGTTGCTGAGGTGCTGGAGCGGTGAAAACCGAACCAGTGCTGCGAATTATGGACGTGTAAAAAATCGGAGTCAACAACTTGTCACAGTGTCGTTGTTGCGCCCTGTAGTCCATCGGGCATGCAGGCGAACAAAAAATAGCCATGGCGAGCGGTGTGAAATTTCCGGAGCGCAACAGGCGCCCCTGCTTCGCCTCGCCAACTCGCACTTTCGCCGTCACGCACGCAAGACTTGATGCACGTCAAGCCGGTGAACCTGCACTTGGCCGACCATGGGAAGGTACCCGGCCCCACAACGGTTCCGGTGCACCGCCCGGCAGGGCTACCCACGGACTCCGCGCCCCATGAACCTTTCCGAGCTCATCGTCACACAGGCGCCCGACGGCATCCTGTTCGTATCGGACGCCGGCACCATCGTGCTTGCCAACGAGGCGCTGTGCACGCTGTCAGGCTACCAGCCCCATGAACTGCTGGGGCAATCCGTCGAGCTCTTCTTGCCGGCCGGTCTGCACCGATTGCATGTGGAAAACAGGCAGCGCTATGTGCTCAACCCCCGACGCAGGCCCATGGGAACCATGGGCAACCTGACCCTGCAGCGCAAGGACGGTGCGAGCGTACCGATAGATATCGCACTGAGCCGCCTGGATGCGGAAGGTCAAGTCGGCACGATCGCTTTTGTCCGGGATACAAGCGAGACCAAACAGTCCGAGCGGCAGCTGCAGCACCAGGCAACGCACGACGCGCTGACGGGTCTGACCAATCGCTGGCTGTTGGGTGAATACCTGCGTCAAGCCATTGCGCATGCAGGGCGCGCAGGCAGGCGAATCGCACTTTTGTTGCTGGACCTGGATGGCTTCAAATCAGTCAACGACAGCTTCGGACACGCCGTTGGAGACAAGCTACTGGTCGATGTGGCGGGGAGTCTGACAGCGCAAGTGCGTGCCAGCGATGTCGTTGCCCGCATTGGTGGCGACGAGTTTGTGGTTTTGCTGCGCGAGGTCGACGCGGTATCGGATGCAGTCCGGGTGGCTGACAAGCTGGTCGCCGCGCTCTCACGCCCTCGCACCCTCGACGGCATTGCAGTGCAGACAGGCTGCAGCCTGGGTATCGCCATGTACCCTGAGGATGCACAGGAGTCCGAGGCATTGATGCGTTGCGCCGACCTAGCCATGTACCACGCCAAGGCACAAGGCCGGGGGCGCAGCATCGTGTTCACGCCTGGGATGTCGGATCTGATAGGGGGCGCCAGACGCACTTGAGTCTGAAACCCGCAGTCGGCGCGCCAGGCCGCGCCTCAGCCAAGCAGCCGGCTGCGCAGTTGTGCCCAGGCGATAGCCGAGGCCCCTGCGTCACCTGCCGCCGCAAGCGCTTCCAGTTGCTTTGCCGCTCGGCCGTCCTCTGCCCAGCCCAAGGTGCGGAACACCGTGGCCAGACTGTGAGACAAGCGCTGCAGCGCCGCGAGGTCGCCCGACCGCAATGCAGCATCACCCGCCGCCCAATCGTGTTCAAATTGCACGAGACACTTGGCCCGGTAGGCACGAAACAGGCCTGCGTCGCCGCCAAAATAGGCAAGTACCGCGTCGCTCTCGGCGCTGCTGGGGTCGGCAGGCTGCGCCGGCACATCTGCTGGCGGCGGCGCTGCTTCATGCCCCGCAAATGCCTCCAGTACACAGGCCTGCAGCTGGGCAACCGACGCCGGCTTGCGCAGAATGCGCCATATGCCACGGCCTTCAAGCCGCGCCTGCTTGTCCAGGTTCACACCCGCGCTGAAGATGACCAGCCTGGCGCCAGCGAGTAGTGCGGGCTCGGAATGCAACCGCTCCACCAGATCGTAGCCCGACAAGCCGGGGAGCATCAGGTCCGTGATGACCAGCCCCACAGGGCCCTTGTGCAGCACGGCCAAGGCGCTTTCCACATCGCCGCAGACGGTCAGATCCACCCCCTCGTCTTCCAGCGCCATGTCGATGAAGCGCGCAATCGAGGCATCGTCTTCCACCAGCAACACGCGCCGAACCGGCACAACAGATGCGTTGGTCATGGAACCCTCGCTGCGCTCAGGACGCGGCCCTGACTTCCGCACTCTGGGCAAGAAGCGCTGGCAACTCGGCCACCAGCCGCGGCTTGTGAATCACGTTCACGCCCTGCAACGCAAACGCATAGGGCGCGCGCTGGGATTCGTCCAGCGAGGTCACGACGATGAGGCGGCTGCGTGCGAACTGGGGGTGCGAGCGCAGCGTCGTGATGAGGGCCGCGCCATCGATTCCGGGCAGCAGAATGTCCACGATCAGGATATCGGGCTGGATCTGCCCATACATCGCCAGCCCGGTGATGCCGTCATTGGCAATGTGCAACTGCCATGCCGGAAAGTGCTGCTCCACCAGCAAGGACACCAGGTTCTGGAAGTGGATGGAGTCCTCGATCAGCAACACCTTCATATCGCCAGGCGCCTGCACTTTCCCATCCGCACGCTCCGGGGTCGGCAGAGCCGTGTGCCGGAAAGGTTCATGCGCTGCGGCCGCTGAAAACTGTGCATCGGCCGCAGGCACCGGTCCGCCAGAGCGCGAGCGCAACCACTGCTCCACTGAGCGGCGCGAAATACGCCGGTGCCCCCCCGGCGTCTTCCATGCCTGGAGCTCGTTGCGATCCACCATCAGTTGCACAGAGCGCACGGCCATTCCCAGCATCCGCGCAGCCTCGAAGGTGGTGAGCTGGTCGGCAGCAGGAGAAGCGTCGGGAGTTTGTTCAGTTTTCATGACTGCGCTATTTTACTTGCAAACGATTTTTATTGACGCCGCTTGCAAATGACTTAAATGATTGATATGATAAATAAAAATGAAAATTCACACTAAGACTGCAAATTCACCAAGTTGCCGGCATCCACAAAGGACATCCATGAAAAAAGTACTCATCGTCGAAGACCACGCCGACATCCGAAAGCTACTGCACATGACCATGGAATTCGAGGATTTCGAGATCTATGAGGCCGCCAACGGCGATGTGGGGCTGGAAATGGCCCGAGCTCACTCACCCGACGTGGTGTTGCTGGACATCATGATGCCCGGCACCCTGTCGGGTCTGGAAGTGTGCCGCTGCATCAAGGCCAACCCCGCGCTCAAGCACACCAAGGTCATCATGCTCACCGCGCGCGGTCAGGCGGAAGACCGGCGCGATGGCATGAAGGCAGGCGCAGACGAATACCTCATCAAGCCGTTCAGCACCATCCAGGTGCTCGAATCAATTTACCGGCTGGAAATCGCCCATGACCGAAACCATTCCGATGCCTTCCCATTTTGAAGGCGAGAGCACTCGCTTCGACGAAGCGGCAGCTGAACAGATGCTGCGCTTCGTCGAAGACTTTGGCCACATGTACCGAGAGCGAAACAAGGCGCTGGACGAAATCACGCGGGCGCACAACGAGGCCTTGCTGCAATTGTGCATGGCCGCCGAGGCCCGCGACGATGACACTTCCGTGCACATCGTCCGGATAGGTTTTCTGGCCGAGGCGCTGGCACTGCTCGTGGGATCGACACCTGGATTTGCCAGCCTGTTGCGGCGCGCTGCGCCCATGCACGACATTGGCAAGATCGGCACTCCAGACCATGTGCTCAAGAAGGCAGGGCCGCTCACCGAGGAAGAGCGGGCAGTCATTCAACTCCACCCGGCCATTGGCGCGCAGATCATCGGCAAATCCCGCGTGCCTGTGTTCCTGCTTGCCGCCGAAGTGGCGCTTACCCACCACGAACGCTACGACGGCAAAGGCTATCCCCGCGGGTTGGCAGGCGAGGATATCCCCCTGTCGGGCCGCATCACGGCTATCGTGGATTTCTACGACGCATTGACCATGGACCGCGTCTATCGCCCCGCATTCAGCCCCCAAAAGGCCTTGTCCATGCTCATCGAACAGCGCGGCACGGCATTCGACCCCGTGATCGTGGACACTTTCGTCCAGCACTTCGATCATCTGGACACGTTGCGGCGCAAGGTCACCGAGCAACGCCCCACCTTCGCCGATCTGATAGACGCCCCCTGAACCATCCTCCCACTAGGATAGCGCCATGCCCCCCATCCTCCGAATCGCCTTCACCAGCGCAATTGCCAGCCTGATGTTCTGTGGACCCGCTCTGGCAGGCCCGGTGCAGGAAAAGGTATCGGCACGGCATGCCATGCGCGTCTGCATCTGGCCCGACTACTACGGCATCACATTTCGCAACCCGCGCACCCAGCAGCTGGCAGGGATCGACATCGATCTGTCGGCCGAGCTGGGCAAGGATCTGAAGGCAAAAGTGGAGTATGTGGAGACGTCTTTCGCCACCCTGATCGAAGACCTGCAGGCAGACCGTTGCGATGTGGGCATGTTCGCCATTGGCATGCTGCCCCAGCGCATGGCCCACCTCAAGTTCACCCAGCCCTACCTGAGCAGTGACATCTACGGCATCACCACCAAGAGCAATGCCGTCATCAAGCAATGGGCCGACATCGACCAGCCCGGCGTGCTGGTGGCCGTGCAGGCCGGAACCTTCATGGAACCGGTGATGGGCGAGCGCCTCAAGCATGCCAAGCTGGTGAGAATATCGCCCCCCGCCACGCGCGAACGGGAGCTCGAAGGCGGTCGGGTGGATGTGTTCATGACCGACTTCCCTTACAGCCGGCGCTTGCTCGACAATGCCGACTGGGCACGCCTGGTGTCCCCGCCCAAACCGGTGTTCGTGCTGCCCTATGCCTATGCCGTGAAGCCGGGCGACGATGCCTGGCTCAAGACCGTGGATGACTTCGTGGCACGCATCAAGCGTGACGGCCGGCTCGACGCCGCGGCCGCCAGGCACGGACTGACCGAGATCGTTGTGCACTGACATGGCACAGCCCTTCACCCGCAGCGCACCCTGGCGCCACGCCCAGGGCCTGGTGAAGCTCAGCCGCAAGGCGAGCAACACCGCACTGCTCTGCGGCCTGCTGCTCGTGGCGGGCATCCTGGCGGCCACGGCCTGGATATCGCTGAAAGACAGGTCCAAGGCCATCGCCTCGGACACCGAGAGGGCCGAACTCCTGGCGCGCGTGCTCGAGGACCAGACCACCCGCACGGTGGAAAGCGGCCTTTTCATCCTGGCCACCATGGGCGATGCCAATGCCTTGCACGCCCCCGGGGCCGACCTGCCGCGCACCGAGGCGTTTCTGCGCGAGGCAATGGCAGGCGCCCCCTTCCTGCGCACGGTGCTGGTAGCCGATGCCACCGGCCTGGTCATCGCCAGCAGCTCGCCACAGGAGGCGGGGGTTACCATCGATCTGCTCAAACTGGGGCCACGTCCGCAGAAGGGCAAAACCACCCTGGGCCCCTGGATCGCCGGCCGGGGCGTGGGCAGCCTGCGCGCGGGCGCACCGCAAGGCGCCACCCCGGCGGGCCTGGGCTTCATTCCGCTCATGCGCAAATTCGTCACGCCCGACGGCCAGGACCTGCTGCTGATCGGGCTGATCAACCCCGACGCGCTGGCCAATCAACAGCAGTTGGCCATAGGCCAGGTCGGCTTCAGCTCCGCGATCGCATCGTACGACGGCAAGATTCTTGCGACCTCCCAGGAGACCTCACTGCATGGCGCACAGGCCAGCGACCTCCCCGTTTTCCGCACCTACTTGCCCGCGCGCGAGCACGGCAGCTATGTGGGCCAGGGGCTGGGTGGCGGCAACCAGATCGTCGCGTTCCGCCTGTCCAGAACCCAGCCGCTCGTAGTCCTGGTGGAGGAGCCACGAGACGCTGCAATCAACCGCTGGTGGACCGAATCACAGGGCTACATCTGGCTCAGTTGCGCCGCGACCCTGGTGGTGCTGCTGCTCACCCTCGTGGCCTGGCGCAGCCTGCGCTCCCGCGAGGCCGCCAGCCACGCTTCCCGGCACGCCCAGATACGCATTGCCCACAGCGAACGCGAGCTGGCAGTGCTGATGCGCAGCGTGCAGGAGGTCATCTTTCGCACCAACACCGCCGGCCGCATCACCTTCGTCAACGCCCGGCTGGCATCGCTGATCGGTGGCAGCGAATCCGCGGCCATAGGCCGGCCACTGCAGGAACTGGTGGAGCCCGGCAGCCGGCCCGCGGTGGAAGGCCTCTTTGCCAACGGCGAAGCGGGCGGGGTGCGCAACTGCCAGGCCATGATCCACCTCGACACTGGCCGCCAGTTGCTGTTCGACGTGGCACTGGTGCCCTTGCTCGACGAAGGCGCGGTCATCGGCTTTGCAGGGAGCGCCGTGGACGTGACCGAGCGCTGGGTTGCACAGCAGAGCCTCCAGACCGAGCTGGAGTTTCGCGGCCAGATGCTGGAGATGAACCCCCTGCCGATCTCGATGACCGACATGACGGGCCACCTGGTGCTGGTCAACCGCGCCTGGGAGGAGTACAAGGCGCGCAAGCGCGCCGACGTGATGGGGCTGCGCCTGGCGGACTTCCTGCCCTCCGAAGAAGCAGCCGTGCACCAGTCTGCAGACAGGCAATTGCAGCAACAGGGCGGCCGGGTGATGTTCGAGACCCGGGTGCTCTACGGTGGGCAATCCTGGCGCGATACGCGGGTGACGAAAGCGGTGGTGACCGATGCCCGCGGGCAGGCCACCGGGATTCTTTCCACGTTGATGGATGTCAGCGACTTCCGCGAGGCCGAACGGCTGACCCGCGAGGCCCACGAGGCCGCCGAGGAGGCATCCCGATCCAAGTCCGAGTTCGTGGCCAACATGAGCCATGAGCTGCGCACACCGCTGCAATCCATCATGGGTTTTTCGGAGCTGGGCATGCTTCGCGGCAAGGCCGACGCCCGGCTGGCGGGCATGTTCGAGGACATCCACCGCTCCGGCGAACGCATGCTCTCGCTGGTCAACGACCTGCTGGACGTGGCCAAGCTGGAAAGTACCGTGGGCACCTTCCACCTGGAGCGGGTGGACCTGCGCGGCATCATCCACCCCGTGCTGCGCGAGCTGGAGCCGCTGCTGGCCCAGCGCAAGCTGCACCTGGAGGTGGCACTGGGCGACCTGCCGCTCACGGCCAAGGTCGACCCGGTGCGGTTCCAGCAGGTCATACGCAACGTGGTGGCCAACGCCATCAAGTTCTCTCCCGAAGCATCGTCCATCACCCTGCTGGGCAGGGTCGACCGCCGGGGCCAGATACGGCTGGCCGTGCGCGACCACGGCCCGGGCATCCCGCAAGACGAGCTCGACGCCATCTTCGAGGCCTTCAAGCAGTCCAGCAAGACCAAGGACGGCTCGGGGGGCACGGGCCTGGGCCTGGCCATCTGCAAGAAGATCGTGGAGGCCCTGGGCGGGCAGATCTACGCCGAGAACGTGCGGCAAGGCGGCTCGGTGTTCCACATCATCCTGCCCGCACGCGGCGCCAGCGAGACCATGCCGGCCGAGCTGGAATAGCCCGGCCTCCAAAAGCCGCACAGCCGGCAAGAAAGCTGGCAGGTGGGTGGCTTGTGCATGCCGACGGCTTGCTGGGCGCAGCTGCGTCGCATCGCGCGCAAGACAACCCCCAGGCACCGCGCATTGTCGTGAGTGCGTTCCAAGGATCCTGGTGGCGCGCAGGCCGCCAGCGGCGGCCCCGCGCTGGGCCGCCTCCCTACTCCAACGGCGCCGCCCGCGGAATCACCCAAAGGTAGCAAATATGAATTTATTGTCAAAGCAAGACGTTAATCGCTTGCTTAAATCATTTTTATCATTAAAATTACGAAAAACCCGCAAGACACCACTTTTTTTATCATGAACACCACAATTTCCACCACCCCCAAAACCTCAGGCATCGCTCTGGACTCCGCCGCACCAGGTGAGTACCTGGCCTTTCGCCTGGGCGCCGAGCAGTACGCCATCGACATCCTGCGCGTGCAGGAGATCCGCTCCTACGAGCAGCCCACCCGCCTGGCGCATGCGCCTGACTTCATCAAGGGGGTCATCGACCTGCGCGGGCGCATCGTCCCCATCCTGGACCTGCGCATCAAACTGCAGTGCGCCGAGGTCGCCTACAACGACTTCACCGTGGTCATCATCCTGGACATCGGCACCTCGGTGATCGGCGCGGTGGTGGACTCGGTGGCCGACGTGGTGTCGCTGGCGCCCGAACTCATCAAACCGGCTCCTCAGTTCGAAACCCAGGGCGACGTGGACCCTTCGTTCGTGCAGGGCATTGCCAACGTGGACGGCCGCATGCTGATCCTGATGGACATCAACGCCTTGCTCAGCCACGAGGAAATCGGGCTGGTCGAGTCCACGGCGACCGCCTGATACGGCGTATAGCACCCCAGAACATCCCGGACCGGCCGCGCCACAGACGAGCTGACCCCGGACCCCTCCTGTTTCAAAGCTCAATCCCATGAACAACCTGAAAATCTCCACCCGCCTGGCCGGCACCTTCGCGGTTCTGGTCGCCGTCTTGCTGGCCGTCGTCATCGCCGCCTGGTCGCAATTGGCTGCCATGGGCGCCCAGACCCGCGAAATCACAAGCGACTGGCTCCCCAGTGTGGAACTGGTGAACCAGCTCGACACCGGCATTGCCAAAGCCCGGCTCTTTGAACTGCGCCACGTGATGGCCGCCGAGCCTGCCGCCACCGCCACCCACGAGAAATCCATGGGCGAGTTGCAGGCAGAGATGGACAAACTGAAAAAATCCTACGAAGTCCTGATCAACTCGCCAGAAGAGCAAAAGATCTATGACGATTTCATTGCCGACCGCAAGAAGTACGTCGAACTCACAACGAAGATATTCGAGTTCTCGCGCAAGAACGACAAGGACCAGGCGGCAGCCTTGCTGGGTGGCGAATCCCTTCAGCTGTTCAACAAGACCTCTGCCACCCTCGAGAAGCTGGTGGAGCTCAACGGCAAGGGAGCACGGCAAGAAGCCGAAAATGCCAAACAGACTGAGGCAACCGCACGGGTGGTACTGATTGCGGCAGCAGCCCTGGCCGTGGCCTTTGCAACGCTGGCAGCCCTGTGGTTGATCCGCTCCATCACCCGGCCGCTGGAACAGGCCGTCAACGCGGCCGATCGCATCGCCCAGGGCGACCTGAGCGGCCAGATCGTGGTCCGGAGCCAGGACGAAACGGGCCACTTGCTCAGTTCCCTGCAGCGCATGCAGCAAAGCCTGGTGACCACCGTGGGCGCCGTGCGCCAGAACGCCGAGGGTGTGGCCTCGGCCAGTGCAGAGATTGCCTCGGGCAACAACGACCTGTCGGCGCGCACGGAGCAACAGGCCTCGGCGCTGGAAGAGACGGCCGCATCCATGGAGGAACTGTCCAGCACCGTCAAGCAAAACGCGGACAGCGCCCGACAAGCCAGCCAATTGGCCATCAGCGCCTCCACGGTGGCAGTGCAGGGCGGCGATGTGGTGTCCGAAGTCGTGGAGACGATGAAGGAAATCAACGCCAGCAGCAGCAAGATCGCCGACATCATCTCGGTCATCGACGGCATCGCCTTCCAGACCAACATCTTGGCCCTGAATGCAGCGGTGGAAGCTGCCCGGGCCGGCGAACAGGGCCGCGGCTTTGCCGTGGTGGCCAGCGAAGTGCGCAGCCTGGCCGGGCGCAGCGCCGAGGCGGCCAAGGAAATCAAGGGCCTGATCACCGCCAGCGTCGAGCGCGTGGAGCAAGGCACGCAACTGGTGGACAAGGCCGGCACCACCATGACCGAGGTGGTCGCCTCCATCCGTCGCGTCACGGACATCATGGGTGAGATCAGTGCTGCCAGCAGCGAGCAGGCTGCAGGCGTCGCGCAGGTAGGAGAAGCGGTCACGCAGATGGACCAGGCCACCCAGCAGAACGCAGCGCTGGTGGAAGAAATGGCGGCAGCAGCCAGCAGCCTGAACGGCCAGGCGGGCGAGCTGGTCAACGCAGTGGCGGTGTTCAAGCTCGATGCCAGCGCCCGCAGCGCGCCGGCCCCAGCGCCCCGCCCGGCCACCGCCGCGCCGCGCCCCACCACGTTACAGCGCAAGGCGCTGCCCAAGGGCAATGGCGGCTTCACGCAGGCCAAGGCCAAACCACTGACGGGCCCGGCATCGTTGCGGACCAGCCCCGCCCTGGCCACCGGCAAGCCCGCGCAAGGCAACAACGACGAATGGGAAAACTTCTGACCGGCTGCCGCCTGCTGTCCGTCGCGCCCCAATTTCGGCAGTAGCCGCAGCAGGGGCTGCGCGGCCCAGATAGCAAGCCCTGGTCATTTGACTTTTGCCCGGCTCCACACCGAGCGATTCGCCTGACCAATCCATCTCCCGAGAGCTTCTCCATGAACTCCACATCCATCGCTGCATCAGATTTACTGCTGGCAGAACAGGGCCCGCGCACGCAGGCGCTGTACGCCGCCATCAACCGCGTGCAGGCGGTGATCGAGTTTTCGCTCGATGGCCGGGTCCTGCACGCCAATGACAATTTTCTGCAGACCTTTGGCTACTCGCTTCAGGAAGTGCAGGGGCAGCACCACCGCATGTTCTGCGCGCCGGAGTTTGCCAAGTCCCGCGAGTACGCCCTCTTCTGGGACCGACTGGGAAGGGGCGATTTCGATGCGGGGGAATACAGGCGCATGGACAAGCAGGGAAAAGAGATCTGGATACAGGCGTCCTACAACCCGGTACTGAACGCCGACGGGCGGCCTGAAAGCGTGGTCAAGTTCGCCACAGACATCACGGCCGAAAAGCTGCGCAGCAGCGAATTCGAAGGAAAGCTCGATGCCCTGTCGCGTTCACAGGCGGTCATCGAGTTCGATATGCAGGGCAACGTCATCGACGCCAACCCCAACTTCCTGCGCGCTCTGGGCTATACGCTGCCAGAAATCAAGGGCCAACACCACAGCATGTTCTGCACGCCCGAGCTGGTGAAGTCTGCCGAGTACCGCAACTTCTGGGCCGATCTGTCGCTGGGCCAGTTCCAGAGCGGACGCTACATGCGTATGGGCAAGCATGGGGCAGAGGTCTGGATCCAGGCCACCTACAACGCCATCCTGGATGCTGATGGCAATCCCTACAAGGTCGTCAAGTTCGCGATTGACGTGACCGAACAGGTCCACAGGGAACAAACCATCCGCGAAAAAGTCCCCGAGATATCTGCGGTACTGGAACAACTGTCGGACTCTACCGATGGCATCACCAGCAGCTCACAGCAGTCGCTTGCGCTCGCTCTCTCGGCCCAGGAGGAGGCATCCGGCGGCACGGCGTTGCTGGAGCGCTCACGCGAAGCGACGCGGCAGATACAGAATGCGTCGCGCAGCGTCAACGACATTGTGGACACCATCCGCGACATTGCCAGCCAGACCAACCTGCTGGCTTTCAATGCCGCCATCGAAGCCGCCCGTGCCGCCGAGCACGGCCTGGGCTTTTCGGTCGTGGCCGACGAGGTTCGCAAGCTGGCAGAGAAATCCTCCGCCGCGACCAAAGGCATCAGCCAGTTGATGACCGAGACCCTGCTGCGCATCGAAGAGGGCAGCCGGCTCTCGGAGCAGGTCGAGGACGTGTTTTCGCGCATCACGCGCGCGGTGGGCAACTCCTGCTCCGCCATGACGGATATCCACAAGGCATCGGCGCAGCAGGCCCAGGCGACGCACAGCGCTGCGCGCCTGCTGTCCGAGTTGCATGGCTCGGCGAACGGAGGCTGAAGCAGTGTCGACTTCGTCCTCTCTCCCTCCACCCAGGGCCAACCGGTATGCCATGGTTCGCACGGCAGGCATCACCCTGGCCGTACCGGTCAACGAAGTGGGCCAGGCATTGCCGCTCAACGGACCGGCCGCCCATCTGCCGCGCAGCGAACGTGTGCTGGTAGGCGTATTCCAGCACCGGGGACAGGTGGTACCCATCGTGGACCTGACCTGTTGGGGCAGCCTGCTGCAGGCGGATAACCCCCCCGCCCATGCGCAGGTCATGATCCTGCAAAAATCAGGGCGCAAGACCGGCATAGCCATCGAACGCACGGTGGGCATCGTGCTGGTAGAGCCTGGCGCCGTGCACCAGATACACCATGACAGCGCTGCGCACGAGCTGTTCCACAGTGTCCTTCACGTCAAGGGGTTCGAGCACCCGGTTCCCCTGCTGGACACAGAGCATCTTCTGCAGCAAACCCAGGTCTGGGTGCAGGAACAGCCGGCCATGCGCCAGGCGCTGGGCGCGTCTTCAGCATCCGACGACCGGCCCGCCCAGCAAGGCAGCATCGACGACGCGCGCCCTACTCACACGGAGACCCACGTCGTGGTCGGGCTGGGAGGGTTGCGCTTTGCGGTGCCGGTGCAGTCGGTGGGCACCTTGATGCCGACCCCGCCCCTGCAAAAGCTGCCGAGCCTGGTCAAGGGCTTGCAAGGCGTGTTCGCCTGGGGCCAGCGCAAGGTACCAGTGGTTGGGCTCCACCAGGAACTGGGGCTGGAAAGCCCCCCTTCCGACACCCCGCTGCCACCGTGGCTGCTGGTGGTCCGCACGCCAAGCGAAGCCCTGGGGATTCTGGTCGACGAGTTCGTGGCGGTGCAGCGGTTCGAGTCAGGCCGGCTTCAGCCGGCGCTCACCCCGCTGGGCTCCAGCGTGGTCTCCGACCCCGGCGACCCCGCCGGGCGCCCCATACAGCTGCTGTCGGTCACTGCACTGTTCAGCGCCTTGCCCATGGGCGCCATCGGTTCCGAAGACATGCAAACGCTCGGCCGAGCAGGCTCCAGCCTGGGCAAGGGTCTCGGTGGCCGGTCTGGAGATGAGGCCAATGTCTCACCAGAAGCACACCTGGTCTTTCAGGCAGGTCGTACCATGGCGACCCCTCTGAAGGGCATACAGGAGATCGTGAAGGCAGAAGCAGACGAGGATGGGGCCACACTGCCCTTGGCAACCCACTGCCAATGGCGGGGGACACTGGTGCCGCTGCTGGACCTGCGCCTTGCCACAGAGGGGGTGCATTGCATCACCGGGCCGGAACGACGCCTGCTCATCGTGAAAGAAGCGAACCGGCTGACCGCGCTGGTGGTGGAGGCTGTCATCGATCTGGTACCCGCGTTTGTGGGCAGCATTGTCTCGCTGCACCTGAACAAGGGCCGCCGCCTCAACGTGCTCACCACCGAAGTAGCCGGCAAGCAAGGCAGCTATGAAATTGTGGACATCGGGCGCCAGGCCCAGGCATTCCAGGACCATGGCCTGCATGCACAGGATTCGACGCCCTCCCCTCCAAACAGTGCCTCCGGCGACACCTCGGCCACTACGCCTTCCAGCCAGGGGCAAGCCCTGCCTGGCTGACAATGACGTTCTTCCATCTTGAAATCTTGATTGCTGCCGAAGCGCAGCCAAAACGGGAAATTCTTCATGCTCAAGCGCATCAGCATTCAGCACCTTACCTTGGGCATGTACGTACACGATTTCTGCGGATCGTGGATGGACCACCCGTTCTGGCGGGCCAAGTTCGTCTTGAAGGAGCCCAAGGATCTGGCGCGCATCAAGGCCGCATCCATCGAAGAGGTCTGGATCGACACCTCCAAGGGCCTGGACGTGGCGGCCGGTGTGCGCTCCGTCTCGCGCGAGGAGGCGGATTTTCAGGTGGAGACCGATTTCGGCATGCTCGACACCATGCCGCCCCTGGTGGTGGATCCGCCTCCCCCGCCCTCGCCGCCGCCCCGCCGTGCGCGGGGCCGGGCTCCCGCCAGCATGCACAGCGAGTTGCAGGCGGCGGCATCCATCTGTGTGGAGTCAAAACAGGCGGTGGTCTCGATGTTCAAAGAGGCACGCATGGGCAAGGCGGTGAATTCCGAGAATGCGCGCAGCCTGGTGGAAGAGATCTCCGACTCCGTCACGCGCAACCCGAGCGCGCTGATCAGCCTGGCCCGCCTGAAGACGGCAGACGACTACACCTACATGCATTCGGTGGCCGTGTGTGCGCTGATGGTGGCTCTTGCCAAGCAGATCAACCTCAATGAAGAGCACACCCGCAGCGCCGGCATGGCGGGGCTGCTGCATGACCTGGGCAAGGCGGCCATTCCGCTGGCGGTGCTCAACAAGCCAGGCAAGCTCACGGATGAGGAGTTCACCGTGATCCAGAGCCACCCGGTGCAGGGCTACCTGATGCTCAAGGAGGGCGGCAGCGTGGAAGACTCGGTGCTCGATGCCTGCCGCCACCACCACGAGAAGATGGATGGCTCGGGCTACCCCGACAAGCTCAAGGGTGAAGAAATCAGCCTGATCGCGCGCATGACAGCCATCTGCGATGTGTACGACGCCATCACCTCCGACCGCCCTTACAAGCGCGGCTGGGACCCGGCGGAGTCGCTGCGCCGCATGGCCGAGTGGACCAAGGGGCATTTTGACCCGCGCCTCTTCCAGGCCTTCGTCAAAAGCATCGGCATCTACCCCGTGGGTTCGCTGGTGCGGCTGACCTCCGGGCGCATCGGCGTGGTGACCGAGCAGGGCCAGAAGTCCCTGACCTCGCCCAAGGTGAAGGTGTTCTTCTCGACCAAATCGGACATGCGCATTCCACCCGTAAGCATCGATCTGGCCGAGCCAGGGTGTACCGAGAAGATCGTGGCGCGCGAAGACCCGGACCAATGGAATTTTCCGGACCTCAACGAACTGTGGTCGGGCCTGCCTTCAGCTTCTCGCTGAAAGCAGGAGGGGAGCCCCGCGCGACACATCAAACCACACATTTAGGCGGACCTCACCACGGCTCCTTCTCAGGCATCCTGAAGCAGATGATCCAGGACCGTCTCCATGTCCGACCAGGAATGCCCTTGCAACAGATCGCCAGTGGCTGCGCTGCTCGCGGAGTTCGGCTCTGCCTTGAACAAGGCCATCTTCGCCCGGGGCGCGGAGCGGCGGGCATGGTGCTGCAGCACCCCGAGCATGTCACCTGCGAGCCCCATGTCCACCACCATCAGATCGACGGGCTCGCTCAAGAGCACCAGCACCGCATCCGTCACGCTGGGTACGTCGGTGATGACGCAGCCGGGATCGCGCACCCGGCAAACCGCCTGAACCGCCTGCCTGTGCCAGCGGGTCGGCAGCATGGTCAGAACCCTGCACGGTGCAGCGTTCTGCCGGACGGCGTTCAGCCTGTCTGGCACATGCCACTCCTCAAGGGCCCAGGGCCCCTCGGTGCTCCCTGCGGGCTCAGGAAGGCGGCGCCAGAGGTATCGGCTGCGGCTCGCATGTCTTGGAAAAGCCCTTCGGAAAATGGGACCGTGGCAACGTCGCCATTGCAACGTGCAGGGGGTGATTGTGGTTGGCAGTCTCCTTGGGCACCTTGATCCATGTCAACCTGCTCCGATTCCACAGGCACCGATTCGAAAAGCGCTGCCCAGGGCAGACGGCCGGCGAGCACCCCCTGCATGGCGCTGGTGTCCAGCGGGCGCGCCAACAGAAAGCCCTGCCCCTCGTCGCAGCCCATGGATTGGAGCAACTTCAGTTGGGCCTCGGTTTCGATGCCTTCGGCGATGCAGCGCAGGTTCAGCCGGTGCGCCATGTCCACGATGAGGCGCACGATCTCGCAGGCGCTGGCGTCATCCCCCATGGCGGAGACAAACTGCCGGTCAATCTTCAGGTACTGCACCGGAAAGCGGCGCAGGTAGGCCAAGGAGGAATAGCCCGTGCCGAAGTCGTCGATGCTCAGTGCAACCCCCAGGTTGCGAAAGGACTTCAGAGACAACATCACGGCATCGATATCGCCAAACAGCAGCGACTCGGTCAATTCGATTTCGAGCAGTCGGGCAGGAATGCCGTGGCGGTCCAGCGCGAGCGCAACGTGCTGCACATAGTTTTGGCGTTGGAACTGCAGCGCAGAGAAATTGACCGCCACCACGGGCGCTGCCAACCCCATCGTCTGCCAGGCCGCGATTTGCGCCAGCGCCTGCTCCATCACGCTGTCGCCAATCAATCCGATCAGGCCACGGCGCTCCGCCAGTGGAATGAACTCAGCAGGGGAGATACTGCTGCCATCGGGCAGCACCCAGCGGGCCAATGCCTCGACTCCCGACAATTGCCCGGAAGCCAGATTCACCTTGGGTTGATAGGCTACGGTGATCTGCTCCAGGCGCACCGCATCGCGCAGCGCGAGCGCCATGCGGCGCTGTCCATCCTGAGCCTCATAGCATTGCAACATGGGCAACCCCGGCACGGCTTCCTGGCGGGCCGCCGACGCATGGAGCAGTGCTTCGGCAGCGCTTGCACACCCCTGCGCCAACGATGACAAGCCCACACTGACCGAGATCTGGATGTGCTTTCCCTCGCCGAGGTCAAAGGGCAATGCCGTCTTCGCATACAGGCGCGAGGCGAACGACTGAACTGCATCACCGCCCTCCGCATGGGGGTCTGCCAGCGCGATGGCGAACTCATCGGGCCCTACGCGAGCGACCACCGCAGGCCGGCCATCGGCGGCCGCGACCTCCGTGCAGCGCAGCGCCATCTGGCGCAGCACGGCGTCGCCCGACACCAGCCCGTGCAGTTCATTGAGTTCCGTGAAGCCATCGATGTCCAGCGCGAGCACATGCACCAGGGGGGACTTCTCGCTCAGGAGATCGGCGGCCTCGGTGAACGCCTTGCGGCTGAGCAAGCCGGTGGTTGCATCCGTGGCGGCATCGCGCCTCGCACGTCCGCTGCCCAGCTGTTGCGAGGCTTGCTCGGCATAGGTGCCCAGATGGTATGCGGCCACGCCATCCGATCCACGCAGGGTGACGATGGTCAGGTACTCCTGCGACAGCTGGCCGTCTTTGCGGCGGTTCCAGATTTCTCCTTGCCAGCGCCCCTGGCTGCCCAGCGACGCCCACATGGTGCTGTAGAAACTGCGCCCTTGCAGCCCCGAACGCAGCATGCCAGGGCTGCGCCCGACCAATTCGTCCATGGCGTAGCCGGTCGCGCATTCAAACGCCTCGTTCACCTTGAGGATGCATCCGTCCGGTTCGGTAAGCACCATCGGTGCAGGTGATTCCCGCATGGCCTGCAGCAGCATGCCGACCACCTCACTGCCAAATGCGGGGTGGGCGCTGTGTGCGTCGATGGAGATTGTGGATTGATCGGCCATATGTTTCCTTGAAGAGGAACCGGGAGCGGGCGTGTCGCGCTCCTGATGGCCCAGTGTAGGAACTGCCGGCAGCCGGGTCTGTGGGGAAGTCTCGATGGCCTGGGTGGGGGGGAACTCGACAGGAACCGGGTCGACACAGGCGCAAGAGCCCGCCGCGGGCCTCCCCTGCCCTCGGCATCGTGTCGCCACCGCAGCACTGCGCCGGCCCCCCGGGTGCAGGCTATTGAGGGTCCGCCCCCAGCAATTGGTGGCGCATTGCCAGACGAACCAGTGCGGTCACATTGGGCGTACCCAGCTTGCTCATGAGACGGCTGCGGTAGGTGTCCACGGTCTTGGGCGACAGGTGCAGCTCGCGGCCGATGGCGGCACTGGACAGGCCTGTGACCACCATGACGACAATCTGCCGCTCGCGCGGTGACAGCGCCCCGAAGGGGTCGACGTCTGCATCCGCCGTGAGGGCCTGCACCGCCAGGTCCGCCACCTCCTGGCCAAGGTAGCGGCGGCCCTGCAACACCACCTCGATCGCGCGCAGCACCTCGCTCGATGGCGCACCCTTCAGGACATAGCCCACTGCGCCCATGCGCAACGATTCGGCCACATGCTGGGGTTGTGCCGACATGGTGAGCATGACGGTGCGCACGCTCAGCGAGCGGCGCTGCAAGTCCGCGAGGACTTCGAACCCGGACCTTCCGCCCAGGCTCAGGTCCAGGAGCAGTACGTCCGGCATCAGCCGCAGAATGTCTGCTACGGCCACCGTGGGGTCGGCGGTCTCGCCCACGACCTCATGGCCGGCGATCTGCAGCACCGCCCGCAGCCCCTCGCGGACCATCAGGTGGTCGTCCACCAGGTAGAGCCTGCTCATCGACGCACACCCCAGTCCAGCCGCACGATGGTGCCCCCGCCAGGGTTCGGCGCAATGCTGAAGCGGGCACCCGTGGCAAGGGCCCGTTCGCGCATGCCCACCACGCCCAGGTGCCCGGGGCGAGCGATCTGCGTATCCAGGGGCCAGCCCTGCCCATCGTCAATCACCTCGATCCGAAACTGGCTTTCATCGCCTGCCAGTACAACCCTCACGAGGGTGGCTTTCGCGTGCTGTACTGCGTTGGAGGTGGCCTCTCGCGCAACCATGAAGGCTGCGTACTCTGCATCGGCTGGCCAGCGTGTGCGCGCGACCTCGGGCTCGACTTCAAGCAACAGGTCAATGCCCGGAAGGGTGAGGTCGCGCGACCTCAATTCGTTGTCCAGGGCTGCTGCAAGCCCGTCATCGTCCAGCAATGGAGGGCGCAGATCCACCAGGACCTGGCGCACCTGCTTGATTGCCTGGTCAATCAGGCCGCCCAGTTGCTGTCTGGCCTTCCCGCTGGCCTGCACATCCTGAGCGTTCGCCGGGCTTGCGTCGAAGGTGAGCCGGATCGCGGTGAGCGTCTGGCCGAGCTGGTCGTGCAGTGCCTGGGCCAGGCGTTGCGTCGTCTCTTTTTCCTGGTGCATGAGCTGCTGCGCCAGATCCGACAGCTCGCTCTGGTAGCGCAGCAGTGCTTCTTCTGCCCGCGCCCTTTGTGTGACATCGCGCAGGATCGCCGTCAGGGTGAGCTTGCCGTTGACCACCGCACGCGAGATGGAGGCTTCCAGCTCCAGAACCTCTCCGTCGGCGCGCACGCCTTTGACGCGGCCTGCGCCCATGGCGCGCCGCGTGACCTTGGATTCCACAAACCCATGCAGGTCAGCGCCATGCCCGCTGCGATAGCGCTCGGGCATCAGGGAGTCCAGCGGTTGATTGAGCATGCTGGCGGCTGAGCGCCCAAAAATGCGTTCGGCCGCCGGGTTGAACAGCACGATGCACCCCTCCTCGTCACAGCTGATCACCGCGTCGCTGGCCGCATCGATCACCGCGGCCAGGGTCTCCTGCTGCTCGCGCAGACGCAGCTCATTCTGGACGCGCTCGGTGACGTCGCGCAGGATGACGGTAAAGAGCTTCTGCCCGGCAATCTCCACCTGCGAGATGGATGCCTCGATGGGGAACTCCTCCCCGTCTGCCCTGAGGCCGCTGATGGCCCCGATGGAGCCCATGCGGCGGGTGGTGATGCCTGTGGTGCCGAAAGCTTCGACGTGGGCCGCATGCTGCCCACGAAATCGCTGGGGCATGAAGCGGGTGATCGGGTGGCCCAGCGCTTGCGCAGCCTCGCAGCGGAACATGCGCTCCGCCGCCTTGTTGAAGAGCACGATGCGCTGCGTTGCATCGATCGTGACGATGCCGTCCATGGCCGATTCGAACAACGCCCGCAGCCGGGCTTCGCTGTCGGAAAGCCCGGTCTGTGCCTCGGTCGGCAGTGGCGGCATGTCAGTCAAATGGAGGTACGCATCTTGTTGGAACCGGGCGGCAGGCAACGCATGCACCGATGCACCACCCATGCCGCTCCACCCTCTTTCGGTCATTGTAGGTTCGCTTTGTCAGGGCGGCCAAGGAAACATGACCGGAGCTCCCGTCAGGCGCAGTGGAGAACTCCCCACAGCCAGATCCCGACCGGCTGCCTACAGTCGTGACACCAACCGGGGACCTTCACCATGACCAACGCTTCCACCACCGCCACCTGCTCCCAGTGCACACAACGCGATGTGTGCTTTCCCGTGGACCTGGAGCCATCGCAACGGGTGCGTCTGGACCAGTTGTCGATTCGGCGCATCCGGATCAAGCGGGGCGAGCACCTGTTTCGCGACGGCGATGCATTCAAGGCGCTCTTTACCGTGCGCAGCGGCTTTTTCAAGACAGGCCTGGCCACCGAGACGGGGCACGAGCAGGTGACCGGATTCCAGATGGCCGGCGAAATGCTCGGCCTGGACGGAATCGTCACGGAGCGCCACATGGGCAGCGCGGTGGCCCTCGAGGATTCGGAGGTATGCGCCATTCCCTACACCCGGCTGGCCGAGCTTTCGCGTGAATTGCCCGCCATGCAGCAGCACCTGCACAAGGCGATGAGCCGGGAGATCGTTCGCGAGCACCAGATGATGCTGCTGCTGGGCAGCATGCGGGCGCAGGAGCGGCTCGCGACATTCCTGCTGAACCTGGTCAAGCGCCTTCATGCACGCGGGTTTTCGGAATCGGAGCTGGTGCTGCGCATGACGCGTGCAGAAATCGGCTCCTACCTCGGGATGAAGCTCGAAACCGTCAGCCGGCTGTTCTCCAGGCTGACCCAGGAAGGAATCCTGACGGTACACCAGCGGCACGTTTGCATCGCCGACGCAGGCAGGTTGCTGGGCAACGAGTCGCAAGCAGCCATTCACTAGCAGGCTTGACGCCACTGTCACTCAGCCATTCCTACGAAGGATTCCCCATGCAGATCAACCATCCCGTCACCCACCGCGAGCACGACTATCCCGATACCGATTCACTGGTATCGATGACCGATCGGCAGGGGGTCATCACGCACTGCAACCACGCCTTCGTCGACGTGTCCGGTTATGCGTACGAAGAACTCATTGGCCAGCCGCACCACATGATCCGGCACCCCGACATGCCCGCGCAAGCCTTCAAGGACATGTGGCGGACCATAGGCGGTGGCGAGCCCTGGACCGGCCTGGTCATGAACCGCCGCAAAGACGGCGACCACTACTGGGTGGTGGCGAACGTCACGCCCATCATGGAAGGGGGCAAGCCCAGCGGCTACATGTCCGTTCGCACCAAGCCGACACGGGAGCAGATCGACGCAGCACAGTCGCTGTACCTGCGGCTGGCACAACAGGAGAAGAACGGCAAGGAGGACTTTTATATTGCAGCCGGCCAGGTTCGCAGACGGGGTGTGCGAGGCCTGGCTGCCTCGGCGATCCAGTCATCGCTGACATCGCGCATGGGCTTCGCACTGGCACTGGTGGCCACCCTGTCGATGCTTCCCGACGCCATGGACTGGCAAGGCGCGGCCGCGACCATCGCGCGAACCGGCATCCTCGCTACCGGTCTGGGCATCGTATTTGCCTGGTTCACCTGGCGCCTGAATGCGGCGCTGCACGAAGCCTTGCGATTTGCGGGCGAACTGTCGGCATGCAATCTGACGGGCGTCCCACGCCTTGACTTTCCCGAGCCCATGGGTGCCTTGATGCGCCGGCTCAACCAGGTCCAGATCAACCTTCGTGCGGTGGTCGGCGATGTTCGCAAGGAGATCACCGGATTCAACGCCTCCGCCAGGGAGATCGCGCAGGGCAGTTTCGACCTGGCGGGCCGCACCGAAACGCAGGCCGCCAGCCTGGAGGAAACCGCAGCAGCCATGGAGGAACTGGCAAGCACAGTGCGCCAGACCGCAGAAACAGCCTCAGTGATGGCGACACGCAGCGATGACAGCGGCCTCATTGCAGGCCGCGGAGAACAGGCGGTGCAGGATGCCCGTGTGGCGATGGACGCCATAGAGCAAACCTCCCGCAAGATCGGCAGCATCACGGCGGTCATCGAAGGCATCGCATTCCAGACCAACTTGCTCGCACTCAATGCAGCGGTGGAGGCTGCTCGCGCCGGGGAGAGCGGGCGCGGGTTTGCCGTGGTCGCCACGGAAGTGCGTGCGCTGGCCCAACGCAGCGCCACTGCCGCCAAGGAAATTCAGCAGCTGACCGCAGAAGCCGCCCAGCGCATCGCTGAAGGGTCTGAACGCATCCACGGCGCAGGCAAGACGCTGGTGGAGGTCACCACCTCCGTGAGCGAGGTGGGTGCCATGGTGAGACAGATCACCGGCGCCACCAGGGAGCAGTCACAGGGCATCTCCCAGGTCAACGAGGCGGTGCTGCAGCTCGACACCGTCACCCAGCAAAACGCGGCCCTGGTGGAAGAGTCGGCCGCATCAGCGGGCACCCTCAGCCAAAGCGCCGAGACAGTGCAGCGCGCCATCTCGGTGTTTCAGATCCACATCCATGGCAGTGCCAGTCGCCCTGGCCCACTTCAACAGAGGGCGCCAGCGCTGCAAAGAGCCACAGGGAGGGTGATGGCGCATGCAGGAAAACAGCCCCAAGTGGCAAATAGAGGCCCAGGGGTGACTGCGTTGGGCCGCACCCTCCAACTGCCTTAGGGCTGGGCCGCTTTGAATTAAAAAAGCATAAAAGCAACACAATTGCCATATATGATTTAAATGATAGAATCACTCAAAGTCAAACACCGTCATCACCATCTGGATGGGCCTTTCGGCCCGTCGCCCTGATTGGAGTGCGTTCCAGGGTAGGCCGGCGTTGATTTAGTTCCAAACCATCAACACATCCCAAGCTGATCCCTTCATGAACTTCCAACAAACCAAAATATCCACCCGCCTCTCCCTCCTCCTTGTAGCCCTGTGTGCTTTGATGGCTGTCATCGGCTCTGCGGGGCTGATGGGCATGCAACGTTCCAACGCAGGCCTGAACACCGTCTACCAGGACCGGGTGGTACCACTCAAGCAGATCAAGCTGGTATCCGACGCCTATGCGGTCAACATCGTTGATACGGCGCACAAGGTGCGCGACGGTGCGTTGACCGCCCAGCAAGGCCTGGACTCCATCAGCAAGGCCAAGAAGGAGATCGGCGACAACTGGAATGCCTACCTGGCCACCACTCTGGTGCCTGAAGAAACTCGCTTGGTGGAGCAGTTCAAAAAGCTGCTGCCCGCCGCCGACGGCTCCGTAAAAATCCTGGAGGGACACCTTCAGAAAGGCGACCTGGCCGCATTGACCCAATTTGCCGCCAAGGACATGTACCCTGCACTCGACCCCTTGCAGGACGTGCTGGGGGGCTTGGTGCAGGTGCAGCTGGATACCGCGCGCGCCGAATACGAACACGCAGTCGCGTCCTACCAGAACACGCAGCTCTTCGTCGCCCTGTCCATCGGCATGGGCCTTCTGTTTGCATTGGGTTTCGGCTACCTGGTGGCCCGCAGCATCATCCGCCAGCTGGGCACGGAGCCTGGCACTGCTGCCCATCTGGCAACGAGCGTGGCGCAGGGCGACCTCACGGTGGCCATCGCCCTCAAGGATGGAGACACCACCAGCCTGATGGCACAACTCAAGCGCATGCAGGACAGCCTGGTGGCCATGGTTTCCTCGGTGCATCAGAGCTCCGAAAACGTCGCCAGCGCCTCGGAGCAGATTGCCCAGGGAAACACCGACCTGTCCTCGCGCACCGAAGAACAGGCCAGCGCCCTGGAGGAAACCGCGGCCTCGATGGAACAGCTGAACTCTGCAGTGCGCCAGAACGCCGAAAGCGCCCGCAGGGCCAATGAACTGGCATTGAGCGCATCGACCGTAGCGCTGCAGGGCGGTGCCGTGGTGGCCGAAGTGGTGCACACCATGAAGAGTATCAACGAGAGTTCCGTGCAGATCGCGGACATCGTCGGCGTGATTGACTCCATTGCCTTCCAGACCAACATCCTTGCGTTGAACGCGGCTGTAGAGGCTGCCCGCGCAGGTGAACAGGGCCGGGGCTTTGCCGTCGTGGCCACCGAAGTGCGCAACCTTGCAGGCCGTGCCGCTTCGGCGGCCCGCGAAATCAAGGGACTGATCGGTGCCAGCGTGGAACGCGTGGAAGCCGGCACCGCCCTGGTGGACCGTGCAGGCCAGACCATGGGCGAGGTGGTCAACTCCATCCGGCGCGTTACCGACATCATGGGCGAAATCAGTGCCGCCAGCGGCGAGCAGAGCATGGGGGTGGACCAGATCAACGAGGCGGTGACGCAGATGGACCAGACCACCCAGCAAAACGCCGCCCTGGTCGAAGAGATGGCTGCTGCTGCATCGAGCCTGAGCCACCAGGCGCACGGACTTGTGGAAACCGTTGCCCAGTTCAAGTTGCCCAATGTCCGCGCATTGCCTCTGGCCAATGGCGTGCCTCGCCTGGCCCTCATTGGCCATACGCGAGCTTCTGGCGCTGCTTGAGCCCGGCCGCACTGAAAGCAACAGCCCAAGCCTGCCCGGCCTGAAGCCAATTCAGGCCCTTGGCATACAGCGCCGCAAACCCTTCATCTGGGGAAGGCGAGCTTGTGCACCAAAAATGAATCCACAATTCCGAGAACTATTCATACAACCATGGCTGTCGACTTGCGCCCCACAGTGGACCTGCGGACGCCCGCGCAGGGCGGTTTCAACCGCTGGCTCAAGATTGGCGTGGTGGCGCTATCGGCGCTGATCAGCACCCTGGCCGTCGTGTCACTGAAGTCCAGCCACGATGCCTTCGAGCAAAAGGCGCAGGTCGCAGCGGAAAACCTTGCGGCGACCCTGCAGCAAACCATCGACACCGAAGTTCTGAAGGTCGACACCGCGCTGCAGAACGTCATCGTTCAGGTTCGCCCCGCCCTCTCAGGCACCCGCCTCGCGGAGCGGTCTTTCGCCCAGTCCGTGTTGGCTGGGCAGGAGGCCCTCACCCCGGATCTGCACGGGCTTCGCATCACCGACGCGGATGGCATCGTTCGCGTTGGCACCGGGGTGGCGGCAGACGAGCACCTCGACCTGAGCGACCGGGAGTTTTTCCGCCTGGCGCGGGATGCGAAAGACGGTGGCCTGGTGATCTCCGGCCCCGTGCTCACGCGCACAGACAAGCGCTGGGTCATGGTCCTGGCCCGCCGTCTTGCCTCGTCTGAAGGGGCATTTTCCGGGGTCGTCTATGCCCATATGCCCATTGACCACTTCCAGCGAATCCTCGCTTCGGTCGACGTGGGACCGATGGGTGCCGTCACACTGCGAACCCATTCGATGCAGCTGGTGGGCAGGCATGTGCCAAGCCAAACGGCAAGCCTCCCGGTCGGGACCACCAATGTCTCGGAGGTACTGGTTCAGGCGATGCAAAGGGATCCCCGGCGTGGATCCTTCGTCGCCACAACAGCCCTGGACGGGGTCGAAAGAATCACAGCCTATCGGCAGGTGGGCAATCACCCCCTGCTCGTCCTCGTCGGCTTCGACCGAGCGACCTATTTCGGGCTCTGGCGCCAGCAGGCCCTGCTGGTCGGCGGGCTGACGGCGGTGGTGCTGATCGTGCTCTTCGGGGCTTCGACGCTGGTGCTGCGGGCCTGGCAACTGGAAAGCGTACAGCGCAGCGCACTGCTGCGCGAAGGGCGCCGCAACCATGGGCTATTGCTCACAGCCAGCGATGGCCTGCACGTGCTCACGCGCGACGGCATGGTCGTTGAATTGAGCGATCTCTTTGCGTCCATGCTGGGTTACGAACGCAATGCACTGATTGGCAGGCATGTCTCCACCTGGGACGCCAGCATTGACCAGGGGGTCATCCAACAATGGCTCCAATCCTTTGAACTGGGCGAACGCCGCAAGTTCGCCACCCGGCACAGGCGCTCCGACGGAAGCCTGATCGACGTGGAAATCCACAGCGCGGGGGTTCGCATCGAAGACCAGGAACTGGTCTTCTGCTCAGCCCGGGACATCACGGCCCGCAAGCAAATGGAGCGCCAACTCGCGGCCTCGGCACAGGAAATCCACGACCTTTATGACAACGCACCCTGTGGATACCACTCGCTCGACGCGAATGGAATCTTTGTGCATATCAATGCCACCCAGCTGTCCTGGCTGGGCTACACGCGCAGCGAAGTCGTTGGAAAAAAGCATGCCTTCGAATTCCTGACCGAGCAGGGCCGGGCCACGTTCGAGCGAAATTTTCCACAGATCAAGGCCAATGGCAGCCTGGATGGCGTGGAAATCGATCTTGTCTGCCGCGACGGAAGCCGGCGTCGCGTGAGCATCAACTCCAGCGCCGTGCTCGACGGGCAGGGAAATTTCCTGCGAAGCCGCACAGCGGTTTTTGACATGACCGAACTGCACCGCACCAAAGAGCAACTGAGCAAGCTCTCTCGCGAACAGGAAGCGATGCTCGACAACGACATGATCGGCATCGCAAGAATCAGAAACCGCGAAATCGTCTGGAAGAACCCTGCGATGGACCGGATCTTCGGATACGCGCCTGGCGAAATGATCGGCCTGCCAACCCGTCGGCTGCATGTGGATGAAGAGACGTTTGCCTCGGAGGGTGCCGCAGCCTATCCCCTGCTTCTGCAGGGAGGCCACTATCGCCGGCAACTCGAAATGAGCCGGCGCGATGGCCAGCGTATCTGGATCGACTCCAACGGTGTGATCATTTCGGGCGACACAGGCGAGTCACTCTGGATGTTCACCGACATCACGCCCATCAAACAGGCGCAGGCGCATGTCGAGCACATCGCATTCCATGACGGACTGACCGGTCTTCCGAACAGGCTCCTCCTCGCGGATCGCTTGCAGCAAGGCATGGCGCACGCGGCAAGAAATAACCGCCTGCTGGCTGCTTGCTATCTGGACCTGGATGGATTCAAGAAAGTCAATGATGAGCTCGGCCACGCGGCGGGAGATCTGCTGCTGCAGGAGATCGCCCGGCGGCTGCAGGCCAGCATACGCGCCAACGACACGGTGAGCCGGCTGGGCGGCGACGAATTCGTCCTGCTCATGACAGAACTCGAGAGCCGCGGCGAATGCCTGGCTGCGCTGGCCAGGATCCAGGCGGAGGTGGGCAAAAGTGTCCAGCTTCGCGACGGGCAGGAAGCCCTTGTATCTGCCAGCATGGGAGTCGCCTTCTATCCAGGCAACGGCAGCGATCCAGACACCTTGCTGCGCAATGCCGACGCCGCGATGTACAAGGCCAAGAGGGCAGGACGAAACCAGTTCCAGCTGTACGACTGAACCGGAAGCGGGCGACGCCCACGGCCCGCATGACAGAGTGGGCGAGCCTGCCTACGTCGGCCGCTTGCGGCGGCGTAGCTCAGGCTTCTGTCCGCCGCGCGAGCTGTCCGGCCATAGGAGCCTGTCGGACTTGGAGCGTCGAAAGCGAAAATCGGCCTCAGCGAGGACAGTTTTTGCCGCATTTGCAGCCCCATAGCCAGGCTATGGCGCAAAAAGACGGTGAAAAATGGACCGCTGTGGCCGATTTGCAGCCGACGATTTCCAAGTCCGACAGGCTCCTAGTGAAACCGGTGGTGGTCCAGCCGCCAGCGCCCCAGCACCCGGTAGGGGCCGCCCGAGCCCAGCCGGTTGTAGAGCAGCTGGAACTCGCGCACCGTCCAGCACAGCGGCTCCACGGGGTGCTCCGCCACGTCGCGGGGGCTGTAGTACAAGGTCAAGTGGGGGGTGATGACCGGCGCGGCACGCACGGGGTGCGGGCCCGGCCAGGATGCTTGCAGCGCATCGTGCAGTGCCTGGTACAGCGCCAGAAAGCCGGCCACCCCTTCGCCGTCGCCGCACAGCACCTGCGGGCGATTGCCCCGGCGCCGGTGAAAGCTCAGGAAGCGGTCGAGCCGGATGTTGAAGGCCGGCATGTCCACCCCGCTTGCTGCACGCGCCGCCCACAGGGCCAGGGCTTCGGAAAACTCGGCATGCCAATGCAGCGATACCAGGGTCAGGTGCAGGCGCTCGGTGCGCACCTCGCTGCCGGCCAGTTGGTGGCGTGCGATCAGGTCGCGGCGCAGGCGGTCTGCACACCACGCGGCCGCGGGCTCGGCCAGCACCGCAAAGAAGAGATGGTGGGGCCGCGCGCGCTGCTCTGGCGCGGGCCTGGAGGGCGGCCGGGACGGACGTGGCTCGGCGGGTTCCACCCCTGGCAAGGACAGCTGGTGTGGCATGGCGTGGCTCCGTGGGCTAGGGCCTGTTCACACCAATTTCGGGGTCGCGAAAATCAGTGCTACTGGCCCTGGTTACCACACTAGCGCTCGCGGGCCAGCTTGTCCAGTGCGGTGCAGGAACAGATGCAACCGGGCCATGGTCCCTCAGTCCATGCCGGTCTTTCCCGGCGCCCAGTACGCCTTGGACACGATGCGCGAGCCCGGCACACCGCGCGCCTTGAGTGCCTGGCGGGCCTGCTGGATCGACTGCGCCCGGCCCGTGAGCACGAACAGCGTGCCGTCACCGCTGCACTGCGACCAGAGTTCGCTGGCCGCCTGCATGCGCAACGCCTCGTCGCGGCGCTCCACCAGCACTGCAGTCCCCATGCCCAGCGCCTGCAACGCCAGCGCGGATTCGGCGCGGGACTCCACCTCGAACACGCAGCGCGGCCCGGCCCCGCCGGCCATGGCCGCCACCACCGCAGCGGCCAGGCCGAAGGATGTCTCGTCGCCATGCAGCACCACAGGCCCCGCAAGATCACCCAGCGCCAGCGAGCGGTGCGGCCCGAAGACCTGGCAGGCATCGCCCACCTGCACGCGCCGCAGCCAGTCGCTGCCGGGCCCGGCTCCATGCGCATAGCCGAGCAGGCGCGTGTGCCCTCGCACCGCATTGAACACGATGGGGGTGAAAGTGCGCGCCGTGAACGGCCCGGCCACCTTGACCTGCAGCTTGTGCCCAGGCGCCCAGGCCGCGCCCCGCAGGGCATCGCCCTCCAGGTCGATGAGCCGAAAGCGTTCCGACACCCGCTGCACCACGGCAACGCGCGTGTTGCGCAGCAGCAGCAGCCGGTCAAAGGTGCGTTCCAGCAGGCCTGGCCTGCGCTCCTCCTCAGTAGAGGGCATGCCGCACCTCATGGTCATAGTGCGCGTTGATCTGCCCCACCTGCTCGTCGCCGATCTGCTGGGTGGCACCACCCAGCCGCGTCAGCTCCGCCAGCATCTGCCCCACCGTAGGCACGCTGGCGCGGTCCACCTGCGAGGCCGGGGCCCACAGCTTGGCGCGGTTCACCGCCTTGCCGCAGTGCATGAGCACTTCGGTGATGGCCACCACGGTGGCGGTCTTGGGCGTGCGCCCTTGTTCCGCCAGCTCGGCCAGCAGCTCGGGGGCGGTGGACACCCTGCCGTGGCCGTTGATGCGCAGGAACACCTCCAGCCCCGGAAAGATGAAGAGCATGCCCACGCGGTCATCGCGCTCCAGGTTGCGCAGGGACTCGATGCGGTTGTTGCCCGGCCAGTCGGCAAAGGCCAGCGTGTGTGCGTCGAGCACATGCACGAAGCCCGGTGGCCCGCCGCGCGGCGAAGCATCGAGCCCCTGGCCGCTGCCCGTGGCCAGGCAGAAGAAGGTCGCGGCCCTGAGGTAGCTTTCGTGGCCACCGATGAGGTGGTCGAGCACCGCTTTCTGGATCATCTCGGACGGCGGCGCGTACAGCGCATCGAGGTCGGGCGCATCTGCCGCCACCGGCGCTGGCACAGGTGGCTCGACCAGGGCGCGCAACTGCGGGTCCCGGACCTCGAGTACGTCGAACAGCCCTAGCGCGCGCAGCGCCGGCGCCAATGCCTCGATGTCGTGCGCAGCGGCGGCGCGGGCCTCGGCGGATGCGCCGGGGTCCTGCAGCACCCGTGCATTGGCGAGGAAGGCCGCCACCGATCCCTTGCGGACGGTGACGCCGCCCACCTCCACTTCGTTGACATGGTCTGGAAGAACATCCTGTGCGCGCATGGCCTGACTCCTGTTGATGCGATGCAAACAAGAATAAGATGCATTTACCTGGCGGCTGTAGACTGCATACGCCATTCGATTGCTCGATGCCGCCATTCACTCCGCCATCACCGTCCCCATGTCCGACCTGAAGCTCGACCTCGCCACCATCGACGCGCCCGACGGCCCGCTGGTCATCGCCCTGGCCGGTACGCAAGATGGCGAGCGCATGACCGAGCCGCACCAGCACGCGCGCGGCCAGCTCTTTGGCTCGCTGCGCGGGCTGATCTCGGTGAAGGTGCAGGATGCGGTATGGGTCGTGCCCGCCATCCATGCCGTGTGGCTGCCGCCGCACCACCTGCATGCGGCGCAGTCGCATGGCCCCTTCCATGGCTGGAGCGTGTACGTCGAACATGACGCCTGCCAGGAGCTGCCGGCCAGGCCCTGCACGCTGCGCACCTCGGGCCTGCTGCGCGAGGCGGTGCTGCGCGCGGCCGAGTGGCCGCTGGGCCCGCTGGATGAAGGCCAGTCGCGCGTGGCCGGGGTGATCCTGGACGAAATCCGCAGCCTGCCGGTCGAGCCCCTGGGCCTGCCGCTGCCCAAGGACGTGCGCCTGCAGCGCATTGCACGCGCGCTCATCGCCGACCCGGCGGATGGGCGCGACCTGGAGGCCTGGGCCCGGTGGGCGGCCCTGAGCTCGCGCACGCTGAGCCGGCGTTTCGTGGAGGAAACCGGCTTCAACTTCACCGCCTGGCGGCAGCGCGCGCGCCTCATGCGATCGCTGGAGATGCTGGCTGCCAACGTGCCCGTGAACAGCATCGCGCTGGACCTGGGCTATGCCACGGCCAGCGCCTTCATCACCTTGTTCAAGCGCACCTTCGGGGAGACCCCTGCGGCCTACCGCCTGCGGCTGTGAACAGGCGATCTACACCTGCACCGTGAGGTACACGCCCTCGCGCCCCACCACCGGGTCGCGCGTGGGCATGAAGATGGTGCAGCCGTCGCAGGGCGAGCGGATCTCCTTGTCAGAGTCCACCGCGATCAGTTCGCCCTTGGCAAAGGTCTCGAAGCCGATGACCGGCCGCGTGAAGGCAAAGCGCTGCGTCTGCACCAGGTGCACCTCCAGCAGCCGAAAGCGCCGCGCGGACGCGCTGTCGGCGGGTGCAGGCAGGGTGTCGATAAGCCCATGGTGCGCCAGAAAGCGCAGCGTGACGTCGGTGGCCAGGTCGGCAGATGACTGGCTGAAATGCTGGCCACACTCCACCACCACCGCGCCACTGCTGGCACTGGCCGGGTCGCCATGGCGCGCATAGGACATCACCCCCGTGCCCGGTGCCGAGCCCGGGGGCATCACCAGGTGTACCAGCGGGTTGCCCACGGCCAGCGCCAGGGCGGCATTGCGCTCGAACTCCGGGTAGACCCAGAAGGGCTGCACCGGCGCGCGGGTGGAGTGGATGTCGAGAATGCTGTCGGCCGCAGCCAGCACCGGGCGCAGCTCGCGCGCGCGGCGCAGCTCGGGGCTTTGCTCGCTGCCGTCCAGCATCTCGGGCGACCAGATGCGGTTGAGGTTGTGCACCAGCTGGCGGTTCTCGTACGGCCGGTCGATGTCGAAGGCCTCGTAGGCCTCGACGTTCGCAAAGCTCACCGTGAGCGTGCCGATCTTCGGGCGCACGCCGGTGTCGAGCAGGTGCGTGGCCGCAACCATGCCGCAGATCTCATTGCCATGCGTGAGCGCATTGATCAGCACGTGCGGGCCGGGCCTGCCCGATTCGAAGCGGTGCACATAGGCGATGCCGGTGTTGCTCTGGCGGTAAGCCGACAGGTCGCGCGGCAGCACCTCCAGCGGCGAATTGTCGGGGGCGAAGGCGGCTTGCGTCGACATCGGCTTACTCACCCCGGATGCCCAGGCGCTTGACCAGGTCGCCGTACACCGCCAGGCGCTCGCCCATCATCGCGGTGAACTGTGCGGATGACAGGGCCTCGGGCACCAGGGCGCCGCGTGTTTGCAGCGCTTCGATCATCGCGGGCTGCTCGGCCACCGAGCGCACGGCCTTGTACAGCGCGGCCAGCACCTCGGGCGGCGTCTTCGCGGGCGCGGCCAGGCCGATCCACGAGGTGGAGTTGCTCAAGGGGTAGCCCAGTTCTTCGAAGGTGGGCACATCGGGCAGCACCGACAGGCGTGTGGGCGCGGCCACGGCCAGCGCACGCAGCTTGCCGGCCTGGATCTGGGGCAGGAAGGGCGCGAGGTTGTCCAGGCCGAACTGCACCTCGTTGGCCATCAGCGCCGTGACCAGCGGGCCGCCGCCCCGGTAGGGCACGTGCACCGCATCGAGCTGGGTGGCGTTCTTGAACAGCTCGGCATTGAGCTGGCCCATGCTGCCCGGCCCGGCGCTGCAGAAGTTGAGCTTGCCGGGGTTGGCCTTTACATGCGCAATGAACTCCTTGAGGTTCTTCGCCGGCACGGCCGGGTTGACCACCAGCACGTTGGGCGTGCGCGCCAGCTGGGCGATGGAGGCGAAGTCCTTGATCGGGTCGTAGCCCACATTGGACTGCGTGAGCGGGTTGGCCAGGTGCGAGCTTTGCGAGGACACGACCAGCGTGTAGCCATCGGCCTTGGCGCGCGCCACCTGGGCGCTGGCGATAGAGCCGCCGGCACCGGCCCGGTTGTCGACCACCACCGAAGTGCCCAGCGCCTTGGCCAACGGCTCGGCGTACAGCCGTGCGATCAGGTCCACCGAGCCGCCCGCAGGGAACGGCACCACTAGCGTCACCGGGCGGGAGGGAAAGGCCTGCGCATAGGCCGCAAAAGGCAATGCGGCAGCGGCGGCAGCAAGGCCTGCACCCAGGAGCTCGCGGCGGCGCAGGGTGGAGGCAGGGGATGTAGAGTTCATGGGCTTCCTGGGGTGGTAGAGCAGTGGCAGGGAAATATTTGAAGATATTCTTGCAGTTTGATTTCAATTTTGCAACAACATATGCAAAATGGACATTCGCCAGATCTGCGCACAATCCCATGGCCATGAACCTCAACCAACGCATCGCCAGCTACGGCAAGAAGCTCACCAAGAGCGAGCAGCGCCTGGTCGCCGAGCTGCAGGCCCAGCACCCGCAGGGGCTGCTCGAATCGGCCACCCAGCTCGCGCGCAAGGTGAACACCAGCGCCTCCACCGTGGTGCGCCTGCTCACCAAGCTGGGCTACGAGAGCTATGCCCAGGCGCAGATGGAAGCCCGCTCGGAGGTGACAGCCCTGCTCGCCACGCCCGGCACGCGGGCCAGCGCCGTGATCGGTGACGACATCTCCATCCGCTCGTGCCTGGACAACGTGCTGCTGCACGACCAGCACAACCTGGCCACCACCTTCGCGGCACTGGACGTGACGGCCTTCGAGGCCACTGTGCGCCTGCTTACCCAGCGCAAGGCGCGCGTGCACGTGCTGGGCCAGCGCCACGGCGCCCCCATCGCCAGCCACCTGGCCCTGCACCTGAACCTATGCCTGCCCGACGTGCGGCTGATGGCCGCGACCACGCCCCTGTTCGTGGAGGACGAAATGCTCTGGATCGGCGAGCACGATGTGCTGCTGGCCCCCACCTTCCGCCGCCACTCGCTGGCCATTACGCGCGCCGCAAAATACTTCAGGGAGCAAGGCGCCCAGGTGGTGGTGGTGACCGATGCGCCCACCGCGCCGCCCGTGGCCTCGGCCCACCAGGTGCTGCTGGTGCGCACCTCCAGCGCATCGCCGTTCGACTCGTACACCGCCGCCCTGTCGGTCTCCAACGCACTCATCATGGCCGTGGCCCAGCGCCGCAAGAAGGAATTGGGCGCGGCACTGGAACGCGGCGAGGCACTGTGGGCCAAGCACTGGAAGGAAAACCCGGGCTGACGGCAACTGTGCGGGAACTCGCGCCCCGCCCTGCGCTCACATGGCGATGCACACCACCATGCCAGCGCCCACCACCACCGCCCTGCCCCGGCGCACCGTCGCCGCGGCCCTGGTAGTCGCCCCCGCGCTCTGGCTGGGCGCCCGGGCCCAACCGGCGGCGGCACGCACCGCCACCCCATCGCAGACCGAAGGGCCTTTCTATCCCGTGCGCCTGCCCGACGATGCCGACCACGATCTGCTGCGCAACGGCCAGCTCAGCTACCGTGGCGGCCAGCCCGCCTGGGTCGAGGGCACGGTGACCGACCTGGCCGGCAAGCCCGTGCGCGGCGCGCAGGTCGAAATCTGGCAGTGCGATGAACACGGCCACTACCACCACCCGGGCGACGGCGACAAGGCCGACGCGGCCTTCCAGGGCTTTGGCAAGGTGACCGTGGGTGCCGACGGCAGCTACCGCTTTCGCACTATCCGCCCCGTGCCGTACAGCGGGCGCACCCCGCACGTGCACTTCAAGGTGCGCCTGGGCCCGCGCGAACTGCTGACCACGCAGCTCTACGTGGCCGGCGATGCGGGCAATGCGCGCGATTTTCTGTGGCGCAACCTGTCCGAAGCCGGGCGCGATGCGCTCACGGTGCCGTTCACACGTGGCGCGGATGGGCTGCAGGCGCGCTTTCCGATCGTGGTCGCGGCCTGAGGCAGGCCCGCGAGGGCCTGGCGACGCTCAAGTGAAGTAGCATAGAGAACGATTTGGAGCACCCCATGAACACCCCGTCCCCCATCAGCGAAGAGTCCATGCTGCGCCTGGAAGCCCGCATACCAGTGCTGGCGGGAAGCGCTTTTCAGAAGGCATATCTACAGGCCCTCACGACGACCGGCAAAGTGATAGAGGCGCGCAATGGGCAGCTGATTGAAACCACCGCGGAGGGGGCGGTGCGCGTGATTCGCAACATTTCCAAACCCATGGCCGTCGCAATCGGCTCGACACGGGTGCGGGCACGCAAGGCATGACGGCGCAGGTTCCGCGCCTGCGCATGTTTGCAGGGCCGAATGGCTCTGGGAAAAGCACCATCAAGGACATGCTGCCAGCCCAGTGGCTCGGCGTCTACGTCAACGCCGATGAGATCGAAAAATCCATTCGCACGAACGGATACATGGATCTGGCCGAATTCATGGTCAGTGCCGATGAATCCGAGCTCCTGGCTTTTCTTCGTGCGTCGACCCTCCTGAGCAACGCAGGACTGCTCCGGTCAGCCCAGCAGCTGACATTGGAGGATCGCAGGATCGTATTCGGCCCGGTTGCCGTGAATTCCTACTTCGCATCGGTGTTGGCAGATTTCGTCCGGCACAAATTGCTCAAAGCACAGACGTCGTTCACGTTTGAAACCGTCATGTCTTCACCGGACAAGATCGAATTTCTGCGAAAAGCACAGCAAGCCGGTTACCGCACCTATCTCTATTTCGTGGCAACGGAAGACCCAGACATCAATGTGGCCCGTGTTCAGTACCGCGTGCAGACAGGCGGACATCCTGTTGCCGAAGACAAGATTCGCAGCAGGTACGTGCGGTGCCTTGAGTTGCTCTCAGACGCAGTATCCAGTGCAGACCGGGCGTACATTTTTGACAACTCCGGGGCTGAGCGTGTCTGGATCGCTGAAGTGATCACCACCGGCTCAGACACGATGCACAGCGCACAAATCGAACTCAAGACCGACGAAATGCCCGCCTGGTTCAAAACAGCGCTGTGGGACCAGTTCGAGTAGACCGTTCAGCGCCAGCCTTGTAAAACCCCACCGCCAGCGGTAAAGCACCATGCACCCATGGTGCAGTTCGCCCGGGTTCACGCAGACACCATCGGTGGTGAAACCCGCGTCGCCCCAGCAATCGATGTGCTGCCGCGCACTTGGAGCCTGCTTACGCACTTTCCGCACCACGTTGTCAGGCGCTGCGGTCCACCGGTAGCGCCAGCAGCACCGAGGTATGGGTCTTGGTGACCCCTTAGCCGCAGATCAACCCCTGCGCCTCCAGCCTTGTCAGGCGGGCCTCCACCGTCGTGCGGGCAATGCCCATCTTGCGCGCCAGATTGGCCGTGCTTCCGACTTCCTGGTCAATCGCTTCGGCCAGGCGTACCAGCAATCCCGGCAGGTCGAGTTGATCGGCCGAGCGCCAGCGGTGCGGACAGGGCCGGTGCCACGCGCCGCGGCTCTCAGGTGCTCACGTGCTCCAGGTGCTCATGCGCCCACCATAGCCCGCCGCACTACCTTCTGCGCGGAGGCCTGCGTGACGGTGAAGGCCAGCGTTCCATAGTGCGCGCCCCAGGCGCCCGAGGCACTGGGGCTGCGGGTGCCCAGAAAGACGTCCACCACCTCCTGCGTGCTGTGGCGCAGCAGCTCAGCGCCTTGCAGCACGCGCGCCACCGCTTCGGTCATGGGGCGGGCGAGAAACTCGTCATCCACCGCCCCGCGCACCAGTCGCCCGGTGTGCTGGACCAGGGCGTCGAAGCGCGCATCCTGCCCGGCCAAGGGCCTGACTTCATCGAACAGGGCGTCGATGGTGCGCGAGTCCTTGGCCATGGCGCGGCGGACGTCCATGCACATCATGTTGGCCGTGCCCTCCCACACGCTGTTGAGCGGCGCTTCGCGGTACAGCCGCGCCATCGGGTTTTCTTCGATGAAGCCATTGCCGCCATGGCACTGCAGCGCCTCGTAGGCGATGGACGGTGCCCGCGAGCAGTTGAAGAACTTGGCGGCCGGGGTGGCCACGCGGGCCAGCAGCCGCTCATGTTCGCTGGCCCCCATCCGATCGGTGGCCTGGGCCACGCGCAAGGCCATCAGCGTGGTCGCTTCGACCTCCACCGCCATGTCGGCCAGCACGTTGGCCATCATCGGCCGCTCGGCAATGGGCGTGCCGAAGGCGCTGCGGGTGCTGGTGTGCTGAAGCGCCAGGGTCAGTGACTGGCGCATGAGACCCGCCGAGCCGATCGCGAAATCGAGGCGCGTCAGGTGCGCATGGGACAGGATCTCGCGGATGCCACGGCCCTCTTCGCCGACCAGGATGGCCAGCGTTCCCGCGTACTCCACTTCGCTGGAGGCATTGGATCGGTTGCCCGCCTTGTCCTTGAGCCGTTGCACGAAGAACCGGTTGTAGCTTCCATCGGGCAGCGTGCGCGGCAAAAAGAAGCAGGTCACCTCCCCCGCAACCTTGGCCAGCGTGAAGAAGCCGTCGGACTGCGGCACGGAGCAAAACCACTTATGGCCGGTCAACTCGTACCAGCGTGCCGTGGCGCCGTGGTAGTCGCCCGCATGCGAGTACTGCGCCGTGGTCTGCGTCTCGCGCAGGTCCGAGCCGCCCTGCTTCTCGGTCATGGCATAGCCCACCACCACGGACGGCTTGTCGCCCACCTCACGGCGGCTGAATTCGTAGGCCGTGCCCTTGGACTTTTCGGCCCAGATGGCCAGGGCCGGCTCGGCCGCAAAGCCGGCATGCGAGGCGTAGGCCATGCCGGTCGGGCAGGCGGTGCCCTGCTCGACCTGGTTCCAGAGATAGGACAGCACAGCGCGGGCGTAGTGGCCGCTCTTCTCGGAGGTGCGCCAGGCCAGGTTGGGCACCTCGTGCTTCCACGCCAGGGCCATCAGCTCGTGCCAACTGGGGTGAAAATCCACCCAGTCGATGCGGTTGCCAAAGCGGTCGTGCGTCTTGAGTTCGGGTGTGTGGCGGTTGGCCAGGCGCGCCAGCTCCTGCACCTGCTCGTCCCCCACCAACGCGCCCAGGGCTTCGCAGCGGCCTGCAGCCCACGGGGCCTCGCGATCGATGGCCGCGCGCAGCACCGTGTCGCCGGTGAAGGCATTGAAGCCGCTGGCGGGCTGCGCCTGGTTGAGCACCGTGTGGGTGCCATAGCGGTCTGCGAACGATGCGTCGAGGATGCCGGGCGGATGGGGCTTGTTCATGGTGTTGTCTCCAGGGGGTTGGTTATCGAACCGTGGCCGGGGGTGTCGCAACGCTGGTGCACGCCAGGCGGGCGATCTGGCCGGCGAGCAGGGCCACCCCATGCCGGTAGCTGTCCGTGTCCTGGTGCTGCTGGCGGCTCAGCGGTGACAGCGGGCCGATCAGCCCCTCCATGAACCCGCCCACGATGACGGACGCGGCGATGTCGGGCTGCACGTCAGCCCGCATCTCCTGCGCCAGTTGCCCCGCAGCGATGATGGAGCGCACCACCTCGCTGATGGCGGCCCGGTAGGTCAGCCGGGCCTCGTCGATCTCGCGGTCGCAGGGCTCGGCAATCAGCGCATAGGCCAGGCGTGGGTTGCGCATGGCACGCCGCACAAAGGTTTCCACCGCCGAATGCAGCCGGGCCACTGCTGTGCCGTCGGACTTGGCGATCTCGGTCAGCACATCCACCTCGCGCTGGGACACGGCCGACAGCACCTCGGCAAACAGCTCGGCCTTGGACGGAAAGTAGCGGTACACCGTGCCCGTGGCGATGCCTGCGGCCCCTGCCACGCTGGCCACCTGCGCCTCCTTCCAGCCACCCTCGCTCACCAGGGTGCGCGCGGCTTGGAGGATGCGGCTGCGGTTGTCCTGCAGGCGGGCTTCCACGGCGGGGGTCTGGCGATAGGCCATGAAGAAATGAACTCCAGTTCAGCAATGAAGTGAATTCTAGTTCAGTCTTTTTTTTGCACAAGGACAAGAGTCGGCTGCCCTCACAAGGGCCCTCCACGAACCTGTGCGCTGGATTCGCGTGGATCTATGACAATTCCAGAATTGTCCTACCCTGGTTCGCCAGTCGAGTGGCGGTTCACCTGAACAACGTGCCGTCCAGCGCAATCCGCACGGTGCGCACCGTGAGCACGGCCAGCGCCAGGCTCAGCGCGCCCAGCAGCACGATGGCGACCACCCACAGCGGCCCGCTCGCGCGCCATTCCGCGTACTTCAGCGCCGCATTCGCCAGCGCCGCCATGGGGAAGCTGATGGCCCACCAGCCTGGCGTGAACGGCACGCCGTGCCGAAAGACCTTGGGTGCCACCACGGCGAACATGAAGAGCCCGACGTAGAACAGCATGCCGGCAAACCGGTCTATGCCGCCGGCAAGGTTGGCGTAGGCCAGAAAACCCACGGCAAACGGCGCCAACAGGATCATCAGCGAGGGCGCCATGGCCGGCGGCAGCGGGTCGCGGTGTACCAGCCGGCCGATGATCAGCGTGAGCAGCACGAGGGCCAGCACCGTGCCGACGGCGCCGGCCAGCAGATTGACCTCCGCCGCCCAGGCCATGGGCATGTGCCCGCCGGTCACGGGGATGTCGAGCGTGGCCACACACGGCACGATCCAGGCCGGCACAGCGAGCGATACGTCCACCTGCCCCCTGAGCAGGCGCGAGACGGCGATGAAGCACAGCACCAGCGTCGCCACCACGCCCACGGTCCAGAGGCCCTGCGCGGCACTCACGCTGTAGGGCTCGACCACGGACGACAGCAACAGCACCGAGATGGCGATGGTGCCGAAGAAGTTGCCCGCCACGGGGTGGTTGAACTCGGCGCGCACCGCGTCGGGGTGCCTGACGATCTTGCCCAGGTAGCCCGCCGACAAGAGCACAAAGACCAGGAGCGCGAACCAGCCAATGGCCTCACCGATCATGGCCGGCGCGCCCAGGCTGCCGTGCGCCAACCGCCAGGCCAGCGCCAGGCCACTGAGGCCCATGACCGATGCAAACAGGTTGACGGGCAGGTTGCGCACCGAGGCTTCGGTGCGCGGTTGAAATGCCGGTGGGGATGAGTGGATCAACGGGGTTTGCATGGCAGGCTCGCTTGGCAGAATTTGCATGGATAGGTAGTTTCTGCCAAACTGGCGCAGCCGTCCCAGGCAAGGTACGGCGTTTTCTGCCAATCACCGGGCCCCCACTGCCATGCGCATCGCCATCCTCGCCTTTCCCCGCTTTCAGCTGCTCGACGTGGCCGGGCCGGCGGACGTCTTTGCCGAAGCGGCGCGCCAGCTCGGCCAGCCGCGCGCCTACCAGGTGCAGGTGCTCAGCGCGACTGCGGGCCCGCTGCGCAGCAGCAGCGGCCTGCGCATGGCGGTGGATGCCACCGTGGCCACGCACCGCGGTGCCATCGACACACTGCTGGTGGCCGGCAGCCCCAACCTCGACGACATGGCGGCCGACGAGCACCTGCAGAATTGGCTGCGCCGCCGCGCGCGCACGGTGCGGCGCTATGGCTCGGTGTGCACCGGCGCCTTCGTGCTGGCCGCCACCGGCCTGCTCGACGGCAAGCGCGTGGCCACGCACTGGAACTCCACCGCCCGCCTGAGCGCCGCGTACCCGCAGGCCTGCGTCGAGGCCGACGCCATCTACGTGAAGGACGGCAGGCTCTTCACCTCCGCCGGGGTCACCGCAGGCATGGACCTGGCCCTGGCCATGGTGGAGGAAGACCATGGCCGCGATCTCGCACTGCGCGTGGCACGCGAGCTGGTGATGTTTCTCAAACGCCCCGGCGGGCAAAGCCAGTTCAGCGCCCATCTGGCGGCGCAGACGGCCGAGCGCTCCAGCGTGCGCGCGCTGCAGGACCATATCCTCGCGAACCTGAAAGGCGACCTCTCCGTGCCCGCCCTGGCAGCCCACGCCGGCATGAGCGAGCGCAGCTTTGCCCGCACCTTTCGCAGCGAGGCGGGCACCACGCCTGCGGAGTTTGTCGAGAACGCGCGTATCGATGCCGCGCGCCGCCTGGCCGAAGAGTCGGACCTGCCCGCCAAGCGCCTGGCGGATGCCGTGGGTTATGCCAATGTGGACGGGTTTCGCCGTGCGTTCACGCGCCGGCTGGGGGTGAGCCTGGTGGAGTACCGCAGGCGGTTTGCGGGGTGAAAGCGGTCAACCCGGTGAGCTATGCCACCGAGCCCCGCGGCAAAGCGCGCAGCGCCTCGGCCACCTTGTCGCCCCAGTCCGCGCTCCAGTCCGGGTGGATTTTGGCGTACTCCGCAGCCACGCGTTCGAGGGTGCTGTCGCCGGCAAGCCAGGCCAGGGCCAAGGTGAGCCGGCTCGGGCGCAGCACGCCGGGCTTCTCGTCCGGGTGCAGTGCCGCGTGCAGCACGTCGTTGGCCGTGGTGCAGGCATCCAGCGTGGGCAGGATCTCGTAGTCCAGGTATTCGAACAGGCCATCGATCAGCCGGTCCACGTACTCGGCATTGCGCAGGGCGCCGCCGATGCTCAGCGGCTCGTTGCCTGAGTCGCGCATGAAGGCGGCCATGCCACGGTACTCGCGGCCGCGCACCTGGATCTGCTTGACGCCGCCACAGGCTTCGCGCACCGCGTTGGGCAGGTCCGGCACCACGGCCGCCACCACGCTGCACGACAGGCGGTCCTGAAAGGCAGAAAAGCTGATCTCGATGCTATGCGTTCCCACAGGCACGGTGCGCTCGGCCACCAGCGGAACCGCATCGCGCCAGAGCTCGCCACGCCGCAAACCAAAGCCCAGCGCCTCGAACCGCGGCCGCCACGCCGCCTCGCAGCGCTCCAGCACCGCCTCGCGCTCTGCCGGGCCGATGCGGGGCGGCGGCATTGCGCCATCGCCCCAGTCCATGCGCGCAATGCCATCGAAGGTAAGCACGTAGCCAAAAGGCAGGTACAGGCGCGCCGCCTGGTCGTCGTACACGCTCAGGCCGAGCGACGTGGCGCTCTGCACCAGCACCTGCTGGAAATGGTCGGGCCCGTCGAACAGCAGGCCGTAAGTGCGCTCCCGGTGCTCGGGGTCGATGGGAGATTCGATCCACTCCATGGGCGTGCCCAGCGCCGCCATGCGCGACTCGACCTCATCGTGCAGGCGCTGCCATTTTGCGGAGCGGGGCGAAGGCTGGTCGGAAAGGTACTCATGCAAACGATCCGCCGCCGTCAGGCTGGCCGGCTCGGGATGCTCCCAAAGATGGACCACGTAGCTCATCGGATATGCCTCCACTGCAACAGCGATGCGCCGCATTGTGCGTGAAGGCTGCCGCAACCTTCCACCCGCCCTGTGGCCCCGGCGCTACATGCATGACAATTTGAAAATTGTCATGCATTGGCACAGAGCTGGACGGGTCTAGGGCTGAGGGGCAAAACAGGCGCAGTGCCGTGGCGACGGCCGGCATGCCAACCCGCCAGCCCGCACGCTAACGCGGTGCATAGCACTGGCCAGCAGCGATGGCCGCCGTGACAACCGGCTCCAGGCTGGCGGCAGTGGAGAAGGTCGACAGCGTTGCCGGGTCGTCCAGCAGGCACAGGTGATTGGCCTTGCGCACCAGCGCCACACGCGTCCAGACCGGGGCCAACAAATGGCCGTATGGGAAGGCTTGGGTGTTGCCCCAGAACACCGCCAAGCCTGCCCCGGCCTCCGAGCGTTGCGGCTGGAACCAGAAGGTGCGGCTCAAGGCACCCGGGGTCGCGACACCCACGCCCTCGCATTGCCCATTGGGGTAATTCACAGTGCCCGCGCCCACGTCAACCGAAGACCAGCCCTCGCCCCGAATTGAAAGGCGCCACAGGTCTCGCACGCCGCCACTGGCCGAGGCCTGGCACCGGTCCTGCTGCCATTCACCGTCCGGCAGCATGGCCAGCGGCGCACACCGCACCGCCACCGTGTTCACCGCAGCAGCGGCCACCACGCCGGAGCCATTGCGGACCACGCAACCCGAGCCAGCGGGGGCCGTCTTCACGGCCACCGAGTAGGCTGCACCGTTCGCTAGCGGCCTGGCGAAGGTGAACGCACCGTCGGCAGAGACGACAAGGTCCTCACCGCCCGCAGTGGTGAGCACCACGGCCTGGCCACCAGGCACGCCGCTCACCGTGCCACCCAGCGTGAAGCCGGCCCCCACGCCGCTCACGCAGTCGACCCGCACGTTCGTGGGCGTTGCCGCCAAGGTGCCCATGCCCTGCCCCACAGTGCAATGCTGCCCGGCGGGCTGCGTCTTGATGGTCACGGCATAGGGGGCACCCAGCGCCACCGCGTGCGCGAACGCAAATGCACCGTTGGCGCTGAGTGCCAGGTCATCACCGCCGTTGTTCTGCAAGACGAGGGACTTGCTCTGCTCCAGGCCAGACAGCACCCCGGATACAGAACCCAGGCCGCCTGAGGGATCGCCCCACCCCCGCCGCATGCCGCGAGCACGCAGGCCGACAGGGCGCACAACGCCGTGAGAGAAAGGCGTGCAGTGGCGCGCTGGATCAAGGGATGCAGAGTGCAATGCATGAAGCGTTGTCTATTTGGGTGAAGGGCGAAACGAAGACACTGACTGCATTCATTCACTCAGCAACGGTTCGCCGCGCGCAGCAAGGCGTTGCACGACGCGGGAGCGGGAGCAGTTGCTGCGCCGCCACCGCCCTGCCCGGCCATCGCCGTGCAGATCGCATCCGACTGCGGCGTCTGGCCGAAGGTCATCGCCTTCGTGAACTGCGAGGGCGAGTACATGTAGCAGGAATAGCTGGCGCCCTCGCGCGTGCGAACGCGGTAGTTGATGCGGCCGTTGCTGCCTTCTTCCTTCTGCTGGTCGCTGATGGTGAAGGTGCCGACTTCGCGGCCAATGGCCTGCGACGTGCGCTGCTCGATGCCTTGCTGCGTGACGGTGGTGCCGCAGCCGCACAGGACCAGGAGGGATGCGGCGCACGCAGAGGAGATTCGCGGGAAGGTCATGGGTATGGTTTCGGAGGTGGAGGTATAGATGGAGAATGGCCAGTTGCATAGCGCATTGCCCTGCGCGAGCGAGGGCAACACGGTCCGGGCCATTGTGGAAGCGCATCGCGAGCGCGGGAACCCTACTGAGGTATGGGTTGTGTCGGTGGGTGGGATTCGCGCTGAAGATCAGCAAGCGGTTGCTGCGCACCTTGGTCGAGCCCGTGATTCAAAGGCCAGGGCCCGATGGATGCATCTTCGGACCTGTACTTCTGACACCCAGCTGCTACTCGTCGTGTGCGAGATCACCGATTAATAAAAGCGCCTGCTGCGCGAAATTTCGACCCACTTCGGCGGCGAAGGAGCTCAGCACCGTTGAGCGTCCAGCCCCAATCGCGCAAAGCCCTCAAATATACAAAAAGGCCACTATATTCAGCGGCCTTTTTAACTGACAGTAAAGCCACTCACTCCCACTCGATCATCAACAGGTCTCGCAGACCCGCGTAGTTGAAGGGTTTCGTTGTGATCGACATGAGCCTTTAACGTCGTTTTTACCGTCAGGGAAGCAGCGCTTCTGGTGCAGGAGATGGGGCGAACTTCACGGAAGCTACGGTGGCAATCCCATCATCGATCAGACCGAAGCATACCGAAAATATCAACGAGGGTCAGTCGCAGACCCAAACTATCGAGCTGCGCCCGCTTGTCACCGCCATTGCCCCCTCAAGTTACGTGCCGGCCGGTTTCTTTCGTTTCGGTCCATTCGCCATAGTCAGTCTCGCGCGTCCAGGTCGAAATTCGCCATACGTGTTCTATGCGGCCACCGAAGTGCTCGATCAAGCGCCGCGCCGCCCTGTGGGTTAGCGAAGAACAGCAAGCAGTTGGAGCCGGCTGATCTCGTTGGTGCGTGGGCTTCCAATTCCAGCGCCACCAAGCCCAGGAACCGACATCACAGCCCTCCGAGCGAAACACCGCTCCATCCGGCATCGGCACAAGCTCCAGGTGTGGCAACCCGATAGACGCCGTTGGCACGTAGGGCACTCGGCCAACGATGTCAGCCTGCAGATAGCCAATACTGTACCCAACAAGCGGCAGAAGCAGCGGCACGAAGCCCAGAGCTTCTCGGACCTCGCTATCAAAGTCCGGAGACACGAAGGCGCGGAGAGAGTCGCGAGTAGGTGTAATTTTCCCGAGCAGGTGATCATAGAAGCGAAGCACCTGCGCTTCGTCCAAGGTAGCACTCGCTCCCGCTATCGCAAAAACCTCGAATTCAACATGACATCGCGGCTCGTCGACTACGGCAAGCGAGCAGTGCATGATTCGGCCGTTCAATTCCGTCTCAATGGAATCAATCACCGTTTTCGCGAACGTCGGAGCGTCTGCCGCCTCTATTGAAGCGCGGCGCTGAACGCCGCGCGCCCATTCGGGGGCGTTTTGAGGACGGATGCGCAGGAATATTGGCTCAGCTGGATATGCCGTCTCCGCGAAGCCTGAAGCAACCCCCAGAGGCATATGCCAATGCTCCACGGCACAAGCAAGGGTCCGAAGGAAGGCGGATCTGGCCAAGTGACTTCGGCGCGCGACGAATTGACCAACGTTTTCGCGATCTGAACCCAGAAAATAATCGAGATGGCCATCGCTATGGATGCCATAGCGGGCTGCAAGAACTCTGTACTCAAAAGCCCATTGACGTATGAAGGGGCGACTAGATTGGCGCTCGAGCTTTTCAAGCTGATGCGTGAAAAGTGGAGGAATGAAAGTGCCAGCGCGCAGTAGGCTCTCCTCTTCGTCAAGCACGACGAATCTTGTGGCGGGGTTTGAATGACACCCGGTCCACGCGGCAACCAGAGTCGGAGAGCCGGTAACGAGTGAAAGCAGCCCATCAGAGGCAATAGAGGGCCGCTTAATGGCTCTACGAATTAGAGCAGTTGCCTCTTGCCTAGGTACCGCAGCAAGTAGCGGGCAGAGGGCTTCAAGGCACTCCGACTCCAATTCTCGGGTTGCGATCCAATCGGCAAGGGCCTCGGCGAACGTAATTGCCATATCACCTTCGAGCGCCAGCGCGATAGCTTGTATTGTCGCTAGCTTGGCCATCGGCATCGGCAGACCAAGACGGGCTACGGCTAGATCTGCGATGAGTCGTAAATTCATACAGGGTCCTTATCCAGCCATTGGGGTCGCGCAAGGGGCTGAATATCGAACTCTTCGATAGTAAAATCCACGATGGTTCGGAGCACACTAATCGCACGCGAGACTTCGCCTACCTGGAGAAGAAGACTGATCAGGGCCACATCGGGAATTACGAGTTTTGGCTCATAGCGCTTGGAGACGGCTCTCGACGTTTGAGCGACAAACTCTGCCCATCGTTTCGGGTAGTGCTGGGCTACCAAGGCGATGCGCTGCGTAGAATCTGTCCGCCCATGGTATTGCTCGGACCATCCTCGACGGTGACGGTGAGCTTCCACAATCCAGCGAAAGGCCTTGTTTGGCCCGTGAAGTTTGAGGGAGAGCTGAAATGCTCGATCCAGCAGCGCTGTCTCTACACCGAATTCCTCACGGCTAAGCTCGGTCGTCAGTGCGGCCAGCAATTCAACTCCACGCCCTTTCTCGGTCCAATACTCGAACCACTGTACGAACCGGCTTCCCGATTGCGTATAGCGCTTCGCGTCACGTACCGCGGCTGCAAAATCGGGAAGCATTGGCGGCGGGTAGCTCTCAATTTCAGGCATTGTTGATTCGTCGGAGTCGTCTTCTTTCGAGCTTGAGTTTTCGCGGGAGACATCCTGCGACGCAGAGCGGCCCTGGCTCCAGGCTGACACCATTGAATCGAGTTGAGGATTCGCACCCATCTTTACGCTTGCTTGGCTTTCTCCGTCCCACAGGAACGCCGCGACCACTTCGGCAGCCGGCGTGCCATGATCGACAGTTTCGATGAATGCCGCGAACGCCCTTTCGGCTTCGTACCACTCGCTTCGGTCAAGTAGGAACCGATAAAACCGGACGTAGGCGTCAGGCATGAGCTTTAGCAATAAGCCAGCAAGATCGGACGTGCTCGCTCCAGATTTCTCCGTCATCTGGTCAATCTCAGCGTAGATTGGCGCCAACTTTTCGATTTCGTTCATGGCTGCCTGCGGATCGTGCCGAGAAACCTCAGCTACAGATTCCAAGATCGAGGGCAGTCTCCAGTCTTTGCGCCAACCGTACGCTATGCCGTAACGGTACGCGCCCGCTAAAAGCTGTTCGCCTTGCTCCGACAGCCCGTAGGCCGTGGCCCAGCCGCACAGCTCGGTCATTTCGCTCCCTTTCTCATTGAAAGGCCCCACCGTGCTGAGGACTGCGCGCTCCAGCGTCTCGATCTGAGCACGCACCACGTCTTCGGAGAGCAAGCGGAAGTGGCGAGTTAGGAATTGCTCTCGCCAATGGTGCAGCGCGAAAAGCTCAAACTGCTGACTCCTATCCCACTCGCCGGAAGGGATGTGGTCCAAGCGCGATCGTGGCTTTCCAAGAAAGAACAGATCCGCCGAAATTAGGGTGAGCGCCTTGGTCATCGAGCGAACATCTGACCAGGCCTCGTGGTCATTGATAGCAGGCCGCTTGAAATCGACCAACCTGTAGATTAACGAGAAATCTGGGGACTCGCCGCGGGCAAACAGCGCTCCGCAAGTGTCCGCCGCCACTCCCAACCTATGTAAGGCCGTATTCAGCCAAGTACGTTTGCTGTTAGCTCCCAATCCTGCGGGCCGTGGCGCACCCCGCAGCAGCAACACGTTGCCAACCGCGGCGAAGAATATGAAATGCAGGTAGTTGGCGAACCCAGATTCGTCGTAGCTGCCAAATTTTTCGACCAACGCTTCATGCTCCGGAATCGATTGAAACGTGTCGAACACAGTGGAGTTCTGATAGAGAACATGCCAACACATCGATAATGGATGCTTCGTGAAGCACTCGAAGTCGGCCCAGTCCTGAACCTTCGCGCCACTCCAGGCGCTCGTACGCACCGCTTCAACTTCAACAACTCGACGCAGACGTACAGGCATTGGCAGACGAACGAAAGCCATGATCGGCTCCAGATCGCTTCCTAGGCTTGCCTTGCGCAAAAAATTCTGGAAGACATCCGCTGCGCGATCATGTCGCCGAACCAGCGAAAGGACCTTGGCCGGTTCGTACTGGCCTGTCCCGGCTGCGACCTCAAGATACAACTCAAGTAGCTGGTCACGGTCGCTAGCTTTCGTGGCGCCCGCCTGGAGACGGTCGTTGATCTTATGCCGCATCCGCTCCTGAACTTCAGCCGCACGTTTGGACTGCCCAAGAGACAGGCACAGCATGGCGAACTGGTGCAGGCCGGCGATGCTTGACTGGCTAACCTCGGACGCCAAAAGCAGCGCGGGATACGGATCCTGCGTCAGGCGAAGTGCAAAGTCCTCAAGCACGCCAGAATCATCCAATTGGTAGCTCAGGCCGTTGTCGACCCGGCTCTTCAACGAGCGTTTGCGGATCGCCTGCTCATAGTCACCCGAGGTGAAAGCAACTTCCTCTGCCACGGTCAGAATGCGATAGATCTGCCTGTCTGGATACGCACGGGTCAAAGCGGCTATCGCCCAAGACCGAGTCGTTCCGGCCAATAGTGCCGTGTGTTCACCGAGGCGCGACTCATAAAGCCAGAGCCAAGCCCAGCGCAGGTAAGGTGGAGCTTCATCAGCGAGCCATCCCCTCACATTCGGAAGAAGCGATTGCAATCGCGCACCATGGTCAGTCTGGCTGGAAACGAAAACGTAAAGACTGCCATGGAACGCCACCAAGCCGGCATCTACGCTCGCCAATAGATGTCCGATCTCATTTTCCAAATTCAAATGCTTAGCGCCGAGACAAGCGCCAAGTGCCCCCGCCGGCCAGATGAATCCGTCTTCGGCCATGAGATGCAGCGCATCTTTCGCGTGCCACGAAAGGCCCTGCCACAGCGCTCTGTAGTAAGCGCGAGCATCACCTAGCGGTTGTGGCGTATGCTCGTCTACACGACTTGCAGTCAAAACGGGCGAGGTTCGAACGAGGGCAAGAAAGGTATAGGTCAGGACCAGCGGATGTCCTTCGCTGATGCGTTCGAATGCCAATGCCAGCTCTGCTAGTTGATCTTTCCGTGGGGTGAGACTGTCGAGTTTGAACGTACCGGCGGCTTGTTGCGCCTCGATCCAAGCTTGTACAGAGCTCAGGCGCATGCGTGGCAATTCCACCCAATGCTCCTGCTCAGCGTATCTGTTTAGCCGAGCTGGAAGTTGCGCAGAATCTACTCGTTGGGTTCCCAGAATTAGCGAGACGTTCTCCGGTAAAGGAAGCAACTGCGCGAAGAGCGAATCCAAAGGTTCGATTGTCTCGGCGTTCTCGCGCCAGACGTGATCGAGGCCATCGATCACGACAATGAAGCGGACTCCTCTTGCGGAATAGTCTTCACCATACGCTGCGAGCCATTGCCTCAAATCTTCCGCCCTGTCTCCTGCAGGCGGTAGCTCCACCTCGTCGATTGCTTGCATCTGAAGGATCAAGGAGCGCGCCACGCTCTTAAGACTGAATCTGTCGGAGGGATCCTGTAAGTCCAGGAAGTAGTGATGTCGCACGAATGGCAACCCGCGCTCGGTCATTCGACGGCACAGGTAACTCAAGAAGGTACTCTTTCCCTGGCCTGGAGAACCCCACAAAACGCGGAAGTTCCAGACACCAGCCGCAGCCTCATCAATGAATACATCCGCGAATTCCGGGTTGGGCGGAAGATAGCCGGCAGGGATCCGGAACTCCTGGTCAAGAGGCCGTGGCTGCCGCTCAGATATGGTGGCACGCAGAACTTCAAGCGTAATTCGTCCATCCGGCGCAGGCGAATCGCGTCGAATGCTCCAGTCGATTGCTTGCCGGTACAGGGCAAGCCAGCCTTGATGGTCGGTATGTCGGCTCTCAAGTTCGGCGCTCACGTGCCTATCTAGTAGTTCGTATCCAGCGTAACTGTGTGCAAACTCGAACCTGTCGAAAAACAATGCTGCACTCTCCGCACTTCCGACGTGCTCTTCGATCTCCTCTCGCAGCGCCGCTGGCAGCGTTGCCAAATCTAATTTGGTATCGATCAACTGCGAGAAGAAATCTGCGTCGGGGCGTCGATTTGTAATTAGACCCAGCTTGCCAACCTTGTCTAACCCGACACGGAATGATGCAGCGGACCATTTCTCAAGCAGCGACTTACCCCTCGCACCTTTTCGCTGCAGGAGCCAAGACCAACAAAGTCCGTTTGCGGGATCGAAGGGGTCGACGGTGAACTTAACCTGGAGAAGCTCCAACATCCCATCGGGTCGCAATGCCACGACATCATCCAAGCCCCTCGCCTCTTCTTCATCGTCTGCCTCGAACTTGACCCACTCGTACAGAACCGGGTTGCTCAGCCATTCGCAGAGCAACCGGACGCCAACGAGCGTCTGGTACAGATATCCGCTGGCCGGTATCGCAGTGCGTTTGATGTTGTGCGGCACTCCTGTCTCCCACCTTTTTTGTATCCGAACTGATTATTTGATCTGGACTCTCAGTATCACCGTACTGGCGTCCACTCAAACAGATCGCCTATCCAGCTTTCAATGACAGCGGTTGCCTCGGACCTGAAATACGCAGCGCTTCCACAACCGACGAAGCCCGGCATGTGCAGCTCACCTAGTCCAGCTTTTGAGGCGATCGATCAACCACCTTCCTGCCGGGCCTGGAGGCGCGGCCGCCAGATGGAATGCAGATGTGGTGATCTGCATTCCCGCCATGGGCACCTCGTCGACGTCGAGGATGACGAGGCGCCCCTCGGCGACATCCTGCTCCACCATGTGCAGCGGCATGCCGCCCCAGCCCAGGCCTTGTTTCAAGAAGGCGTGCTTGGTGGACAGGTCGGCCAGGCGCCACGTGGACGGTGACACCACGCCGTAGTCGCGGCCAGCCATCAGCTGCGATCGGTCGGTCAGCACCAACTGAATGTGCTTGCCCAGTTCTTCGCGCGGGATTCGCCCTTCGACCGCACTCAGGGGGTGCTCGGCAGCGGCCACCATCACCAGCGAGATCTCACCCAGGCGCTCGCTGACGAGCGAGGGAAACGGCACCGGCAAGGCGCCCAGGATGCCCAGACTGCAGCGGCCATCCAGAACCGGCTCATAGCCGGCGCCCAGCCCTTCCACGAACAGCCGCAGCGGCGTGATCGGAAACCGTTCCGCGAATTCCTTGGCCGCCCGGCTGATGACTTCCGTCGGAAAGAACACGTCGACGACCACGGACAGCTCGGCCTCCATGCCACCTGTCATGAGCTTGGCCCGCGCCTTGAGCTTGTCCACGCCCGAGACGATGTTGCGCGCATCGGCCAGCAGCAGCACGCCCTCAGGCGTGAGCTTCGGGAAGCGGCCGCTGCGGTCGAACAGGGTCACCCCGGTCTGCGCCTCCAGGCCTGCAACCCAGCCGCTTACCGCGGACTGCACGCGGTTGAGCTTGCGCGCGGCTGCGGAAAAGCTGCCTTCATCGACCGCAGCCACGAACGTTCGCAGTTGGTCCAGAGAAACACCGTCGAGCATGGGCCACCTCCATCCATCCCAAAAACAGATGGTTCGGTTCTCAATATACCGTCTTCGCAAGATGGTGGTTCGTCCGCACCATACCTATCCAGCCACTCCATCCGGTCGATACGCGGATGAGGCCCCCTCCCCCTTCGCCCCACAAGGCGTTCACCGAAAGGATTTCCCCATGCAATTGCTTCACCTGGATTCCAGCGTTCTCGGCGCTGCCTCCGTCAGCCGCCAGCTTTCCGCCGAAATCGTCGCCCGGCAAAAAGCCCTGCACCCCGGCCTGCAGGTCGTCTACCGTGACCTGGCGGCCGACCCGGCCTTGCACCTCACTGGCACGCACATGGCGGCCTGGCAAGGTGCGCAGGTTGAGGACGAGGTCATCACCGCCGACCTGGTCAAGGGCAACGCCTACCTGTCAGAGCTCTTCGCCGTGGACATCGTGGTGATCGGGGCGCCGATGTACAACCTGTCCATCCCGACGCCGCTGAAGGCTTGGATCGACCGGATCGCGATCGCTGGCAAGACCTTCCGCTACACGGCTACCGGTCCGGAAGGCCTGCTGGTCGGCAAGAAGGCGTTCATCGCATCGTCTCGCGGCGGCATCTACGCCCCGGGCTCTCCAGGCGCTGCCCTTGAGCATCAGGAGAGCTATCTGCTGGCGTTGCTGGCGTTCCTGGGCATGACAGACACGACCGTGCTACGCGCCGAGGGGCTCGCCATGGGCCCCGATGCAAGGCAAGCCGCCGTCACGCAAGCCCTGCAGGACATCGCCGCCCTCGCGGCCTGAGCATCCATTTACCTCGAAGAGAACCTCATGACCTATTCCATCATCGGTGCCGGCAATGTCGGCAGCGCACTCGCCCATCACTTCACCCGGGTCGAGATTCCCGTAGGCGTCGCCAATTCACGTGGTCCGCAATCCCTGGAGGCGCTTCGCAGTCAGTACGTCACGCCCGTGGCCATCGAAGAAGCACTTGGCGCCGACATCATCATCCTGGCGACCCCGTTCATGGCACGCGCCGCGGTGTCAGCCGCCTCGGACAAGTGGAAGGGCAAGATCATCATCGACGCCATGAACACCTATGGCGTGCCGGAGAGCGAGCTCAGGGGCCTGCCCTCCAGCGTCGTCGTGTCCGAGTCGTTTCCTGGCGCGCATGTCGTGAAGTCGTTCAATCAGCTACCAGCCAAGCTGCTCGCGCAGAATCCCGGGCAAGGAAACGGACGTCGCGTGATGTTTGTGGCCGGGGACGACGCGGCGGCCGTGGATCAGGTGCGCGCCCTCGCCGACCGCCTGGGCTTTGCGCCGATCGTGCTCGGCCCCCTTACCGGAGGTGGGGCACTGATTGGTATGGGCGGGCCGCTGATCCTGAAGAACCTGCTGGCGATGCAGTGAGGGCCAAGCGACAACTGCAGTTGCGCTTCACCACCAGCAAGCACCAGGTGGAGTCGGCGCAGTTTCACAGATTTGCGCGACGGATACCGCAAGGGCCGGGAGACCTGCTGATTCCCGGGAAGCCGAATGAAAAAGCTACCGTCAATCCGTTGCACTGTCCGGCGATAGTCACCGACAACTGCCGCGACGTGATTTCGTTGAGGTCAATACGTTACGGCAGTTTTTCGATGCTGGCGATAGTCTCCTTAAGGCCTAATCTCACTCCCACTCAATCGTCGCCGGCGGCTTGCTGCTGACGTCATACGTTACGCGGTTGATGCCGCGCACTTCGTTGATGATCCGCCCGGACACCTTCTTGAGCAGGGCGTATGGCAGCTCGGCCCAGTCGGCGGTCATGAAGTCGCTGGTCTGCACAGCGCGCAGGGCGACCACGTAGTCATAAGTGCGGCCATCGCCCATCACGCCCACGCTCTTGACGGGCAGGAAGACGGTGAAGGCCTGGCTGGTGAGGTCGTACCAGTTCTTGCCGGTGGCTTCGTCGGTGAAGTTGCGCAGTTCTTCGATGAAGATGGCGTCGGCGCGGCGCAGCAGGTCGGCATACTCTTTCTTTACCTCGCCCAAAATGCGCACGCCCAGGCCGGGGCCGGGGAAGGGGTGGCGGTAGACCATTTCGGGTGGCAGGCCCAGGGCCACGCCGAGTTCGCGCACTTCGTCCTTGAACAAATCGCGCAGGGGCTCCAAAAGCTTCAGGCCCAGTTGCTCCGGCAGGCCGCCCACGTTGTGGTGGCTCTTGATGGTGACGGCCTTTTTGCTCTTGGCGCCGCCGGATTCGATCACGTCGGGGTAGATGGTGCCCTGGGCCAGGAAGGTGGCGCCTTTGTGGCCTGCGTTACCGGCCTTCAACTTCGCGGCCTCGGCCTTGAACACGTCGACGAACAGGCCGCCGATGATCTTGCGCTTGGCTTCGGGTTCGCTCACGCCGGCCAGCTTGCCGAGGAACAGGTCGCTCGCGTCCACGCGGATGACCTTGGCCTGCAGCTTGCCGACGAACATGTCCATGACCATGTCGCCTTCGTTCAGGCGCAGCAGGCCGTGGTCGACGAACACGCAGGTGAGCTGGTCGCCAATGGCGCGGTGGATCAGCGCTGCGGCCACGGACGAATCGACGCCGCCTGACAGGCCGAGGATCACTTCTTCATCACCCACCTGCTGGCGGATGAGTTCGACGGCTTCGGCAATATGGTCGCGCATGACCCAGTCGGGGCTGGTGCCGCAGATGCCTAGCACGAAGCGGTCGAGCAGCGCCCGGCCCTGCACGGTGTGGGTGACTTCGGGGTGGAACTGCAGGGCGTAGAAGCGGCGCTCTTCGTCGGCCATGCCGGCGATGGGGCAGCTGTCGGTGCTGGCCATGAGCTTGAAGCCCGGGGGCAGCTCGGTGACCTTGTCGCCGTGGCTCATCCACACGTTGAGCATGCCGTGGCCTTCGGGGGTGGTGAAGTCGGCAATGTCCTTGAGCAATGCGGTGTGGCCGCGGGCGCGCACTGCCGCAAAGCCGAACTCGCGCTTGTGGCCGCCCTCGACCTTGCCGCCCAGCTGGTGCGCCATGGTCTGCATGCCGTAGCAGATGCCGAGCACGGGCAGGCCGAGCTGGAAGACGGCTTCGGGCGCCTTGTCGGTGGTGTCTTCGTACACGCTGGCGTGGCTGCCGGAGAGGATGATGCCCTTGAGCGAGCCGTCCTTGGCGTAGTCACGCACCCACTCGTCCGTCACGTCGCAGGGGTGCACTTCGCAGTACACGTTGGCTTCGCGCACGCGGCGGGCGATGAGCTGGGTGACTTGCGAGCCGAAATCGAGGATGAGGATTTTCTGGTGTTGCATGGCGGTGGGTGGTCGAGGGGATGACAAGAAACGAAACGGGGGGCCTGGTCAGAGGCTGGAGAGGTCGAGAAGCGGTACGCCGCTGCGTTGGGCAGCGGCTGCCTGGGCGGGGTCGAACGTGGCCAGGGGCAGCCGCAGGGAGCGGGCCAGCCAGAGGTAGGCGGCGTCGAAGGTGGGCAGGCCGGTGTCGAGCGCGACGTCGAGCACGGCCTTGTGCTGTGCGGGGGCCAGTTCGTGCAACTCCACGCGGTGACGGATGGCTTCGAGCACGCCCCACAGGCCTTCGACAGATGCGGGCGGGATGCGGCCGCTGTGAACGCCGCTGCTGATGAGGTTGCTGCACTCCCACTGCCAGAGGTTGGGGGCCTGGGGCTCGACCTCGTCGCGGCGGATCAGGGTGTACAGGCGGCGCGTGTGCTCGCTGGCCGCGTCGGGCAGCAGCCAGGCGGCGGTGACGGAGGCGTCGAGGACGAAGGCGGTCATGCTGCTGCGGCCCTGCCCTTGCGGCGCAGGGTGTCGGGGGCGGCGGTAGTGGCGGCTTCGCCTGCGGGGCGGATGCTGGCGTGCAGGGCATCCATCTGGCCCAGCTCGCGGGCGATCTGCTCGTCGGTGATGACGGGGCGGCGGCGCACGGGCAGCAGGCGCACCACCTCTTTGCCGTGGCGGGTGATGCGCACCTCTTCACCCTGCTCGACCAGCTCGATGAGGGCAGAGAACCTGCTCTTGGCTTCGTAGATACCGACGGACTGCATGGATGCGCGGACCCCCAAAAAGAAAAAGTCTGGCCTGAATGGTTAATTCAGACCAGACTATATCATTCTGACCAGATATTTTCAATCAGGCCAGATTGCATCCACAACGGTCAATCATTCAGCGCGGTAGTTCGGCGCTTCCTTGGTGATCTGCACGTCGTGCACGTGGCTTTCGCGGATACCGGCGGTGGTGATCTCGACGAACTCGGCCTTGTTGTTCATGTCGTCGATGGTGGCGCAACCGCAGTAGCCCATGGCGGCGCGCACGCCACCTGCCATCTGGAACACGATGGAGACCATGGAGCCCTTGTAGGGCACGCGGCCTTCGATGCCTTCGGGCACGAGCTTGTCGGCGTTGGGGTTGCCGGTGGTCGACTCTTGAAAGTAGCGGTCGGCACTGCCCTGCTGCATGGCGCCGATGCTGCCCATGCCGCGGTAGCTTTTGTAGCTGCGGCCCTGGAACAGGATGACTTCGCCGGGAGCCTCTTCGGTGCCCGCGAACATGCCGCCCATCATGATGGTGCTGGCGCCTGCGGCGAGGGCCTTGGCGATGTCGCCGCTGTAGCGCACGCCGCCGTCCGCGATCAGCGGCACGCCGGTGCCTTGGAGGGCAGTGGCCACGCTGTCGATGGCCATGATCTGGGGCACGCCCACACCGGCGACGATGCGCGTGGTGCAGATGGAGCCAGGGCCGATACCGACCTTGACCGCGTCGGCACCGGCCTCGACCAATGCCAAGGCGGCTGCGCCGGTGGCGATGTTGCCGCCGATGACGTCGATCTGCGGGTAGTTCTGCTTGACCCAGCGCACGCGCTCGATCACGCCGCGGCTGTGGCCGTGGGCGGTGTCGACCACGATGGCGTCGACACCGGCACGCACCAGCGCTTCGACGCGCTCTTCGGTGCCCTCGCCCACACCCACTGCCGCGCCCACGCGCAGGCGGCCGGCGCTGTCACGCGCGGCGTTGGGGAAGCTGGTCTGCTTGGTGATGTCCTTGACGGTGATCACGCCCTTGAGCTCGAAGTCGTCGTTGACGACCAGGATGCGCTCGAGCTTGAACTTGTTGAGCAGCGCCTTGGCTTCGGCCGGCGTGGTGCCGTCCTTTTCGTTGACGGTGACCAGCTTTTCGCGCGGGGTCATGATCTGGTGGACCTTGACGTCGTAGCGCGTTTCAAAGCGCAGGTCGCGCCCGGTGACGATGCCCACCACCTTGCCGCCGTCGCACACCGGGAAGCCGGAGATGCCCAGTTGCTCGGACAGCTGCAGCACCTGCAGCACGGTGTGCTCGGGGGTGATGACCACGGGGTCGCGCAGCACGCCGGATTCGTAGCGCTTGACCTTGGCCACCTGGGCGGCCTGCTCCTGCGCCGTGAGGTTCTTGTGCACGATGCCGATGCCGCCCTCCTGGGCAATGGCAATGGCCAGGCGTGCTTCGGTCACGGTGTCCATGGCGGCGGACACGAGAGGCAGGTTCAGCTGGATGTTACGGGAGAGTTTCGTCGCGAGGGACGTGTCCTTGGGCAGGACCTGGGAGTACGCTGGCACCAGCAACACATCGTCGAAGGTGAGCGCTTTTCCAAGAAGGCGCATGAGAAGGCTCCAAAAGACGGATTGTACCCGCCTGCGCAACGGGCTGCAGGGCGCCACACCCGCCCGTGCGGCGTTGCAGCATGCCCCACCCCTCCCGCCCGCACTGGCGGCAGACTTGTTGCACGGCTAAACTTGTCTGCATGAAATTGCACAAGATTGTTTTACTGGCCGTCGCCTGCACTTGGGCCCTGGGTGCTGCCGCGCAATGGCAGTGGATCGACAAGGACGGCCGCAAGGTCTTCAGTGACCGCCCGCCACCGCAGGACATTCCGGAAAAGAACATGCTCAAGCAGCCGGGCTTTGGCGGCCCGCGCGTGACCACGCCAGCCGCCGGTGCACCTGCCGCTGCAGCCGCACCGGCACCGGCCGGCGCAGCTACCGCAGCCTCTGGCGCCGCCGCAGCCCCTGCGGCACCGGCCAGTGCCGCCAGCGGAAAGGACAAGGAGTTGGAGAAGCGCAAGGCCGAAGCCGAAGCCGCCGAAGCCGCCAAGAAGAAGGCCGAGGACGAGAAGATCGCCAAGGCCAAGGCAGAAAACTGCACCAAAGCACGCGATGCCAAGGCCCTGATGGACTCGGGTACGCCCCTGCGGCAGACCACGGCCCAGGGTGAGCGCGTGTTCCTCGACGAGGCCCAGCGCGCCGCCGAGACCAAGCGCATCAACGCGGTGATCGCCTCCGACTGCAAGCGCTGAGCCCGCCAAAAGTCCATTCGTGGCAAAAAAACGGCGCCTTGGGCGCCGTTTTTGTTTCATTTAGTATCCTGATTTGCCACCCGGCCGCTGCCGCGCAAAGAGGCCGGTGGCCCGTGCGCCCTGGCGCGCAAAGCGCTCGCGGCGCGCCACCTTGGGGTCGACCTTGAGGCCCCGGCACAGCTCCACCCGGTCCTGGTCCTTGAGCACAGTGGTCTCGGGCTGCACCCGGCCCCAGATGCCGCACACCATGCCCTCGCGCTGCGCGGCCATGGGCCCGGCGGCCTGCAGGGCGTCGGCCAGGGTGCTGCCGGGGGGCAGTTGCACCGTGCATTCGCTTACCTGCCGGGGCGCCAGCGAGACCACCACGGTGATCTGCAGAGCTGCCGCAGCCGCCGGTGCGGCACCTGCGCCATCAGCCATACACCTGCTCCGCGCGCTTCACGAAGGCGTCGACCATGCTGCCGGCGATGCGGTCGAACACGGGGCCCACCAGCGCGGCCAGGGCGGCGTTGTCAAAACCGTAGTTCAGGCCCAGCTCGACCTTGCAGGCGCGCTGGCTGCCGTCGCCCACGGGGTGAAAGTGCCAGTCACCGTCGAGCTGCGAGAACGGGCCCTTGACCAGGCGCATCTGCACGCGCCGGCCGGCCTCGTGCGTGTTGCGGGTGACGAAGGCCTTGTGTATGCCGCCAAAGGCAATGCCCACCTCGGCCGTCATGCCCTCGTCCGACTGCTCCAGCACGGTGGCACTGTCGCACCAGGGCAGGAACTCGGGGTATTTTTCGACCCCCGTGACCAGGGCGAACATTTCTTCGGGGCTGTACCAGATGAGGACGGACTTGTTGACGGTTTTCATGCAGGAGAAGGGCTTTGGCCACGATCGTCGCCACATGCGGTGGCATGGGCCAAAGAAGATCGAGGACACACCCTAAAATGACAGGTGCGAGACACAAGCATTGTAGGGAGGCCTTTTATCTCCTCGTTTGCGCCTCAATTAATAACTCATGGCCAAGAAACCCGATCCAACCGCCCGCATTGCCGATAACAAGAAGGCGGCCTACAACTATTTCTTCGAAGAACGCCACGAGGCAGGCATGGTCCTGTACGGCTGGGAAGTGAAGGCGCTGCGCGAAGGCAAGGTGCAGCTGACCGACGGCTACGTGCTGATCCGCGATGGCGAACTGTTCTTGCTGGGCTGCCAGATCAACCCGCTCAAGACCGCTTCGACCCACGTGAGCCCCGATGCCATACGCACCAAGAAGCTACTGCTCAAGAAGGATGACATCAAGCACCTGATCATCAAGGTGGAGCAAAAGGGCTACACGCTGGTGCCGCTGAACCTGCACTGGAAGAACGGCTACGTGAAGTGCGAGGTCGCCCTGGCCAAGGGCAAGGCCGAGCACGACAAGCGCGACACCATCAAGGACCGCGAAGGCAAGCGCGAGGTGGAGCGTGCGATGAAAAGTCGCAACCGCTGACGCCTGGCGGACAGGCTCAACTTTTTTTCATGCGCGGTGGAATAAACCACTGCGCCCCGGTGTTTGTGGAGGTGCAAGGCGGCATTTGCCGGTGCCTGCAACCCCCTTCTTCCACTTGGAGAAACCATGAAAAAGACCCTGTTGTCCATCGCCGCGTTCGTTGCCATTGCCGGCTGCTCCACCATGGCCGCCGATGGCCCCGTGAAAACCATGGACGGCGTGCTCGTGGGTGCCGGCGGCATGACGCTGTACACCTTCGACCGCGATGCTGCCGGCAGCGGCAAGTCGGTGTGCAACGGCCCCTGCGCCACCAACTGGCCGCCGCTGATGGCCGACAAGGCACCGGGCAGCGACTACAGCGTGGTCACCCGTGACGACGGCAAGATGCAACTGGCCTACAAGGGCAAGCCGCTGTACTACTGGGTCAAGGATGCCAAGCCCGGTGACAAGACGGGCGATGGCGTGAACCAGGTGTGGCGCACGGCACGCCCCTGATCGATCCCCCCTCCCTTTGGCATGAACCGCACCCAGGCCGTAGAGCAGTTGCCCGCACTGCGCCGCTATGCGCGCGTGCTGACGGGCGATGCCTGGGCGGCCGACGACCTGGTGCAGGACACGCTGGAGCGGGCCTGCAGCAAATGGCTGCTGTGGCGCACGGGCAGCGACCTGCGCGCCTGGCTGTTCACGCTGATGCACAACCTGTACCTCAACCAGCTGCGCAGCCAGCCGCCGCAGCCCCATCTGGACCTGGATGACCTGCACGACAGCCTGCAGGGCAGCGCCGGCATGGGCGATGATGCGCTGGACCTGGAGCGCTGCCTGCAGCGCCTGCCGCCCGAGCAGCGCGCCGTGCTGCTGCTGGTGACGCTGGAAGACATGGACTATGCCGACACGGCGCGCATTCTGGGCATCCCTGTGGGCACGGTGATGTCGCGCCTGTCGCGCGCACGCAGCCGCCTGCGCCTGCTGATGGAGCGTGCGCCTACTGCCTCGACCGCACCGGCCCCGGCCCCGGCAGCCACCGAGAATCCCCCGGACCACGGTGCACCCGCCGGCCAGCCAACCACCTTGCGCCGCCTCAAATGATGAAGCCCGAGCGCCAGCCCGCCATGGACAAGCACCACCACCCTGCCCCACCCACCGACGACGAAGCCGCATGGCATGCGCTGGCGGATGGCCGCCTATCGCCTGCGGATGAAGCCGCCCTGCGCCACCGGCTTGAGGGCCAGGCCGGCGCGCAAGAGACCCTGGCGCACTGGCAGCAGCAGCGCCAGCAACTGCGCGCCCTGCACCAGGGCATGCTGACCGAGCCTGTGCCCGAGGCCCTGGTGGCCGCCGCACTGCGCACGTCGGCCCGCAGGGAGCGGCAGGACCAATGGTGGCGCTGGGGCGGCATGGCGGCGTCGGTGCTGCTGGCGTTTGCCCTGGGCTGGACCGGGCGCAGCCTGTGGCCCGCCACGGGCCGCACCGACAGCCAGGCCCTGGTGCTGGCCGCCACCGGGCAGCGCTTTGCCCAGCAGGCCGCCGTGGCGCATGCCGTGTACCAGCCCGAGGTGCGCCACCCCGTCGAGGTGCCTGCCGCGCAGCAGGAGCACCTGGTGCAGTGGCTGTCCAAGCGGCTGGGCCGCCCGCTCAAGCTGCCCGTGCTGGCCGACGAAGGCTACGAACTGGTGGGTGGCCGCCTGCTGCCCGGCGATGCGGGCGCACGCGCGCAGTTCATGTACCAGAACGCCAAGGGCGAGCGCATCACCCTGTACCTGGGCGCCATCGCACGGCCCGGCGCCCCGGCAGCCGCCGTTGCTGCCAAGCCCGGCGCGCCAGTGCCGCCCAGTGCGGCAGAGACCGCCTTCCAGTTCACCAGCGATGGCCCCGTGCCCGGGTTCTACTGGGCCGATCAGGGCTTTGGCTATGCCCTGAGCGGCCAGTTGTCGCGCCAGGAGTTGCTTACCCTGGCAGCGGCGGTGCACCGGCAGCTGTAGCGACCCATCCGCAGATCGGCCGATCTGGCACGGCTTTGCCCCGCTTTTGCGGCGACCGGCCGGCGCGGATTGCCATCAGACTGTTGCGCGCAGCAACACCGATGGATCGATTCGCCATGACGACAGCACACAGCAGCACGGGTTCTCCGGCCTCTACGTTGGGCCGTGCCGTCGACCCATCGGGCAGAGCAGAGGTGCGGGCAGCCGACACACAGGCGGCACGTGCGACTGCGCACACCGGGCTGACCAACGAAAAACTCGAGTCGATGCTGCTGCGCATGCACGCGCAGGCGCCAAAGGCCGTCGCAGCAGGGGCCTGACGGGAACCCGCTGACGAGGTCAGCGGGCCGCGTTCTGGGTCACACCAAGGCTGCCAATGGATGCGAGTGCGCGGGCCAGGGGCTGGCGAAGAACGGTGCCACCATTGCGGGCGTGACGTCTTCGATGCGTGCGGGGTTCCATTGGGGCGCATGGTCCTTGTCCACGGCCAGGGCGCGGATGCCCTCCACCGTTTCGCTCTGGCCGGGGCGCAGGTAAAAGCAGTGGCGCACCATGTCGCGCTCCATGCGCAGGTCGTCGGCCAGGCCCATGCCGCGCGCACGGCGGATCTGTTCGAGCACCACGTGCAGCATCAGCGGCGAGCGCTTGCGCAGCGTGGCAACGGTGGCGCGCGCCCAGTCGGAATCGGCGGCTTCGAGGGCGCGCACGATCTCGCCCACGGTGGGCAGCGCGAAGTAGGCGTCTGCCTGCGCCAGCTCGGCAGGCACCGCCTGGTTCTTGGGCAGCAGGCGCGCAACGACGAAGGCCTTGACGGCCTCTGCATCGGCAAACGGCTGCGTGCCCAGGGCTTCCCACACGGGGGCCTGCTGGTCTACCGGGATGCAGCCATCGGCCAGGTTGCAGGCCACGGCCGCATCGGCGCCTATGGTGTCGCCGGTGAGCGCCAGCCACTCGCCCGCGCTGCCGGGGCAGCGGGCCAGGAAGTAGCCACCGCCCACGTCGGGGAACAGGCCGATGGCCGTCTCGGGCATGGCCATCTTCGTGCGCTCGGTCACCACGCGCAATGCGGCGCCCTGGCTGATGCCCATGCCGCCGCCCATGACGATGCCGTCCATGAAGGCGATGTAGGGCTTGGCGTAGTTGTGGATCAGGTGGTTGAGGGCGTATTCCTCGGAGAAGAAGTCCTCGAGCTGCGGGTTGCCCTGGCTGCCGGCCTGGTGCAAAAAGCGGATGTCGCCACCGGCGCAGAAGGCGCCGAAGGGGCCCTCCTTGTTGCTGCCGCGGATGGCCACGGCCAGCACTGCATCGTCGTGCTGCCAGGCCAGCAGAATGGCCATGAGGTCGCGCACCATGCCCAGCGACAGCGCGTTGAGCGCGCGCGGGCGGTTCAGCGTGATGAAGCCCACCTGGCCGCACACTTCGCTCAGCACTTCGGCAGCGGCAGTAGCAGCCGTATTCGTTGCAGTCATAGTCGTCTCCGTCATTGTTGTTCCTTGAAAGCCAGTAATTCGTTGAAAACCAGCGCGCCGATCACCAGCGCGCCACCCGTCAGCACGGCGGCAGCGGGCTCTTCGCCCGCACCCAGCCATGCCAGCAAAATACCAAAGATCACTTCGAGCAGGCTCAGCAGCGCCAGTTCGGGCGCCTTGAGCACCTGGCCGCAGCGCACTGCCAGCACGCAGGGGATGGCCAATTGCACCACGCCCAGCAGGGCCAGCAGCCAAAGGTCGTGCGCCGAGGCCTGGAACGGCAGCGCCAGGGGCAGCGTGGTCACCACAGAGATGACCGCCCCCACCAGCACGGCGGGGGCCAGGTCCACCGCATGGCCGTGGCGCTGCGCGTGCTGCACCACCGTCCAGTTGATGGCAGCGGCGACGGGCACGCACAAGGCCACCAGCGTGCCCACCACGGGCAGCCCGGCCATTTGCGAGCCGTACATCCAGGCGATACCCAAGCCTGCCACACCGATGGCAGCCCAGGTGCGCGGCGCAATGCGGTGGCCGATGAACACGCGCGCGAACAGCGCGGTGAGCAGCGGCCCTGCCGCCATGGTGACCAGTACGTTGGCCACCGGCATGAGCAGGAGGGCCACCATGAAGGCGGTGAACATCACGCTCCAGCACAGGCCCGAGATCCACAGCGCCCGCCCGCTCTGGCGCATGGACGCGAACACCGCACGCCCCTGCAGCGCAGGCAGTATGACCAGCAGCGCAGCCAGCGTGAACAGGCTGCGCCAGAAGGTGACCTCGAAGCTGCGCGCCTGCTCCAGGTGGCGCGTGACGACGCCGGCGATGGACCACATCAGGGTCACGGCGACCATCAGGGCCACGGCCTTTGAATGGGTGAGCTTCACCGGGTTACCGCCATCGCCTGCATCCTCGTCCAAAAGCAGCCCCACGCAACGCGCCCAGCCCGAAGGCCTGCGCGCAGCGACGGCGCCGAAAGAGTTCTTTTAACCGCTCTTGACGACAAAAGGGCCACAGCATGGTGACTGTGGCCCTTTGGCAAGCCTTTCAGCCTGGTGTCGTCATTCCCCTCTCCAGCACGGAGAGGGAACGCCGCGCTCTCAGCGGCCCGCGCGCTTGCGGTCGCTTTCCTTCAGGTGGCGCTTGCGGATGCGGATGGACTTGGGCGTGATTTCGACCAGTTCGTCGTCCTCAATGAATTCCACGGCGTATTCGAGCGTGGCATCGATGGGCGGCGTGATCTTGATCGCGTCTTCCTTGCCGGACACGCGGAAGTTGGTCAGCTGCTTGGTACGCGTGGCGTTCACCACCAGGTCGTTGTCGCGGCTGTGGATGCCGACGATCATGCCTTCGTACACGGGATCGTTG